>Ga0316217_10000090_pt1 | contig 133814 bp, 99 predicted proteins | sample 1anoAmetaG_FD_203633 | JGI IMG/M metagenome (GOLD analysis project Ga0316217, IMG submission 203633) | Freshwater microbial communities from Trout Bog Lake, Wisconsin, USA - 1anoA | ecosystem: Environmental > Aquatic > Freshwater > Lake > Hypolimnion/Profundal zone | place: USA: Wisconsin... | reverse complement strand
GCTTGGCCCGTATGGGTATACGCCCCATAAATCCTCCGATGACCTACCTATAAGCGTAGGACATCGGAGACATTTAGCAATGTTATTTTGGAATCTTTCTACTAGGAGCCGGGCCCTGGAACCGGACCTGCGCAGGATCCTCCTGGAGGTCGCCCTGGCCTCCATCCGCCACGGCCTGGACCGCGGGTCCGCCCTGGCCGTGGATCTGGCCAGCATGCCGCCCGAGCTCCGGTCCCCCCGGGCCACCTTCGTCACCCTCACGGGGCCGGGCGGGCTCCGGGGCTGCATGGGGAGGCTGGAGGCCACCCGCCCCATGGCCGAGGATGTCGCCGGCAATGCCTTCGCCGCGGCCTTCCTGGATTCCCGCTTCCAGCCCATGAGGGAGGAGGAGCTGGGCACGCTCGGGATCCACCTGGCCCTCCTGAGCCAGCCCGAGCCCATCCACTTCGCCACAGCGGTGGATCTGGCCGGGCAGCTCGTCCCGGGCCGGGACGGGGTGATCCTGGAGGACGGCTGGCGCAGGGGCACCTTCCTGCCCTCCATGTGGGAGCAGCTCGCCGAGCCGGGGGACTTCCTGCGCCACCTCGCGGCCAAGGCCGGCCTCCCGCAGGTGCTCGCGGCCCGGGGGGTCCGGGCCTTCCGGTACCGCACGGAAACGGTGGAGCCCTGAGGCCCGGCCGCAGCCGCACCTGGAAGGAACTTGGCAGGAACCGATACTTGGGGTGCATGGAGGTGACCCATGTTCACGCGCTGGAAGCTTCATCATCCGTACTTCCCGGGTTCATCCTATAGGCCCGGGGCAGCCCATCCACACCATCCGGACGCCTTCCTCAAGGCGTTCCTGGGGCAGGCCCACGAACTGCCCTGGCTGTGGATGGTTTTCGTGGGCCTTCTCGTCCTGGGCGCGGTCCTGGCCTCGGTGCTGACCCTGCCCATGGCCGGGGGAGGCTGGCAGGGCCTGGGAGAATAGCGGCGGGTCGCGAATGAAGCCGATCCGATAATTAGGCGGTACCTGTCCTGGGGTTTTGTGCGAAACTTCTGCCGTTCCCCAAAACCTTGAGCGAAGGTCTTTGCATCCCTTCGGCGCGCCAAGATTCCGGTCCCTTCCAGCGCGAGGTCCGCCATGAAGATCCCAGGACGCTTATCGGCAGGGGCCAGCTGTGTCTGGCTGCTCATGGGCTGCAGGACCGCTCCCCCTCCGCGGCCGGTGCCCGAGGTGGGCATCCAGGTGCTGCAACCCGAGAAGGCGGTCCTGACTTCGGAGCTGCCGGGGAGGACGGCGCCCTACCGGGTGGCCGAGATCCGGCCCCAGGTGAACGGGCTCGTCCAGCAGCGACTTTTTGAGGAAGGCTCGGAGGTCAAGGCCGGCAGCGTCCTCTACCAGCTCGAGCCGACGCCGTACCAGGCGGCCCTGGGCCAGGCCGAGGCGGCGCTGAAGGCGGCGGAGGCGAACCTCCCGGCCAGCCAGTCCCGGGCCGAGCGGACCCGGCGCCTGGCGGAAAGCCACGCCGTGGGCCAGCAGGACGCCGACGAGGCCCAGGCCGCCTTCCTCACGGCCCAGGCCAGCCTGGCCTCCGCCAGGGCCGCCGTGGACAACGCGAAGTTCAACCTGGCCAACACCCCCATCAAGGCCCCCATTTCGGGCCGGACCGGTCTCTCCAGCGTCACGGTCGGGGCCCTGGTCACGGCCTACCAGCCGGTCTTCCTGACCACGGTCCAGCAGCTGGACCCGATCTACGTGGACGTGACCCAGTCCAGCTCGGACCTGCTGCGCCTGCGGCGGAGGATGGAAGGCGGGCACCTCCGCAGCTCCGACGGCGCCAAGAAGGTGAAGCTCCTCCTGGAGGACGGCACGCGCTACCCCCTCGAGGGCCGGCTCCAGTTCCGGGACGTCACGGTGGACCCCGCCACGGGGGCCGTCACCCTCCGGCTGGTCTTCCCCAATCCCGACCATGTGCTCCTGCCGGGCATGTTCGTCCGTGCCGTCGTGGAAGAGGGGATCGACGAGCAGGCCATCCTCGCCCTGCAGCAGGGCGTCAGCCGCAACACCAAGGGCGATCCCATCGCCTGGGTCCTGAACGCCGCCGACAAGGTGGAGCAGCGGGCCCTGACCGTGGACAAGGCCATGGGGGACCGGTGGCTGGTGACCTCCGGCCTGGCCGCCGGGGACCGGCTGATCGTGGAGGGCCTCCAGAAGGTCCGGCCGGGACTGACCGCCAAGGCCGTGCCTTTCGTCCCCGGCCCCCAGGGCGGGCAGGCCGCGCCGGCGAAGAAGGACTAGGAGGGACCCATGTCCGGCTTCTTCCTCGATCGCCCCGTCTTCGCCTGGGTCATCGCCATCGCCATGATGGTCCTGGGCGCCATGGCCATCCACCTGCTGCCGGTGAGCCAGTATCCCCCCATCGCCCCGCCCTCCATCTCCATCACCGCCACCTACCCGGGGGCCTCCGCCAAGACGGTGGAGGACAGCGTCGTCCAGATGATCGAGCAGAAGATGACGGGCCTGGACAAGATGCTCTACATGTATTCCACGTCCGACTCGTCGGGCACCGCGAACGTCACGCTCACCTTCACGCCGGAGACGGACCCCGACCTGGCCTGGGCCAAGGTCCAGAACAAGCTCCAGCTGGCGATCCCCTCCCTGCCCAACGTGGTCCAGACCATGGGCGTCTCGGTCAACAAGTCCACGCGGAACTACCTGGTGATCGTGGGGATCACCACCGACGACGGCAGCATGGACAACGCCGACCTGAACGACTACGCGGTCTCCAAGCTGCAGTCGCCCCTCTCCCGGGTGAAGGGGGTGGGCGAGGTGCAGATCTTCGGCACCGGGTATTCCATGCGGGTCTGGTTCGACCCGGACAAGCTCACCAAGTACGGGATGACCTCCGACGACGTGGTGGCCTCGGTGGCCTCCTACAACGTCGAGGTCTCCGCCGGCCAGTTCGGGGGCGCGCCCTCGGTGCCGGGCCAGCGCCTCAACGCCTCGATCCTGGTGCAGTCGATGCTGGTGACGCCCGCGGAGTTCGCCGCCATCCCCCTGCGGACCAACCCCGACGGCTCCGTCGTGCGGGTGAGGGACATCGGGCGCACGGAGCTGGGCAACGAGATGCCCGACATGAAGTTCTTCCACAACGGCAGGCCCGCCGGCGGCATCGCCATCCGCCAGGAGGCCGGCGCCAACGCCCTGGAGACGGCCCAGGCCGTCAAGAACAAGATGGCCGAGCTCTCCCGCTACTTCCCGCCGGGCATGAAGGTCGTCTACCCCTTCGACACCACGCCCTTCGTGAAGGTGGCCATCAACGAGGTCGTCAAGACCCTCGTGGAGGCCATCATCCTCGTCTTCCTGGTGATGTACCTGTTCATGGGCAACCTGAGGGCGACCCTGGTGCCCACCATCGCCGTCCCGGTGGTGCTTCTGGGCACCTTCGCGGTGCTGGCGGCCCTGGGCTACTCCATCAACATGCTCACGATGTTCGCCATGGTCCTGGCCATCGGCCTGCTGGTGGACGACGCCATCGTGGTGGTGGAGAACGTGGAGCGGATCATGTCCGAGGAGGGCCTCCCGCCCCGGGAGGCCACCCGCAAGTCCATGGGGGAGATCCAGAGCGCCCTGGTGGGCATCGGCCTGACCCTGTCGGCGGTCTTCGGCCCCATGGCCTTCTTCCCCGGCTCCACGGGCGTCATCTACCGCCAGTTCTCGGTGACGGTGATCGCCTCCATGATGCTCTCGGTGGTCGTGGCCCTGGTGCTCACTCCGGTACTCTGCGCCGCCCTGCTCAAGCCCGTGGCGAAGGGCCACGAGGCCGCGGAGGCCGGGTCGCGCTTCCTGAAGCCCTTCTTTCTCTGGTTCGACCGCGCCTTCTACCGGGCCCGGGACCGGTACGTCCGGCAGGTGGGCGGGATCCTGGGCCGCAGGAAGCTCACCGGCCTGGTCTTCCTGGGCCTGGTGGCGGCCGTGGCCGTCTTCTACCTGAGGATGCCCACCGGCTACCTGCCCGACGAGGACCAGGGCACCCTGATGTCCATGATCCAGCTCCCGGTGGGGTCCACCCTGGAGCAGACCGAGGCCGTGGTCCAGCGCTGCCAGAGCTACTTCCTGGAAGACGAGAAGGAGGCCGTGGAATCGATCATGGGCGGCGCGGGCATGGGCTTCGCGGGCCGGGGGCAGAACCAGGCCATGATGTTCGTGAAGCTCCGGGACTGGGCCCTGCGCGACCGGGAGGACCTCAAGGCCAAGGCTGTCGCCAACCGGGCCATGCGGGCCTTCTCCCGCATCCGGGGCGCGGTGGTCTTCACCTTCCCGCCGCCGGCGGTCACGGAGCTGGGCAACGCCACGGGCTTCGACTTCATGCTCCAGGACCGGGGCGACCTGGGCCACGAGCAGCTCACCGCAGTCCAGAACCAGCTCCTGGGCATGGCCGCCCAGGACCCGCGCCTGGCGCGGGTCCGGCCCAACGGCATGGCGGACGTCCCCCAGTACAAGGTGGACCTGGACTGGAACAAGGCCGGGGCCCTCGGGGTCCCCGTCCAGGCCATCCAGAACTATGTCTCGACGGCCTTCGGCAGCGCCTACGTGAACAACTTCGTCCAGGGCGGCCAGGTCAAGCGCGTGTACGCCCAGGCCGACGCGCCCTTCCGCATGCTGCCCGAGGACCTGGGCCGGATCCATGTGCGCAACACCAAGGGCGGGCTGGTGCCCCTCTCGGCCATCGCCTCGGGCCGCTGGGTCTACGGGTCCCCGCGGCTGGAGCGCTACAACGGTTTCCCGGCCATGAACATCCAGGGCGAACCCAGCCCGGGGCACAGCTCGGGCGAGGCCATGAACGCCATGGAGGAGATCGTGCATAAGCTCCCCAGGGGCGCCGCCTCCGAGTGGACGAACCTCTCCTTCCAGCAGCGCATGTCCGAATCCCAGGCGGGGCTCCTGTACGGCTTCTCGGTGCTGGTGATCTTCCTGGTGCTGGCCGCGCTGTACGAGAGCTGGACCGTCCCCATCACCATCCTCCTGGCCCTGCCCCTGGGCGTCATCGGGGGCGTGCTGGCCACCTCCCTGCGGGGGATGCCCAACGACGTCTACTTCCAGATCGGCCTCCTGACCGTGCTGGGCCTGACCACCAAGAACGCCATCCTCATCGTCCAGTTCGCCAAGACCCACCTGGAGCAGGGCATGGGCCTGGCGGAGGCCACCCTTGAGGCGGCCCGGCTCCGGTTGCGGCCCATCCTGATGACCTCCATGGCCTTCGGGTTCGGCGTCCTGCCCCTGGCCCTGGCCCACGGGGCCGGCGCGGGCGCGCAGGCCGCCATCGGCACCAGCGTCCTGGGCGGCATGCTCACGGCCACCTTCCTGGCGATCTTCTTCATCCCGGTGTTCTACGTCGTCGTGGTCCAGCTCTTCACCCGGGGGAAGGCCGCTCCCGGCCCCGCGGACCGTTCCGGAGAGGAGGCCTGACATGCGCATCCGGTCCCTGCTCCCCCCTGCGCTCCTGGCCCTGGCGGCGGGCTGCAACCTGGCCCCCACCTACACCCGGCCGGCACCGCCCGTGCCCGGCGCCTGGCCCCAGGCGGACGCCATGGCCGAGGTCGCGCCCGGAGGCGGCTGGCAGGACTGCTTCCCGGACCCCGGGCTGCAGGCCGTCATCCGGCTGGCGCTGGCCGGCAACCGGGACCTCCGCGCCGCCGCGCTGAACGTGGTGAAGGCGGAGGCGATGTACCAGATCCAGCGGTCCCAGCTCCTCCCGAGCATCGGGCTGCTGGCGTTCGGCGAGAAGTACCGGGTCCCGTCCAGCGTCGGCAGCAACGGGAAGGCGAGCATCGTCCAGGAGACCGCCCTCTACGTGGGGGTCGTCTCCTGGGAGATCGACTTCTTCGGGCGGGTGCGCAGCCTCAAGGACCAGGCCCTGAACCAGTACCTCGCCACGGAGCAGGCCCAGGCCGCCGCCCGGCTCTCCCTGGTGGCCGCCGTGGCCCAGGCCTACCTGGCCTATGGGGCGGACAGCGAGAGCCTCCAGCTGGCGCAGAAGCTCTTCGAGACCCAGAAGGCCTCCTTCGGACTGGTCGCCGCCAGCCGGGAGGCGGGGGTCGCCTCGGACCTGGACCTGAAGCAGGCCGAGGGGCTGATGGAGGCGGCCCGCTCGGACCTGGCCCGGTGGCGGGGCCAGTTGGCCCTGGACGGGAACGCCCTGGACCTCCTGGCCGGGTCCCCGGTGCCCCGGGCCCAGCTCCCGGCCGATCTGGCTTCGGCCGGCGCGCCCCGGGACGTCTCGGCGGGCCTGCCCTCCGAGGTGCTCCTGCGCCGCCCCGACCTCCTCATGGCCGAGTACCAGCTCAAGGCCGCCAACGCCAGCATCGGCGCGGCCCGGGCCGCCTTCTTCCCGACCATCGGCCTGACGAGCTCCCTGAACGTCACCGGGGTCGGGCTGATGAGTCCACAGCTGTCGGGTCTGTTCAAGTCCGGTACGGGCACCTGGGGCTTCTCGCCGGAAGTGGTGGCGCCGATCTTCGCGGGGGGGTCGCTGCGGGCGGGCCTGAGGTCGTCCAAGGCGGACCGGGACATGGCGGTGGCCCAGTACGAGGGCGCCATCCAGTCCGCCTTCCGGGAGGTGGCCGATGGCCTGGCCCGGCGGGCTTCCCTCCAGGAGCAGCTGGCCGCCCAGCAGGCCCTGGTGGCCGCCCTGGATGAGGCCAGGCGCCTGTCTGACCTCCGCTGCCGGGAGGGTCTGGACGGCTGGATGGGCCTCCTGGCCGCCGAACGGAACCTCGCCGCCGCCAGGCAGGTCCTGGTGCTGGCGAAACTGGCCTGCTGGGGGAACCAGGTGACGCTCTTCAAGGCTCTCGGCGGGAAGGTCTGATTCTACTTGATGGCGTGGTAGGCGGCCTTGACCCGCTCGGCCACGTGGCCGCAGACCAGATCGCAGACCTCGTCCACCAGGGGCAGCACGGGGGTGAAGAAGACGGTGTTCCCCTGGGGTTCCCGGTTCACCAGGCCCACCCGCACCAGGAAGGCCAGGTGCTTGCTGGCGTTGGCCTGGGAGAGGGCGGTGGCCTCGGCGACGGCGCCCTGGCTGAGGGGTTCCCCGGCGTTGAGCAGGCAGCGCAGGATCCTGAGGCGCGAGGGGTCGCCCAGGGCCAGGAAGAGCCGGGCCACTTCCTCGATCATGGGGTCGCTCAGGATGACTCCGCTCATGCACTTCTCCCAGTTGCCTATTCAATTATATTGCTAGGCCAGGGGAATGCCAGCGGGATTAATCATTCAGCTTCAGGAGGGGCCCCGGCTGCCCATGGCCCACAGGAGGCCGAGGAAGGATCCGTATAGGATGGCTCGCACCGGAGTGGCCGTGAGGGGACAGGTGCCGGTCCGGCAGCCGATGAGACGCTGGTAGCCGAAGCCCAGGCCACCGCCCAGGGCCAGGCCCAGGGCGATGCGTTTGGCGAGGAAGAGGCTCATGACCGGCTCACGCCGCAGGCGCCCTCGGTGCTGACGCCCAGCTTGGCGAGGATGCTCGACATGAGGCACCAGTTGGTGAGGCCGCTCTGGAGCAGGTTGGCCCCCACGAAGACGGTGAGCCAGATCCAATTCGGATTGTGGAAGCGGGTCAGGGCGACGGTGGCCAGGACCAGGGTGCCGGCGACGATGTGGACGAGACGGTCGACGTTCAAGGATGCTCCGGAAGGGAAGGGGTGGAGAAGATCTTCACAGGCCGGCGGAGCGGCGCTGGAGGTCCGCGGCGCGGCCGCGGCGGGCGACGAGGTAGTAGAGCACCGGCACGGCCATGCGGGACAGGAGCGTCGCCGCCACTTCGCCGGCCATGAGGCTGATGGCCAGGCCGTTGAAGATGGGGTCGGCCAGCATCACGGAGGAGCCCACCATCACGGCGGCGGCCGTGAGGAGCATGGGGCGGAAGCGCACCACGCCGGCCTCCTCCACTGCGGACTCCAGGGCCATGCCCTCGGAGAGCTTGAGCTCGATGAAGTCCACCAGGATGATGCTGTTGCGCACGATGATGCCGGCGCCGGCGATGAAGCCGATCATGCTGGTGGCGGTGAAGAAGCTTCCCAGGAGGCCGTGGGCCGGGATGATGCCGATGAGCGACAGGGGGATGGGCACCAGGATCACGAAGGGGATCGTGAAGCTCTCGAACCACCCCACCACCAGCACGAAGATCAGCACCAGCACCGCGGCGAAGGCCAGCCCCAGGTCCCGGAAGACCTCCAGCGTGATGTGCCACTCGCCGTCCCATTTCATGATCAGGTTCTCGGTGTTCTCCGGGTGGGCCAGGCCCAGACGGGCCATTTTCCCGCCGTGGGTGCCGGCAATGCCGTCGAGCTTCTTGTTGATGGCCGCCAGGGCGTAGACGGGGCTCTCGATGCGGCCCGCGAGGTCGCCGAAGACGTAGGTGACGGGCATGAGGTTCTTGTGGAAGATGGCCGGCGCTTCGACCCCCTCCTCCACCCGCACCAGCTCGGAGAGCGGCACCAGGCCGCGCGCGCCGGGGACGGTGAGGGCCAGCAGGGTCTCCAGGTGCTGGCGGTGGCGGGAGGCCAGCTGGATCACCACGGGCACCTGGGTGGCGCCCCGGGCCACGTGGAAGGTGCCGGCCGCGTGGCCTTCGCCGGCCATGTAGAGGGTCTGGACCACGCTGCGGGGGGCCACGCCCAGGAGGGCGGCCTTCTCGCGATCCAGCCTGAGGCTGAGTTTGGGGCTGGTGGGATTGAGGGTGCTGTCCACGTCCACCACGCCGTCCACGGCCTTGAAGGCCTTGAGGACCTCCCCCGCGGCCCGGGCGCGCTCGGCGTCCGTGGGGCCGTAGACCTCGGCCACCAGGGTGTCCATGACGGGGGGGCCGGGGGGGATCTCCACGAGCTTCATGCGGGTGCCTTCGGGCCGGGGGATCTTCTCCAGCTCGGGGCGCAGGCGCACCACCAGGGCGTGGCTCTGCTCCTTGCGGTCCTCCTTCGGAACCAGGTTGACCTGCAGGTCCACCATGTTCGGCTCGCTGCGCAGGAAGGCGTGGCGCACCATGCCCACGAAGGTGAAGGGGGCGGCCTCGCCCGCGTACACCTGCACGTTGCGGACCGTGGGCTCCTTGAGCAGCCGCCGGGCCAGGTCCTGGCCCAGGGCCAGGGCGTCCTCCTTCGGGGTTCCCGCGGGCAGGTCCAGCTGGACCATGAACTCGGACTTGTTGTCGAAGGGGAGCATCTTCACCTTCACCCAGCCCAGGCCCACCAGGGACATGGCGCCCCCCAGCAGGGCGAGCACGCCGACGAAGAAGGCAACGCGCACCTTGCCGTCCAGGAGCAGGGCACGCATGAGCCGGCGGTAGAGCCGGGTGCTGAAGTCCTCCGGCGTCTTCTCATGGTCGTGGCCCGGTTCGGGGGGCGTGTTCTCGGGGGTGGCGGGATGGAGGCCGGACGTGTCGGTCTCGGGGATGTGGGCCTCTTTTTTGAAAACGATAAGGGAGGCCCAGGGGCTGATGATGAAGGCGATGGCCAGGCTGAAGAGCATGGCCAGGCTGGCGCCCACGGGGATGGGCCGCATGTAGGGACCCATGAGGCCCCGCACGAAGGTCATGGGGAGAATGGCGGCGATGACCGCGAAGGTGGCCAGGATGGTGGGGTTGCCCACCTCGTCCACGGCTTCCACCACGGTGGCGGCGAAGGACTTCCGCTGGCCCGGCAGGTGCATGTGCCGATGGATGTTCTCCACCACCACGATGGCGTCATCCACCAGGATGCCGATGGAGAAGATGAGGGCGAACAGGGTCACCCGGTTGAGGGTGTAGCCGAACAGGTAGGTGATGAGCAGGGTCAGGGACAGGGTGACGGGCACCGCCACGCCCACCACCACGGCGCTGCGCCAGCCCATGGCCAAAAATATCAGGGCGATGACGCTCAGGGTGGCGATGAGCAGGTGCTCGATGAGCTCGTTGCTCTTCTCGCCGGCGGTCTCGCCGTAGTTGCGGGTGACGCTGACCTTCACGTCTCCGGGGAGGAGGTTGCCGCGCAGGGCCTCGGCCTTGCCCAGGACCTGCTCAGCCAGGGCGGTGGCGTTGGTGCCCATGCGCTTGGACAGGGTCACCGTCACGGCGGGCTCGAAGCCCCGGGTGTCGCCGAAGAGGACGATGGGGGGCTCGGGTTCGGGCCCGTCGGTGACCTTGGCCACGTCGGCCAGGTAGATGGGGCGTCCGTTCTTCACGGCGACCACGAGACGGTCCAGTTCCCGGGCCGCCAGGACGAAGCCCGTGGCCTCCAGGACGGTGCGCTTGCCGTGGTCCACGAGGGCGCCGGCGGGGAGCTGGGCCTCGGCGGTCTCCAGGGCGGGCTGCAGCTCGCCCAGGGACATCCCCAGGCTGCGGAGCTTGCCGGGATCGGGCTCGATGCGCACCATGCGCCGGGCGCCGCCGGCGACCTTCACCTGGGCGGTGCCGGGGACGGTGCTCAGCTCCCGGGCCAGGGCCTCGCCCAGGGTCCGCAGCTGGCCGGGGGACTGGGTCGGCCCATGCAGGGTGAGGGCCAGGAAGGGCACGTCGTCAATGGTGAGGAGCCGCACGATGGGCTTCAGGGCCCCGGAGGGCAGGAGGTCGGCGTTGGCGCTGAGCTCCTGGTGCACTTTGACGAGGCTGGGCTCCTGGGGCTCGTTGACCTTGAAGCGCACCGTGATCAAGGAGACGTTGGGCAGGCTCGTGCTGTAGAGGTACTCCACCCCGGGGATGCCCCAGAGGCGCTTCTCCAGGGGGGTGGTGATCTGGCTTTCCACCTCGGCCGGAGTGCCGCCCGGCAGGGGCACGTAGATGTCCACCATGGGCACGACGATCTGGGGCTCCTCCTCCCGGGGGGTTAGGAACACCGCCAGGACGCCCAGCATCAGGGAGGCCATGACGATGAGGGGGGTGAGCTTGCTGCGCAGGAAGGTCCTGGCCAGGCGCCCGGCGAGGCCGAGCTTCGGGGCGTCGGGGATGGGGGCGCCGGTCACTTCAGCACCTCGACGGGCTGTCCGTCAGCTAGTGTGCCCGGCTGGTTGATGACCGCCTCACCCGCGCGCAGGCCGGCCCGGACGGGGTAGGCGCCGTTCTGGGCCTCCCCCAGGGACAGCCAGCGCAGCTCGGCCTTGCCTTCCTTGGCCACGAACACGCCGCTGAGCTCGCCCCGGGTGACGAGGGCGGACCCGGGCACCAGGGCGTCTCCGGATGGCCGGATCCCGGCCGCCCTGGCCGCGGCGGCCGGCAGCCGAAGCCGGGCGAAGCCGCCGCTGCGCAGGTTCTCGCCGCATTTCTGGATGTGGGCCCGGAGGGCGCCCCGGTGGGAGACGGGATCCCCCCCGGTGGCCAGGGCCGTGATCACGGCCGTGCCCTGGCGGCCGTCGGCCTCGAAGGTCAGGGTCAGGCCGATGCGCAGGCCCTTGGCTTCGGCCTCGGACACGGCGCCGTCCAGCTCCAGGGGGCCCTGGCCGTCCAGTTCAAGAAGGGGGGTGCCGGGTCCCGCGAAGGCGCCTTCGCCCACCATGCGGTTCTGGACCACGCCCGCGAAGGGGGCGCGGATCTGGGTGTAGCCCAGGTTGGCCTTCACCTGCGCCAGGCCGGCCTGGGCCTGGGCCAGCTGGGTGGTGGCCTGGTCCATCTCCGCGGGGATGGCGGCTCCCTGCTTGAGAAGGGCCTCGATGCGGCGGTGGTAGGCCTGGGCGGCATCCACCCCGGCCTGGGCTGCCTTGAGGCCGGACTGGAGGTCGTCGTCGGCCAGGCTCACAAGGAGGGCCCCGGCGGCCACGTGCTGGCCCTCGTTCACGTGGACCTTCCTCACGCTGGCGGCGAGACGGGTGGCGAGCACCGCGTGCTGGGTGGAGACGAGGGTGGCGGCCACCCAGCCGCCGCCCTCGGCCTGGGCCTCGGGGGTCAGGTGGACCTTGGCCGTGGGCAGGACGGGGGCTTCGGCCACCTCGTGCCTGCCGCAGGCCAGGCCGGCGAGGAGCGCGGTCAGGGCGGTCAGGGCGGGGATGGTGGACAGGAAACGGGTCGTTCGCATGGGTTACTCCTTCACGCCTTCAATGGGTTGTCCGAGGGCCAGGGCCAGCTGCGCGCGGCAGAGGCGCCACTCCAGCTGGCTGTTGAGCAGCAGGGTCCGCGCGCCGGAGAGGCCGCTCTCGGCGTCCAGCACCTCCATCAGGGGCAGGAGACCCTCGCGGTGCCGGGCGGTGCGGGTGGTCCGGACGCTCTCGGAAGCCGTGAGCGCCACCTTGGCGAAGGCGATCTTCGCCTGGGCCGTCTCCAGGCCGCGCCGGGCCTCCTCAACGTCGCGGCCGGCCTGCTGCTGCTGCCACTTCAGGCCTTCCTCCGCGGCGCGCACCGAGGCCCGGGCCGCGTGCACCCGGGGGCCGTCCGAGAAGGAGAAGTTCCAGCGGGCACCGAGGGAGGCCGTGGTCCAGTTGCCGCCGCCACCCAGCGCATACCGGTCCGTGCCGGCCAGGAGGCTGACGCCAACTTCGGGCAGGAGGCTCCCCCGGGCGGCCACCACGCCCTGGCGGGCGGCTTCGCCCTGGGCCTTGAGGGCCTCCAGGTCGCCCCGGACCCCCGCCCCCGCGGGGACCGCGGGCTCCACCGTCTCCACGGGGGTGGCCAGGGTGGCGGGGGGTTCGGAGCCCATGAGCAGGGCCAGGGCCGACCGGGCCGAGGCCAGCCGCTGCCGGGCCTCGGCGAGGCCGGCCTCGGCCGAGGCGCGGAAGGCCCTGGCGCGCTCCCCCTCGGACTTCAGCAGCAGGCCCTGGTCGGCCCGGGCCACCACGAACTTCTCGGTCTCCGCGGCCTGGCGCAGGGTGTCCTCGGCCCAGGCGACGCCCTGCAGGGCCACCTGGGAACCGAAGTAGGCCTGGTCGATGGCCAGGGCCACCTGCTGCCGGCGGTGGGCCTGGGTGGAGGTCTCGGCCGCGGCCAGGGCGGCGCCTGCCCTGCGGGCCGCATCCAGGCGCCCGCCGGCGTAGAGGGGCTGGGTGACGCTGACGAAGGCCCCGGCGCCGGTGATGGCGCCGGGGTGGTTCAGGCTGGAGGGCATGAAGTCCGACGCGGCGATGCGGGCCTGGTCCAGGCGGGTGCCGAAGGCCATCATGGGCTCGTCGGTGCGGGTGAGCCCCGCCGAGGCGGCGAAGGTGGGCAGGCTCAGGCTGCGCAGGGCCTCGGCCTCGGCCCGGGCCCGGTCCACCAGGGCCTCGCCGGCCTGGAGCCCGCTCTGGCCGGCCCAGGCCTTGCGGATGGCGTCCTGGATCGTGAGGGGGTCCTGGGCGTGCAGGCCGGCCAGGGCCGCGGCCGGGAGAAGGTAGCGAAGGAAGGGCTGCATGATTCGGCTCCCGGGGGGAAAGGACATGGGCATGGTCAGGTCAGACGTGGTGGCTGGGCTTTGCCCAGACACTACGTGGGGGAGTCTGAGGGGGGACGTAGAGGGAGCATAGCGACCGGGCGGTCCCCCCTCAGTCATGTCAATGACTCATAACTGGTCGTGATGCGCCGGGTCACGTGGGCGCAGACCATCCCGCAGAGGTCGTTCACCAGCGGGGACACGGGGCTGAAGAGGACCAGATTGCCCTGGGGCTCGCGGGTCACCAGGCCGCAGGCTGCCAGGTAGATGAGGTGCTTGCTGGCGTTGGCCTGGGAGAGTCCGGCGGCCTCGGCCAGGGCCTTCTGGGACAGCGGCTGGCCGGCCTCCAGGAGGATCCTCAGGAGCCGCAGCCGGGGTTCGTCCCCCAGGGCCCTGAACAGCTGGCTCACCTCGTGGATCATGGGATCGTTCAGGACCATCGTCGCTCACCGTTAATCTATTCAACCATAGAGTAGAATAGTCAAATACTTTGTCAAGCGATTACTTCTTTGTGCAATGGAGAAAAGATCTCGACCATCCGGACTTTCGTTGAATATGGCATGATTCACCCATAGGAAACTTCATGGAACCCTTCCAGCCTTTCCAAGTCCTGGTGCCGCCCAACGACGAACCCGAGTTGCCCCTCGTCCTCCTGGTGGACGATGCCCCCGAACAACGGCGGGCGATCCAGGAGCTCCTGTCGGCCTGCCCCTGCAGGCTGATCCAGGCCGCCTCGGGCCCCCAGGCCCTGGCGGTGGCCCTCCGGGAGAAGCCGGACCTGATCCTGCTGGACCTCCTCATGCCCGACATGGACGGCATGGAGGTGCTGCGCGAGCTCAAGAAGCATCAGCCCCTGGCGGATACGCCCGTGGTGTTCCTCACCGCCAAGGCCGGTCCGGACGACATCGTGGCCGGGCTGGAGGCGGGGGCCTCCGACTACCTGGTCAAGCCTTTCCACGGCCCCGAGCTGGTGGCCCGGGTGAACACCCACCTGGGCCTGAAGCTGACCCGGGACCGGGAACGGCGGCTCGTCGCCCAGCTGATGGAATCCTCCGCGATGGTCGAGCAGCTGTCCGGCCTGGTCCCCATCTGCGCCCACTGCAAGAAGATCCGCAACGACAGCGGGTTCTGGCAGCAGGTGGAGGAATTCGTCGCGCGCACCTCGGCCGTCCAGTTCAGTCATGGGCTCTGCCCGGAATGTTCCCCCATCTATTTCCCCGATTCGCCCTCCGCGGCCCACCGGAAGCCCGCCACCTTCGAGGAGGCCGTGGCCCCGGCCCTGGTCCAGCCCCGGATCCTGCTCGTGGACGACTCCCCGTCGAACATCCGGACCCTCATCCAGTTCCTGCGGGAGGACAACAAGATCCTGGTGGCCACCAGCGGCCCCGTGGCCCTGGAACTGGCCTGCTCGGAGCGGCCCGACCTGATCCTACTCGATGTGATGATGCCGGATATGGACGGGTACGAGGTCTGCATGAAGCTGAAGGCGGATCCCCGCACCGCCAGGATCCCGATCATCTTCGTCACCGGCCAGAACGAGGAAGGGGGCGAGCTCAAGGGCTTCGACCTCGGGGCCGTGGATTACATCACCAAACCCTTCAGCCTCTCCATCGTCAGGGCGCGGGTCAAGACCCACCTGGAGCTCAAGCGGTACCGGGACGAGCTGGAAGCGCAGTCCATGACCGACGGCCTCACGGGCATCCCCAACCGCCGCCATCTCAACAAGTTCCTGGAACTCCTGTGGAGCCAGGCGCTGCGCCTGCGCGGCCCGATCTCCCTGGTCCTCATGGATATCGACCATTTCAAGGCCTACAACGACCACTACGGGCACCTCCAGGGCGACGACACCCTGAAGCGGGTGGCCCAGGCCCTTGAGCAGGCCACCCAGCGCAAGACCGACCTGGTGGCCCGCTTCGGCGGCGAGGAATTCATCTGCGTCCTGCCCGGCACGGACCTGGAGGGGGCCTCCGGCCGGGTGGAGCAGCTGCGCCGGGCGGTGGAGGACCTGGCCATTCCCCATGAACATTCCACCGCCGCGGACCATGTCACCATCAGCCTGGGGCTGGCCTCCTGCGTCCCCAGCCCCGCCCTCAAGCCCGATGCCCTTCTGGAGTTGGCGGACCAGGCCCTCTACCAGTCGAAGAAACATGGCCGCAACCGCTGGACGGCCCTGCCGTTCGCCTGACCTCCGGGGTCCCACCTGTGCTAGAAACCCTGTTTTCCCATCAAGGACTCAAGCGGATCCGGGTGGTCTACGGTTTCGCCCTGCTGTTCATCGCCCTGACGCTCTTCACGTCGGCCGCGGTGATGCACGTGGCCATCGACCGCAACGGTGGCGATGCCCGGGTGATCAACCTTTCCGGACGCCAGCGCATGCTCAGCCAGCGGCTCACCAAGTGCGCGCTGGCGCTGGCCCTGGACCCGGAGCCCTCGGCCAGCGCACCCCGTCTGCAGGAGATGCAGGTCTCGCTCAACGACTGGGTGCGGGCCCACCGGGGGCTTCAGCACGGGGACCCGGGCCTGGGCCTGCCCTCCCGGGAGGCTTCGGCCACCATCGCCGCCCTGTTCGCGAAGGTCAGCGTCTTCCAGGAGCCCATGGTCCGGGCCGCCGCGGATTTCCTGGACGCCAGCCGGGACCCGGGCCTGTCCGTGGCCCGGCGCCGGGAGGCCTTCCACCGGGACGCCCAGGTGCTGCTCGACCATGAGCAGCCCTTCCTCAAGCTGATGGACACGATCACCTACACCTTCGACCAGGAGGCCCGGGCCCGCATCGACCGGCTCCAGCGCCTGGAAGGGGTGATCCTGGCCGTGGGCCTCCTGATCCTCGTCCTGGAATTCACCTTCGTCTTCCGGCCCTCCATCCGGCAGCTCGGCAGGGCCCTGGACGCCCTGGAGAAGGGCCAGGAGGAGCTGCGCGAGGTCAACCAGTCCCTTTCCGTCTCCCTGGCCGAATCTGGCCGCCTAGCCGCCGTGGCCCGCTCCGCCAACGACGCGAAGAGCGAATTCCTGGCCAACATGAGCCACGAGATCCGCACGCCGATGAACGCCATCATCGGCTTCTCCGGCCTGGGCCTGAAGCTGGAGGCGCCCAGCAAGGCCCACGACTATTTCCGCAAGATCACCACCTCGGGCCAGAACCTGCTGAGCATCGTCAACGACATCCTGGACTTCTCCAAGATCGAGGCGGGCAAGCTGGAGCTGGAGGCGGTGCCCTTCAATCTCCAGGGCGTGCTGGACCATGTGGTGGACCTGTTCGCGGTGAAGGCCTCCGAGAAGGACCTGGACCTCCTGGCCAGCCTGGCCCCGGAGGTGCCCCAGACCCTGGTGGGGGATTCCCTGCGCCTGGGCCAGGTGCTGGTCAACCTGGTGGGCAACGCCCTGAAGTTCACCCCGTCCGGCCACGTGCAGGTGAAGGTGGACCGGGAGGAGGAACGGGACGGCCGCATCCGCCTGCGCTTCACCGTGGCCGATTCCGGCATCGGCATGACCTCCGAGCAGATGTCCAGGCTGTTCCAGGCCTTTTCCCAGGCCGACAGCGGCACGACCCGCCGCTTCGGCGGCACCGGCCTGGGACTGACCATCGCCAAGCGGCTGGTGGAGAAGATGGAAGGGGCCATTGCGGTGCGGAGCGTGCCCGACCAGGGCACCACCTTCACCTTCACGGCCTGGTTCACCCTCGCCATGGAGGCGCTGCCCGCCCACCGGGCCCCGGACAGCCTGAGGGGCCTCCGGGTGCTGGTGGTGGATGATTCCACCGTGGCGCGGGAAGTGCTGCGGGAGCAGATCCAGGGCTTCGGCTTCCAGGCCGAGGTCGTGGCCTCGGGCGCCGAGGCCCTGCGCCGCCTGAAGGAGAGCCCCTTCGACCTGGTGATGATGGACTGGCGCATGCCGGACATGGACGGCATCGAGACGTCCCAGCACATCCAGGAGCTGCCGGGCCTCCCCGCGCCTCCGACCATCATCATGGTCACCGCCCACGGGCGCGAGGAGGTCATGAAGGCCGCGGAGAAGAGCGGCATCCACGGCTTCCTCATCAAGCCCGTGAACTCCTCCATCCTCCTGGACACCATCATGGACGCACTCGGCCAGGAGACCGCGACGTCCCTCCTCCAGCCGGGGCAGGACCGGGTGTCCGAGGCCGGGGCCAGGCTCCGGGGCGCCCGCGTCCTCCTGGTCGAGGACAACGTCATCAACCAGCAGGTCGCCACCGAGATCCTCCAGGGCGTGGGCATCCGGGTGGATGTGGCGGCCACGGGGGTGGAGGCGGTGCGCATGGTCGACCAGAACCCCTACGACGCCGTGCTCATGGACATCCAGATGCCGGAGATGGACGGCTACGAAGCCACCGCCCGGATCCGGGAGAAGACCCAGCACCAGGCCCTGCCCATCATCGCCATGACCGCCCACGCCCTCGCGGGCTACCGGGAGGAATGCCTGGCGGCGGGCATGAACGACTACCTCACCAAGCCCATCAATCCCGACCGGGTGTTCGCCACCCTGGACCAGTGGCTGCCGGACGGCCCCAGGTCCAAGGGGGACCCGGAGCCGGACCGGCCACGGGACACCGGACCGCATCCGGAGCTGCCCGGGGACCTGCCCGGCATCGAGGTGGCCGCGGCCCTGCACCGGCTGGGCGGCAACCGGCGACTGCTGCGCGACCTGCTGGCGGGCCTGGGCAGGGAGTTCGGCCAGGCCCTGCCCGACCTGCGCAGAGCCTTGGCGGACCAGCTCTGGCCCGAGGCCGAGCGGCGCATCCACACCTTGAAGGGGGCGCTCGGCAACCTCTCCGCCACCGCCGCCCAGGAGGACGCGGTCCGCCTGGAGAAGGCCATCCTCGCCCGGGAGGGCCTCGAGCCCGCCCTGGAGGCGTTCGCCGCGACCTTCTCGGTGGTCCTGGCCACGGGGCGCGGCCTGGAGACGGTCCAGGAAACCCCCGCCGCCGGCGGCACCCTGGACCCGGACAAGGTGGCCAGCCTCCTGGAGGAACTGGCCGCCCAGCTCCGGATCGGCAGCCCGGACGCGGAATTCCCCCTGGCCAGCCTCCGGTCCGGCGTGGGCGAGGGCGCACTGCTTGCCAGGCTTATGGAGGTCCAAGGGTGTCTGGACAGCTACGATTTCCAGGCGGCCTTGAAGGTGCTGGACCAGCTGCGAACCTAGCCATTCCCTTCCGGACCCACTCCGGTCAGACTTTGTCCGCCAGCCATACCGGGGAGCGAGTCATGCACCAGGTGCCGCCAAGCCCGCTCATGGGCCAGATGATGGACCAGCAGTTGCTCATCTCAAGCTTGATCGTCCATGCCGACCGTCATTTCGGCGAGGTGGAGATCGTCTCCCGGGGGGCGGCCGGAGAGATCCACCGGTACGACTACCACCGCTGCCACACCCGGTCCCGGCGGCTTGCCAAGGCCCTGGCGCGGCTGGGCGTGGGCATGGGGGACCGGGTCGGCACCCTGGCCTGGAACGGCTACCGCCACCTGGAAGCCTACTTCGGAGTATCCGGCTCCGGGGCGGTGCTGCACACGATCAACCCGCGCCTGGCCCAGGACCAGCTCACCTACATCATCAACCATGCCCAGGACCTGTATCTGATGTTCGACCTGAACCTCCTTCCCCTGGTGGAGGCCGTGGCGGGCCACTGCCCCGGGGTCAGGGGCTACATCTACCTGGGCGGGCCGGAGCAGCGGCCCGGGACCACCGTCCTGCCGGAGCTGCTCTGCTACGAGGACCTGCTGGCGGCCGAGGACGACGCCTACGAGTGGCCGCAGTTCGACGAGCGCTCGGCCTCCAGCCTCTGCTACACCTCGGGCACCACCGACCATCCCAAGGGCGCCCTCTACAACCACCGCTCGACCCTGCTCCACTCCTACGCCACGGCCCTGCCGGACGCCCTGTGCCTGTCGGCCCACGACACGCTCCTGCCGGTGGTGCCGATGTTCCACGTGAACGCCTGGGGCCTGCCCTATTCGGCGGCCCTGACGGGCACCAAGCTGGTGCTCCCCGGCCCGCAGCTGGACGGCAAGTCCCTGTACGACCTGTTCGAGGCCGAACAGGTCACGCTCTCGGCCGGGGTGCCCACGATCTGGCTCGGGCTGCTGAACCACCTGGACGCGCACAACCTCCGCTTCTCCTCCCTCAAGCGCACCATCATCGGCGGTTCCACCTGCCCGCCGGCCATGATCCGCACCTACCGGGAACGCTACGGCGTCGCCGTGGTGCACGCCTGGGGCATGACCGAGCTGTCCCCCGTGGGCACCACGTGCAGCCTCCTCGCCAAGCACCTGGCCCTGAAGGTGGAGGACCAGCAGGCCATCCTGGAGAAGCAGGGGCACGCCATCTTCGGACTCGACATGAAGATCGTCGACGAGGGCGGGGCGGAGCTGCCCTGGGACGGCCGGACCCCGGGCAACCTGCACGTGCGCGGGCCCTGGACGATCGACAGCTACTTCCGCCAGGAGGGCGGGTCGCCGCTGGTGGACGGCTGGTTCCCCACCGGGGACGTGGCGACCATCGACGCCGACGGTTTCATGCAGATCACCGACCGCACCAAGGACCTCATCAAGTCCGGCGGCGAGTGGATCAGCAGCATCGACCTGGAGAACATCGCCCTGGCCCACCCCGCGGTGCAGAACGCCGCCTGCGTCGCCGTGCCCCACCCCAAGTGGGGCGAACGGCCGCTGCTGGTGGTGGTCCTGCGCCCCGGCCAGACGGCGACGCGCGACGAGCTGCTCGCCCTGTATCCGGGGCGGATCGCCAAGTGGGAGATCCCGGACGACGTGGCCTTCGTCCCGGCGCTGCCCATCGGGGCCACGGGCAAGGTGCAGAAGAACAAGCTCAGGGAGCAGTTCCGGGACCACCCGCTTCCGGCCTAGCCCCGTCAACCCTCCGTGAGGCCGACGTTCACTTCGAACTCGCCGAAGTCCGTGGTGAACGGGATGGCGATGCAGGGGATGTCCCCGGTGCGGCTGATGCGGACGCCCGCGCCCACCACCACGGTGGGGATCGAGATGTTGAGGGTGAAGCCGTCCTGGATCAGGGAGCGCCGGGCATCGCCCACCAGGATGTTGCCGATCTCGCCGATGGCGTCCTCCACGTCGCGGTTGATGGCGTCGATCTCCTCCATGAGCATGTTCGAGGCGATCTTGCAGGCCAGTCGCGCCGGCATGCTGATGATGATGGAACCCGAGGTCTCCCCCGTGATGCCGATGATCGAGGAGATCTCGTAGGCGGTGATGTGGTCGTCCCTCAGCTCAAGCCCTGTTTTTTCCGCAGTTATACCGGCCATCATCTCCAGGCTGCGGAGGGTCGAATCGATGAAGGGGTTGATGAATTCTACTTTCATGAAACCGCCTTGCCGTGGGGGATTGGAGGGAAAACCTGATTAATCATAAATGTCTAGCCCCGGTTGTCCATCACAAGAGGCAGGGAAACGCAGGCCGGCCGGGCAGGACGGGGCTCAGCTGACGTAGTCGTCCCCGCCGCCGCCGCCGATGCTGAGCACGCCTTCCTCCTCCAGCTGGCGGACGATCTCCACGATCTCGTGCTGGGCCTTCTCCACGTCCTTGAGCTTCACCGGGCCCATGAACTCCATCTCCTCCTTCATGAGCTCCACCGCCCGGCTCGACATGTTCCGGAAGAACTGGTTGCGCAGCTCGTCGCTGGTGCCCTTCAGGGCGGAGGTGAGGGACTTCTTGTCCACGCGCTTGAGGATCTCGGCGATGCCCAGGTCGTCGATGAGGAGGATGTCGTCGAAGACGAACATGAGGTCCCGGATGCTGGCGGCCAGCGCGGGGTTCTCGTTCTCGATCTTCTCCAGCACCACCCGGCCCGCGGTGCGGTTCATCCGATTGAACAGCTCGGCCACGGCCCTCACGCCTCCGTAGGCCTCGGTGGCGAACGAACCGAGGGCTTCCAGTTTCTGCTCCAGGATGAGCGAGATGCGCCGGACCACCTCGGGGCTGATCTCCTGGAGGTTGGCCATGCGCATGACCACATCGGCCCTCAGGGCCTCCGGCAGGCTGGAGATGAGTTCGCCGGCCTGGGTGGCGTTGAGGTGGGCCATGATCAGGGCGATGGTCTGGGGGTGCTCGTTCTGGATGAACTTGGAGAGCTGCTGGGGGTTGGCGCGCTCCAGGCTGGAGAACCCCGCCGAGGACTCCAGGGCCTTGGTGAGGCGGTCGATGATCTTCCGGGCGGCCTCGGGGCCTACCGACTTGATGAGCAGCTTCTTGGCATATTCGATGCCGCCCTGGGCGATGTAGGTCTTGGCCAGGGTCATGGTGTGGAACTCGTCCAGCACCTCGTCGGCCACCTCGGGCTGGACGTGCTTGGTTAGGGCGATCTCCCGGGAGATGTTCTGGATCTCGTCTTCTTCCAGGAACTTGAAGATGCTCGAGGCGGTCTCGTCGCCCAGCGCCACCATCAGCACGGCAGCCTTCTGGATTCCGGACAGCTTGGCCATTCCCTCTCCCGTTCCTGCCTGGACAGGCGGAACTGGAGGTCCAGCCGTCTGTTTCCTGCCGGGGGCGAAGGCCCCTGTGGAAAGAGTATGACGCTCATGGGCGTTCCGACCCAAAAAGATGAAGCACCGCCATTTCCTTGCTGAATTTGCATCTCAACGGGAGCCCGTCTGGGTGACAGCTGAAAAAAATTTTCCATGAAGGAAAATTTTTTGTTTACTCGGACGTCGTCTATTTTAAAATCATTTTGAGCATCCCTCCTGGAGGACCCCGATGACGACCGACCTGACCACCGAAGCCAGCCTGCTCCGCAATCCGCTCTTCGATGCCGCCAAGCGCTGGCCCGGCCCCGACCCGGCGGTGTGGGCCTTCCACCGGCGGATGCCGGCCTACCTGGCCACGACCCTCTACGACTGCCCGCCCCTGGCCGCGAAGTACGGGGTGGGCCGGGTGCTGGTCAAGGCGGAGACCCAGCGCCTGGGCCTGCCCAGCTTCAAGATTCTGGGCGCCTCCTGGGCCACCTACCGCGCCATCTGCGACCACCTGGGCTTCGAGCCGGAACCCTGGCTGAACATCAACGACCTGGCCCATCGCCTGGGCTACCTCAAGCCCTTCGGCCTGGCCGCGGCCACCGACGGCAACCACGGCCGCGCCGTGGCCTTCATGGCGCGCCTGCTGGGCTTTTCGTGCAAGATCTTCGTGCCCGAGGGCACGGTCCCGGCCCGCATCCACGCCATCCAGAACGAGGGGGCCGAGGTCACCGTGGTGCACGGCGACTACGACGCGGCCGTGGCGCGCTCGGCGAAGGAGGCCTCGGACCGCTGCCTGGTCATCTCGGACACCTCCTGGCCCGGCTACGACGTGACGCCGCGCCGGGTGGTGGAAGGCTACACCACCATCTTCTCCGAGATCGACCAGACCCTCCGGGCCGCCGGGGTCCGCCAGCCGGACGTGGTCATCGTCCCGGTGGGCGTGGGCGCCTTCATGTCCGCCACCGTGAACTGGTACCGCAGCCGCGACTGGAAGGGGGCGCTGGTGGGCGTGGAGCCCCTGGACGCCAACTGCGTGCAGGTCTCGGCCGCCGCCGGGCACATGGTGCCGGTCCCCGGGCCGCACCGGTCCATCATGGTGGGCCTCAACTGCGGCCTGCCCTCCCAGGTGGCCTGGCCCCGCGTCTCCACCGGCGTGGACTGGATGGTGGCCATCGGCGACGAGCGCGCCCGCCAGGGCATGCGGGAGCTGGCCGACAGCGGCGTGGTGGGCGGCGAGACGGGTTCGGCCTCCCTGGGCGCCCTGGCGGCGCTCATGGAGGACGACTCGACCGTGGCCTTCCGTGAAGCCGGGCTCCTGGGCCCGGACGCCACCATCCTCCTGCTGGTCACCGAAGGCGCCACGGACCGTGCCAACTACCAGGCCGTGGTCGGGAGGGCGCCCGAGGATGTGGGCGCGATCCTGACGGTGGCAAGGTAGTTCAGCCGGGCGTTGCGCCGGCCTGGTCCAGGTAGTCCTTCTTGGCGGCAAGGTCGTGGTCGCTGTCGGCGAAGGCGGCCGCGGCGGCCAGGAATTCGTCCTGGATCTCCAGGAAGGCGTCCACGATGTCCGGGTCGAAGTGGGAGCCGCTGCTCTCCTGGATGATCTTCACGGCCTTCTCGTGGGGCATGCCCTGCTTGTAGACCCGCCGGCTGATGAGGGCGTCGTAGACGTCGGCCACGGCCATGAGGCGGGCGGAGACGGGGATGTCGTCGCCGCTCAGGCCCTCGGGGTAGCCCGAGCCGTCCCACTTCTCCTGGTGGCAGTAGGCGATCTCCTTGGCGCAGGCCAGGAAGGCCACGGGAGTGCCCAGGGACTTCTCGGCGTGCTCGATGGCGTCGCGGCCCAGGGTGGTGTGGGTCTTCATGATCTCGAACTCCTGGGGCTCGAACCGGCCGGGCTTCAGGAGGATCCGGTCGGGGATGCCGACCTTGCCGATGTCATGGAGGGGGGCCGACTTGTAGAGGATGTTGATGTGGGCCTCGTCCAGGTCGTCCCGGAAGCGGGGGTGGGCCGAGAGCTTGCGGGCCAGGGCGTGGACGTAGCGCTGGGTCCGGCGGATGTGGTTGCCGGTGTCGGTGTCCCTCGTCTCGGCCAGGGAGGCCATGGCCAGGATGGTGACGTCCTGGATGGCCACGATCTCCGCGGTGCGCCGGGCGACCTCGGCCTCCAGGTAGGCCGCCTTGTCCTTGAGGAAGTCGGCGGCGGCCTTGAGCTTGAGGTGGGTGGCCACCCGGGCCAGGACGATGGGCGGGCTGATGGGCTTGGTGATGTAGTCCACGGCGCCCAGCCTGAGGCCGGTCTCCTCGTCCTCCACGGCGCTCATGGCGGTGAGGAAGACGATGGGGATGTCCCGGGTCCCGGGGTCGGCCTTGAGGCGCCGGCACACTTCGTGGCCGTCCATCTCGGGCATCATGATGTCCAGGAGGATGAGGTCGGGGGGCGTCTCGGAGCGGGCGATGGCCAGGGCCTTCTCGCCGCCGTTGGCGATCTTGACGCGGTAGAGGTCCTTGAGCAGGCCGCTCATGACCTTGAGGTTGTCGGGGGTGTCGTCCACGACCAGGACGGTTTGGCGGGCGTCTTCGCTCATCTTGGGGACTCCTCGGTGGGAACGTTGCTCAGACCCTGGCCGGCAGCATGGCCAGGGCCTTGTCGAAATCGAAATTGCTGACCAGGTGCGCGAACTGCTCGGTCCTGCCGGCCAGGAGCGTGCGCACGAGGCCCATGTGCTCGACCAGGAGTTCCTCGGCCTCGGAGTCGCTCTCCTCGAGCAGGCTGCGAAGCTTGAGAAGGATCTCGCCCGCCTCGGCCTGGGTGGTCGCATCGGGGGCAGGGGCAGGGGCGGAGACCGGCTCCTGCGGCAGCGCCTGGTCCAGGCGGGTGGTCATGGCCTCCAGCAGGAGGGCCATGGTCTCCAGATCCGCCTCCACGGAGGCGTGGCCGCGGATGCCGGCCTCGACCTTGGCGGCGCGCTCCTGCAAGGTGGACGCTCCGATGGTGCCGGCGGTGCCCTTCAAGGTGTGGGCTAGCCGCTCGGCGGTGCCGGCGTCGCCCTGGGCCAGGGCCTCGCGGATCTCCCGGGCGGCGCCCCGCTGGCCGGCGGCAAAACGGCGGAGCATCTCGGCGTAGAGGGGGCGCTTGCCCCGCACCCGCTTGAGTCCCAGTTCCTGGTCCAGGCCCGGGATGTCCCCGGGCAGGTCCTCTGCGGGCGCGGGCGTCACGGCCCTGGGAGCGGGCGCCTCCGGGGCGGAGGCTCTGGCCCAGCGGGCGATGACGGTGAACATCTCGTCGGGATCGATGGGCTTGGCGATGTAGCCGTTCATGCCTGCCGCGATGCACTTGTCCCGGTCCGCCTGCATGGCGTTGGCGGTCATGGCGATGATGGGCAGGGTGAGGCCGAGCCTGCGGATGTGCTCGGTGGCCGTGACCCCGTCCATGACGGGCATCTGCATGTCCATGAGGATGAGGTCGAAGGCCCCGGCCCGGGTCTTGTCCACGGCGACCTGGCCGTTCTCGGCGATCTCCACGAGGATCCCGGCGTCCGCCAGCAGCTCGCTGGCCACCTGCTGGTTGAGGTCGTTGTCCTCCACGAGGAGGACCTTCATGCCCCGCACCCTGGCGAAGGAGGCGTCGGCGGGGACCGGCTGGTCGCTGTCGACGAAGTCCTCGTCCTGCTGCCCGCCCATGGAGCGCATGACCGAATCGAAGAGCATCGAAGGCGACACCGGCTTGATCAGGACGTCCTCGAGCCCCTGGGACTCCGCTCCCCGCAGCACCTCCTCGCGGCCGTAGGCGGTGACCATGATGAGGTGCGGCGTATCGGCCAGGCCCAGGCTCTTGATCTTCTGGGACGTCTCGAGACCGTCCATGCCGGGCATCTGCCAGTCCAGGAACACCACCTCGTAGCGCTGGTTCGGGGCGGCTTCCCGCACGGCCGCGATGGCCTCGGCGCCCGAGGCCACCGCGTCCACGTGGAAGGACATGGAACCGAGCATGTCCACCAGCACGGCCCTCGCGTTCTCGTTGTCGTCCACCACGAGCATGCGCTTGCCGCGCAGGTCGGGGCGCGGCACCAGGGCCCGGCGCGGCTTGCCCCGGCCCATGCGCGCCGAGAACCAGAAGGTGGAGCCCTGGCCCGGCACGCTGTCCACGCCCACCTCCCCGCCCATGAGCTCGGCCAGCTTCTTGGAGATGGCCAGGCCCAGGCCGGTGCCGCCGTACTTGCGGGTGGTGGAGGTGTCGGCCTGCTGGAAGCTCTGGAAGAGCCTGGACTGCTGCTCCTCGGTGAGGCCGATGCCGGTGTCCTTGACCTCGAAGCGAAGGAGCACCTCCGGGCCGAGAGCCTTCAGCATCCGCACGCGGATGTCGATCTCGCCCTTCTCGGTGAACTTCACGGCATTGTTGGCGTAGTTGATGAGGATCTGGCCCAGGCGCAGGGGATCGCCCACCAGGTCGTTGGGCACGTCCGGGGCCACGTCGAAGACGAGTTCCAGGCCCTTGGCGGTGGCCTTGTCGGTGATGAGGTTGGCCACGTTCTCCATGACCTTGTCCAGGTGGACCTCGGTGAGCTCCACGGAGAGCTTGCCGGCCTCGATCTTGGAGAAGTCCAGGATGTCATTGATGATGCCCAGGAGGTGCTGGCCGGACTGCTGGATCTTGCGGACGTAGTCCTTCTGGCGGGGGTTGAGCTCGGTCTTGAGGGCCAGGTGGGCCATGCCGATGATGGCGTTCATGGGGGTGCGGATCTCGTGGCTCATGTTGGCCAGGAAGTCGGCCTTGGCCTGGGAGGCGGCCTCGGCGATCTCCTTGGCCCGCATGACCTCCGCTTCGGCCTTCCGGCGCTCGGTGATGTCCCGGAAGGAGACCACGGTCCCCGTCAGCTGGCCGCCCACGTACATGGGGGTGGTGGAGTACTCCGAGGGGAACGAGGTCCCGTCCTTGCGCCAGAGCACCTCGTCCGACACCTGCCGGGGCTGGCCGTCGCAGCTGGTCTGGTACATGCGGCAGGTCTCCCGGGGGAAGGGCGAGCCGTCCTCGTGGGCGTAGTGCACTTCGGCGTGCATGCGCTTGCCCACCAGTTCCTCGATCTCGAAACCCAGCAGGCGCGCCCCGGCGGGGTTGATGAACGAGATGCGGCCGTCCAGGTCCATGCCGGTGATGCCCTCGCTCATGGAGCTCAGGAGCAGCCGGGAGCGCTCCTCGGCTTCCGCCAGCTCCCGGGCCTGGACCTCCATGACCCGGTTGGTGGCCTCCAGCTGGTCCTTGCGGGCGGTGAGCTGGAGCTCGCTGGCGGCCAGGGTCGCGGCCTGGAGCTGGGTCTCCTCCAGGAGCCTGCGGGTCTTGAGGTTGGCGGTGAGGATCTCGACGCTGGTGGCCACGCTGGGCAGCACGGCCTCCAGGAGTCCTTCCTGGCGGCCCGACAGGGGCTCCAGGGGGGCCAGCTCGAGCACCCCGATGACCCGGCCCTGGTCGAGCACGGGCAGGACCAGGAGGAGCCGGGCCTGCACGGTGCCCAGGCCGGCCTGGATCTCCAGGTGGTCGGCGGGCTGGGCCTGGAGGGTGAGGGCGCGGCCATCGGCCGCCGCCTGCCCGACCAGGCCCTGGCCGAGGCTGAAGCGCCTGGGGCTCGACGGGTCATGGATGGCATAGCCCCCCGTGCGCAGGAGGCTGCGGCCGTCCTCCTCCGCCACGTAGAAGGCCCCGTAGAGCAGCGGGATGGTGCGGGAAAGCTGATCCATGAGGGCGGAGGTGAAGTCGGCGAAGCCGTCCGTGGCCTGCAGCCGGGCGATGAGGGCACCCGCCTCGGTCTTGACCCAGGCCTGGGCCTCCTGGCCCCGGGCCGAAAGCTGCATGACCGCCAGGGACCGGGCGATTTCCCCGGTCTCGTTCCTCTGTTCCAGGTAGTCGATGGGCTCGTGGAGTTCGCCCTCCGAGATGGCCAGTATGCTACGTTTGATGGCCAGCAGGACGGTGACCACCTCCCGGCGCACCACCAGGAAGGCCGCCAGGAAGGACCCCAGGAGGCCCAGGGTGAGCACCAGCCAGGTGGTGCGGACCAGGTGGACGGTGTCCACCGTGTAGGCATCGTTGAGGGTGTCGACGTCGTGCTGCACCTCCTCCATGAAGCTGGTGCTCAGGGCGCGGGCCCGGTCCATCTCCGGGTCCAGACTCTGGCTCATCAGGGCGCGGGAGGCCGCGACCTGACGGTCCCGGGCCCGGGCCCGCACGGCCCGCGCGTTCACGGCCACCTTCTCGAATTCCGCCTTGACCGCCGCGATGTTGGCGCCCCGTGCCGGAAGGATCCGGGCGGTTTCGGCCAGGAAGGCCTCCCACTCCGCCTTGGTGACGTCCAGTTGCGCATCGAGCCGCTGGATCTCGTCGGGATTGTCCTCCTCCAGCATCCGGTAGAGGAGCGTGCCGTAGCGGTAGATGCGGGTGTTGGCCCGGGACACGTTGACCTGGGCCTTGCACTCCCGTTCGATGAGGCCGCTGTAGCGGCCGTCGATGCTGAACATCTGGAGGGAGGAGTAGAGGCCGACGAACAGGACCATGGCCGCCAGGGGCAGCAGGGCCATGATCACCTTGGTGCGGATGGAGAGATTGATGAAGTATTTCATCGGGCTTCCTGTCTCCGCCCTGGGGATGGGCGGGGGCTGCGGGGTCGGGGGCCGGGGTCAGACATGGGCTTCAGGCTTCACGTTTCGGAACGAGGATCTCGAGGTTCAGGGCCAGCACTTCGGCGAGCTCCTCCAGCAGTTCCCGCCGTTCGCCGTCCAGGCGGTCAGGGGTGGCCACGGCCAGCACGCCGCGCACTTCGCCCATCCGCGCGACCGGCAGCACGAGGAAGTCCCGGGGCACCAGCTCCCCCGCCCCCACCGGGATCCGCACGGGGATGCGGTCCGGCTCGGAGAGGAGAATGGGCTGTCCGTCCCGGGCGCACTGCCCGACCAGGCCGTGCCCGACGGGAATGGCCCGGGCCGGTACGCCCCCGTCGCCGCGGCCGTAGGTGCCGATGGGCATGAGGAGGTCCCCGCCCCTGCCGAGGGCGTAGACCTCGGCGTGGATGAGGCCCGCCAGGGGCGCGAGGTGGTAGAGGAAGGTCCGGCCCAGGTCCTCGAGGGTGGGGGCCCGGTGGAGCTCCGTGGCGATCTGGCTGATGCGGGCGCGCTGGCGGGTCTGGGCCTCGAGCTTGAGGGCGTGGTCCTTGAGCACCTGCTGGGCCCGGTCCCGGTCCTTGACCGCCGAGCGCAGGCGCCGGTTCCAGGCCAGGACGGCCAGGATGACCAGGGCCAGGGCGGAGCCGATGAGCGCGGTGGTCTTCCAGTCGATGGCGCCCTGGTAGGGGACGGCCAGCCACTGGTCCTTGATGGCCGCGCGCTCCTGGCTGGACATGCTGGCCAGGGCTTTGTCCATGGCCGACTTCAGCAGGGGCATGTCCCGGCGGATCCCGAAGGCCAGGTCGTGGTTGTACGGGGTGGGGGCGGCGATCTTCAGGTTGGTCAGGCCCAGCCTGTCGATGTTGTAGGAGACCGTGCCCAGGTTGTCCACGAAGACGTCGATCTGGCCCGTGGAGACCGCGAGCAGGGCCGCCTTGATGTTGGGCAGGGGGGTGAGGGGGAGGGCCGGCCAGTCCTTCATCAGCAGGTCCTCCACCACCAGGCCCTTCAGGACACCGACCCGCAGGCCCTGTAGGTCGGCCAGGCCGCCGATGAAGTGGGCGTCCTTGCGGCTGATGATGACGGAGGGGAAGGTGACGTAGGGCTCGGTGAAGAGCAGGTGCCGGCCGCGCTCGGGGGTGGGGGTCACCTTGGGGATGAGCTCCAGCTTCCCGGCGTCCGCCGCCTCCATGGCCTGGGTGACGTTGAGGCCCGGCACGACGACCAGCTCGACCCCCAGCCGCCGGCAGCACTCCTTGATGAAACTCGCGCAGATGCCGGAGTAGGCCCCCTGCTCGTCCACAAACTCGAAGGGGGGGCGGGCCGAGTCCACGCCGAGCCGGATCTTCCGGCCCTTGAGGAAGGCCGCCTCCTCGGGGGTCAGGGTCACCGTGGCGGCTTCCGGAGGGGCGGGGAACACCGGCGCGGGCGAGACAAGGAGCAGCAGGAGCACGAACCAGGGCAAAAGGCTCCGCAGCGCCCGGACCGGATGGCGCGGGAGGACCTCCAGCCTGGGGGCGAAAAAAATCATCGGGTGCCTTTGCAGGGATTGGGATGCGCACCCATGGTCCCCCAAGGGCTCGCCAGGGTCAACCTGATGTAATGCCGGCCCGGGCGGCGGTTCCCAAGGGGGCGGAGGTGTGGGATAACAGGAAGCGAGCCCCTCGCACTGGAGTCCCCATGGAGCGCCGCACGCTGTTGACCGCCGCCCCTGGTTTGCTTCCGGCGTTCCTAACGGCCCGGCCCTGACATGGACTGGGAGGCCATCGGGCTCAGTTTCCGGCTGGCAGCCCTCTCGGTATGCGTGCTGCTGCCCCTCGGCATCGGGTTGGCCTGGCCCCTGGCCCTGGGGCGCTTCCGGGGCCGGATGCTCCTGGAGGCCCTCACCGGGCTGCCCCTGATCCTGCCGCCCACCGTCATGGGCTTCTACCTGATCGTGGCCCTGGGGCCGCGGAGTCCCCTGGGTCAGATGTGGGAGCAGTTGACCGGGGCCCGGCTGGTCTTCAGTTTCCAGGGCCTGCTCCTGGCGCAGGTGCTCACGAACCTGCCCTTCTTCCTCCAGCCCCTGGTGGCCTCCCTGGGCGGGGTGGACCGCCGCCTCCTGGAAGTGGCCGCCACGCTCGGCTCCAGGCCCCTGGGCGTCTACCTGAGGGTGGCCCTGCCCCTGGCCTGGCGGGGACTGCTGTCGGGCATGGTGCTGAGCTTCGCCCATGCCATCGGGGAATTCGGGGTGGTCCTCATGGTGGGGGGCAACCTCCCCGGCCGCACGCGGACCGCCTCCATCGCCCTCTTCGACCAGGTCCAGTCCTTCGACCTGGCGGGCGCCAACCGCACGGCCCTGCTCCTGCTGGCCTTCGCCCTTGCCGTCCTCATGGCCACGTCCTGGCTGCGCACCCGGGAGCGGGCATGGACCTGATCGCCTCGATCCGGAAGACCTTCACGAACGGGGCCACCGTCCAGGGCGAGCTCCGCATCCCCCTGGAGCATTCCGGGCTGACGGTGCTCTTCGGCCCCTCGGGCTGCGGCAAGACCACCCTCCTGCGCTGCCTGGCCGGGCTGGAGACGCCCGACGGGGGCCTCATCCAGGCCGGTGACGAGGTCTGGCACCACCCGGAGCGGGGCGCCCTGGTGCCCGTGGCGGAAAGGGGCATCGGTCTGGTCTTCCAGGAGGCTGCACTGTTCCCGCACCTGGACGTCACGGGCAACCTCGCCTACGGCCTGAGGGGCTGGTCCCGCGCCGACCGGGAGCGCCGGGTGGCCGAGCTGATCGAGCTGATGGGCCTTGGGGAGTTCGCCCGGCGGGGCGCGCGGGAGCTGTCCGGCGGCCAGAAGCAGCGGGTGGCCCTGGCTCGGGCCTTGGCCCCGCGCCCGCGCCTGGTGCTCCTGGACGAACCCTTCGCCGGCCTGGACCGGGCCGCGGCCGCCCAGCTGCGCCACAGCCTCCGGCAGATCCTGCACAGGCTGGCGGTGCCCGCCGTCCTGGTCACCCACAATCCGCTGGAGGCCCTGGCCCTGGGCGACGCGATGCTGCTCATGGAGGAGGGGCGCATCGTCCGGAGCGGCCCGCCCCCGGTCCTCCTGGCCGAGCTCGAGGGCGGCCCGGGCGAGACCATCGGCTGCGTCGTGCGCACCCGCGTCCTGGGCCGGGTGGAGGGGCTCCTGCGCCTGGGCGCGGGCTCCGTGGAGCTGGTGGCCCCGGACCCGGGCGGCGGCTTCCAGGAGGCCTTCGCCTGCATCCGCGGCGAGGGCGTCACCCTGGAGCGGGGCCCCCACGGCGCCCTGACCCCCCGCAACCGCCTGGGCGCCACCATCACCGCCCTGGAACCCCTGGGCGCCCTGACCCGGGTGCGGCTGGACGCGGGCTTCCCCCTGCAGGCCCTCCTCACCACCTGGGCCACCCACGACCTGGAGCTGGCCGTGGGCCAGCACCTCCACGCGCTGGTGAAGGCCAGCGCCATTCAGGTCATTCCCGTCGAGACTTGAATGAACACTCCCCTCCCTAAGCTGCGCATGTGCGCCGACTAAAGGGGATTGCGGCGGCAGCCTTGTTCAGATCGTATATTCAGGGCCCTGAGAGCGGTCGAGGAGGCGGTGGGCCAGGGCGAGGTACTGGTGCACCCCGGCCACGGCATCGGCGAGGTCCAGGTGCTCGTCTTCGGTGTGGGCCACCCGGATGGAGCCCGGGCCGGTCATCACCACGAAGCGGTCCCGGACGAGGTTGCGCAGGGTGTTGGCGTCCGAGCCGAAGGGTACCGGCGCCATGGGAAAGCCCTCCAGGCGGGGAAAGAGGGCGGGCGGGCGCTGGAAGAGGATGGACACCTCGCCCAGTCCGGGGCGGAGGCGCTCCACATCCTCCAGGAAGGTGCTTCCTTCCACGGTCCGGGCGAACAGGCGCGCCTCCGCTTCATCCGGTACCACGTTCATGGCGCGGCCCGCGTTGAGGGTGCCCAGGTTCCACACTTCGGGTCCCAGGTTGGCATCCGTCCGCCGGGGCAGGCCTTGGAGCTCAAGCAGCCACTGGAGGAGCGGGAAGGTGGCGTTGACCCCCTCCTCGGGGGTTCCGCTGTGGGCGGCCCGGCCCTGGCAGCGCAGGCAGAGGTGGGCCGAACCGCGCTGGCCGGTGGCGAGGACATTGCCCGTGGGCTCGCCGTTGATCACGCCGCGCAGGTTCGGCAGGCGCTCCGCCAGTTCCAGGGCGATGCGGGCGCCCAGGCTGTCGGTCTCTTCGCCCACCACGCCGAGCAGGGCCAGGTCCCGGACCCCCTCCGCCAGAAGCAGGCGGATTGTCTCCAGCATGGTGGCGAGGATGCCCTTGGCGTCGCAGGTGCCGCGGCCCCAGAGGCGGTCCCCCTCGCGCCGGGGCGGCAGGTAGGGGGGCACGGTATCGAGATGGGTGGTGAAGAGGACCTTGGGCTCGCCCCAGGTGGCCAGCAAGTTGGACCGCCCGCCCTCCACGGGCTGCCAGTGGATCCGGGCCCCGAGGTTCCGGAGCAGCCCGGTGAGCAGAGGGTTGAGCCTAGCCTCCTGGCCCGTGGTGGAATCCTGCTGGCAGAGGGCAAGGGTCAACTGGGCGATGCGCTCGGGATCGGGGTCATTCCGGATGCCGCTCACGGGGTCCACCCCGGGTGGAGCTCTCCGTGGCAAACCGCCTGCACGGGGCCCGTCAGGAGCAGCGAGCCCTGGGGCGTGAAGGCCACGGTGACGAGCCCGCCGGGCATGGCCACGGTGAGGCGGTCGTCCACGATGCCCAGGCGCCGGCAGGCGGCGGCCGCCGCGCAGGCGCTGCTGCCGGAGGCCGGCGTCCGGCCGGCGCCCCGTTCCCATATCTCGATGCGGATGCGTGTGTGGTCGAGCACCTCCACCAGCTGGACGTTGACCCGGTTGGGGAAGGCGGGGTGGCGTTCGATCCGGGGTCCGAGCCGGCGGGCCAGGGCGGCGGTCACCTGTTCGGGAAACAGTACGCAGTGCGGGTTGCCCAAGCTGAGGGAGGTGACGGTCCAGGTTCGGTCCCCCACCCGCAGGGGCACGGCCACCACGTCAGCTTCAGGGTGCAGGCCGGTGAACGGGATGGCCTCGGCCCGGAAGGTCGGCGGCCCCATGTCCACTTCGACCAGGCTCCCATCCGGAGCCAGGTAGCGGACCTCGGCGAGGCCGCCCGCCGTGCGGATCCGGCAGCCGGACGCCAGGGCATGGCCGGCTTCCAGCAGGTAGCGGGCGAAGATCCGGAGCCCGTTCCCGCTCTTTTCGGCTTCGGAGCCGTCCGGATTGAAGATCCTCAGGCCGAAGGTCCCGGCTTCCCCAGGCAGCGGGCCCAGGAGGATCCCATCGGCGCCCAGGCCCAGCCTGCGGTGGCAGAGGCCCTGGATCAGCCGGGCCTCGGGGTCGAAGGGACCCCGGGCCGGGTCGATGACCAGGTAGTCGTTGCCGAGGGCGTGGTATTTGGAGAAGCGCAAAAGGGTCCGCCATGGAATCGGGATTCGGGTGGGACTTGGACTTCAGCGGCCCTTCAGCCTGCGGACGGCGGCCACCAGGGAGTCGATGTCGCTCTTCAGGTTGTAGAGGGCGAACGAGGGCCGGACGGAACTCTCGACCCCGAAAGCCCGCAGGGCGGGCTGGGCGCAGTGGTGGCCGGAGCGCACGGCGATGCCCTCCCGGTCCAGGGCCGCGCCCACGTCCTCGGAGCGGAAGCCGTCCAGGACGAAGGAGAGCACGCCGGCCTTCTCCCGGGCGGTGCCGATCAGGCGCAGGCCCGGAATGGACAGCAGGCCCTCGGTGGCATACACCAGCAGTTCGTGCTCGTGGCGGCTGACCAGGTCCAGGCCGACCCGGGTGACGTAGTCCAGCGCCGCCCCCAGTCCCACGGCGTCGGCGATGTTGCCCGTGCCCGCCTCGAAGCGCGCGGGTGGGGGCTGGTAGACGGTGCGCTCGAAGGTCACGTCGGCGATCATGTTGCCACCCCCCTGCCAGGGAGGCATGTCCTTGAGGACCTCGTAGCGCCCGCACAGGACGCCGATGCCCGTGGGCCCGAAGACCTTGTGGCCTGAGAACGCGAAGAAGTCCGCGTCCAGGTCCTGCACGTCCACCCGGAGGTGGGACACGGACTGGGCGCCGTCCACCAGCACCCGGGCGCCGTGGCGGTGGGCCATGGCGACCATCTCCTTCACCGGGTTGACGGTGCCCAGGGCGTTGGAGACCTGGGCGAGGGAGACGAGCCGGGTGCGGGGGTTGAGCAGCTTCTCGTACTCCTCCAGGATCACCTCGCCCCGATGGTCGATGGGGGCGACCCTCAGCCTGGCCCCCCTTTCCGCGGCGAGCTGCTGCCAGGGCACGATGTTGGCGTGGTGCTCCAGCCAGGTGATGACGATCTCGTCGTCCTTGCCGATATTCCGGCGCCCCCAGCTCTGGGCCACGAGGTTGATGGCCTCGGTGGTGCCGCGCACGAAGACGATCTCATCGACGGAGGAGGCGTTGAGGAAGCGCCGCACCTTCTCCCGCGCAGCCTCGTAGGCATCGGTGGCGCGGGCCGCCAGGGCGTGGGCCGCACGGTGGATGTTGGAGTTCTCGTGGCGGTAGAAGTGCGAGAGGCGGTCGATGACGGCCAGGGGCTTCTGGGTGGTGGCGGCGTTGTCCAGCCAGATCAGGGGCCTGCCGTGGACCTGCTCGTCAAGGATGGGGAAGTCCCGGCGGAGCGTGGCCGCGTCGAAGGGACCCGGCCCCGGCTCGAGCCGGGGCACCGCCTCGGGCCGCACCTCGTGGACATCCAGCGGCCAGGCCGGAGCCTGGGTGGCCGAGGCGGGCCGGGCCGCGGCCGCCTCGTCGAGGAAATAGTATTCGGGACTGGAGGCGGACACGGGCTGGGCCGGGACCTCCTCGCCACGGAACAGCTCGTTGGCCAGGCGGGCCACCAGATCCGGGTCGAAGGGCGCGGCTTCCGCGGGGAAGGAACCGGGGTAGGTCATTTGGGCCACACGTAGTCGTGGTAGTGGTCCACGTCCACGTTCTCCAGCACGCCCAGGGCGTCGTCGGTGAGGACGGCCGCCGAGCAGTACAGGGAGACGAGGTACGAGGCGATGGTGGTGGCGTCGATGCCCATGAAGCGCACCGAGAGGCCGGGGGACACTTCGCCCGGCAGCGCGGCCTGGAACAGGCCCACGACCCCCTGCCGGGCCTCGCCCGTGCGCAGGAGGAGGATGCTGGACTTCCCGGCGCCCTTGTTGCCGCTGATGGGCACCTTGTCGCTGGGCACCAGGGGCACGCCGCGCCAGGTGAGGAAGGGGCTGCCGAAGAGGGTGGCGGTGGGGGGCGGCACGCCCCGGCGGGTGCACTCGCGGCCGAAGGCGGCGATGGCCCTCGGGTGCGCCAGGAAGAAGGCCGGCTCCTTCCAGACCTTGGTGAGGAGCTCGTCCAGGTCGTCCGGGGTGGGCGCGCCCTTGCGGGTGGGGATGCGCTGGGCGGGGGCGGCGCTCTTGAGGAGGCCGTAGTCGGCGTTGTTGATCAGCTCGTACTCCTGGCGCTCCTTCAGGTTCTCCACGACCAGGCGCAGCTGCTCCTTCACCTGGTCGTGGGGGCTGTTGTAGAGGTCGGAGATTCGGGAATGGACCCCCACGATGGACTTGATGGAGCTCAGCACGTATTCCCTGGGCTTTTCCACGTAGTCCACGTACGAGGTGGGCAGCTCTACATCGGTCTTGTAGGTGCAGGTGGTGGCCACGGCGGTGCCCGTGTCCTTGGCCTTGTTCACCCGGTAGACGCCGGCCTCCACGGGCGTCCAGGACAGGAAGCGCGGCAGCCAGCGCGGCGTGATGATGGAGGTCTGGACGACGGTCTTCTGGGTGTTGGCGAGCTGCCGTGCTCCGGCATCGCCGAGGACGCGGCGGGGTTCGGTTTCGGTCATGGTTTCTCCTGGGGGCGAGGGCGAGGCCTCTTGGGTTTACTGCAGGCGGTCAATAGCGGGGCAGGGAGGGGTCGATGCGCTCGGCCCAGGCGTCGATGCCCCCGGCCAGCACGTGGACCCGGCCGAAGCCGGCCTTGCGCAGGGCCTGCCAGGCCTCCAGGCTGCGGCCGGTCTTGTGGCAGTGCACGGCGAAGGTGTCCGAGGAATCCAGCTCGTGCAGGCGCGAGGGCAGTTCGCTAAGGGGGAACCGCACGGCGCCGGGGATCTGGACGATGTCGGCCTCGAAGGCCTCCCGCACGTCCAGGAGGGTGATGGCCTCCCCCGCCTGGCGGCGGCCATGGAGGTCCTCCACGGAGAGGGTGGGGATGTTGGTGCCGTCCGCATCCGGCTCCGACCCTCGGATCTGGCAGAAGGCCTCGTAGTCCACGGGGGCGGTGACGGTGGGGTTGGCGCCGCACACCGCACAGGCGGGGTCCTTGCGCACGGCCAGTTCCCGGAACGTGAAGTCCAGGGCGTCGAACAGCACCAGGCGCCCGATGAGGGGATCCCCGATGCCCAGGATGAGCTTGAGCACTTCCAGGGCCTGGAGCGAGCCGACGATGCCGGGCAGCACGCCCAGCACGCCGCCCTCCGCGCAGGAGGGCACCAGTCCCGGGGGCGGGGGCTCGGGGAACATGCACCGGTAGCAGGGGCCGCGCCGGGCGTCGAAGATGCTCACCTGGCCGTCGAAGCGGAAGATGCTGGCGTAGACGTTGGGCTTGCCCGTGAGGACGCAGGCGTCGTTGACCAGGTAGCGGGTTGGGAAGTTGTCGGTGCCGTCGGCGATGATGTCGTAGTCCTGGAACAGCTCCAGGGCATTCCAGCTGGCCAGCTGGACCGCGTGGGTGACGACCTCGATGTCGGGGTTCAGCTGGAGGAGGCGCTCCTTCGCGGCCTCGATCTTCAGGCGGCCCACGTCCTCGGTGCCGTAGAGGATCTGCCTCTGGAGGTTGGTGAGGTCGACGGTGTCGTAGTCGAGGATGCCCAGGGTCCCCACCCCCGCCGCGGCCAGGTAGAGGGCCAGCGGCGAACCCAGGCCGCCGGCTCCGATGCACAGGACCTTGGCGGCCTTGAGGCGCTTCTGACCTTCCAGGGTGACCTCGGGCATGATCAGGTGGCGGCTGTAGCGGAGGATCTCCCGCTTCGTGAGCCGCACCGATGGAGCCGGTGGCGTGGCCGGTCCCGCCCCGCCCGCGATGGCCGGGACGATGGTGAGCACGTCGCCGTCCTTCAGGGGCACGGCGGCCAGCCCCGAGTCCGCCCCCAGGGCCCGCACGTTCTGGTCGCCCAGGTAGAGGTTCACGAAGGACCTGAGGACGCCCCGGTCGTCCAGCAGCTGGCCGCCCAGGGCGGGACTGCGGGCCACCAGGGCGGCCACGGCCTCCGCCACGTTGGCGGCCTCCACCTGGACGGAGCGGGAGCCTTCGACGTAGCGGCGGAGGGGGGTGGGGATGAGGATGGAGACGGGCATGCAAGGCTCCTGGTCAGGTGGGGGAAGGCTCGGGCAGGATCGCCACCGCCTCGAAGGCGCCGGCTTCTTCGATCAGCGTGAAGCCGTTGAGCTCCGTGGCTCGTCCCAGGGCGACGGCGCAGATCAGGTAGAGGTAGCCGAACCAGGCGTGGCTCCGGTCGTATTCGGAGGGCTGGGCCGGATGGTCGGGATGGCTGTGGTAGTAGCCCAGGACCTCTTGGCCCGTGGCCTGGGCATGGCGTTCCGCCTGGAGCTGGAAGTCCGGCGGCACCAGGTAGCGCCGCTTCAGGTCGCCGCCATGCTCGTTGGGGGCCTCGCGGAGCTCGGCCACCTGCCAGGGTTCCCAGGTGCCGTCCCCCTGGCCCAGGAGCGCGCCGCAGGCCTCGTCCGGATAGGCGGCCTGGCAGTGCAGGCGCAGTCGTTCCTCCAGGGCGGGCGCGAGCCGGAGCAGGGCGGGCCGGGTCATGGCGTCTCCTCGTCCCAGGAGGGCTCGCCCAGGGACTTCATCACGTTGTCGGGCAGCACCGTTACCACCACGCCCCGGGTCAGGGTCGCTGCGAGCTTGAGTGCCGCGGCCACATTGGCCCCGCCGCTGGTGCCCGCGGGCAGGCCCTCCTCGCTGGCCAGGCGCCGGGCCACGGCCTGGGCCTCCTCCGTGGCCACGTCGATCTGGAGGTCCACGAGCGTCGGGTCGAAGATGGGCGGCACCTCGGTGGAGGCATAGTGCTTGGTGCCCTCGATGCCGTGGTAGGCATGGTCGGCCTGGACGGCGACGCAGCGGATGCCGGGGGCGAGCTCCTTGAGCCGGCGGCTCACGCCCGTGAAGGTGCCGCTGGTGCCCATGATCGCGGCGAAGTGGGTGACCCGCCCCCGGGTCTGCTCCCAGATCTCGGGGGCCGTGCTCTCGTAGTGGGCGCGCCAGTTCATGGGATTGCTGTACTGGTCCAGGTAGTGGTAGCGGCCGGGGTTCTCCTCCGCCAGCTGCCGGGCCACGTCCCGGGCGCCGTCGGCGCCCTCCAGGGCGTCCGTGAGCACCAGCTCGGCCCCCAGGAGGCGCAGCAGGCGCTTGCGGCTCTCGCTGGCGTTGGCCGGCATGCACAGGGTCACGCGGTGGCCCCGGGCGGCGGCGAGCTGGGCCAGGGCGATGCCGGTGTTGCCGCTGGTGGAGTCCAGGAGCGACCGGGAACCCTGGAGGAGGCCGCGTTCCTCCGCATCGCGGATCATCCAGAGGGCTGGCCGGTCCTTGACCGAGCCCGCCGGGTTCATCCATTCGCATTTCACGAGGAGCTCGACCCCGGGAAAGGCCGCCCCGACGCGGCGTAGGCGGACCAGGGGGGTCTGGCCGGTGGGGGCGAAGCCCTGCAGGTCCTGGGCGGTGCGGGTGGTCATGGTGGAGGGCTCCTTGCCTCTCGAAAAGCCGATGCGAACGAGAATGCGAAATGCTATCTCGGTATTCTTATGAATACAATAAGAAAAATAAACAATATGGGTGACTCAAGTGTTTTTGCAGATGTCACCTTCCAAACGGAAACGGGACGGTTGGCAGCGGGGTGGTGTGGTTTTTGCAATGAGAAGGTAATTGATGCCTCTCGGCGCGGGGGGTTGGAATCGAAATCAAAGCATCTTTGCTGAAAAAGTAAGAAAAATTCTTGACGCCCGTGAGTCCAGCCGGTAGCTTAACGTTCAGTGAAAATCGAAGTTTTCAACGTTGAATAGTAAGCAATGTTCTGAAAGCCGCCATCCCACCCGCCCATCCCGGGCACGGCAAGGAGATCCCGATGTCGAACGAAGCCGCCAAGACCCTCAAGGCGCCAACCCTGTCCCTGGACTCCTGGGCGGTGCTCACGGCCTTCCTGCTGGCCGCCCTGGTGCGCATGGGCCTGCTCAAATCCATTCCCTGGTAGGCGGACCCATGACCACCCTCGACGCAAGCCAAACGGAACCGGGTTCGCGCCCAGGCAGCCAATCTGGCGAGCAGCCAGTAAGCATGGGCGACAAGCTGCCAGCAGGGACTGGCGGCCACCTGCCCGGCCGTATCGCGGGCCTTCTCCCCGGCCTCGCCCTCCTCGGCGGGGTGGGCATCCTGGGCAAGGTCATGGAGCAGACCATCAACGGGTACTGCAAGGCCCACCACATCGTGTTCCCCAACATCGAATACGTCCTGTGGGCCATCATCATCGGCCTGGTGCTCTCCAATCTCGTCACCATCCCCAAGATCTTCGAGGCGGGCGTGGGCACCTACGAGTTCTGGCTCAAGGTGGGCATCGTCCTGCTGGGGGCCCGGTTCGTGCTGGGCGACGTGCTGAAACTGGGCGGCATCAGCCTGATCCTGGTGGTGGTGGAGATCGCCGGCGCCCTGCTGCTGATGCTCTGGCTGGGCAAGCTGTTCGGGCTCAAGCCCAAGCTCGCCACGCTGCTGGCCGTGGGCACCGCGGTGTGCGGCGTATCGGCCATCATCGCCGCCCGGGCCTCCATCGACTCGGAGGACGAGGACTCGACCGTGGCCATCGCCGCCATCCTGGCCCTGGGCGCCTTCGCCCTGGTGGCCTTCCCCCTCATCGGGCACGCGCTCCACATGAGCGACCGCGCCTTCGGCGTGTGGACCGGCCTGGCCGTGGACAACACCGCCGAAGCCATCGCCTCCGGGGCCATCTACTCCGACACCGCCGGCAAGATCTCCACCCTGGTGAAGACCGCGCGCAACGCCATGATCGGCTTCGTGGTGCTGGGCTTCGCCATCTACTGGTCGCGGCAGGGCCTGGCCAGCCGCATCGAGCACAAGGGCGCCTTCCTGGCCGAGAAGTTCCCGAAGTTCGTCCTGGGCTTCCTGGCCATCTCCCTCCTGCTCTCCGCCCACCTCTTCAGCAAGCCCCAGGTGCAGGCCCTGGGCAACCTCTCCAAGTGGGCCTTCCTCCTCACCTTTGCCGGGGTCGGGCTGCGCACGAACTTCCGCAAGCTCTTCCAGCAGGGGGCGCGCCCGCTCCTGGTGGGGGCCCTGGGCGAAGTGCTCATCGCCTTCCTGACCCTGGGCCTCGTCCTCGGGGCCAACGCCATCTGGGGCGTGTGAGCGGGACCTGAGGGCCTCCCGTATGATGGTGCAAGCCATCTTCGGCAGGAGACTCCCCAGGCATGACCGCAACCACCGAGGTCTTCCATGATCCCGATGCCCTCGATCCCCGCATCTGGCGGATGGCGGGGGTCGTGATCCTGGGCCCCCTCATGACGAGCCTGGATTCCACGGTGGTGAACGTCTCCCTGGCCCGGCTCGGGCAGGAGCTGCATGCCCCCCTCACCACCATCCAGTGGGTGATCACCGGCTACCTGCTCGCCCTGGCCCTGGTACTCCCCATCAGCGGCTGGCTGGTGGACCGCATCGGCGCCAAGACCCTCTACCTCTATTGCTTCGCAGGCTTCACCGCCGCCTCCATGCTCTGCGGCCTGGCCAACGGCGCGCCGGCGCTCATCGCCTCCCGGGTGCTCCAGGGCATCGCGGGAGGCCTGCTGGCACCCATGGCGCAGATGATGGTGGCGAAGGAGGCCGGGCGGCACTTGGCCAAGGTGATGGGCATCCTGGTCATGCCCATCCTCCTGGGCCCCATCTGCGGGCCGGTGCTGGCCGGCTTCATCCTCCAGCACGCCTCCTGGCGCTGGATCTTCTTCATCAACCTGCCGGTGGGCCTGCTGGCCATCGTCCTGGCCACGTGGCTCCTGCCCCATGATGATGAGGTCCGGGAGGGGCGCGCCTTCGATTTCACCGGCTTCGCCCTGCTCTCCCCGGGGCTGGTGCTGCTGCTGCACAGCCTGGAACAGCTCAGCTCCCACCCCGCGGCCCGCGCCTTCAACCTCCTGGAGCTGGCGGCGGCTCTTGTGCTCCTGGCCGGGTTCCTCCGCCACGGCCTGCGCCGGGCCGGCCACACCCTCCTGGATCTCAGCCTGTTCCGGGTGCCCAGCTTTGCCGCGGCGGCGGGCACCCAGTTCATGGCCAACGCCATCGCCTATGGCGGGCAGATGCTCCTGCCCCTCTACCTCCTGACGGTGCGCCACCTCACCCCCTCCCAGGCGGGCCTGCTGCTGATCCCTGGTGGTCTGGGTGCGTTCTGCTCCTACCCCATGATGGGTTTCATGACCGGGCGTTTCGGCTCCCGGCGGGTCTCCACCGCCGGGGCCCTTCTGGCCCTGGCGGGGACACTGCCCTTCGCCTGGGCCGGCTTCGACGGCGCCCCGGCCTGGGGCGTGGGTCTGGCCCTGTTCGCCCGTGGGGCGGGCCTGGGCGGCATCTCCATCCCCAGCCTCGCCGCCGCCTACGCGGCCCTGCCCAAGGCGGAGATCCCCTCGGCCACCACGGCCCTCAACATCGTGCAGCGCATGGGCGGGCCCGTGGCCACCACGCTGCTGGCCATCTTCCTGCACGCGCGCATGGCGCCCCTCCTGGCGCGGCCAGGGGAGGTCAATGCTCATGCCCATGCCCTGGCCTTCACGGCGACCTTCGGGCTCCTGTGTCTCCTGCACGCCGCGGCGGTCCTGGCGGCCCTGCGCCTGCCCTGGAACGTCGCCCCGCGCCGCTGAATCATCCCACTCACCAGGTTTATAAGGGGTCAGCGGATGGCCGAACACCGGTGGTTTTCAGCCAGGGTTGGCCAGGCGCGCCAGGAACTCCCGAGGGGCATGGACCTCGACCCCCTGGCGGACTTCAGGTGGAAAATGCCTGAGGTTGCCTGTCACCAGGAAAGCCCCCGTGATCTTGGCCAGGGCCAGGAAGGCCGCGTCTTTTGGGTCCGGCAGGTCCAGGGTCCAGGCTGGCGGGTCCAGCGGAAGGCGGGTCGCCAGGGCCAGGAGCCGGGCCAACCACCCGGGTGGGAACCCGGCCTTGTCGAATTTGGGGCGGTGCATGACTTCCAGATACTCATGGAGGATGCCGGGGCAGACGATGATGGACAGCTCCCGCCTCAGGGCCAAGGCCACCACCTGCGCGGGGGGCCCCTGGGTGAGTCCGGCTGAAACCAGGATGTTGGTGTCCAGGACGACCAGGCGGGTCAAGAGACCTTCCCCTTCTTGAGGGTTGCTGTTTCCTTTCGGGTGCCTGCGATTTCCGCGTCGATCTCATCCATGCTCAGGTCGGCCAGCCCGGCTGCCTCGGCCCGTCGCCAGGACTCCCGCATGGCTGCGAGGGCCATGGCAGTCTTCAATTCCTCCTCCTGGGCCTCCATCTCCCCTGGTTCCACCGGAATCAGGAAATAGGCGGGTCCCTGGCGGCTGGACAGCACCACCGCTTCGCCAGGGCGCACCTTCCCCAGAGCCTTGGCTCCCTGAAGGCGGAAATCACGGAGTGCGATCTGGCGCATGGAACACCCCCCGGTAAATTGTAATCAAAACGTTAACATTCACAAGCGGACACCACCTCCGCCCCTCGACGGGATAGATGAGTTGTGCCGGTCCGAGGTTCCCTTTGCCCACGCGGCCTCGCCGCGGTGACGGAGCTCCCGGGAGTCAGGGGGCAGGCTCCTGGGTTTCCAGGCACAGCAGGGTCGGCGCATTGGGGAGCACCTCCGCCCTCAGAGGCTGACCGACGGCCAACTGGTCGAACAGGGCCTTGGTGACCACGAAGGCCCGGCCCTTGAAGACCAGCAGGCACCGGGTGGAGCCACGGTCGCCCGTCTCCTCGCGAAGGGCCTCCACCTCTCCCTCCCACACCCGGGGGGTGGCGTTGCCGTCCATGGCCGTGCGCCAGAGGAAGGCGAGCAGGGGGCCGTTGCCCCGCAGCACCAGGACCAGGACGATGAGGGCCATGAAGGTGCCGCAGCCATGGGCGTGGTAGAGGGCGCCCAGGTAGGGCTTGAGGCCCCCGGCGGCATGCACGGCGCGGGCGGCCAGGAACAGGGCGAAGGCCAGGCCGGCCCCCAGGGCCAGCAGGAAGGCCGCGAACAGCACATAGCCCCGCGCCAGGGCCTTGCGGCCATTCGCCTCAAGGCGGTAGAGCTCCTTCCATGCCGTCACGCATCACTCCAAAAGGTAATGATGCACCACATCGGCTGCAAAGATGGCCTCCCCAGTCAGCTGTGACGGCGGAATCGCTCCAGCGGCACCCGGTAGCCTGTGCCACGCTTCTCGCCCGAGGCCTCGAGGAGGCCCAAGGCCACGAGCTGGATGAGGTCCCGGGTTGCGGTGGTTCGGTTGGTGCCTGTGATCTTCCGGTACCAGCGGTTTGAGAGTCCCTCCCCTTCGTTGAAGGGTGAAAGGGCTCCATGCAGGGCCGTAAGCTGGCGTGTATTGAGGTCAAGGCTTTCGGCCCGGGACCAGAACCGGTGGCGAGCCAGGACTCGGTGGATCTCCTCAATGCCCTGGGAGACGGCCTTGTGGATTTCTCCCAGGAACCAGATCAGCCATGCGGAAACGTCCAGGCCGGAGCCCTGGGCCGCCTCCAGGGCATCGTAGTAGGCCTTCTTGTCGCGAAGAATCTGGGCGGAGAGGCTGTAGAAGCGCAGGTCCAGGCCTTCGTCCTGGGCCAGGGCAAGTTCCGTGATGGTGCGGGAGATGCGCCCGTTGCCGTCCTCCAGGGGGTGGATCGTGACGAACCAGAAATGGGCCAGGCCCGCCCGGATGAGGCCATCCAAGTCTGACGGTGGCGCATTGAACCAGGTTGTGAACACGTCCATTTCCGCATCCAGGCGCTCTCGACCAGGGGCCTCGAAGTGGATGAGGTCGGGTTCGCCCAGGGTCCTAGCCATCGTGGCCACCACCATGGTGGCTTCTCCGCGCAGTTCCCCGACCCGGATGGGTCCGAGCTGAGGTGAGAACCCCCCGGGGAACAGGGCCCGGTGCCAATCGAAGATCCGCTCCAGGGACAAGGGGAGGCGCCAGCCCTGGACCGCCTGGGTCAGCACGCCGACGATGGGGTCCACTCGGCGCGTGCGCTCCGGCGGCAAGCCACCCTCCTGGGCCCCCAGGCGCAAAAGCATGGAGGCCCGCACCGCCTCGTGGCTCAGGTCAACGCCCTCGATGGCGCTGTTGCTCACGACCTCCCGGGACATGGCTGAGGCCGCAGCTTCCGTCTGGGGCATGCTCTCCAACATGCGTGCCATGCCCAGAAGCTCTCCTTGTGCCCGGCGCGCCTGGGCGAGCCTTGAGGCGAGCACCTCCATGCGCACCACGAACCGGGGCCAGTCGGGATCCTCCCATAGGTAGGTTCTGCCTGTGGTCGTCCGGGGCATCACGCCTCCCATGACGCATAAGCATGCAACGAAATGCACCATGAATTTGATAAAAATATAGATTTTAATGGCGCATAAATAGGCATTCAATGCACCATGAACACGTCCAGGTCCCTGCTCAACCCTTCAGGAATTGATGCACCACCGCGGCGGCCCTGCGGCCGTCATTGATGGCGTGGACCACGAGGCTCTGGCCCCGGGCCTGGTCGCCCGAGGCGAAGACGCCTTCCACGTGGGTCCTGAAGGCCGTGGTGGCCACGTTGCCCCGGGCGTCCATGGCCACGCCCAGCTGCTCCAGGAGGCCGGCGCGCTCGGAGCCCACGAAGCCCATGGCCAGCAGGGCCAGTTCGCAGGGCAGCTCGAACTCCGTGCCTTCGATGGGGCTGAAGGCGGGCGCCGGGCCCACGCGCACGCATTGGAGGGCGCGCAGGCGGCCGTGGCCGTCATCCAGGAAGGCCGTGGTGAGCACGCCGAAGTCGCGGTCGCCGCCCTCCTCCTGGGAGGAGGAGGTGCGCAGCACCTGGGGCCAGGCGGGCCAGGGGTTGCCGGTGGAACGCTCTGCGGGCGGCTTGGGCAGGAGTTCGATCTGGGCGACGCTGGCGGCGCCCTGGCGGATGGAGGTGCCCAGGCAGTCCGAGCCCGTGTCCCCGCCGCCGATGACGACCACGCGCCTGCCGGTGGCCAGGATGGCGCCGTCCGCAGGCACGTCCAGGCCCGCCACGCGGCGGTTGGACTGGGTCAGGAAGGGCATGGCGAAGTGGACGCCCTTGAGGGCCCGGCCCGGCAGGTTCAGGTCCCGGGGCTTGCGGGCGCCGCCGCACAGGAGCACGGCGTCGAACTGGGCGCGCAGGTCCGCGCCGGCGAGGTCCACGCCGACGTTGACCCCGGGACGGAAGGTCACGCCCTCGGCCTCCATCTGGGCCATGCGGCGGTCGATGAGGTTCTTCTCCAGCTTGAAGTCGGGGATGCCGTAGCGCAGCAGTCCGCCGATGCGGTCGTCCTTCTCGAACAGGGTCACGGCGTGGCCCTTGCGGGCCAGTTCCTGGGCGGCCGCCATACCCGAAGGACCCGAGCCGACGATCGCCACGGTCCTGCCGGTGGGCGTCAGCGCGGGACGGGGCTGGACCTCGCCCGCCTCCCAGGCCCGGTCGATGATGGTGCGCTCGATGTCCTTGATGGTCACCGGGTGGTTCTCGAGGTTCAGGGTGCAGGAGGCCTCGCAGGGCGCGGGGCAGACCCGGCCCGTGAACTCCGGGAAGTTGTTGGTGGCGTGCAGCACCGCCAGGGCCCGGCCGGGATGGTTCCGGTACATGTGGTCGTTGAACTCGGGGATGACGTTGCCCAGGGGGCAGCCGCCGTGGCAGAAGGGGATGCCGCAGTCCATGCAGCGGGAGGCCTGGGACCGCAACTGGGCATCGGGGGGCAGGAGCTCGAACTCCCGCCAGTCCCGGATGCGCTCGGCCACGGGGCGCTTGCCGTGCTCGACCCGTTCGACTTCGAGGAAACCGCGCACGTCGCCCATCACTTCACCTCCCCGTGGACTGCCGGCAACTCGGTCACCAGCAGGGAATTGGTGGCCGGCGAAGCCGCGGCCTCCAGGGCCCGGCGGAACTCGCTGGGGTAGACCTTCACGAAACCCGGAGCCAGCGCCGTCCAGTCCTCCAGGAGCCGCGCCGCCTTCGGGCTGCCGGTGCGGGCCACGTGCTCGGCGAGCAGGGGCTTGACCGTGGCCGCGTCCTCGTCGTCCATGGGCAGCAGCTCGACCATCTCCTTGTTGCAGCGGGTCTGGAAGGTGCCGTCCTCGTCGTAGACGTAGGCCAGGCCGCCGCTCATGCCCGCGGCGAAGTTCCGGCCGACGCTCCCCAGGACCACCACCAGGCCCCCGGTCATGTACTCGCAGCCGTGGTCGCCCACGCCCTCCACCACCGTGGTGGCGCCGCTGTTGCGGATGGCGAAGCGCTCCCCGGCGCGGCCGTTGAAGAAGGCCCTTCCGCTCGTGGCGCCGTAGAGCACCACGTTGCCGACGATGACCTGCTCCTCGGCCTTGTAGGGCGCGGAATCGGGGGGGCGCACCGCGACGATGCCGCCGCAGAGGCCCTTGCCCACGTAGTCGTTGCCGTCGCCCACCAATACCATGGTCATGCCGGGGGAGGCGAAGGCGCCGAAGCTCTGGCCGGCCGAGCCCCGGGCCAGGATGCGGATGGTGTCCTCGGGCAGGCCCCGGGAACCGTAACGCCGGGCGATCTCGCCGCTGAGCATGGCGCCCGTGGCGCGGTCGCTGTTGCGGATGGCGGTCTCCATCGTCACCGGCTTGATCCTGTCCAGGGCGGGCCTGGCCTTGGCGATGAGCACGTGGTCCAGGACGTCGTCGAGCTTGTGGTCCTGGGACTCCGCGCAGGCGCCGGAGGTCTTGGTGGCCAGGGCCGGGCGGTACAGGATCTCCGAGCAGTCCACCTTGCGGGCCTTGGGGCCCAGGCCGGTCTTGCGGGGCCGGATGCAGTCCGAGCGCCCCACCATCTCCTTGACGGTGCGGAAGCCGTTGCGGGCCATGAGCTCGCGCAGCTCCTCGGCCACAAAGAAGAAGTAGCGGATGACGTGCTCGGGCTGGCCCTGGAACTTCGCCCGCAGCTCGGGGTCCTGGGTGGCCACGCCCACGGGGCAGGTGTTCAGGTGGCACTTGCGCATCATGATGCAGCCCGAGGCCACCAGGGGGGCGGTGGCGAAGCCGAACTCCTCGGCCCCCAGCAGCGCGGCGAAGGCCACGTCCCGCCCGGTGTTGAGCTTGCCGTCGGTCTGGAGCACCGCGCGGCTGCGCAGGCCGTTCATGACGAGCACCTGGTGGGCCTCGGCCAGGCCCAGCTCCCAGGGCACGCCGGAATGGTGGATGGCCGTGAGGGGCGAGGCCCCGGTGCCGCCGTTGTCGCCGCTGACCAGCACGACGTCCGCGTGGGCCTTGACCACGCCCGCGGCGATGGTGCCGACCCCGGCCTCGGAGACGAGCTTGACGCTGATGCGGGCCCTCGGGTTCACGTTCTTGAGGTCGAAGATCAGCTGGGCCAGGTCCTCGATGGAGTAGATGTCATGGTGGGGCGGGGGCGAGATGAGGGTCACGCCGGGCATGCTGTGGCGGACCCGGGCGATGGTGGCGTCCACCTTGCGGCCCGGCAGCTGGCCGCCCTCGCCGGGCTTGGCGCCCTGGGCCATCTTGATCTGGATCTCGTCCGCGTCGGCCAGGTACTCGGCGGTGACACCGAAGCGGCCCGAGGCCACCTGCTTGATGGCGCTGCGTCTTTGATCACCGTTGGCGTCCTTGACGAAGCGGGCCGGATCCTCGCCGCCCTCGCCCGTGTTGGAACGGCCGCCCATGCGGTTCATGGCGATGGCCATGTTCTCGTGGGCCTCCTTGGAGATGCTGCCGAAGGACATGGCGCCGGTGGCGAAGCGCTTGACGATTTCTGATGCCGGCTCCACCTCCCCGGGGAAGAGCGGGGGCCCGGCCGGGACGATGTCCCAGAGGCCGCGCAGGGTGGCGGGGAATTCCTGTCGGTCGTTCAGGAGGCGGGCGAATTCGTGGTAGCTGCCCGCGTCCTCCAGGCGCACCGCCCGCTGGAGGCTGGCGATGGTCTGGGGGTTCCACACGTGGCGCTCGCCGTTGACCCGGTAGTGGAAGTGCCCGCCGGGGGCCAGGACTTCGCCTGCGCCGGGCAGGAAGGCCTGGGCGTGGCGGGCCAGGGTCTCCTCGGCCAGGTCGCGAAGGCCGATGCCGCGCACCCGGGAGGCGGTGCCCGTGAAGTACTCGTCGATGACGAACTGGTCGATGCCGATGGCCTCGAAAATCTGGGCGCCCTGGTAGCTGGACAGCGTGCTGATGCCCATCTTGGCCATGGTCTTGAGGAGGCCCTTCTTCAGGGCCTTGAGGTAGTTGGAGGTGGCTTTCCCGGGCGCCACCTCGCCCTGGAGCATGTCCTTGGCGGCCAGGTCCTCCAGGGTCGCCAGGGCCAGGTAGGGGTTGACCGCGCCCGCGCCGTAGCCCAGGAGCAGGGCCATGTGGGCCACTTCCCGGGCCTCTCCGGTCTCCACGACGAGGCCGGCCCGGACCCGGGTGCCTTCGCGGATCAGGTGGTGGTGCACCGCGGCGGTGGCCAGGAGGCAGGGGATGGGCGCGCGGCGGTCGTCGATGCCGCGGTCGCTGAGGATGAGGATGTTGATCCCGTCGGCGATGCAGCGGCTGGCGGCCTTGCACAGGGTGCGGATGGCCTCGTAGAGGTTGCGCTCGGGGTCGCCCTCGCGGTGGAAGAGCATGGGCAGGGTGGCGCTGCGGAAGTCGCTGAGGTGGTTGGCCCGCAGCTTGGCGAGGTCCTCGCTGGTGAGGAAGGGGTGGGGGAGCTCCAGCATGCGGCACTGGCGGGGGGTCTCCTCCATGAGGTTGCCCTCCCCGCCCACGCAGCTGGCCGCGGACATGACGATTTCTTCACGGATGGGATCGATGGGCGGGTTCGTGACCTGGGCGAAGTGCTGCTTGAAGTAGCGGAAGAGCAGCTGCGGATGCTCGGAGAGCACCGCCAGGGGGATGTCGACGCCCATGGAGCCCACCGGCTCCTCGCCGCCCAGACCCATGGGGGCCAGTATCATGCGCAGGTCCTCCTCCGTGTAGCCGAAGGCGCTCTGGAGCGAAGGCAGGTCCGCGGGCAGCACGGGCTTGAGGACGGCGGCGCGGGGCAGGGAGGCCAGCTCGATCTTGTTGTCCCTCAGCCACTCCGCATAGGGGTGCTGGGTGGCCACCTGGTGCTTGATCTCCTCGTCGGAGATCATGCGGCCGGCCTCGGTGTCCACCAGGAACATCTTCCCGGGCTGGAGGCGGCCCTTCTGGACCACCTGGGAGGCGTCGATGTTGAGCACGCCGAACTCGCTGGCCACGATCACCAGGCCATCGGCGGTGACGAGCCACTTGGCCGGGCGCAGGCCGTTGCGGTCCAGGGTGGCGCCGATGATGCGGCCGTCGGTGAAGGCCAGGGCCGCCGGGCCGTCCCAGGGTTCCAGCAGGCAGCTGTTGTATTCGTAGAAGGCCTTCATCTCCGGGGTCATGTCCGGGTCCTTGCTGAAGGCCTCGGGCACCAGCATCATCATGACGTGGGGCAGGCTGCGCCCGCTGCCCAGGTGCAGGAAGTCCACCACCTGGTCCAGGGCCTGGGAATCGGAGGCGTCGGGCCGGGCGATGGGCCGGAAGTCCTCCACGCTCTGGGCGCTGAAGTTGGGGCTCTTGAGCAGGGCCTCCCGGGCCGACATCCAGGCCAGGTTGCCGCGCAGGGTGTTGATCTCGCCGTTGTGGGCCAGGAGGCGGTACGGGTGGGCCCGCTTCCAGGCCGGGAAGGTGTTGGTGGAAAAGCGCGAGTGGACCAGGGCGAGCCGGCTCATGGTGCGGGGGTCGGCCAGCTCGGGGTAGAAGGCCGCCAGCTGCTCGGCCAGCATCAGGCCCTTGTACACGATGGTGAGGGAGGAGCAGGAGCAGATGAAGAAGTTCTCGAACTTCGCGTTCCGGCCGGCCTGCTTGCGGATGGTGCACAATACCTGCTCGAAGGAGGCCGAGGAGCACTTGCGGCCGATGAAGAGCTGCCGGAAGCTGGGCATGGAGGCCCGGGCCGAGGGGCCGAGGGCCGCCTCGTTCACCGGGGGGGTGCGCCAGCCGATGCAGGTCTGGCCGTAGTGCATGACCGCCGCCTCCAGGATGGCCTGCTGGTGCCGGCACTCCGCGGGCTCGGGGGAGAAGAAGCACATGGCGACGGCGTAGTCGCCCGCGGGGGGCAGCTTGATCCCCTCGGCGGCCATCTCCTCCTTGAAGAACAGGTGCGGGACCTGGATCAGGATGCCCGCCCCGTCCCCGGTGAGGGGATCGCTGCCGGCGGCGCCCCGGTGCTTGAGGTTCTCCAGGATCTCCAGGCCCTTGGCCACGATGTCGTGGGTGGCAGCCTGCTTGAGGGTGGCCACGAAGCCCAGGCCGCAGGCGTCGTGCTCGAAGGAGGGATCGTAGAGTCCTTGGCGGGGTGGCAGCGACATGGCGGTTTCCTTGGGTGCGGGGAGATCAGAAGGTGATGGCGGCGGCCCGGGCCGCCTGCGCCGCGAAGCGCTCGGCCCAGCCGGGCCCGGAGTGCCGCTCGGCCAGGGCCACGGCGAGGTGCTTGGGAGCCAGGCCTTTGGGCCCGGTCTGGCGGTTGCGGCCCAGTCCCTGGAGGCAGGAGGGGCAGTTGGTGAGGACCGTTCCCCTTCCGCACTGGGCCCCCTGCAGGGCCTCGCGCTTGCGGTGGAGCATGGCGTCGGTGATGTCGGGGCGGGACAGGGCGAGGGTGCCGGCCTCGGAGCAGCAGTGGGGCACCTTCTCCAGGCCGGTGAACCCGCCCAGCTGGGCGAGCACCTTTTCCGCCCGGCCGCCGAGGGAGTCATGGCAGGGGGCGTGGTAGAGGTCCGGGGCGCCGGGTACGGCCGGAGGCAGGCGCAGGCCGCGCTCCTGGGCGTAGGCGGCCAGGTCCACGATGCGGCCGCCGAAAAGCCGGTCGGCGTCCATGCCGGCCAGGCTCTCCATGCAGGTGCCGCAGGTGACGACGCAGGCGTCGAACTCCAGGTGGGCGAACATGGACCGGATCTGGCTGAAGAGGATCGTGTCCCGAAGCACCAGCCGGCCGTGCTGGCCGGTCTTGGCGTTGCTGTGGGCGGGGAAGCCGCAGCAGAGGAAGGGCGGGGGCAGCACGACCCGGGTGCGGGCCTCCAGGAGGATGTGGATGGCCGCCATCGCGACGCTCGCGTGCAGCCGCTCCGAGCCGCAGCCGGGGAAGTAGAAGACGGTGGTGAGGGCCTCCGAGGCCGGTTCGAAGACGAGGGCCTGGTCCGCTTCGCAGGCCGGCAGGACCTCGTGGAGGGCCCGGGCCGACAGGGGCGGCACCGAGGATCTCAGCATGCTCATGACCTTCGAGCCGGACGGACCTGCTTTCGGCTGGAAGGGGGCGGCCAGGGTGTGCGCGGCGCGCTGGGCCGCGCCGCCGGCCTTCATCACGGTGGTGCGGAAGAGCCGGTTGTAGGTGACCGAGCGGTTGTTCAGGTAGTGCAGGGTGAGCTTCGTGATGGCGGGGGTCTTCTTGTAGCCCCAGGCGGCCAGGGTCTCCCGCTCCAGGACGGAGACCTCGCCGGTGTCGATGTCCACGGGGCAGGGCTTCAGGCAGCGGTGGCAGATGGTGCAGTGGTCCGCCACCTCCTCCAGCCAGCGCAGCAGCTCGAAGCGGGTGGAGCGCTCCCGCTGGGCGTCGTAGAGCAGGGCCTCGATGAGCGAGCCGATGGCGAGGTTCTTGTTGCGCGGGTGGTAGAACAGGCCCCGTTCCGGGTAGAAGACGCAGCAGTCCGGCTTGCACTTGCCGCACCGCACGCAGTGGGCGATCTTCCGGGCCAGCTCCTCCAGCTGCCCGTGCTGGAGGATGCGCGCCTCCAGCTCCAGCAGGTTGAAGCTGGGCGTGAAGATCTGCCGCAGCGCCGCGAAGTCCTCCAGCTTGCCGGGATTCATCAGCCCCCCGGGGTCCACCTCACGGCGATGGGCCGCCAGGTCCTCCAGGCGGTCCTTGTCCAGGTACTTCAGCTTGGTGACGCCGATGCCGTGCTCGCCCGAGACCACGCCGCCCAGGGCCACCACCTTGGCCATGACGATGTCGATCACCAGGTCGGCCCGTTCCATCATGGCCCGGTCGTTGGAGAGCACGGGCACGTTCACGTGCACGTTCCCGTCGCCGGCGTGCATGTGGGTGGCCAGGACGATGCGCCGGGCCCGGAGCTCCTGGTGGGCGCGCTCCAGGGCGGCCAGGAGGTCGGGGTAGCCCTGGGCCAGCCCGGCCAGCTCGGCGCGCAGGGTCTCCAGGAGCGCCAGGGAGCGCAGGGGGCCCGGCTGGGCCTGGGCGATGGCGGGCCGGGCCTCCTCGCACAAGCGAAGGGCGGCGGGGAGCTTGGCGTCCAGGCGCTGGCGGTCTTCGCCCGGAATGGCGTCCCGGAAGGCGGCCTCGGCCCGATCCACGAACCCGGTCTGGCTGTGCCGCTCCTCCTGCAGGTTCAGGTCGGCGATGAAGCGGGCGAAGGTGGCCAGGGCCTCCAGGGGGATGACGATGTCCTCGTTCAGCTTGAAGGCGTTGGTGCGGCGGGCGATGGCGCCGAGCTTCTTGCGGTCGGCCCAGAAGTGCCTGGCCTCCGCGGCGTCCGCGGCCTCGTACAGGAAGGTGTTGGGGTGCGGCTCCAGCAGGGCCCGCAGGCGCTCCACGCCGGCCCGGGCCTGGTCCGCGTCGTGGCCGGCCACGTCGATGAGGAGCACGGCCTTGGGCGTGTCGGCCCGGGGTGTCTTCACCCGGTAGGCGATGGCGCGCACGTACTCGTCGTCGAAGTGCTCCAGGGCCAGGAGGGTCTCGGCACCCGCGTCGGGACAGGGGAAAGCTCGTGCGATCTCGAGGATGACCTCGCTCGCCTCGTCGAAATCGGGACCGAAGAACTCCAGGCAGATGGTCCGGACTTCCTCGTAGGCGGGGTGGAGGATGAACTCCGCCGAGGTGATGACACCGTCCGTGCCCTCCTTCTGGAGGCCCGGGACACCGCCCAGGGCCTTGTTGGTGATGTCCTTCCACAGGCCCTTGTTCCGGATCTGGCCGCTGTCCAGGGTAATCGTCCGGAGGAGCTGGTCGCCCTCGGTGACCTCGAAGGTGACGAGGTCGCCGGGCAGGATCTTGCGCAGGGGGTGGCCGGCGCGGCGCACCGTCCAGGTTCGGCCCGAGGGCATGGCCATGCGCCAGGACACCAGGTTGTCGATGCAGGTGCCCCAGCGCACCGCCATCTTGCCGCCGGCGTTCTCGGCGATGTTGCCGCCGATGGAGGAGGCCCAGGCGCTGGTGGGGTCGGTGGCGAAGACCAGGTGGCGCTCCTCGGCGAAGGCCATGGCGTGCTCGGTGATGACCCCGGCCTCCACCTCCAGGACCGTGGCCTGGCGCTCGACGCCGTCCTCGCCCGGGAAGGCGCGCTCCCGGAAGCCGCGGATGCGGTCCATGCGCTCGGTGTTGATGATCACGCAGTCCGCCCGCAGGGGCACGGCGCCCCCCGTGAGGCCGGTGCCGGCCCCCCGGGGAATGGCCTTGAGGCCCAGGCCGGCGATGGCCGCCAGGAGCGGGGCCACCTGCTCCTCCCTGCCGGGCATGGCCACGGCCACGGGCAGGTGCAGGCGCCAGTCGGTGGCGTCCGTGGCGTGGGCCACCAGGGCGAAGGGATCGAAGAGCAGGTTCCCGGCGCCGACGATGGGTTCCAGCTCGCGCTTCATGCGCCTGCGGGCCGCGGGCGTGCCCACCACGGCGGCCGTGAAGTCGGCCAGGAGCCGCCGGCAGCCGGCCAGGACCTGCAGGACCTGGGGTTCGCCTTCGCTGTGGAGCTCGATGGTGTCCAGGTCCTTGGCCGCGTTGCCGAACAGCCGCCGGCGGCGGGCCGGGGAGGTCACCAGCTCCTGGAAGAGGTAGGGATTCCGCCGGTGGATGAGGATCTCCCCCAGGAAGCGCATCATCAGGCGTGACGAACGTCCGGTCACCCGCTTGGAGCGCAGCTCGTCCAGCACCCCGGCGAGCTCGTCGCCCAGCAGCAGGGACACCATCTGCCGGTCCCCCGCGGAGGTGTAGTTGAACGGAATCTCCCGCTGGGGGTGGTCCGCGACCCTTGACCCTCCTGCGACCATGCCTTTTTCCATGGGTGATTTTACCAAACCGGCGGGAAGCCTGACCGCTAATCGCCCCGTATTCGCAAAGGTAATAGCCCGATCACCAGGAAGCAGCCGGTTGGGAAAACGCTCACCAGCCGAGGCTTTTTGAATTCCCTTTCGGGCCGGGAACCTCCGGCGGCGGAAGGGCATAAATGAATGTGCCTTCCTGGTGCGATAATTTAATTATCAATCTGGCCCGCAGGAAGCGTCCCGGAGACAACGATGCCCCGCAGCCCCCATTCAGCCTTCTTCGGCCTCGCCGCCGCCGCGCTCATCGGGCTTCCCGGCCTGTCCCAGGTGACCATCAGCCACAGTGACCCCGGGGCGGCAGCGCTCCAGAGCCGGGGCATGTGGCGCCTGACCGTCGAGAACGTCGGGGACGCCACACCGCGCCACTGGAACTGGGTGGCGCCGCCGGAGCTCACTCGCATGGGCGCCAGGCTGGTGATCACCGACCGGAACGTGGCGGAGTTCCATGCCCCCACGACGCTGGTGGAGCACACCTACGTCCTCCAGGCCACGGCCGCCGACGCTTCCGGCCTGCGGGGGGAGATCCGCATCCGCGTCGTGCCCGATACCAGCTCCGGGGGCGAGCGGAGTCTGGTGGAGCACTGCTTTCCCGAAGCCTTGGGGGGTCCCCGGATGCACCCCTTCATCGGCAACGTGGATGTGCATCCGAACCAGGCCGCTCCGCAACCCTTCGGGGCAGCGGCCGGGCTCGCCTTCCTCACGGACCCGGACCTGGGTCCCCTGGACCGGCACTGGCTCGTCGCCGATGAAAGGGGCATCCATGCCATCTCCATGACGGGTGAGGCGGCGGCGGCGCCCTGGCTCCCGAAGGCCTCCGGGGAGGGCGAAGCCTATGGGAGCATTGCCGTGCGCCCCCACGGGTGCCGGGTCCGGGAGGCGCCCCTCGTGGTCTACGCCGTTTGCCGTCGTGGCCCCAGGGGGGGGTCCGAGTACCGGTCCGAGCTCTGGGCCGCGGGTCCCGGTGCCCCGCCCCGGCGCCTGGATATTGGTGACGCGGCGCTGATTAAATGGGCCCCCCTGGCCATGGACATGGCTGGCAATGTCTATTTCACCGACTGGGATCGCCATGAGATCCGCAGGCTCGACCCGGATGGCAAGGTCACGGTCCTGGCGGGCTCCATGGGCGTTGCCGGCCACCTGCCCCAGGACGGAACCGGCAGGGCGGCCTCCTTCAATGAGCTCAACGCCATGGTTCTGGAGCCTGCCACAGGGGACCTGTACGTGGCCGACCTGGGTTGCGTCCGCAAAGTGGATCCCGCCGGGGTCGTGACCACGCCCTTGACCTGGTGGATTGATTTGGAATTCCGGAAACCCGGAACGGGCCCTGTCGTCAAGGACACGGTACGGGTGGAAGCGCCGGGCCTCGGCTCGCCCCGGGGCATGGCCCTCCATGGCCGGGACCTGTTCCTCTACGACCATTCCCGCAACAACCTGTTCGCCTTCAATCTGGACGCCCGACGCGCGGTCACGGTCGTTCCCGGTGAAAGGGTGATGTTCCGACCCACGCGTTTCGGCCCCATCCGGCTCTTCCACCCCGGGACAGCGGCAGCCGAGGCCGCGACGCTGGGGAGGCTGCAGGCTCCCGGCCCACTGGCCTTCACGCCCGAGGGCATGTGCGTCCTCGGCATGGGTTCGGGACTCATCCAGCTGGATCTGCCCGAGGGTCCGGTGACAGGCCACGCGCCGTATGCGGGAGCCTCTGCTCCCGCGGCTCCGGCCGCGCCTGGAAGGCACTGAACGGACCAGGAGCAGGTTTCCGGGAGGATCCCCGCACCCGCACCCGGCTGAGGGGAATCCCGCCCAATGCCTGGCCGAAATGTAGGAGAGCGAAGGGTCGGCCTCATGCGCCGAACGAGCCATGATCCTGGTCCATGCCACGGGTTTGCCACTGATGCCTGAATTGGCAACAAGAGATTCTGATCACCCTGCACACAGTCTTCGACGGCGAGGTACTGACGGTCAGCCGGCACCTGGGTTACCGGCTCATGCCGGGGTCTTCCTGAACTCCACAGGTAGCAGGTTCGATCAAGGGCGCCCTGGGCGCTCCCAGCCGTAGACAGGTTCCGCCCACCACTTCCGGAGCTTGACCGTGCACAGGCCCGGGTGGCCGGCGAACTCGGCGGTGTCCAGGGCCCCGCGGCCCCAAAGCTGGAACTCCAGGGACCGGAGGGTCGGCAAGGCCGCCACGGCCCCCTTGAGGTGGGCCGGGGTGACCCTCCGGCAACGGATGATTCTCAGGGACAGGAGCGGGCTCGCAGGCTCGCCAAGCCCGAAGCGGGGGCAGTTGTCCACCTCCAACTGCGCCAGCGCCGGTTGGACCAGGGCAGGGGGGTTGAAGGCCGCGCAGTTGGTCACCTTCAAGCCGCTAAGGCTCCTGGGCAGGTTCGAGCCCGTGAAGGCGGGGCTGTTCCGGATGTCCAGTTGCTCCAGGTGCTCGAAGGCGCCCAGACACGACCCTCCGAAGTGGGCATCGGCACACACTTCCAGGCGTCTCAACCCGGGGGCGAAAGGCGCGAGGGCCAGCTCCGAGACGCCCTGGTTGGTTGCCAGGCTCCGGAGGCCGGGGTGGAACCGGCCGATCCCCATGAGGCGATCGGAAGTCACCCGGGGGCAATCGAAGATCCTCAAGGACGCCAGGCCCGGCAGCGCCAGGACACCCTCGAACCGGGGACACCTCTGGACGGTCAGGGAGACCAGTTCAGGCGGCAGGCCTATGCCGTCAAATTGGTCGGAAGCGATGATTTCACAGGACTTCAAGAAACGGGGCAGGGCGTCCCCCCTGAAGTTCGTCGCCCGGTCGATTCGGAAGGACTCCAGCCGGACGCATTTCGCCACGGCGGCATCGGTGATGGACGTTCCGCAGCCCAGGTGGAGCTGGGTCAAACGGCCGGCGAACCGTTCCAGGACCTCGTCCGTGAGGGGAACCTCGCCAAGGGACAGCCTCCTGAGGTCCAGGTGGGTGGCCCCCAGGCCGCGCAGGACGTCGAGCAGGTCGAAGTGGCAGTTGTCCTGGATGTCCAGGGCTTCCAGCTTCAGGTTGAGGTTCAGGGCCGCCACGAGGCCGGCGGCGGAAAGCCGGGAGCCATCGGCGATGCGCAGGCTGCGGACGGCGGGATGGTTCCGCATCAAGGCCAGCAGATCCTCGTCCCGGGTGTCCTGATCCACCGTGAGGCTGCGGGTGGCCGACCGTGCGGCCTCACGAAACTCCAGGTTGAGCCCGCGCAGGGCGTTGGCCCCATGCTCGCGGGCCAGGAACTCCTTCAAGGCGGTCGGCAACCCTTCCAGCGAGGCAGCGGGCACCCGCCTGACGGTCCCGCCGGCCGGAGCGGCGGCTGCGCCTGCCCCTGCCGTTCCGGGTGTGGTCCCCAAGGCCGGCAGGGCTGCCAGGAGGAGGCCGGCAAGGCGCCCGGGATGGTGGAATCTTACGAACATGCACACCTCAAGAGCGGAAGGGGCTGGTGGGATTCGGCCTGCCGACCCTCGTCGCCGGGGGGCAGGTCCTGTTGAATGTGTCGTTAATCCAACTTCGGTTCCCCCGGGTTGGACTGAACGGCGTACCGGATCGCCAGGCATGGGGCCCTTTAAAGCTGCGGAACGCAACCAGGACACCACCCACCAGACCCCGCCCTGGGAGGCAAGCAAACGAAGCCATCGGGCGGAGCCAGGTCGAGCCGAGCCTCCACCCTGGCCGCGGTTCGCCACGTCTAATCTTTTCAACGGGACGCGGAAGATAAAGATCTAGCCGCTCCGCGGTCCGTTGTTTCAATTGCCAGGACCACCGCTGAAGTGGGGTCCAGGGACGGTCGCGCCAGCTGGCCCTCTAGCCCTGTCTACCCGGCTGTGGCAGGTTCCTCTCCGGCGGCAGTTGCACCCAATCGGGCTTCTGGGCCGCACGGCTGTTGGGCCGGGGGACCGCGGGGTTGACCGGACGCGGCTCGAACCGGACCCTTCGTTCGCGGCCCCCTTGGCGGTCGAGATAGCGTCCTTCGTTGCGGATGATGGCGTCGACGAGTTCGTTGGTGACTTCGAACAGCATGGGTCACCTCCTTGCAGGATTTGCTTGGCTTCAGGTCTGTGGTCCGGGATACGCGCAGGCACGGCCAAGCCGGCTTCCGGTCTTCCCGAACCTTTCGGTTCAGCGCCTCGACGGGAGGCTGCACGACGGAGGTTCGCTTTGTTCCCTGGTTTCCATCGCAACCTCCTTTCCGGTCCTCGACCACCTTCGAGGTTCACCCGGCCTTGGGGCCAGGTCAACCTTAAAAAGGTGTCAAGGAGCTAGAGATTGAGGTGGATCACTTTCGCCGGCGGGAAGCCGTTGAAGGAGGTGCTGGAGGCGTGGCTGTAGGCGCCGATGTTCTCGCTGTAGACCAGGTCGCCCAGGTCGAGGTCGGGGAGCTCCTCGGCCAGGCTGATGGTGTCCAGGGCGTCGCAGGTGGGGCCGAAGACGGCGCAGAGCTGGGTGGGGCCCTGCTTGAAGGCCTTCACGGGGTAGATGCAGTGGTCGAACAGGATGCCCGAGTAGGTGTGGTAGACGCCGTCGTTGATGTAGTAGCAACGCCGGCCGTCGCGCTGGGCCTTGCCGATGACCTCGGCCACGGAGGTGCAGGCGGTGGCCACCAGGAAGCGCCCGGGCTCGGCCAGGATGGCGATTTCAGGGTCGAAGAGGCGGTCGATCTCGGTGTTGAGGATGTGGGCGAGCTTGTGCAGGGGCTGGACGATGTCGTCGTAGGGGGCCGGAAAGCCGCCGCCGATGTCCAGCTGGTTCATCGTGTGGAAGCCGCGCAGCTTGGCCTCCTTGAAGATGTCCGCCGCCAGGTTCAGGGCCTGGACGAAATTCTGGAAGTTGGTGGTCTGGCTCCCCACGTGGAAGCTCAGGCCCTCGACCGCGATGCCCTCCTTCTCGGCGGCCTCGATCAGGTCCACGGCCTCGCCGGGTTCGGCCCCGAACTTGGAGGACAGCTCGACCATGGCGCCGGTGTTGGGCACGCGCACCCGGAGCAGCATGCCCACGTGGGGCGAATATTTCTTGACCTTCTGGATCTCGGCGTAGTTGTCGTAGGTGACCAGGGGCTTGTACTGGTCCAGGGCCGCCAGGGTGTCGTTGCTCTTGATGGGGTGGGAGTAGATGATCTTGTCCCAGATGAAGGCCTGGCGCTCCTCGGCGGACAGGTCCTTGATGTTCTCGTGGACCAGCGAGAATTCGGGAAAGGACGCCACGTCGAAGCTCGCCCCGGCCTGGTAGAGGGTGCGGATGATCTGGGGGTCGGGGTTGGCCTTGACCGCGAAGTAGGGCTGGACCCGGGGCAGCCACTGGTTGAACTCGGCCAGGTTCTTCCTCAGCTGGTCGTGGTCGATCACGAACAGGGGCGTGGCGTGCTCCCTGGCGAGCTGCTCGAGTTTTGCGCGTTCGATCACGGAATTCCTTTCGGTCAGGGTCAATCCCCGTTGTCGGTGACGAGGAAGTTCTTGAACTGCCAGGGGTCGTCCTGGTCCAGGTCGGGAGGGTTCCAGCCCTGGAAGGCGCCGGTGCGGTGCTTGAGGGGGGTCCAGTCGGAGGGCGTGGAGATGTTCTCCCCCAGGTAGGGGCGGGCGAGTTCCAGGACGTAGTCGTGGGGCAGGTCGTCGGGGGACAGGACGCCCCGGTCCGGGTGCTCGATGCTCCAGGAGGCCGCGGCGACGACGGAGATGGCCACCTGCAGGGTCGTGGCGTTCTGGTGGGGCAGGAGCTCCCGGCTCCGCTCGATGCTGAGGCTGCTGCCGGTCCACCAGGCCCCGTAGGCATGGCCCATGAGGAGCGCGCCCAGGATGTCGGAGCCGGAGGTGATCTCGTCGGCCATGATCCGCAGGCTGGGCTGGAGCTGGTAGTCGTAGCCCCTCAGCTCGTGCAGGGAGATGATCGCGTTGTCGCAGGGGCAGTAGGCGTAGTGGACGGTGGGCCGGTAGATCGCCACCCCGTTCTCCCATACGGTAAGGCGGTCGGAGATGGTGAAGGCCTCGCCGTGGCGGACCACCATCCCCTGGATGGCGTAGTCCGGCACCCAGGAGCGGACCCGCACGTTCATGCCCATGCGGGCCAGGCAGATCTGGTTGCGGGGGCCCTCGGCGTGCTCGAAGGCCCCCTGGGGCAGGGTCCGCTCGTGCGTGCCCCAGCCCATTTCGGCCGTGGTGGTGCCCTCCTCCCGGAAGCCTTCGATGCTCCAGGTATTGACGAACTCGTCCACCCGCTTGGGCTGGGAGCTGATCTGGGTGTCCCGCTCGCTGCAATGGATCACCTTGACGCCCAGCTTCATGGCCAGCCGGTTGAAGGTGCGGCTCGCGGACAGCTCCTTCAGCTCCTCGGCCTCGGCGCCCGTGACCCGTCCTTCGGCCACCAGCCGCGCGGCGATGTCCAGCAAGCCCTGCTTGGTCCAGTGGGAGATGAGGCCGGGGTTGGCGCCGTGCTCGAGCACCGCCGTGGGGCCGGGGGTCGTCCAGCCGGATACCAGCCGGCGGATGTTCATGTGGCGCCAGTAGAGGGTCCGCTCGGTGGGCGCGGTCGCGCCATCCACGTAGGGGTCCCAGAGCTCCACGGAGGTGTTCAGGTAGAGCACGCCGTGGTCGTGGCACCACTGCAGGATCTCGCAGCAGTCGATGTTCCAGGCCAGGTCGATGAGCAGGTCCCCTGCGCACAGGTGCCGGCCGAGCAGCGCCCCCAGGTTGTCCGGGGTGACCCGGTTCCGGACGAAGGTGACGCCCCGGTCCGTCCATTCCCGGGCAGCCTCGGCCTTGTCCTCGAAATCCATGACCGTGACGTTGGCCGGAGGGATTCCGATCAGCTTGAACAGGAGCGGCAGGGTGCACTGACCCACGGCTCCATAGCCCAACATCAGGACATGCTTGTCGAATTCGACCATGATCGTGATCCTCTTCCCTCCGCCGGGGGGGCGGCGGTATTTAAATACTTATGACTCCGAGTTTATGGGGTGCGGGGCGGGGATGGAACCGAAAACCGCCTTGCTCAGGGTTCGACATGCCGTGGGTCACGTTCTCCGGAATGGTGGCCGGTCATGGCCTCCCCGGCGTTCAGCGGCATGCGGGAGCAGGTGGGCGAGGCCAGGAAGGAGATGGCCGTCACGCCCAGGAAGGCCAGGGAGAAATCCGAGAGCTGGGGTATCCGGTGCCCGGCGACGAGCATGGACAGGCCCAGGATCCCCGAGGAGACGCAGATGCCCAGGGAGAGGGTGAGCTGCTGGAAGGTGGCGTAGAAGCTCGTGGCCGAGCTCATGCTCCGCTGGGGCACGTCGGCGTAGGCCACCGTGTTGTAGGCGGTGAACTGCAGGGACTGGAAGAAGCCCCCCGCCAGGAGCGCCCCGTAGATGCACACCAGGGGCCACCCGGGCCGGAAGGCCGCGCACAGGGCCAGGAAGGTCGAGGCGATGGCCCCGTTCCACACCAGGATGTTCCGGAAGCCGTAGCGGCGCAGGATCGGGGCGGCCAGGAACTTCATGAGGAAGGAGCCCGCCGCGGCGCTGAAGGTGATGAGGCCGCTCCGGGCCGCGGACAGGCCGAAGCCGATCTGCATCATCATGGGCAGCAGGAAGGGCAGGGCACCACCGGCGATGCGGGTTAGCGAACCGGCGAGGACGGAGAGCTGGAAGGTGGGGATGCCCATGAGCCGGAGGTCCAGGATCGGTTGGGCCGCCCGGCGGGCGTGGCGCACGTAGGCGATGCCCGCCGCCAGGCCCACGGCCAGGAAGGTGAAGGTCAGGGTCCTCCCTTCACCGCCCCCCCGGCTGCCCAGCTCCAGCCCGAACATGAGGCAGGCCAGGGCCACCGAGGACAGGATGAACCCGCGCAGATCGAAGCGGCCCGGGTCCGGTTCCTTGATGTCCTCGATGTAGACCGTGGCGAGGTAGATGCCCAGGATGCCGATGGGGAGGTTGAGGTAGAAGATCCAGCGCCAGGAGAGGTAGGTGACGATGAACCCGCCCAGGGGCGGCCCCACCACCGGCCCGGCCAGGGCGGGCACCGTGAACCAGGACATGGCCGAGACCATGTCCTCCCAGGCCACCGTGCGCAGGAGCACCAGGCGCCCCACGGGGACCATCATGGCGCCCCCGAGCCCCTGGAAGAGGCGGGCCGCCACGAGCATGGGCAAGCTGGTAGCCTGGCCGCAAAGCATGGAGCCGATGGTGAACACGGCGATGGCCAGGCGGAAGATGCGGCGGGCTCCGAAGCGGTCGGCGAAGTAGCCGCTGGCCGGGATGAAGAGGGCGAGCCCCAGCATGTACGAGGTCAGGGCCGCGCTCATGTGCAGGGGCGAGACGTGGAAGCTCCGCGCCATGGTGGGCAGGGCCGTGGCCAGGACCGTGGAATCCAGCTGTTCCATGAAGAGGGCGCTGGCGATGATCAGGGCCGTGGTGCGGAAGCTGGGATGGTTCGAGCTCATGCCCCTGCTACCAGGCTCGCAGGGCGATCAGGACGGCCACGAGGGCGGTGCCCAGGGCCAGCCCCGCCGCCAGGAACCGCGACCCGCCCAGGCGGGTCCAGAGGAGGGTGCCGCTGAGGGCGAGGAAGACCAGGGCGAAGGCGAAGGCGTCGGTGAAGAGGATCCAGCCCGCCTGGGCCCCGTCGTTCTTGTGGAGGCGCATGAGGGCCGCCAGGAGGCTCGCGTCGCGCTGCTCCACCTCGACGCTGTGGTTGCCGGGCACATAGGTGGCCCGGGCGTAGTGGGCGTGCCCGGTGATCTGGAGCGTCCACTGCTCGGAGGCGGTGACCTTGGCGCCGCCCAGGGTTCCCTTGCGCGCCGGCTTCACCCGTGTGGAGAGGCGGGACAGGGGCAGGTTGAAACGCGCGGCCAGCACCTGGGCGAGGGCCTCGGGGGTGGCCGGGGCCTCGGGCAGGTCCACGGTGATGATGTGTTCCTGGATCTCCCCGGCGGGGATCTTCATGACATCGCGGTGGGCCATGAGAAAGCCGGTGAGACCGAAGAGCAGGCCGAAGGCCGCGCCGCAGAGACCGACCCAGGCATGGAGCTTGCGCAGGGTGCGCAGGAAGACCGGGGTCTTCCCCTGTCGTCGGGGCAGGCCTTCAGGGTCACGAGGTTCACCGGTTCTTTGCATGATTCAATCTTACCTTCGGCCCAGCGCCCGGTCGGTGAAAACTCCCCAAGGTGACCATCAAGGTGCAGTATGGATAACACTTGACACAAATGATCCCGAGGTCTTCAATTTAGGCACTCCCGAGGAACCCATGACGACCCTCGCACCCAGCATCACCCCCGACCTGCTCAAGGGCCTGATCGACTCCACCCCCGACACGGCCATCCTGCTCAACCTCCGCGAATACTACGGCCAGCGCGTCCTGCCCGAGGCTGGCCTGGACTCCGAGGTGGTCTACGACTGCCCCCGTACCCAGCTGATGGTCCGCACGGCCGTGAAGGGAACCAGCATCGGCAAGCACTTCCACACCGTCTGCGACGAATACGTCATCGTGGTGGGCGGCTCCGGCGAGATCCTCGTGAACGGCGAGTGGAAGCCCGTGAAGATGGGCGATGTGCACGTCTGCCCCCGCGGCATCGTCCACGACACCCGGGCGACGGAGGAGAACCTGCAGTACCTGTCGATCTTCACGCCGCACCTTCCTCCCGGGACGGACATCAACAAGATCCTGTAGGCACCCAACCGCTGGCGTGCAAGATTCGATTGGATTCGATTGAATTTGATCGGATTCAATCGAATTCGATTGTCTTTCATTCATGATTCGATCGAATTTGGTCGTAATACATTCATAATTTGATCGTATTCGATCGTATTCGATCGTATTCGATTGGATTCGTTTGGACGAAGCCTCTGAACCATGGTCTACTTTTCCGGTTGATCGCAGAGGCAGCCATGGACCCAGAAGCCCCCATCCTCGCTCCGAGACAGAGCATTCTGACCGCACTCCGGGGGTTGCCTGAAGGGGCCAGAAGTCGGGATCTACAGCAGTTGGCTGGTCTGAAGGAGATGGGTGTACAGGCCTTCCGGCGAATCCTGCTTCGCCTGGTGGTGGAGGGGACCGTAAAGATTGCGGGCCTGACCAAGGATCGGAGGTATTTCCTAGCTGAAGCCCCGGGCGCCCCTAGTCAGCCTGAGGTGAGGGCCGAAGTCGCTGTTATCGAGGCCCTGGATGGCTATCCAGCGTTGAGTCCAGAAGCGCAGGCTTGTCGTGAGGTTCTGGCCCTGCCCCTCATAAAGCGCAAACCTGTGACTTACCAGCGGGCGTTCCTGGACGCATACGTCCCCAATGGCACCTTCTACCTGCCGAAGGCCAGCAGGGACCATCTGGCCAGCCTAGGTAGACCTATGGACCTGGAACGTCCGGTTGGGACCTATGCCCGGCAGATCTTCCAGCGCCTCCTGATCGACCTGTCGTGGAATTCCTCGCGGCTGGAAGGGAATACCTATTCCTTGCTGGATACCGAGAAGTTGATCGAATTGGGTAAATCCGCCGAAGGCAAGGATAGCCGGGAAACGACGATGATCCTCAACCACAAGGCGGCCATCGAGTATCTGGTCGCATCGGCAGAAGAGATCGCGCCGGATCCCGTCACCATACGCAACCTGCATGCCCTCCTGGTCGAGAATCTGTTGGGGGACCCTTTGGGGGCAGGTGTCCTGAGGACCGCGCCCGTTGGCATCCATGGCACCACTTACCTTCCCACCGCCGTGCCCCAGATCCTGGACGAGAGTTTTCGCCAGATCCTGCATGCGGCTTCGGACATCCTGGACCCCTTCGAACAGGCTTTCTTCATGCTGGTCCACATCCCTTACCTACAGCCGTTCATCGATGGGAACAAGCGTACGGCCCGGCTTGCTGCCAATATCCCTTTCATCAGGCTCAACTGCATTCCCATCACCTTCATGGATCTCCCTTCGGCGGCCTTCACCGATGGCCTCCTGGCCATCTACGAGCAGAACCGGATTGAACTGTTCCGGGATGTTTTCGTGTATGCCTACGAACGTTCCTGCATCCGGTTCAACTCGGTTCGGGGCATATTCGGGGAGCCTGATCCCTTCCGTGTCCGGTATCGAAATCAGGTCAAAGCAGTGGTTCGGGAGGCGGTGCTGGCCGGGGAGTCCATTCCCGAGGCCAAACCCAGGGTCCGGGCCTTCCTCGAGGCCGAGCTGCCCAGGGAGGACTGGTCCCGGTTCACCTCGGCCGTGGAGACGGAACTGGCCTCGCTGCACGATGGGAATTATGCCCGCTTCCAGCTGAGGCCCTCGGAGTTCCAGGCGTGGCTGGACCGGACCCAGCCCCGGAAGCAATAGAAAGCGCCCGGCCGAAACCGGGCGCTTCCTGTGCCGTGAGGTAATCCCTAGTTCTGCTTGATGGTGTAGGCCAGGGTGTTGTCGTTGAAGGTGATGGTGTAGGTGCCGGCGGCAGGGAGGGTGACGGAGATGTTGCCGTCACCGGCCGCGGACAGGGACGCGACGCCGGTCAGGCCCGTGCCGGTGGAGGTCCAGGCCAGGTTGGAGGTGTTGCCCCAGTTGTTGTCGGTGTCGAACTTGAACTGGAAGCCCAGGCCGACCATGGCGCCCTCGCCGGAGGTGATGGGGAGGGTGACGGTCCAGAGGTTGCTGGTCGCGCCCTTGGTCATGACGCCGGTGGTGTTGCTGGCGCCGGTGGCCCAGCTGTTCCAGTTCCCGTTGATATACATCGTGGTGTAGTTCCACGACAGCCCGACGGTGGCGGTGGGTGTGGCGCTGAGGGTGGGGGTGGCGCCGGAGGTGAAGACCCCGTTGGAGGCGTTGACCTGGTAGTAGTAGGTGGTGCCGGTGGTGAGGCCCAGGTCGAGGTAGCCGGCCGTGCCGTCCGCGGAGGTGCCGATCTGCGTGAAGGAACCGGCCGCGCCCGTGGCGGAGCGCAGGATGTTGTAGACCGTGCCGCCGGAGTTCGCCCAGTTGAGGGTGACCGAGGTGGCCTTGACGGAGGCCGCCAGGCCCGTGGGGGTGCCGGGGAACCACACCGGGGGCACGACGGTGTAGGCCAGGGTGGCATCGTTGAAGGTGAAGACGTAGGTGCCCGCGGTGGCGGCGGTGATGCTGAGGTTGTTGCCGCCGTTGGCGAAGCCGGCGGTGGCGCCGCCGCCCCAGTTGTTGGTCCAGGTGCCGGTGTCGAACTTGAAGCCGTAGCTCTTGCCTGCGGCGTCGGCAGCCAGGGGCAGGGCGATGGAGACCTGCCAGGTGTTGGGGGCGACCCGCTTCATGGGGTTCGTGGTGCCCCAGCCGTTCATGTCCCCGCGCAGGTACATCGTGGGGTAGGCGGTGGTGAAGGTGTTGTTGGCGCTCTCCACGAAGACGGCCGTGGTGCGGGCGGGCACGGTGAAGGTGCCGGTGGCCGCGGTGAAGCTGGCGCTGGCGGCCACGGCATCGTGGCCCGCGGCCTGGGCGGGATGCAGGGCCACGTTGCGGCCGGCATACCAGGGATAGGTGATCGTCGCGGGGGTCTTCGCCGCGTTGAAGACGGTCAGGGCGCTGGCGAAGGCGGCGTCGCCCACGGGGGTGGTGCCGTCGCCGACCTGCATGACGATGACCCCGGGCTGCTGGCCCAGGCCCTGGTCGGGGAAGCGCACGTTGCCGATGATGCTGGCCGCGTCGCCCAGGTGGAACATGCTGGAGCTCTTGCGGACGACCAGGAAGTCCTGGAAGGCCGCCGAGGCGGAGAGGAGCTCGGACGGGGTGACGGTGGCGTTGGCGTTGGTGAGGGCGGCCTGCTCCTGGACCAGGTTCGCCAGGTTGTTGCCGGTGTTCTGGAGGGGAATGCCAACGGCCCAGTTGTTGCTCGAGCCGTCCCAGAAGATGCGGTTGAAGTAGTCACCCGAGTTGTAGCTGTTGCCGTCCATGGACTTGGACCGCAGCAGGTCGTCGCCGGCCTGCACGAAGGCCACGCCGTTGGCGAGGAGGACGGTGGACAGGTCGACCACCTGGGCCCGGGCCCGGTCCGAGGGCGAGGTGCCTGCGGGGTGCTTGTACTGGCTGACGTCCCAGAGGGTCTCGTTGTCGTGGCAGGAGACGTAGGCCAGATTCTCCTGGGGCAGGGTGGTGTAGCCCGCGGACTGGCCCCCGTACTTGAGGGTGGCGCCCGTGGTGGAGCCGTTCAGGGGGAAGGCGGCGAGGTTGCCCGCCAGGGAGACTTCGATGACATTCTGGTTGGCCAGGGCCGTGGGGGTCTGGCTCGCCACCGTGGCCGGCGCGATGGGATCGTAGCCCAGGCCGCTGCCGAAGCCCTGGTTGGTCACCATGGCCGCGCCGCTGTCGAAGGGACCGCCGCCCCGGATGCTGTCGCGCAGCCGGTCGTTGAAGGTGCCGATGCCGGTGCCGCCCACGTTGGCCTGGCTGGCGCCCGCGAAGGGGGTGGCGGAGGTGGACCAGCCCTCTCCGTAGAAGTAGGTGGAGCCCCGGCCGTCGGCCGCGGTCACGGCATTCACGGCCGCCAGCGCGTTCTTCATGAGGGGCACGGGCATGAAGCCCATCTCGTCGAAGCGGAAGCCGTCGATCTTGTACTGGTTGGCCCACCGCACCAGGGTGTCGGTGGTGAGCTTGCCCATCAGGGCGTGCTCGTTGGCGATGTCGCTGCAGCAGGTGGCGTTGGCGACGTTGCCGTTGGCGTCCAGGCGGTTGTAGTAGCCGGGGACGATGCGGTCCAGGACGGAGTGGGCATCCTGGCCGGCGGCGGCGGTGTGGTTGTAGACCACGTCCATGATCACCCGCAGGCCGGCCTTGTGCAGGGCCTGCACCATCTGGCGGAACTCCTTGACCCGGGCGAGACCGTCCTGGGCGTTGCTGGAGAACGCGCCTTCGGGGGCGCCGTAGACCCAGGGATCGTAGCCCCAGTTGAACAGGTCGACATTCTGGGGCGCGGCGTTGGCGTAGCTGCTGTTGCCCGCGGTCATCCAGGTGGCGGCGGCGGCGGAGGCGCCCGTGGCCGCGGGCACGGAGGGATCGACGTTGACGCCATTGACCTCGTCCACGCTGGTGGTGGCGAAGACGGGCAGGAGGTGCACGTGGGTCAGGCCGGCCGAGGCCAGGGTCTGGAGGTGGGTCATGCCCGGGTTCGCCTCGGTGAAGGCGAGGTACTTGCCGGCGTTGGTCGCGAAGGTCCCCGTGTTGTAGGCGGAGAAGTCACGCACGTGCAGCTCGTAGATCACGGAATCCGTGGGCGTGGCCGAGGTGGGGATGAGGGTCTGGGTGGCCCACCCGCTGGGGGCGGTGGCGGCGTCCGCCAGGTTCAGCACCATGGAGAGCTTGGCGTTGGCGCAGAGCGAGACGGAATAGGGGTCGATGACCTCGTTGGTGACAACCGCGTTGTTGGCGGCGCGGGAGAACACCTTCACGCTGAAGTCGTAGTAGGCCTTGTTGGTCCAGGTGGCATCGGCGGCCGTGTAGGTCCAGACTCCGGAGGCCGGATCCAGGACCATGGGATAGGTGGTGGCCGAGGCGGACGGGCTGGCGTAGACGTTGAGGCCCACGGACGTGGCCGTGGGGGCCCACAGGGCGAAGGTGGGCACGTCGTTCGTGAAACTGAGGCCGAGGGTCTTGGCGGTCGCCGCCGTGGCGTAGAGGTTGTCGAGGAGCGGCCAGGTCTGGACGGAGGTGCCGGTGATGAGGGCGCCGCTGGAATCGAAGGCAGCGACGACCAGCTGGCCCTGGAGCAGGGTGGCCGGGGTGACGCCGGCGGGGACCGCAAGGCCCGCGGCCTGGGCGTACTGCGGATACTGGTTCTGCAGGCTGGTGGAGAGGGCGGCCGCCTTGGTCAGGGGATAGGAGGCCGTCGCTCCCGTGACGCCCGCCGTGTTGGAGGAGATGCCCCCCGTGGGCGAAACGTAGAGGGTGTAGGTGACGCCGGGGGCGCCGGGCCAGATGAGCGTGCCCGGATCCAGCCAGAGGGCCTGGGCACCGCTGGTCTGGAGCATGTTCTTGGGCGGTTCGGCCGTGAAGACCGTCAGGTTCCCGTCCAGGACCCACAGCTCCGCGCCCGCCGAGGCCAGGCTGGTGAAGGTCGCGGTCATGTCGGCGGACTGGGAGGTGCCGGCCGCGTTGACAAAGAGGAAGTTGATTTGGGTGGAACCGGCCATCATGGGGATGTCCACATGGATCCCCCAGCCGTCGGCGTCCATCGTGCTGAAGGCGTAGTTGGGGCCGGGCCAGGTGCCCGTGTTGCTCACGGGGCCGGCCGTGACGCCGGAGGGCAGCCAGTCCCAGATCCCCCATCCGGTATAGACGCCGTCGCTGCGGTGGTAGTGCATGCGCACGGTATTGGCGGGAATGCCCGCCGCCGGGGTCACGACGGGTGGAGCGGAACTGCTGGAGTGGCTGCATGCAGCCAGCGAGACCAGCATCAGCAGCCCGAGGAGGCTCTGCAACGCCAGTCCAAGGAATCTTGTTTTTTTCAACATTCTTTCCCCTGGAAATTGCCCGATGGGCAGGGTTGGGTGAGGTGGGTCCGCGGCATGGCACAGCAGCCATGGACGCGCACCGGCGTGAGTCATTGCAACCGGTTACAAAAACAGGACAAAAAAATTCCGGGTGCAAATCAATAGCTATAGCTCTAGAAAACCACCGTCGGTTCGAATCGATGCAACCGGTTACAAGGAAGTTGTAGCTAGATTCTGAAGGGGAAACAGGATTAGTCAAGAACTGTTTCATGCCTCTTTTTTGCAAGCGCTCAAACGCTGCACCGGAGCCCCTCTGGGCTCAGGTGCAGCTGCTTGCCTGCCGTTGCTGTTTGTCTTCCCTGGCTGCTAGCCGGCCTTGCCGACCCGCATGGGATCCGGCGTGAGGGCGTCCCCATCGGTCTCCCCGGTGCGGATGCGCACCACCCGCTCCAGGGGCCGCACGAAGATCTTGCCATCCCCCACCTCGCCGGTACGGGCGGCCTTCAGGATGGCGGCGATGGTCACCTCCACGAAGGGTTCACTCACGGCGATCTCGAACTGGATCTTCTCGTGGAACTCGTAGACCAGGGGGGCGCCCCGGTAGGTCTCGAAGGAGACCTTCTCGCCCCCGTGGCCGCAGACCTTGAAGAGGGTCATGCCGGTGACTTCGACCGCGAACAGGGCGGCCTTGACCTCATCGAGTTTGTCGGGGCGTACGATGGCGGTGATGAGTTTCATGGCGGGAGCTCTCCGGACACGGGTGGGACGCCCGTGTCTGGAGGTGGCATCAGGCATGCCAGGGTCACCCGGCCTTGTGTTCTGATCACCTAAACATTAATAATGATGCATTTAAGAATTCATGGACGGTGAGGTTTCGTGCGAAAGGTTCAACAGAAATGTTATCTTCGCCTTCAAAAGCTACAAATATGTATGACCAACCTTTCAGAGCTTGAAGCCCTCCGGCGCGATGCCGTATTTCTTGGCCTTGTAGTTCAGGATTCTTTCGGTGGTCTGCAGGAGCCGGGCGGCGCGGGCCCGGTTGCCCCGGGCGCTCTTCAGGGCGTCCTGGATGAGGTCGCGCTCGAAGGCGGCCACGGCCCCGTCGAAGGAGGTGGCCAGGAAGGTACCGGAGGCCTCGGCGGTCTGCAGGGTGGGGGGCAGGTGGTGGGCGTGGATGACGCCGCCTTCGCACACCAGCACGGCGCGCTCGATGCAGTTCTCCAGTTCCCGCACGTTGCCCGGCCAGTGGTAGGCCATGAGCATGTCGATGGCCGAATTGGAGATGCGGCGCACGTCCTTGCCCTGGGCCAGGGTGAACTTCTCCACGAAGTGGTCGGCCAGCAGGAGGATGTCCGTGGACCGCTCCCGCAGGGGCGGCAGGAAGACCTCGAAGACATTGAGGCGGTAGTAGAGGTCCTCCCGGAAGGTGCCGGAGACGATGGCGGCCTCCAGGTCCCGGTGGGTGGCGGCCACCACCCGCACGTCCACCTTCACGGCCGTGACCCCGCCCAGGCGCTCGAATTCCCGTTCCTGGAGGACCCGGAGGAGCTTGACCTGGGTGCTGGGGGAGAGCTCGCCGATCTCGTCCAGGAACAGGGTGCCGCCGTGGGCCAGCTCGAAGCGCCCCAGGCGCTTGTGGCGGGCGTCGGTGAAGGCGCCGGGCTCGTAGCCGAACAGCTCGGATTCGATGAGGGTCTCGGGCAGGGCGCCGCAGCTGACCTTGATGAAGGGCTTCTCCGACCGGGAGGAGGCGTAGTGGATGGCCCGGGCCACCAGCTCCTTGCCCGTGCCGGATTCGCCCCGGATGAGCACGGTGGTGCTGGCGGGGGAGGCCTGGGCCACCTGCTCGTAGACCATGCGCATGACGTTGCTGTTGCCGATGAGGTTCCGGATCTCGTAGCGCTCCTGGAGCTCGTTGCGCAGGCTCCGGTTCTCGTCCAGCAGCCGCTGGCGGTCGGCGGCGGTGAGCCGGGCCACCTTCACGGCCAGGCCGGCCATGGAGGCGGTGAGGTGGAGGATGGCCGTCTCCCGCTGGAAGGCCCGGTCCTTGGCGTAGGGCACCGCCATGGCCAGGGTGCCCGCGGGGCGCCCGTCCAGGACCAGGGGCAGGCAGAAGAAGGTGAGCTCGCCCTGGTTCTTGCGCCCCTTGCGGCCCACCCTGCTGCGGTCCAGGAAGAGGGGCTCTTCGCTGACCTTGGGCACGACGATGGCCTTGCCGCTCTGGAAGACCAGGCCGGTGATCCCCTCCCCGGGGCGGTACTGGATGCTCTCGGCCGCCGAGGAGGAGAAGCCGAAGGAGGCTTCGATGCGCAGGGCCCCCGTCTCCGGGTCGGCCAGGGTGATGGCGCCGCTCACCGCGCCCAGGGCCTCCCTCAGGATGTCCAGGACGCGGGGGAGGCCCGTGCGGGTGTCCGTGGCCGCCAGCACCGCGCTGATCTCCAGGAGGGGCGCGAAATGACGGGGATCGTCGAGATGGGCCATGGTTCAGTCCTTGGTTACAAATTTGTTTAGTGTTTTTAAGAATGGTACAATTTTGTAATTCAAGCCATTAATTTTTTTCCGCACGGACCCCAAAGCCCGTGATGATGGTGGCCACGCTGTTCCAGGAGGACACCATGGAGGACCCCGACCAGGGCTTGTTCGGCAGATCGGCCCGCGAGGAGCGGGACGCCTGCGGCGTCGGCTTCGTCGCCTCCCGTACCGGGACAGGGTCCCACGCCCTGCTCCAGGAGGCCCTGGGGGCCCTGGGCTGCATGGAGCACCGCGGCGCCTGCGGCGCGGACCAGGTCACCGGGGACGGCGCGGGGGTCATGACGGACATCCCCTGGGAGCTCCTGGGCTACAAGCGGGGCGAGGTGGCGGTGGCCAGCCTCTTCCTGCCCCAGGACTACGGGCGGCGGGTGCGCTCCCTGGGGGTGTTCACCTCGACCATGGAGTACCACGGCCTCGAGATCGTGGAGTTCCGGGACGTGCCCGTGGACCGCTCGGTGCTGGGGGCCGAGGCGACCCAGTCCTGCCCGGCCATGGTGCACGTCATCATCAAGCGGCCCGCCCACTGCCGCACGAACCTGGCCTTCGACCGGCTCCTGTACACCGTCAAGCAGGAGATCCGTTCCCGGCAGGCGGACCAGGGCATCAACCACGAGTTCTTCTTCACCTCCCTGTCGGGCAGCACGATGGTCTTCAAGGCCCTCGCCCAGTCCGACACCCTGCCCCGCTTCTACCTGGACCTGCAGGACCCCCGGTTCAAGACCCGCTTCGCCCTGTTCCACCGCCGCTTCTCCACCAACACCCGCACCTCCTGGGACAAGGCCCAGCCCTTCCGCCGCATCGCCCACAACGGGGAGATCAACACCATCGCCGGGAACCGGTCCTGGGCCCACAGCCGGGAGCGGCACATCGGCCTGCGCCGGGACCAGCTGCTCACCCACGGTGGGATCAGCGATTCCGGCAGCCTCAACGAAATGGTGGAGGCCCTGCTGTACCGCTCGGCCATCCCCCACATCGAGGACATCCTGGCCATCATGATGCCCCCGGCCCAGAGCCAGCTGCTCAGCTCGGGCGAGTTCTACACCTTCTGGAGCCGGGCCATGGAGCCCTGGGACGGCCCCGCCATCATCCTCTACTCGGACGGCAACACCGTGGGCGCGCGCCTGGACCGGCACGGGTTCCGGCCCTCGCGCTGGGCGCTCACCGAGGACGCCTTCTACCTCAGCAGCGAGGCGGGGGCCTTCCGCATCGACGAGGAGCGCATCCAGCGCAAGGGCACCCTCCACGCCGGCACGGGGGTCAACCTCGACCTGGAGACGGGCCGGGTGCACTTCCGGGACGCCAGCCTGTCCCGGGAGAACCGGGACGCGCATTTCGACGCCCGCACCCTCCCCATGCAGTCCCTGCCCGCCGAAGCCCCCGGCGAGCCGGCCGTGGACATGGCCACCCGGATCCTCTTCTACTTCACGGAGGAGGAGCAGGAGAAGCTCCTCTACCCCATGGCCGCCGAAGGGAGGGAGCCCATCGGCTCCATGGGCGACACGGCCCGCCCCAACGTGTTCTCCCAGGAATACCGGCCCTTCTTCGACTACTTCTACCAGAACTTCGCCCAGGTCACCAACCCGCCCCTGGACTACCTGCGGGAGGAGAACGTCACGGACCTGCGGGTGTTCCTGGGCCGCAAGCCGAACATCTTCTTCCCCAAGGACCTCATCCCCCTGGAGCCCGCCGTGGAGGCCCTCCTGCCCGTGCTGAGCCTGGGGGAGATGCGCTACCTGCAGTCCCTGGCCCGGCGCACGCCCTCCACCAGCCACATCATCCCCCGCACCTTCTCCATGACCTTCCCCCGGGCCGGGGGCCCCGAGGGCTTCCGGCCCGCGGTGGAGCGGCTCGTGGCCGACGTCCTCAAGGCGGTGGAGCAGCGGTGCACGGTGGTGGTGCTCAGCGACCGGGATGCCGACTTCGACAACCCCGCCATCCCCGGGCTCCTGGCCCTGCGGGCCGTCGTGAGCGCCCTGAACCACTCGGGCCTGCGCCTGAACGCCTCGGTGGTGATGGAGACCGGAGAGGCGAGGACGCCCCACCATGTGGCGGCCCTGCTCAGCTTCGGCGCCTCCGCCGTGTGCCCCTACCTGGCCCTGCGCATCGCCCGCACCGACGAGCACCGGCTCCTCCACGGGCTAGCTCCGGAGGCGAGGGAGCGCAACCTCATCAAGGCGCTGGTGGCCGGCCTCCTGAAGATCATGTCCAAGTCGGGCATCTCCGTCCTCCAGAGCTACATCAGCGCCAAGCTCTTCACGGCCATCGGCCTGGGCGACGAGCTCATGGAGAACTTCTTCCCCGGCGACGCCAGCCCCATCGGGGGCATCGGCTACCTGGAGCTGGCCCAGGACATCCTCATGAAGACGGCCCTGGCCCGGGACCCCGGGCACAAGGACCACCTGAAGCACACCTGGCAGTTCCGGGAGAACCCCAGGGGCGATTCGGGCGAGCTCCATGCCTTGACCACCGCGAGGGCCAGGCTGGTGCACAAGGTCGTGGCCGGCGGCCCCGAGGACGAAGATGCCCGGGCGGCCTGGCAGGACTACCTCAAGGTGGGGGAGGACTCGGCCCCCATCAGTGTCCGCCATCTGTTCGACCTGCGCACGGCGGTCGAGCCCCTGCCCCTGGACCAGGTGGAGCCCGCCTCGGCCATCCTGGCCACCTTCGGGGCCGGGGCCATGTCCTTCGGCGCTGTGAGCGCCGAATCCCAGCGGGACCTCATCCTGGCCATGCGGGAGGTGGGTGGGCGCAGCAACAGCGGGGAGGGGGGCGAGAACCCCTACTACTACACGGACGGCATCACCGCCTCCACCAAGCAGGTGGCCTCGGCCCGCTTCGGGGTCACCGCCGAGTACCTGGTCACGGGCCAGGAGCTGCAGATCAAGGTGGCCCAGGGCGCCAAGCCCGGCGAGGGAGGCCAGCTCATGGCGGTGAAGGTGGACGCCTCCATCGCCCGGGCCCGCTTCTCCATGCCGGGGGTGGACCTCATCTCCCCCCCGCCCCTCCACGACATCTACAGCATCGAGGACCTCAAGGAGCTCATCTACGAGCTGCGGCAGGTGCATCCCGAGGCCGTCATCAGCGTCAAGCTGGTCTCGGGCACGTCCCTCGGGCCCATCGCCGTGGGGGTGGCCAAGGCCGGGGCGGACATCATCTACATCGCCGGCGGCGACGGCGGCACGGGGGCGGCCACCCTGGGCTCCATGAAGCACGCGGGCCTGCCCGTGGAGTTCGGCCTGGCCGAAGCCCACCGGACCCTCGTGGAGAACGGCCTGCGGGACACTGTCGAGCTGCGGGCCGACGGGGCCCTCCTCACCGGCAGGGACGTGGTGGTGATGGCCCTCCTGGGGGCCCAGGGCTTCGACTTCGGCAAGCTCCTGCTGGTGGCCGAAGGCTGCATCATGGCCCGCATCTGCGAAAAGAACACGTGTCCCGCCGGCATCGCCACCCATGACCCCAAGTACAAGGCCCGCTACCGTGGCTCCAAGGACGAGGTGGTGCGCCTCCTGCGCCACCTGGCCGAGGACGTGCGCGGGCACCTGGCCGCCATGGGCGTGCGCACGCTGGCCGAGCTCACGGGCCGCACGGACCTGCTGGCCACGGCCCAGCGCTACCAGGCCTGGCTGGCCAGGCGCAAGCTTCGCCTGGACCGCTTCCTGGTGCCCGTGCGCCCCTACGAGGGCAAGGTCAAGCGCACCGTGGAGGGGGTCTCCCCCCTGAACCGCCGGATCCTGGAGGAGGTTCAGCTGGGTGCCGGCGACCCCGGCGTGGAGCGGGCCTACCGCATCTCCACCCAGGACCGGGCCGTGCTGGCGACCCTCAGCGGCCACCTGGCGCGCCAGAAACCGGCGACCCCCCTGCGGTTCACCTTCCAGGGCAGTGCCGGCCAGGGCTTCGGCGTGTTCCTGGTGGAGGGGCTGGAGGCGACCCTCTTCGGCGAAGCCAACGACTCCGTGGCCAAGGGCATGTCCGGCGGCCGCATCGTGGTGCGGCCCTGGGCCCGGGCCGACTTCGCCCCCGAGGAGAACGCCATCATCGGCAACTGCGCCCTGTACGGCGCCACCGGGGGGACCCTCTACGTCCACGGCCTGGCTGGGGACCGCTTCGCCGTGCGCAACAGCGGCGCCACCGCCGTGGTGGAGGGGGCCGGCCTCCATGCCTGCGAGTACATGACCCGGGGCACGGTCCTCTTCCTGGGCGGGATCTCCCACAACGCCGGCGCCGGCATGACCGGCGGCAAGCTCTACCTCGACCGCCACTACGACCCCTGCGTGAACCGCAACTACCTGCGCGCCGAGCCCCTGGAACCCCAGGACGCAACTGAAATGCGGGGGCTCCTGGAGGACTACGCCCAGGCCACCGGCAGCCGCACCGCCCAGGCCCTGCTGCAGGACTGGGAGCGGACGGTGGTGCGGTTCGCCAAGTACGTGCCGGGCAGAGGGGGGCTCTGAGGGTCCTGGCAGTGGGTTGACTGGATGCCAACTGGCACACATAATTTGTCAGATGGCATAGAGGGGGTTGTATGAGAACAACCGCGTTCGACTGGCTGACTGAAGTCCGGAGCGAGGACCTCGCCAGCAAGCTGCGCCTCATCCAACGGGTGAGGGACGGTGTCCTCTTCACCGACCTCTCGCGGTTCATCCAGTCCATCGGCATGTCTCAGGAGGAGGCCTCGGCTGCCTTCCACATCCCTCCCCGGACCCTGGCCCGGCGCAAGGAGATGGCTGGCCGGATGGCCGCTGTGGAAGGGGAGCGCATGCTCCGCTATGCCCGGGTCCTGGCCCAGGCCCAGGACACGCTTGGTTCGCTTGAGAAGGCCAGGTCCTGGTTGAACCTGGGGAACAGGTCCCTGGGCGGGGTCACGCCCTTGAGTCTGCTCGACACCGATATCGGGGCTCAGGCCGTCCAGGATGTGCTCGGGCGGATCGAATACGGTGTGTTCTCGTGATCCGCGTCTGGCGGCTCTGCCGAGCCGGACACGCGGGAGATCCCTTGTCGGGGGAGGGCGCTCGCTTGTACGGTGGGCGCTGGAATCCCAAAGGCACCCGCATGGCCTATTGCGCGGAGCACCTTTCGCTGGCGTGCCTCGAAAACCTGGTCCATGCCGATGACCGGCACCTGCCGGATGACCTCATGGCCATCCCGATCGACATCCCGGATGATGTTTCGAGGAAGGTTCTGGGTCCCGATGCGCTTCCGGCGGGTTGGGACAGGGTCCCAGGTTCCGAACACCTGAAGGCCATCGGGAAGGCCTGGGTCGCCGCGAAGTCGGAAGCCCTTCTGCTGGTCTCCTCCGCAGTCATCCGCGAGGAGCTCAATGTCCTCATCAATCCTGAACATCCAGATTCAGCTCGGCTTATGGTGCAGCCGGGGCGCCCTTTCAGCTTCGATGGCCGCCTGGAGCCTTCCTCGAAGTCGAGTCCTTCCGCTCGAGGCTGAAGCTCCCCTGCGGAGGTAGACTCTTCCGGGAGGTGGCCCATGCCCCGAACCTTCGAGGACCTCATGGCCGGAGCCCGGTCCTTCATGGAGAGCCGGATCCTGCTCTCCGCCATCGAGCTGGACGTGTTCTCCGCGGTGGCCGGCGGGGCCAGCCGGGAGGAGGTCGCCGCCCGGATCGAAGGCGCCCCCAGGGCGACGGGGATGCTCCTGGACGCCCTGACGGCGCTGGGCGCCCTGGAGAAGCGCGAGGGGCGCTACGCCTGCACGGAGGCCTCCCGGAGGCTGGGGCCCGGCCGGCCCGGGCTCATGCATACCGTGAACCTGTGGAAGGTATGGTCCAATCTCACCGAGAGCGTCAGGACCGGCACGACCGTGGCCGGGGAGCGCCTGGGGGGTCAGGACCCGCGGTGGACAGAGGCCTTCATCGAGGCCATGCACAACCGGGCCAAGGTCCTGGCCCCGGCGCTCGTGGCCCAGGTGGGCGCCGCGGGCGCCGGCCGGATGCTGGATGTGGGCGGCGGCCCGGGGACCTTCGCCCTGGCCTTCGCCCAGGCCGAGCCGGGTCTCAGGGCCGAAGTCCTGGACATCGAGGCGGTGCTGCCCATCGCCCGGCGCCACATCGCCGAGGCGGGACTTGGGGACCGGGTCATCGCCCGGGCCGGGGATCTGCGCTGCGACCCCTTCGGGGAGGGTTACGATCTGATCCTGGTCTCGGCCATCTGCCACATGCTGGACGAGGCGGAGAACCGGGACCTGCTGCGCCGGTGCGCCCAGGCGCTGGCGCCCGGGGGGCGCCTGGTCATCCGGGACTTCATCCTGGATCCGGACCGCACGACGCCCAGGGACGGCGCCCTGTTCGCCGTGAACATGCTGGTGGGCACCCGGGGCGGCGGCACCTACACGGAGGCCGAGTACCTGGCGTGGCTGGGGGAGGCGGGCCTGGGCGAGGTCACTCGCCTCGAGGGGGCCGAGCAGGTGCTGGTGGCGCGGAAGAAGTAGGGCTCGCCTTCCTGAAGCCGGCCAGCGCCTTCCAGGCGGTCTCACCGCCCCAGCGGGGGTCCTTGTCGTCCCCCAGGGCCCCCGGGATGTCCCAGACGGCGGCGCCGGCGCCCACCCGGGCCAGGTCCTCCAGGTGGCGGGGCAGGGGCGAGCCGTGCCACTCGTAGAGCCAGCCGGGAAGGCCCAGGCACAGCTGGTCCGGCCGGAAGCCGGCGCCCTGCCCGTAGGCCACCTGCCAGCTGAAGCGGAAGATGGGCGCCCCCCCGGCGCAGGGCACGCCCCCGGCTGGCGTGAAGACCTCGGTGCTGGCTTCGGCCAGATCGCCGTAGCCCATGCTGTGGATGGCATCCACCTGGCCCCGCCAGTCGCTCCACCAGGACATGTTGGGGGCGTTGGCGCAGGGGCTGTGGAAGGAGTCCACGGTCAGGAGCCGGCCCTTGGCGCGCACCGCGGCCGCGAGCGTCTTCACGAAGGCGGCGTAGGCGGGGCGGTCGGCGTCGTGGTCCCCCTCGCCCTCGAAATCCAGGTCGATGCCGTCCAGGTCGAAGCGCACCATGGTGTCCACCAGGGACTTCACCAGGGCCTCCCGGTGGTCCGCGAAGGCCGCCCGGGCCCGCTCCCAGTCCCAGCCCTTGCCGTCGTGGTTGTAGACGGTGAGCTGGACCTTCACGCCATGGGCCTTGCCCCAGTCCCGGAACAGGGCCACGTCGGCGTCCGTGACGTTCTCGCCCCTGCGGGCGTATTCCAGGCCGCCCTGGGGGGTGAGGAGCCAGAACTGCAGGCCCAGGCGGTTCAGCCACTGGTCCAGGGTCACCGTCCCGGCCCGATGGGTCAGGGCCCTGCGGCTGGTCGCGAGGTTGTAGGGCGGTATCCAGCCCATGACGTCATGGGCGCCCAGGCTCAGGGCGAAGGTGGCGAGGAGGAGGGCGGCGCGCAGTTCCATTCAGCTACTCCTGGATCCAGAACGGTCCCACGACGGCCCCGATCATGGCGAAATTGGCGATCTTCTCCAGGTGCCCGGGACCCAGCACGGTGCCCGCCAGGAGGAGGGTCTGGCCTTCCACGGTCTCGATGGACCGGGACAGCACCTGGCCTTCGTCCAGGTGGGCCAGGGGCACCTGGCGCTCTCCGGCCGCCTCGGCCTGGGCGGCGAAGGCGCCGGCGTCCAGGACCTTCTTGAGGGCGAAGACCACGTCGGGATCGTAGAGGGAGGTGTTGTAGAGCATCTGGCCGGCGCGCTGGGGGAGGTCGTCGCCGGGCTGGGTCGTGTACATGAAGTCCAGGCAGACCCGCAGGATCCGCCCGCCCAGGGGGATGGCCTCCCCGGCCACCTCGTCCGGGGGGAAGCCGCTGCCGCTGAAGTTCTTCTGGGCATAGTGGACCATCTCGGCCACGGCCTCCAGGCGCGGGATGTTGCGCAGCAGCCGGTAGCCCACCTCGGGCACCCGGGCGTAGGCCTTGCGCTCCTCGGTGTTCAGGACGGTCTTGGCCTTCACCTTCCTCAGGATGCCCTCGGGCACGGTGAGGGTGCCGATGCGGGAAAGCACCGCGGCCAGGCCCACCAGCCAGGGCTCGGCCATGCCCAGGGTCCGGGCAACCTGCTCCGCCAGTTCCGAGAGGCGCTGGTGCCAGGCGGTGGCGTCCGGATTGGCGAGTTCCACCATTTCCAGGAGCACGGCCAGGGCGCCCTTGAGGGTCTTCTCAAGGAGCTCCCGTTCCGCCGCCAGGAGCCGGGCCTGCTCGAGCTGGGTGCGCACCCGGGCCAGGACCAGGGCCGGGCTGTAGGGCTTGGTGATGTAGTCCACGGCGCCCAGGGCGAAGCCTCGGGCCTCGTCCTGCACTTCGCCCATGGCCGTCACGAAGAGCACCGGGATCTCCCGGGTGGCCTCGTCGGCCTTCAGCCGGCGGCAGACCTCGTACCCGTCCATCTCCGGCATCATCACGTCCAGCAGGATGAGGTCCGGGGGCTCGCCGGAGAACGCGATGTCCAGTGCCCGGGCCCCCCCGTTGGCCACCTTCACCCGGAAGAGGTCCTTGAGCAGGTCCACGAGGATGAGGATGTTGTCGGGGGTGTCATCCACCACCAGGATCGTCTGCCGGACAGGATTGAGCGTGGACATGGGAGGGCCTCGGGCGGGGAGGGCGGCATTGGGTGGGATAGGCGATAAGTCCCAGTCTAATCCTTAACCAGGAGTCGGATCATCATGAGGAAGAAGTAGAGGGCGCAAAGGAGGCTCCACCCGTTCCATGGCTTCGCTTCCGGCTTGCCGATCCAGGCCGGCTCCGGCTCCGGTTCAGGAACCACAGGAAGGGGGGGCAGGGTGGCCACGCTGTCCACGGCTTCCCCCAGCTGCTCCCCCGCCCAGCCCAGGCGCGCCAGGCGCCGGTGGTCCCGGTGCCAGCCGAAGCGGAGGATGGCCTGCTCCAGCACCTGCGTGTGCCCGGGACGGCGGCCGGAGGCGAGATGGTTGGCCAGGCACTGTTCGAACTGGAACCGCGCCGAGAGCGGCACGAGCCTGGGATCCTCCAGGGCGAGGGAGAAGGCCTGGGTCAGGGCCGGAGGGTCCGGGGGACCGTCCGCCGCCAGGGTCGCGATGCGGGTCGCCAGCTCCGTGAAGACTTCCGCGCCCCCGTAAGGTGAGGCCTCGTCCAGGGCAGGCGTGGGTGGAGCCGGGGCGAGGTCGGGAGTCGGGGGGACCGGAGCCGCGGGGCGGGCTGGCCTCATCCGGGCGGGCGGAGGGGTGACCGGCAGTAGGCCGACCTGGCGGGCACGATGCCAGGTCCGGGCGGCCTCGTAGGCTTCCCGCAGCTCCTGGAAGGCCCCGGGGTCCCGGGCCTGATCAATGCGCTTGAGCTCGCGGGCGTAGGCGCGGCGGATGGCTTGCTCGTCAGCGGCCCGGGTCAGCCCGAGCCTTGCCAGGCAGGCAGGACGGCGTCCCATGGCTACTGGATGGTTTCAGGGAGGATCTGGTGGTCCCGCTCCAGCCGGTCCGTGTGCTCCGAGAAGTCGCGCTGGGCGGGCCGGATGAGGTGCGGGTCCTGGCTTTCCAGGGCCTGCTCGAAGGCGAGGATCCGGTCCCCGAACCCTTGGCGGGTGGGGCCCTTGAGCACGAGGTAGAGGCGCTCGGCCCGGGCCAGCAGCGCCCGGTTGGCCATCTGCTCCCGGGGATGGACCTTGAGGGCCGAGAGGGCCTTGAACCGGGCGGCGATCTCGCCGGGGGAGAGGATCCCAGGGTTGCTCTCGATGACCAGGGAGCGCAGGGCGCCGGTGCGGAGGACCCGGGCCTCCACCTCCAGGAGGCCGTTGACGTCGTAGGTGAACCGGATGTCCACGCCGAGCTGGTCCCGGGTGCCCGGGGGGAGGTTCAGTTCCAGCCTCCCCAGGTGGATGTTGTCCCGCACCATCCGCGCTTCGCCCTGGTAGACGTTGAGGAGGAGCTTGCGCTGGTGGTCCGTCACGGGATAGTACGTGCCGACCCGGCTCACGGGCACCGGGGTGTTCCGCTCGATGATGGGGTCGAAGTGACCCTCCGTCGTGGGGGTTCCGGACCCCCCCCTGGAGATCTCGATCCCCATGGAATAGGGCGAGACGTCGGTCATCACCACCTCGTCCAGGGCGGCGTCCTTCATCTTCAGTCCGGCCTGGACGGCCGCGCCCAGGGCCACGACCTCGTCCGGGTTGAGCTCGCACACCGGGGGACGCCCGAACATCCGCGCCACGAGCCTGCGCACGATGGCCATGCGGGTGGCGCCCCCGGCCAGGACGATCTGGTCCAGGTCCTCCGCCCGGAAGTCGGCGTCCCGCAGGGCCCGCTCGACGGGGATCCGCAGCCGCTGGAGAAGTGGGGCCGCGACCCGGTCCAGGAGGCCCTCGGTCACCTCGAGGACATGGTCCCCCGCGTCCCCGGGGAGGCGCAACGTGACCTGGGGCGAGGCGCCGAGCGCGTGGCGGGCCTCCTCGGTGCGGGCCCGCAGGCGCTGCATGAAGGAGGCGTCGGCCTTGAGGGAGGACGGGAGCGGGTGGGGGAAGAAGGACTCCAGGAGGGCGGTGTCGAAGTCTTCGCCCCCGAGGAAGTTGTCGCCGGCGCTGGCCCTGACCTCCATGACCCCCTCGAAGAGGTCCAGGATGGACACGTCGAAGGTGCCGCCGCCGAGATCGAACACCAGGAACTTCGCCTCCGCGCCCCGGCGATGGATGCCGTAGGCCAGTGCCGCCGCGGAGGGCTCGTTGAGCAGGCGCTCCACCCTGAGGCCCGCGAGCTCGCCCGCGGCGCGGGTGGCCTTGCGCTGGGCGTCGGAGAAGTAGGCCGGGACGGTGATGACGGCCTCCTCCACGGGGCCTCCGAGGGCGGCCTCGGCGTCCGCCTTCAGGGACCGGAGCACCAGGGCGGACAGTTCCTCGGGACGGAAGGTCCTGCCGCCCACCAGGAGCTCCCGGTCGGTGCCCATGTGCCGCTTGAAGAGGGAGGCGGTGCGGCCCGGATGGGTCTGGAGCCGCTCCCGGGCAGCCCGGCCCACCAGGACCGCGCCGTCCTCGTCCAGGCTTACGCAGCTTGGCGTGAGGTAGGTTCCCAGGCTGTTGGGGATGAGGCGGGGAGCTCCCCCGTCCCAGTAGGCCGCGAGGCTGTTGGTGGTGCCCAGGTCGATGCCGACGATCACGTGGCGAACCCTCCTGGCTCTCCAGTGCGGCTTTCCCGGGCCGGGTTTCCTTGTTTTTTCAGTCGCGGTGGCGTTTCTCCCCGACCTTCACGCCCAGGGTCCGGGTCTCGCCCCTGGAGTCCACCTCCTCCAGGCGCACGGTGAAGCCCCAGAGAAAGGCCATGTGCTCGAGCACGGCCTCGAAGTCCGCCTGGAGGGGGCGGTCCTGGGGGTTGTCGTAGCGCAGGGTCAGGGTGCGGTCCCCCCGGAGGTCCACGTCCCAGACCTGGATGTTGGGCTCGCGGCTCCCGAGGTTGTACTGGTCGGCCAGGGCCGCGCGCAGGTTGGCGTAGCCCAGGTCGTCGTGGATGGGGCCGATGCGCAGCCTGGGCCGGGCGGCCTCGTCGACGATGGTGAAGAAGCGGAACTCGCGCATGAGGCGGGGGGAGAGGAACTGGGCGACGAAGCTCTCGTCCTTGAAGTTCTGCATCGCGAAGGGCAGGGTCTCCCGCCAGTCCGAGCCGGCGACCCCCGGGAACCAGAGCCTGTCTTCAGGCGTAGGCTCCTCGCAGATGCGCCTCAGGTCCCGCCACAGGGCGAAACCCAGTGCGTAGGGGTTGACGCCGGAGTAGCCCCGGGCGGTGTAGGGCGGCTGGTGGATGACGCTGGTGTGGGACTGGAGGAACTCGAACATGAAGCCGTCCCCCAGGCGCCCCTGGTCGTACAGCGCGTTGAGGAGGGTGTAGTGCCAGAAGCAGGCCCAGCCTTCGTTCATGAGCTGGGTCTGGCGCTGGGGGTGGAAGTACTGGGCGACCTTGCGGGTGATGCGCACCACCTCCCGCTGCCAGGGCTCCAGGAGGGGGGCCTTCTTCTCGATGAAGTAGAGGAGGTTCTCCTCGGGTTCCGGGGGGAAGCGCTTCTCCTCGGGGTTCCGGGACCGCTCCCGGGCCGAGGGCAGGGTCCGCCACAGCTCGTTCACCTGGGCCTGAAGGTAGTCCGCGCGCTCCTTCTGGCGCAGCCGCTCCTTCTCCAGGGAGAGGCGGGGGGAGCGGCGGTAGCGGTCCACGCCCAGGTTCATGAGGGCGTGGCAGGCGTCCAGGAGGCGCTCCACGGCGTCCTGGCCGTGGCGTTCCTCGCACTGGGCGATGTAGTCCCGGGCGAACACGAGGTAGTCGATGATCGCCCCCGCGCTGGTCCACTGCCTGAACAGGTGGTTGCCCTTGAAGAAGGAGTTGTGGCCGTAGGCGGCGTGGGCGATGACCAGCGCCTGCATGGTCAGGGTGTTCTCCTCCATGAGGTAGGCGATGCAGGGGTCGGAATTGATGACGATCTCGTAGGCCAGCCCCATCTGGCCGCGCCGGTAGCGGTTCTCCGTGGCCAGGTAGTGCTTGCCGAAAGACCAGTGGTGGTAGTTCACGGGCATGCCCACGGAGGCGTAGGCGTCCATCATCTGCTGGGCGCTGATGATCTCCAGCTGGTGGGGGTAGGTGTCCAGGCCGAACCCGCGGGCCAGCTCGCCGATGGCGTCGTCGAAGGCCGTGATGGCCTCGAAGCTCCATTCGGAGCCGGCGGGAAGCTTCAAGGGAGGAAGGGGCGCGGCGGCCCTGCGCCGGGCCATCAGACCCTCTTCCGGAACAGCTCGTGGAAGACCGGGTAGATGTCCTTCACTTCCTTGATCCGGCGCATGGCGAAGGTCTCCGGGTGCGCCTGGGAGAGGGTCGCGTATTCCTTCCACAGGATCTGCGGCGAGTCGGCGATCTCGATGTAGGCGAAGTACTGGACCAGCGGGAGGATCCGGTCCGCCAGGAGGTCCCGGGAGGGGCCGGAGTCGTCCCCCCAGTTGTCACCGTCCGAGGCCTGGGCCCCGTAGATGTTCCAGAGGGCGGGCGGGAACCGGGCCTCGAGGATCGAGACCATGAGCTTCAGGGCGCTGGAGACGATGGTCCCCCCCGTCTCCCGGGAGTGGAAGAACTTCTCCTCGTCCACCTCCTCGGCGGCGGTGTGGTGGCGGATGAAGACCACCTCGATGCGCTCGTAGTTGCGGATGAGGAAGAGGTACAGCAGGGTGAAGAAGCGCTTGGCGATGTTCTTCCTGCCCTCGTCCATGGACCCCGAGACGTCCATGAGGCAGAAGATGACGGCCTGGGTGGTGGGCTGGGGGACCCGGACCCGGTTGTTGTAGCGCAGGTCGAAGTCGTCGATGAAGGGGATGGCACGCACCCGCGCCTGGAGCTTGTCCAGGTCCCGCCGCAGCCGCTGGGCCTCGGGGCCCCACTCGCCCTCCCGGGCGCGGGCCTCCTCCAGGGCGGCCTCCAGCTCGCGCATCCGCTCGGCGAAGGGCCCGCGGGTGGCGATGCGGCGCCCGGTGGCCCCGCGCATGGTGCGCACAAGGTTGATGTTGGTGGGGACCCCGGTGTGGGTGTAGCCGGCCCGGACGTTCTTGAAGTCGCGGGTGCTGGCCAGATGGCGCTTGACGAGGTTGGGCAGGGCCAGCTCCTCGAAGAAGATGTCCAGGAACTCGTCCCTGGAGAGGGAGAACTCGAAGGCGTCGGTGCCTTCGCCGTCCGGACTCGCCGTGCCCCCCGCTCCCTTGCCACCCTCCGGCGGGCGGTCGAGCTCGTCCCCCGTGCCGAAGCGGTCGTTGCCGGGATGCACCCGCTCCCGGCGTCCCCCGGGCCCCAGGCCGAACTGGGGTTCCGAGATGTCCTTGCCGGGGATGCGGACCTTCTTGGCCTTGTCCAGGTCCCGGATGCCGTCGCGATCGATGACGTCCGACACGGCCTTGCGGATCTGGCCGTGGAAGCGCCGCAGGAACCGGCTCCGGTTGACGGAGCTCTTGTTCTTGCCGTCGAAGCGCCGGTCGATGATCTGGATCATGACGCCTTCCGGACTCTCAGGTACCAGTCGCAGAGCAGCCTTACCTGCTTTTCGGTGTAGCCCTTGGTGATCATGCGGTTGACGAAGTCCTGGTGCTTCTTCAGGTCGTCGGTGTTGGCCTTGGTGTTGAAGGAGATCACCGGCAGCAGCTCCTCGGTGTTGGAGAACATCTTCTTCTCGATGACCGCGCGCAGCTTCTCGTACGAGGTCCAGGAGGGGTTCTTGCCGTCGTTCTTGGCCCGGGCCCGCAGCACGAAGTTGACGACCTCGTTGCGGAAGTCCTTGGGGTTGGAGATGCCGGCGGGCTTCTCGATCTTCTCCAGTTCGCTGTTCAGGGCCACCCGGTCCAGCATCTCGCCGGTGTTGGGGTCCCGGAACTCCTGGTCCTGGATCCAGAAGTCGGCGTAGTTCACGTAGCGGTCGAAGATGTTCTGGCCGTATTCCGAATAACTCTCCAGGTAGGCGGTCTGGATCTCCTTGCCGATGAATTCCGCGTACCGGGGCGAGAGGTACTCCTTGAGGCTGCGCAGGTAGCGTTCCTCCGTGGCGGCCGGGTACTGCTCCTGCTCGATCTGCTGCTCAAGCACGTACATGAGGTGGACGGGGTTGGCCGCCACCTCCCGGTGGTCGAAGTTGAACACCTTGGAGAGGATCTTGAAGGCGAAGCGGGTGGAGAGGCCCGTCATGCCCTCGTCCACGCCGGCGAAGTCCCGGTACTCCTGGTGGCTCTTGGCCTTGGGGTCGGTGTCCTTGAGGTTCTCCCCATCGTAGACCCGCATCTTTGAATAGACGCTGGAATTCTCCGGCTCCTTGAGCCGGGAGAGCACGGAGAACTGGGCCAGCATGCGCAGGGTGTCCGGGGCGCAGGGGGCCTTGGCCAGGGAGGAGTTGTCCAGGAGCTTCTGGTAGATGCGCATCTCCTCGGTGACCCGGAGCGTATAGGGCACCTTCACGATGTAGATGCGGTCCAGGAAGGCCTCGTTGTTGCGGTTGTTCTTGAAGGCCAGCCACTCGGCCTCGTTGGAGTGGGCGAGTATCACCCCGTCGAAGGGGATGGCGCCGAAGCCTTCGGTGCCCTTGTAGTTGCCTTCCTGGGTGGCGGTGAGGAGGGGGTGGAGGACCTTGATGGGGGCCTTGAACATCTCCACGAACTCCAGCATGCCCCGGTTGGACAGGCACAGGCCCCCCGAGTAGGAGTAGGCGTCCGGGTCGTTCTGGGAGTAGGTCTCCAGCTTGCGGATGTCGATCTTGCCCACCAGGGAGGAGATGTCCTGGTTGTTCTCGTCCCCGGGCTCGGTCTTGGAGATGGCCACCTGGGAGAGCACGGAGGGGTGCACCTTCACCACCCGGAACCGGGTGAGGTCGCCGCCGAACTCCTGGAGGCGCTTGACGGCCCAGGGGCTCATGATGGACGTGAGGTAGCGCCTCGGGATGCCGTAATCCCCCTCCAGGATGGGACCGTCCTCCACCGGGTTGAACAGGCCCAGGGGCGACTCGTGCACCGGGGAGCCCTTGATGGCGTAGAAGGGGACCTTCTCCATGAGGGCCTTGAGCTCCTCGGCCAGGGAGGACTTGCCCCCGCCCACGGGGCCCAGGAGGTAGAGGATCTGCTTCTTCTCCTCCAGGCCCTGGGCGGCGTGGCGGAAGTAGGAGACGATGCCCTCGATGACCTCCTCCATGCCGTAGAACTCCCGGAAGGCCGGGTAGACCCGCACCACCTTGTTGGCGAAGATCCTGGAGAGGCGCTCCACGGAGCGGGTGTCCACCAGTTCCGGCTCGCCGATGGCCAGGAGCATGCGCTCGGCGACGCTGGCGTAGGCCGAGCGGTCCTTCCTGCACAGCTCCAGGTAGTCCTGGAGGCTCATCTCCTCTTCGCCCGCGGCGACGTAGCGGCTCTGGTAGTTGTGGAATATCGACATCGGGCCACCTCCTGCAAGGGTTAAAGACCAGCTCGACACCCCCAGTATGGAATTTTTCAAGGAGTTGGCCCGTGGATTTGGCAGGTAATTTGCGATGGCTGGGTCTGGCTGCAAAGCTTGCCCAGGAGCTTCCATGAGTGTCACCTCGGTCACCGCCAACGGTTCGTCCACCATCGGCAAGGCCATTCTCCAGCAGCTTCTGGGCACCAGCGGCGGCACCTCGGACACGGCCGGCCTCTCCTCGGGGGCCGTGGGGGACGTGCTCTCCCTGTCCACGGCCGGCCAGCAGCTCGCCGCGGCGCCCACCGCCGTGACCCAGGCCATGAGCGAGCTCCTCTCGGGCCAGGCCAACTCGGCGACCGAACTCTCGACCCTGCAGAGTTATTTCAAGCAGAACCCCGACAGCCTGACCAGCGTGCTGGACGCCCTGCAAGGCGACACCTCCACCTACAACTCCTCCGGCACGGTCAGTGCGGGCACCTCCACCAGCAGCATCCTGGCCGCGCTGGCCGGGGGCAAGGGCACCTCCGCGGATCGGACGGCCCTTCTATCGCTTCTGGGGGCCCAGACCCAGGATCCCCTGATGGCGTCCTTGGGGGGGACGACCAGCAGTACGACCTCGGGTATCGTCTCGCTGTTCGGCTGATTTGATTCCCGTTGGATCGGCAAAAAGCGGACTCGATTATCTTTAATTGATTGTATCAACTCCATTTTTTACAGTAATATGCAGGCAGTTGGATTTTTCGAATTCTGATTGAATCCTTCATTCGGATGGTATGGAATGGGAGCAGGTCTCAACTCGCAGTTTCGGTTCTCCCGCGTTCCTGGTTCTCCCCCCTCTCCTCCGGACGAGCAATGGTAAATAGTCGTACGACCCCCTTCCTTCTCGCTCTGACGTCGGCGGCCCTCCTCGGGTCAGCTGCGCCTGCGATGGCCGTTCCGTCCCTGCTTGACCAGGCCCGCTTCACCGTCCCCAACAGTGTCCACCGGCGCCTGGCCAACCTTGAACCCCTGCGGTCCGTGGCGCCCGATTTCCCGATGGAGCGCATGATCCTGGTCCTCAAGATGGCCCCCGAAGCCAGGAGCAGCATGGAGAAGCTGCTCAGGGACCAGCAGGACCCCGCTTCCCCCAGCTACCACCAGTGGCTGACCCCCGAGGACTTCGGAACCCGCTTCGGCCCCAACCAGGCCCAGCGCGATGCCGCGACCCTGTGGCTCCTGCAGCAGGGCTTCACCGTCCACGGCACCGCGAAGAGCGGTCTGGCCATCACCTTCTCGGGCACCGCGGCCACCGTAAGCCGGGCCTTCAACACCGCGATCATGGAATACAACGTGGACGGCGCGGTGCATCATGGGAACGCCACGAGCATCACCCTGCCGGGAGGCCTCGCGGAGTTCGTCAGCGGGGTTGCCTCCCTGAACGACCTGCGGCCGCACCCGGGGCCCAAACTGGTCCGCAGCCACCCGCTCACCAAGGGCCCGCTCACCAAGGGCCCGCTCACCCAGGCTGTGGACGGCAACGGGGACACCTACATCGGCCCGGGCGATTTCGCGGCCATCTACAACCTGAACCCCCTGTTCAATGCCTCCACCCCCATCACCGGGGCCGGCGTCAGCATTGCGGTGGTGGCCCAGGCCGATATCGTCGCCTCCGACTTCGGGGCGTTCAGCAGCGCCTTCAACCTCGGGAAATACAATGGAACCCTGGTGACGACCTATACGGGCGCCGATCCGGGCGTTGATTTCCCGGGTGACCAGGTTGAAGCCGAACTAGATACCCAATGGGCCCATGCCGCCGCTCCCGGAGCCTCGATCCAGCTTGTGATCGGGCCCTCCTCCTCGGTCACGTCGGGCATTGATCTCTCCGCGATGTACATCGTCGACAACAACCTCGCACCCGTCATGACCGACAGCTGGGGAGGATGCGAAGCCGACATGGGCACCACCTATACCAGTTTCTACGAACAGCTCTGGGCCCAGGCCGCGGGCCAGGGCATTTCCGTCTTCGTCTCCACGGGAGATTCCGGTGCCGCCATGTGCACCACCGACAGTCTGACCGCGACCGGCGGCAAGGCCGTGAACGGCCTCGCCTCCACCCCATACAATACCGCCGTTGGCGGCACCATGATCACCGGGTCTGGGAGCGCCTATTGGAACACGGCACTCACCAAGGCCACCTACCAGACCACGGCCCTGGGCTATGTGCCCGAGGCCGCCTGGAGCGAGAGCTTCACAGTGGATGGCATCGTCGGCTGGGGGGCTGGTGGGGGGGGCGTTTCGACCCTTTATGCCAAGCCCAGCTGGCAGAACGCCCTCAATGTGCCGGCCGATGGCATGCGCGACCTTCCCGACGTGTCCCTCAATGCGTCGAACGGGGTTTCTCCCTCGGCCGTGATCCTCAATGGGCAGCTCAATTGGTATGGTGGCACCTCGGTGGCCTCTCCCTGCATGGCTGGGATCGCCGCGCTCATCGTCCAGAAGTATGGGCGGCAGGGGAACCTCAATCCGACCCTGTACCGCCTGGGCAGCACGCAGTTCGCGGGTTCGGGCCCCGCCATCTTCCATGACATCACCTCAGGCAGCAACAGTGTGCCCGGGCAGGCGGGGTTCCTCACGGGAACCGGCTACGATCTGGCCACGGGCCTGGGCAGCCTGGATGCCACCGCCCTGGTGAACAACTGGGTGGCGGGTTCCAATCCCATCACCATCAGCGGGGTCTTTCCGGCCGCCCCGCTTACCGTCGCCAACGGCTCCAAGGTCAACTTCAGCGCTGTGGTGTCCGATAGCGCCGCGACGGCTGGCAGCCTGACCTACTCCTGGGACTTCGGGGATGGCAGCCAGAACGCCAGCACCCTGTCCGCTTCAAACCAATATTGGACCACCGGGAGCCAGAACCAGACCTTCATGGCACACCTTACCGTGACTGACCAGAATTCCAATGTCCAGACCAGTTCCGCCGTCCAGGTCAACGTGACCCCGTCGGCGGTGAACGCCGGCGTCATCATGCCCGTGGTCGATGGCGCGGTGCTGCCGGGCGTGCCGATCCTCTTCAACGGTACCGCCACCACGGCCAACGCAGGGGCGGGCATCACTTCCTACCTGTGGCAAGTGGTCAACGGACAGACCGGCAGCGTCGTAGCTACGGGTTCGGGGAAGTCGTTCACCTATAGTTTCGCCTCCGCCAATTACGCGTGGGAAGTGGTCCTCACGGCCACGGACTCCACGGGGGCCCAGGGCCAGACCGTGCGCTACCTGTATGCCACGACGGCCGGAATGGACCTGAACTCGGATGGTGTCGTGGATGTCCGGGATCTCCTCGTCCTTGCATCCTATTATGGGAACGCGCAAGCTACGCCGACCAATCTGAACGGACTGTTCGCCTGGGCTGACTACAACGCGGACGGCCTCGTCAACGACGTGGATTTGAATCTATGGATCAGCAATTTCACTCCGGTGGCACCATGAAAACCGTGTTCCTGCTTCCCCTGGCCTGCGCGGCCCTGCTTGGTCTGGCCGGCTGTGGCGGCGGCTCCTCGAGTTCATCTTCCAGCAGCAGTTCGTCCGGGGGTGGGGGGACCACAAAAACGGGGACCCTGACCTATGTCAACCCCACGGGCTACCAGGGGAATTGCGCGCTCGTGCTGGATTCCGCGTCAACGTCGTCGAACCTGATCCTGGATGTGGTCGGTCCTGCCGTTGCGGGCACCGGCATGGCCTTCGCCTTCAACGTCGATACGACCAAGGTGAAATGGGCCACCAGCCCGGCCCTGACCAACGGCGGCCTCTTCCCTGCGACCGGCACCATCGCCCAGGGCTGGGTGGCGGGTTCGCAGCTCCAGGGCATTGTCACCTACAAGGGGCTCTCGACCCAGGTTGCCGATCTCAGCAAGGGGGTCATCGCCAAGATCGTGCTGACCCCGGTCGCCGGGGCCACGGCCGGAACGGTGAGCTTGACCGACGCCGGCATCGGCAACCTCATGACGACCAATGGGCCGTCCGCTTATACGGTCCAGTTCATGGTGGGCACCCTCACCCTCCAGTAGCTGCGCAGGGGTGCTGGCTTGCGGGATCTCTTCCTCCTCGACCCTTCCATCGTCTTCCTGAACCACGGCTCCTTCGGCGCCTGCCCCCGGGAGGTGCTGGAGGCCTGCCAGGACTGGCAGCGGCAGATGGAGCGCAACCCGGTGGAATTCCTCGGCCGGCGCTCGGGGGCGCTCCTGGCGGAGGCCCGGAGCGGGCTGGGGGCATTCCTGGGGGCCCGGGGGGAGGATCTGGCCTTCGTGGCCAACGCCACCCACGGAGTGAACCTCGTGGCCCGGTCCCTGCCGCTGGCGGCGGGGGACGAGGTGCTGGCCACGGACCACGAGTACGGGGCCTGCGACAGCGCCTGGGAGGTGGTGTGCGGGCGCGCGGGGGCGCGTTACCTCCATGCTGAGATCCCGCTGCCCTTCCGGTCCGGGGAGTTCGTGGAACGGGTGTGGGAGCGGGTCACGGAGCGGACCCGGGTGCTGTTCCTGAGCCACCTCACTTCCACGACGGCGCTGAGCTTCCCGGTGGCCGACCTGGTCCGCCGTGCCCGGGGGCGGGGAATCCTCACGGTCATCGACGGGGCCCACGTCCCGGGGCAGCTCCCCCTGGACCTGGACGAGCTGGGCGCCGACTTCTACACGGGCAACTGCCACAAGTGGCTCTGCGCGCCCAAGGGCGCGGCCTTCCTCCACGCCCGGCCCGAGCACCACCCGCTTCTGGACGCGCCCATCGTCAGCTGGGGGCACCAGGCCGAGCGCGCCGGCCACACCGGCTTCGACGCCTACACCGGGGCCACCCTCCTGGAGCGCCGCCTCCAGTGGCTGGGCACCCGGGACCTGTCGGCCTTCCTCACCGTGCCCGCGGCCATCGCCTTCCAGCAGCGCCACGGCTGGGACGCCGTCCGTGCCCGGTGCCACGGCCTGGCCGCGGCCACCCTGCACCGGGTTTGCGCCCTCACCGGCCTCCCCCCGGCGGCCGAGGACGCGGACTTCGCCCAGATGGCGATCCTGCCGGTGCCGGTCCAGGATGCGGAGTGTCTGAAGGAGCGGCTGTTCAATGAGTTTTGCATCGAGGTGCCCGTCACCTCGCATGGAGGGCGGCTGTTCGTCAGGGTTTCGTTCCAGGGCTATAACAATGCGGGTGATGCGGACACGCTGGTGGAGGCCTTGCGGGAAATCTGCGGTACGCCTTGCGCGTAGCGACTCAAGGCAATACGTTGCCCTGGTCAGTTCCTGCCCCCCCCGTGGAGTTCTTGCATGCAAGCCCAACCCTCGCCAACCGAACCGTCGACCTTCCGGACCCAAGTCATTCCAATGGGCCAGGCCGTCGGAATCCTCCTCCCTGCCGGCCTCAATCTGGTTCCCGGAACCGCAGTCGAGGTCCGGATCCTGCCCCTCGTCGAGCCCGTGAAGGCTTGGCCTGCTGGCTATGGGGACGTTGAGCCTATCGGACCGGATTTCGTCGCCCCTCATCGGGAGCATGGCCGGCTTGATTAGATACTGCTTGCTTCTGTGAAGTAATGCTTCACAATTTGACTTGCTTTTTAATCGAGCCCTTCATGTTGATCGGTTTCCGGGTTTCCAACCACCGTTCCTTTCGAGATCAGCAGGATCTTAGCCTCGTCGCAGTCCACAGGGACCGCGAATTGGCCGAATCCAATCTGGTCGACCCTGGCCTGAAAGGGTCCAAGGGGGTTCAGCTTTTGCGATCCTTGGCCCTCTTTGGCGCCAATGCCTCAGGGAAAACGAACCTCATCAGGGCTTTGGATTTCATGAGGTCCATGGTGCTCGGATCCGCACAGCACCTTGAACAGGTCCGGTTGCTGAACCGTCCCTTTGCCCTGGAACGTGCGTTTCGGCAGGCTCCCAGCAGTTTCGAGATCACCTTTTCCCATCTGGGGATTCGGTACGACTATGGTTTTGTCCTGACCAGCGCCCGGGTGGAGTCGGAGTGGCTTCGTGCCTATCCTAATGGCCTGCCGCGGTTGTTCTTCATGCGAGATGCCGCCAAGGAGCAGCCATTCACCTTTGGGCCCCTTTTCAAAGGCGACAAGCGCCGCCTCGTGCCCTTGACGCGACCCAATGCCCTGTTCCTGTCCGTGGGGGCGCAATTCAATCATCCTGGGCTTGGCCTTGCTTTCGAGTGGTTCAGGGAGCACCTCATCTGCCTCACGGGAACGGAGGACAGGCGCGGGCTTCTCATGGGGCACACCCTGGCCCGGAGCGAGTCCGAGCCCGCATTCAAGAGATGGGTAGGCAAGCTGTTGCACTCCTCCGACACCGGAATTGGGGATTGGACCGTCGAGCGGGCCCAGATGCCTCAACTGGAACTGGAAGATCCCATGACGCGCCAAAAGATTCGGATCGGTGGAGAAGGCCAGGAGGGCTACACGTTCGCCCTTCTCCATGAGGGCCTGGAAGGAAAGCTCCCGATGCCCTTCGAGGATGAGTCCATGGGTACTCAGATGCTCCTGGCGCTGGCCGCACCCTTGTACGAAGCGGTGGAAAAAGGCGCTGTGCTGGCCATAGACGAACTGGATCAAAGTCTCCACCCCATGCTCGTGAAAGCCATCCTGGATCTCATTCATAACCCGATCGCCAACAGGAAGGGGGCGCAGCTCATTTTTACGACTCATCAGCCATTGTTCCTCGATCAGACCTTGATCCGTCGCGACCAGGTCTGGTTTGCGGAAAAAGATGCCACAGGGGCAACCTCACTCTTTCCCCTCACGGATTTCAAAGCCAGGAAGGGGCGCTATGAATCCATTCTCAAGGGGTACTTGAGTGGAAGGTATGGTGCGGTCCCGATTCTAAGGGACCTTCTTTCGTGAGCCCCCTGCGTCCCCCTGCCGCTCGCCGCCCACGCCGAGCCAGCAAACTCATCCTGGTGGTCACGGAAGGGACGGAGACTGAACCCCGTTACTTGGGATCACTCCGGGCCTTCCTGCGCCTTGGTGGCCTGAAGGTCAAATCGGCCACAACCAGTGCGCCCCTTCAGGTCGTCCGAGATGCCATTCGCTTGCGGGAAGAAGCTGCCAGGCAAGCCCTCAGGACTTCCTTCCAGGAACCCTTTGACGAGGTCTGGGCGGTATTTGATGACGATCAGCGTGGGAATATTCGGGAAGCCATTGAAATGGCGGCACAGAATGGAGTAATGCTTGCCTTCTCAAGGCCCTGCTTCGAACTATGGCTCCTTCTCCATTTCACCCCTGCGCTCAAGCCTTACCCCTCATGCAAGGACGTAGCACGAGACCTTCGAGCCCATTTCCCGGACTTCGAGAAGGCCAGCGATCTCGATGGTCTGGTTCAACTTCATCGAATTGCTTCTGCAAATGCCGCTTTCCTGGAAGGCAAACTCAAGGAAGCCGGTCGGGAAGCCTACCCATTCACCACGATGCACCACCTGGTTCAAGACTTGACCCGGTAGCTTCGCTTCACTTCGAATGGCTGCGAAGGACCCGGTGCTACGCGTTCAGCGCAGTGTGAAAGGCATGGTCAACTTGAACCGCGCCCGTACCGGGACACCGCTCACGGTAGCCGGTTCGAACAGCCAGGCCAGGGCGTAGCCCTCGGCGGTGGCCCTGAGTTGCGGCGGGCCATCGATGGCATGGGCCATAATCGGAAGGCCCTGCTCGTCGATGGTCAACTCCACCACGACGGTGCCCTGGATGCGGGCGAGCTTTGCCAAAGTCGGATAGGGTGGCGGGGGCGGCTGGTGTTTGACCCCGATCTGCGCAAAATTGAAGTCCTGGGCCTTGAGGGGCCTGCCGGTGGCCATCTCGGCGACCAGGTGAGCCTCGGCTTCCCGCATCTTGGCGGGCTTCTCCCATGGCTGGACGATGTGCTCAAGGAGGCCCTGGACCTGGGAGGCGAGGACCTCGTTCGGGACATCCGTTGTTCCGATTCGACCTCAGCCACCGCCTCGTATCTGCCTTGCGGTTTCGACGGGAGAGTCGCCTCCCACCCCGGCCAAGGCCACCTGCAGATCCTCCAGGGTGAACGGCTTGGCCAGGAGGGTGACCCGGGGATGGGCCGCGATCAGGTCGAGGGCACGCTGGTCCGTGCGGCCTGTCGCCAGCAGGACCGGGACCGAGGGCAGGTGCTCCCTCAGGCGGGGCAGGGTGCCCTGGCCACCCAGGCCGGGCATGTTCATATCCAGGATGATGAGCTCGGGAACGTAGCCCTGGGCGAGCAGAGCCAGGGCATCCTCCCCGCACGCCGCGGACCGGACCGAATGGCCGAGGGCTTCCAGCACGGTGCGGCTGGAGATCTGGATCAGTTCGTCATCGTCGATGAGGAGGACCTCCCGGCTGGACGCGGCGGTCAGGGGGGCAGGGCGTGGCCCGGGCGCCGGGCCGGAGGGGGCCTGCACCTTGGCCGGGAACTGAAGCACCACCTGGGTGCCGCGGCCCGGTTCACTGTGGAGGTCCATCTTCCCTCGGTGGGCGAGCACCGTGGTGTAGACCATGGCCAGCCCGAGCCCGGTGCCCTTGCCCATTTCCTTGGTGGTGAAGAAGGGATCCATGGCCTTGGCCAGCACCTCCCGGGGCATGCCGCAGCCGGAATCCTCCACCCGGATCTCCACCTGGCCGGCGCCGGTGTTGCGGCTGCGCAGGGCGAGGGTGCCGCCGTCGCCCATGGCGTCCACGGCATTGACGCAGAGGTTCATGATCACGTTGGCCAGGGCGCCCTCGTCCCCCTCGATGGGGTCCAGGGCCTCCGCCAGGTCCAGTTCCAGGGTGATGCGGTTCAGGAGGGTGCGCTCCAGGAGCCGGGCCTGCTCTTTCAGGAGGGCGTTCAGGTCCACGGCGGCCATGGCGCTGGGGCGCTGCCGGGCGAAGCTCAGGAGCCGCTTGACCATGTCGCCGCCCCGGGTGGCCGCGGCGCGGATCGTTTCGAAGGCCGGGTAGGTGGGGCTGTCCGTGGGCTGGAGGTGGAGGTGCGCCGAGGCGAGGGAGAGGATGGCCGCGAGCACGTTGTTCATGTCGTGGGCGATGCCCCCGGCCAGGGTGCCCAGGCTCTCCATTTTTTGGGACTGGAGGAGCTGCGCCTGGAGCCGGGCGTTCTCCTCCTCGGCGCGGATGCGCGGCGTGATGTCGTGGACGATGGAATGCAGCACGTCCCTCGTGCCCGTCCTGATCCGGCTGGAGGACACCTCCACCTCGCGGAAGGATCCGTCCGCGAGGCGGTGCCTGAACTGGAACCGCTTGCCTGAGACGGCCTGGATGGAACCCATGGCCTCGGCGACGGCCGCGGCCGGCAAGGTGTTGATCCCGGCGATGGGCATGCCCAGCATCCGCTCCCGCGGGTAGCCGTAGAACTGGATGGCCGCGTCGTTGGCGCCCAGGATCGTGCCGTCCGAGGGGCTGACCAGCAGCATCACGGAGGAGTTCTCCTCGAACTGGTTCCGGTAGGAGGCCTCGCTCTCCTGAAGCTCCCGGGTGCGCTCGGCCACTCGCTGTTCCAGGAGGAGGTTGGTCTGATGGGCCTGGTCGAACTGCTCGGCCAGGGAATGGGCCATGAGTTTGAAGTTGGCGATCAGCCGGCCGGATTCCAGGATGCGGCTCTCCGGCCAGGCCACGTCCTCGCCACCTGCGGCCAGCCGTTCGGGGAGATTGCGGGTCAGATCCCCGAGAGCTTCCAGGGACCGGGTCATGCGCCGGCTCAGGTACTCCGCGATGACCAGCGAGGCGCCCAGCACCCCGAGCAGCAGGAACAGGACCCGCGAATAACGGTCGAACAGGGCCTTCTGGAACGGCGCCATGGGCAGCTCCAGGATGAGCTTCCACTCGGACCAGTCGCCCACGGCCGAGTCCGCGACATAGAAGGAGCGGCGCCAACGCTCGATGGCCGGCGTATTGGCGGGCAGGTCCGGCACCCACTGGCGGACCATGGGTTCCTGGCCCTCGATGCGCTCCAGGCGTCCAAGGCCCCGGGTCAAGGGCTCCATGATCCGGTTGTCAGCGCGGTTGGTCATGATGACCTTGCCGTTCCTGTCGAGCAGGGTGTAGAAGGTGCCGCCGACGGTGGGGCCGGAGCCGAGGTATTCGCCGGCCCGCGCCAGGTTGAGGATGCCGGTGATGCAGCCCAGGTACCGTCCTTCCCGGACGATGGGGGCGATGATCGTCACCATCGGCCTGGGCACCCCCAGGCGTCCCATGACCACTTCCGAGAGCATGGGCCGCAGGGTCCGCTTGACGGTGGCGTAGTAGGGGCGGTCCTTGAAATTCCGGCCGAGGTTCCGCTGCCCCAGCTCGTCCAGGAGCGGAGCATACGCCACGATGGTGGCGCCCGCGTCCTGCTGGCCGATGCGCAGGAACTCCCCGTCGGAATTCAGGGCCTGCTCAAGGTGCTCCTGCATCCGGGCCGGGTCCTCCCTGGCCGCCAGGGAAGCCAGCTCGAGCACCACCTGACGGCGCCGTTCCACCCAGGCGCTCATCAGGCGGTTCATCCGGAAGCTGTCCTGGCCCAGGGTGGCCCGGGTCTGGCGGTCGGTGGCGGCGAAATCCCTCCGGCTTTCGATGGCAACCAGGAGCAGGGCCGGCGCGAGGACGAAAAACACCAAGGTGGTGTAGAGGGAGTCCCGGTATTCGACGGGCTCCTTGCGCACCACGTTGGTGAACGTCAGGAAGAGCACCCGGGCGGCCAGGACATTGACCAGGCCGTTCATCATATCCTTGGCCATGATGAAGAGGGTGTTGCCCAGGGGCACCTTCATGACCAGATGGTAGAAGACGAACACCAGGGGCATGCCCACCACCAGCCAGAAGAGGCCGTCGCCCTGGATGAAGCCGAGGCCCCGGCGCCGCTTGAGCCAGCCCACGACCACCACTTCGAGGGTCATGATGAGGGTGGCGTAGGGGTGTCCCCACAAGGTGAACAAAGGTAGATTTATGATTAATGCGGAAGCAGCACCCATGCCGAGACCGAACCCCTGGAGGGCCACCATCGCGAAGATGCTGCCGAAGATGAAGTCGGCGTTGAAGAACAGGGTGAACTTGAAATAATTTCCCGCCAGGCCCAGGAGGATGAGCAGGAGCAGGGTGAGCCACCCCGGGGCATCCGCGGGGAGGCGGAAGTCTGCCTCCTCGCCGGGAGGCGGTGCGGCCCCAGATCCCGACGGTCCGGCACTGCCCGTGGCCGAAACCTGTTGGACCCGTGTGGATGCCATGTTGCTTCACTTCTTCTAGGATTTTTCAATAATGGGAAAACCAATATAAAAATGCAATTTAATATTCGTTGGCCTCGAGGCCTTGCCTCCTGGGGCCGACCTTGCGCCGCGGTCCCCAGCCGGCTCCGCTCCGGGACTACGTGAGGCCCAGCAGGTCCTCCAGCGGCGCCTTGAAGCTCCCCGCGAAGTCCACCGGGTGCTCCAGCAGCATGTTGACCCCGCCGGCCTTGGCGGCCACGGTGAGGCGCACGTCGGGCTGGCGCTGGATCACCGCGGCGGGGATCTTCCGGCCGAGGGCCTGGTTGCGAAGGGAGTCGATGATCTCCAGGGCGCCCTTGTGGCCCACGGCCTGGTCCACCACCAGGAGGTCCAGGGGGTAGCGCCGGTTGGCGTCCAGGGCCTTGATGAGGCTGTTGGCTTCGAACAGGCACCGGTAGCCGTCCTGGTGGAGGATGGCCATGAGCAGGGTGCGGTCCAGGTCGTCGGCCATGACCAGGAGGATCTTCTTGCCGCGCTTGCGGAGCTTGTTCACGCGGTCCTCGTCGTGGATGGCCTCCCTCAGCTCGGCGATCTCGGTGTCGGAGAAGGCCTCTTCCACCTCCGTGGGGGCGGGGGTCTCCTTCTGGTGGGTGAAGTCGGGGGGCTGGGGGGCCTCCAGCTCCTCCTTGGCCAGCTCCCGGAACCGCCGCTTCCAGGGGAACTCCGCCCGGAACCCGGGCACGCGCTCGGACATGAACTTGCCCAGGATGCCCGTCTCGAAGGCGCCCAGGCTCTCGAAGGCCAGGCCCATGGTGATGCCGCCGGGCCACTGCCGCATATGGGAGACCCGGCCGCCGCACTCCACCAGGGGCAGGCGGGGCAGGTCCGGCAGGCGCACCAGGGCCAGGGGCGTGCCGGGCGCCAGGAGATCCGGCCGGATGGGAACGCGCCGCTCGTCCTGGACCCGGATCACCCGCTGCAGCAGGAACCCGCAGCCCCCCATGGAGAGGTCCACCAGCTCGCCGCTGAGGCCCAGCCCCTGGAAGAGGCCGGTGAGCACCACGATCTGGACCTTCTCCCGGGAGCGGAAATGGAAGCGGACGGCTTCCCGGCGTTCGGCGTGGGTGATGGCCACGGGCAGCTTGAAACGGTACTCCAGGTAGCCGCCCCGCCCCTGGTAGACCAGCTCGGCCTGGAAGCGCTGGCCGTCCATGGGGAACACCAGGAGGGCCCGCTGGCCGGGGGTCGGCTCCACCATGGGCGTGTGCTGCAGCCTGAGGGTGCAGGTGCGGGTCTCCTCGCCCACCAGTTCCATCTTGGCCGGGATGACCGGCAGGTCCGGGCCGCCCAGCTTCAGGTCCATCACGGTGCGGATCCGGGACAGCTCCTCCAGCCACGCCAGGATCTGGTCCAGCTCGTGGAGGGAACGCTCCCTCTCAGGCTCCGGTTTCGCCTTGAAGTAGTCCTTGATGGCCACGCGTGGTCCTTGATGAGACATGGTCATTCTAGGGCCGGAAGGGGTAAAAAGGAGTTATAACGTGTTTATCTAAAGATATTAAGGTCCAGTTTTTGGCGCATCCTCGTACGTCACCCAGGCCACGCTGGCCTCCAGGCCGGCCCGGTTGAACACCCCCAGCCACCGCTCCTGCTCGGGCCGCAGGGCATCCCCGGGCCCCTTGACCTCCCAGACCTTGCACCGCCCCTCCCGGTGCAGGAAGAGATCCGGGAACCCGCTACGGTGTCCCCAGGGATCGGGCGCCATGGTGGCCAGCACGGCCAGGAGGGCGCGCTGGGGCAGCACCGCCAGGGCCGCCTCCAGGTGCTCCGGGGGGAGCGCGGGCCAGTGGACGAAGGCATTGGCGAGGCCCCGCTTCGCCTCCGCCGTGGCGAGGATCAGCCGGAATGGGGCGCCGGGCTGCGCCAGTTCCTCCAGCCGGGCCGCGATGGCGTCCCGGCGCCGCTCGAAGAAGTCCGGCGTGCGCAGGTCGGCGGGGCCCCACTGGAACCGGTGCTGGAAGGCGCCGGGGATCGGCGCGAACAGGACGTCCCAGAAGGCGAGACCGTACAGGGCGTTCCACAGGATGTTCTCCGTGTGGAACCCGGCCCAGCCCGAGGCCGCCAGGGCCGCCTGTTCCACCGAGCCCGAGGGGTGGCGGGGCAGGTGGAGCCGGAGGGCGGGCGCGGGCGGATCCGGGGGATGGGCCTCCGCCCAGGCCGCCGCCCTCGGGTCCTCCTTCGCCAGTTTCAGGAGGAAGCGCCGGGCCAGGCGCTCCTCGCCGGCGTCCGCGGGTGCCCCGGCCATGGCCAGGGCCGCGTCAGCGGCCTCCCGGCGTTCCCCGCGGGCCAGATGGATCCGGATCATGCGCTCCCGGCTGGGAGGCATGCCGCTGGCCCGGAAGCAGGCCAGGGCCTCCTCCCAGGCGCCGCGGCGCTCCCAGGCCCGGCCCACCTCGTTGAGGAGGCGCTGGCGCCGGCGCTGGAGGCGGACCGCGGGGTTCCGCTCCAGGGCCCGGAGCCTGTCCGTGAGCACGGCCAGGTCGGCCCCGGCCTCCAGGGCCTCCCGGAGCCCCTCCAGCGCGAAGAGCCCGTCCACGTCCGCCCGGCTCCGGAAGAGCCGGCACCCCGGATCCACGGGGTAGTCCTCGTAGCGTACGTGTCCCAGGTCCGCCAGGACGAAGTCGGTGAGGTTCTGCTCCAGGTTCCCGAAGAACAGCGCGAACACCAGGCGCGCCCAGTCCAGGCCCAGGGGGGAGAAGGCCCGCACCCGGGCCCTCAAGACCGCCTCGGGCACCTCCGCCAGGATCCGTCCGGCCAGGGCCGGGCGGCCATCGGCCCTGCGGAACCTGAGGCCGGCCTCCCGCAGGAGCGTTTCCAGCTCGCCCTTCAGGAGCAGGGCGGCCAGGTCCGCGGCGCCCGCGGCCTCCGCCCCCGCGCAGAAGCCCGTCTCCAGCAGGGTTCCGAGGGCGGCGGGGGCGTCCTCCACCTCGGGGTAGTCCAGGGTCTCCGGACGGAACCAGGGGCCCTTGCGGGTGAGCATCCGCACGTAGAGACGCCTAGCGGTGGAAGGCAGCCGCAGGAAGGCCTCCGTGCGCTCCCGCTCGGCCGGCAGGAGCAGGTCCCCGCAGCGGGAGCCCACGTCCTGCAGCACACACTGGAAGTTTGCGAGATAGTAGGGTTCCTCCATGTCCTGATTCTCCCGGAAAGACCAGCCATGCAGAACCCCGACCTTCCAACGATCCGTGACGGCTATGCCGGCAACACCCTCCGGCATGGGCGCTTCGTGGAGCGCTACATGTCGACCGCGGGCAAGTCCTTCTGGCCCGCCCTGCGGTGGAAGTTCTCCCGCAACCCCAAGGCCCGGGCCAAGGCGGCCGACGGCTTCAAGCTCGCGGTGCGGCCCCTGGACGCCCTGCCGGAGGCGGACTGCCTGGTGTGGCTGGGCCACGCCTCCTTCCTCCTGCGCGCCGGGGGGCGGACCCTGCTCTTCGATCCCTGCCTCAAGGGGCCCCGCTTCCTGCGGCGCCTCGCGGCGCTGCCAATGGCGCCGGAGGCCCTGGCGGTGGACTTTGTGCTGGTCTCCCACGGGCACTACGACCACCTGGACCTGGCGACCCTGAAGGTCCTCCCCGGCGCGCCGGGAGCCCTGGTGCCCCTGCGCCTGGGCGCCCTGGTGGCCGAGGGGAATCCCCGGATGGCCGTGCAGGAGGCCGGCTGGTACCAGCGCTACGACACCGGCCCGGACCTCCAGGTGACCCTGCTGCCCGCCCAGCACTGGCACCGCCGGGGCCTCAACGACCACAACGCCTCCCTCTGGGGCAGCTTCCGGGTGCAGTGGGGGGGGAAAGCCCTGTACTTCGCCGGGGACACCGGCTACAACGGGCACTTCCAGGAGATCCGCGAGCAGATGGGCCCGGTGGACGTCGCCCTCCTCCCCATCGGCGCCTACGATCCCGCCTACCTCATGCAGCCCAGCCACCTGAACCCCGAGGAGGCCTGGAGGGCCTTCCGGGACCTCGAGGCCCGGACCCTGGTCCCCATGCACTTCGGCACTTTCGATCTCTCCGATGAACCCCGCGGTGAGCCCCTGCGCAGGCTGCTGGCGGCCGAAGCCGAGGACGGCGCGCCGGGGGCTATCCGGCCCCTGGACGTGGGGGAAGTCCTCTACCTATAGTCAGACGCGGCGCTCCAGCGCCTGGGCCAGCGCCCGTCTGAGGTCGGGGATGCGGTAGGGCTTCTGCAGGAAGCCCGCCAGCCCCAGGCTGGAGAAGCCTTCGGTGCTCATCTCCTTGTCGTAGCCGCTGCTGAGCACGACCGGGATGTCGGGACGGGAGGCGTGCATGGCCTGGAAGGCCTTGCGTCCGTCCAGGCGGGGCATGGTCACGTCCATGAGGACCAGGCGCAGGGTGCCGGCCTCGGCCTCGAAGCGCTCCAGGGCCTGGCGCCCGTCCACGGCCTTGAGCACCTCGAAGCCCAGGGACTCCAGGGCGGCCCCGGTGGCCTCCAGGACCACCTGCTCGTCGTCCACCAGGAGGATGCGCCCGGAAAAGGCGGTGGCGTGCGGCTCCGACCCGGGCAGGGGCGGGGGCACCTCGCCGCCGTAGGCGGGAAAGAACAGCTCGAAGGTGGAGCCCTTGCCCTCCTCGCTGCGGAGCTTGATGCCGCCGCCATGGCCGCGCAGGATGCCGAGCATGGCCGAAAGGCCCAGGCCCCTTCCCGTGGGCTTGGTGGTGAAGAAGGGATCGAAGATCCGCGCCTGGACCTCGCCCGACATGCCGCAGCCGGTGTCCGAGACGTCCAGGACCACGTACCGGCCGGGCCGGATCCCCTGGTGGGGAACCACCAGGGGGGCCGCGTCCTCCCCCAGGTCCAGGGTGCGCGTGCCCACGATGACGAGCCCTTCGCGGTCGCCGATGGCCTCCGAGGCGTTGGTGACCAGGTTCATGATGACCTGCTGGACCTGGGCGGCGTCCGCCATCACCGGGGGCAGGTCCCTGCCCAGGTGGAAGCGCAGGGAGACGTTCTTGGGTATGGAGACGTTCACCAGCTCCAGGATCTCCCGCACGACGAGGTTGAGGTCCTGCGGCTTGACCAGGAACTGCCCCTTGCCGGAGTAGGCCAGCATCTGCTTGGTGAGGTCCGCGGCCCGGAGCACGGTCTTCTCGGCGTTGGCCAGGAACCTGGCCTCCGCGGAGCTTTCGTGGAGGCCGTCCTGCGCCAGGTTCAGGTTGGCCATGATCGCGGTGAGGAGGTTGTTGAAATCGTGGGCGATGCCGCCTGCCAGGAGGCCCAGGCTCTCCAGCTTCTGGGACTGGCGCAGTGCTTCCTCCAGGACGAGGGTCTCGGTGATGTCCCTGAACACGCCGATGGTGCCCTGGAAGCGCCCCTCCCGGCCGGTCTTGGGCGTGGCGGTGACCTGGATCGTGCGCACTTCGCCGCTGGGCCTGCGGATCCGCATCGCGTAGGAGCTCTGGGCCCCCCTGCTGCGGATGGCCGTCTCCTTCGCCACCTGGCGGATCTCGTCCTCGCCGAGGAAGTCCTTCAGGCTGCGTCCCTCGAGCTCGCCCGGGCCGACCCCGAAGATCTCCTCGGCCACGGGATTGGCATAGATGAAGTGCTCTTCCGGATCCGTGGTGCCAAACCCCTCCCCCTGGCTCTCCAGGAGGTCCCGGAAGAGGTTTTCGGAGGAGCGCAGGGCCTCCTCGGCGGTTCTCCGGGCCGAAAGGTCCCGGATGTTCCCGAACAGCACCTCCAGGTCCCCGTGCGGACGGCAGGCACCCGCGAGTTCCACGGGCAGGACGGCTCCGTCCCGGGCCAGCAGGGAGGTCTCCAGGGTGGCCTGGTCCCCGGACCGCGAGGAGTCCCAGAAGGCAGCCCAGCGCTCCTCCGTCTCGGCGGGGGCGAGCTCGCGCAGGTTCATGGCCAGCAGGGCCTCCCGGTCCCGGCCCAGCTTCCTGCAGGTGGCCTGGTTGACGTAGCAGAGCCGGCCCGTGGGCAGTGCCGCGAAGACCGGGTCCAGGCCTTCGTCCATGGCCTTCAGGAGCGCCTGCGCCAGGTAAGCCCCGTCCACCCCGCCTTCGGGGGGGAACGGGGCTCTGGGGTCGGTGGGGCGTGGGTCCATGGCGGGCGAGGGTCCGGGTGGCGTAAAAACAGATTACGGGATCATACCCTTCCGGAAATTACGCACCGTGGACTATTTGCAAAAAACAACGCTCAGGCGCCGGCGAGGCCCTTTTCCAGGGCCACCGCCACGGCCACGGAGGCTCCGACCATGGGGTTGTTGCCCATGCCCAGGAAGCCCATCATCTCCACGTGGGCGGGCACGCTGCTGGAACCGGCGAACTGCGCGTCGGAGTGCATGCGGCCCATGGTGTCGGTCATGCCGTAGGAGGCGGGGCCGGCGGCCATGTTGTCGGGATGGAGCGTGCGGCCCGTGCCGCCGCCGCTGGCCACGGAGAAGTAGGGCTTGCCCTGCTCCAGGCACTCCTTCTTGTAGGTGCCGGCCACGGGGTGCTGGAAGCGGGTGGGGTTGGTGGAATTGCCCGTGATGCTCACGTCCACGCCCTCGTGGTGGTTGATGGCCACCCCCTCGCGCACGTCGTCGGCCCCGTAGCAGCGCACCGCCGCCTTCTCGCCCTTGGAGTAGGCGATCTCCCGGACGATATTCAGGGTGCTCGTGGCGTAGTCGAACCTCGTTTGAACATAGGTGAAGCCGTTGATGCGGCTGATGATCTGGGCGGCGTCCTTGCCCAGGCCGTTGAGGATGACCCGCAGGGGCGCCGTGCGCGCCTTGTTGGCGCTGCGGGCCAGGCCGATGGCCCCCTCCGCGGCGGCGAAGGACTCGTGGCCCGCCAGGAAGGCGAAGCACTTCGTCTCCTCCTTGAGCAGGCGCGAGGCGAGGTTGCCGTGCCCGATGCCGACCTTGCGGTCGTCGGCCACGGAGCCGGGGATGCAGAAGGCCTGCATGCCCTCGCCCAGGGACAGGGCGATGTCCACGGCCTTCGTCTGCCCCTTGCGCAGCGCGATGGCCGAGCCCAGGATGTAGGCCCAGCAGACGTTCTCGAAACAGATCGGCTGGATGGCCTTGACGATGCCGTACACGTCCACGCCCTTGGCCTGGGCGAGGTCCCTGGCCGCCTCCAGGGAGGACAGGTCGTACTGGGCGAGCACCTTCTCGATCTGGGGGATCCTGCGTTCGTAGCTCTCGAACATGACCATGGTGCGCCTCCTACTCGTGCCGGGGGTTGATGGTGCGGGCGGCTTCCTGGAAGCGTCCGTAGGAGGAGGTGGCCTTGGCCAGGGCCTCCGCGGGCGCGACGCCCTTCTGGATCGATTCCATCATCTTGCCCATGTGGACGAACTCGTAGCCGATGACCTCGTCCTGCTCGTCCAGGGCCATGCGGGTGACGTAGCCCTCGGCCATCTCCAGGTAGCGCACGCCCTTGGCCACGGTGCCGTACATGGTGCCGATGGTACTGCGCAGGCCCTTGCCCAGGTCCTCCAGTCCCGCGCCGATGGGCAGGCCGCCCTCGGAGAAGGCCGTCTGGGTGCGGCCGTAGGCGATCTGGAGGAACAGCTCGCGCATGGCGGTGTTGATGGCGTCGCAAACCAGGTCGGTGTTGAGCGCTTCCAGGATGGTCTTGCCGGAGAGGATCTCGGCGGCCATGGCCGCGCTGTGGGTCATGCCCGAGCAGCCGATGGTCTCGATCAGCGCCTCCTGGATGATGCCGTCCTTCACGTTCAGGGTCAGCTTGCAGGCCCCCTGCTGGGGGGCGCACCAGCCCACGCCGTGGGTGAGTCCGGAGATGTCCTTGATCTCCCGGGCCTGCGTCCAGCGGCCCTCCTGGGGGATGGGCGCGGGACCGTGGTCGGGTCCCTTCGCCACGCGGCACATGTGTTCGACTTCCGTGGAGTAGATCATGGGCGGGGCCTCCTTGGAGATGAGTGGAAAAAAAGGTGGGCGCTGCGGCCTCAGCCGCAGTGGAGATGGCGGTTCACGAGCTTCTTCAGGGAATCGGCGTTGCCGAAGATCTTCTCGCTCATGTTGAGGTCGTCGTAGGCCTTGAGGCTCTGCACCAGCGCGTCCAGGAGGCCCGCGGGGAACACCCCGTCCTCCTCGTAGCGGGCCCGGTCCCGGGCCAGGCAGTCCGCGGACTGGTAGCAGGAGGCGGGCAGCTGCTCGAGTCCCTCCACCTTGGAGGCATCGGCCCGCACATAGAGCCGTTCGGCCACCGCGAGGGCGTCGGCCCGCTCCAGGCCGTGGCGGGCGGCCACCGCCATGCCCGCGAGCAGGAGGTGCACGTTGGCGCTGCCGTCCGGGCTGCGCAGCTCGACGGTCTGGTTGTTCTCCAGTGCGAAGGGCGCGCCCTCGGGCTCGAGGGGGTTGGCGTTGCGGAACATGCGATCGCCCACGCCCTGCCAGCCCAGGGGCACCCGCACCAGCACGGAGCGGTTGCGGTCGCCCCAGCAGATGCTCGTGGGCGCCTCCTGGTGCGGCACCAGGCGCAGGAAGGAGGTGGGCACCGTGTTGCCGAAGGCCGTGAGGGACTCGGCGCTCAGCAGGAAGCCCGCGATGATCCGCCGGGCCGTGTCCGTGAGGCCCTGGCCGTCGGCCATGGCGTTGGCGCCGTCCTTCATGAACCGGGTGTGGATGTGGAGCCCGCTGCCGGCCTGGCCCGCGATGATCTTGGGGGCGAAGCTGACTTCCAGGTTGTGCTTGTAGGCCACCTCGCGGATGGCCCACTTGGCCATGACCAGCTGGTCCGCGGCATCCTCGATGGGGACGGGCAGGAACTCGATCTCGTGCTGGACCATCTCCAGGTCGCCGGAGATGATGTTGCCCACCTCGGCGTGGCCGTACTTGATGGCGCCGCCCATCTCGCTGATGACCTGCATGGCCTCGCGCCGCACCAGGCCCCACTTGGAGAAGGGATGGGACTCGTGGTAGCCCTTCTGCTCCACGATGGGGTAGATGGAGTCGATCTCCGAGAACAGGTAGTACTCCAGCTCCCCCAGGGCCTCCATGGTCAGCCCCGTGCGGGCCTTCAGGGATCGCTGGGCCTTCTGGAGGATGTACTCCGGGGCGCTCTCCAGGGGGTCCCCCTGGTTGTTGTAGAAGCTGCAGATGAGGTCGATGGTGGGCACTTCGGCGAAGGGGTTGACGAAGGCCGTGCGGAAGCGCGGCACCACGTAGAGGTCGCTGGACTCCGCGGACACGAAGGGGAACAGGCTGGACCCGTCCACCCGCTCCCCCATGGAGAGCACGCGGTCCAGGTGGGCCCTGCTGTTGATGACGAAGTTCAGCTTCTTCAGGCGCCCGTCCCCGGCGACATACCGGAAGTTGAGCATCCGGATGTCGTTGCCCTCGATGTAGCTGACGAGGTCCTGCTTGGTGAACTCGAGCGCGGGCTTCTGGAGGGCCTTGACGATCTTGTTCGGATTCAGGGCGAGACGGTCGTTCATGGACGCACTCCGGCATGGCTGCAAACCCATCCAGTCTGAGCCGAATCCGTCCGAAGTCCAGAGCGCAGATCCAATGCCCATGCCGGTTACAGACCGATTTCGAGAACGAGTCTCCCTCTCGCAGTCGGCCTGGACCCTGCGTCCGTTCCGCCCCGAACTTCCTCCACGCCGGAGCCTGGAACATCCCTGGTCCGCCCGCGGGCGGCGCCTCCCAACGATCACTGGAACATTTATTCACATGGGCGTTAGAATCCAACCTCCATTCCGAACAGTCATAGGATCGATGGACAAGGAGGTGGGGGGATGGTGGCACTCGAGCCTGTCGTTCGGTTCCAGCCCAACGCCGTGGCATTCAAGTTCGTGGTCGCACTTGGGATCGGCATGCTGGTCGGCTTCGAGCGCGAGTCCGCCAGCAAGGATGCCGGTATCCGGACTTTCGGGTTGACTGCCTTGTTGGCGGCCGTAACCGTCATGATCTCCCCCGGCGTCTGCATGGTTGCGCTTGCCGGGGTAATCGTTCTGGTGGCTCTCTTCAACGTGCATAGCATGGTCGCCAACAAGTCCCTGGAAATTACCACTGCCGTCGCCTTGCTGGTCACCTATGCCCTTGGTGCCATGGTAGGGCTCGGACATACCTTCACCCCTGTGGCGGGGGCGATCCTGATGACCTTGCTGCTCGCCTGGAAACTCGAACTGAGGAAGTTTGCCGGCGGCGTGACGATGGAGGAGCTCCGCAGTGCGGTTCTGCTCGGCCTGATCGGGCTGGTGATCTACCCGATCCTGCCCGATCGTTTCATAGACCCTTGGCAGTTGGTGAACCTGCGGGAGGCCTGGGTCACGGTGGTCGTGATCGCCGGAATCGCTTTCGTCAACTATGTCCTCCTCCGCCTCTATGGAAGCCGGGGCTTGTCCTGGACGGCTTTCCTCGGCGGACTTGTCAATAATCGGGCAGCGATCGCCGAACTCATGAACATCGTCGATGGAACCAGGATCATCGGTGTAGTCCTGTTCGCAACCCTGGCCATGTTCATTCGAAACATTTTCCTCCTTGCCCTGTTCGCACCCAAAGCCCTCTACACGGCCATGGGTCCTTTGCTGGCGATGGCAGCTGTTTCCCTTATGGTCCCTCTTGGCAATCGCAAGGAAGAACCTGGGCAGGAACTGGGCCTCACCTCTCCGATCTCCCTGCGAAGGGTACTGAACTACGGCTTCCTTTTCCTGGTGATCCAGGTCCTCGGAACTCTGGCGGAGCGTGCCTTTGGGAACGGAGGTTTCATTTCGGCAAGCTGCCTCAGCGGGATGGCCAGCAGTGCCAGCGCCACCGCCGCCGCCGCCAATCTCAGCGCAAGTTCGAAGATCACTCCCGCCCTGGCGGGGACGGCCACCGTGATCGCCTCCATGGCAAGTCTGGCAACCAACCTGCCGCTGATTTTCAAGCGGGTGACCCGACCCGTTCTCTTCAAAGTGTCGCTTTCGACAGCCCTGCAGGTCGCCATTGGCGTCATGGTGCTGGTCGGGCAACGCTACTGGGTTCACAACTGACGGGCCTGGCGGTTGGGCCTGAACATGCCCGGCAAGGCTCAGGGATCATGGGTGTTCAGGCCCGCGACCCCCGGAGCTGACCCAGGACGTGGTGCAGCAGCATCTCCAGGGCCGTGGTGTTCTCCACGCCGGTGGGCACGATCAGGTCCGCCCAGCGCTTGCTGGGCTCCACGAACTCCAGGTGCATGGGCCGGACGGACTTCAGGTACTGGTCGATGACGCTCTCCACGGAGCGGCCCCGCTCGGCCACGTCCCGCTGGAGGCGGCGGAGGATGCGGATGTCGGCGTCGGTGTCCACGAAGATCTTCACGTCCATGCGGTCCCGCAGCTCGGGCAGGGCGAAGAGGAGCAGGCCCTCCAGGAGCACCACCTCGCCGGGGGCCATGGGCTCCTCCCAGCCGGTGCGGTCGGAGGTCTTGAAGTCATAGGTGGGCTTGCGGATGGCCTTGCCCTCCCGCAGCGCCTCCAGGTGCGAGGCCATGAGCTCCAGGTCGAAGGCGAAAGGATGGTCCCAGTTGATGGGGCCGCCGTGGAAGCGCGCCTTCACCACCTCCAGGGGAGCGTAGTAGGCGTCCATGTCCAGCAGCAGGGCGTCCAGGCCCTCGCCGCGCATGCGCCGGAGCAGCTCGTGGGCGATGGACGTCTTGCCGCTGCCCGAGCCCCCCACTATTCCCATCAACAGTGTCTTGCCACGCACCGCGTCATCCCTTCAATCACGTCTGCTCTTCTCAATTGGAAATTCCATGATGCCACGGGAACCCGCTCCATTGCGGCCCCGGATCTGCCGGTGCCGCGTCTTCGCCGGGGTGTTGGCCAGCCCCGCCCCCACCCACGCCGCCACCAGCACGGCCGGCCAGGCCGAGAGGAGCAGGCCGTGGCCGCCCCACTCCACGGCCAGGGCCAGGCCGGTGAGGGGGGCGTTGTAGTTGGCGGCGAGGTAGGCGCAGACGGCCACGGCGCAGGCCAGGCCCAGGGTCATGTGCGGGACGAGGGGGTGGAGGGCGCCGCCCAGGAGGGTGCCCACGGAGAGGGTGACCACCAGGAGTCCGGCGACGCCGGTGGTGCCCAGGGTGGCCCACACGGCCAGGACCTTGAGGGCCAGGAGGCACAGGATGGCCGCCGCCACCCAGTGGCCGTCGAAGACACGCAGGGCCACGGGCAGGCCGCCCTGGAGGGTCCAGGTGTCCCCGAAGTACCGCCAGGCCACGAGGGCCGTCAGGGAGGTTCCCGCGCCGCCGGCCAGGGCCCGGGCCTGCCAGGGCCAGTCGGCGGTCCAGGCCCGGATCCGGATCACCCCCCGCTGGAACCGCCGGGACAGGAGGCCCGCGGCCAGGCCGATGAGGAGGGCGTCCAGGATGGCGCGCAGACCCCCGGGGCCCAGGTCGGGGAAGGGGAGGAGGGGCGCGTTGCCCACCAGGAGGCCGTGGACCCAGTGGGCCAGCAGCGCGGCCACGGAGGCGGGGAGCAGGGCCGTGCCGTCCATGTCCCGGCGGAAGGGGGTCTCCATGGCCAGGATGGTGCCTGCCAGGGGCGCGCGGAAGTAGGCGGAGACGCCCGCGGCGGCGCCCACCATGAGGATCTGGCGCCGGGTGATGCCGCCCATGGGCCGGAGCCTGGAGATGAGCGCCCTCAGGTAGAGGGCCAGGCGCGCCCCCAGCCACTGGCTGGGGCCCCCGAGGCCCAGGGAGGCGCCCAGGCCCACGGTGGCGACGCAGGCCCCGGCTTCCAGGAGATCGACCTTCGGGCTGAGGTTCAGGGGAGGCGTGTGGTACTGCACCACCACGTCGTTCAGCATGCCCACGGAGCGCAGGTGGAGGCGGGCCAGGGCCCAGCCGCTGAGCAGGAGGGCCGCGAAGGGCGCCGCCAGGCGCACCGCCAGGCCCAGGCCCGACACGGGACCCCAGAGGACCCGGTTGCAAAGCGTCTCCAGGAGCGACACGCCGGCCCCCACCACCAGGCCGATGGGGGCGGCCAGGTAGAGCCAGTGGCGCATCTTCGCGAATTTTCGCAGCCAGGTGCGCGGGGGGCGAAACCGGAATTCTCCTGGGGGGTCGGGGCGCTGTTCCATGGTGGTGGGTTCAATGCTATCCGGACTGGCCGGCTCCATTCCCGGAAAGCCCCGGCCCGGACTGCCGGTGCTTGGAGGTCTGGATCCGGTGGCCGCCGTAGATGCCCCGGTGGCCCACCAGGACGTAGGCCAGGAAGCTGGTGATGACCAGGGGGCCCGTGAAGCCCGAGCCGAAGAGCTCGATGCCCATGAAGGTGGAGGCGATGGGGGTGTTGCTGGCCGCGGCGAAGACCGCGATGAAGCCCACCGCGGCGATGAAGGGCACCGGCAGCCCCAGGGCCGGCGCCAGGGTGGCGCCCAGCAGGGAACCGATGACGAACAGTGGAGTCACTTCCCCCCCCTTGAAACCGAAGCCCAGGGTTACGGCCGTGAAGAGGAACTTCACCGCGAAGGCCCCGGGGGACACCGGCGCCAGCCCTTCGAACACCCTGGGCAGCCAGGGCGTCCCCAGGTTCAGGTAGTCCGGGTTGCGGAAGACCGCGGCCAGTAGGATGACGGCGCACCCGCCCAGGAAGGCCCGCAGGTACACGTTGACGAACCAGGCCTTGGTCCACCGGGCCAGGGCGTGGGTGAGCTCGGAGAAGCCGCCGCCCACGAGGGCCACGGGCACGGCGAAAAGGACGAGCTTGAGCCCCAGGAGCCAGGTCAGGGCCAGGGGCGCGGGGTGGAAGTACGAATGGTGGGCTCCCAGTAACCTGCAGACGCCGTCGCCCACGAAGCTCGCCGCGGTGCAGACGAGGAGGCCTTCGTAGTGGATCTTGCCGATGGCGATCACCTCCATGCCGAACAGGGCCCCTGCCACCGGCGTCCCGAACAGGGACCCGAAGCCCGCCGACACGCCCGCCATGAGGAGGAGCCGCTGCCGGGACCGGGTGAGGTGCAGCCAGCGGAAGGGGAGCTTGCCCAGGGTCCGGGCCAGGCTGGCGCCCATCTGCACCGCCGTGCCTTCGCGGCCGGCGGAACCTCCGCCCAGGTGGGTCAACAGGGTGCCCGCCAGGACCAGGGGGGCCATGCGGGAGGGCACCTTGCCCTTGAACTCCAGCACCTCGTCCAGGATGAGGGCGCCGCCCCGTTCCGCCTCCCGCCCCCAGGTGCGGTACAGCCAGGCGCTGGCCATGCCGAAGACCGGCAGCAGGAACAGGAGCCATGGATGGGCGTAGCGCAGGCCGATGGTGCGTTCCAGGAGCCACAGGAACCCCGCCGAGGCCGCGCCGGAGAGCAGGCCCACCAGGGAACCCATGCCCAGGTCCCAGAAGGTCCGTTTCGACCGCCACCGCAATGCCGTCATGCTTCCCTTCCCTGGAGGTCCTTGGCAGAGACCATACCATCTTCACAAACCTGTTCCGCCTCCGGCTGAAACCCGACTATTCTGGTCTGGAACCTGCCCTGACACCCATCCTTGAAACCTTGGACGGCCGAATGCTCCGCACCTCGAATCCGCTGCGACCCTGTCTTGCGCTCCTGGCGGTCCTCGCGCCCCAGGCCCAGGTCCATGCCCAGCCCCAGCCCGTGCGGGATGCGGCGGCGCTGCAGGCCCTCCTGGACCGGCTCCAGGTGCTGGGGACGGTGCTGTACGTGGCGGCCCACCCCGACGACGAGAACACCGCCTCCCTGGCGGCTTTCGCCCAGGGCTCCAAGGTGCGCGCGGCCTACCTGTCCATGACCCGGGGCGGGGGCGGCCAGAACCTCATCGGCAGCGAGCTGGGCGAGGGCCTCGCCGCCATCCGCACCCAGGAGCTCCTGGCCGCGCGCCGCCTGGATGGCGCCGAGCAGTACTTCTCCCGGTGCGTGGACTTCGGCTACTCCAAGACCCCCGCCGAGACCCTGCGGATCTGGGGCCACGACGCGGCCCTGGCGGACGTGGTGTGGACCATCCGCAAGCTGCGTCCCGACGTGATCCTCACCCGCTTCTCCCCCACCCGGGGCGGCACCCACGGCCACCACACCGCCTCGGCCATGCTGGCCCTGGAGGCCTTCACGGCCGCCGCGGATCCCAAGGCCTTCCCCGAGCAGCTGGGCCAGGTACGCCCCTGGCAGGCCCGGCGGATCCTCTGGAACAGCTTCCGGCCCCAGGAGGAGCGGGACGCCATGAAGCCCGGCACCTTCCTCGTCCAGGACGTGGGCGCCTTCGACCCGCTCCTGGGCAAGTCCTTCACGGAACTGGCCGCCGAAAGCCGGAGCATGCACCGTTCCCAGGGGTTCGGCGCCGTGGCCAGCCGGGGCACGCGGCTGGAGTACTTCGAGCCCCTGGCGGGCGCGCCCGGGGGGGACCTGTTCGAGGGCGTGGATCTCACCTGGGGCCGGGTGGCCGGCGCCGCGGAGGTGGGCGCCCTCCTGGCCCAGGCCCGTGCCGCCTACCGGCCAGGACAGCCGGCCCAATGCCTGCCCCTGCTCCTGAAGGCCAAGGCCGCGCTGGAGCGGGTGCCCGCGGACCCCTGGGTGGACGTCAAGCGGCGGGAACTGGTGGAGGCGATCCGCTGCGCGGGGGGCCTCTGGGCCGAGGCCATCGCCGAGCGCCCCGCCGCGTCCCCCGGGGAGCCGGTGGCCGTCACGGTCAGCCTTCTGGCCCGGGGCTCCGCCGGCTTCGCCTACCGGGGGCTGGTCCTGGCCGGGACCACGGTGGCCAGGGACCAGGTCCTGGTTCCCAATCTGCCGGCCACGGCCACGGAAACCTTGACCCTCCCAGGCGGTGCGCCCTTCACCCAGCCCTGCTGGCTGGACCCCGCCCCGGTGCCCCCCTCGCCCCTGGCGGGGCTGGCGGAGGGACCCGCCGCCTTCATGGCCACCTTCCGGCTGGAGGCGGAGGGGGTCCCTTTCGAGCTGACGGTGCCCGTGCAGTACCGGTTCCGGGATCCCGTCCTGGGGGAGCGCTACCAGCCCTTCGTCGTCACCCCTCCGGTCCTCGTGAACATTCCGGACCCGGTCCAGATCCTGGGGGATGGCGTCCGGCGGAGCGTGGCCCTGAACGTGGTGGCGGGGCGGGGCCCGGTGACCGGCAAGCTTCGGCTCGCAGCGCCCTCCGGGTGGCAGGTCGAGCCTGCGGAGATCCCCTTCTTCCTGGCCAGGGCCGGGGACGAGCGCAAGGTGGCGGCGACCCTGACGCCACCCGCCACGCCCGGGGCCGGGAGCCTGGAGGTGGGCGTGGAGCTGGACGGCGTCACCACCCCCGCCCTGTCCCGGGCGCGCATCGACTACCCCCACATCCCCCTCCAGACCCTCTTCTCCCCCGCCCGCGCCAGGCTGGTGCGCCTGGACCTGCGCAAGGGGGGCAGCCGGATCGGCTACGTCATGGGCTCGGGGGACGACCTCCCCCGCATGCTGAGGCCGCTGGGCTACCAGGTGGACCTGCTCTCCGACGACGACCTGGCCGGAGGCAATCTGGGGGTCTACGATGCCATCGTGGTGGGCATCCGCGCCTTCAACACCCGGCCCCGGCTGGCCCAGCTCAAGGGGCGGCTCCTGGACTACGTGGCCGGGGGCGGCACCGAGGTGGTGCTCTACACCGTCGACCAGGGGCTGGTCACTCCGGAGCTCGGGCCCTTTCCCTTCAAGGTCTCCAAGGACCGGGTGACGGAGGAGACGGCGCCGATGACCTTCCTGGCTCCGGACCATCCCGTGCTCAACACGCCCAACCGCATCACGCCCGCCGATTTCGAGGGCTGGGTCCAGGAGCGGGGCCTGTACTACGCCCGGGACTGGGACGCCCGCTACACGGCCGTGCTGGCCGCCTCGGACGAGGGTGAGAAGCCCCTGGCGGGGGGGCTCATCGTGGCGAAGCACGGGCAGGGCCATTTCGTATATACCGGCCTGGCCTTCTTCCGGCAGCTGCCGGAAGGGGTTCCGGGGGCCTACCGGCTCTTCGCGAACCTCCTGGCCCTGAAGGGGGCCAAGTGAACGAACCGCCGCCCATCCTGGGGCGCTGGTCGCGCCTGTACGCCCTCGTCCTCCTGGACCTGGTGGTCTGCATCCTCCTGTTCCGGCTCTTCGCCAAGGTCTTCTCGTGAGCGCCCTGGACTGGTGCATCCTCGGAGGATGCCTGGCCTTCGTGGTGCTCTTCGGCCTGTGGAAGGGCCGGGGGCACCGGGATTCCACGGGCTACCTCCTGGCCAACCGGGACGCCCGCTGGTTCACCATCTGCCTGTCCATCATGGCCACCCAGGCCTCGGCCATCACCTTCCTGTCCACGCCCGGCCAGGCCTACGTGGACGGCATGCGCTTCGTGCAGTTCTACCTGGGGCTGCCCCTGGCCATGGTGGTGCTGTCCATCACGGTGGTGCCCCTCTTCCACCGGCTGAAGGTCTTCACGGCGTATCAATTCCTGGAAGAGCGTTTCGACCTGAAGACCCGCACCCTCGCGGCCTCCCTCTTCCTGGTCCAGCGGGGCCTGGCGGTGGGGCTGACCATCTACGCCCCGGCCCTGGTGCTCTCGGTGCTCCTGGGCTGGAACATCCACCTGAACCTGGTGCTGGTGGCGACCCTGGTGATGATCTACACGGTCACCGGCGGCACCCGGGCGGTCTCCTGGGCGCAGAGCTGGCAGATGCTCATCATCACCTGCGGCATGGTCACCGCGGGCGTGATGGTGGTCCATAGGCTGCCCCCGGGAGTCTCCTTCGGGGACGCCCTGCACGTGGCCGGGAGCCTGGGCCGGCTCAACGCCATCGACCTCTCCTTCGACCTGAAGAACCGCTACAACCTGTGGTCGGGCCTCGTCGGGGGCTTCTTCCTGTCGCTGTCGTACTTCGGCACGGACCAGTCGCAGGTGCAGCGCTACCTCTCCGGCAGCTCCATCGCCCAGAGCCGGATGGGCCTGCTGGCCAACGGCCTGTTCAAGGTGCCCATGCAGTTCCTGATCCTCCTGGTCGGCGCCATGGTCTTCGTGGCCTACCAGTTCACCCCGCCGCCGGTGTTCTTCAATCCCGCGCCGGTCAAGCACGTCCTGGCGGGACCGGCGGCGCCGGAGTTCCGCAGGGCCCAGGGGGTCTACGACGAGGCCCTGGCCGAGCGCGCGGGGCGGGCCCGGGACTACATCGCGGCCCGCCATGGCGACGGCAGCACCGTTCCGGCGGCCCGGGAGGCCCTGCTGGCCGCCGACGCCCGCGCCACCCGCGCCCGGGGCCAGGCGGTGGGGATCATGCGCCGGGCCGATCCGTCGGCCAACGGTAGCGACACGAACTACATCTTCCTGTGGTACGTCCTGCACAGCCTGCCCGTGGGGCTCATCGGCCTGGTCCTGGCGGCGGTGTTCTCCGCCTCCATGTCCTCCATGTCCGCCGAGATCAACGCCCTGGGCGCCACCACGGTGGTGGACCTGTGGCGGCGCCTGGCCGGAGGCGGGGCTTCCAGCCGGGAGATGTGGGTGTCCAGGCTGGCCACCTTCGGCTGGGGCTGCTTCGCCGTGGCCTTCGCGGAGTACGCCAGCAGGCTGGGCTCCCTGGTGGAGGCCGTGAACATCCTGGGCTCGCTCTTCTACGGCACCATCCTGGGGATCTTCCTCGTGGCCTTCTACGTCAAGCGCGTGCGGGGCGGCTGCGCCTTCTGGGCCGCCCTGGCCGCGGAGGCCGCGGTGCTGGCCTGCTTCTTCTTCACCGGAATCTCCTTCCTCTGGTACAACGTGGTCGGTTGTGCCCTGGTGGTGGGACTTTCCGTGGTCTTCCAGTACCTGGGCGGAACTCCGGCGGGGGCGGAACCACCCAGGTCCCACGGTTCCCCCCCACTTGCCTAGGAGCACGCCATGAATCGCAGCGCCATCTACCTCGCGGCCGCCGTCGCCGCTTCCGCAGTCTCCGCCCAGGCCCCAGCTCCCGCGCCGGAGAAGCTGACCGTCACCAAGGTCCTGGACGCCTCCTTCGCCCGCGCGGAAGGGAACTTCGTCCCCGCGGTGGAGGCCATGCCCGAAGCCCAGTTCAGCTTCGCCCCCACCCAGGGCGAGTTCAAGGGCGTGCGGACCTTCCTGGCCCAGGTCAAGCACGTGGCCGCCGTCAACAACATGCTCGCCGCCGCCATCCTGGGCGACAAGCTCGCCCCGGACCTTGCCATGGGCGCGGGCCCGGACACCGTGAAGACCAAGGCCGAGGCCGTGGCCTACCTGAAGGCCTCGTACGCCTATGCCCACAAGGCGATGGCCACCATCAACGACCAGAATACGGTGGACCCCATCCCCAGCCCCTTCGGGCCCAAGCCCCTGACCCGGCTGGCCATGGCGGAACTCCTCCTGGCCCATACCATGGACCACTACGGACAGCTCGCCATCTACCTGCGCATGAACGGCATCGTTCCGCCAGCCAGTCGGTCCGCCATGTGAGATGGGCCGTCCCGGCCCCCCCCGAGGTTGACAGGCGGGGAGCTGGGAACGAGAATGGGAGTTGCATGTGGAGTGCCCCACCATCGGGGCCGGCAACCGAGCAAGAAGCTGCGGTGCCCTGGACCTCACGGTCCCATGCGCAGGACAACAACCTGAAACCATGGAGAGCATGATGGCGAATGAATTCCTCTTTACCTCGGAATCCGTGTCCGAGGGGCATCCCGACAAGGTCTCCGACCAGATCTCGGACGCCGTCCTGGATGCCTGCCTGGCCCAGGATCCCCGTTCCCGGGTGGCCGCGGAGACCCTCTGCAACACCGGCCTGGTGGTGATGGCCGGGGAGATCACCACCAACGCCATCGTGGACTACATCCAGATCGCCCGGGGCGTTATCAAGGACATCGGCTACGACAATACGGACTACGGCATCGACTACCGGGGCTGCGCCGTCATGGTCTGCTACGACAAGCAGTCCCAGGACATCAGCCAGGGCGTGACGGAGGGGGACGGCCTGTTCAAGGAGCAGGGCGCAGGCGACCAGGGGCTCATGTTCGGCTACGCCTGCGACGAGACCGAGGTCCTCATGCCCGCCCCCATCCACTACGCCCATCGCCTCATGGAGCGGCAGGCCCAGCTGCGCAAGGCCGGCCGGCTGAACTGGCTGCGCCCGGACGCGAAGTCCCAGGTGACCCTCCGGTACGTGGACGGCCGCCCCGTGTGCGCCGAAAGCATCGTCGTCTCGACCCAGCACGCCCCCGACGTGGCGCACCGCACCATCGTCGAGGCCGTGGTGGAGGAGATCATCAAGCCCGTCATGCCCGAAGCCTGGCTCAAGGGCACCCGGTTCCTCGTGAACCCCACCGGCCGCTTCGTCACCGGCGGCCCCCAGGGTGACTGCGGCCTCACCGGCCGCAAGATCATCGTGGACACCTACGGGGGCTCCGCCCCCCACGGCGGCGGGGCCTTCTCGGGCAAGGATCCCTCGAAGGTGGACCGCTCCGCGGCCTACGCCGCCCGGTATGTCGCCAAGAACATCGTTGCCGCCGGCCTGGCCTCCCGCTGCCAGCTCCAGGTGGCCTACGCCATCGGCGTCGCCAAGCCCGTCAGCGTCATGGTCACGACCTTCGGCACCGGCCTGGTGGCCGACGACCAGCTGGAAAAGCTCGTGGCCGATCACTTCGACCTGAGCCCCAAGGGCATCATCCGCATGCTGGACCTGCTGCGCCCCATCTACCGGGATACCGCCTCCTACGGCCACTTCGGCCGCACGGGCGACGGCTTCCCCTGGGAACGCACCAACAAGGCCGCGGTCCTGGCCGAGGCGGTCAAGAGCCTGGAGCCGGCCCGGACCTGAACTAAGCCATCGAATGCAGCCCGAACAGGTTGCCTTCGGTGTCGTAGGCCAGGGCGATGGCGCCGTACTCGCCGATGGAAGTCTTCTCCTTCAGGATCCTCCCGCCCGCGGCGGGGATCCTGGAGGCCTCCACGGCGCAGTCCTCGCAGCTGAAGTAGACCAGGGTGCTGTTGCCGCCCGAGGCCACCCCCTCCATGCGGGCCAGGGCCCCGCCGGCGCCGTAGCCGGTCATGGCCGCGGGGAAGGCCCAGAGCTCCGGGGTCCCGGGGTTCAGCAGCCGGAGTTCGACCTGCAGCACGGCCTCATAGAACGACCGCGCCCGCGGCATGTCCTGCACGTAGATCTCGAACCATGAAATGGGGTTCTGGGCCATGGCTGACCTCCTTGGGCACTACCCAAGGAGCATAGAACGATCCAGGCGGCGGGTCATCCCCTGGCTCGGGGGGGGGATGCCAGCAGGTCAGGCGTTCGTAACGCGGGAGGTGGTCGAAGCCGCCGTCTGGGTGGTCCCCTGAAGTTTCGACTGAGCGGTGGCGAGGACGGTGGCGTTGGCCGTGGTCAGGCCCGAGAGCTGTACGGTGGTCAGCATGTTGGCCTGGTTGCTCGAGAGGGCCGTGAGCTGGGCGGGGGTCAGGGCGCCCACATCGGAGCTGGTCAGGCCGATCATCTGAACGAGGCTCAGGCTTTGGACCTGCAAGGTGGTCAGGGCCCGGATCTCGCCGCTGCCCAGCGCCTGGATCTGGGCGGTGGAGAGGGAGGCGAGCTGGGTGGTGCTGAGGGCGGCCACCTGGGCGGAGGTCATGGCCTTGACCTCCGTGGTGGTGAGGATGCTGACCTGCGCCGTGGAGAGCGCGGCGGTCTGGGCGGGGGTCAGGGCCTGGAAGGCCGCGGCGCTCAACGACACCAGCTGCGCGTTGGTGAGGCCGTAGGCCACCTGGGCGGTGGTGAGGGAGGCCGCCTGGCCGGGAGACAGGGCCTCGATGTTGATCGAATCCAGCCCCGCCACCTGGGTCGTCGTCAGGGCGTCCAGCTGACTCGAGGTCATGGTCGAGAACTGGGAGGCGCTCAGGGAGTTGAGCTGCGACAGGGTCAGATTCGAGATCTGCGAGGGCGGCATTCCTGCGATGGAGAGCGACATGGCGGCGTTTCCGGTCCGGTGGTGGAGCATTCGAGCATAAAGGCGGGCAAAACCTGCACGCAGGATGATCCCTATGCAACATCCATGCTATCGGCATGATGCGACTCAAGGTTAAGCCCTGGTCGGGTCTTTCAACTTCCAGGCTAAAGGATCTCTACACCTATAAGCTGTGCCAACTCCAGCAGTTGAAGGTAGAGCTCCGGATTTTTCAGAATATGGGTGGGGGGGCTGGCTACCCGGAGATCCCCAGGTTCGACCCGGTCGCCGAACAACATGAGGGCATGGGCCTCATCATCCTGCCGTGAGACCCAACGCAACCCGTCAGCTTGGATATGCTGGCGATGCAGCGCTTCCGCCCATGGGCGGGTGTGTGGATATTCGGCCGCTTCACATTCGAGCAACCTCACCCGGCTAATCCCGAGTTTGTGTAAGGCTTTCCCAGAGAGGTTGATCAGGTTCAGGTTGCGGGTCGGCGTGATAATGGAGGCACGTGCCTTTTCCAGGTTCTTCTTGTCATAGGCTTTGAAGCCCGCCGTATGCGGCACATCGTGAAATACAGATTCCATTGAGGCGCACTCAAAGGAGGCGCCGCCATAAAGGGTCGGGATGATAGCGCCGGACGGGCCGGCCAAAGGGCTGAAGCGGCCGTTGCCACGCCCGGTGCCGTTAAACTCCATCGACCCATAAGTGGCCCCATGGATGCGATGAATTTCCAGATCCGAAGGCCAGATGACAAATTCAGCCTCTAGGGCCGGGCCGGGCTTGGGAAAGCGACTCAAACTACTCATTGATCCCAGATAATTCATGTTCGGCCGCGTCGGTCACCCGGCCAGGGTCCTCAAGGCAGTCCAGTGGGCGCACGCCCCCCAGCCATCCGTTCTCTGCGGCGAACCAGGCAGCGATCTTCCACGGGTCCTTTTTCTGTCTGAACAGTTTCAGGACCTTGGCCACGACCGGCCTCGGGCGGAGATCGTCATCGAACTGGTAGGCTGCGTAAAGGTCCTGACCCTTGAATGGGATCGAGAAGATCTTGCCCTCTCGTTTCCAGCGGCTCGCCGGCTCGGCAGGATTGCTCGGACTGAAACCGCCCTCTGCTGCGATCTGGAGCGCGGTCAGCCAGGTCCCTCCCTCGATGACCTGCCGGATCGCGTTCGCCCGCATCCGGCCCTCGAGGATGGCGGTTTGCGGCACCTCGATGCTTTCGGTCAGGAACGCGCCGATGCGGCGGACCTGATCTTCCTGAACTTTGCCGAAGTTTTCCTCCAGCACGCTCATCAATAGTTCAACCGCCTTTAGCAGGGTCGGCTCAAGGTGGCGCTGGCCAGGTTGCAGCTCGATGGCGACGACGTGCATATTCCCGTTGTGCCCCAATTCAAGGGCTACCCGCGATGCGGGTCCTGAAATGCTATGGAAGGGGAAGGGGGGGGTGGCAAGTGACTGCATCGTGTCCTGCCTCTCTGGCCATCCCAAATATCATGATGGTCATGATGAGATAAGATAAGTCATGGATCTCATGATGTCAAGGCCGCCCGAAGAAGCCCTGCAGTCGCACCAGGGCCAGAGCCACCGCCTCCAGCGAGGTCGCGAAGGAGAAGCGCAGGTGGCCCGGGGCGCCGAAGGGGGTGCCCGGGAGGACCTTGACGCCGGCCTGGTCCCTCAGGAGGGCGGCCAGCTCCAGGTCGGAGGCCACGCCATGGGCCTCCATCCAGTCCGAGACCCGTGGGAACAGGTAGATGGCCCCTTCCGGCAGGCCGCAAGCCACGCCGGGGATGGTTGACAGGCCGGCCTGAAGACGGTCGCGGCGCTCTCGCAGGGCGTCCACCACGCTGCGTTCCCAGGTGCCATCCAGCTGCAGGGCGGTGATGCCGGCGTGCTGGCTGATCATGCAGGCGTGGGTGACGCTGGTGGTGCCCAGGCTGGTCATGGCCTTGATGGCGCCCGGGGGGCCGGCGGCCGCGCCCAGGCGGTAGCCGGTCATGGCGAAGCGCTTGGAGAAGCTCTCCACCAGGATGGTGCGGTCCTGGAGCTCGGGGCAGGTGAGGAGGAGGGGGGTCTCGGGTCCGTCGTAGGTGAGGGTGCCGTAGACCTGGTCCAGGATGACCCACAGGTCCCGCTCCAGGACCACCCGGGCCAGGTCCCGGAGCCGGGCGGAGTCCCAGGCCCGCCCGGTGGGATTGGCGGGCTGGTTGAGGATGACGGCGCGGGTCCTCGGGCTCAGGGCCTGCTCCAGGGCGCCCGGGGCGGGGAGGAGACCGGGCCCGGGCGGGACGATTACGGGGGTGCCCCCGGCCCAGAGCACCTGGTCCCGGAAGCTGGGCCAGTACGGCGCGAAGATCATCACCTCGTCCCCGGGCTCCAGGATGCAGCGCAGGGCGTCCAGGATGGCGGGCTTGCCGCCGGCGGTGACCAGGATGTTCTCCGCGCTGCGGGGTGCGCGGTCCCGGCGGGTGAGATCCTCCGCCAGCAGGGCGCGCAGGGCGGGCAGGCCCGCCGCGGGGCCGTACCGGGCGCGCCCCTCCAGTGCGGCCCGGGCCGCGGCCTCGCGCACCTCCAGGGGGGGCGGGCCCTCGGGCTCGCCCACCGTGAGGTCCACGGGGTCGGGGTGGAGGCAGGGGGCGGCAGCCCAGGCCATGGTTGCCGAGGGGGCGGTCCCGGCGGCCCGGTGGTTGAGACTCACCATTTCTTGCCCTGGGCTTCGACGATGGGACGCAGGCCGGCCACCAGGACCCCCATGTCCTCCCGGGTGAGGGCCTGGGCCTTGTCGCACAGGGCCTCCTCGGGGTTGGGATGGGCCTCCACGATCAGGCCGTCGGCGCCCACGGCCGCGGCGGCCAGGGCCAGGGGGATGACCAGTTCGCGCTCCCCGGCGGCGTGGGAGGGATCCACGATCACCGGCAGGTGGGTGAGGCGCTTGAGGACGGGCACGCAGGCCAGGTCCAGGGTGGCCCGGGTGCTGGTCTCGAAGGTGCGGATGCCACGCTCGCAGAGGATCACCCGCTGGTTGCCGCCGTGGAGGATGTACTCGGCCGCCAGGAGGAACTCCTTCACGGTCGCGCTCATGCCCCGCTTGAGGAGCACGGGCTTGTCCATCTTGCCCAGCTCCTTGAGCAGGGCGAAGTTGTGCATGTTGCGGGCGCCCACCTGGAACATGTCCACCTTGGCCGCCACGGCGAAGATGTCCTCGATGGTGAGGATCTCCGTGACGGTGGGCATCTCGTTCTCGCGGCCGGCCTCCTCCAGGAACTTGAGGCCCTCGAGGCCGAGGCCCTGGAAGGCGTAGGGCGAGGTCCTGGGCTTGAAGGCGCCGCCCCGGAGAATCGTCGCCCCGGCGGCGCGGACCATGCGCGCGCCGTCCAGGATCTGCTGGCGGCTCTCCACCGCGCAGGGGCCGGCGATGAGCGTGAAGTTGCCCTCGCCCACCACCACGGAGCCGACCTTGAAGCTGGTGCGCGAGGGCCTGTCGGAAACGGGCTCGGGCTCGGGCTGTCGCACCTCGCACACCAGGGGGGCCGGGGCCGGTTCCGCCACCACCGACTCGGGCTCCAGGTGGGCCTCCTGGCTGCGGGTGCGGTGGGGGTAGGTGCCCAGCACCCTCAGGTGGTTGCAGGAGCCGCGCAGCTCCTGGAGGGCCTTGGCCAGGTGGGGCGCGTTCTGGTGCCCCTCCACGTCCACGAAGAACAGGTACTCCCAGGGCGTGGCCGGCAGCGGGCGGCTCTCGATGCGGGTGAGGTTGGCCCCGGCGCTGGAGAAGATGCCGAGTGCGTGGGCGAGGGTCCCCTCGTGGTGGTTGAGGCGGAACACGAGGGAAGTCTTGCTGGGGACGCGGGCGTCGGGCACCTCGGGGTCCCGGGCCAGGAGGAGGAAGCGGGTCTCGTTGCGCTCCTGGTCGGCGATGCTGGTGGCCAGGATGTCCAGGCCCCGGGCCCGCGCGGCCTCCTCGGAGCAGATGGCGGCCACGGAACGGTCGGCCTCCTCCAGGAGGGACTCGGCGGCGCCCGCGGTGTCGAACCAGGGCTGGCGGGTGACCTCGTCCATCCCCCTCAGATAGCCCTCGCACTGCACGAGCGCGGCCGGGTGGCTGCGCACCACCTTGATCTCCTCGAGGCGGGTGCCCTTCCTCGCGGCCAGGACGTGGTCCACGTCCCACACCTCCTCGTCCACGATGTGGAGGAGGTTGTCGATGAGCAGGCGGTTCACGTCAGCGATGGCGCCGCCGATGCTGTTCTCGATGGGCAGGAAGCCGTAGTCGATGGCGCCGGTCTGCAGGGCCTCCACCACGTCCAGGAACATGGGGTAGCCGATGAACTCGGCGCCCTGGACGCTCCGGGTGGCCAGGAGGTGGGCGGAGGCCTGGGAGCTGTAGGAGCCGGCCACGCCCTGGTAGCCCACCTTCACCTTGCGGGTGCGGACCGGGTTCCCCCCTTCCACCACCGGTTCCTGGAGGCGGCGGGAGTGGTTCAGGATCTCCTTCAGGATCCGCCGGGCGAAGGGCGCCGACAGGCCCAGGGACTCGGCGTCCCGGATCCAGGCGGATAGGACGCCCCGCTCGCGGTCGTTGTCCATGACGGGCTTCTCGCCGCTTTCCGCCTTGGCGCTGGCCACGGTGCGCACGGCGTCGAAGCGCCGGGCCAGGAGGCGGATCAGGGCGCGATCGGTCTCATCGATTTCCTGGCGGGCGGCGATGAGAGTTTCAAGTTTGGGTTCCATCGGGTTTCTCCGGGGGTGTCCGCTTTTCCCGGCGGGCAACGAAAAAACCCGTCCACCAGGAGAGGCGGACGGGTTGAAAGGGTTCGGGAGCTTTAACGTGCCTTGGGGCTCCGCGCCTTGACCAGTCCGCAGCCGCCGATAAAGGAACGGCGGGCGGTCTTGGTAAACCTAAAGGTCGCGGCGTGGGAGGTCATGGATCCTTCTCTAGGCCTGGACTATGGCACGGTTCTCCCCAATCGTCAATATGGGCCGTTGTTGAGCTCGCGCCGGAGGCCGGATGGCTGCAAGAGTTCCACGGCCACCGGGGCCTCAGGGCGGGGGCGCCACCCGCGGGTGTCCTGGATGGTCAGGTCGACCCGCCCGTCCTCCATTTCGGCCAGGTAGGTCACGAGCCGGTAGTCGCCATTCCGGTAGCCGAAGCCGTCGCCGGCGTCGTGGTAGAGCCGGCCCCGGGCCCGGCCGCCCTCCCCGGGCACCACCAGGAGCGTGGTGGCTCCTTCGGGCGCCTCGCCCGTGTGGAGAACCTCCGGCCCCAGGGGGAGGATGGAGCCTCCCCGGGCGAACAGACATGCCTGGAGCCGGTCCTGCAGGTCCCCGTCCACCAGGGACAGGGGGAGCCAGGTGCCCCCCGGCCTGGGCGCCCCCCGGGCCCCCGGGGGCACCACCAGCAGATCGGGACCCACCATGAAGGCCCGCTCCTCCCTGCGCAGGGCCGGATTGGCGGGGTCGGCCAGGAACAGGGGGCGCATCACCGGCAGCCCCCGGGTGGCGGCCTCGTGAAAGCAGGTGTAGAGGTAGGGCAGCAGGCGGTACCGGCGCAGGAGGGCGAGGCGGGCGGTGCGCTCCACGACCGGGCCGAAGGCCCAGGGCTCCTTCTTCCGGGTGCCCTTGTCGGAGTGGCCCCGGCAGAAGGGGAAGAACACCCCGGTGGTCATCCAGGCCGCCCAGAGGGCCGGAGGGGGATCCCCCACGAATCCGCCGACGTCGGGTCCGTTGAAGGGCTGCCCGGACAGCCCCAGGGTCAGGCTCATGGGGATGGACAGGCGGAAATCGGTCCGGGTGGAATAGTTGTCCCCGGTCCAGGTGGCGGCGTAGCGCTGCCCGCCCAGGAAGCAGGACCGGGTGAGGATGAAGGGGCGCCTTTCGGGCCGGGCCTCCAGCATCCCGTCCCGGGTGGCGCGGACCATGAACATGCCGTAGAGGTTGTGGTACTGCAGGTGGCTGCCCGGGGCCAGCCCGCCCCCGCCCAGATGGCGGTTGGTCTCCGGCATGGTGAGGTCCGGTCCGTCGAAGACGGTGGGCTCGTTCATGTCGTTCCAGAGGCCCGCGATGCCCCGGTCCAGCAGCTCCTTCTGGAGGCCGGCCCACCAGGCCCGCACCCGGGGGGAGGTGAAATCAGGGAAGACGCAGGAGCTGGCCCACACCTTGCCCTTGAAGACCCGGCCGTCCCGGGTGGTGATCCAGGCCCGGCGGCGGCTGCCCGAATCGTAGACCTTGTAGCCGGGGTCCACCCGGACCCCCGGGTTGACGGTGGCCACCAGGCGGAAGCCCTGGTCCAGGAGCCTCACGGCCAGGGCCGGGGGATCTGGAAAGCTGGCCGGGTTGAAGGTGAAGACCCGGAATCCGTCCATGTAGTCGATGTCCAGCCAAAGGGCGTCGCAGGGCAGGCCGCGCTCCCGGAACTCCCGGGCCACCTCCAGGAGGCGCGCCTCGGGCACGTAGGAATAGCGGCTCTGGTGGTAGCCCAGGGCCCACCGGGGCGGCAGTTCCATGTGCCCCGTGAGGTCCCCCAGGGCCTGGAGCACCTCGAGGGGGGACGCGCGGCGGATGACGAGGACCGGGAGCACGGGGCCCGTGGTGGTGAAGGTGAGCTCGGGGCCGCACACGAGTCGCGCCTTCCAGCTGGTGTCGAAGAGCACGCCGAAGGCCGAGCCGTCCGGCCATACGCCCAGCACCCAGGGATGGCTCTGGTAGAGGCGGCGCCCCGCGTCCCAGGAGTAGCCGGGGTAGCCCGAGTTCCAGAGGATGACCGTGCTGCCGTTGCGGCGCAGGGGGCCCACCACTTCGCCGGTGCCGTAGAGGTCCGTGGCGGGGTCCAGGGCGATGGATGCGCAGAGGCGCCCCTTGTCCATGCGGAACCGGGGCCAGATGGACCAGTCGGGAGGCAGGGGGCCGGTGAGGACCGGGGCGCGCACGAGGCTGGGCGAGGGGGGCAGGGTCTCGGGCTCCTGGCCTTCGGGCAGGAAGAGGGCGGTTCCTGGGGCGATGAGGCCGTGCGGACCCAGGGGCAGGTCGCCCTGGGTGCGGGCGGTGGCGAGGAGGAGGTCGATGAGCATGGAGAAGCGGCGGCGGACTTTCACGGTGACCCCGGACCCATCCTGGATGGCCGGATGGCCACCCAGGTTCCGGATAGGTTTATGCTGGGCCATGGCCACGACCTTCGCCCTCCTCCGCGCGACCTTCCGGCTCCGGTTCCTCGGGTGGCTGCGCATCCCGCTGCTGGCCTCCGTCCGCCCGTCCATCGTGGCCCTGGACCGGGACCACTGCGTCGTGCGGGTCAGGCTGCGCCGCTGGACGAAGAACCACCTGGGCTCCATGTACTTCGGCGCGCTGTGCATCGGCGCGGACTGCGCAGGCGGACTCCTGGCGGTGGAGCGGATCCGGGCCAGCGGGGCCGGGCTCTCCCTGGTCTTCAAGTCCGTGCGGGCCGAGTTCCTGAAGCGGCCGGAGTCGGATGTCTACTTCCTCTGCGAGGACGGGGCCCTCATCGACGCCCTGGTGGACCGGGCCAGCGCCTCCGCAGCGCGCGAGGGGATGCCGGTGCGGGTGCGCGCCGCCGTGCGCTCCGCCGAAGGGGAACTGGAAACCGTGGCGGAATTCACGTTGGAGCTGTCCCTGAAAAAGACGGGTGGGGCGGTGCTGTAGCCCTATATTGGGGAGTTTCCGCGGGAGGTGCCGCCATGACGGGGCCATGGATCCTCAATGAACCCCTGACCATCCTGGCCACGGGCGATGTACCTTACTTGGGCACGGCCCTGGGTCGCCTGGGCGGGCACGAGCTCATGGTGCACTGCGCCTCCGAGCCGCCGGATCTGCGGGTCTTCCTGGATGGGCGGCTGGTGTACGAGGTGGGCATGCCCACGCCGGGCGGGGCCTGGTTCAAGGCCTGCCGTGAACTGGGCTACCACCCCGAGGCGCACTGGGACCTGGATCCGGCCTTGATCCTGTTCCGTCAGGTGCTGCCGGTCCTGGCGGAGGGCTGGCGGGAGAACCGTCTTCCTTTCGAAGGCAACGGCGTGCCGGAGGACGTGGTCTGCCTGGCTTCGGTGCAGGCCGCCTGGGAGGCGGGTGTGGAGGCCGTGGGCGAGCGCATGCAGGGTGTCCCCGGCGGCCAGCTAGTGGCCGACTGTTTTGATGGGCTGCCCCTGCGGGCGGTGGTGCTCCACGACGACCCCGCCCGCCGGGAGGACTTCGTGGGCACGGGGGTGGACGAACCCCTCATGGGGATCTTCCTCCACCTGGGCGGTTCCCGCAGCCGCCGGGTGACCCTGGCCAAGGCCTCCGTGGTGGGCACGGGCGGCCTGCGCTGGTGCCCCTGGGAGCTGGGCGGCGACTGGACCGAGGATGGCCGCGAGTTCCACGCCACCCTGCGCCCGGAGGCCTTCCTCTGGGCCGCGGGGCTTAGCCGGGAGGCCCCTCCGGGGTTCGCGGCCGCCTTCCTGGACGGACTGAAGGTCGTCCTGGGGATGGTGGAACCTGTGGTGGAGGCCTACCGCGCCACCTTCCCCACGGGCGTGGTGTGGCACCGGGACCCGCTCGCCCGGTACCTGAACCACATGATCGTGGACGTGCGCATGGCGGACGGCCGAGCCCTGCTGATCCTCGATGACGGCACGGACATCGAGGTGGCGGGGCTGAAGAGCGGGTCGGTCTGCGTGCCCTAGCGCGGCGTCCGGCTGCGGGAAAGCTCGCCCGGGGGTGTTCGGTATGGCCTGTTTCGTCTTGATAAAATATTAAAAAATAATAAATTGTGGGAACCCGGGCCTTCAGGTCCGTGAGGAAAGGTGCCCACCGTGAGAACAAGATCCTCATTCCCATGCCTTCCCTTGGCGGTCGCGGCGCTCTGGCTGGCGGGCGCCACCCGGGTCCAGGCGGACTGGGTGGCGGTGCGCAAGGAGCTCCGGAACGAGTCAAGGAGTCCCTGGGTCATCGATTTCTCCGAGGCGCCCACGGCCACGATGGGGTATGCCTTCGCGTCTGGACCAGCCGCTGCCGGCCCGGGGGCGGTCCTGAAGTGCCGGGGCAAGGTTGTGCTTGCGCCCGGTTGCCGCATGAGCTTCCATCGCGATTACCCGTTGAACGGGGTCCTGAGCTTCGAACTGCGGGACCAGGCCGGAACCCAGGGGGCTGTGCTGGGCAAGCTGGATCTTGAGCCGCTTGGCTCGGAGCCCGGGTTCAGGGAGGAGAGAAGGTTCAAGGGCGCGTCGGCTCCCAGCCAGGCGGTGCTGGTGGTGCCCGGCCAGATCACCATCCTGGACCTGGACACGGCCGCACCGGCCCACCGGGAGGTGAAAGCCGAGACGAAGGGGGCGGCCAAAGGCTCCTTGCCGGCCCTGAGCGACGAGGACCGGGAGGCGGGCGTGGCCACGGCGTACTACACGGTGGGGCGGATCCGCTACCAGGAGGACTGGGCGCCCTTGTCCACCTGGGCGGCGGCCTTGCATGGCCGGGGCCATCAGCTTTCCCAGGCGAGCCTGCTGGACATGTTCTTCAACACGATGTTCCAGTACTACACGTTCAAGCTGGTCAACTATGACGCGACCTTGAACTATGACCAGTACCTGACGATGGCGCCCGGGGCTTATGATGACAATTATAGGACCTGGCTGACCCGTTTCTGCGAGCCCCGAGGCGTGGGCCTGGTGCCGGTGCCCGCTCCCGGAGGGGATTTCACCGCCTTCCAGAACTACCGGACGGCCCTGGCCACCGCGAGGGCCGCCCTCATGGCCAACGGGAACTTCTGCAGGCTCGCCGCGGCCTACATGCGCCAGAAGGTCGTCTGCGAGAAGCTCGTGACGGTGGCCAAGGAGCAGATCGCCCGAGGCGAGAGCCCCAAGGCGGTCAATGCCCTGAGCTCACGGCACAGTGTCCTCACCAGCGATATCCAAGTGATGATATACAACTGGATGGACCAGGCGTACGGCCTGTTCGCCAACCGCTACCTCACGGCGCCGGAGGCCGGGAAGCTGGATGCCGGGACTCCCCTGGCCACCTTCACGCCTGACTTCCTGGGGGAACCGTACTATGAGCATATTATGTATCACCTCGATGAGCACCTCGCGCCCGTGACCACCCTGGAGGGAGTTCCCCTGCCTTGACCCGGGTCCGGCTTCACCACCCCTAAGCCTGGGCGGGACCCGGCAGCAGAAGCTGGACCGTCGTGCCCTGGCCCAGTTCGCTGGCGAGGGTCACGTCGCCGCCGTGGAGGAGGGCGATGGAACGGACGATGGCCAGGCCCAGGCCCGTGCCCACCGCCTTGCCGTCCAGGGAGGCCCGGGTGCGGGCGAAGCGGTCGCACACGATGGGCAGTTCTTCCCTTGGAATGCCGCGGCCCGTGTCCCTGACCTGAAGCTCGACCCCGCCGGGGACCGGCTGGATCCCCACGTGGATCGCACCGCCCGGCGGGGTGGCTTCCAGGGCATTGGAGACGAAAGGGCTGAGGGCCAGCAAGGTTCCTGGAGCCTGCTCCATTACGGTTGCGGGTGCCTGGCACGGGCTCCTCGGCATGGACCCGAATAATTTACAACGGCACCCCTTGAAACCCCGTGCCAAGGGGATACTCTCTGAAGGCCCCGTCCCGAGGAGACCCCATGCCGACCGTCAAATGCTTCGCCGCCATGAACGCCACCGAACCCCTGAGCGCCTTCCAGTTCAGCCGCCGCGAGCCGGGCCCCCTGGACGTGGTCATTGATATCGCCTATTGCGGCGTGTGCCATTCGGATCTCCACCAGGTGCGCAACGAGTGGGGGAACTCCCAATACCCCATGGTGCCCGGCCATGAGATCGTGGGCCGGATCGCCAAGGTGGGCTCCGGGGTGACTCGTTTCAAGGTGGGCGACCTGGCCGGGGTGGGCTGCCTGGTGGACTCCTGCCGCACCTGCCCGAGCTGCCAGCGGGACCTGGAACAGTTCTGCGAGCAGGGCGCCGCCTTCACCTACAACGGCACGGAGATGGACCGCAAGACCCCCACCTACGGCGGCTACGCCGCCTCGGTCCTGGTGGCCGAGGCCTTCGCCCTGCACATCAGCCCCAGGCTGGACCTCGCCGCCGTGGCCCCCCTGCTCTGCGCGGGCATCACCACCTACAGCCCCCTGCGCCACTGGAACGTGAAAAAGGGCGACCGGGTCGGGGTGGTCGGCCTGGGCGGGCTGGGCCACATGGCCGTGAAACTCGCCGCGGCCATGGGGGCCGAGGTGACCATGCTGAGCACCTCCGCCTCCAAGGAGGCCGATGCGCGGCGCCTGGGCGCCACGGGCTTCGGCCTCACCTCGGACGCCGCCACCTTCAAGCGCCTGGCCAACCACTTCGACCTGATCCTGGACACCATCTCCGCCCCTCACGACTACAACGCGTACCTGGGCATGGTCCGTGTGGACGGTGCCATGGTGCTCCTGGGCGCGCCGCCCGAGCCCGCCCCCGTCTCCGCTTTCAGCCTCATCTTCGGTCGCCGGTCCCTGGGCGGCTCCCTCATCGGGGGCATCAAGGAGACCCAGGAGATGCTGGATTTCTGCGCCGAGCATGGCATCACCTCGGATATCGAGCTGCTCCCCGTCCAGCAGGTGAACGAAGCCTACGCCCGCATGCTCAAGGCCGACGTGCGCTACCGTTTCGTGCTGGACATGAGCACACTCTAGTGCCGCTCCATCGAATTAGCAGAACCATTTCACTTCGACAAATAGAAGCGGGAAATCTGCGGCGGGCGCTGACCGATCTTGTCCTCTCGGTACCTTGAGCCAAAAGCCTGGAAACACAGAGCGGAGCAGAGCACCACAGAGACTCGCAGAGCTGCACCACCAGTCTCATCGGCGAGCATGGATCCCCCGGGTTTTTGAAGGGGAGGGTCGTCGGCAAACACTAGCGTTTGCCGGCGACCCTCCCCTTCAAAAACTCCCTGGGCAAAGCCCAGGGACCCCGCTGAAAGCGGGGCCTGGGGTTCCATGCGGGGATGGGACGGAACACGGTAGACGCTGCTTTTCTGCGGACTTTGTGCTGCTCTGCTCCGCTCTGCCATGAAAATAGGCGTAACTTGCTAGCCAGTAACAAGCTATGAAACAGCCTCCGGGGCCTCCAAGGTGACCTTGTAGCCGAGACGTTCCAGGTC
>Ga0316217_10000088_pt1 | contig 135071 bp, 106 predicted proteins | sample 1anoAmetaG_FD_203633 | JGI IMG/M metagenome (GOLD analysis project Ga0316217, IMG submission 203633) | Freshwater microbial communities from Trout Bog Lake, Wisconsin, USA - 1anoA | ecosystem: Environmental > Aquatic > Freshwater > Lake > Hypolimnion/Profundal zone | place: USA: Wisconsin... | reverse complement strand
CTTTTGTAGCTGAATATGGTTCTTCATGGCAGACTCCTTTGGTTGAATTACCAAGGAACATACCATGCTGGTGTGACAGAATAAGTCGCATCAGGCCAGTGGCTGAAGATTAACACCAATCAGGACGTGTAATGCTCTGCTCTACCATATCCAACGGAGGCGACCGAGAGATGAACTTTACCGCTAACCGTGGAATACTCAGGCCCAATCCTCGGTCTCATTTTCCTGCGCTTGCTGAGGTGTGTTTTGCAGTCCTGCACGGCAAGCTTCGAAACCGCCGTCGCATCATCACGGCGCTGCAGCCGGGTCGATGAACCTGCCGCCGGACGAGGAAACAGTTTTTCATTTTCTTGAAATCAAGACGAGGAGGACGACCAATGAGCGACCAGGAGTTAATCAGCAGAATCATGACTGATGTGAAGGACGAGGCGCTACGTGATAAGTTGCTGACTGCCGTCGTTTCTAAGGAGACGCAAAATAGCCCTGACGGAAATATCCTGACGAGTATCGGCCTTCAGCCGGACGCAATAACGAAAAATCTCGGGATGGGCAGGACCATTGGTAAAATCATCCTGGCTTCATTTTTTCTTGTCGGCGCCGGCATGCTGGCTTTGAACCTCCTTTTGCGTGACCTGTTCGGGGTGGCGATGGGGGGCGCATTCATGGTTGGGTCGGTTGTCACCTTTTTTGGTAGTGAGAAATCCTATCGTAACTTGTTGGGCAAATAACCAGGGCTGAGCTACCAGGTTGGCAGGATCGAGTAACTTTTGTAGTGCAGTACAGTATCGGATCAACACACCGACCGAATCTTCCCTATGAGGCTCGCCTGAGCACTACCGAGGAGGCATCAATGTCGTTCAACCACTTATCCTGCTACATTTTGCTGCTTACGCTGCTTGTCACTACAGGCTGTGCCAAAAAAATCGCACTTGGCACCATCGACGACGGGTTAAAGCCGAAGGCAACAGCCAGCGGCAAGGTGCACATTATGCCGATTATCGACAATGCCGGTATCGTCAAATTCGACGATGGCTTCTACTCCACAGTCAGCAACAAACCGAAAACCGTGTTCAGATCCGAAACGCGCCCCTCCGACATGATGGAGAAAAGCATCGTCACCTGCCTGACGCAAGCAGGACTTATTGTTACCAGCGGCCCAACCGTACCGGAAGACGCCGACCTCGTGCTGACTTCGAACCTTAGAATGGTGCACGTCGACCCCAGCTATCCGGTTTCCTCTCTCGGGCTGAACATAGCTGTGGCAGTGTTTACCGGCATAGTTGTCTCGGGCAACGTCCCGAATGCAGCCATTGTCGTTCTCAATATCTTTGATGCACCAAAGGCTCAGGTAATTAGCGATGCAACATTTGCCGGAGACAGAAGCTATGGGATAGCCCTGTCGCAGGGCGGTTGCGCCGAGAACGCCTTCCGACTGGTGCAGAACGACTACTGCGGTTGGCTACAGCAGAAGGTAGCGGCTTTTCGTGCCGATCCGGTAGCCGCAAGCCAGAGCAACCAGGCGGAGGCATTGGCTCTGGCCAAGACGGCCAAGAGGCGCTAGCGGTTTAGTCCAACCCCCATTAAGCGCCCTCTAGCCAAGCATCGGCGAAAGGGTGCTTTTGAATTGCCTCCGGAGCTTTCTCGATTGCGCCACGTCAATGCTTACCCTGCATTTTCCTTCGACTAGAGGTAATCCTGTGAAAACATCACTTAGCAAGGTTCGATTGCATCTCGCATACGGCTATATCGGGGGATGCCTGGCTCACACGATAGCGGCCTATTTTATCTGTTGGTTAGCAGGGGCAAAGCTTACGTCAATCCCAACCTTAATAGCAGTTTACGGAACTCTGGCAGCGCTTGCCTTGATGAACATAGCGGCCCTATCGCGGACCTGGCGCTATATCTCTCTTGCGGCAGTACAAGAGCTTAAATGGTGCTGGTCTAAGGCTCTTGCATATGGCGTGTATGGGGAACTTGCCTTGCCACGGCCGGTGAGGGCTCACGGCCGAGACGATTACGATTATGACGAGGACGATGATAGATCGGATGATTGGGACTATGTGAGTGATTACGTTATCCCTCTTGGGCTGTGGGATAAAAAGGATTAGTAGGGGGCGACATGGCAACGAAATCAACGAGCGCAGAGTTTCAACTTTTACGGACAACCGCGATCTATGCCGGATTGAGCTGGTCCGGGATCATGGCACTAGCCTATCTCATTCTGATAATGTGGCTGTTTCAATGCGACCAATTACATTATGCAGCAGACAGTATGCGGCCGGTTGTTAATGTTGTTGGGCCGTTGGTTTGGGCGACCGTCGCCTTTTGCGCTGCTTCATCGTGTCAGAAAAGCATAAACCGGCAGCTTAAGAAAATCATGGCCGGGGTACGACTTGACCCGGCGGCGGCGATCCTGCGCGGCATCAACCAGGGCAATCAATAGAGCACAAGTCAGAAACAGGGGGCCGGGGGATCATCTGGCCCTTGCTTGCCCGACAACGACCACCCAAAGGGGGCAAGGGATCATTCCCCGCGCTACTCAATACTGCCATCGCCATCACCACCGGTGTGATCGGAGGTGGGGAGACACCGCAGGCCGCCATAGTCGTAAAAAACAGCTTGGAGGACCGCAAAACTCAGGCTGCCGCAGATGTGGTTTTCACCGAACGCGAGGCCTCATTCGTGCACTTAACAAATAATAGTGGTGGCGAACGCGCTTTCCGACTAGTCCAGGAGACGTACTGCGGTTGGCTTCAGCAGCAGATTGCCGATTTCCAGGCTCATAAGACTGCCCCACAGTACCTGAAGAGAGCCGAAAACTAGCAGCTTCAGGGCTTGCTTTTCCACCTCATTTATGGCATACAAAATGGCATACATTTTTGTCTATTTGTAGGCTATATTACTTGAATTACAGCATAAGTGCCGTCTCCAGTCTTCGGCACCAAGAAAAGATCAGGGAGTTACGGAAAACCGTGGCTCCCCTTTTTTTTGTTTCTGGTCTTCACACACCACTCTTTTCCCGGGTTTCTTAAATTTCTTAATCCGTGGATTGGCTAGTAGCATATTTTCATGCCTGCCCGCTTTTCCAAAAAATGAATATCTGGTCGGAGATAAAAATTTTCGGCAGAATAAAGGAAGAACACAAGAGATAAGCCTGACCACGCCACAAAAAAGGTCTGCAATTATCAAGGTCCCTTTCCATAGAACACTGAACGAGCCATTTCCCTCGCTGCCACCTGATAGCTTTCCTGAGGGTGTGTCTTGCAGTAATTTTCCAAAAGCAAGGTGCCCGTTTCGCCATTGGCTATTTCCAGTTTGGGTACGTTGTTGATTTTCCGGTCATAGGTCGCAAGTCCGGTGAGATACCCGCTTAACCAAAGCTCAAATGGCAACGTTTTCCTTTGGAGACGCGCTTTGAGATACGATACGCAGGGTACATTCCCTGCCATATTGGTGGGGATATCACCGCAATGAGCCGAGTTGCAGAAAAAGGAGGAGAGCATGAACACTATGATTCTGACGGTCATCATTTCTCCAAAAAACAGGCGGGCTTCAGTGCCGATTCATGACCAGTCCGAGCAACTTCTCAGGCGGCAGGAGCTCTACGGCCCGGTTTATGTCCTTGAGCGAGGTCTGCCCGGCCTGGGCCACTACCAGGATGTAGTCTACCAGCGGCGCAAAGGCGACGGCGTCGGCGCTGGAAAGAATCGAGGGGGCATCGAAAAATACGTACCTTTCGGGGTAGCGGTGCTTCATCTCCTGCACCAGATCCCGCATCCCCGGCGAGCCGAGCAGCTCGCAGCTATCCCGCACCGTCTTACCCCCGGATATAACGGAGAGCTTTTCGACGCCAGGCCAGACAAAGAGTTCGGTGATCGGGCAGTCATCCATCAGGTAGTCGACCAGCCCACGGTCGCTCGGAAAACCCATGAGACTGTGGACCTGCTGCTGCCTCAGGTCGCAGTCAACCAGCAGGGCCGTCTGCTTGAACTCTTTGGCAAATGTTAGAGCCAGGTTGATTGAAGTGAGGGTCTTCCCCTCACCAGGAAGCGCACTGGTAACCATGACGGTGGCCCCCCCTCTCCCTCCGCTTAACTGCAGGATGCGGGTCCTTAGTTGTCGGTAAAACTCCACCTCCGGGCTGTCGGGGAGAAAGGCAACGCAGCGGTTGGCCGACATGACCCGCGGATTGAGCCGCACCGACCGGGACAGCGAGTAAACCGGAGCGACATAGCCCATCTTTTCCAGATCCGAGGGACGGACTATGGGAGGGTGCGTCAGTTCGGCCTCATCCGGCATACTCCGGTCAGCTGCCATATTTTTCCTGAACCTTGTCAGCGGGCCACGGAACAGGCCGAAGGACGAGCGGTTGGGGGATTCCAGCACTGCTTCGGATTCCTGCGCCGTTTCTCTTTCGCCTTCCCTATCGGGAGCTGATTCACGCCTCATTTCCTGTCTCCGAGCTGTATCGCCATGCTCCCCAGTCGGTAACGGGAGGTCGGCGTCCATAATCGGTGCACCCGGCATGAGTATCGACTCTTCGCACGTCTGGACCGGCTCCAGCTGTTTTCTGAGGGATCTTCTCGCAATTGCCATGACGGTCATACTCCTTTTATTGGCACCCGGGCACCGGGTGCGGGGCCTTTACTGTTGAAGGGTCGCTTAGAGCTTCGCCGCGCGCCGCAGCAGCCGTGCCCAAAAAACATCCAGATCCATCACCAGGAACTGGAAGGCAAGCGGAACCAGCACCAGCACGACGAGCAGGCCGACAAAGGTGTACCTGCGCCGTACCCGGCGCCGGTCCAGATCCTGCCAGGTGAAGATTTCGGGAATGCACGCCAGCACCGGCAGGGAAGTGGCGAGGCAAAGCTGTTCAGGGGTGCGCGCCGTATGGTCGTTTTGCTCCCTGAGTGCTGCCATCCCTGCGCCGGATCCGATGCCGAGCACCAGGCCGATCAGGAGGATGGCGGGAATATTGGGACTCACCGGCTTTTCCGGCAAGCGCGCCGCGTCGATTAGCGAAAAACGCTCCCCCTTTTGCTCCTTTTCCAGGCCGTGCGATGTCTTCGACTCCAGGTATTTCCGGGTCAGGTCGTCGAACTTGAGCTGGTAGTGGTTGCGGTCATCCAATAGCGCGCGGAACCCCTCCTCGACCCCCGGAGTGGCGGCGACCCTCTTGCGGTAGTCGTCCCTTTTTTTGGTAAAGATTGTTATCTGGCGCTTGGCGGTATCGATCTCCGATTGAATGCCGGCAAGCTGCGAGGCGAGCGTCACATAGGCCACGTTGTCCGGCTTGTTGTCCGCAGTGTCCCGGCCGGAGGAACGCAGTTGCTTCAACAGGTCGGCGAGCTCGCTCTTGGTCTTGATCACGTCGGGATGCTCATCGGTCAGACGCGTTTTCAGCTCTCCCAGGCGGACCCGGAGTTCGGCCAGCCGGGTCTTATCCTGGCTCGCGCCGTCCGTGGAGATAGAATCCAACTGGTTCTTCGTGTAACTCTCCTTTTCTCTCAGCCCGCGCACCTGCTCGTTCAAGGCCGTGATGTCGTGCTCGACCGATTCCGAGATCTGCAGGTTCGCCTGGACCAACTCAGGGAGTGCGGTCACGTTTTTCTGCTTGTAGGCGGCAATTTTGGCATCGGTCTCGGCCAGATGCGCCTTCACCTCCTGCATACCCTCTTCCATGAAATCCGTGGTCCCCTGGGACTGCCGCTCCCGGGTCGCCAGGTTCTCCGAGAGGTAGAGCGAGGCGAGCTCGCCCGCCACCTGCTGCACCACCTGGGGACTGGTTCCCTCATAGGAGAGGGTGAAGGCGATGGTGGCCGGCTTGGGCATGCCGGTGCGCGGGTCGATGACGTCGGCGGAGATGGTGTTGAGCCTGATGTCTTTCCTGAGCTTGGCGACGATCTCCTCTGTGGTCCATTTCACCTTCAGGTCCGGGTAGAGGTTGAACTTTTTGATGATTTCCAGAAGTTTGTCGGTCCCCATGATCCTCTGGTTTATGGTCTGCAGCCTCTGGTCCGCGAAGCTGGTTACCGTTGTGTTGACGTAGTCGCGCGGAACCTCCTGCTCCTCGATGAGGATGGTGGAGGAGGAGCGGTAGTGCGGGGGAATCAGGAAGGCGATGAGCGCCGAGAGAACGAACACCGCGATTGCGGTGACGACGATGCTCGACCTGCGCCGCTTGAGAATATCGAGAAAATCCTGCATTGTCTTAACTTGTTGTCCCATGCTGTTGCCTCACGCTGCCGGTAAAGTCGTTATGAGTCTTGTTGTCGTTTAGTCGCTGCGCCGGGTCGCAACCGGTCCTTGTGGTCCTGCTGCTCCTTAAGCCGGCGCCAGCGGCCCGGCGCGCCTACCAGGACCTCGGGTGTTGCCAGGAAAGCTGCACCATGATGACGTTCTGGTTCATCTGCGCCCCAAGGATCGGATAATCGGTGCTGTTGTAGGTGTAATTCAGCACCAGCGCCAGGTCGCTGGGGGCATCGAAAAACTCGTAGCGCAGGGAGCCTCCCAGATTCCTGAGGCGCTCGTCGATTGCTACACCGTACTGCTCGGCTCCTGACCAGTTGCGGGAATAACCGGCCCCCAGGCTTCCAGAAAGACGCGGGGTGAACTTCTCGGAAAGGGAAAGGGCCACCAACGTTCTCTGGGTAGCGCCGCTTTGGCCGGAGGCTGCGGTCAGATCCTGGGACAGGGTGAGGCTCCCCGAAAGCCTCTCGTGTGCGTAAGCGAGGACAAGACTCCCCAGTGGCCCCCCTTCATCATGGCTTCCCCACACCGGGGAACCGGCTACCCGATACCGGGAACGGGTATACCTCCCTCCCGCATTAAGAGAAAGGTGCCAGAGTTCGTTAATATCCCTCGACATCCCCAGGGTAACTCCCAGGCTGTCCACCCGCGAAAGGTCGGTGGCGTCTCGGGTGACGCTCAGCACCTGCGCCAGTCGGGTGCCAGGGAAGCGGCGCCCCAAGTCGTAATCGACCTCGGCACTTCCCAGGTAATGCCTGGTGCTCAGGTAGGCGGTGTTGTCGTAGTCGTCACGGCCATAGCCAAGGCTCAGGGAAGAGCTCACCAGTTCGCTCACCCGGTAACTTTCCCCGACCCGGTAATTCTGGTGCAGCGTTTGGGATCTGATAACCAGAGAGGTCGCCGGATCGATGTAACTGGCGCTGGTATCCCTGGTCCCCCCGAGGTCCGCGTTCAGCACCAGTTTCGGGGAGAGCGTGTAGCCACCGGAGCCGCGTACAAAATAGCCGAGCCCGTCGCTTGCGCTGTTACGCAGATACAACAGTTCGCTGACTCCCCCTGCCAGGGTAGCGCTGATGTTTTCGTTGCTCTCGGAGAGAGCCAGCCCGGGGGAGACCGTGGTGAGGTAATCGGCGCGCCTGCCGGAGATGCTCGAGAAGATGTTGTCGTTGTACAGCTCGCTAAGCGACAGGCTCGGCGTAGTGATCAGCTGTCCCGCGTACAGCGGCACCGGGAGCAGGCAGAGCGCGGTCAGCGCCGGAAACAGGCGCAAGGGTTGCCATAAATCAGGGAACAAGGATCACGTCGCCTTTTTGCAGGTCTATGTTGGTTTCCAGGTGCTTTCCTTCGGCGACGTCGTCATAGTTGAAGGAAAAGACCGAGGTCTTCCCGTCCTGCTTGCGGAACACCTTCACCTCACCCCTGCGCGCATACTGGTTCAGCCCCCCGGCCATGGCCAGTCCCTGCAGTACGTTGGTGGTGGCCACCATCATCTGTCGCCCGGGGGCGTTGACGCGCCCGATGATGTAAAAGATCATGCTGTTGGACTGCTTCACCTCCACGGTGAGACCCGCGTCGGTGATGTAGCGGGTGAGTTTGCGCTCCAACTCCGCCTTGAGCTGAGCCAGGGTCTTGCCTCCGGCGACCAGATCTCCCACCAGCGGGAAGGCGATCTTGCCGTCGGGTAGCACCACCACGGAGCGGGTCAGGTTTTCGTCGCGCCACACCGAAATGCCGAGCAGGTCGCCCGGGCCGATGATGTATTCCTGCGACAGCTGGGGGCGCCCCGGCGCCGGTTCGGCGGTCTCGCCTGGGTGCGGGTCCGGTGCCAGGCCGAGAAAGCTCGCCGCCTCGCGCCACCAGGAAACCGGTTCCGGGACGGCAGGAGGCGCGGCATCCGGCGCGCCGGCAGGTGTGACTGCGGCAGGTGTGACTGCGGCAGGAGCAGTTGCAGCGGGTGCGGTTGCAGGCGCTGCTGCTAGATCGGCAGCTTCGGCGTCATCGGCAGCCTCAACAGCCTCAGCAGCATCGGCAGCGGCGGCATCCACGGCATCGGGTGCGGGCCCGCCGGCTAGCAGCGGCGCGGCGGCACTCTGCTTTGCCGGGGACGCCTTCGCCTCAGGGGCCGGGACCTCGTGTCCGGAAATCGCAGGGCGCGCCGACTCCGACATCTCAATAGCGGTGTCTGGCAGAGTTCCCCGGTCTTCGGCCAGCGCCACAGTTAGTGAGAGCACCGACTGCATGATCATAAATAGTGCAAAACTTCGTACTGACATTTTTTCCCTCACCCTACCAACACAAATCAAATGTAGACTGCCAGCGGGCGCACACAAGTTGGTGCGCCCCTACCCTGCCGGAAGTTAGCTCGCCTTCTTCCTCTAAGTAGAGGGTAGGAGTAAAATAAGAGCATGTACTGTGACACAGTTGCGTCAATGACACGAATTTTATACATGCTTAAGGTTACGTTCGCATCACAACTGAATGAATATTTTAGCAAGGCCGTAATAGTCAGGCGTGCTGAGTCCACTTGATGTTTCCCCCGGTTCAAACAGGTTGCCAACCGGTTTCGATTGTGCGACTCACACCCGTCAGATCTTGGCCAGGGTCCGGGTCGCCTCATCCCTCCCCGCGAAGGCACCCGTGCCGGAAAGCGCCTTGTTCAGCATCTGCTTGGCCTCCTGCAGTTTGCCAGCCTGGAAGAGCGCCATACCCAGATGGAAGTTTACCTCGGGGACTTCAGGTTTCTTGGACTGCACCTGCCGCAAGAGTTCCACCGCCTTTGGTGCCTCGCCCTTCTTGTAATGCAGCCACCCGAGGGTGTCCAGCACGTTGAAAGCCTCCGGATTGAGTGTGCGCGCCTTTTCGGCGATGCCGAGAGCGCGGTCGAGATCCCCGGGGGAGCTGGAACTCTCGGCTATAAGGAAGGCAAGATCGTTCGCCACAAGCCACGACCTCTGATTGAGCGCGTAGGCTTTTTCATACTCGGCGCGGGCGCGGGCCTTGTTCCCCTGCTTCAGGTAGAGTGCACCGCTCTTCACGTACCCGATGGGTAGCTTGGGGGCCAAGCCGCGTACCCGGGCATACTCCGCCTCCGCCTTGGCCTCCTGACCGCTGGCCACGTAGAGATCCCCCAGTTCCACCCGGCTCTCGATATCCGCGGGAAGCTTGACCAGAAGGTCGATCAGCACCTTCTGGGCGGCCGGGTAATCTTTCTGGGAGCCGTAGTAGCGGGCAAAGGCGAACTGCACCTCGCGCGAGCCCGGCTCCAGCTTTTGGGCGCTCTTCAGGGTGTCCAGGGCGAGGCCGTTGTCCTTCTGCATCAGGTAGGCCTGGGCTAGCCGGATGTACCCCTCGAGAAAACTCGGTTTCTCGCTTACCACGGTCCGCAGCTCGTTGACCGCGTTGAGCGCGTCGTGCTTTTGCAGCAGGATATTCCCCTTGACGAAATGGGCCTCGACGTTCTTGGGACTCTCCTTCAGCACCTCCTCCACATACCCGGCTGCTTTTTCCAGTTCCCCGCGTTGCAAGTAGAGTTGGGCCAGGGATGTTTTCGCCTGGACCACCCCGGGGTCGCTCTCCTTGCCGAGGGCGGCGCTCTCCTTCAGTGCTGCCAGCCCCAGGTCGACTCGACCGGTTTTCAGATAGAACTCGGCCAGGGCGAAGCGGAGCTGGAACCCTTTAGGGTTCTTGGTGACCCCCTCCTTCAGCTCGCGTTCGGCGTCGGCATCGCGTCCGTGGCCCAGGTAGAAGGCCACCACCTTGAGACGGCGCTCCTCGCTGTCGGGTTCGCCGGCGACAATCTTATTCAGCAGCTCGAGCGCCTTGGGCTCATTGCCGAGAGACCAGTAAAAAGCGGCCAGATTAAGGGAGTAGTTGAAGTTCTTGGGCTCCAGGGCACAAACCTTGATGAGGAGCGTAACCGCCTCGTCCTTTCTGTCGGACTGAGCGCACAGGCCCGCCAGGGCGAGGTACAGCTCGACCGAGCCCGGGTTGGCCGACATGCCGCGTCTGACGGCGTCCTCCCCTCCCTTGGTATCCTTTGCCTGCAGACAGGCGTTGGCCAAGAGCAGATAGGCATCCGGCTTGGTGACGCCACGGGCGATCACAGCCTCCAGAAAGGGGCGCGCCGCAACCTGCTCGTTACGCGCCACCATGACGGCCCCTTTCAGAAGCAGGGCATCCGGATAGTTAGGGTCGAGCTTTAGCACCTGTTCGGCCTTCTCCAGCGCCTTGTCTAGCTGATGCACGGCAAAAAAGATCTTTCCCAACTGGTACTGGGCGCCCTTGTCGGCAGGGTTCAGCTGGACGGCCTTGCTGAAGTCGCCGAAGGCCCCCTTGAGGTTATTTTCCTTCAGGTCGATCAGCCCGCTGAGCTGGTAGGCATCGGCGAACTTCGGATCGATCTGGATCGCGTTTTTCAGTTCGATGCGGGCCTTCACGTAGTCCCCCTGGTCGTACAGGGTTTTTCCCTTGGCGAAAAATTTCTGTTTCTTCGCCTCGGGGCCGGAGCAGGCAACCAGCAGCAGGAGAAAGAGGAAACAAATAAGCCGGGTGGAGCGGATGTTGTGCATGATACTTCCTCCTTGGATACTATCAGGGACAGTTTTAAATGGCCATGGCAAGCAGCGAGGCCGCGCTCCAGAGGGCGAGGCGGTTCAATTTGCCCCTCATCTCGGACTGCAGCACCTCAAAGCTGAAATAAAGCAGCAGGATCTTGGCGGCGGTGAGCCCGACCTGGTACTCCTGGATCTTCTGCTCGGCGAGATTGGGAACCACAAGGGCCAGCATGATGATCAGAAAGTCCATGGGAGTGCTGCGAAAGCCCGACTTCCTGCGGGAGAATTTCGAGATCAGGATGATCAGCACGGCGACGACACCGAAGGAGGCGTTGAAGACCCGGACCGGCAAGGTGTCGGATAAGAGCGCCGCCAAGTCGCCACTCGAATAGACGGAAAAGGGGATCAGCAGGTACAGTACCACCCTCAAGAGCCCCGGCAGCCAGTGCTCTTTCCAACGGCAGACGGCGAGGATCAGCGCGCTCAGTGCGACGCAGGCAAGACGCGGGTAGAGGGTGGGGGGCTGCGCCACCAGACAGGTGAGGAACAGCAGCAGGGGGACTCCCGTTTCGAAGAGCTGGAAGGAGTACCTGATCACCACCCCATCCTGCTTCAGCTGGCGCAGCCTCCCGGCGACCTTCGCGTCCAGGAACTGGAAGCGCCTCACCTTGCTCCGGTTTCGGGCGGCGTGCCTGAAGCCTGCCAGTACCAGGAGGGAGAAAATCAGGTAGCCTGCCAGAAGTCCCCAATCCGAGTAAAAGCGGAAATGGACCGCGACCAGCAGCAGGAAGGCCTGGAACACGTAAATGATAAGCACGCTCTCCGGGTGCAGAAACCCGAGGTCCATGAGGTTGTGATGGAAATGGTTCTTGTCGGCGGCAAACGGGGAGCGTCCCGAGCCGATCCGGGTGAACATGACCGTGAGGGTATCGAGCACCGGAAAGCCGAGCAGAATGAGCGGAAGCATCGGACTGAGCGCGGTTGGATGCCCCTGGGTCAGCCCCAGGGAGAGGGTGATCGCCGAGAAGCCGAGGAACTGGCTGCCGGAATCACCCATGAAGATGGAGGCCGGATGCGTATTGAAGCGCAGGAAACCGAAGAGCGCTCCCCCCAGGGCAAGGCTGATCAGGCCGATGGCGAAGCTGTTATCCAGGTAGGCCAGGTAGCCGATGCCGGCGAAGATGAGCAGGCAGATACCGCCGGCCAGACCGTCCAGCCCGTCAGCCAGGTTGATGGCATTGGTCACCCCGACGATGACCAGTACCGTGAGCGCGACCGCTCCCCATTCCGGTAGCAGATAGTTATCCGGCGCCAGCATCCCGAGGCTCCTGATCTGGATCCCCCCCAGAAAGACAGCGCTCAGGGCAGCGGCCACCTGGCCCAGAAACTTGGTGCGCGGGGCGAGTTCGCGGAAATCATCCACCGCCCCGAAGATCACTAGGATGCCGGCGCCCATCAGGTAGGCCTGCACGAACCGGTCGGCATACTGCCAGCAGACGATCGGGATGAAGGCGCCCAGCGCCATGGCGATCCCGCCGACCCGGGGAATGGGGAACTGGTGAACCTTCCGCTCGTTGGGAAGATCGACCAGCTGCAGGCGCATCGCGAGTGCGCTGAAGGCTGGGGTCAGGGCGATGGTAATGAGTACCGAAATAAGTAAGGTTGCTAAAAAGGTCATGGGCCCCTGTCGGCTAGTTGGGAATGAACTGCGCCAGCACCGGTGTGATCTCCCGGGTGAACCCCTGGAGGCGCTGCTCGGCGTCGGCCAGGCGCTCGCTCTCGTACACCGGGGTGATGACACGGACCAGGGCTCCGTCGGTCCTGCGGCTGGTGAGCGCGTTCCAGAAGGTGTAGAGCTTCAGCTGGAAGAGGCTGGTGAGCACCCGACCGCGCTGGGGGAACCAGTAATAGGTCAACTCCCTGACCCCGTTTTTCTGCATGCAGGCGCGGCTCACCCGGACCGGGTCGCCCCCACCCCCAAGGGGAAAACTGCTGCTTCCCGACTCCTCGAAAACCCACCCCCCTCCGGGGAGGCAGGAGGCCGGCGAGTGGATGGCGCCCCCCTTGGTCTGGCTGCCGTAATAGGCGGTGTAAAAGCTGACGGTCTTTCCCTGGCGGTCCCGGTAATCGATCATCGTGTAGTCATCGAAATTGAGCGCGTCGAGGAACTCCTTCTCCATGACGGTTTTTGAGCCTTGCCAGTAGGCGACCCGCAGGGGAAACTGGGCAAAGGGGCGGGCTACCGGGACCTTTTCGCGCACCTCGACCCGGTGCGACGCCACGATGGCGCAGACCATGAGCAAGGCGCAGACCGCGAACTTGGCGTGCGGTAACTTGATGCCGGCCACGGGGGTGCTTGCCTGCAGGCCGCCACCAGGCCCCGCGCCGTCCGGCAGTGCGGCTCCCCGGGGGCTTTCCGGGAAGACTTTCTTCAAAAGCCGCAATTCCAGCACGAGCAGACCCAGACTCACCATGAATATGAACCAGCCGGAGAAGTCGTGGAAAAAGCCCTCGGCGACCATCGGACCTAAGTACTGGTACAGGATGCCGACCGAGGCGATGCGCATGCCGTTGGTCACCACCGAGATCGGGATGCTGGAGAGGACCAGCAGGGCGCGTTGCCACCATTTGCCCCGGTAGTAGTAGGCGAGCAACAAGGAAAGGATGATCAGCGGGAAGAAGTAGCGCAGGCCTGAGCAGGCGTCGACCACCTGAAGCTTGGTAAACCCCAGGTCGATGACGTTCCCCTCCCGGTAGGCGCTCAGTCCGTACCCCTGCATCAGGAACACTCCCAGCTGCGAAGAGATTAATTTCAGCTTCAGGGTCAGGTTGTTGTTGATGAAGGCGGGGAACGGGAACATGGAGATCAGGAAGAGTACAGGGAAGCCGACTCTCAGCAACCTGCCCCACCCCAGGTGAAACCAGAGGAACCCGACCAGCACCAGCCAGGAACCGATGAACATGACGTAGTATTCTCCCCCGAACTCTCCGAGAAAGTACAGGGTTATGCCGAGACACAGGGGGGCCAGTGGGGCCCAGGAAGTCGAGGCAGGTGTCGCCCGCAGCTCCCCGCGCCGTTCCCAGACAAGGTACCCGACGATCAGGGGAACGAAGTAGCAGTAGTTGTAGTCATCCCAGGTCCACTCGAAAAGCAGCTGTTCATAGGCGGGGCGAAAGAGCAGCGCGAAGAGAAGCAAAGAGACGGTGCCATAGATCCAGGCCGCAGGGGAATGGGAACCGAAAGGGCCGGCGCTCTCTTTATTAACTTGAGTCGTGTTAAACTTGGTCACTAAAGACTCTCCTGAGACATCCAAGGTCCGAAACGATCTTCACAGCGTTTCCCCAGCGGTAAGGGGAAATAAAACTCTTTCGCAGCAAAAGTGCTGAGAGGACGGATTGGTAATGGGGTAGTGGGCAAGAACATTTTGTCAGGTAGCAATAGCCTAACTATGTTGTCGTCACATTACAAAAAGGTTAATTCTGGGACAATTTGACACTGAAGGCCGGAGCCTGCGCCCGAAACATGTGTGAGAAGTGATACTGCCGGGGGTCTACAAATTTCCAAAGACGAAAAACTGGCCGATTTTGCGCAGCGGTTTTAAATAAAGGGTCCAGGGGTACGGTCTCAACCTGTTTATCCTCCAGGCTTTCCGGTCCATCAGGTTTGCCCGTAGCCGGTTGCCCAGGGAGGCGTTGCTCGCCCCGCCGCTGCGCATTTTAACGAGGATTTCCGGGAGGTAGGCGCCGGAGATCTCGTGCCTGAGCAGCATGCGGAGCATCAGCTCGTAATCGGCCGCCGTCCCCATCTCTTGGTTGAACGCCCCGTAGCGCTGGTACACCGAGCGCCGCACGAAGAAGGTCGGGTGGGGCGGCATCCACCCCATGTAGAAGCGGGAAAGGGAGAACTCGCCCGATTTCCAGTAGCGCACGACGCGTGTCGTGTCGCGGCAGCCGACATAGATCAGGTCGCCATAACAGGCGTCGACCGTGGGATCCGCAAAAACGCGCTGCACCCACTCCAGGACCTCAGGGCCGGCGTAGAGATCGTCGGAATTCAAGATGCCGACCACCTCGCCGCTGGCCAGCGAGATCCCCTTGTTCATGGCATCGTACATGCCGTGGTCGGGCTCGGAGACCACTTGGCCGACATGGGGGTAGCTCTTGACGATGGCGAGCGTTTCGTCGGTCGAGCCGCCGTCGATGATGATGTGTTCGGCCCGCACCGACTGGGATTCCACGCTCTCCAGACAGTCACGGATGGTGCCGCAACTGTTGTAGCTCACGGTGATAATGGAAATGCTCGTCATGGGCTTGCCACCCTTATTTTTGCAGAGAATCTTCTGGATATCTCCCTCTCATACCGGGTCATGAACAGACACATGTCAAGGCCGGCGGAACCATCGAGAAAGCCACGTTGCCACAAAAACATGTAAATGAACCGCAGCAGCCATCGGGCAGGCAAATGGGGCCAGATCCGCACCTTAACGGCCCTGCGTCGTTCCAGGGCGTTGCCGAAGAAAGAGGGCTTCAGTGCCCCGGTACTGGTGCCCCGAACGGTTTTTGCCATCTCGCGAGCTTCCAGTTCCGCGTAGTTTAGGTGCTTTTGCCACAGGTAGTCCCTGCCGCGCCGGTCTTCGTGGTGCATGTCGTGCCTGAGATAACCGACGGAACCGTCGACGACCATGTGTTCATGCACGTCGCGCTCTTCGTAGCGTGCCTTGCCGTGTCTGAAGAACCGGAGGTTCCAGGACGGGTAGTAACCGCAATGGCGGATTTTTCTCCCCTGCCAGACGAAATACCGGTTGACGTAGAAGCCGGCGTTCCCGGTTCGGGTCTCGCCCGAGGCAAGCGCCAGCAGCTCGTCGCGCAAAGCGGCCGTTATCGCCTCATCAGCGTCCAGGATGAAGACCCAGTCGGTCCGGATCGGCAGCCGATCCAGACCCCAGTTTTTCTGGCGCGCGTACCCTTCCCAGGCGTGATACTCGAAGCAGGCGCCGGCCTTCTCGGCAATCTCCCTGGTCCTGTCACTGGAACCCGAATCGAGGACGAATACTCGGTCGGCGAAGGAACAGCTCGCAAGCGCGTGAGGCAGGTTCTTTTCCTCGTTGAGTGTCGGGATCAGGATGCTGATGTTGGTCGTCATGGCTCCCTTCTCAGCGTGCGTTTTTTTATCGGTCGGGCCGGGTTGCCACCGACAATGTTCCAGGGCTCGACGTCCCGGATGACGACCGCCCTAGCCGCGACGATAGCCCCCTCCCCGATGCTCACCCCCGGTCCGAGAAAAGAGTCTGCGCAAATCCAGACCTGGTCCCCAACCTTTATCGGAGGTTTCAAAAGCGGCAAATCAGGGTTCTGGTAATCGTGGCTGCCGGCACAGAGGTGGGCTCTTTGTGAAACGGTCGTCCTGCAACCTATGCTGATCTTCCCGAGGCTGTAGATATAGGCATGTTCTCCGATGCTGGACCAGTCACCGACCTCAAGATTCCACGGCATGTAGACGGTGGCTGAATTGTACACATGGACATGCCTGCCGATCTTCGCTCCGAAGAGGCGGAGCAGGAAGCTGCGCCAGCCGAACAGGATCCTTGGGCTGAAACGGAACAGCAAAGGGGCGGCCATGCCCCACAGCACACGGCACAGCATCTCCCTGGCGGAGTATTTGGATGTTTTTCTGTTTTGAGCAATGTCGAGCGTTCGTTCCTGCAAAGGGGTGCCTCCGCTATGGTAAAAGTGTCCGGTGTGCCGCAAGCACCCAGGCTTGCCCTGGTCCGCTTCCCTTTCGGGCGCGATCGCCGATTCGCGCGGCCCTTACAGGACCAGCAGCCTGTTGATGGTGGCCGTACCAGAATTGAGCCGGAGAGTGATGGTGTGTGCCCCCCGCACCCCGGCAATGAACATGAATTCGGAATCCCACACCTGTGAATTTTGCGGGACCAGCGCATGCCAGGCACCCCCGTCGAGGGCATACTGCAGACCTGCGGGCCAGGAACCGTTCTGCAGATCAACATCCAAACCTACCATCACCATCCCCCCGGTGAAGCTCAGCGTGCTGCCCGCCTGTGTGCTGCTCACCCCGGAGCAACTCCCCGTGCCGACCCCGGTACAGCATGCCGACGGGAGGCCGGCTCCGCTGCAGCCAGCATTGGCCAGGGTCCAGACACCGGTCGAGCTGTCTTGACCCACCAAATCCCAACCGGAGAGGATGGTCGAAGCGGCTTCGTAACCCGCCGTGGAGGGATTCAGGCGCGGGTAGTCGGCCAGGTTCCCGCTCCAGCCGTTTTCGGTCAGCAGGTTGATACTGCTGGAGATCCCCGAGAAGATGAGGGCATGCCCACCGTTGTTGGGATGCACGTTGCCGGGCCCGGAGAAGTAGCCGTCTATCTGGGCGGTGGTCGGATTGGCCGGCAGTACCCCCAGGAGTGCGGTGTCCAGGCGGAAAAGATCGCACCGGTAGTAACCAGCAATGGTGTTCCAGGCCGCACGAACCTTTTCCGTGTTGGCATCGGGGGTGGCATCGCTCCCCACAGGTCGCATAAAATTGCAGATGACGATCTTGCAGTGCGGCAGAGCGGTCCTAATGCGTCGAATTATCGCTTCTCCGACCTGTGGCCAGGCAGGGTTTGAGGGGTCCAGTTCCCCGTCGTTAACCGCCTCGTCGACGAATATGATGTCCGGCGCATCAGCCAGGGCGTCGGTTTGCAGCCGGATCAAGGAGTACCAGGAATCCGTCCCGCCGACGGCCGCATTGGTATAAGACCAGCTGACATCGGCATAATCCGTGTCGAGATAATCCCGCAGCAGCCATTGCCAGCCGTTATTTTGCGGTGTAGCTCCCGTACCGTTTGTTATGGAGCCGCCGAGAAATACGACCTTTTTGGGAACGCTGACCGGGGTGAACGAGAAGTTCACCCGATTTCCCTCAAAGGTGCTGAAAAGGCCATGGACGGTGTTGTTGACTATGACCGGGTCGGTCACGGTTTCTTGCCAGACATATCTGCCATTATAGTAAATCGAGAAGAGATCGCTTCCCGGGGCCCGTTGAACCTCCAGCGCCGCCCCGGGGACATAGGCGACGGCCGGATTGGTGCTGGCATTGTAATACTGGAACTCTGCACCGGTCGGCAGGGAGGTGTAACTGCCGCCGTTCACTTGATAAAAATGTATCTGGGTTCCGTCATGATACGCCAGCAGAAGATTCTGTGGATTTGCTGCGGAATCGGCGCAAAAAACAATCCCCGACTGCGTGCCTATTTGCATGGTGAGGTTGGCGACCGCCTTGCCGTACCGGTTCCCTTCGTCCTGCAGGGAGACCATCGAGGCAAGGGGAATAGCCCGGACAGAGGCATCGTCGATCACGACGGTATCGGACGGGTTGACTGATGGATAATTGTTGACTCCGAGATGGAGATAGTTCGCAGTTGCCAAAGCCGTGCAGACATACTGGGCGTAATCGCTGCTCGTGACCGCTTGGGAGAGGTAACTGAGGCCGCCCTGGGCATAAATCCAGGGGAAAACATCACCAGCCGTTCCGGCCAGGCGTTTCGCCCAAAGGCTCGCCCGGTACCATTGTCCGATAACGACGGAGGCGGACGTCCACAAATCGGCACTGGCATTGCTTGGAGCGGCGTTATAGATGGAGAGCTGAACTTGCTGAGCGTAGTTTCCGGTGTGCGCAGCAGTCGAAAGCACCGGTTGGACAGCTCCCTCAAAGTGCCAGGTGTCGTTCAAGCCGCCGGTAAAGCTCCCCTCGGCACCCGGATCGGCAAGCAGCTCGGGTCCGAGATTGGCTGCAGGATTGGAGGCAACAAACGGTTGGGACTGTGCAGGAGCGGACGAAACCTGGGAATCCGGAGCATTACCCGGGCCGGAACCGTTGCATGCAGCCAATAGAAGCAGACAGAAAAGAAAGAAAAACTTGATTTTCATGGTATCCTCCTTCTGGCCAACTCTGCTGAAATATGCACGATGTGCGGATCACTCAGGGGTAGTACAGTTTCTGCTATGCACGTATCTTTACTTTGATCATGGTGCCGAGATGGGGTGCGTGAACGGCTGGGTAAGCGTTGCCCGGCTGCAGGAGCAGGGCACCGATTACCAACCTTACTCTGCCACGTTACTGCCTCTAAGGTGGCGGCCCGCGTCTAACCTCCGTTACCATACCTTCGTTTGTCACCCGGGCGCCGGGTCAGTCGGCCGACACAAAGTCGGGTTTTCCCCGGTGTCCGAGCAGCCATTGGTACAGTTCGATGGTCATTTTAGCGCGGCGCGCCCAGGTATGCTCCTCCACGACCAGCTGCTTGCCGCGCTCCCCCATGACGCGCAAGGTATCAGGCGTGCTGGCCAGGGAACTTTTCAGCGCCCCAGCAAGGGCATCGGAATCGACATCCACCCACCAGCCGCATTGACGAGTCACCAGACTCTCCCACGGCGCGCCTTTGGTGGTGAGAACGGGAACGCCGGCACCTAGGGCCTCGGCGACGACAATGCCATAGTTCTCTCTTTTGGTGGGAAGCACGAAAAGCTCGGCTGCTGCAAATGCATCACGTTTCACCTGATCAAAAAGTGGCCCGGTGAAATAAATGTAATCTTCCAGGTGCAGTTTTTGTATGCGTTCCTGGACCTCTTTCAGATGATCCGACTCGCCGGAACCAGCAATCACGACGATCCAATCATCCAGTAAATTGCGGATCGATTGCAGAGCATCCATGAGCATGGGAAGACCCTTGACCGGCGTGACACGGGAGAGGAAAAGCATGATGCGCTTTTGCGCAGGCAGGTTGTATCTGCTCCTGAAGGCCTCCGCATCGCCACTGCTTTCCAGCCAGACCGTGCTAACCCCGTTAGGAATGACGGCTATAGGATTTTTTAACCCATACTCACGAAACCCTGTTTTTTCCTGTTCGGAACAGGCATGCAAGCAGGTGGCGTTATGCAGATTGTTCCTTTCGTAAAGAGCGAGCGCAATTTCCTTCTTCCAGACGGATTTCCGCAGTGCCCATTTTTCAAGGGCGCCGTGCGGTGTCACCAGAGCAGGAATGCCATGCCGGTCGCGCAACCGGGAGGCGATACGCGAAAGACCGGTCCAAAGGGCGTGCTGATGCACGACCGATATGTCTGCCGCCTGGAGCGAAGCCGTCCGCTCCATAGCCCGGCTCCAACCCAGCACAGATGGCTGAGACACCGTAAAGCTCCTTATTTTTTCGGATGGTAGCCCGCTCGAAGCGGCTGCCCACTGGCGGTCCGCCTCGCTGTCCAGGCTCCAGAGTTCAGCGCCAACTCCAGCTGCAATCTGCTCCCGGGCAAGGTTCAGGGCAACCGACCCGCCGCCGAAAGAACCTGGTCCGGCGCCAGGTATCACATGAACGATAGTCATCGGCATACCGGTCGGAATAAAAACATTTGAACTATTTCCATCATTCATTTCCGACCGGCTCCCGGGTAACTTGCCGTCATTATCTGCCAACGTTTCGGTATTCGTACTGCATGATACTTGCAATGGCTTTGCGCGCTGTCCATGAGAGGCCTCCTTTTCTGACAACCAAGAACGGATGACGGTTCAGGAGGCCTGTGGAACTCATGCCTGCCAACACTCGGAAAGTCCAACCACTGGGAATCCCATCCGATACTGTTTCAACATCATGTAACCCACTCTTGCAGCTCCACCATGCAGCGGAGATTCTGGAACCTATCGACCATTCGTCCGCCCAGCAGGGCAATCTGGCCGGAGACCGAATGATTTGGCCACCGCAATGGTGCATGCAGTGGGCCAACATCAAGGGGTACCGGTGCCGGGAAGCTGGGAACCGCCGCAGGCCCTTCTAAGCTGGGCAGCATCCATCAGGTAACTGGTCAGATCCGTCATCCCCCTCCCCGTCAGGCTCTTTATGACAATGGCAGGATGACGAAGCAGCAGCATTGCCGCGCGCAAAAGCCCTTCGGCCTTTCTGCCGCCGTGGTAGGAGAGCTTCGCTTCGGTCAGATAGCGTGGAACCGCGGCTTCCAGCCGCAGTGTGCGCAGGTCGACCTGCTGCTGCAAAGTTTTCAGTACCGCCTCCCTGCTGCTGTGCCAGAGTTCCTCATCGCCCGCGTCGATAAGGATTTTTTTCTGCAGCGAGACCAGCCTCAGCCAGTTTGGCAGCATCTGCTCATTGACCATCGAGCGGGCGGCCAGCGCAGTGTCAGAATTGGGCTGAAACCTGTACTTGAGCAGCCGGCGTGGGGAGTTGCCGAAGCGGTAGCGGGTGGTCATGCGCAGCCAAAGATCGTTGTCCTGCCCGACCCTGAAATAGGGATCGTATCCTCCGCAAGAGAGCACCGAACTTTTACGCAGCAGCACCGTAGGGTGCATGATCACGAGTTTGCCGTAGGGTGCAAAAATGGCGGCCCTGATCGCGGCGTCGTCCAGAGGTACATCAAAGCTCCAGAGCAATTTTCCGTCCTGGTCGATATAGTCCACGCTGCTTCCGAAAACGTCGGGGCGACCGGCCTTTTCCCAGTCCTCCAGAAGTGCGGCGAATCGGTGCGGGTAGGCCACGTCGTCCCCATCCATCCTGATCACTAGATCCGCCCGGCACTTTTCCAGTCCGTGGTTCAGGGCGGCGGGGAGGCCGCAGTTCTCCGTGGTGAAGATTCTGATTCGCCGATCGCAGTAGGATTCGAGGAGAGCGCCGCTGCCGTCGCGTGAGCCGTCGTTCACCACCACGAGCTCGAAATCGGGCATGGTCTGCCTCAGAATGGAATCAATCGCCTCCTTCAGGTAGCGTTCCCCGTTGTATACGCCCATCAATACAGAAATCTTTGGCTGCATGATTCACCTCAAAAATGGCTAGATCAGGATCCAGCTTTCGGGTATCAGCCCCTTGAACCCCCAGGCCCCCACCCCCTCCAGAGTGAGCGCGGGAGACAGGATCAGCTTCGGGTCGGGGCCGCTCAACCAGGCCCCCCACCAACTGAAGGTGCTGTTGGCAGTTATGAAATGGCGGCACCGGGCCATCAACCAGAGATCGGCGCAGGCGCCTTCATCTCCCTTGTTGTGTGAGATCAGGGTGAAGCGTCCCCGCGGCAACGCAAGCCGGGATGCGGCGCTGGCCGGGTCGTCGGAGAAGACGAAGTAATGCGGCGCCTCGACCCGCTCTTCCATGAAGGCCACCGCCCGCTGGTAGTAAGAAGTCGAGAGGTTGTTCCCGGCGCTTCCGCCAGGGGGCTCGAACCAGCGCACGTGGAGAGCGACGGCGTTGCCATCCTCGATCTGCCGCGCCAGGTTAAGGTTTGCCTGGTCGAGAGGGGCCTTGATCTGCAGGTCATCCCGGATGATGCGCTCCACATCCTTGAAATACCCCTCGCTTTGCCAGTACCCTTCCAGGTGGACCGTGCCGCGGACCCGGAAGTCGAGCAGGCGCGCGTCGAAATCCTGCGACTGCTGCTCCAGGTAGCGGCGCCCGGCGAAGGGTCTGAGCCCCGAAGACCACCTCATGATGCCACGTCGCAGCCGGGCAGCCGGCTCCAACCGCTCCGCCGCCCTCGCCTTGCGAGCCGGGATGTTGAAGCAGTCCAGTTGGCAAACCCTGCGGTACTGGTGATCTCGGGCAAAACCGCTCACCTCGTCCAGAACCAGTTCGGCATGGTTGGCCAGGGCCAGCCTGCGCGCGGCGGCGTAGCAAAAAAGCTGGTTGCCGAGCCCCCCCTTGATGCGGACGATTACCTTTGATGTTGTCACAATTACCTCTGCCAAAGCTGTCCGGCCCCTAGTATCCGGTAGTTCCCAGCACCAGGCCGCTGCCGGCCAGTCCGAAGGAGATCCAGAGCACGTTGGCGACCAGAAAACCGGCGCCTGAGAACAGCAGGTATTTTCCGAGGCTGGCCCCGGTGTCAAGCACGGGAGGAAGCAGGAAAGGGAAAGCCACCGCAAGGTAGGCAGTGTGCACCCCTCCCGAGATGAAGGCCATGAACCAGAAGATCGCCGCCGAGTAGGTCAGGATGTTGGCGCGGCTCAAGATACTGCGCCAGTGCACCAGGTAGATCAAAAAGAGCGCGAATTGCACCAGGTGGAACAGGTAGTCGAACACGACGTACGGGTTCACCTGCCCACCGTTAAACCAGGGGAAGGGACCTGCCAGGGCGCGCAGGACCAAAAGGGGAACCAGGACCACCCGTGACGAGGCGTAACCTCCGGTCGCCTGCTGCTCGTGCCTGGCGAAGGCCAGCGCACCTATGTGGGGTGCCAGGACGAGCGCTCCCGCCGCGACCAGCACGAGGATCAGGGCGAGCCGCGGTCCTTTCCAAGAGTTGGCCCGCACCGATTTCTGCTGGTCGTACACGAGCGACAGGCAGCAGATGAGCGCTATGGCCGCCAGGTAGGCGGCACGGTCCGCCCAGGCCAGACAGGCTGCCGGGATGGCGAGGACCAGGGTGGCCAGGGTCCCCAGTTGCCTCCCGACGCAAAGAAGGGCGATGGCCAGGACCACCCAGGTGAGGCCGACGCTGTCGCGCCACATGAGGCTGGCCGGAAAGGCCCAGGGAACCCAGGCCAATAGCGCCCCCGAGTAGAGTGAGACGCGGGATGAATATCCGCAGCTAAGCGCCATGCCGACCAGGAGAATGCCCGCGATTATGTGGTGAAAGGCGTTGAAAGGCGTCAGGTCCAGGGCGTGGCGGCTCGGTCCGGTGGCCAGGAAGCATCCCATCCAGAGGTGGATGAAGGGGTTCTTGTCCACCCGAGGGTCCATCATCCTGCTCTTCAGCGGGTTTTCCCCCTTGGCCAGGATGTCTGCCGCATTTTTAACGTTCTCGTAGGTCCAGCGGAATTCCCAGTTCGAGTCGACATATTTCCCGCCGCCGTTGAAATAATCGGAGTCGTGGGTATTCAGATAGAGGGCGACCCCGAGCGCGACCCTCAGCAGGTAAGCGCCCAGCAGCAGGAGCAGAAGCATGCGGTATCCGGGGAGTTTCCGGAGACCCAGCGAAGCCACCAGCACCCCGAGGGCACCGGAGCAAAAGGCGGAGCAAAGGGTTCCGCCGGCGCCCTGATCTCCAGCCAACAGACCACTCAGGGCAAAAAACAGCGCGGTGCCAAGAGCTGTCCAAAAGAGCGTAGCGATCAGCACCCCACGGTAGCTCTGCTGGGCCGGCTCCATACACAAAGGGGCGCCAGGGGCGGTGGCCGGCCTGCCCGGAACCCGATGCCAGGGACTCATTGCCGTCGATTTCAATGGCACCCCCGGAGAAGGGAGGCGTTTTTACCGGCGTTCACTTCCCGAATCGGTAAAACCGGGTTGCGGGCCTTGACTATCCCTACTTGCCACCCTTTCAGAAAACCAAACCAGGCGCAGGGCCAGCGCCAGGGGCTCAGCACGACCTCCCGGCGCAACGGGCCGGCCCGGAGAGCCGTCGACAGCACCTCCTTCCACGGTTTTTCCGCGGGGTAACGGTACTTGTACAGAAAAAAATTGGTCGTCTTGGTCCATTCGGCAAAAAGCTTGTTGCCCGGAATGCGACAACCCCCGAAGGGGACCCGCAGATGGAGTATCCAGATGCCGGGATCCCAGACAAAGGGATAGGCCCTCTCCTGCATGCGATGGATGAGATCGCCCTCTTGCCAGTTGGCGCTGCCAACGAACGATTCGTCCCAGCCGCCCAGTGCCAGCACCACATCCCTACGAATCGAAAAATTGCCGCCGAAAAGAGGGCCACCTGGTATCATGGTGTCGTGCAGGACCCCCGGCGTGGTGCCCCGGGCAGGTTGCTCCAGGGAAAGCGCTTCCACTGCGACCTTGGGAAGCCGGTGCCACACCTGCCCGCCGACAGCAACCCATCCCTGTCCGTCCTGGTGCCGTTGCCAATGTTTGCGAACCAGATCGGGAGGCGGAATGATGTCGTCGTCCAGAACGAGACAGATTTCCGCTGTTGAGGCAAGCACTGCCGCATTTTGTGCGGCCATGACATTGGGAAACTCCAGGTTGATCCAGACCAGATCCAGGTTCGCTTCCCGGTAGGCATCAAGTACGTCCGGCTCAGCACGGTCGACCCCCGTCGTCTGATTGACAACGATGACTTTTTTGGGCAGACAATCCTGTGCCAGCAACATGCGAAGCGTGTTGTTGAGAGTTAACTGTCTGCCGTACGTGGGAATTAAAACATCTATGTCAACCACGCCTCCCTCCCTGCTTTAATTCCTGGGCGAACCCTTGCACCGCTTCGAGCCACCCCCTGCCGTAAGAAAGATCCGGCTCCAGGTAGTTCCCCTCGGCCCATTCGTTCCAGGACTTTATGAAAAGCACCCTCTCCCCTCCCTCCCCGGTGCTGTCAAACCCGGCCACACTGCGCCGCAGATGCGCAGCAAAGGCGTCCGGAGAGCTGTTCGAGAGCACCAGTCCGCGGCGTCCTATGCGCGGAGTGTTGTCCCAGTTGGGGAGGGCCGTCGGGAGCATGGTGAGACCGTCACACAGGTGGTTTTCGAAATAGGGTTCCAGGGAGGCGTAATCGATCACCCAGCGCGGGAAGCGCGCAATGCGACGGCGCAATGCCTGATAATAGCGCCGGTGACTCTTGAGATATCCGGCCAGAGCAATGTTCATGCTGTGGGGTGCCAGGGCGTCAAAGCCCGCATCCAAAAGGGCCCGGTTATGGTCCAAACCGATGAGGTAGAGTCCTCCCAAACCATCCTCTGCCGCCCACTTCTGGATCAGGTCGATAAACTTTGCCACTTCAGGGATGTCGTTGGGCCTGAAGATCACCAGTACCGGCCTGCCGTTAACCCTCAGATAGCGCGGGTCGTTAAAAAACTGCCGCAAATACAGATAGTGGCTGCGGTGGTCTTCTTCACCCGGGTAGGTCTGCTCGACGAGGACATCGTCGGAGATCCCCGCCCAGTGATTGGTCCAGCTGTGGTTCGCCCAGCACAGGCAAAAGGGAAGTTTGGGAGTGTCCCGGGTAAGCAGACGCTCCAGGGGACGCTCCAAAAGGAGCCGCCCGGCAAACCAGTAGTGATAGTAGCAAAAGGCATCTATGCCGGCCCAAGCGGCAAGCTCCCCCTGCTGAACCTGAGTCTCGTCCAGGCGCATGTCATAAAAGCCAAGCTCGCCTGGCAAATTGGGTTGCCGGTGTCCAGGAAAAAGCGGACGCGTCTTGGCCACATTGCGCCACTCGGTAAATCCCGGTCCCCACCACTGGTCATTTTCAGGAATCGGATGGAACTGGGGCAGGTTGAAAGCGATTATTTTTGTTAATGGCATCCTGATTCAACTCCGTTCATAATGACCTGCGCTCACGCTAATCAGAAAATCACAGTTGCAATGACTATCGTAACGACGCCGACTGGCACCGATTTTTCCCGCATACCCCGTTAGGCATTTTCGAAAGCGGGCTGGGCTGAGCGAAACAAACGAGCGGCTACCCATGACCTTTCAGATTTTGTCAAACTGAGCCGGTACGCAGTAGTGCCATAAACAACCAACAGAATGATTGCCTGCGCGAGGAAGGAAAACCATCCTTTATGCGGCAGCAATTCCGCTGAAAACGTGGCGGCAGCATAACCGGCTGCACCCGGCAGCACCAAGGGAAGGAGACAGATACGCAGATACTCCGGAAAGCCGATCATCATGCTGCGCATGCATACGATCAAAAGATAGAGGGTAGTCGGGAGGTGTGTGATGACACTGCCCCACATGACCCCCGCCAAACCGATGTATCTGCCAAGCAGTATCGACAGGCCGAGATTGCAGACTCCCTCCAGGACCGCGATCATGCTGTAATTCCTGATTTTGCCGGAAGCAAAGACAAAAGTGTTACTTACGTGGCTCACCGTAATCAGGAAGGCAAATGCTGCCAGCGCCGCCGTCATCAGCTCCCCGGCGTACTGTCCGGACCCAACCCAGAGCGCTATCAGCCGGCCGTTGAGCAGAACCAGTCCTCCGACCAGCGGCAACACAAACAGGATATTGAGACGATGCAGCATCAGAAAGGTCTCGCGTACCTTGGCGTCGTCCCCCCGCGCATAAAGCTCGTTAATGGCCGGAGCGACATTGTCGGACACGCGATTCAAAATATTGAAGCCAATCGTGGTAGGCATCTGTGTCGAATAGTAAATACTCACAGCAGCCGCACCATAAAGGGAACCAACGACGATGTTGTCGGTGTAATAGACCAGGCGCCAGGCGACGTTGATCAACAGTGCCTGCCCGCTGAATCTCAGCATTTCCCGGAAGAGAGCCTTGTCAGGAAAGCCCCAGATTGGTCTCTGCAAGGGGTACAACCGGTAAAATTTCCGCGCAGCGAGGAAGGTTGACAGGACTTCGGCAAGCACATTGGCAAGGATCAACCCGGCCAGTCCGGCACCCGTAAACACCAGGCCGAGCGAGAAGATCAGTCGGGCGGTATTGCCGATAATTCCAATGAAATTCGAGGCCACCAGGTTCTGAGTCGCGTTCAGGCCGATGCCGTACACCGTCCAGGGCGTTCTCGCTACGGCCCAGATCGCCATAATGGTTAGTCCCTGGCGCGCCTGGAGTGCAACCTCAGGTGAGAGCGAAAACAAAATCCCGGCCTTGAGGCTCAAAAACAGGGTAAGAACGGCGAACAGGATATTACTGCAGAGCAGGAAACTTCGTGCCGTGGAAAGAACATCCCGGAATCCTCTGCCTGCGTCATCACGACCGTTTGCTTGCGCCAGATAACGGTTCAGCGTTACTGAAAAACCCAAGTCAGTCATTGCTAAGTACCCCACAACCTGCATCAGCAAGGCGTAGGCGCCAAGACTCTCCTGCCCTGCCAGGCGCAGCACAAGCGGAGCAAGGAACAATTGCAGGAGCATCTGCGTGCCGTACTGCAGAAAGCTCACCAAGGTTCCCTTGACGGCTCGTTCAGTTCGGTTTGTTACTTTAGCCGTCATTTATTCAGTCACCTCGAACCGATCGATGCTTTTGTTTTTTTCTCCCGTCACACGGCCGTTCATCACGAGAGGATGGTTATGCACACCTGAACAAAATAATTTCTGTAGGTACCGTTTTTCATTGAGCCATTTGCGTAGCGGATCCTCTATAAGGTAATAGGATGATATTCCTATCGACACTGACAGTAACAGTGGTGCGCCCGGGTAAAGGTTGGGTTTGTTCTCAAAAAACGGCTGTTGCCACAAATATATCGAGTAGGACCAAGTCCCCAACAGACACAAGGAGCGCTGTCGCAATAACCGGAGTAAAACAGCGCAAGATTCCGATAGATGGTTAACCGTAAAGGAGAGAAGAATCGGGCAAAGAATTGAACGTGCCCCACCTCCGAATGGTACCCAGTCCAAATAGCAGCACGCCGCTGCAAGAAGTGAGATGATCGGCATGGAAGGTGTTACAAATTGACTGATCCGGTGCTTCAAAAGAGAGTAGCCTGCAGAAACCATGATGAAAGAGGCGCCGCACTCGGTTCGTATGGTATATATGTTGGGCGCGTCGTTTGGGTGTGTAGCATAAAAGAGATAGGCGAGCATAGCCATGGCCCCCACACCAATGAGCGCGAGACCTTCATATTTTCTTAAGGTGACAATAAGTGTCAGGATGCTCATAAATATGTACGAATGTTCTTCGATGTTGAGCGACCACAGATGGCCTAACGGAAGCGTCGAGTTCCAGATGTGAGGGACAGAGGGGATATATGTTCTGAAAAAGGTCAAAGTTGACGCTAACTCTATAATGCTGATTTTTCTCCCGCTCAATAATTGCAGGGCAAATATCGTTAGAACGAAAATAACGAAGACCGGGATTATACGACTGATTCTTCTTTCATAAAAAATCAAAAGAGGTGTGCGCTTTACGAAAAGCAGATTGCTCATCAATAAACCTGATAAACAGAAAAACATATGAACACCCAAGGTGCCTGACTGCATAAAACCATATATGGGCAGGAAATGCGATTGCAAAACCATGGCGATGGCCAGACCTCTCCATCCGTCTAAATAGTCAACACGCCCGTAATTTATAGCTGTTTCTTCCGTTGCCATGCAAACAGCTCCACGCGGTTCATTTCAGAGTAAAACTTCAATGGTTCGTATCGACCGTGAATGAAAGCAGCATTTTTTCATCAGTGAAGAGATCTGTAAAAGTAAGTCGGTAGACTCCGGTCGGATCGTTGAAAGCCACAGGTATCTGGACAGTGGCCTCTTTAACTCCGACCAGCAGCGTCTGGTCCTGCCAGCCGAGATGCCGATCACCAGCTTGGACGCTCATTTTTATAGCGTGCAACCCCTGCGCGCCCGGCACGGAGATGGTCGCTTTTGCATTCATCCCCCGTGCCACCCTTTTGCGGTCGAGAGTGATGCGCGGCTCCGGCTCCGGCTTATCTGTCAGCACGAAAAAACTGGCCCGGTTGGGCAATAGGGTGGTTGCAAACCGGCTGCAGGCGCCCTGTTTCTTCCTGGCGCGCAGGTCGTAAACATACCTTTTTCCCTGGGAGAAAATGGTCACAGCTTCTTGGGCCCCATCTTTGCGCAGCAAGGCAACGATCTCGATGCCACCGTCGAGCCAACGGGTAACCTCCACGTTTTCCGACTTTTTCCCGTTAATTCCGGTAACCTGATAGACTGGCACTCCCCCCTGGAAAATTTGTCGGCGCATTTCGCACGATTCGGGTCTCGCGAGGCTCTCCATCTGCGTGTTGAGCAGGATGACCTGTCCTTTTTCTACCTTGCGGCTCAACCAGATTGGTACGCCGTCGACCTTGCGGCCGGCCCGAGCGCCCTTAAGGGTTACCCCTCCATCTATCAGAATCTTCCGGCTGAAGCCGTCCTGCCCCGGGGAAACCGTCCTGGCCGCGCTGTCGGCGCTACGTTTGATCCCGAAAAGATCGTCAAGAACGCCCCTTGCGCGTCGCTTGCAATGCTCGTCATAGAGCCCTGGTCTGAAATCCGCGACAAGCGTCCCGCCTTGCTTGACAAAGCTGCTAATGGCCCGGGCCTCCCTGTCCCCCATGGCCTCGGTGCGCGGCAGAAACAGGATCCGGTAATTTGACAGATCAACCTCGCCCTGGCGCAGCATGCGGTCGGTCAAGTAGTTGAACTGGAAACCTTCGCTACGGATGAACTTGATAAGGGTGTCGTGAGCAGTTTCATAGCTGCCGAAGGATTTGCCTTCGTCGAGGCTGTGAGCAAAGACCGAAGGGTAGGAGTACAGCACCCCGATGCGGTCCTGCTGCATTTGCGAGTGCAGTAGCAGGTCGCCCAGCCCATCTCGCACCACACGGGTATCCTCGACCACCTCCTTGATCTCGGGGAAGGGGCGCAGGTCCGGGGCGAGAAACCCGTGCAGGTCGCCGATGCAACTCCACATCCACCACCAGACCGAGTCCGCCCCCAACGTCACCAAGCGCCAATACTTGCGCAACAGAGGCCCCGCCGTCTTGTCGCGTCCCCCGATCCAGTTGGAGCGCACGAAGTCCCTGGGGGCAATGGAGCGAACCACTTCGTCGGCAAGCCCCGGGTAGGGAACCCAGAACCCCATGCTGCGCACCAGCAGATCCAGGTCGTCGCCGGTGGCAAATCCCCCCGCGCCGTCAAAGCCGGTTCTCGCCTGCGGATCCAGCTTCTGGAACGATTTGTGGTGCTCTTGACAAAAGTGCAGGTAATTCCAAGACTTGTAAGCCTGCCGGTCGAACCAGCGGGGGTAGTTCTTGGAGAGCCGCGAGCCCTGCTCGTCGTCGTCCCGGGGCGAGGAGAGCCCGACCTCCTGCCAACCGGCGAACCGGGTCCCCCAGGAGCGATTCAGGGCCTCCAGGGAGCCGTAGGATTCCTGGAGATAGCTCCGGTAGTCATCAACACACATGGGCGAACTGCAGGAGCCCCGGGTCTGGTTTTCGTCCCCGAGAGAGTAAACGAAGCTCCCCCGTTCAGCCGCGGCCGTGGGCCTGATGGCGTCAAGCTGCTTTTGCACGGCGCGGCGGTCGTTCCAGCAAAAAGGATTCTGGGAACCGTCGGGGAATTTGTCCGCGCCGATGTGGGTGGTCTGAGAGACCCAGGAGATGTCGTGGGCGCTCACCGGCAAGGGAGGGCCTTCCCAGTCGTACTGCACGGTCACCCCGTTTTCCTCCAGGCTCTCCTCGACATACGGGGCCAGGGTCCCTTGTGGTGTCCCCCAGAGCACGAAGTTGAACATCCCCTGCTTGCGCTTGGTCACGTGAAAATATCGGTAGGAGCGTGCCAACTCCGCACCGTCCAAGATGAGGCGCGCCTCCACAGTGACCAGCATCGGCAACCAGGGCAAAATGGGAAACTCGAAACCGAGGGAATCGGACCGGACCGCGATATCCTTTCTCACCAGCTCCCGGCGGCGCCGGTCCAGCAACACGACCCGCAGATTCGCCCCGGGTTTTAACGCCTCAGCAAGGAAGACCTTCCCGGAGATGGTGCCACCCGGCTCGCCCCAGTTCCGGTCTAGGCTCACTACGGGAGCCGAGCGGCCGGAAGCGACCCGGAAGGGGAGCGTGGCCCAGGTCTCGACCCCGGCCGAGCTCATGACACTGGCGTCAACGTGCCAGTCACCGTCGGGAAGCTTGGGCAGGGTGAACTGTGCGTCGCTTCCCAAGACCCCGAGGGTGGAGAGCGCAAGCGGCGGCCGGCCCGGGGAGCGCAGCGTGACCTTCAAGGCGGGATGGCCGCCGGAGGGCGCTCCGGAAAGCCGGGCCTTAAGCACCCCTGGCAGAGGCGGCCGGAGAACCAGTACCCCGTCGGCATACCCGCCCCGGGGGGAAAGGTCCAACTCCAGGCGCAGCCTCGGCTCCTTGCCGGCGGCCCAGAGGACGGCTCTGCCCAGGCGTTCCTGTTGGTAGTCGTAGTCGACCTGCCACCCTTCGTAGTAGTCAATTTTCTGCGGTTTGGGAAGGTTGATGCCCCTGCCCCGTCCTACTGTGTAGGCGTCGCCGACTTCCCCGGGGGCGAGGTCTTTGGGGCCGGTCGCGGCCCGCATTTTCCCGGGCAGTTCATGCCCATCCTTCGCCCCCACGAATACGATGCCGGCACCTTTTCCGATGGCCTCGACGATGAGCTCCTTTTGCCGGATCGGTATCTTGGTCATGGGGAGGCCCAGAAACACGAAGCAGTCCCACTTCTGCTTTAGCAGGTTTAGCATCCTCTCTTCGCCGAGTTTGCCGCCATGCCAGTATTTTTGGTTGGTCTCTCCGATGTTCGCCCAGAAGACTGCCTGCGCATCGATGTCGAAGCGCTGCATCAGCTCCACGCATTCGCGAGGATCGGTGCCGGTGCCATCGGCAAAAAAGAGCACCCGCGTCTTCCCGCCAACATACGGCTTCGCCCACTTGGTGTGAGGAGTCTGCAGATCGAAGGTAAGCGCGTGATCTATCTCAAGCTCCTTGAAATCCGGGCTTGATGCTTGCGCAGCCGATATCGACAGGGAAAGCATACAGGCCAAAAACGCACAGAGCCGGCGTGTCAGGGTGGGAGTTCTTCTCAACATGATAAGCTGGGCACAGCGATGCCGGTTATCAGGGTACCTGCCATGAATGCTCCAGCGTTTTTCAAACGACCTGGTATCAACCGATGCCGACCGTACTGCCAAGGCTCAGGACCGGACTATTCCTGTAGAGAGGAGCACCATACCACTTCATTATCCAGATGCCGTTTCAGTTATGTGACGATTGTATTTCAAGGGATTAAGATCGACAGGGATGGGGGGATCTACGAGCTTTTCAAGGTAAAATATGACTGATTTTTTAGGTAAATTAAACCTTGCTGTGACATGGGCCTGCTACACTGGCAACACTTTATATTCAGGAGATTTGCCATGAAACACGAATTTCACAAACCCAAACAGCTGCCGGGGCAAAGCGCCAAAGTCAGCGTTATCAGCCGGGCAGTCGTGTCAGAGGACAACCTGGAAGAGATCCTCGGATTAACAGCTTTCGAACAGCACCCGATGATCCACCTGGGTGACACCATCAGCGTGGTGTTCTTCCATAACGGCACCATCAAGTGCGCCGGCACGGTCACCATCTGGCACAACAAGAACTACGCCGCGATAAAGACCTATTCGACGAGCCTAACCGGCGAGTGGCTCGATTCGCTGAAGCTGATCGTCTCCGAGGAGCGGGAAGAGGGATGGACCATGAACGGAGAATTGGTGACCGGAAGCCTCGCCATGGACATCAACGGGACCCGGGGCATCTACAGCTGCGGTGAGTTTTTCCAAAACGGTGAGGAGATGGGCGCGGTGGTCGGCAGCGGGGGGTTCTGACTCTTCCCCGGAGCTATCCCCCCGACCCGACCCTCCCTCATTCGGAACCACTCCCCACCTCACGTCCCCAGCAGTTTCCGGATCTCCTCCTTGCCGCGCGCCCCCCTGAGCGTTTTGCCGTTGGCAAAGGAAATGGTCGGCGTCACGACGATGCCGAGCTTCGCCCCGATTTTCTTCATCTCGCCCCCCACCCCTGTGGTGCAACTCGACCGGGGCATCTCCTTGCGCTGGTAACTTCTCTCCAGCATTTCGAGCGCACCCTTTGGGTCGGTCTTCGAGGCGCAGATGATCGCCTCGGTCTTCCAGAGGCTGTCGGGATGAATGTCCAGCGGGATCAGCACGATGTAGACTTTGAGCTCCGGGTTCTCGCGGATCAGCTCCTGTATGGTCTGGTGCATGGTGGCGCAGTAAGGGCATTCGGGGTCGGAGAAGAGGTAGAGCACCTTTTTCCCCTTGGGGTTCCCGGCAACCAGGGCGTTCTCCAGGGGTATATCGGCAGGGTTGATGGTAGTGGCGTCCTGCACCGCCTGGCTCGTCAGGTCGCGCTTGTTCCTGATGTCGATGAGTTCTCCGGCCAAGAGGTAGTTCTTGGAGAAGTCGAGGTAGGCGACATGGAGTTGCCCGTCCTTTCTGAGGGTTATCTGGTAGAGGCTGCGCGCCGGCGCCGGGATGACGCCCTCCACTGCGATCCCGGGGTCGATGTTCTTGAAGATCTCCTTCACCTCGTTGAGCGTCACCTGGTGGCAGGCGGTGCAGTCGCCGGAGCACCCTTCCGCCCCCTTTCCGAAACCGAAGGCGGGCAGAGCACAGATCAAAAGAAGCATGGTAAAAAAAAGCACCTTCATGGGTCGACTCCTCAATGTTCATCCTCGTTCAGCAGGATTTCCACGTGCGCCGCGGCACGCAGCCTCTTCACCACGGGCGCCAGCGCCTTCAGCTCCTTCTCCTCCCTGAGCCGGGCGGCTATCTTCCCTTTCACCTGCGCCAGCGGCAAGGGTGCTGCCGGACGCAGTTCGGTCAGCTGCAAGAGGTGCAGACCGTAACGGTCCTCCACCACCCCGCTCACCTCGCCCGGCTTCAGGGCTCGCAGCTCGTCCTCCATCTTGCTGGCGAGTTGCCCGGTCTGAAAGTACCCGAGGTCCCCGCCGTTTTTCGCGCTGTAGCAATCCGAGGCCTCCCGCGCCACCCGGGCGAAGTCTTCGCCCCCGGCAAGCCTCTTGCCCAGGGCCTGGATCCTGGCGCGCCCCTGCTCCTTCCCAGCGGGGCCCAAGGCAGGTTCGATCCTGACCAGGATATGAGAAAGCCTGAACCGCAGCGGCACGCGGAACTCGTCCGGGTGGTCCTGATAGTAAAAGCTTACTTCGTCGTCGCTGACCGTGGCCCCCTGCGAGAAATGGTCTTCCAGGTATTTCTCAATCACCATGCCGCGCTCCAGTTGCGACTCAAGGGCGGGCGAGCTGAGGCCGATGCTTTCCAGGGTACTCTCCAGACCGGTGCCTCCGGCCAGCAGTCCGTTTAGCTCGGCCAGCTTGGCAGTTACCTCGCCGGCCGGCACCCTGATCCCTTGACGCCGCGCCTCCTGGTACAGCAGTTCGCGCACGATCAGGTTCTCCAGTACCTGCTTTTTGTCGGCCGCCACCCCCTTGCCCCGGAGGCTCAGCCGCTCCACCCGCTGCAGTTCGCGGTCGAAGGCCTCACCGGTGATGGTAGCACCGTTTACCAGGGCGGCTCGCCTCGCGGCTGGCGGGTCCACGGCCCCCACCGCCCGGCCAGCCGAAAGGGCGCAGGTCAAGAGGGCGTTCAACAACACAATGACGGACAGTGAAAAACGCATGCGAATTGCTCCCGGGCTAGAACCTGGCATTGATGTTTACGTGGAGAACGTCGATGGAAAGCGGCGGCCCGGAGATCTGGTCGGCACTGAACCACCTGGTGGAGAGCCAGACGTTCTTGCCAAGCCCCAGATCCGCCCCGGCAATCCAGCCGCGGGCGTTGGTGCCGCCGAGGTGGAAATCCTGATCGGCGAAGGCATCCATGACCGCATCGGCCTCGAGGTACTTGTAAGAGAAACTCCCCTTCCAGTCTCCGAATTCCTCCAAGGCCGGATAGCCAACGCTGAGTCCGACCTGGAATCCCTCGGTCTCCTTTTTCACGTCGCTGCCGGTTCGCGCATTAACAGCGGCCTGATTGAAACCGAGGTTGTTGACGTAGTCGGCGGAGAGCACCACATGCACCGGATGCCAGTAGCCGAGATCCAGTGAGCCGGTGAGATTCAGTTCCCTGAATGCGGAAGCGTAGGCGGTCTTGATGGCGGAGCTTGGGTCGATATCCATCAGCGTATTTCCCTTCTGCTGGAACAGCGGCGCAGTCCAGTCCTTGAGGCCGGGCTGAGCCGGATCGTTCACTACCCCCGTCGTGTTCATGAAGTCGTACCAGGCAACGGCAAACCTTGCGAAAAGCCCGTCGCTGCTTCCGTACTGGGCTCCCACCTGACTACCGAAAAGCCATTTATCATGCTGGCTTAGCTCCACCTCCTGGACCGGGAAGATGCCGGTGGTGAGGAAGAGACTCCAGAGATCGGTGATTCGGGGGCGGCACTGCAGTGCGACCCCGTCGAAGTTCAAATCGGGGAACCACACGAGGTCGGTGAAGAACCACGGGTTGGCAAAACGTCCTCCCAGGAGGTCAAGGGAGGGAGCGGGGCTCCATTTAAGAAACGCCTTGTCCAGCGCGATCGGGTACTTGGCAAAGGATCCGCCTAGGGTCACGTTGGAGGTGGGGTTGGTTGTGCCACCGGAGGCTATTCCCATACCGAGTTGGAAAGTATCGGAGAGTTTCACGTCTACCCCCAGACGGGCGCGTATGCGCAGCATCTGGCGGTCCACCGTGCTGTTCATGATCTGCGTGGGGTTGGAAGGGTTCAGGAAATCTCCGTTATTAGCATCGAAGATGTCCTGTTCGTAGCGCAGCCGGAAGTCCCCACCCAGCTTGATGCGCTGGCTCCACTCCCCCTTGAACTTCTCCTTGATCTTCTCGTCGAGTTCCCAGGCGACCCCTTTTCTGACCCGCTCCAGGTAACCCGGCTCCTTTTCCTGCAGGGCGGCCGAGATGGCGCCGGTCATGTAGTGGTCCCGGTAGTAGCGTTCGATCTCATCCGCCTCATCGGAGCCGATGGCGCCTATGACCCGCATCCGCGCGATGATCTCCTCCGGATCGCTGATCCCGGCGAACCACTCGTCGAAATCCCGGCCGCGGTTCTTGTTCTTCACCCAGCGCACCCTAAGCTGCGCGATGAACTTCGCGTCCTGAGAGGCGGGGAGCACCTTCTCACCCAGCGCCTCCGATACCGGAGCAGCAGGGACGGGGACCGACGAGACCTTCGCGGCTTCTGCCTCGCTGATCAACCCTTTTGACTTAAGCAGTTCGACCAGTGTTTTGGTCTGGGCGTCGCTCCCCTCTACCAGCAGGAGGGTTTTGGCCTCCGCGTCGCTGATGATCTGCTTCTTGCGCAAAAGTTCCAGCATGGGGCCGAGCGAGGTAGCAGCAGGGCCTGCGGAAGCAACGGGAGGCGGGGCGACCGGGGCTTGGGCCGGGTCTTCCGCAGCAACCGCAGTAACGGTCATGCCTGAGACAAGAAACAGGGCACCCAGCAGCAGTGCCAAACGGCTCTTCATAGAATTCCTCCAAACAATAAATAACTGCAGATTGGAAACATAAAGTCTCACCACAGTGGCACACGGGGGCACACAGAGGAATACCAGAAGCAAATAAACCATGATCTAAGTCTTTGAGTTGCCATCCTCTGAAATCCTCTGTGAAATCTTTTCTTCTGTGTTTTCCTCTGTGGTTAGGCTTTTGCCTAGCTCCTTGAATGTGAATAAACCTATATTTAACCGTTGGTGGTGATCCTCAGTGTCATGGAACTCGGCATGCCGTCGGGTAGCGGCTCGCTCATCTTGAGCCCGTTTAGGGCCGCTTTGAAAGCGGCGTCCAGCCGGTCCACACCCGAGGATCCGACGATGGCATACTTGAGGACAGTGCCGTCCGAGGCCAGGGTAAGCTTGATGGTGGTCTGCTGCTTTCCGGGAGGGCGCCCCCCCTCCTTTTCCAGGAGCTTCTTAACCCTCTTTTCGATGTCGCTTTGCATCCTGCGCGAGTAGCCGCCGTACTTGGAGAGCAAAGAGAGCCTGGAGAGGCCGCTGCCCCCTCCCCCACCGCCTCCGCCCAGCGTGATGGCGCGCCCTCCCTTCTTGGCACCCAGACCAAAGGCGTTGTCCCCCGCTCCACCCTCGCCGTCAATGGAAAGATTGTCGCCGGCAGGCGGCGAGTCGTCGGCCGGACTGTTGTCCTGTGGGGTGGGAGCCTCAGTCGGGGCCTCCATGGTTTCCTTCGGCGCCTGTTTTTGGACCTCCGGCTCGGGAAGCTTCTCCTTGACCTGTGGCGGGGGAGGCTTGATAAGCGTGATCACCTGGATCTGCTTCTGCGGTCCCGACCCCCCCTCAAAGACCTTCTTTACCACCAGCCCGATCAGCAGGGCGAAGACCAGCAGCACCACGGTCGGCACCAGCCATTGAGCTACCTGCTTTTTTTGTTTCTTTTTAGTCTTAACCGCCATTGCTGCGCCTCTATTTCACCAGTTTCGCGGTCACGAGACCGAGTTGGGTGATCTCAAGCTTCTGCAGCAAGTCGAGCACCTCGATCACGCTCTTGTAGGAGATCTTCTCGTCGCCGCGCACCAGCACCGGCAGGTTTGGGTCGGCCGCCTTGAGTGCGGCGAGTCTCGTCTCCAGTTCGGCCAGTGTGACCGGAAAGCTGTCCAAAAAGATGGTCCCCTCCGCCGTAATGGTGATCGCCTTGGTGGTTGGCTTGATCTTGCTGACCGCGGCGCTCGCCTTGGGGAGGTTGACGCTGATCCCCTGCACCGAGGCGGTTACCACGATCATGAACACCACCAGGAGGTTCCAGGCGAGATCCAGCATCGGAACGACGTTGATCTCTACGACGTCATCATGGCTGTCCGAGGGCGCTTTCATGTCTCAGCTCCATGGAACCCCTCGACCTTGAGGGAGTATTCCTCGATAAAATGGTGGGTCTCGTTGTTCAGGTGCTTGATCTGGACGCCGAGGAAGGTGTAGGCGAAGAGGGCGGGAATCGCGACTAAGAGACCAAAGAGGGTGCAGGCGAGCGCCGAGGCGACCCCCGGTGCGATCGCCGAGAGGTTCGCCTCACCCGCCTCGGCGAGGCTCGCGAAGGTGTTCATGACCCCCCAGACGGTCCCCAGGAGCCCCCAGAACGGCCCGCCCGAGATGCCGAGGGTCAAGACGATCATCCACGCATTGATCTTCGCGGTCTCCTCGGAACTGGCGCGATCCAGCGCCGCCCGGAAGATGTTGAGTCCCGAGGTGGTGACCACCACATCCTCGTCACCCTTGGCATGTTTTTCCGCCCAATTCTGGATCTGCAGCGATCCGGCACGGTAGATCCTGAACAGGCTCGCATTCTCGAATTCCTCATCGTCCGGGTCGAGCTCCAGCGGATCGTGCAATTCGTTGAAACGCTCCAGAAAGAGCTTGTTGTTCTTCCGGTTCTTCAAAAGGTAGTTGAACTTCAGCACGAACACGATGGTCGCCATGATCAGCATCGAGGTGCAGAGGATGATGATGAGCCAGCCGTCCAGCGTGATGCTCTTCGAGGTCGACTTGATGAGGCGGATGGTCGTGCTCTCGCCCCCCTTGCTGCTCTCCTCCTGGGTACAGCTGGTCAGCTTGCCGTCCTGCCCCTGCCCAGCGTAGGCCGCCAACATGTACGCGGCGGGACGCGCCACGCTCGCCAGCTCGATCTCGTCCAAATCTCCCACCAGGGTGTTGTTGCCCGCCATCGCGCCGCCGAAGGCGAGATCGCCGGTGGGCGAGGGAAGCGCAGCCATGAGGTTCATCACGGCTATCTGCTTGCCGTCCAGGTAGACGGTACCCATCTGTTTCTCGCAATCGGCCGTGACTGCGACATGGTGCCAGGCCTTGAGCGTCAGCGCCTCTTTCTTCTCGCTGGTGACCGGGCTCTTGCCGGTCACTCCCACCCGCAGGAATGGCTTGTCACCGTCGATGCCGACCACGATCTGCTGGCCGTCGTCGACCCAGGAGAAGAGTCGGGTATCCTTCTGAGGCTCGCCGATGCGCACCCAGCAGGAGAAGGTGAGCCCCTTGGCGAAGTTGAGCGAGGCGGAGCGCTGCACAACGATCTTTTCACCGGCCCCCTTGAAGCTGTAGCCGTCGCCGATCACCGACGGGGTGGCGTGCACTCCGGCGAATGCCGCGGCGTTATTGGCATAGGCGGTGGCGTCCTTCGGGCCGTTGTCGGCCTCGTTCAGATGGTAGACCAGCACCTGGGCGGTGTCGTAGCTGGACCCGGGTTCACTGCCGGCGGGGGCGGCGTCGTTTCCGTAGTAGAGCCAGACCGAGTCCGCGGAGCCACCACCGGCCAGCTGCGGGACCTTGACCCAGACGAGGGCTATCTCCTGCTTCGGGTCGTACTTCTCAATATGGAATTTGAGCGGAAGTTTGTCGTCCGAACTGACGAAGCGCAGGTCCGAGCCGTCCTTCTTGGCCGTCGCGAAGCTGAAATTAGCGCTGTGCAGCCGCACCAGCACCGGGACGTCGATCAGGTTTTCCTTGATCCCGGCCCCCTTGTCGGAAAGGTCGAAGGCGATCTTGCGCCGGGCCGTCCATTTTGCGTCCCACCAGGCATCGGCCTGCACCGCGCCGAGCACCACCGTCACCAGCAGCACAGCCCCCACCATTACTGCCAGTTTTCTCATCCACTCGTGCATCATGAAACCCCTCCGCTCTCTTTTTGGCGCCGCTTACCGCCTACCTTCAGGCACGGGACAGCCTGCCGTTAAAAATGTGGACTTTAAACCAGCATTGTTACAATCACAGGTCATCCGTATAAACGTTGGGTAAAGCAACCGGAGCTGACCATCCCGACCAACATCTCGTAATGTGACTATCCCAAAAATGCTACTTCTTCTTCGTTTTCCTCTCTCCGTCGCTTGCGGGTGCCTCGTCGCTGTCGAAGCTGATGATCCTCAGGTCGAGCCATTGGGACATGAAATCGTCCACCGTCGCGTTCTGGGCTGCTGCGGCGTCCCTGGCTGTCCCAAGCGTCGATGACTGCTCGATCATCTTGGAATTTTCGGCGACGCTCCCGGCTCCGCTCATCGCTCCGATACTGACGGATCCCTCCGAACTTGTCGGCACGCCAACCGATCCGGCAGAAAAGCTGATGTTTTTGGCGTTGAGCACCTCTGTGGCCCCCAGAGTCACCTTGCCGCCGGCGATCCCCGCCTCGCCTGCGTCGATCGCCCCTTTGGGAGCAAAAAGTGAGATATCGCCGGGGGATGGGATCGCCAAACTGCCACCCGGCACGGTGTTGGGGTCATAGGTCACCGCGCGAATGCCGCTGCCGACCGAGGGGGGGGTAAAGACCACGTGGGTTTCGAATTTTCCAGTGGTCGGGTTCAGGACGGTCACCTGTTTGGGAGGCTGGGCATTAACGGCCGTTTTCGACCCACGTCCGGCGTTGATGCTACCCGTATCGCTCCAGGCAGTTATGTCCCCGCCGAAGAAGGTCATGACGCGTGACTGGTTGACGTTCAGATCGCCACCCGAAAAGATGTTGATCGCACCTCCCGTGGCGGAATAAATACCGGTGTTAGCGGTAGAGTTGGTATCAAGCGAGGTCCGTCCCACGTCTATCTGGCCGGTGGCGATGATGTTGAGGCTTTCAGTCCCCGAATTGGTGCTGATACTGGAGGAGATCATACTTATGTTGCCGCTGCTGGTTGTTGATCCTTGGGTGAACGGCTCAATGGTGGATTTGCGGACCGCGTTGACAACCAGCTGGGCGTCAGCCGTATCCCCCTGCGCCAGCAGGTTACTATACTGGTCGCCGGCCGTGCGCAGCGTGTCGAAGAACGCGTTTACCCCAGCAGGGGTCACCGGTGCGGCTGCCCCCGCGAATACCGTCACATCGCTCCCCTGGGTAGGGAGATATTGGTTGAACTGGTTGCCTATTTCCTGCACCCCGGTGGAAGAACCGAGGTCTATGGAGCCACCGGCGGTGATGATGAGATTGCCGGGACCTGCATGGAGGAACCCGGAGGTGGTACTATTGCCATCGGGACTCACTGCTCCGATGATATCCTTACCGGCGGAGATGACCGTTACATCAGAGGCGGAGTTGTTCTGGGTGGCGATGAAAAAATCGGCAATGTCACCGACGGCGGAAATTTCCGACTGTTTGGGGGTAATGATCTGCAACGCGCTGAGGTTCCCCCCGGCAGATATGACGACGGGGGTATCATCCCCTGCGTGCAGGGAGAGGAGGCTGTTGTCCGCAGCGGCTCCGTGGGTGGTGACTCCGAGGAGAACGGGAATGTTCCTCCCCTTGGTGCTGGCGGACGGGGCATAAAAGGAGGATAGGGACGCATCGGACATGCTCAGGGAGACCCAGGCGCTGGTCTCGCTGTTGCCTGAATAGTCGGCCCGGTATTCCCCAAGAATGTTACCCGCCGCCTCGATGCGCAGGTTGCCGTCCGTTGAAGGTGCGAGCACGATGTTGCTGTATAGCGTGACATCGCCGGCAGAGGCGATCTCCAGGGACTGGGGGAAAATCTGAGCCTGGGTCGGGCTGTAAAAGTTGTTCAGGGCGGTCCCCGTATAGAAATAGGGTTTACCCAGTATGGAGACTCCCCCACCCAGTGCGGTCAGGGTGAGGTCCGTGTGCTGGGCATAGGTCGGGTCCCAGTAGGGGGCATTGCCGGAGGACGAGAGGAAGTAGCTCAAGGTGGGGTTCAGCACCGTCCCGAGGTAAATCCCCCCCTGCGCCTGGGCGGTGAAGAGGGGGGCGCCCCCGTACTGGACCGAGGGCGCAGCGATTGCCGGGGAGCTGTAGCCTCCCAATTCAATGACCGGCTGCTGGTACGGGTTGGTGTAGCTGATGCCGCTGCCACCGACGACGGCGGGACGGCCAATATTACCCATGGAGTCCAGCGTCCCGTTCCCCTTGGCGACCAGGAAACGTCCCCAGCTGTCCCCCCCGGTGACGACGGAGAGGTTCCCCTGGCCGAAGGTGCCCGCCTGCCCGGAAAAGTCCCCACCGGTGCGTATCTTCAGGTCCCCCCCCCCCATGGTGGTGAAACCCTGGGTGAAGAACCCCTTCCCCTTATTGTAGGAGTTGTCGTAGTTGGCGGACCAGTCGAAAATGTTGCTTCCCAGGCTGCGGTTGGAATCCCAGGCGTTGAAATCCTTGTCCGAAAATGCCGCCGGGTCGACGGAGATATCGCCGACGGCACTGATGCTGATGGTTCCGCCTCCGGAGAAATTACTGTAGAACTTATTGACGCTGAAATCGGAGGGTGCCGCTCCGGTGGTGCGGATTGCCCCGTACCCCGTTTTGGAGTTGAGTGAGGAGAGCTCCAGGTTCCCTGCTACGCTGAGATCGATGACGCCGGTGGCGCTTTGGATGACTCCGCCGTAGCAGAGCAGGTCCTGCCCCACTGCCCCGGTGACGCTGCCGCTGTAGGTGGCGAGGGTCTCATACATGGAATTTATGCTGTAGGTAACGGTCTTGGAACCATTCAGGACCGTATCTCCCGCCGAGGCAAAATTGAGCGCTCCCGCTTCGGTGTAAACCAGCGCGGTAGTCTGCGTGCCGTTGACACTGCTGCCGACATTCAGTACCCCGGTAGAGTTGCGGTTTACCGCCATAGTATCGGCGGAGTTGAGGTCGGCCCCGGCCACCAGGTTGATCCCCCAGGAGGCCTGGGCGGGGCCGGTGATAATGGTGCCGGAGGGGTGATCGACCAGGTTCGCGTTGATGTTCAGGTTTTCGGCGCTGCGCAAGGTGAGGACCCCCGACTTGCCCGCCGTAAGCCCCTGGGTCAGATCCCACGCCGCATTGAGCGTAAGATTCCCCGTTGAGTCCAGTTCGATCCCCGGCAGCAGACGATCCACGGTGTAATTCGGATTGCTGGAGGCGCTGCCGAACAGGCGGGTACTGGCGGCCCCCGAGGAGGCCAGGAACGAAGTGGCGTCCTTCATGTAGCCGGTGTCGCTCCCGATGTTCCCTGTCACCTGGTAGCTCCTGGCCGCCTCGACGGTGACCTGCGCAGCTCCGGTGATGACTCCGGCAGGAGCCGCCATGTTCAGGTCATCAAGGGTGGCGTCCGTGGCGAGGCTTTTGCCCTGGAAGGCACGAAACGCCACTGTCCCTCCAACCACGGCACCGGAGGAGTCCGCGGTCCCGGAAACGTCGATCACGGAACCGGACTGCACCTGCAGTGCGTAGGACCCGTTGAATACCGTGGCATTGGCGATGTTGGCGAATGCGCCGGCGGTGCTACTCAGCACCACCGTCCCGCCACTGGCGCCGACAGCCATGCCGCGCGCAGAGATGGTGGAGCCGGACTCAAGGGTCAGCGCCCCACCGGCTTCCAGAACCACCCGCCCCCCACCCGTCGCGTTGGCGTTAATGGTGCCGCTCACCTCGATCGCCCCGGCATCTGCCGTCAAAGTGACGCTAGCTGCGCTGAGGGTGTCCCCGGCCAGGACGGTGACATCGCCTTGCCGCGCCCTGATGCCGATCTGCTGGTCGAATCCCCCCGCACTGAGCAGCCTGGCCAGGGTGGAGGCGGTGTTGCCTCCGTCCTTGCCGTCGACCTGCCTGGCGTCGAGAAAGAAGGTGCCTCCCAGATCCAGGGCTGCCGACCCTTTGTTCCCCTGGATGGTCCCGAGGAGGTTAACCGATCCGCCAGGGGCCGACAGCGTCACCCCCCCCGCATCCCCTACCCCGTTGGCGGAGACGTCGAGAAGTGAACCCGCGGCAAGGGTCAGCGGTCCGCTGTCGGCGTTCAGGGCCAGCATCCCCCCCGGCGTATAGACAGGTGCCGCGCTTGGGTCCTCACCCCGGGTCATGCTCCCCCTGGCGAGGAGCTGCGCGGCTCCCGTCAGGACAATGCCGTTCAGGCCGCTGGCGGCCAGGGTGACCGAACCGGAGGGTACCTCGATGATGCCGGCATCGGTGATGGAGCTCCCCTCGAGCACCAGGGTTCCTCCCGCGACAGTACTCCCCCCCGCGGTCCCGCCGCTTTTCGCTATGCCGATCGACCCTCCCTGCGCGTTCACGGTCACGTTCGCGCTTTGGTACGCGATCCCCGCTTCCGAGTCCCCGTAGACACCGGTGGTGATCCGCGCCGCTGCCAGGTTCAGGTCCGCCCCTGTCGTCAGGGTGCCGACCCCCTGGAAGGTGAGGTCATGGGTCGCGTTCAGGTTGACCGTCTTGAAGTCGTCCAGCGTAAGGCCCCAGTTCTTAGTGGTGTCGTCCGTGTTCCCCACCTCGATGGTGATGGTTCCGGCATCGACGCTCAGCGTTCCGGGCACTGCCGCCACGGTCGTAGCCGCTGAGACCTTGCCGCTGTTTTTCAGGGTGACGCTGTTGGCCTGCAAAGTTGTGCTGCCGTCCCCCGCGATCCGTCCGGCGTCCAGCGTGAGGGAGTTGCCGGCGCCGATGCTGAGGTCCCCCTTGAAAACTATATCGGGGCTGCCGACGACCTGGGTCTTGCCGTCGGTGCCGACCGCTGCGGCAGGGACCGAGCCGGAGGCGGCGAGGGTGAGCTGCCCGATCGTCCCGAAGGTCGACCAGAGGGTCTGGGGAAGGTAGAGTATGAAATTGCTGTCCGCCTCGGTGGGAAGATATTCGTCCTTCACCAGGTACAGTTTGTTGTTGGCGGTGAGGTTCAGGGCGCCGTGGTCCACCAGAAGGGTGCCATGGTAATCGAGGGTGGTGGCGGTGAGATTCACCATATCGGATGCATGCACCACGGCCCCCGCCCCGATCGAGAGATTGCCGTTGGTCAGGAGGGTGACAACTCCGGTACCGCTAGCCGACATCCCCTGCACGGTGCTCCCCGCTTCCAGGGTAAGGGAACCGCCCGAGGCGAGGGTGATTTGGGGTACCGCGAGGAGTGCCCCCCCCTTCAGCGTAAGGCTGCTGGTGCCGGCCAGCGATCCGAGCTGCACCTGTTCAAAACCCTGGCCCGACAGGGTGGAGGCGTTAACCACCAGGGTCCCGACCAGATCCTGGGTCAGGGGTGTCGTGAAATCCAGATTGAGCGCCGAGGCGGCATCCACGGCCTGCACCGTGATGTTCGTCGCGGAAAGGGAGACGCTCCCCCCCTGGTATCCCACCAGTGCGGCCGCCTTGAGGCTGCCGTCCAGAACGGTTGTGGGGCCGTTCACCGCGAGAGAACCGGCATCTCCCGCGATGAGCTGCTGGACGTCGAAATGTCCCTCAAGCAGCACGTCCGAGGCGCGCCGCACCGTGTACCCGGTGAATAACGACGCAGTCACGCCGCTACCGGCATAGGTCGGGTAGCCGGCGACCACCTGGTACCCTTGCTGTGTGGTCGCGGAGTCGGTTGGGGCCATTGGGGTATTCAGCTTGGAGACGACCAGCGCCCCCGGCACGAAACCGAACTGGTCCGCAGGAAGCAGGGAATACACACCGGCTTTGAGGCCGAGACCGGCGTTCCCACTAAGGTACACGGCGTTCCCCGGCAGGGTGACGGAATTGTCGGGGAGGATGACGTAGACGCCGCTTTTGGTAAGCGGATTAACCGACCCCTGGGCGTCTGCGGAGAAGAGGTCGGTGTAGACCGATCCCCCCCCGGAAAGGTTCACTTCGGCGCCATTGGCCACCAGCACTTCCTTGCCGTTGATGTTGATCGCTTTCTGGGGCGGGCCGGTAACCGGTATCAGGGTGGTGCCGTTGTCCGGCGACCGGGTCCAGGTAAAATTGCTGTCGAGCGATCCGACCGGGACGGCGACCTCGCCGGCAGCGGTGGTGACACTTCCCGGCTCTAGGAGAATCCGGCCGGAGCTGTTCAGGTTGATCACCCCGAGCGGGGCTGCCAGGTACCCCTGCTGATCGATCCCCCCACCTGACCCGTTGGCGTTCAGGGTCAGGGTTCCGAAGGCGGAATAGATCGACCCGCCGGGCGCGACCACACCGGGGAGGATGGTGATGGCCCCGGAGTCGGACTGGATGGTGAAGTCGGACTGGGTGGTCGGGTAGATGCGTGCCCCCCTTAGGGTGAGGTTGCCAGCCGTCTCCAAAAGCCCCTGCTCCAAGGCGGTAAGATTCGCGATCGGCGCGTTGTAGTAGGAGCTGTTCAGCATGATGTCCCCCGTCGCCTCCAGGTCAACGTTCTGATAACCGCTCAGGAGCACGCCGCCTGCGACAGTTACCACCCCCCCCTTGAGGGCGAGGGTCGCCAGCCCGGATGAGGGGGGAGTGGAAAGCAGGTCGGGATTGGCCGGGTAATAGCTGTTTCGCAGGGTGATCGACGCGGCGCTCAGGGTGAGGTCGTCGGACCCGCTGCCGGCGATCACCGGGGCATCCAGGGTCAGGCCGCGTCCGAGGTTCAGATCCGCCGTGCCGGAGAAGGTGATCGCCTTCTGACTTAGGAAGGTGAAGGAGTCAAAACCGTTCCCCAGGTAGCGGCTGAGGTCGGCTGCGGAGACGGTCAGCCCGGTCCCGGGGTTTGGGTTCGCGAGGGTCAGGGTCCCCCCCTGGACCCCCGGGGCATTGGCCTTGCCGAGCAGCTCGCCGTCGAGGACCAGGGTGTTGCCGTAGCTAATGGCTATGGTCCCCGGATTGCTCGCGACATTCACCGTTGCAGCCTTGCCGTTTTGCTGCAGGTAGCTGAAGGGGGCGGGCTGCGAACCGGAGACGTCCAGGACCGAGTACCTTGAGACGACGATATCCCCCACCCCGGGGGCATTCGCATCGGGGAGCGCCGTCAGATTTATGTTCCCCCCCGCCAGGGCCGAATATCCGGCCGGTTTCCCTGCCACCAGAGAGTCGATCGCCTTGTTGTACCCCTGGGCGAAGATCCTCCCGGTGGGGCCGATGACCAGTTCGGAGCTGGCGGGCACCGCACTGGCCTTGTCGTAGGAGAGTGTGGCGCTCACGGTCCCCGCCAGGGCGGTGAGAGTGCCGTCGATTGTCAGGTTGGGCCCCTGCAGGGAGACGGTCCCCCCTGGCGCCGCGGTCACCCCGGCGTTGGCCGCGACGTGCAGAAGCGCCGTGTTGTCGGTGGTGTTTGCGGCGCCATCGATGCTGCTGGGGGGAACCACGCCGGCCTTGAGGATGACGGAGGTCGTCCCGGCGAGGTCCTGGGATACCAGCGTGGCGGAACTGTCAGCGGTGTTGGTGGCGCCGCCTGGAACCGGCGCTGCCAGCTTGGTCAGGGACGGGGCAAGGGTGGCACCCCCCTCGACCGTCAGGTCATGGTAGCTGAGCAGCGCGATCCGGGTGAAACCGGTATCGGCGAAGACGTTGCTGTTCAGAAGCAGGCCGTGCAAAAGGTCGGACGAGGCTATGGTCAGGTAATCGATGTTGTCGGGGAGGACCGGCCCGTTGGACGAAACGGTGATCTGGTCGCTCTGGAAGGTGATGCCCCCCCCCTGGTTTCCCAGCAGCGAAACTCCGCGCAGGGTCCCGTTAACCAGCAGGTTCATCCCGCTCAGGGTGATGCTCCCCGCATCGCCGCCGGTGATCTTCCCGCCGCCGGAGATGGTATAGCCACCGCTCACGTCAAGGGTAGCGCCGCTTCTCACCAACACCCCCGCCCCGGCGAGGGTGTTGTCGCTCAGAGTGATGCTCCCCCCTGCGGTATTGCCGGGCGGGGCGGTTACCCCCGCGCGGGAATTATCAACCTTTTGCCCCGAGACGTCGATCTTGCTGCCGCTCTCCAGGAGCACCTCCTCGTTGGATAGGGGCTGGTAATAGGCGGGATAGCTGCTTTTCCCGGTGATATTGTCTACTCCGGCCAGGGTGACGGAGCCGGCGGGGAGGTCGATCTCTCCCGCCACATCGACGCTGCGGGACTGCAGGAGCACGGTGCCCCCCAGGGTTGAACTCCCGCTGGTCCTGGCGAACGAGCTCAGGGCGAGCTTTGCTCCCGAGTCGACGGCAATTCCGGTATTGGCGTAGATGGCAAGGGCGCTGAGCCCGGCCTGGTTCAGCACATCGGCCGAAAGCACCGTCTTTCCCTGCAACCCGACCGGGAGAGCGTCATTGGCCCCGAAACCTGCGGGGAGGAGATTGGCGGAGCCCGAGATCTCGACGTCGTTGACGACAAAGTCCTGGTAGGACCCCTGGGATGCCGAATTTGTCCTAGAACCGGAACCTAGAATCAGGGTCCCCCCTGCCGGCTGCATGAGCCCGTAGCTATTGGTCGGGTTGGCCGCCAGGTTCTGATAGGCCCCACGGGTCGCAGACCCGTTCAGAGTCCCGTCCAGGACGATCTGGCGGGCCAAAAGCGTGGTGGTACCGGCGTCGCTTCCCTGCAGGTATCCGGGCGAATTGTCCATCAGGGCCGTTGCGCCGCCCAGGTAGAGGCCGGTGAAGGTGTTCGTCACGCCGAATTTTGAATTTACCTGCTGTTGGGTTCCAAGTATCTGATCGTAGCCGACCCATTCCGGGGCATTGCTTATGTCGTACACGGTGTTGCCGGAAACAAGCTTGGTGGTGTCGACCGGCCCCCCCTGAAAACTGAAACCTCCACCGGCGAAATTGATCTGAGCACCCGGTTTGACGATGATTTCCCCGGTGGTATTGTCGTTGACGAAGGCGATATTCTGGAGGGTATTGGATCCGAGCGAAATAGTCCCCCCCTGCGTACTCTTTTCCCTGGCAGTCAGATCGGCGGCATTCAGATAGCTGGAAACCGCGCCGATGGACGAACCGGCAAGGGAATCGAAGGTAACGGTAGTCCCTTGCAGGCCCCCCCCCTTCTGTCCGTAATCGTCGCGCAGCTGGACCGAGTTCAACTGTGCGCTGATCAGCGAAGAGCTGACCGTTTCATCAACCCACAGGCCGCTTACGTCGATGCGGCTGGTGGTATCGAGGAAAATGCGATCCGAGGCCTCAAGGGTAACATTACCCGCCGGTGCCACGATGGAGCCCTGAAGGGTGATCTGCTTAGCAGGGTTGGCCGCCAGTGCCAGCAAACCGCTGTCGGCATCAAGGTAGAGGTTGTTGAATCCACCAACGATGACCTTTCCCGGCTGGTAGATAAAGGAAGGGTCCGCGGTCTCGGTGGAATCTGATATGGGGCAGGTGGTGAGGCTGTTCGGCCCCAAGGTCACCTTGTCGCTCGCCAGGAGTTCGATCATCCCCCCCGTCTTCACCGAGGTGATGGCCTGGACCAGACCGTTTTGATTTACCTCCTGGCCGTACATACCGATGAATCCCGAATCGGAAACCAGTTTCCCGCCCTCCAGGTTATCGGCCTCGCCGCCGATCACCCCCAGATTCAGGATGACATTGCTCTGGGGGACGGCCAGGGCGCCGAGGTGGTCATTTACGTCGGCGATCTGCAGGTCGTAGCTGCTGGCGATGCCGCTAACTGTGTACCCGTCGAAACCGGTCTCCGGGGTGACCAGGTATTTGGATCCGGGGGTCGCGGCAACCAGCCCGATGATCCCCGAGGGGGCGATGATGGATCCGCTGTTCACCACCCGGGGAGCGATCAGGTAGACCGACCCGCCGACCTTGGTGGCGATGATCCCCTGGTTGACAATCATGGCGTTGGGATCGGCACCCCCAAGGGTGACGGACCCGTTGCTTGCCGCCGCGCCCGCGTTGAAATGCTGGTAATCCTCCCCGGTAAAACGGAGCAGACCGTTGCGCAGGTCGTCGTTGCTGATGTTGAAGGTGGAGGCGACCAGCGTGTTGACGTTTAGCTGGGAATTGAGGCCGAACAGGATGCCATTCTGGTTGATCAGGTACACCCTGCCGTCCGCCGTCAGGCTGCCGTAGATCAGGGAAGGGCTCAGGTCGTAGATCCGGTTCAGGGCGACATAGCTGCTGTTCGGCGTCCATCCGGCCGTACCCGGGGTACCGGTCCCCTGGTTGAAGCGGACGCTGGCGGCGGCGCCTATGTTAAAGGAGTTCCAGTTGATGATCGCCTGGGGCTGGTTCTGGTTGATCACCAGCTGGTTACTGCCGGGAGTCTGGGTTATGCTCTGGACCCCCGTCCAGGAAGTGCCGCTCACCACCGGCAGGGTGTTGGCGGCCAAGGGCGGAAGCGGGACCTGCCCCGGAAAGCCGGGAATGGTGGCGGCGAAACTGAGTGCGGGAGAGACAAGGGTGATGAAGCCCAGCAAGAGGGCGACGGTTTTTTTGAACATCTGAGAACTCCCGTGACTATTGCAACAGAAAGCCAATTTAATAAGTCAATTGCCTCACAGCAGGGGAAACCTTACAGCAAAAGTTGAAATCCACTTGCTTAAAGCTTGAACCGGGCGGTGTTTCCTCTGGGTGTCTCCGTAGTGCTGGGCGCCTCGGTACCTCTTGCGGTGTGGCTTTATGCGTTGGTCTGTCAGAACTGGTACTTCAGCTTGAAATGGACCAGAGTATCGCCGGCCCTGGTGCTACTGGTGTCCGATAGGGCATAGGCCCAGTCGACCTGGTACTCAAGATCCCGGAACAGAATGCCCCGCACCCCGATGCCGGCCCCCTGGAGATTGGTGGTACTCTCCTGTCCCGACAAGACATCCCTGGTCCAGAGTGCGGCGCAGTCGTAAAAGAGATAGGGAACCACATGGAAGCGCTCCCCAAGTCCCAGACGGGGGGAGAGATTGGGCGCCGAGAGCTCCGTCGTGGCATGGAAGGCGTTGTCCCCGAGCGCGCTGCTCTCCGGGTAGCCGCGCACACTCTCCATTCCCCCGGCGGAGAACTGCTCGTTGGAAATAAGGGGCTGGTCGGAGAATTGGCCATCCATCTTGAGCAGAAACCCGACTGCACCGGGCAGCTGCTGGCGCCGCTCCAGCCCCATGGTGGCGCTGACGTAATTGCCCCGCGCATTGAAGCGCTTGTTCTGGAAAGTATCCTGTTGAGCCACCGCCCCGCGGAAGGAGAGATTCAGCCCGGCGTTGAAAAGGGTCAGGCCGCCGGAGTCGGGCAGAGAGCCTGAATAGGAGAAGGAAAACGGCAGGTATTCGACCGGCGTATTCACATCCGCCGCACTGGATCCGGAAGCGCCGGTAAGTTCGTCGAATTTTTTGTAGTCCAGACCGAGCACCGCGCTGTGCCCATAGGGCCCCAAGGTAGGCAGAGGGATGATGGCGCGGGCGCCGATGATGCTCCCCTTGCCGACAGTGTGAAAACCTTCGCCGAAGGCGGTGTTGCTGTCAGAGTTAACCCCGTAGAGCACCAGGCTCTGGTCGGCGCACCAGGGGGCAGGCATGGTATAGGAGCCGGAGTAGACCTCGACCTGGCTTGGATTCTCGGGGGAAACCTGGTACTGAAAGGAGAGAGAGTGAAGCCTGCTCCAGAGGTTGTCGTAGTGCAGCCCGGCGTTCAGGCGCAGCGGCGTGGTATCGGAGCTGTAGCGGTTGTTGAGCTCCAGAGAGCCGTGCAGGGATGAACGGTCCTCGACCTTGAGTTCGACGTCAACCGTACCCGGGGTCTTCCCCGGCACTATGGCCGGAACCACCTTGAGGTCCGGATTCCTGTTTACCTTCCCCACCTCCAGCTGCACCGCGGGAACAAAGAGCAAGGCACCGGGGGCGAGGGAGGGGAGCATCCCCATGATCTGTTCGGTGCTGAAATGACGGTTACCGCTCACCCTGGTGGCGCCAATGCGGCTTTCAACCACCTGCAGGCGGATTTCACCACCGTCGGCGCTTTGTTCCGGGATGTTCACCACTACGGTGGGATAGCCGGCATCGTGATAGTAGCGCTCCAGCGTATCGCGCGCCCTCTCCACGTCGGCGGCGGTACGATCGTTGCCGGTCAGTTCGTCGAGCAGGTCGGCGAGCTGGCCGGAGGGAAACAGGGTGTCACCCGAGATCACGAAGTCGTTTATTTCAAAGGTCGGCTCCGATTCCGCCTGATTGCCCTCTCCCTGCACCGCCCGCGAAGCGGCAGCCGGGCTGTTCCCGGGCTCCGCATCGGCTGCCGCCGGCGTTGCGAGAGTGATAAAGGCGAGACAGATCATTAGAAGGTAGGCAAATGCTGCATCGGCTCTCAATTAGAAATACTCCTTCCAGGGTTGGATGCACCCTCCCCCGGCTTGCCTGATACCGCGCTGCCGACAGCCGCGCCGCCTTTCGCCCCCACCTGCGCCGCACCTGCCGGGTGCGATGCGCCGGCTTGGCCGGTTTGTTCCCCGGGGAGCACCGACTCCACAGTGACGGAGCAGCGCAGGGCCTCGCCCCCGAAGGGGTGGCCGTAATCGATGGTCAGGTAGTCGGCATCGAAGTCGCTGATGCGTCCCGCACTGCCACCCGTCCTGATCAGCGCCCCTTTGACAGCTTGGATCTCCACCCGGTACCGGTCTTTCGTGCTGGTGATGAGCGCGGGGCCAAAGGGGGTCATTGCCTCGCTCCCGGGAGCGCTGTAGCGTATCACTACGGCAGTATCCGAAACTCCGGTTACCTCTGCCAGCAAGACCGGCTCACCCGGGACTCTCATACCGATTTTTGGCTCGGTCCGGTACACCCTTTTGAAGTTCTCGGTAGCCATCTGATACTCCTTGGCCTGGAACCTGATACGCGCAATCCGGATTTTGTGGTCGCTTTGGGTTTGATCGGGCTGTCGCTTCGCATCGAGCATCAGATCGGCGGCCTGCCCCGGCTCAAGTCCCACAACCGAACTGGAGAGGCTCGCCAGAACCTCATCTTCGAACGACTTTCCGCGGCGGAAGGGGGCATCCTCACCGGCCAGGATGGTTACCGGGCCTTTCCTGGATCTCTTCAGATAAAGAGCGGATTTCCTCAAAGTTGAATCGTTAACTTCCGGGTAGGTACTCGCTGCTATCGCTCCGGAACTCTCCCGACAGGTAAAATTCACCGAAACCCTGTCACCGCTGCGCACCAAACGGTCTCTGCCACCGGCAGCGCACCCGAATAGCGAAAGCGTAACGGCGCCAAGACATAGGACGCAGGGAACATAGACTCGTTGCAGACGCATTTGGTTATAGTCTCCTTTCAACTAATGCCAGAACCTTTATAAAACAGAGCGACACCATACCCGTCACTTGTCACATTGATGCTACGGACTTATGAAAATTGAATTCCAAATGCTAATTTAAAGGTCAGATGGTGCCCGGGACATCATATCCCGGGCAGTTACCCAGCACCGGCCGCCGTTCAAACCCCAATGTCAGGGTTTCCGGCAAATTCACTCAAACTTAGGAAAGCTGCGATGCAGGTGTAACAATCGCCGGGTATCATCCGCAAAAGCGAAATCCACTCCTGAGAGGAAAGGGCCCACAAGCCCGGTTCAGAACAACCAGCGATTTCAGGTCTCAACCAAAATAGTCGCCGGCATTCAAACCGTTTTTGGAACCGTTTCTTCGGGGAAACTTCCGGCGAATTTTTATTTACCGAATATTAAGCTTACTGTGGAGAGGATGTAACAAATGCCGGATATGATGCGTTTGTCAATACAGGGGGAGCGAATCGATCCGAAAGAGAAGAAAAAGGACAAACAGCTGGAGAAGCTGGAGAAGCTCGTCACGGTCATGACCTCCCTGATGGGAGACGAATTCACCGGCCACATCAAAATCAACTTCACCCAGGGGAGCATCGGGAGGGTTGAGAAGTTTGAAGAGATACTTAAAGTAACATCTTACTAGGTCTTACTTGTCGACGCGGCACCTTGCTGACCTGAAGTCATTTCAGGGACCAGAAAGCCCGATTCAGGCAGGAAAAGCGGTTTGCTGCACCAGATTCGCGTTTTGATTCTGGTCACCCCCCTTTTCCGGCCCTCGAATCGGGTTTTTCTATTCTTGAGACCAAAGAGAGGCTAAAGAACACGACTAACCACAACCGAATAGCAGGGAAGCACCCATGGAGCGGGGTCATCCCCACTCTTGACCAGAAGTGTCCCGGAAAGGCCGGCCATGAGCCACAGCTCGGGGAAAGAGCAAAGAGCGGTACGAAAGAGATTCCAGAAAAACCTTGCTGTAAATGAAATCACTCGATGAAATGTTACAAAAAAAGGGAGAATTGGGTATGAAAAAGAAAATGATTGTCCTTCTGGCTGGTGCACTGATGGCACTGAGCGCCGGCAGCGCATTCGCTTCGTTCGGCAACGGGCAGCTTGACCTCTACGCCTACAGCAACGTTGCGGGGACTCCGGAAGTCGGGGTCAACCTCGGCAGCATCACCGCGCTCCTTGCAAATGGGGCCGACACCACCATCACCGCCGGCGCCAGCACCGTGGCAGCCCTGCTCACTGGTGCGACCTCCGTCTATGCAGGCCTCTACGGCTACGACGCCACCGGCGCCAACATCTACGTCATCGCCAACACCGGTCTCGGCTCCTTCAGCGCGAGCAGCGCCGGCTATTCCAACTTCGTTACCGCCAATACCGCCATCAACACCACCTACGGGAACAACACCGTCCTTTCCCTCGCTTCCAAGGGAACCTCCGCCACCGCCGACTACTTCGGTAAACTGGACAAAGGTGTGAACGGCGGAGGTACCTTCGGTACCCTGATCGGCACCGGCAAGGGGACCGATTTCACGACCAACTTCAGCACCGACATAACCAAGAGCATCTACGTACTTAATGTTGCATCGGGTTTCACCTTCACCGATACCGGTGCCACCGCCATCTTCAACACCGACGGCTCCATCGAGGTTAAGGGTGCCGCTGCTGCCCCTACCCCGATCCCCCCCTCCTTTCTCCTGATGGGTTCGGGGCTCCTGGGGATGATCGGCCTGCGCAGGAAAAAAGCATAACCGTTCCGGCTACGCCAGATATGTCAGTTGACACCATCCGCCGGCCGGTCCGGGGGAGATACCAACAACCTAAACCACTCAAAAGGGGAATCGCAACATGAAAAGCATGATCACCAAGAGCATTCTGGTCGGCGGCGCTCTCGTCGCCCTCTCCGGCACCTCCTTCGCTGGGGAAACCGACGTCAACATCTATGGTTCTTCCGCACAGTTCAACTTCTGGAAAACCGCCGCACAGCAGTTCATGGGCTCCGCCGGTTGGAACTGCGCCACCACCATCCCCTCCAACGGCGTTCCGGCCATCGATTCGACCGGCAACCACGGCATCCTCCAGGGGAACGGCTGCACCTCTGCCCCCGACAGCACCATGGTGCTGCGCTTCTCCTCCAAGGCATCCTATGACGGCATCCTGGCAGCACTTGCCAAGAACGATCCGAACGCAGACATGAGCTGCGGCACCAGCGCTGCACAGCTGAACCAGCGCAATATGGCGGTGCTGCCGACTGACGGCAGCCACCTCGTTCCTTCGCTTTCCTGCGTTCCTGTCTCCGCCGGCGCTTCTGACGTCCCGGCAGATTCCTTCTACGAGAGCAGCACCGGCCAGCTCAAGGGACCCAACGGCGGCGGCATTATCAGCAGGAGCTTCATCCAGGCTGACGGCGTCACCCCCGGCATCGACGCCTCCAGCCTGGCCGCCCCCGATCAGGTGGTCAAGGTTCCCTTCGGCTTGTACGTCAACAACAGCGTCACTGCCAACACCTGCACCGCCGGCCGCGTCGGCGATTACTGCTCCTCCAACCTCGACTGCACCACCAAGCAGTCCGGTGTCACCATCGCCGGCGTCTGCAGCACCACCCCCGCCGTCATCCCGAGCATGACCCGTGAAATGGCCAGCCTCCTCTTCTCCGGCCAGATCACCAACTGGAGCCAGTTCGGTCCGGCCTTCACCGCCCAGCCGGTCGTTGTCTGCCTGCGCCACGCCGGTTCCGGCTCCCTGGCGACCCTGGACCTCGCAATCATGAATGACGGCCAGTGGGGCAACTCCCTCCTCAACGCCGAGGTACCTGCTGCCCTTTCCTACTCCCCGGTGGTCTGGTTCAACGACGGCTCCTCGGACGAGAAGGCCTGTCTGACGCTGGCCGGCGCCGTCGGCTTCCTGGACGCCGACTCCTCTGTTACCACGGTCGGCAGCAGCACCGCCGTCGGGCCGCTCAAATACAACGGGAACTACCCGAGCGCCTATGCCATCAAGAACGGCGTTTATGACTTCTGGGCGGACCAGGCCGTCTACCGCCCGAACACCAACAGCGCGCACCAGAACTCCGCAATTACCCAGCTGTTCAATTATCTGGGAAGCGATGCGGGCCTTCAGGCCGCCAACTACTTCCAGTTCTGGGCCGCCTCTTCCTCCATGAATGTCACCAAGGACTACGAAATCACCTACCCGCACAAGTAACATTTAGTCAGTTATCATCCAGCATTGGGGGGCCTCTTCGGAGGCCCCTTTTTTTATCTGCCGTCCAGAAACATTTTAGGGGGTTGCCGGGCAAGTCTAATTCTTTTGGGGAAGGGGTCGGGGTTAGTCCCGGGATAATCTTGATGCGGGGGGGGTACGACCATGTGGTCGGGTGGGAGATCGTTTTGCGGTCACATCAGTTCATATCCACTTGAATCGATCCCGGTCGGTTGCCAGTTCGACGGCAGGTTTCTCGTATCCGTCTGACGAAGGTGTGACCAGTTTTTCCAAATGGTACAGTTTCCGGAGGTTGCCATGATGGACAGGCTGTTTGGGGGAGAGCCCGATAGATCTGACCATCAATGGACACCCTGGCCGTAGTCACCGGAACGCTACGCGACCAGTTCCCTGCTGGAGGATTGCTCACCGGGTTTGAGGCACCATATTTCAGACCGCTTCCGTACGAGCAGCCATCATTGCTTCCCGTTTTTTTCACGTTTGTCGCCCTTGATGGAAGGCTCCCTTACTTCGGGACTGCAAACTCGTTGACAAGGAGCACGTAGCGGTCTAGATAGTCCAATTGTCCAGCCTTGCCCCGGGTCCCCAGGTGCCATTCCAGAGGTGGGGCCACCGTCAGTGGAAACTCAAGCGCACGGTTTTCGAAATACACCGAGATGCTCGCCTGCAACACACCCGGGTGTGGCACCAGTTCCAGCACCCAGTCACTGCTCCCCTCGTTTTTGAAGCGAACGAAATGGGCGCCGCGAAGCAAAAAAAGCGGCATCTTTTCGCCGGGATGCTCCAGTCTAACCGTCACCATGACGGACCTTTTCCCGTCAGACACCACCGCAGCGGGATCCTGCTGGAATACCTGGTCCCGGTGATTGCGAATAATCTCAAGCAGTGCCGGGGTGTCAGTGAGGGTGCCGAACTTGCGGAACTGGTCCAAGACGCTCAATACCAGCTGATAGGGGGCCCGTCTCCCCTCAAGTCCCTGGGTGCTCCCACCCTGCACCACACCGCGTCCGGAACGATCCGCCGGGGCGATGATCTCCGCAATGGCGGGGGTTTCGCCGTCCTCCCGCTCCCTCAAGGGAACCTGATCCGGCTGTTTTGCGGGGTTGGGGACATCAGTTTTTTTTTCCTGACCGCCCGAATCGCCGTCCTGTCCTTTCTTGAGGTCGGGCGGGTCGTTTATGGTAACCGGAAGCGCCTCGTAGACCTCGTTTCCCCGGGTAACGTAGACACTTGCACCAGTGATTTTTCCCGATTGCCCTGTTGGGAGCGAGAAGGTCAGGTGCAACAGATTCCCCGCGTAGTTAAACGGTTGGGGACTCGAGGACGTGACGGTGATGGCACCGGGGCCTGATGTATCTAACATAAAGGTACCTCTCCTTAACTGCGGCGTGACGGCGACACCGGGGTTACTGAGATTGTCCGCATCATAGTAAAAGGTCATGTTCCATGCCTTTACATTCATCACGTTTACCGCCTGAACCGAGAAACTCCCAGGTATTTGGGCAGATACAGTGAGGGAACCGGCGCCCGCACCGGCTGCCGGCGGCAATGCCAGGGCGGCCGCGAGAATGAGCGCCAGGAAGAAAAACGAAAAGAGCCCGTGAAGAGCCCGCAAGGCCAGAGGTCGCGTCCTAAAAACGGGTGTCATGAACCGATCCCCCCAACAGCGTCCCCAGGGTGCAGGGGAGCATTCCTGCGAAAAGGTGCCGTGGCCACTAGCCAGCATAGCACCGGCAGCAGATACTCACCAACGATCGAGAGAAAACCTGTCAGGGGCAGAGCCGGCTCCCAGGCAAACCCGCACAGCATCACGTTGCCGATACGAAACAGCAGGTGCCCCGCCACCATGGCAGCCATCCCGGCCGTGGTCCAAACGATATGGCGTAACGACGGCAAGCGTCGCTCCGCGAGCATCATGGCAAGGAACAGAACCAGGTTGAAGGTCTGGAAATAGACTAAGTGCTGGTAGGAAAAGGTGAGCCGGTAGCCGGCCAGGAGGAAAATCTCGGCAACTAGGCGATCCAGCACCAGGACGTAGTACCTATCGGCAAGGAAAAAAACAGGGAAAATGACACTGGCCGCAACGACTGCCCGAAACAGGAAGGGGTGATTCCTGCCAGGCAAACCAGCGGCCCACCGCTGCCATGCGAACGAGGTCCCGATCACGAGGAGAACCATTACGACCTGACCCAGATAGACATGAATGAACTCAAACAGGGCGGGGTGGGTTGCTCCAACGATGGTGACGGCAGCGATCCGCAGGATATTGATGCAACTGAACAGGGCTGCACTGAAGGTGAAACCAGCGAGCCGAGCCTGTAAGGAAGCCGGAACCGACAGCAGAAATGAACTGAACAGGGCCATGGGGTACAGCGGGGTACATTCGCCTATGATCTCCACCCGAAATCGGCCGAGGGTCAGTACCGAGCCGGCAACCTCGGGACGCCGGCCCAAAAATCCGAGGCAGTAGGCGGCCGCGGCGGCAGTAGCACGGATGATGGGCTCAAGCAGATGATCCGGGGTGACGCTCAAGAGCGAGAAAAGCAAAATACAAACGATCCCGAACCTGGCACTTTGCTGCATGGACAGACTTCTTAACAGGCACGAAAATCTCCACATACAGGATCACTCCACTATTCCTTGGCAACTGTCTGCCCATATGCCATTGCATGCTACAGGTATAGTTTGAATATTAGGTTACAGAGAGGTAACTTTATATTGGATTTCACATCGGGAATGAAGTCTAAGTTAACTGCAGGGTGTAGCCATTCCATGAATTTCAAAGAAATTTTACCGGTTGTTGCTCTGGATGTAACACGGATGTAAGGAAAATCGCTTAAAGTGACCGTGATTTTTATCGTACGTGGCCATGCAATCAATTTTTAATAAGGGGTAATAGTAATGACAAGAATCAGCAAGCGCTTGCATGCATTTCTTCTGGCAGGAGCGCTCGCTCTAAGCCTCACAGCCTGCGGCGGATCCAACACGAATGGGACGAGCGTTTCCAGCACCGCTGTATATGCCGTCAAGACCTGGGCCAATCTTACCATCGCTTCTGGCGACCAGCAGGTCACGTTGATGTGGAACGATACCAATATCCCCACTACCTCGACAGTAACCGCACCGACCGTGACCTACAACGTCTATTTCAGCACGAACCCGGGGGTCACCAAGGGAGGTAACGGGGTCAGCAAGGTGGCAAACGGAACCAGCACCACCTTCATCCACACTGGCCTTAAAAACGGCACCACCTATTACTATGTGGTCTCAGCGGTAACGGCTGACGGCACCGAAGGGGCAGTGAGCCGGGAGGCGAGCGCCGCACCACAGGCATCCATTCCGGCAGCACCGACCGGAGTCACCATCGACTCTGGTAACGGCCAAGTTACACTCAACCTGACCACGACAGGCAACTTTAGTTACAACGTGTACTGGTCGCTCAGTTCCGGTGTCACCAAGAGCAACGGGAACAAGATTCCCGGCGTGACCTTCCCGCTAGTCCACAAGCCATTATTGGCAAACGGCAGTACGACTTACTACTATGTCGTCACCGCACAAACGCCATCGGGGGAAAGCGCCGAAAGCAGGCAGCTTTCAGCAACGCCCCTCACCTCCGCTGCCAGCAGCACACACTTCAGTTCCGTGCAGGAAGTCAGTGCCGTTTACGGAGACCAGTCGGCCACCGTCGCCTGGACCCCCCCTTTGAACACCCCGACCGGTTCTGTCGGCATCCTCACCTACAACCTCCGGTACTGGACCAGTGCCAACTCGAACATGATAACGCTCAACGGAGTCATGTCCCCATTTATTCATCAATCCCTGACTAACGGCACCACCTACTATTACAACGTCATCCCGGTGAGCACCGTGTCCGGCACCGCTTTCGCCAACACCTCCACGGCAACGGTCTCGGTGATACCGGGAACAACAACTCCCGCCATACCAACCAACCTTTCTGCCGCAGCCCAGTCCCAGCAGATCCAGTTGAGCTGGCAAAAAGACACCTCAGGCGCTACGGTGACCTACAACATCTACTGGTCAAACGACAATAGCACCTGGTCCAAGATAAGCAACCTTACCACCAACGCCTTCACTCATTCCGGGCTCAATAGCGGGACTACCTATTACTACCAGGTTTCCGCACAGAACGATGGCGAAAGCGCCAGAAGCAACACTGTCTCGGCGATTCCTTAGTAAAAACCATCGCCGGGGTAAAGCTTTCGCAACAATGCACCAAAGGGGATAGCCTTCAGGGCTATCCCCTTTTATCTGATCCAGTCAAGAAGGGAAACTCATGCCAGTGTGTTCCTGCAGAATTTACCTCATCTTATGCGCAGTGTTGGCCTCCCTTCTTCTAGCCGCCTGCGGGAAAGGGAGTCCATCGGTAACCGCAGTCACCTCTTCCCAACAGACAACGGTGAGGACGGCAACGGATCTGTCGGGAATCGCCTCGGTAGGCCAGCCACTAACCGGAACCGTTGATCTAAGCGATTCCTCCTACCCCACCAAGACGACCTCAGTAGTACTTAACCAGGACGGGACCTATTCGTTCAACTCCAGCGACCTGCAAGCGCTGAAGGCCCCCTTTCTGCTCAAAAATACGGACAACTCCGGAACTTCCTGGTATTCCTTCGCCAGCGGTGCGGGTACGGCCAACATCAACCCGATCACTACCCTTGCCTTGGTCATGGCTTCCGGCGCTTCCGACCTTAATAGTCTCTCGGACAGCTATAATTCCCACAACGCAGCCACCCTCAACCTGCTTTCCCTCAGCTTCCCGAGCGCGCTTGCCAAGGTCATGACCGCGCTCAATCCGCTGCTGGCGTTTTTTGGGTCTTCGGACTCCGACCCTCTTGCCGGCTTCTATTCCTTAAATAAGCAGGGGCTGGACGGTTTTCTCGGGCAGGTCACCTTTACCATCTCAAACGGCGCGATCACCATAACCGACAAAACCAGCCGTGCCTCCGTCTTCGCCGCTTCTCTTGATGACCTCGAAACGCCAGTTGTGACGGCGAGCGCTCTGACGGCCCCTGCAACCTACTACCTCCCCGGGAACGCAGCACTTACCCTTGCCGTCCAAGGGAATCTTCCCGCAGGGACCTTCATAAAATGCGCAGCATTCACCCTGCAGCTCCCGCAGGGGGTCACCGTAGATACGGGCGCTTCCGGGGTCAACACCGCAATCCCCATCGAGGCCGCTGTCAACTCGAATGTGTATCCTGTGCCTGTCCTTTCACAAACCAACAACCAGCTGAGTCTCACTCTTTCCTCACTTGGTGGTTTTGGCACCGGGAACTTCATTACTGTCCGCTGCATTGTCAGTTCTGCCCAACTCCTGGCGACAACCACGGCGAATTTCTCTATCATCGCGTCCACTATGTACGCCGACATCTACAAGAACCAGCTTCTCAAAACTGTGAGCATCGTTCCGGTGTCACTTGTTTTTCCCGCACAGGAGGGGAAGAAGCTATTTAACGCACAGTGCGCTTCCTGCCACAACCTGAATACGGATGACACTACGACCGCAAGCCTCGCAGGCAAGAGCACTCAACTGTCGGGAGTTTTCTCCGGCTGGCATCACGGCCTAACACTTAGCAAGGTCCAGGTGGAGTATCTTTCGGAGTATCTGACCGCCCTTTCCAATGGACAGCTTGTCTTCTAGAGGGTGAGGACTACCGGCTTGGATTCACCGCGCGCCCAAGGCGCCGCAACTTAAACGGTATCAAAGGAGCATTACGATGAAAAGATTATCAGTATCCGCCATGTTAATTTCGTTTCTTGCCTCCGGTGTTGCTTACGCAGCACCCCAAATCAACATAGGTACCGTCGACCTGCAGCGGGCGGTCAGCGAGAGCAAGGAAGGGGCTGCGGACCGGGCGAGCCTGCTGAAGAAGGGCGAGGTCTTGAAAACCGAACTGAAAGTGCTGCTGGAAGCTGCAGAAAAGCTCAAAGCCGAACTGGAGAAGGGGTCGGACAAGCTCTCCGCGGACGAACGCGCGGAGAAGACCCGTCTCCTTCAGAAAAAGGGTCGCGATTTCCAGAACCGCCAGCGCGAGGCTCAGGAAGAGCTGAAGCAGGTGGAAAACGACTACCTTAAAAAGCTCCTGGCGAAGTTCGGCACCATCCTGAAAAAGATAGGTGACGATGACAACTTCACCGTCATCCTGGACCGGAACGCAGGAGTGTTCTACGCGGGGTCCAAAACCGATGTGACTCCAGCACTGGTGAAAAGAGCCGACGATGAATACCAGAAGGACTAACAGTCTGTCGGTAACGTGTCTCAAACATCACCAATTCCCCGGGGAAGGCGGGTGGCACTCTGCTTATTATAAACGCCTTTTTAGATAAGTACTTAATAGTTATATTAAGAGCGCTGTCAAAATGACACCTAATTTCAAATATTCATACTATGTTTCAATACTATAACGTTATTATTTTTAAACATTGCTTATTTGATAAATATCATTGGATAATGTTGTCAGAGTAAAAGGTCCCCTGCAGACCTTAAACAAGGAACCAGAGACCCCGGAATTCATGAATAACCACAGGGCGTCTATTGTCTTCCGGGGTTTTTATTTTTTTCAAGGTGTGACTCCCAGTTGTCCAGTAAGCAATAAGGAGAGCCTTTAATGAATTACAATAAGATTATTGTGGTCTTCTTTGCTTCAGTTGTATTGAGCATCGATATGGCCGGGAATGCAATGGCTGCATTCTTCATGCAAGGCGACCTTACCCGCTACGTCTATGACACCAACTCTGAATTAGGCTCCGATCTTGGTGCCGTCACCACATTGGTTGCAAACGGAGGATCGAATATCGATCCGACAGTAACATCCAAAGGTATCGACCTGAGCGTCGCCCAGATAGGTTATTTCGCATACGACAACACTACACAACAACTCTATATATCAGGTGCGGCAGGGCATATCGACTATACCCTTCAGTGGATGGGAACTACAGGAAGTTTTCTAAATATTATTTTAAGTGGTTACAAGTCTCAAAGTTTACAATACGGAAATGGTAACGATCAAGTAGTATCTTTGAGCACGGCCTTCTTCAGCTATTACAAAAATCTGGACTTTAACGGAATTATCCCTGGGTTACTGCATGGCAGGATAATTCAAAATTACGACAGTCTTTACCAAGGCAACATGAACGCAAGTCTTGCCCCACTTACCACTGCATCAGTGACCCAGTCCCTTTATGAGTTTAATTTGGCACCTGTTTGGTCCGGAGGCGAAGTGGTCGGACAGGAAGTCGCGACGATTACAACTAACTCAGACGGCAGCACCACAATAAAAGCGACCCCGATTCCGGGGGCCTTTTATCTTATTTGCTCTGGTTTGATGAGTCTATTGGGTTTTAGAAAAAAGAAAAGGTATAACCCCATTGCTGTCCCATTGTTACTAGATAAAGTAGGAATCTCGGGGAGCTATTTATAAGCTATTTATTATGTTATAACGCTAATACATATAATAAGATTTGAGCCAAGATCCATGTGATGAAAATGACAAGCATCCCACGCCCGAAAGGACAATGAAAGAAGACCAAACTCACACAGTCTTCATCTGATTGCCCCCTGACAAAGCCCGCAACCACTCTCCTGAGAAGAACGAAATCAGTTAAATATCCAAGTAGCGGCAGAACCGAAGCGGTTCAGTTCAACAAGAGTATATGCATCGTTTCGCGACACATAAATTCATAACTCGTTAGAGGCGCCAAAAGTCAAAACTAGGCCCGTTTGTCGGATGATTAAAAACACCATATGGGCAACTTGTTGTCAAGCAAACGTGGTTCCGCACAGACTGCATCAGAGGTACTAAATAATAACTTAACCTCCTGTTACGGCGCCACTCCAATACTGTAAAGATTTGTTAAACCCATTTATTTAACTTGATATTTATGTTTTTAACAGGTTAAATCAGTGGACAAACGGGTAGTTTGCTGACCTTGAGATATAATCAAGGAACCAGAGGCCCCCTGAACCAATGCGAAGCAGAGTTGCGTCCATTGTTCAGGGGGCCTTTTCCAATTATTAATTAAGCACAAAGGTGAATATATGAACAAGCGGGGGAATGCAAATGATGTTTCATCCACGGCATGGTTTGTCGGTTTGGTGTTTGTCTTGGCCGTTGTTCTAGGTGCGCCGCCTCCCTGTTCATCCAGCACCATCGCCTCCCCGGTAAGACTGCCCGGCCACGTTCCCACCAAGGCCCTGGGCGCCGCAAAGTTGATGGGGAGTCTGGCTCCCGACACTCAAATTTCCCTGGCGTTTGTCCTTCCGCTGCGCAACCAGGCAGAATTGCAGGAACTTTTGAGACGCATCTACGATCCGGCCGATCCGCTGCATGGCCAGTACCTGACTCCCCGGGAATTCACCGACAGGTTTGGCCCCACCCGGACCGACTATGATACCGTTGCCGCTTATGCACGCAGGCTGGGACTCAACGTCACTCGAACTCATCCCAACCGCACCATTTTGGATGTATCGGGGCCCGCAAGGACGGTGGAATCCGCTTTCAACCTCCACCTGCAACAATACCAGGCGTCGAACGGGCGAAAGTTCTATGCCCCCGACTACGATCCCGAAGTTGACGCTTCCATTGCCTCACTGATCGCCGGCATGGCCGGCCTGGACAGCGCTGCGCTCTGGCATGCGCACAGCAGTTTCGTCCCGGCGGCTGATTCGGCGATCACTGGGCCGTCCCAGATCGGCACAGGCCCTGGGGGCGGTTTGACTCCCGGCGACATCCGTGCGGCGTACAACCTGCAGAATGTCACGGCCAGCGGATCCGGACAGACCCTTGCCCTCTTCGAACTCGACGGGTACACCGCGAGCGATGTGACAGGTTATGCGAGCTATTACGGATTGCCGTCGATCCCGTTGCTAAATGTCCTGATTGACGGCTTCAGCGGCCTGCCTCAAGCTGGGAACGGACCGGCCGAGGTCACACTCGACATCGAACTCATGACTGCGCTGGCGCCCGGGGCCAGCCGGATCATCGTTTACGAAGGCCCGAACACGGGCACGGGTATACTTGACACCTACAACAAAATTGCTACGGATAATCTGGCCAAACAGATCAGCACCTCCTGGGGGTTGAGTGAGGGGCAAATCGGCTCCACCATTGCCAACTCCGAGAACGCCGCCTTCCTGCAGATGGCGGCGCAGGGTCAGTCGATCTTTGCAGCCGCAGGCGACAGCGGGGCCTATGACAACGGAACGACTCTCAGCGTGAACGATCCCGCCTCCCAGCCTTACGTGGTCGGCGTGGGCGGCACGCAGCTCTATGTCAACGCTAACGAGGCGTACAATTACGAATCTACCTGGAACGTCAACAACACGGTGAGCGGCGGGGCGGGCGGCGGCGGGGTCAGTACGTTTTGGAAAATTCCCGCCTGGCAACAGGGCATTACGACAGCGGCGTCCGCCACCATGCGCAACGTTCCGGACGTCTCGCTCAATGCCGATCAATATACCGGCTACTCGGTGTATTACAATGGCGGCTGGTACATCTATGGCGGTACCAGCTGTGCCGCGCCCCTCTGGGCAGCCTTTACCGCGTGTGTCAACCAGCAGCGTGCCGCCATCGGCGATCAACCGCTGGGGTTTGCCAATCCCGCGATCTACCTCCTCGCCAACGGTCCACGGTACGGGGCCGATTTTCATGACATCGCGGACGGGAGCACGAATCTCGATTATCAGGCGGTTGCGGGATATGACAACGCCACCGGCTGGGGTTCTTTCAACGGAGCAAACCTGCTGTTCGATCTGACGCAGACCGTTCCACCCGGCCTGCCGACAACAGTTACGGCGATTGCCGGCAATGCGCAGGCCACCGTAAGCTTCTCCGCTCCAGCCTCAGACGGCGGCAGCGCCATTGTCAACTACACCGTCATCTCCAATCCCGGCAACAACACCGCCAGCGGCGGTTTCAGCCCTATCACCGTGACAGGATTGGCCAACAATACCCGTTACACCTTCACGGTAACCGCAGCCAACGCCGTTGGCAACGGCGCGGCCTCGGCACCCTCCAATAGTGTCAGACCCCACTCCCCGGCCCCACCTGGTCCTCCAACAGCGGTGACGGCGACCGCCGGCAATGGCCAGGCCACTGTGAGTTTCGCCGCACCGGCCTCAAACGGAGGCGAAACCATATCCGGCTACTCGGTTGCAACAAACCCTGCCGGCGGTGTCGACAACAATACCGCAACGACCAGCCTGTCACACCAAGTAAGCGGATTAACCAACGGCACCGCCTACACCTTTACGGTAACCGCAAGCAACTCCGCCGGTACCGGACCCGCTTCCGCCCCGTCAGACCCTGTCACTCCTTCGGCGGGGGCGGCAGCACCGGTCCCGGCGCTGACGCCTCTTTCAATGGTTGCCGCCGCAATCATCCTGGTGGTAATTTTATGGAGAAGGCAGGAATTAGCGAGTTGACACTGCCTGTCATGTTGGGGAATGCCATGAATTGTTTGAGAAACGGCTCGGGAAGCGGAGAACGGACGAAACCTAAAATAGGAAAGCCCTCAGCACGATGTCGTGCCTGAGGGCTTTCTTATTTCAAACCAGAAAGGCAGGTATCAAATCGGTGCCGGGGCCGGGGTCGCGCTCACCTGGGCCGAGGCCGTCGATTCGCCGGTGCCGTTCATCTCGGTTACTATGAAGTAGTAGGGAACCCCGTCGGAAAGCCCGGATAGGGTGAACGGGCTGGTTACATTGGAGATGAAGTAACCGTTGGTCGGCGTTACCCCGGGGTACAGTGACCAGTAGATGTTGTAGGACACTGCGGCCGTAACCGGCTGCCAGGAAATGGTTGCCTTACCGTCCCCAGCGCCGGCTGTGACTCCGGTCGGCACCAGCCGGGCCGGTACGCCGTTCACCTCCTGAGAGGCGGTCGATTCGCCGTTGGCGTTCACAGCGGTTACCACGAAGTGGTATGCGGTGCCATCGATCAGCCCTTTGAGCGTATATGGATTGGTCGCGTTCACTATTTTCGTGCCGGTAGACGGTGTCACGCCGGTGGCGGTGGACCAGTAAAGGTTGTAGGAATCCGTGTTCGGCGCCAGGGTCCAGGCGATGGTGGCCTGACCGTCCCCGGTGGTAAGGACGACTCCTGTCGGCACAGCAGGAGGAGGCGTTGCCGAGGGTGTCACCTGAGCCTGGGTTGATGCCGCCGATTCACCGATGCCGGAGTCGTTCGTGGTGACCGCGGTCACCACGATGTAGTAAGTCGTGCCGTCGGTCAGTCCCGTGAGGTTATAAGGGGTGGTCGCACCGGTTATCGGGGTGCCGTTGGCCGGGGTCACCCCGGTAGTGGTCGACCAGTAGAGGTTGTACGAATTTGCGCCCGCAACCGGGGTCCAGTAGATTGCGGCCTGGCCGTCTCCGGGGTTGACGGTGACCCCTGCCGGAACCGGCCGCCCCGGTGTGCCGGTAACCTGGACCGAAGCCGAGGATTCAACGGAGCCGGTAACCTCGGTCACCACAAAGTAGCAGGTTGTGCCGTCGGTCAACCCCTTGAGGGTGTACGGAGCGGTCACGTTGCTTATTTTGGTTCCGTTGGCCGGAGTCACGCCGGTAGCGGTGGACCAGTATAGGTTGTAGGAAGCAGCTCCCGATACCGCCGTCCAGGCCAAGGTTGCCTGGCCGTCCCCGGTGCTGGCGGTAACCCCGGCAGGTACCGGCAACGGCGTGCAGCTTGCCTGTGACGAGGCCGCCGATTCACCGGTGCCGGAGTTATTGGTGTTAACTGCGGTCACCACAAAGTAGTAGGTTGTTCCGTCGTTCAACCCCGTAAGAGTGTAGGGGTTGGAGGCGTTGGTTATCTGGGTGCCACTGGCCGGCGTCACGCCACTCGTGGCGGACCAGTATATCCGGTAGGAAGTTGCACCCGATACCGGCGTCCAGGCAAGGGTCACCCGGCCATCCCCGGTGCTGGCGGCAACTCCCGTCGGTACCGGTGTCGTCTTATACTGGTTCCCTGAACAACCATTCAAAAAAACTGAACTCAACAATAAAACAGTGACAAACCAAAAATAACGGCCGACGACATTCACATACTTGTCTTTCATCAATTCCTCCTGAGAGTGTACACCTGCATAAACAGAACATTCTTTGTTAGTTCCAAGCTCAATTCAAAAAAACCCGTGCATTTATAGCACTCTTCCGGCTTGAATAACGTGAATATTAGGTGACAAATTCGAATTAGTGAAGGAAAGGGAGACATGGGAGAAGCTGGAAGGAACGGCAAAGGAATAAAAACCTAACTTTCTTGATCAGCTTCAGCAGCAGGGCGGCAATAAGGGGAGTCCCTCAGTCGGAAAGAGCTAGGCGGAAACCGACGCAGTTTGCACGCATATCGGGGTCCTGGTAGTCCCGGTAGGAAACCCTCAGATAGCTCGCCTGCTGGTAGACCGAGCCCCCCTTGAGTATCCGGTTGGCTCCGAAGGGGTCCCCCTTGGGGTTTTGGCGCGGACTCTGCCGATAGTAATCGCGGTCGTAGCGGTCCTGCACCCACTGCCAGACGTTTCCCGCCATGTCATAGATGCCGAGCCCGTTCGGCTTTCGGGTACCTACCGGATGTGTTTTCAGGCCCGAATTGCTCTCCAGCCAGGCGTACTCCTCGAGTTCCGCCTCACTGCTGGTGCCAGGATACTTCTGCTTCTGCCCCCCGCTGCGGGCGGCGAACTCCCATTCGGCCTCGGTCGGCAGCCGCCACTTCCTGCCGGTTTTTGCGTTCAAAGCCCTGATGAAGGCCTGGGCGTCGTTCCAGCTGACGTTCTCGACAGGCAGGTCGTCCCCCTCCCGGTACTGAGGCGGTTTGCTCTCCATGACACCGATCCATTGTTTTTGGGTCACCGGATACCGCCCCAGGGAGAAATCACCCACGCAGACCTCGTGGGCCGGCTTTTCATCCGCCACGCCGGAATCAAAAATGTCCCCCATCAGGAAACATCCACCCTTCACCTGCACCAGGGGGATCTCCCCTACTCCCACTTTGGGAGGCGCGCCGGCAAGAACGCTCAGAGGGAAAGCAAGCAAATACGCTGCGGTAATCAGGGTTTTGCCAAGGGAAGGAAATTTCACGAACACGCCTTTCAGAATTGTCGAACCTAAAGCCATACTTCAAGATCTACGGGTAGAGGCCGCGATACGGAACCTCTTTCAGACTGCCGGGTACAGGCGGGCAGAACAACGACGCCGCGAAAAGAGACCTACCAGTCCGCCTCCGAGCATCAGGAATGACGCCGGGAGGGGCACCGGGGCAACGAGCGGCTGGTTGGCACTGTCGAGAAGCGGAGAGCTGACCGAAGAGGCCATGCTGGAGAGATCGGTGGAAGGCGCAGACGGGGTACCCACCGGGATGCTTCCATTTCCCAGCAGCAGCGCTACGGGTGGCGCCGCCGGGGAGGATTCGCCGGGCACGGCCGTCGCGGCTGCGGCGAAAAGCCCGATGGAGCCGGCGCTGTCCGCAGCCATTGCCACCGTGGAGACGGGGCCGTTGGAACTGTCTATCCCCTTGGAAGAAACCGGACCGGTGGCGGGACCGGTGGAGTGGGTACTGGAGGCGAGCGTCGAGTTCCCCGAGACGAGCGAGGCCGCATCCATCATGCCGGTCAAAGCCTGCAAGGCGGATAACACCTGGCCGACCGGCGCTTCTGCGGAACCAGCATCGGGAGTGGCCAAATCGGCACGGGCCGGAGAGGCAGCAAGGCAGCAGACCAAGCCGGCGGCTATACTGACATAGGAAAAGCATTTCATGTTTTGGTCCTTTCTTTGCTGGCTATTTGACAACATCCAAGTATGGAACACCTATACCATCGCAAGGTTACACTGGTGCACCAGTGATGTGATAACCTCATGAAATATGTCAGCCGGAACTCGCCTCCGGTTTTGTCCTGAGGCAATCTCAGTGCCTGAAGGACTTGAACCAGAGGATCAGGTCGAGCAGGGCGAAGGTGACCGCCTGTACCGTGTACCTGGTCGGGGGATATTTCGGATTCTCATAGGGCGTGTGAGCGCCGTTGTCGCTGGTCACCTTGAAGACCAGCTCCGAAAAGCGGTCTATGACCTTGTAGCGCTCGATGGCACCGCGCTCGGCTAAATGCTTGTAGATGCCGACCACATTTATCTCGCCGGTCACGAGGTGCGCGGGAATCAGCCCCGGGTCCGCCTTGTGCAGGGCGATGAAGATCTTTTCCTGGAGCCTTCGGAGGGAGATCAGGGTGTTGCGTATCACCGTCTGGTCGAAGCTCCCCATGTTCAGCAGGCAACTGATCAGCTCCTGCTCCGCATCCGCTCCCAGGCGCTCGGAGAGCCCGCTGAAAACATCCTGGTACTGCCGGACCACCTTCAGCCACTCCAGTTTGTTCGCCTCACCGATCAGATGACTGAGCATCTGCTTCTCATCGCGCCCCTTGGAATACACCCGCACCGTGCCGGCGTAAAGGTCGGAAAGGTTACGGTACAGGTCGGTTTCGCCGGTCAATACCACCAGGGGGAGATGGGGCGCCTTGGCGCCGAAGTACTTGATCGCCGCACTGAGAAAGCTGTTGTCCGGCACTTCCTGCCCCTTTTCCTTGAGGCACTTGCCGTCCAGGATGATGCCGGCGATCCCCCTCCCCTGTCTCCCCTCGAAGATCTCGCTTCCCTCCTCCAGGCTCCTGGCGTGCAGCAGGCAGATGGCAAGGCGCTGCGCGTCGCGGTACAGGCTTTCCACGTAAGGGGTGGCATCGTCTATGATGAGCATTGTCAACGGCAGGGTTTTTTGGGGCATCAGAATCCTCTTTTGGGAAAGCTCAGGCGGAAATGCAGGGGCAAGTCGTCCCGGATGATCTCGAAGGAACCGCGATGCGCCTCGACGACCTTGCCGATCCAGGCGCCTCCCAATCCTTCTCCAGGGCTGTCATGGCTTTTCCTGCCGCAGGTGAGAAAATCCTTGGTGCTCAGGTTGGCCGGAAACGCTTTGCCGTTGTTGGAGTAGTCGATCTGCACCCGGCTGCGGGTCTCGCGCACCGTGAAGCAGAGCTCGGGGTTCGCTGCCGCGGAGCCGAAGGCATGGGTCAGCGCGTTTCTGACCAGGTTGTTGATCGCCTCAGTGAAGGACTCCCGGTGCAAAAGGAGCGTCAGCTGGTCATCCCCGGCAACGACGATCCGCAGCCGGTCCGAGTAAAGCGGAGCTATCTCCCTTGCCAGCAAAGCGACGATGGCCACCTCGCTGAAATCTTCCCGACGTATCTGGCGGGTCACCAGCTTCCCTGTGTTTTCCAGGATGCCGCCAATCTGGTCCAGGCTCAGCACCGCCTTCTGCAGCGCCTCCCCGACCGTCTCATCGCTACCGTCCAGCCGCTTGGCCAAAACCTGGCCGCTTTCTCCGCGCGCCTCGAGAAATTCCAGCACCGCCAGGAGCGGCGACTTCGCTATCTGGAGGTTCGGCTTCACGTTGTGGTTCAGATGTCCCAGGATACTGAACTCCGCCTCCTTTTTCCGGTCCAGGATCCTCGCGTGAATGCGCCGGGAAAAGCGGTCCGACACACCCTCCAGCGCTATGGCCAGCATGGCGCACGCCACGATCAGCGGCGAGGTCAGGATGACGCCGTAACCGCGATACACGGCAAAGGCGACCGGCACCAGGACAACACAAAAAATAAGGTTCGCAGCGATCCGGGTGGCGGTCGACTTGAGATAGGTCCAAAGAGATGCCGCGACCAGGATGCTGAGGAGATCACTCAAGAGGCTGAGCGTGGACGTTGAGTAGGCAAAACGGTTTTTCACCAGCGTAACGAACAGCCGGGCCAGGAATTGCGTGACATGGGCCAGCAGGATTTCCAGCAGGGAGCTTTCTTTGAGGTAGTAGACGAACAGCGCGATGGAGACGCCGATAATGAGGTTCGCCGTGAAGGTCCGCTTGTGAGGAAGGTACATAGGCTACTTTTTTGACCTTGATGATGCCTGGCCGGCCCTTGAGGCACCGGCAGCAGTCGCCCGTTTCAGGCGACCGAGTGCCCGGCACCCTTACCGACCATCAGGATGACCGTTTCTGCAATGTTGGCGGCGTGATCCGCAATAGTCTCCAGGTACTTCGAGATGGTGTTGATCCTCATGGCGCGCCAGATAGTGGCAGGATCCTCCATCATCACGGTTAAAAGCACCCGCTGGATCTGATCGTTCAACTCGTCGACCATCCGTGCGCCCAGGTAGACTTTGGCGGCCAGGGCGTTGTTGCCGCCGACGAAGGCGTTGAGCGCCTCCCTCACCGAGGTCTTGGCCGCGTCCGCCATGTGGGTCAGATCGATGTAGGGCTTGAGCCGCGCTTCGCGGTTCAGTTCCAGCACGCTCCTGGCGATGCTGGCGCACTGGTCGCATATGCGCTCCAGGTCAATGACGATCTTCAATGCCTGGGTGACGAACTGCCGATTCTGAGCCGGGATGGGATGCGCCAGAAGCTGCAGACATCTGCTGTCGATCTCTCGCCCCAGGGTGCTTATCTGCGGAAGGGAGACGATGATGCTCTCGGCAAGCGGGGAATCCCGGTGCACCAGGGACTTGATGGAGTCGGCGATCATCACTTCGACCGCACCCCCGAATTCGAGCAGCCTCGCCCGTATTTCGCCCAACTCCGTGTCAAACGTTGCGTCTCTCAGCACTTCATTCATTCAGGTGGCCTCACATAAGCAGATACCCGGCGACATCATCCGGTTGGTCATGACCAGCGCCAGGGTACCAACGAGTCGGAAGGCTGAACACCCAACCAGCAGACCTTGTCCCTGCAGCATCGATTGCCCTTTCCATCCGGGTGGAGCCTGGACGCACTTTCCCGACATACAGCACCGCTACTTATACAACTACATTATGAAGGGCTTGTTACAGTCGGGTAAAATATTGCACAATTCAAGCCTGCAAGATGACGCTGGCCGGCAGCGAGGGTAACCGTTGCCTTCCAATGTGACCATGTGGAAATCATCTTGTAACAGGAATGTAACAACTCAAGCCAAAAAATCGCGTTACAATGCCAGTCGCGCTTTATTATCTCCAGCCAATTAACCAACCGCTAGACTGGGCTTGGGAAGGATTGAAAAAATGTCTTCTTGGAATAATGTCTTTAAATGTGACAGTTGCGGTAAGGTTGCTGAGGTCCAGCAACAGAGTGTTGCCGTGATCTGCTGCGGTAGTCCAATGAGCGCAGCGACTGCACTGTCGGCAGGAAACACCGTTGTTAGACCCAACCTTGATGAGAAACAACACATAGTATCCACAATTGCATTTATTGGTATCTTTGTTTTCGGACTCATTTTTGCCGGCCACAGCCTTTTTCATGAAATCAACAACTCCGGGACCTCAATTACAAGCTCGCTCCCATATATCCTTCTGGGTGTGGCTCTCATTACCGCTTTAGGTTTCGAGTTTGTCAACGGTTTCCATGATACGGCTAATGCTGTGGCTACTGTCATCTATACACATTCGCTCCCTCCCACGGTTGCTGTCATGTGGTCCGGCATGTTCAATTTGTTTGGAGTTCTCTTCTCAAGCGGGGCGGTTGCCTTTGGCATCATTTCGCTCCTCCCTGTGGAGTTGATCCTGCAAGTAGGTTCAGGGGCAGGTTTCGCCATGGTTTTCGCACTCCTGATTGCTGCGATCTTATGGAATTTAGGCACCTGGTGGTTAGGGCTGCCGGCCTCCTCCTCCCATACGCTTATCGGCTCAATTATCGGTGTAGGCGTTGCCAATGCCTTGATGAAGGGAAGAGATGGCACCAGTGGCGTTGACTGGGCACAGGCTGGTAAAATCGGGTATTCACTTGTCCTTTCTCCGGTAGTCGGTTTCCTTCTCTCGGGCTTACTGCTGATGCTGCTGCGCTGCGTGGTGAAGAATCGTTCGCTGTATGAAGAGCCCAAGGGAAACCAGCCACCTCCCCTATGGATTCGTGGACTGTTGATTCTCACCTGCACAGGTGTTTCCTTTGCCCACGGGTCAAATGACGGCCAGAAAGGAATGGGCCTCATCATGTTAATTCTTGTAGGCACGGTTCCGATGGCATATGCCCTAAACCACGCCATGCCGGCCAGCCATACGGCACAGTTTGTGTCGATTGCCCAAAAGACCCAGAAATCATTACTCGCTGTTTCAAAAGCAACACAGGTCGAAAAACCAGAAGCTATCCTTACCGAATACATACGCACCAAGACCTATACTGCAGAGATTCTCCCTGCCCTTGGCAGTATTGTCGGAAACATAGGTGTCGAGGTCCAGCAAAGTGGCTCGCTATCAGGTATTCCGGGAGCGACGGTTGCCAATGTTCGCAATGAAATGTATCTCGCCTCCGAAGCCATTCGTTTCCTGGATAAGTCCGAGGGCACCGCATTGACCGCCGAAACTCGGGGCAATCTTAAATCCTTCAAGAAAGAGATCGACGGCGCTACCAAGTATATTCCGCTTTGGGTTAAGGTTGCCGTGGCTATCGCCCTCGGTCTTGGGACCATGGTCGGCTGGAAGCGGATCGTGATTACTGTTGGTGAAAAGATCGGCAAGAGCCATCTCACCTACGGCCAAGGTGCGGCAGCGGAACTGGTGGCGATGATAACCATCGGCGCTGCAGACATGTTTGGCCTACCGGTTTCAACCACCCATGTCCTTTCTTCCGGGGTGGCGGGTACCATGGCCGCCAACCATTCGGGCCTGCAATGGTCAACTCTGCGCAATCTCGCCATGGCATGGGTTTTGACCCTACCTACGGCGATGTTACTTTCGGGGTCTCTTTACTGGCTGTTTAGCAGAACCTTTTAGAAGGCAAGACTAACGCTCTGTTCGAGGTGGTTTGTCGTTCCAACAGTTATTGGCGGCTTTCAGGCAATCCCGAAAATCAACACCTCTTTTCAAGATTGCAATCCCGGCAAAGAAAAGTAGAATCCAACCAAGACAAAAAGCAGAAATGGGCTATCGCTGGCAGTGTCTGACTTGTTTAAACAGGCCTAAATGAGCCTTAAGCTTCTCGCTTCCGATTCATTGCTGTAAGTTCAGAAGACAGAACTAACAAGGAGTTTCCCATGATCGCTGTGGATGTACTTCAAGAGCTTGCCGAGACTAACGGAACGCCTTTAGTAGTGATGGATCACGAAGAACTGCGCAGAAATTATGCGACGTTCAAAGAGCATCTTCCCCGCGTCCAGGCCTATTATGCGGTGAAGGCGAACCCCGACCCGGCCATAGTAAAAACCTTGTTCGACGCCGGAGCGAGTTTTGACGTAGCGTCGATGCCCGAGTTCCTGATGGTCCATGAGAATATCAAGGATATGCCGGAAAAGGAGCGGCAGGAGTGGATCTGGGACAAGATCATCTATGCCAATCCGATCAAAGCGAACGAGTCACTGATGGAGCTTGACAGATACAAGCCCCTGGTGACCTTCGATAATCGGGACGAGATCATGAAGATCAAGCAGTATGCCCCTCACTCCGGACTGGCGCTGCGCCTCAAGGTCCCCAATACCGGAGCCATGGTGGAACTCTCGTCAAAGTTCGGGTCGGGCCCCGGAGAGGCTGTCGACCTCATCCTCGAGGCCGATAAGGCGGGGCTTACCGTGGAGGGGCTAAGCTTCCACGTGGGAAGCCAGACTACCAACTTCGAGAACTTCGTGCAGGCCATCAACCTGGCAGCTCTCATTTTCCAAGAGGCCCGGGAGCGGGGTTACCACAAGATGAACCTGCTGGATATCGGCGGCGGCTTTCCGGCTCCCTACGACGCTTCGGTAAAGCCTTTCAGTGAACTGGCGAAGCGGATAAATGCCGAACTTGACCGGCTCTTCCCCCCGGATATCGAAATCCTCGCGGAGCCGGGGAGATTCATGGTCGCAACTGCGGGGACCGCCGTCTCGAAGATCATCGGCAAGGCGGTGCGGGACGGTAAGATGTGCTATTACGTCGATGACGGGGTCTATCACACCTTTTCCGGCATTATTTTCGACCACTGTCAGTATCACATGCAGTCATTTAAACGGGGACCGACCCAGATCTGCACGGTATTTGGTCCCACCTGTGACGCGCTTGACGTGATCTCGATGGCCGAAGAGCTCCCCTTCGATCTTGAGAGGGGAGACTTTCTCTACAGCAGGAATATAGGTGCCTATTGCGGTGCGTCATCCACCTATTTCAACGGTTTTCCGCCGGCGAAGGTCATCCACCTGAACCGCTGACCTGCTCAGGCAGAAAGGTCAAAAAAAGAGGGCTGCCCGGATGCGGGCAGCCCTCTTTTTTTGGATAAAAACCGGCGACGTGGCTACTTGTCTTTCTTCTTGTGCGATTTTTTCCCTTTCGCTGGTGCCGTTTTTCCTGCCGGAGCCTTCGACTTGGCAGGCTTGCCGGGAGAAACGGCGATCATGGGATTCGCCGCGGAAACTGTGACCGTGGCCGTGGAGTCCGCAAGCTCTTTTTTGAGAGACCTGACGCTTCCGTCGAAGGAATATTTGCCGCCGGGCTTGATTTCCTTCACCTCGGTCGGCAGGCCGATCCGGTCCAGGATCTCGATGAACGGCTCCGGGTCAAGCTCCTCGACGTTGACCATGGTCTTGGCATCCCAGGCCCCGCTGGCAACCAGCATGGCGGCCGCGACGGGAGGGACACCGGCTGTGTAGCTGATCCCCTGGGACTCGACCTCTTCGTAGCACTTCTTGTGGTCCGAGACCTGATAGATCAGTACCTCGCGCTTTTTGCCGTTCTTCCACCCCTTGACGAAGTTGCCGATGCAGGTGTTCCCGGTATATCCGGGAGCAAGCGTCATGGGATCGGGGAGCAGAGCCTTGACAACCTTGAGCGGCACGACCTCCTGCCCGGTGGTGAGCGTCACCGGAAGGTGCGAGAGAAAGCCGAGCGTGCGCAGCACGGTAAAGACGTTGATGTAGTGGTCGCCGAAACCCATCCAGAAACGGATGCTTTTGGCGTCGATATTCTTCGACAGGGAGTGCAGCTCGTCGTGACCGTTCAGGTAGATCGGCTGTTTGCCGACCACGGGAAAATCGTAGGTCCGCTTCACCGAGTGGGTGGGAAACTCCTGCCACTTCCTGTCGATCCAGGTCCAGACCTTGATGAATTCCCGGAAGTTGATCTCCGGATCAAAGTTGGTGGAAAAATATTTCCCGTGGGACCCGGCGTTCACATCCAGTATGTCTATGGTATCGATCTTGTCGAAATAACGCTTGGCCGCCAGGGCGCAGTAGGCGTTGACCACTCCCGGATCGAAGCCGGCACCAAGTATTGCCGTCACCCCCTTCTCGGCACAGCGCTCCTTACGTTTCCACTCGTAATTGGCGTACCAGGGGGGTTCCTCGCAGACCTTGTCCGGGTCCTCATGAATGGCGGTATCGATGTAGGCGGCACCGGTCTCGAGGCAAGCCTCGAGCACCGACATGTTGATGAAGGCAGCACCGAGGTTGATCACGATGGAAGAATGGGTTTTTTTGATCAAGGCAACGGTCGCGGGTACATCCAGTGCGTCAAGCTGAGCGCAGTAGAGCCGGCCGGAGGGATCCTTGAGATGCCCCATACGGTTCACGCTTTCGATGATCGCGTCGCATTTGGCTTGAGTCCTTGAAGCGATGCAGATATCGCCCAGGACATCGTTGTTCAGCGCCGCCTTGTGGGCCGCTACGTGTGCAACGCCGCCTGCTCCGATAATCATTACGTTCTTTTTTTGCATGATAGCCCCCTCCTTAAGATAGACTGCCCAGATAATCTTCGAATCCAAAACTCTGCACCAGCTCCACTTCACCCGAAAGCCTGCGCACGGCAATCGAAGGCATCGGCACGCCGTTGAACCAGTTTTTCTTCACCATTGAGTATCCTGCTGCATCGGCGAAACGCACCTCGTCCCCGACCTTAAGCTCTTGCGCCAACTGGTAGCTGCCGAATATGTCGCCGGCAAGGCACGACCTGCCGGCAACCATGACAGGGTGACTTCCTGACGCTGGAGAGGATATGCCGGGATTGGTCCGGTAAATCAGGTGGTCCAGGAGATGCGCCTCGACGGAGGCGTCAACGATGGCGATATCCATTTCATTATGAACCACATCGAGCACGGTGGTTACCAGTTCGGTACAGCGGGTGATGGCCGCCTCGCCCGGTTCAAGATACACCTGCACCCCGTGCCGCTGGGCAAACTGCTTCAGAATCTGGCAGAATTCATCCAGAGGATACCCTTCCTTGGTAAAATAAATGCCTCCGCCAAGGCTCACCCAGTCCATTTTTTCCAAAAGGATGGCGTACCTGATTCCTATCTGATCCAGGGCGCGGCCCAGGTTTTCGACATCGTCGTTCTCGCAGTTGAAATGGAACATCAGTCCGCTGATCAGTTCCGCACAGCCGCTAAGTTCCTGATCGGATAGCACTCCGAGGCGGGAATATCTTCGGGCCGGATCGGCCAGGTCAAAGTGGGAATAGCTGATGCCCGGATTGACCCGCAGTCCGACTTTCAGATGGCGGACACGCTCGTGGAACGTTCTCAGCTGTGAGACGGAATTGAATATCACCTTGTCGGCGATTTCCCTGACCGCCTCGATCTCTGCAGCGGAATAAACAACGCTGTAGGCGTGGACCTCCTTGCCGAATTTCTCGCGGCCGAGTCGCGTCTCGAAGAGGGAACTGCTGGTTGTGCCATCCATATACTGACTCATTAGGTCGAACACACACCACGAAGAAAAGCATTTTAGCGCCAGGACGGACTTGGCGCCCGACTCATCACGAATAAGTCGTATGACTTTCAGATTTTTTTTCAGAGCGGTTTCATCGATGAGGTAATACGGAGTGTGCAATGGAGGCATCTTTGCGACCTCGCTGAAATGGGAACAGGATTCGAAGACTATAGACTTATAGAGCCATACGGGTCGTTTGTCAACTGAAGCAGGATCCTACTATAGCCGCTTTTGGTCGACAAAAATTGTCAGTAGTTCCCTGGAATCGCAAATTTACCCGAAACAGCATCTGGATGTCACAAAACCGAAGTGATCTATGACAAGGCGAGTCAACCTATATTAAACTAAATTCCGGCAGGTTAGAGACAATATCGTCATTAGCTCAGAATAGGTACTGGCCGGAATTAATGTTGGAGGCAAATTTAAGGCGGGCACTAACTACCAAGGTTTATTTAAGGGGTGTCATCTTTCGCGAATTCTGGGAGCGGGAACAGGCCGCAACCTCATGGTCCGGCCTGTACCATGTCACATAGTGTCAATCCGGATCAAACAGGTGCTATTCCGGTTGCTTCCATGTCATCCATCCAGGAGAAATCGTCGTCCTCATTGTCCACATCCGTTTCGGGCCCCAAAGGCGGCACCTTCGACCCTCCCAGAGAATCAAGCATCATGCCGCGCAAGACAGTCGCCCTGTCAAGTGTCGTAGTTACTACCCCTTCCAACATCAAGCTCGAGTTTCCGCATAATTGAAGGGCTACCGTCAAGGATTCAATCACCGAATTGACCTGGCTTAACTGCTTTTTTAGATGCTCCATCTCGTATCTCCATGCCTTTTAGATATCTATCGCACCTTTAGCAGAAAACCTGTCAGGTCGACAATTTCAGCCCCTCACGGGTCAACCCCCAATTGTTCGATACTTCCCGCATTCTGTTGGCCCGCTCCGCATTAAGCCTGACTTTTACCGGCGCACCTGCTGCATGCCGACTTGCCAAGGTCCACAATCTCACCTGTTCCAGCGTCATCAGATCCAACTGTTCATCGTTTATGCCCGCAAACACCCCTTGCCCTCCACCTGCCGCACTGTTAATGTCCCCTCCCTCTCGGGGCCTGGCCTAAGTAAAGATAGCAAACCAATGTTTCGTTTATGTATCTGTAACGTAAATATTTTGGCATATTAAATGGGGAAAGAGCCATTGCCCCAAACGCGTCGATCCTGATGGTGCAGCGCTCTAAGGGGAGCGGCACCTCCAGTATTAATAGCGTTCCTGATATCCGCCCGGAACGGGCTTAGGGCTGGTTTTATTTTCACGCGGCCGGGTTTTCAGGTAAATATCTCAGTGAATCAGTCACTTCCCGCCTGACGTCCTTAGAGCCAGACAATCGATGAGCATACGGTCCGCTTGGAATGAGGATTCCTTCCGCTTCACGATGCGCCACCCGCCGATCTGGAACGAGCTATGTGCAGACAGGTCATCGGCCAATCCCGCAAGTCCGTCCAAAAATTCCACGAGTTGCTGGTCATGACCGAGAACGACGGGCTTGAAGCCAGCACCTGAGATGATAGTAATCGGCTCGACGATCAAATTAGCCAGGTCGTAGGGAGCCGGTTCCACGGCAGCGACCTTGCCCTGGAGGCGTATCATCCTGGCACGGGAATCCGGCCCGACGGTCCCCTTGGTCGAACTGATCAGGTCGAGCAAGTGATCGCGGATGTCATTGAGACTGTCGGCAGCATTCAGTCGATTGACATCGGGATAGATCTCCAGGGCCTTCGCCAGCAGGGAAACCTCCCGCAGATAGTTGCTGCGCTGGTTTTCCGGCACCAGATACATGGCGATGATCTTGACCGGCATTCCATCAGGCGCGCCATAGGCGATCCCCTTGGGACTCCAGCCCACTACGCAGATCAGATCCTCCTCGAAGGGGACACGGGCGTCGGGACATGCCCACCCTTTGCCGAGCGAGGTCTTCGAGGATTCCTCCTTGGCCAGAATCAACCCTGCTACATCGGTACCCGCCGGCAGGGACGGCACCGCCTCCAGGATGTGGGCCAGAAAACGCAGAGAGTCTTCCTTGTCGTAGTCGTCCGGGATCTCCAGCAGGCGTCCTTCCTGTAGTGCATCCAGTAAGCTGTCCATTGTCAGTCACCTCCGTAGCGGTTGAAGAACCAGGTTTTCACATAATGGGTCAAAAGCGAGTAGGTCAAAAGGAATCCGATGATCCAGCACCAGAAACCTTTCGGCAGGGGGACCAGACTGAGCGCACCGGCAAAAGGCGAATAGGGAAGCCAGACTCCGACTGCCATGATGGCCAGGGTGGTCAGGGTCATCGGAAGTGAAGCGCAACTGCCGAAAAACGGAATCCGCCGCGTACGGATAATGTGCACGATCAGGGTCTGGGTCAAAAGCGACTCGACAAACCAACCGGTCTGAAACAGTCGTGCCAAGTTTGCCTGCTGCAGCGCCGAGGTCCCGGGTGCGCTGTAGGCGCTGCAGGCAAAGAAGAACCACATCAGGGCGAAGGTGGCATAGTCGAAAATGGAGCTGATGGGTCCCACGAAAAGCATAAAACGCTTGATGTTATCGATGTTCCACCTAAGCGGCTTCTCAATCAGCTCCTCATCCACCCGGTCTGTCGGGATGCCGGTCTGGGAGAAGTCGTACAGCAGGTTATTGGCCAGGATCTGCACCGGCAGCATGGGCAAAAACGGCAAGAGGTAGCTTGCCCCGATCACGGAGAACATGTTGCCAAAGTTGGAACTGGCTCCCATCCGAATGTATTTGACGATGTTGGCAAATACACGGCGACCCTCCATGATCCCCTCTTCAAGGACCAGAAGGCTCTTCTCCAGAAGCACGATATCGGCGGTTTCCTTGGCCACGTCCACTCCTGAGTCTACCGAGATCCCCACGTCGGCAGCCTTGAGAGCGGGGGCGTCGTTGATGCCGTCTCCCAGGAATCCCACCACATGGCCGGAGTTGCGCAGGCTTCTGACGATCTGTTCCTTCTGGGCCGGACTCAGCTTTACGAAGACATCGACCTCAAGAGCCACCTGGCTGAATTCCTGCTCGTTTAGCTTGGCAAGCTCGCCTCCCGTCACGATCCTCTCTGCATTGAGGCCGACGTTGGTACAGACCCTCTGGGTCACCAGACCGTTATCCCCGGTAAGCACCTTGACCCGAACCCCGGCCTTCTTGAGCAGCCCCAGTGCCTCGGTGGCCTCGGCCTTGGGGGGATCGAAGAAGGCGATGAATCCCAGAAGGACCATGCGGGATTCGTCCTGTACATGAAAGGAGGTTTTTTCGCGCGGGAACTCGCGGTAGGCGATGGCGAGAACCCGGAAACCCTCGCGGTTATGCCGCTCCACCTCCTCGAAGAGGTTGTCCCGTATCATTTCAAAGAGGGGATAGACCTCCTCGCCGTTTTGGTAGTGACTGCAGCATTCGTAGATCTCCTCGACGGCTCCCTTGCAGATGAGGACGTGATCCCCCTCGTAATCCACCACCACGGACATGCGGCGGCGCTGAAAGTCGAAGGGGAGTTCGTCCACCAGGCGGCAGTAATCAGGGTTCAGAACGGTGTGGTCAAGTATGGCGCGGTCGATCAGGTTCCTGAGGCCTGTCTGGTAGTAGCTGTTCAGGTAGGCGTAGGCAAGGACGTCCTCGTCGGTGCGCCCCGTGATATCGACATACTTTTCCAAGACCACCTTGTCCTGGGTGAGAGTGCCGGTCTTGTCGGTGCACAGGATGTCTATAGCGCCGAAATTCTGAATAGAGGGGAGCCTTTTTATGATGACCTTTTTCCCCGCCATGGTCAGCGCCCCCTTGGCCAGGTTGACGGTGACGATCATCGGCAGCATCTCGGGAGTGAGCCCCACGGCGATGGAGAGGCCGAAGAGCAGCGCCTCCATCCAGTTCCCCTTGGTAAAGCCGACAATGAGGAACACTGCAGCGGTCATGACCAGCATGAAACGGATCATGAGCCAGGTAAAGGAGCGGGTCCCCTTGTCGAAGCTGGTTTCCTCTGCCTTGTCGGCCAGGGACGCCGAAATGGAACCGTAAAGGGTCTGCATCCCGGTGTTGACCACCACGGCGCGGGCCGAACCGCTGTTCACGCTGGAGCCGAGATAGCAGGCATTGGGTAGCTCCCAGGCGCTGTGGGTCGGATCCGCATCCCTTTCAATGACGGCGGTCTTCTCGACCGGCATGGATTCACCGGTCAGGGCGGACTGGCTGACGAAGAAATCCTTAGCCGAAAGGAGGCGCACGTCCGCTGGTATGATGGATCCGGCATAGAGCAGGACCACGTCTCCCGGCACCACCTCGGAAATCCTGATCTCGATTTCCTCTCCGTCCCTAAGCACCAGGGTCCGGGACTGGACCCGTTTTCCGAGGGACTCCACCGCATTGCTCGATCTGCGGTCCAGTACGAAGGAGAGCCCGACGCTTAAGAGGATCATGCCGCCAACGATAAGGGCGGACTCCATATCGCCCATGATGCCGGAAAGGACGGCTATCACCAGCAACTGGACCACCAGGGGGCTCTTGCAGCGCTGGATGATATCGGCCCAAATACCGAGCTGTTTGGAGTGAGCAAGCTCGTTGGCTCCGAATGCATCCAGGCGCTGCTGCGCCTGCTCGGAGGTCAACCCCTCCTTGGCCTTGGTGTCGAGCTCCTTGAGAGCGTCGCGCACCGAGAGGCAACAAAGCTCAATCAGGCGGCGCTCGCTATCTCCCTGGGGTGCGGGTTTCTGAGCGGCTGCCCAGGGAGAGCTTGAGCTCCCCGGGAATATGCGGGAAAAAATGGACATCTTCAACTCTCCTATCAGGTAGCAACAATCACTACCGGCGCCCGGGCGGACCCGGACATTGGGCAGGCTGGGCCGGCAGCCTCAACTGGCAAGTGGTGACTGGCTGCGCGCAACCGGGGCGTACCGATGCTTTGAGCCAATAGCCCGGAGACAGGGCAAGGCCACTTTCATGTGCGTTTGCAGCGACAGCTGCGCGGTCGTTGCCGAAACCTACTTGTGGAATGAAATCAGAGGGGAGGCGTCTAAATTGGAACCCCCTGCATCTTTGCGTTCCCGTTCCCAATGAAACGGTAACCTTCAAAGCAGGCAGGAAGAAGCGGGAGCTTTGAAGGTTTACCGCGAAAGGAACGGGTTGGGTAACGGATATTCGCTACTATGACTGTCCAATTTGTGGAACCACCACCTTTTTAATGCGACATAAAAAACAAAAGCCACGGGGGAACCGTGGCCTGGAACGACCTGATTCCCCACTCGAAGGTTTTCAGCAATGCACAACGTAGGTTCCAAAGAACCAGCTACCTTAAGTCAAGCCTTAATCCGGCAAGACCTGGTCTACCCGTTGGTGTCTTTCGACATTTCCGGGCAGTAGCCTGTGTTTGTGCAAACGCCTCATGCTAACGAGGAATACTGTCTGATTATACCCGGGGTGACGAAATGTCAACTATTTTTGAACAATTTGTCATTTGACCCTGGAATAGTGGAGATGAGCCCGCGAACAGCCATGAACGAGTCGTTTATTATCAAAGCCAAGCTCCTCGCCTCCCGTACCGGTCATATTCTGAACTGCCCCACCAGCTGCTGCATCCCTTTGGTAAGCTCGTCCAGCTTTCCGGAGGAAACCGCCAATTGCTGCATGCCGGCCGCAAAATCCCCGGTTGCCTCCGACACCTGATGGATATTCGAGGAAATCAACTCTATGGTGCTCGACTGCTCCTGCGAGGGGCGGCTATATGAGCGATCATATCAGTGATCTCTTCGATCCCCCCCACTATCTATCTCAAAGGCTACTCCCGCCTGATTGGCGCGTGATACCCCGGTCTCCGCCGACTCGATGAGATACTTTACCTTCTGCACCGGCCTGACACTGGAGCAAAAGTGCATGACCCCGAATAGGGCCGACACGCATATGGAAAGCGCCCCGAACAGGGTGATGCGTAGATGCTCACCGAGGACAAGACCATGACTATCAGGATGACAAGCGATACGTTTAAGGCATGTTCGACCTGATGGACATGGCGAGGTGCCTCACGGTGTTGGAGGCGGTTACGCTGCGGCGCATCCTTCCTACGAGGGCAACGCGCCCCGGCAGGTAGGATGCCACAGTAACCGGACCGGCAACATCAAGGCTACCGGGAAACTCCTTGAGCGGCGGGTCCTGGCAGCCTGTGCGTCAGGGCCGGGGCCCATCCCCGTGGGAGCTACCCAAGAGGTACAAACCGAGCGACACGCGGTTCTCTAGTTGCTTGATTCCGGAAGGATGCCAGCGTCCCTGACCCGGAGGGTGAGCAGCAAGCTGCCCACGGTCAGGAAACAGGCCAACAGGCTGATGGGGGGAAAGCCGCCGCTATAGGCTTTGAACTCCAGCCAGCCGGGAAGCCCTATGGTGGAAATGTGGCAGACCAGCAGAGCGCACATCAGGATGGTCAGCGTATGACGCAAGGCCGGTTTCAGTTCGACCGTCCGCATGCGCCAGAAACAGTAGACGGTCAACACCCCCAGAAGGAGCACCATCTCCCCCTTCAGGTTCATCTGATCGCCGCTGAACAGTTTGGGGAAATATCCCTTGGAAAGGGTACCGAGCGACAGGAATATGTGCACGAACGCCAACTGAGCTGAGGCATTGGTCCAGAATCTGACCGCATCCCTGTCGGCCCGCAGCTGACTGAGAGACGCCATGAACAGACACTCCGCCGCCGTGGTGCAGATGGCCTTGTTCATCAGATAGACCGGCACCAATTTCAGCGAGATTTCGCCGAACACGGCATAGCGAATTACGGCATAACTGATGGTGCAAAAGAGTGCCAGTTGAAATTGCTTTTTCATGATCTCGGTTCCCCTTTCCTTCCGGATGTTAGAAAATTTCACTTTTCCTGCTGCTGCAACGGTGACCGATTCCGAGCCTGCCGTCTCAGGGTTTGTCCTTGGGTACGAACTCAGCCGCAAAGCGCTTGGCTTCGGCTTTCTCATCCGCCGTGACCAGGCGATCCCGGAGCCGGTTGAAGAGCGGGTTGACCAGATAATTCAGCGCCCGGAACAGCGGGGATTTGGCCTTCAGCTCGTTTTTCAGGAAGCGGACGCACCCCTCGCATCGGCTGTGCCGCACCGGGTAACGGCCGGCGTCGATACCGTGCCAGCGCGCCAGTACCCGCATGCCGAAGAGCAGGGGCTCACGGAAGAGCTTGAACCAGAATGCCCGGGAGTACGCCAGTTGCACGAGCCCCAGGGTGCAGGAAGCGCACTCCGGCGGGCCGATCCTGTTTTCATCCGGCATGGCTCTCCATCTCCTGGACGAAAGCCTCCGAGCTTCCCGTAGTGACGCCGATTTTGACCAGATAGTCGAGAATGGACCTGCCGCTCTCCTCGGTGCCGTAGGGGCCGTAACCCGAGGCGCTGGGGGCCGAGACATCAGTTAGAAAATGGACCCTGTGCCCGGCCGCCAGGAGTCCTTTGGCTGCGGAGTCCACGCACAAGTCGAAACCGTGCCCGAACAGCACAAAAATGGGGACGTTCAGAGCCCCCAGCAGGGCTTTGGCATTGGCGTTGTGCTGAAAGGCATCGAAATAGCGGCAGATGAAGGAATTGGTGGTGTTCCCCACTCCGAGCCCCGAGGGTTTCCTGAGGTTTATCAGCCGCGCTTGTGCGACCTTCTCCTGCCAGCCCCGCTCCTTGCCGTCCAGCGGCACCAGCAGGGTGCCCGCGGGATCGTCGTCTGCCACCAGCGGCGCGCTGCAGCACTGGGTAAAGAGCACGGTAAGGTCGTGTCTTCGGGCCAGGGCATACAGGGCGTTGATCCGGTCTGCCTTGGGCTGCATGCGTTCCCGAACGCTGAAGGCGGGCAGGGCCGGCAGCGGAACATCGCCCTTCCCCGCAGGTTGCAGACAATCGGAATCGAAAAGGGCAATTTGCCGGTTGAGGGCAATGGTTCGGCTCAGGTTCATGACATGGTTCCTTTTGATCTTTGTTGGTACTGCCGGCAGGGCACCCGGATCGGTTTGCGCCCCTTTCGGTCAGTCGCTACGAGGTCATCAATTGTGAAAACCGTTTTTCCTCTGTCCGTCCGGTGACAAGCCGTTCAGAATCTTTTCGGCCTCGTCATCTGTCAGTCGGTAGCCGTAGAAGCGTAGGTAGTAATCCTTCAGTTCCTTAGCCATATCCAGGTCGGTGAAGAGGTCGGGGTGCAGTTTCTTGGCCAGGAACTCCATCAGCAGCACCCCTTCGCTGCTACCGTCCCAGAAGAAGACCCCTTCGGGGAGGCAATACACCTTCCCCTGCTTGACCGCTTGAATGTCGCGCCACCTGGCATCTTTCAAGACGAGGTCCCGTGAGTATTGACGACCCACGAAGATGTATTCGGGATTCCAGCGCACGATGTCCTCCATGGATACCGAACCTTTCCCCTTGAGAGTTGCGTTTTTGGCCACCATGTCCGCCCCCGCCATGGTCCCGTACCACCCGGTGCTGGAGTTGAGCCCCTGCGTGGTCAGCGCGTCGGGACCTCTCAGGTAGTAGACTCTCGGCCGCGCGCCCTGCGGCAGTTGCGAGGTGCGCGTGGTCACGTAGCGTATCTTCTCGTCATAATACCTGCACCACGCCTCGGCCTTCCGGGTCGCCGCTGCTCCGAAGACCTCTCCGTAGAGGCGGACCATCTCCTTGGTGCTCTCCCGAAACGCCTCGGCACTCTCCAGGCCGTGCTGCACCGGCTGGGAGATGATGCCGGGGATACCCAGGGCACTCAATTTGGCTTGGGTCTGCTCCGCATTGTAGCGGAAGAAGACGACGTCGACTTTCCTCTTAAGCAGCTCTTCGAAGTTCGGCTCGCCGACGAACTTAGCCAACTCCTTTACCCTCGGATTGGTTATCTCCATCCAGGGCGCATCAGTCGCATACATGACCGAGATCTTGTCGGTCTCCCCGAGCAGGAACAGTTTTTCATAACCGAGCACTTCCAGACAGGCAACCCGGCTTACCTTCTCCGGGATGGTCACCTGGCGCCCTGACAGGTCGGTCACCACCCTCCCCTTCACGGGAGCTTCGACGGGCCTATGCTGTTCCTGGGAGCATCCGACCGGGCCGAGCAGGAGAAACCAGGCCGCCAACAGCAACAGGGGGCGTGCTGACGAGGTAGGGAGGGTCAGGCCACCTGCCGGGCGGCGTCCCGGGACCCGGACAGAATTTCTTCCTTCCCCCCTCACGATGCGAACTCGGCAAGCTGATGGGAGGCGGTGAAATAATGCCGATACCCCAGAAGAAGTATGAGATAGGAGGTCAGGGAGACCGAACCGGTTATGGCACACATGATGGCGATCTGGTACCGGACCGCGATGACCGGCTCGATGCCGGCAAGGATCTGGCCGGTCATCATGCCGGGGATCATGACCACCCCCATGGCGGCCATGTTGTTCACGTTGGTCATGAGCGCCGCTCGAAAAGCGTGCCCCAGCGCCGCCTCCGAGGCCTGGCGCGCACTCGCCCCCAGGCAGAGTGCGGTTTCCATCTCGTCGCGCCGCTCGCGCATCTCGGAACAAAGCCGCTCTGCCGCAAGGCTCGCGCCGTTCATGGAGTTGCCGATGATCATGCCTGCCATCGGAATCAGGTAGCGCGGGTCGTACCAGGGGGTGTTCCCGACAATCAGGCTGCAAAAGAGAAAGGTGACCCCGCCGCACCCGATGAATATCGCGCTGCCTACCACCTGGTAGAAGCGGGGCATCTTGTGCTTCACCTGGCTCCCCATGACCTGCAGCGAGAAAAGGCCCATGACCAGCAGGATGGCGAGCACCGCCAGGGGGCTTTTCAGGGCGAAAACGAAGTGCAGCAGGTAGCCCATGGCCAGGAGCTGGACCACCATGCGCAGGGAAGCCCAGAGGATCCTCTTTTCCTGGCCATTATGCCTCAGGCGGGCAAGCCCTGCGGCCATCAGTACCAGCCCGTAGGCAAGCGCCAGGTCGGAGAGTTCCAGGTTAACGATATTCTGCCCTTCCATAGCTAGACCTCCCGGGCCGGCGGCTCCGCGAGGAAGCGCACCAGTTGAGCGGTTTTGGGGCGTGCCAGAAGCTCTCCCGTACTCCCTTTTTCGATGATGCGCCCGGCTTCCAGATAAAGGCAGTGGTCGGCAATTCTTTCGGCAAGCAGGAGGTCGTGTGTCACCAGTACCACGCAAACGAGCCGCGTCGTCGCGATCTCCCGGAAGACGGCCCCCAGCTGTTCTGCGGTCCTGCGATCGAGCGCGCTGGTCGGCTCGTCCAGAAGCAGCACCCGGGGAGAGGTGATCAGAGCCCGGGCCAGGCTCACCCGCTGCTGCTCCCCCAGGGAAAGGGAGCGGGCATCTCGGTCCAGGAAGTCCAGATCGAGCCGGGCCGCCGCCAGAGCGTGCCGCACTCTCTCGCTGTCCGGGCCGGGGGGACGCTGCCGCAGGTAGGCAAAGGAGCGCTGCAGGTTTTCCAGGACGGTTCCCTGGAACATGAAAGGTTTTTGGGGAACCAGCGCGACCCGGCGCCGCAGCGAGAGCGGATCGATACCGGTCACATCGCTTTCCTCCAGGTAGACCGCACCGGAGCTGGGATCCATCAGCCGGTTGATGAGCCGGATCAGGGTACTCTTGCCTCCCCCCGAGGGGCCGATGACGGCAGTGATCTCTCCGCAGCGCGCAGAAAAGGAGACATCCCGGAGCAACTCCCGGCACGACCCTGCGCCATTATCCCGCGCGACACAAATTTTCTCCAACCGGATCGAGGTCACCTGCGGGTACGTGCCCATTGACATCTATCGCTCCTTTGCCCGATCCCTTACCAGGAAAGCTTTGCCGAGAAAGCAAACAGGCGCGGTTCACCCAAAAGGAGCCCGTCTCCGCTTCTGTAATAGGCCCAGTACCTCTTGTCGAGCAGGTTTGTCACGTTGAGATTGAAGCTCGCCCTGTGTCCATAGATGCTCGGCTGATAGCGCAGACCGGCGTCCCAGGTGACAGCCTCGGGGAAATAGGTGGTGTTCAGGGCATCCACCGGGCGCCTGCCAAAATAGTCGCCTCCCGCCGTGGCGGTCAGATGGGGCACCAGTGGGAGCTCGTACTCCAGGTAAAGCTTCGCTTGCGACTCCGGCACGTTTATCGGTGTCTTCCCCTCCAGTGCCGTGTTGTTCTTGGCGCGGGTGACCTCGGCATCCATCAGGGTGAAACCGCCCACCACGGTAAGACGCTCGACGACCTTTCCGGAAGCGACCACCTCGCCCCCCTGGTGCACTTCCCTGCCGTCCTGCTTGTAGATGCTGTCGGACGGGTCGAGGTACTCGTTCACCTTGTCAATGCGGAAAAGTGCCGCGGTCAGGTCCATCCCCCCGAGTGTTGCCTTGGCTCCCACCTCGTACTGCTCGCTTACGCTGGGCGACAGTATCTGGTTCGCGTTTGCCGCAGCGGCGGGGGCGGTGCCGCCGGCGATCAGCCCCTGCATGTAAGATACATAGGTCGTTACCGAAGGTACCGGTTTGTACATCAACGCGAAACTGGGGGTGAATTTGCTCTGGTTAAAATTGCTGGTGCTGAGGACTGCGTTGAGACCCGTGCCGTTTTGCTTCACTGTGGCGTAATTCACTCCCAATAGAGCCGACAGATAGCTGTTGAACCGGATCTGGTCGCCGACCAGGTAATTGTCGAGGTATTGTCTTTGGTAGTTGGTCGTCCCCCCGAGCTGGAGACCGGGATCGGAGACTGACAGCGGGGCGGCGATGTTGCTTGGGCCCAGCACTTTGGTGACATCGACGCCTCTGGTATAGTAGTATTCGGCTCCCGTATAGCCGAAGGTCACGTCGTGGTGCACGATAGAAGTGTCGAAGCTCGCGTCCACCAGAGCATAGACCGAATTGGTGGACTCGTGCTGCCGGGGCGTGTTGGTGTACTTTTCCGTATAGTTGCCGGCATTGTCCAAGAGCGTGGCGCCGACATAGTCGTACTGGCGCCACATGTCGCCGTAACGGTAGGCGCTTCTCAAGGTGAAGACACCGTTGAGCTTGGAGTCGAGCCCTATCCCCAGCAGGGTTTTCTCCGACTTGTTGTTGCTAAAGGTCTGTCCGTACTGCTTGGACGGATCGAACGAGGAAGCCGAAGGGAGATGGATGCCGGAGGTGGCCCAGTTCCCGCCAGGGGCGTCGAAATAGGTCTGCAGCCCGTTCACGGTGTAGTCCTGGTAGGAAACATCACCCTTTAAAACCGTTCCCGGGAGCACCCGGAAATCAAGAGCGCCGGACAAAAGGGTGCGGCGCTGGTCGCCATGATCGATATAGGTTTCGCCGTCTTCATGGTACACGTTGAACCGGCTGGTCAGTCTGCCATCGGTATACGGGATGGTCCCGCCGAAATCCGCCTGCTGGAAATTTATCCCTCCGCCGTACTCCCCGACGGTCAGGTCTGCCAAAAGGTTGGCTGTCGGCTTTTTCCCGACGTAATTAACGGTGCCGCCGGGAGAGGAAAACCCGTACAGGAAACTGGTAAACCCGTTGATAACCTCGATCCGCTCGACGTTCTCCAGGGGGGGATAAGTAAAACTGCGGTCGACCAGGCCGTCGCGCAAATCGCTCTGGTCTGCCGCCGTGAACCCGCGGATCATCACCCTGGAAAGCGACGAGTAGCTGCTGGGAACCATCAGGTTTGCCACGGCGGGATTGCCCTGCAAGGCATCGAACACCGTGTGTGCCCCGCGGTTGGCGATCATTTCACCCGAAGTCACGCTGACCGAATAGGGGGTGTCCTGGAGCGGCGCGCGGCCCAGAGGCCCGATTGTGGCCGAGCCGGTGCGGTACCCGCTCTCGGCGCTCCCCTCCTTGGCCTTTGGTTTGGTCTCGGTCTCCTTCTTGTCCAGGACCTGTACTTCGGCAAGTTCCGTTTCGGGGAGGTCGGCCGCCGGCTGTGCGGCGCCCTGCACTGACTGTGAGGGTGAAGAAGCGGTCTCGGCTGTGGCGAGGGCAGCAGTTGTGCTTACCAGTAACAGTGCCGCAAGAATTACGGTGCAGTAGCGCCGTGTCAAGGGACGTTCAAACAGTAATTTCATAATAGTCTTCCCGTGCAAATTCTTGCGATTGAAATGGTTATTTTTGAATGAGAGTGCCGGCTGAGGATTTAATCAAGTCTGAACTGTACCGGCACGACGACCCAGGCGGCGACGGCGCGACCGTTCTGGTAGGCCGGATTAAAAATCCAGTGGCGCAAACCCTGTCTGGCTGCGTCATCGAGACTTGCATAGCCGGAACTGAGGGCGATTACTACATCCTTGACTGTCCCCTGTTCCGAGATGAGTACCCTTACCCGCACCTTTCCCGTCCATCCCTTGGAATGGGCATCCCGCGGGTAGACCGGAGGCGGCCCGCTGATCACAGAGGGGAGCTGCCCAGCCGCTTGGTTTTTCGCGGCACGGGCGGCGTTGCCGCCAGTAGTCCCCTCGGGTATCGCGGAGCTGGTACCTGCCGGGTTCCCGCTTACGGAGTTTGCAGGTGCTGCGGCGGGAGCGGACTGCGCCTTGGCCTCGCCCGCAGGGCGCAGCTTGACCACCGGCTCCCGGAACGCCATGGCGACCGCTGAAGCCGCGGCCAGGTCCGCCTCTGCTTTCCTTTGGACTTTCTCTTCGCTGTCCGGAGCTGCCGGTACGGGCTCGACGGCGGCCGCAGCGCTGTGCATCATTGCCACGGGGGCCGTTTCAGGCCGAGGCTGCAACAGCTGCTTGCCCCGGGACGGCGCCGGCTGCGCGGAGTGCTCCTCCGGCGACAGGGCATCTGCCTGGAGCCCTAAATCCACTTCGATCGGTTGCGGCTCGGGAAAAGTCTGGGAGCTGCCCACCTGGAGAGCGGTAAACAACAACAAGGCATGGAGGATGAACGAGGCGCAGAGGGCCGATCTCCATTGTTTTATTTTCATCTTCCTACTCCTCCTTGGACGGATGCCGGTTGCATCACGCCCGGGGCGTCGGAATACACACGGTGAATTTTCTGCCGTGCCTGCTGGTCATGCCGAGAAACTGCGCCTCAACCTCGTAGACGTCCCTCAGGTAGGCCTCGGTGATCACAACTTCGGGGGGGCCGATGGAAACCGTGTTGTCCCTGCCGAGTATGATAGCCTTCGAGGCGTAGGAAAGCGCATGGTTGGGAAAATGTGTGGTCAGGATCACGCTGAGGCCGTCTTTCTTCACCACCTGCCTGACATGCTCCAGCACCTTGATCTGGTTGCCGAAGTCCAGGTTGGAGGTGGGCTCGTCCATGATCAAGATCTCCACCTGCTGCGCCAGAGCCCTGGCTATCAGGACGAGTTGGCGCTCCCCGCCGCTTATCTCGGTATACACGAGGTCACGCAGGTGCAAAATGTCCAGGGTGTGCAGCGCTTCCTCTGCAATGGCGACATCGCGTGCCGAGGGAGAGGCGAAAACGCCCAGGTGGGCGGTCCGCCCCATGGTCACCACGTCAAGCACCTGGAAAGGAAAGGGAGGGGTGTGCGCCTGGGGAACGTAGCCGACCTTGGCGGCAAAGCGCCGCCTGGACCAACTGGACACGTTCTCGCCGTTAAGCAGGATCTGGCCCGACTTAAGTGGCAAGAGCCCGAGTATGGTCTTGAACAGGGTCGTCTTGCCAACGCCGTTGGGCCCGAGCAGGCAGAGAAGTTCTCCCGGGGCGACGGAGAAGGAGATATCCTTGATGACCGTCTTCGTACCGTAGCCGCAGTGGGCGTTTCTGACTTCGAGCATTCCTGCCCTCCCCTAGACCCACCCTTTTCGGATGTTAAGCAGCAGAAAGAGAAAAAAGGGGGCCCCGATGATCGAGGTCACGATTCCCAGCGGGATTTCCACGGCAAAAAGGACCCGCGCCAGATCGTCGACGCCCAGTAGAAAAAGAGCTCCCAGCACTATCGATACCGGAATCAGCTGGGTGTAGTTGGGACCCACCAGCAAGCGCGCCAGATGCGGTACGACGAGGCCGACCAGACCGATGACGCCGCTTATGGAGACTGCAGCGGCAGTCATCAGGGTGGCGCAGACGATGACGGTAAGGCGCAATGGTCGGGTCCTGGCCCCCAGTGCGCGCGCCTCCTCGTCGCCGAACGACATAACGTTCAGATTCCAGCGCAGGGCGCTAAGTACCGCCATGCCGGCGAGTATCGGCAGCGCCGCAACCCGCAGGTCCGGCATGCCGATGGTGGCCAGGCTCCCCATGAGCCAGAAGGTGATCGCCGGAAGCGTGTTGTAGGGATCGGCCACATATTTGATGATGGAAACAAAGGAGCTGAACAGGGTGCCGATGATGATACCGCCCAGGATCATGACCAGGACAGGCTCCCCCTTTTTCGCGAACAGGGCGCCGAGGGCATAGGTGATGCCGACCGCGGTCAAACCGAAGGAAAAGGCAAAGATCTGCGTGGTGACGCTGCTCAAGGTGAGCAGCATCCCCAAAGCCGCCCCGAAACTCGCTCCGGCAGAAACGCCGAGGAGGTCGGGAGAGACCATGGGATTCCTGAACATCCCCTGATAGGCGGCCCCCGACACCGACAGCGCGCTTCCCACCAGGGTGGCGGCCAGTATCCTCGGGAGCCTGATCTGGAACAAGACGGTCTCCATCTCTGCGCTCCATGAGACAGGAACTGTCATGAACTTGGATAAAAAAATAGCGGCCACTGTGCCCGGAGAAACGGGGAAACGCCCGATGGTAAATGAGAGGAAAAACAGCCCCAGAAACAGGCAGGTAATGGTCAGGAGTTTCTTGGTCATTTGGTCCAGTCCAATTGTGTCAAAATCACCGGGAGACAGCATTACTCAAATCAGGGACTAAACCGATTCAAACATCTATATATCGATACGGTCAGTCCATTTAACCAAATATACCCGGGTTTATGGAATTGCCGAATTTGTCGGACTCCATCAAACATTCCACCTGAACGAATCAAGGACGACACAAGTTAGCACCTGATTATTACAATCTGATAAAATGCCTAACAACACTGTGAAACAAAATGGAACATGAATTCAAACTGCGGCCCATTGAGTGAAAATACGGCGACTTTGATCGTGCAAGGGGTGGCATCGACTCCCCCTGCGTGCTGCTATTGACCCTTCTCAGGAAGCACCAGACGGAGCCCGAAGTTGTAGTAGCTCGAAACCGGAAGGTAACTCCAGCGCTCGCTGGCCCGGGAGCTTGCCGCTGCATCGTTCCAGCTCCCCCCCCTGAGGACCCGGTTGTTACCTGAGGCGGGGCCCTGCGGGTTCTTCTCCGGGCTATGCCGGTAGTACTCCTCGTCGAACCAGTCGCTGCACCACTGCCAGAGATTTCCGGTCATGTCGAAGAGTCCGAGGCCGTTGGGGCGCTTGCTTCCCACAGGGTGGGTCTTCTGGCCGGCGTTCTCAGCCAGCCAGGCGAAGGCGCCGACCTCACGGGTGTCGCTCGTGCCTCCCCATTGTTCATGCTTCCCGCCGCTTCGCGCCGCAAATTCCCACTGAGCCTCTGAAGGTAGCCGGTAGTTCTTTCCGGTTAGCCGGTTCAGGCGCCCGATGAACTCCTGGGCCATCTCCCAGGAGACCTTTTCCACCGGGCAGCTGGCGCCGCACTGCTTGAAGTAGGAAGGGTTTTCCCCCATCACCGCCTGCCACTCACCCTGGGTAACCAGGTTTTTCCCGATTGCGAAACCATCCAGACAGACCAGATGCACCGGTTTCTCCTCGGGGCCCCCGGTGCCGAAGCTGTCCCCCATCTGGTAGCACCCCCCCTTGACCTGCACCATCTCTATGTTCGGGGCGGCCTGTGCCGTTTTTACCAAGACAACAAGCAGAAATAAAACTAAGACAATGCGCATCATTGTTTCCTTCGCAGCTGGAAGAAGCAGAAAAATCCCCCCACCGGAAAAACCGGTGAGGGGAAGCTGCCGCAGTTGAAGCCCTATTATGCCATCATCTTTTTACGCCTGCCTGCAAGACCCGCGAGGCCCGAACCGAGGAGCCAGAAAGCGGCCGGGATCGGGGTCGGGGTAGCGGTGGCGGTGGCATCCAAGGACTGGGCCGAGGTGGTGCCGTTGTTGTTCAGGTTGATGGCAACACCGGTGCCGGCAACGTTGGGGTCGGCTAGGTTGATGAGCGGGGTAGTGCCGTAGGGGTCAGCAAAGAGGCCGAGGGAGAAGGTGCTGACGCCACTGCCGGTTGTCGGGGCAGAGGCCAAGGTCACCAGAAAGTTGAGGCTGGTGCCAAAGGTGATGGCGTGGTTGTAGTCGTTGACGCTGGCACCGTTAGCGAAAACAACGGAGCCCGGGAGCGTGCCGGAAACGAAGGTGGAGTTGACCGTGTCGACGGTATCGTTAGCGGGTGCGAGGGTGCCGTTGGTGACGAAGTTCGACACGGTGGCGGTGGAGGCCACGGCGTTGTTGATGGTCGTGTACTGCAGGTAGAGGTACCCCGTGTCTCCGGCAAGGAGCGTGGTATCCACGTTCACGTCGTAGCTAAAGGAAGCGAAGGCGGAGGTTGCGACGAGCATCAGGGCGGCAACGACAAGCAGTTTGACTTTAAGAAGCTTCATTGGTTTCTCCTATGCCTGACTGATCAGGTGGTTAATTGTTGAAAGATTATTCCTGATAGGTCAGGGGGTTGAAGGTAACCTTCGCGGTTGCCGGGTTGAAGCCGGAGACGTTGAAGTTGGCCGGAACGCTGAAGGTAAGCGGCACGGTGACGGAGGCGCCGTTGCCAAGGCCGCTGTTCGAGACGGTCATCAGCGGCTCGCCGTTGTGCGACCCGGTGGCGTTGTTGAGCATCACGTTGGTGATGAGCCCGGTGTTCTTGGCGATGATCGGGGCGACGGTGGGGGGGATGGTTCCAACGACAGCGGTACCCGTATAGGCGGGGCCGGCGAAAGCTGAGCCGATTCCCTGGAGGTTCATCATGCCGTCGAACACCACGTCGACGTTGCCGGTGAGCGGAGCGCCGTTGTTGGTGACGGTCATGTTGCAGCTGAACTGCTTGGTGGCGCGGTTGTAGACGATGTTATCCGTGGAGACCGAGACCTGGGGGGTGGCGTTCACGGAGAAGTGATGCAGCACGATCTGCTCGATCTGGCTCCTCGAGGTGGTCGTCGCGGTGGCCGGGTAGGTGGAGGTGCTGACCGGTGAGACAGCGTAGGAGGTGGCGGTGAGGGTGTTGCCGTTCACGTCGAAGGTCATGACCTCGTAGGTGGAGGCGGCGGTCAGCACGTGCGGGTAGCTCCCGGCGTTGGTGAGGTCGACCGCGTACAGCGGTGCGCCGCCGGCGCCGCTCGTGATGTACGGCACGTTCGGGGCGATGGTGGTGCCGGTGGGGGTGGTGTTGTAGACGCCGGCGCGGGCGTAGTTGTGGCTGTGGCCGCTGTACTCCAGGTCGACGCCGTACTGCGCCACGAGGGTGTCGAGGCCACGCGCGGTGGTGTTGTCGGAGTCCGCCCCTGCGGAGTAGGGGGACTCGTGGAGCACCAGTATCTTCCAGGGGGTGTTCGGGTTGGCGGCGGCTGCGGCGAGGTCGGCCGCGATCCAGTTGTACTGCGCGGAACCGGCGGTGAAGGTGGAGTACTCGTCGACGATGGTGAAGTGGACCGGGCCGTAGTCGAAGGAGCCGTAGAGGTTGTTCAGCTCGGGTACCTGGGTTCCCCCGGCGGTCTTGTCGGTGCTGGCGGTTGTGGTGCCGACGAGGTTGTAATTCATGTAGGGAAAGGACTCGTACATCCCGAACCACCTGCTATAGCCGCCGCTGGTGTTGTCGTGGTTCCCCTTGGCGCCGTTCATCGGGGTGTTCGCCGAGAAGTTGACGATGTCCGAGTCGTTGGTGAAGTACTCGCTGGTCCAGTTCGCGTTGGCGTCGGTGCTCACCCAGTCGCCGTTTAAGAGCACCAGGCGCTGGTACTCGGGGTCGATCGCCGTCGGCCCGGAGTAGATGTGGGAGAGTTCCTGCATCTCAGCGGCAAGAGCGGTCGGCTGGCTGCGGGAGTCACCTGCCGCCAGAAACTTCACGTGGGTCTGGCCTACCGGGGGGGCGGTCATGAAGGAGCCGGTGCCGTAGACGACGCCATTGCCGCCGGTCACCTGGTAGTAGTACACGGTGTTGGGGGCAAGGCCGGTGATGGTGTAGAAATGCTGGTTGTTGGACGCCTGCGCTGCGGCAAGGGCGGTCCAGGCAGCCGGGGTGCCGATCGCCGAGTTCTGGGGTACAGCACCCTGGTTCGGCACGGTCGCGCTTCCCAGGCCGTAGGTGGTGTCGGTGCCCCAGACGACGGTGTCGGTCTGGGAGACCGAGTCCTGCCACTGGATCTGCATCTGGGTCGGGACACCCGGGTAGGTCAGGTAGGGGGATTTCACCAGGTTGGCCGGAAGCGCAGTGACGCCGGCGAAGGCGGCGGTGCCGAGGATCGAGATGCCGGCTGCAAGCCCTAGGCAGAGCAGCTGTTTCTTGTTGAAGTTCATAAGGTCTCCTTAGGTTGATTACAATAAATTAAAGCTAAGTATCTCCCATTCTCCTTGTATGTTGCCTTTTCAAGACTTTTTTTCGAAAGCACACCCCCTTTTCTTTGGTATTCCGCGAACTGCCGTCCCTTTAGGGTCAGGCTTCCGGCTAACGGGACCACAGCCGCGGTCGGTGAATTTCAGGAAACGGACCATCACGATGAAACGAGCTTCAGGTCGAAGTGCCTCTTGGTGCGCTCTAGTTGCCCGTCAGGGAGCAATGGCTTGCCAAAGCGTCGGGAGCGGTTCTTTGGGGGTCGCCAGGTAGTTCGCCGTGAATACGTAATCGGAAAAGAAGCGCCTCATGGTGACATCTTCCCTCTGGGCGCTTCCCCGCCGCCTGGAGACAAATCGGTCGAGTTCGGCGAGGAAGGTCCCCTCGGTGATCTCCTTCGGCATCTTAACCGGTGGCGCCGTCACCAGGGGGATCTCCATGAGCTTCTCCGCCCCCTTCACGAGAAGGCGTGCATTCCAGCTCCCTTCGTTGGGAAGCGCAGTGATCACCCAGTCGCTGTTCTCCCCCCTTCCCAGATGTACGAGCCTTGCATCGGAGAGTGCAACATCCGGCACCCCGTCGGAGCCCGGGAAGGGGGGGAGGGTAACCCGTACCAGCGTTTTCCCGTCGGAGAGGGCCACGGGTGGCTCCTGGGAGTAGCTGCTCCGGGGGGGAGGATTAAAGAGGGCGACGTACCCCTTCAGTCCCCGCTCGCCGCGAAAGTCCTGAAACAGCTGCAGGACGCTGCCGCTCAAGGCGAGCTGCAGCTCGGGGCCGGAGGAGGGACGAAGCGCATCCTCCTCGGGGGCAGCATCCCCCGTGGCTAAGGCGGGACTCTCGAACAACGGGGTGTTGGACACAATCCGGGAACTCGCGGTCGCACCGCTATCTTCCCTGATGGTGCCGCTGATCGAGATGAGCCCCTGGCCGTCCTGGATAACCTTGTCGAAGGTGAGGCGCATGAGGACCGAGGGGCCAACCTCCCCCTGAACCCCGGTGAAGCTGAATAGGCCGGGTGTCGAGTCGAAGACGTCGGTCACACTTCCCCCGTCGAGGGTTGCCTTGGGGTTGGCGAGTCTGCTCGGGTCGTACTGGATGGTCATATCCACCGTGGCGCTGGCACTGATGTCGTCCCCCTCGATAACATACCCCCTCTCCCCGTCGGCAGAGACGACGAAGACGATCTGGGCCTGTGACGCAACCGGGTTCAGGAGCAGAAGAAGCGAGACCAAGAGACCAGCAAGTTTTACCGTTGTCATCGCCCCCCCTCGTGCTATCCCATCACTGTCGGTTGGCACCGCTGGTGTGATCCGGTGTTTGTGTCGCACTGGGCAAATAAAAAAGCCGGGTGCTCCACCTTTTCCATGGGTGGCAACCCTGCCATCCGCGTGGGACCCGTGGCTTTCCCTCCCCCCCTTGCGGTGGGTTTGGCCAGATAGAGGGGTGTGGACAAAAAAATAGCCCACAACGAGTTTGATATTCGAAGTGGGCTTTCCGGTACCTCCTGGGAGGGCGGCAAAGTAACCGGTTTCCATGGGTGTTGTTCAAAACCTTGGAGCGTGGCGATCATAGCATCGCTATGTTTCGATCGACTGAAGTTTGCCTGATAACTTGGCAACATTTTCGTTTCAGCCCCGTGTCACCCCCAGGCTTCCTTGGGCATCCAGGAAAGGGCACTCGGGATCGGGGGCGTAACGGTCCCCCGCGACCACCTCGGCCACGGCGCGGCACCCCCCCTTGCAGATCTCGAGATAGTCGCAGCCACTGCAGGGGCCCTGGTGGGCGTCGGGCCAGCTCCTCAGGCGGGTGAGCTCGGGTGAGCTCCCCCAGATATTCGGGAGATCGAAGATCCTCTCCTCTCCCGATAGAAAGGAACAGCCGGCGAACCTGCCGTCGGATCGGACCCCGAGCAGAACGTTCCCCGCCTCGCAGCCGTAGACCGAGAACTGCTCCATCATCGCCTTGTCGGGGGAGTGCCAGCAGAACATCGGCACGAAGGAACAATCGATCTTCGCCGGGACCTGGTGCGCCCCGGAGAGCCGCCTGATCAGCGGGTAGAACTCACGGTTCTGCAAGGGGGTGAGGCGCCTGTCGTGGTATCCCTCCCTGCCCCGCCCGGACGGTTTCAGCCTCAGGAATTCGACGTCCGCAAGACCCCGCTCAGCGGCGAAGCCGAGCACCCGATCGAGCTTTTCGAAGTTCTGGCGCGTCACCACGAAATTCACCCCGACCCGTATCCCTGCCTCCCTCAGGAGGTCCACCCCCCGCACCCCTGCCGAAGAAGGGGCGGACCCGGCGACGCCGCACCGCATGATCTCCTCGACGTCGAGGCTCACGTTGACCTGGCCGAAGATGCGGCACTTTTGGGCGGTCTCCCGGGTCATGAGGGTGCCGTTGGTGGTAAGATTCGGCACCATGCCGCGTTCGCGAACGTAGCAGGCAAGTTCGAAGAAGTCGGGACGCTCGAGCGCCTCGCCCCCCCCGAGCGCCATATGGAACACCCCCATGCCGGCCAGGATGTCGACGGCCCGGCGGAACTCGTCGGCAGACATCTCCCCCTCGTCCCTTTCGCCCGAATCCATGTAGCACTGCCCGCAGCGCTGAGCACAGGCGTTGGTCACCGAGAAATGGACCTCGAGGGGGGCGCTCAGTAGGGTGACTTCCGGCCCCTCCCACAGCAAGCTCTCCCTATGACCCAGTTCCCGCATGAAGTCCCGGTCCACGTGTACGAGCATGGGCGGGTCTTCGAGGGCGAGGACCCCTCCGAACGCCTCGAAGCGGTACTTCATGCCGTTCACGGTTCCACCTCCGGCTGCAGGTCGGAGAGCGCGTCCGGTGCTCTCTGGGCCGACTGTCCATGCTCCGAGGTCGCCGCGATTATGGCGGCGATGGCGCTGAAGAGCACCATGACAGCCGCGCGCGCGGTGAAAAAGACTACCATGTCCACCCCGATACTGCTCGAGTTCGGGTTGTAGCCGGTTTTTATCTTCAGTATCCGTCCTTTCATGTCCCCTCTTTCCTTTCTTACTGTGAGATTAGGCCGTGATGACTAAGCGCAGGCATCGCTTAAGCCCCGGGCAGGTAACGGGCAGGCTCGGGCCTCGTGCCGTCCGGCTAGAGATACTTGAGCATCAGGTACTTGTACTTGGAAGTAAAGACGTCGGTTATCTCCGGGCCGTTGGGCTGGTAGACGACGAAGAGGTAGAGAACCGCCACGGTCATCACGATGGTGAGCAGAGGGCTTACCAAGCACAGCGCCCGGGGACGAGTAAGCCAGAAGCTTCCCCGCGACATGAGGACGGTCCAGAGGAGGATCGAGAGGTTGAGCCCTACCATGAGGAAGAGCGCACTGTCCGTAAGGATGATCCGATCGGCTCCGGTGTCGATACTGTAGAAGGTGGGGAGCGAGGATGCGGTAATGAGCACCCAGACGAGGGAGAGTATGAGGAACAGCCGGAACGTGGCACGGGTCAGACGCTTCCAGGGCCTCATGGAGAGGGCCAGCACCCAGAGAAACGCCACGACCGCCCAGGCGATCCAGCTGTAGCGCTGCTGCATCTTCCAGTAGCGCTCGTTGTCATTGGAAAGTGCCTGGTCGAGTTTGGACACCTCTTTGGGATTGTTCTTGGCGATAACCTGTATGGCCTGGAAACTCTCCTTCCTCTTGTCCAGGCGGGAATAGGCGTAGGCCAACTCGCGCTCCACGTCGTTTTTCAGGAGAAAGTCGGGGTGCTCCTTCAGCAGCACCTCGAACTCCTTCACCATTATCGCGTCCCCCTTGCTGGCGAAGCGGATCCTCTTGTAGATCCTGAAGGCGTCCTCCTGGACCTTGAGTTTCTCCAGTGAGGCTATCTTCTCCGTATAGTAGGAGACCTGCCGTGGGTTGGCGTACTTCTTCAGGTACTCGCGGTCCCACTTGAGTGCCTTCCCGATGTTGACCAGGTTGTCCTCGTAGATGGATCCGAGCATCTGGACCGCGAAGCGCCGCTCAAGGGTTCCCGGGTACTTATGTGCAATCTTCTCGTCTATGCCGGCGGCCTCGTTGTAGTGCCGGTCGGTAAACGCTTTCTGTGCCCGGATCTCGAGCTCCTTCGCCTCCGGATTTTCCTGGTCGGCGTGGAGCACTCCGGCAAGACCGGCCAACGATGCGAAGAGCAAGAAAATCACGAGTACCGTGACCCTTCCGGCAGGGTGCAAAGGGCGCCTCGCCGGGAACAGGCCAGTTCTGCTAATCATGAGAGGACCTCCTAGTTGCAGAATGACGGGCCTTCCCCATACGGGTAGTCGACGCATGACGAAAGCTCTGAACCTGGCCATCTTAGGACACGAACATACCAGCGGCATGTCATTGGTGCAAATGTTAGGTAACGCCGGCAGGAACTGACAGCGGTGTCATTAGCGCTATTTTAGGGAGGTGTTGCCAGGTGGGTGACAGCTTCGGCTCTCAGATTCATCCAACACGTTAAGAAAGGGCGATGCCATTGCGGTCTCCCTTTTATTTGAGCTCTGCATTTACACCATTTTGGGACTTTCATCGCACACCCAATATCACCATTAGTGTGCCCGGAGTAGCCGCCAACTCGATCAGTTCCGCCGGCATTTATCAAAGGGTCGCCCGTGATCTGCTCCCTTTTTGAAAACTTCGCTCCGGTGGCTCCAAACTGGAAAGTTCCACAGACTTCCTGCTGGGAATTAACCATTTATTCAGGTGAAAAAAATGTCACTGTAACATTGTCATGTCAGTTTACATCGGTGGTTGTCATCCTTGGCGGCGCTCCTCCTTCCACGCCTTTTCCGATCATATTCAGATACCGACTCAAACGGCGTGGGAAATTTATGACTATCGCCCAGAGCGTTAGGGACTAATTCTGCTGTTTTAAGTAAGCCACCCGGCTCTGCCGGTGTGACGAGAAAAGCATGCCGGCGTAATGGGCTAAATTCCCTCCTGAGCAAAGCCCTGAAGGGCCATCACCAGGAGGAAATGCCGTAGTAGAAAGTCAGGGTTTAGTCCATGTTATAGGTGAGCGCCCAATATAATGGGTGATCGTCCCCAAGCAGCAAGAAGAACTGAATTTTGATTAATAGCCCTTTTAGGGGCTTTCCCCAAAGCCACCTCCTCTGCAGGTGGGAGGTGACTCGGTGGAGATTACGACCATGAAAACAGATGATGTCGTGGAAATTTATGACATTCTCTCCGTGGCAAAACAGTCGAAACGCCTCCGCGCGCCGGTGATAAAGAAACAAAATATCCATGTTATCACGGCGCTCTCGTGTTCGGCACTGCTTCATATCAGCGGAGGGTATTTTTTCCTTCATATGCCGCAGCAGGTACCCGCTAAAGGCCTGCTCCCCTTGGAAGTGAGTATGATAATTTCATCCCATGCCCAGGAGCAGGTTCCGCTGCTCACTCCCTGGGTGCCAAAAGTCGCGAATAAGAGCAAGTCTTTACCCCAGGTATCCCGGATCCCGGCACCGGTTCCGGCCAGGCGGGCGCTAACGGCGCCGGTCGTCGAGCGTGCTGCAACGGTGCCGGAGCCGAGAAGTGTCCCCGAAAAAACCACGCACCCCTTGCCGGCCTTGACGGCGGCTGCTTCCCCGGAATCGGCACCGACCGTTTCGCAGCCGCACAGTCAGCCGTCGCTGCAGCATGCGCCCTTTGCCGCACCAGCTAGTCCCCCGGTGGAGGCACACGGCCCCAAAGGCGGCGGGGCAGGTCAGCCGGTGATCGGGCCGAGTTACGCAGCAGCCTATCTCAGCAACCCTGCGCCCAAATATCCCGCGGCCGCACGAAGGTTAAGGTTGCAGGGCACAGCCACGGTCCGGGTCCTGGTGAGTGCCGGGGGGCGCCCAATGACCGTCACCCTGCAAGAAACCTCAGGCACGCGTGCTCTGGACGAGGCGGCTCTGGACGCGGTGCAACACTGGAGCTTCGTTCCCGCCCTACGCGGCAGCAAACCGGTCGCCGCCGAGGTCGATGTGCCGTTACGTTTTACCCTTAAATAACATCCGATTAAGGAGTGTGCAATGATTTCCAATGGCGCGAATAGCTGGTTACCCGATCTGCAGCATGCCAGTCCGCTGGTTATGGGCGTTTTGTATCTTCTGATTGCCCTTTCACTCTTGACCTGGTTTTTTATCATCCTGAAGGGACTGGAATTCTGGCGTGCACAACGCACTAATCATAGATATGCCCGGCAATTTTGGGAAGTCACTCACCTCGCTCCCTTCGCCGGCAGCACCGATACCGGCCGGTGCGGGCAATTCGCGCAATTGACCGAGAACGGGCTGCAGGCCCTCAGCCGGTATCAAAAGCATCAGGGTGTGATGCTGGGGAAGGCCGGCGACCCAACCGAGACCATCACCCGCGCCCTGCGCCAGTCCATCCAGGACTCCATGACCCAGCTGGAGACCGGCCTGGGGCTATTGGCGACCATCGGCAACACCGCTCCCTTCATAGGTCTGTTCGGAACCGTGGTGGGGATCATGTCGGCTCTCAGTGGCATATCCCGGACCGGAGCCGCCGGACTGGATGTCGTTGCCGGTCCTATCGGCGAGGCGCTGATCGCCACGGCGGTTGGGCTTGCCTGTGCCATTCCCGCGGTGGTTGCCTACAACAGCTTCGTCCGGCGCCTGCGGGTGCTCGGCAATTCCCTCGACGGGTTCGCCCATGACCTGCTGGCCCGCATCATCGCGGAGAACCAGACTCATCAAGCCGCTAACTTCGGCACGGAGGGATAGCCATGTCGTTCGGTCAACTGGACGGAGGCGGCGCTCCCCAGCCGTTAAGCGAAATAAACATGACCCCGCTGGTCGATGTCATGCTGGTGCTGCTCATAGTCTTCATCGTGACGGCGCCCCTGCTGAAGCAAAGCGTTAACATCAATCTGCCCAAGGTGAATGCGAAGGCGTCGGTTGTGAAAGCGCCCCTGGTGGTCAGCCTCAACCAGGCCCTGCAACTGTACCTGGATGACCGGCCGGTGAGCCGGGAATCGCTGGCAGACACGCTGGCAACGAGGGTCGGCAAGGGCGAACAACCGAGCGTGGAACTGCATATCGACGGCGGCATTGCCTATCAGCACGTGGTCCGTATTATGGCGATTGTGCAAAATGCCGGCGTTACCAAACTCTCCTTCGTCACGGAGCCTGTTAAGGGAAGCTAGCGTTATTGTGATGTTAACTGATAGGAGCGGGCTGTGCAGAAAGGTTTCTTACGTTTCAACGTGGCGCTTTGCATCGGGGCCACGCTAGCCGCAGGGGTACCCGCGACTGTTTTCGCAGACGGTGTGCAGACTTTGGATACGGTCGAGGTGAGCGACTCCGCCGAAAACCTGATCGGCAGCGCGGATTCCTCAACGGAGGGGACCATCACGCCTCAACAGGTGGCAGACCGGCCGATATTGCGGACCGGCGAACTGCTGGAAATGGTCCCGGGCCTGGTGATCAGCCAGCACTCCGGAGAAGGGAAAGCGAATCAGTATTACCTGCGCGGCTTCAACCTCGACCATGGCACCGATTTGGCAACGACTGTGGCGGGGATGCCGGTCAACATGCCGACCCATGCCCACGGACAGGGGTATACGGACTTAAGTTTCCTCATGCCGGAACTCATCAGCGGCATCCAGTACCGGAAGGGACCCTACTGCGCGGAGGATGGCGATTTTGCAGCCGCAGGTTCGGTAAACATGGACTACATGAAGGAACTGCGGCAAAAACTCGTGACCGTTACCCTCGGCACGGACGGGTATCAACGGCTGTTGGGTGCTGCATCCAATGACCTTTTCAAAGGGAAGCTGCTCTACGGCCTCGAACTTGTGCATAACGACGGACCCTGGTTGAATCCGGACGATTTCAGGAAAATCAACGCCGTGCTGCGCTACAGCCAAAAATCGGGACAGGACGATTTCGGCCTGACCGGGATGGCGTATTACGGTAAATGGAACGCCACCAACCAGACTGCGGACCGCGCAATTGACGAAGATCTGGTATCGCGCTTCGGGACGCTCGATCCCACCGACCAGGGGAAATCGTGGCGCTACAGCATGTCGGGCGACTGGCAGCATACGGCCGACAGTTCGGTCACCAAGGCCAACGTCTACCTGATCGATTACGGTCTGGACCTGTACAACAATTTCACCTATTTTGCTGATAATCCCATCGAAGGGGATCAGTTCCACCAGGAGGACCGGCGGGTGATCGTCGGTGCCAAGGCGAGCCAGGCCTGGCTTGGCAAGCTGGCGGGGCATGACATGGACAACACCATCGGGTTTCAGGTCAGAAACGACAATATCGCCCCGGTCGGCCTGTATCAAACCGAGGCAACCGATCTCCTTGCCACCGTCAAGCAGGACCACGTTTCCCAGACCAGCATCTCCTTCTATATCCAGAACGGCTTCAAATGGGCGGAGAAATTCAGGACCGTGGCGGGAGTGCGCGGCGATTACTATCAGTGGCACGTAGCAAGCGACAATCCGCTCAACTCCGGCAACGCCCACGACTTCCTCGCGAGCCCCAAGCTCAGCATGATCTTCGGACCTTGGGTCAAGACCGATTTTTTCATCAACGCCGGTCAGGGTTTCCACAGTAACGACGGACGCGGTGCCACCGAGACGGTCGACCCGGTATCCGGTCAGCCGGTTTCCAAGGTCACCCCGCTGGTGAAGGCCAGAGGGGCCGAAGTCGGGGTGCGTACGGCCGTCATCCCGCACCTGCAAAGCGAGCTGACCTTCTGGATGCTCAACATCGGCTCCGAACTCACCTTTGATGGCGACGGCGGCTCCACCTCGGCGAGCTTTCCCAGCCGGCGCTACGGAGTCGAGTGGGCCAATTACTACACCCCCACCTCCTGGCTTACCCTGGACGCGGATCTGGCCTATTCCCACGCCCGCTTCAAAGACGACCCGGCTGGGCCCTACATTCCGGGTTCCCCCGAGGGGGTCATCTCGGCGGGTGCGACCGTCGACAGTATAAACGGCTTCCTGGCGAGTTTGCGGGTGCGCTACTTCGGACCCCGCCCGTTAATAGACGACAACTCCGTGCGCTCGGACGCCAGCACCATCGTCAACGCCAGGGTAGGGTACAAGTTCCAGTCTGCGCCTTTCAGGAACTGGCGGCTGTTGCTGGACCTGTTCAACGTCTTCAACGCCAAGGTGAGCAATATCGACTACTACTACATCTCCAGGCTTCCCGGCGAGCCGCCGGCGGGGGTGAACGACATCCATTCGCATCCGCAGGAACCTGCGGAAGCGCGGCTGACCTTGGAACTGAAATTCTAACAATATACTGAGGGATTCTTCATGCGATCGCTTTTGGTCATAGTCTGTCTTCTCTTTCTTGCAGGCTGCGGTGGAGGCGGTTCCGAGCCGCAGCTGACCTCGAACAGCGCCGCAGCCGTTCTTACCTCGCTCGACGCCGCGACCTGGACCGGTCAGGCACCAGGGACGACGCACGAGCTGAATGCGGCGGCTTTCGGGACGCCATCAGCCAGCAACCTGTTCGTTGTGGTGGGTGAATCGGGCACCATCCTCACCTCCGCCGACGGCACCACCTGGACGGGCCGGAACTCGGGCACGACAGCCAACCTGTACGGCGCGACCTTCGGTAACGGTCTGTTCGTAGCCGTGGGGGACTCGGGTACCATCCTGACTTCGCCGGACGGCACGACTTGGACCGGCAGGAATGCGGAGGCACCTGCCCCGTTGACCAGCGTCGTCTTTGGCAACGGGCAGTTTGTCGCGGCAGGGTTGAGCGGCATCCTTACCTCGCCGGACGGGGTCACCTGGACCACGCAAACGTTCGGGCCGACACATTTCTTTTACGCCGTAACCTACGGCGATGGCCATTTTGTCGTGGTGGGCGCGGTCAATGTCAACACTGGGACCATTCTTACTTCCAGCGACGGCATGTCCTGGACCAGCCAGGACACGGCGAATAATCTTTATGGCATCACCTACGGAGGAGGGCAATTTGTCGCGGTCGGGGTGGGTGCAATACTCACCTCCCCCGACGGCGTTACCTGGACAAGCCAAACGCCAGGGTTGACTGCCAACCTGGTCGGTATAACCTACGTCAAAGGTCAGTTTGTCGTGATAGGTAACACCATTTCGGTTAACAGCACGGGTTTCGTCCTGACTTCTCCAGATGGTATAATTTGGACCAGTCGTTCAACTGGTTCGACAAGTAACTTATTTGGCGTCACTTCAGGAGCCGGTAGAATTGTCACGGTTGGGTAGGGAACAAATGCCGGCCGGTGATAACACGCAGGGGGAGAAACAGTCTTCCCGGTGATTTGGCGCAGGCGAGCGCGTGCCGACATAATGTGGCACCGCTCAAAACCGGTAGCGTGAGGGTGCGCTCCAAGGAGGCGGCAATGGGACTCCGAAGGATCTTGCCAGTGGCGACGCTGCTGGTTGTTTTGACCTCGGCTGCAGCATTTGGCCATAGTGCCGGTATGGACTGGACTCAGCAAGCCAGGGAACTCTCCGGCAAGGACCAGTCCGAGCTTGCACAATGGGAGGCCCTGAATAGCCAGGTCAGAGACTTCTCTAAAAAGGGTGAGTACGCCCAGGCGGCGGCGGTGGCGGGAAAGGCGCTGGAAATTGCAAAACAAAGCGATTATCTCGTCAGTGTGGGTGCTGTCGGCGTGAGCTCGTGTAACCTGGCTGGCTGCTACTATAACCAGGCCCAATATACCCAGGCCGAACCGCTATACCGTGCAGCGCTAAAAGAATATGAAAACAGGTTCGGCCCCGATGACGCTGGGGTCGCCGCTCTCCTCAACAACCTGGGAAGTGTTCATGAGCGCCAAGGCCACCTGGCGCAGGCAGAGTCGCTCTACAGACGCGCGCTGGAAATTAACGAAAAGGCTTTCGGCCTCAATCACCCCAATGTGGCTCTGGTTCTCAAAAATTTAGCCGCCATGTACAGGTCGACTCATCGAGATGACGACGCCGCCAGACTCGAACAGCGCATCGTTGCCATTGAGACTAACAAGCGATGATGGAACACGGACAGTTTGGTAAGAATTCCCTGAAAGGAAGCTGCCTGCGCCGCTCGGCAGAATAGAATTTTTAAGCAGGATGGAGTAAGGCCGGTCAGGCAGAGGTGTCTTCTCGGAGACGCACCCACGGACCGGCCTTCATCGCTCTCATTGACCGACGCTACACCACGATTATGCCTACCGAAGGCGCTCCAAGGCTGGTCAGGTTGTTTCCCTGTCCACTGCCCTGAAGAAGCATCCAAATTGTTACCTTGGTCCCAAACTGTTTCGCCTTGGCAACTCTGCCGATGGTGCGAACCTGCTGCCGGTCTATCTCATGACTGCCCCTCACCGAACCGGTAACGCCCTGCTATATCCCCCCTGGAGTTGTCCCACACGATCAGTGATTAGTTCTTTTCGCTCGATTTTCCTCTTGCCATAACATTGATGAAGTGGACCCGGTGTAGCCCGGCGCCCGAATATCTGTCGGAATTACAGATCGAAACGCAGTTTATCCACATCCATCGGGATTGAACCGACAGACCTCAAGGAGTAAGCCCGTATCTGGCCAGAGATGAAACAATGACCTGCACCTGTTTGACAACCTGACGATCAGGGGAAAGGAATGCTGGTGGGCTTAAGGGGGGGGTACGACATGATTCGTTTGATCCGCTGTCGCTAGTAGCTTAATCTGGTACGATCTAAGCCTGTCTACGGGAACGAGTCCCGTTCCCGGGCAGCAAAGGCACTCAGGTGGCTGTGTGCCTGATGTCCTTCCCTTTCACCATGAAGATCACCATCTCGGCCAGGTTGGTGGCATGATCTCCAATACGTTCAAGACACTTGGAGACATGGTTTATCTTGATGGCACGGCTGATGGTGGTCGGGTCCCCCACCATGAGGGTGAGAAGCTCCCGCTGAATCTGGTCGAACAGGTGGTCCACCGCCAGATCCTCAGCGCAGACCTTTCTCGCCAAATCCTCATCACCCCGTACGAAAGCGTCCAACGCCTCATTTACCAATTTGGAGACGGCCTGCGCCATCCTTGGCAGGTCTATCAAGAGTATCAAGGGCGGCTCCTGGTTCAGCTCCCTAACCCTTTTGGAGATGTTGGCGCACTGGTCACCGATCCGCTCCAGATCGGTAACGATCTTGATCGCCAAGGTTATAAAACGAAGGTCGCAAGCCGCCGGCTGACGCAGTGCCAGGACCTCCAGGCAGTCCTTGTCGATCTCCATTTCAAGCCGGTTTATTTCATGATCAAAGGCGATGGTCCGCTCGGCCAGCAAGGTATTTCTTTCGACGAGGGACTGAATGGAGTCGGCGATCATCAATTCCACCTTCCCCCCCATCTCAAGGAGTTTCCCGCGTATCACATCCAATTCAATATCGAACTGCCTGCTTACATGTGCTCTCAGCATGTGCGGCCCCCCCGGACAAGGTCCCTGGCTCCTGTTGCTCCTTCCAAGCGTTTATTTTTCCAGCCTGTGGGTTTCTCCATTAACTCCGGCAGTCAGGCGAGCAAGCGGGAGGTCAGGCGCCCAATGCATTGAGAGAGCTCCGGGTCGCTGATCATCTTCAGAGCCTTGTGAACCGGCAGCACCTCTCGTTTCCTCCAATCCATCTCGGGCCATTTTTTCAGAATGGTTGTGACTTTAAGCGGATAAATATAGAGCTTCTTCTCGTATTTTCTGAGGCAGGGAACGCGGAGTCCGGGGAGGCAACTCCCTATTACCCCGGCTTCTTCCATGGCCTCCATGACCGCGACGTCTTGCCGGGACATGTCCGACTCAGGCTGCCCCTTGGGGATAATCCAACGAGTCTGAGTGGAGTTGGTCACGATCACCAGGTACAGGCGCCCTTTGCGGAAAAAATAGGGGAGCGCTCCTACCTGGTAATCCAAGGACTCGTCGGGAACCCCGTGCATGGCCAGTGAACGGTTCTTGTACGCCTCAAATTCGGTGACTTCCTGCCCCAAATAGTCGGGCTTTTCGAAGTCCTCGCTCTCTTCGACCGAAGTAAACTCCACCTCCGCAACGGTCAGAGGTTCGAGTTCACCCAAATAACGATCCACCTCCACCTGGAGCGCTCCGTGCTTAAGAAGTGAGCGGATCTTTTCTAAGCGCCGCCCTTTGGTGCACGGCCAGAGCGCCTGAAATTGCTGCGGCGATATCTCGATTTCGGTCTCCCGACGTACCAGCCCGCCCCCTTCCTTCACCGTTAGATAATGCTTGTCCCCGTACTGCCGGATGCGCACCTCCATGTGCTCGTCATGAGTGAGGTACCCCTGGAGAATGGGGGTCCCACCCTGCATCCCTGCGGGGAGAAACTTCACTAAAAATTTCCGTTCAATCTCGATCATGGCTCAGGACCAGTCAGGGACAGGATTTCACCGCACAGGGCACGGTAGGCCTGCGCAGCCTCGCAGGCGCGGGAATATGCCAAAAGCGGCATCCGGTGCACCCCCATTTTCTCCACATCCGCGGAAAACGGGATCGAAGTCTTCAAGAAGCCGGGATGCAATGACGGCAGCTCGGCCATGATTTCCCTGTGCATTTTACTGCGTTTCTGGACCATGGAGAAAAACGGTCGGAGCAACTGGTGAGGGAGTTCCTCCTCCCGGAAAAAACCGATTAACTGCTCAAGGGTTCTTTTCGAGAGCACCGTCGGGATAACCGGCACCAGGATCGCGTCCGAGGCCCGGAAAACGTTTTCAGAAAGCAGGGTGATATTGGGCGGGCAATCCAAAAGGATTACATCGTAATCGGGTTTGAACTCCTCCAACACCTTCCTGAGCTGCCTGCGGCGCTTCGCCATGCCGTCGAGCAGGATGTCGAAGTGCCGGTAACCAAGGTTCGAGGGGATAACGTCAAGTCCGGGGAAATCTGATTCTCGGATGTTTCGGCGCAGCCCCTGGACCAGGGATTTCGTGTCCTGCATCCGGAACTGCTCCGCACTCTCCACGCGGAAATAAAAGCTGGCAGCTGCCTGGGGGTCCAGGTCCAGAAGCAGGGTCCGGTAACCGGCCTCCTGAAGTGCGAAAGCCAGGTTGACTGCCAGGGCCGTCTTCCCCACCCCGCCCTTGATGCTGTACGAAGAAAGTATTTTCACGGTTGCGGGTATCCTTTGACGGCCCCTGCCGCAAGGGGCTCCGCCAGTTTGAAGGTTTGCCTGAAAATCTCGTGGTTGGCGGCGCCGCAGAACTCCCGCAAAGCGTCCAGAATATAACAGCGGGTCCGCTGCTGCCGTTCGTAGAGGATGGCGATCAGCCCTCCCAGCCCCAAGGCGACAGCGGTCCCGGACCCTTTGCGCTGCCAATACTCCAGCAGGGATTTTTGCTGCACCGAGCAATCGTTGAATTCTCCGAGCCAATTTTGCAGCCGCCGCAGCGACTTCACCATGCTGGCGTACTGCTTTTCCGGCACCAGTTCGCTGAAAAACTCCAGAAGGTAACGGAGTTTCTTGCACTCGATGCGCAGCTCGTGCACCCCTTCATCCGGCGTGTCCAGCCCGATCGACGCCGCGAGCCGACGGATCTTCCGGTAGCTCTTGTAGATGCGGAGATAAACCAGAGGTCCCACCGCCAGATCGGCAGCCGGCGCCGGCCCATGCGGGGCAGCTGAGGAGAAGAACCCCTCGATCTCCTGAAAATGCTGCCGGCTGGAGGGTGACTGCATTTTCGCGGTGGTCCGCCGCACCTCCCTGCTCCTGTCAGAGGAAAAATCGGCGAACATCGTATCCAGTGCCAGACGCAGCCCGGGAGGGAGCAATCCGAGGTATTCCTCTTTTGCCAGCAGATACACATCCAGGTCGCGCAGGCGGTTGGTCTGGCGTGCGAGTTCTCCCAGCTCTGTTCTCATGCTCCGGGTTTCCCCGGGCGGGTAAATATCCTTGATCAGACTGAGTACCGAGCGAACCTTCCGCAGGCAGATCCGGTAGTCATGGAGGAATTCGGTGTCGAGGTCCTCCAGGATCCCCGGTACGTTGCGGCCGGCAATTTCCAGTATCGGGCCGACGATCCGTGCGACGGCCTCGCGGGCTGTCATGCCAAATTCCAGGCCAAAGACAGGACGCAGGGTGTAGGGGCGGGGCTCACGGCCGGCGTCCCTCAGCAAGACCTCCAAAGGACCGTCATCGGACCCGCTCGCTCCGGCCAGGGCTAACTGTTCCACCACGCCTGCGGCATCCGCTTCGTAACCGAGCATGGGCATCACCAGACAGGAGTTAAGCAACACCCGTCCCCCCCGCTTCCCGGCGCAAACCGTGACCCACTCAAGGCGGCACACGATCTTCCCCGTCTTGTTGCGCAAGTCCCACTTATGGCTGCGGAGGGTCCCTTCGGCAACCGGGGCAAGTCCCCGCAACCCGAGCATGCCCTGCAACACCCCCCGCATCGGTTCCGTCTGGAAGTCGCTCCAGAACCGCCGCCGCTCCTGTGCCGGCTCCTCGCAGACGCGAGTCCCCAACCAAGGTTCCGAACGGCAGCAAAGGTGATAGACCTCGCCGCTGCGGTAAAGGAGGTGCCCCCCAAACCACACCCCCCACTCAAAAGAATCCCAAAACGTCAAGAGACTCGACTCCTGCGGGTGGCTGTCCACGCCCCATTTCTCGCGCAGGAAATCCGGCCCAAGCTCGCCGGGGAGCGCCAAACGGATGGATCCCTTGTTGTTAGCCCTATCCCCCACGGCTCAACCTCTCAAAGAAAAGATCATCGTTCGCCAGAGACTTTGAATTTCGGCACCTTGACCGAAACGGCTTCCTGAGGTTTTTGTAGTTACTTTCAGGAATTCTTGCCCAGCTTTTCCATAACAGCCGATACTATGTATTCATTCATGCTGACACCGACCTCGGCCGCCTCTTTTTTAAGGCTCTTGCGCGCGGACTTTTTCATGGTAACGAGAAACTTGGTCAGCTTGTCATCCTTGGGGGCCTTTTGCTCTTTAGCCTTGGCTGCCGTCTTGTCACTTTTTTCTGGCTTCGTTTTCGCGGGTTTAAGGGGTGCGGGTACTGCTGCGTCCGGCAGCTTTTCTTTCTTCTTTTTCTTGGGCTCGGCGCCGACAGCGGGTTTCTGCCCGTTAACCACAGGCGTTGTTTCGGGTGCAGGCAGCTTTTCGGTTTTCTTTTTCTTGGGCTCGGTGCTCCTTACGGGTGCCTGCTCGTTAAGGGACTTCTTTGCCTCGAGTGCCGGTTTTTCATTTCTCATCGTTACCCCCTTGTGGATGGTATTTCCTGGCGAAACGTTTTGACGCTTAACGCCCAAACTTTGCACGCGTTTTAAACGAGCACATAAGCATTATATTTATTATACATATAATATTTATAATAGTCAAACTGACATGACGCGAAGAAATATTTTGTTTTGGAAGGATGTTATTTTTAGGGAGGCGTATGCCGTTCTTCTTCCTGGTGCAGCGACACAAGAAACTCTGCATCTGGAAACCATGGGCTCGGGGCAGTCGAACTGCAAAGGGTTGCTGCAGGCGATGATCGCCTACCTGCCGAGGGTCGAGTACCTGGGGGTAAGAAGGGCCCGTTGGGGCGTTGGCGCGAAAGAGCGCGCCTGGGGAGGCTTTTGACGATTTATGGACCGAGGTGGCAACGAGGGCGCGGCCGAACGGGCCACTGGTGCGGTACCGCAAAAACTGTCGGTGGAGAACGGCAAAGGAATAAGGATACTACCTGTCAGCTTTCCTGAGTTCCTGGTAGATCCGAGCATCAACGTCTATCCATGCCGTCTTCAATTCCTGATTGGCCATGAAAAGTAGCCCGGTCTCTTCCTTGTGGAAATTGACGAAGGCTCTCAGTTCGTCCTGTGAGTTAAAATTCTTGATGTATTCCATTCTCTTCCCCCCAGAATCAACCCTTACCAAGCCGGATGACACCCGCTCATTTCAGAAGATGCTCGCCGCCATTTCACGCCAATAGCGTGCCTTGTGCGCTTCGCCCGACCAGATGTGGAAGGAAGGCTGGATCCCCTTTTCCTGCAGGGCGTCGCGGAACTGCAGGTTGTTCTCCAAAAAGGAATCCGCCTCGCCGATGGCGATGGTCACCTGCATCCTGCGCATCAGATCCAGTTCCCCGGAATCGCTCAGGTTGGGGACGAAGTGAGACGGGTTGTGGAAATAGACGTCTTCGTTGTAGTAGCCATCGAACAGGTCGCGGAACGGGCCGACCCCGCGGGTCAGGTCGTACCTGCCGCTGAAAGCTACTACCCGGCAAAAGAGCCGGGGATGGCGCATGGCGATGTTGACGGCGTGGTAGGCGCCCATGCTGCAGCCATGGGCTATCAGCGGGGAGCCGGGATTTTGGCGCTGTGTGAAGGGGACCACTTCGTTTAGGACGTAGTCCTCGTACTGCTTGTGCCTGGCAATACGGTCCGCAGGAGGACACCAGTCACAGTAGAAGCTCTCGGCGTCCACGCTGTCGATGCAGCAGAGCTGGAGCCACCCCTGGTCAATTTTTTCCCTGAGAGCGTCGATCAGCCCCCAGTTCTCGTAATCGTAGAACCTTCCGACACGGGTCGGGAAAACGATCACTCTGGCGCCGCCGTGACCAAAGGTGAGCAGTTCCATGTCGCGGCCCAGGTGCGGGCTATGCCAACGGTGATATTCTCTGTGCATGCCCAGAGCATACCTGCGTCAATTTAAAAGCATATGACGATTGTGTGATATTTTGCACACAAACATGCCGTCGCGTTTATTTCAGCCAGTCCGGTCCGGATCCGTTCGGGCGGTAGCGACACCCGCGAATATTTCAGCCGAATGCGCCTGCAGCGCCTTTTTCCAGACCAGGTATCCCTTGGGGCTCACATGCAGCCCGTCCTCCAGGAACAACGAAGGGTCCGGGCTTCCGTCGCGTCCCAGCATGGCGGGAAATATGTCGATGAAATAGCCGCGCGGGCGGGACTGGAGCGCACGCCGTATCGCATCGTTGCTGGAGCCGATCGCACCCGCCAGATGCCAGCGCGCGGGACTTGGCTTGATGGAGAGCATGGCAAAGGGGATGGCCGGGAAATACCTATCGACCTTCGACAGCAGTTTCCCAAAGAATGCCGCCACCTGGTCGGGCGTTTTGCCATCCCCCAGGTCGTTATCTCCGGCATAGCAAACCAGGGCTCGGGGGGCACAGGGAAGCACCAGCCGCTCGAAGAACCAGGCACAGGCCTCCAGCGTCGAGCCGCCGAAGGCCTGGTTCAGCACCCCCACGTCCCGGAAATCCTCCTCCAGGCTTTCCCACATGCGCATGGAGGAGCTGCCGTAAAAGACCACCTGCCCGGCCGGCGCCGGAGATTCCAGCATCTGCTGCTCTTTCGCACGCACTTCCTCTTCGTACCACTGCATATCTAGACACAATCCTCGCGGCACAGGCAGGCGTCCGGCAACGGCTCGTCCGCCCCCAGCGGCATCACCCACGTGATCATGCTCGCCACCTCGGCCGGTGTCATCGACTCCCACTGTTCCTTGGTCATTTCCCTGATCATCTTTCGGTTCTCCCCTGGTAATCGTTAGGACAGGATGCATTCGGCGGAGGCCGTTCCTGGCGCCTTGGCTGTATCCATATACCGAGCGTACCAACGCCTGGGCATCTTATCAGGCGATTGTAGCAGGGATGTGCCGGAAGGGTAGCAATTCAGGTGCAATCAATCTTGTAATCCGCCTCGTGCGCAGGGGTGAACTTTGTCATTAACGGGGCTGCGGTCCATTTTTGTTCGTTGCCACGTTGTAAACCTCAAATTAGATGTTTTAATGGTGGAATGGAGTATACCTCATGACACCGGAGCACATCATGAAAATCATCATCGTCAGGCATGCAGCAGCCATCGAAAGGACATCGGACACCCCGGACGAGGGGAGGTATCTGACCTCGGAGGGGAGGGCCTTTATCAGGACCACCGGCCGAACCATGCTTAAAAAGGGGGTGGAGCCCTGCTTGATACTCACAAGCCCCCTGGTGCGCTCGGTGCAGACCGCCGACATACTGGCCGAAGCCCTGTCGTACATCGGACCGGTCATAGCGACCGACGAGTTGTCACCGGGGTTCGACGAGACGGCACTCCGGACCCTTTTGGAAAAGTATCAGCAGGTGGATGAACTGGTGCTCGTGGGTCACGAACCGGACTTAAGCGGCGTGGTCGCCTCCCTTTTGCCGCTCCAGGGGGGCTTCGACTTCAAAAAGGGGTCTGCCATCAAGTTGAAGGTGGATGCCAAGTCCGGCAAGCCCGCCGCATTCAAATGGCTTGCCTCCGGGAAAAAACTGAAAAAGTCCCAGGAGGAGGCCTTTGCCCGGGCCGAGTGACAAGAATCCCCGGTTACTGAACTAAAAAGCTGCACATACTCAAAGGGTGTGGTAGTTATGGTGTCGCGCCGCCAGGACTGTCGAACAGGTCCTGGAAGGAATCCGCCGCAAGGCAGCATTTCAGCGATCAACCACCTCCAAGGGTAATGCCATGGCCGCGCTCCATACACTTCTTCAGGCCACCCCGCAAGATACCGGTTTTCGCCGACGGGGGGTGCTGCGGCTCGTGCCGGCGCTCTGGTGTCTGCTGGCGTTACTCGCCCTCCCCTGCCCCTGCCTGGCGGCCCGGACCAGTATCGGCATTCTGGCCTCCCCCGCCCTGCTCGACAACGCCGCCGCGGATCTGGCCGTCCGGGATGGCATCTCCCTTTTAAGGCGTGGTTTCCCCGGTGCCACGGTATCCCTCAACCAACCCGGCGCCGGGGTTGTGCTCATCCTCACCCTGGAGCGTCCTCGGTCGGCTTCGGCCCCAAGCCTCCCCGCACGGGCCTATCCCCACCTCGGCGTCCCCGAGGCGAGTTTTCGCTGGGAATCGAGGCACGCAAAGGGGAGGATCGAACTGCGGCTCAGCGCCGCCACCCCCCAGGGGGTAGCAGCCGGCCTCTACGCGCTCTTGCAGGAAAAACTCGGTTTCAGGTTCGTACACCCGCGCCAGACCGTGTATCCCGCCCACAGCGGCTGGCCCCTGCCGGCCAGTTTCTCCTTTTCCGGCCAACCGCGCTTTGCCAGCCGTGGTTTCCACCTGCATACCCTGCACCCTGCCGAACTCACCGAACAGCTGCTCGACCCGGACTATCCGAACGCCTTTAAGGACGTCGCCTGCTACCTCGACTGGCTGGCGCGTAACGGCCAGAACAGCTTCCAGTTTTTTCTCTTGCGCGGCATCGACCGCACCCGCTGGATGCCGCACGCCCGCAGGATAGTGAGTTACGCCCAGCGCCGCGGTATCGCCTGCGGCGTGGAGCTGTCGCTCTCCATGCTGCAGCAGCAGGCTTTCCAGGCCATAGCGCTCCTGAAACCCTACCCGACCTACCGGCGCCAGGTGGACGACACGCTTGCCTTTTTGTTCCAGGCCCCCTGGGATTTCGTCTCCCTGGAGAGCACCATGGGCGAGTACCTGCCGGCGCTCGGCCAACTCATGCCGGGGCTGCAGGGCTACTTCGAGCGCCAGGTGGCCGAGCGCTACCATGCCCGGTTTTTCCTGGCGAGCCATGTGATCCGGCGCGGCGACGGCACCGGGGTGCCGAGTCCGCTGCTCCCCTCAAGCGGCATCCTGATCCACAGCGTCATGTGCTACTCCGCCTCGGAGCCGAAGGCTCCGGTCTACGGCAACGCGAACCAGCGCTTCCTGCTCGATGCCGCCCGCGCCGAGAACGCGCGCCGGGAGACCTGGTACTGGCCGGAGTCGTCCTACTGGGTCTGTTTCGACACCTCCGTGCCGCTGCTACTCCTTACCTATCTGGACAGCCGCTACTGCGACCTGGAGCAGATGGCGGAAATCGGCGTGAGCGGTCACCTCACCTTCAGCTCGGGCTGGGAGTGGGGCTATTGGCTCACCGACTGGAGCGTTGCGCGCTGGTCCTGGGAGTACATCGAAAGCGGGCGGGCCGTTCCGACTGCCCCGCTGTCACGCCTGGCCGATCTCTTTCCCGACCCGGCACTGCTGCACGGCTTCCAGGAGGCTCTCGCCCTGCAGAACCTCTTTTTAAAGGAGCAGGAGCTGCAGCGCTACCTCTCAGCGCTCACCCCGTTTTCAGAACTACCTCCACCGTTCGCCCACCCCTTCCAGCCCGCCCCCGAGTTCAGCTACGCCTGGCTGCGCTTTTCCGCCACCCCGTCCGAGGCGGCGGCCGTCTTGGGTGGCCCGGTGCAGGAGCTGGAACAGTACGCGCGGTTGATGGAGCTTGTCTGCGACCGCCTGGACGCTCGCCTCGCATCACTCAAGGACCGCCCCGGCAGCTCAGGTGCCCCCTGGTCTCTGGCCGAGGAGCTGTCCACCGGGCTCCGGGTAGGCGCCCTGCGCGCGTGCCACCGCGCGCTCACCCTGCGCGCGCTAATCGCCGGGCGCGAGGGGCCGGCATTTTGTTTCGGATCCGGCATCAAAACCGAGCGGCTCCTTTGCCGCGCCCGGGAGGTGCGTGCGGCAGCGCAGCTGCTGGTCACCCTCCAGGAGGGTCGCTACCGGTTTCCGGTTGACTCCATCGCCCGGCGCCGCGCGAGCCTCAGCGCTTACCGGTTCGGCTACCTCTACCCGGCGGCACGGCTCTTTTTCTGGCAGCGCGAGGAGGAGCAGGTGCGGCAGGGTCGCTTCGACCCGTTTTTCCTGAACCTTTGGGACCCTTTGAGCGTCCTCGGCCTGAAATCCCTTTTCCACGGCAGTTGAATTTCGGTTTTTCTCTCTGCTTCCAAATGTGCCGAATCTATTGCACGACCTTAACACACCTGTAATGTGACGGCGGTACACTCCCGGCCATGAAGACTTTTCGAGCCGACCTGCATGTTCACTCAAGTCACTCCAACAAGCCGACCTACTGGGCGATGCGCAAGTTCAACTGCCCCGAGAGCTATACCTCTCCCCTGCACCTCTACCGCATCGCACGAGAACGTGGCATGGACTATGTCACCATAACCGATCACAACTCTATTACCGGGGCTCTGGAAATCGCCCACCTACCGGCGACCTTCGTCAGCTCGGAGATCACGGCCTACTTCCCTGAGAATGGCTGCAAGATACATGTGGTTGTACTTCACATCAGCGCCGCCCAGTTTCAGGAGATCATGCACCTACGCAAAAACGTGTATGATCTGGTCAGCTACCTGCACGGCGAGAAAATCGTTCACTTCCTGGCTCACCCCCTCTATGCCCAGAACGAAAAACTGACCGCGGACCTGCTGGAGAAATCGCTGCTCCTTTTCACCAGCTTCGAGGTGAAGAACGGCTGCCGGGCGCGCCGCTTCAACCAGTTCACCTCCGAGCTGATCGCGTCCCTCACCCCGCAGCTCATGATGAAACTGGCCGACAAGCACAACCTCCGGCCTTTCGGGGAATTCCCCTTTGCCAAGGGGATTGTAGGCGGTTCCGACGACCATGGCAGCCTCTTCATTGCCCGTGCCTACACCGAGGCGGATGACTGCCCCTCGGTCGGGGAGTTCATCGCCAAGGTGGCCGGGGGGCTAAGTCGTGCAGCCGGTGAGGATGGCGGTCCGCTCACCATGGCCCACAGCCTGTACGGCATCGGATTCAACTTCTACAAGGAGCGTTTCGGAGACCGGCGCCGCAGTTCCACCCCTTTTGTAAGCGCCCTCCTGGACCGATTCTTCAACCTTGGCCCCGACCGCTCCTCACTGGTTGGCAAACTCCGGCTCTTCCTGCTGAAGAACCTGCCGGAGCCTGTGCTGGCAAAGGACAGCAGCTTCGAGAAGGTCCTCGATGGCGAGGCCAGGCAGCTTCTCAACGACGGCGCTTTTCTGGACGCTATCCGCGTCATGGACCAGAATCGCAAGATTTTCTCAGTGACCAGTCGCCTGGCAAACCGGATACTTTACATCTACACCAGCCGCTTGATGTCGCTGCCGCTCAACGCCGGTTTTTTCGACTACCTGAACACGGCCGGCACCATAGGGCTGGTCCATGCCCTGATCTCACCCTACTATCTCGCCTTCCATCACCAGCACAGAAGCAAGGAGCTGATCCGGGAATTGAAACAGCTTTTTCCCGCTGCGGCGAAACTGCAGGCGGAGAAAATCGCCCTGTTCACCGATACGCTGGACGACATCAACGGCGTTGCCATGACCATCCGCCGGCTGATACAGACCGCCCGCGATCGCGGGGTGGAACTGACCGTGATCACCTGCGGGGCCGGGAGTTGGCAGCAGCGCCCGGGTGTGCAGCAGTTTCGCGCCGTCGGCGACTTCATCCTACCCGAATATCCGGAGTTGAAACTCAACTTCCCCCCGATCCTCGATGTGATGGATTTTGTCGAGCAACAGGGGTTTACCCAGATCCACGTTTCCACCCCAGGCACCGTCGGGCTCCTGGGGCTTCTGATCGGCCGCGTCATGGATATACCTGTCGTCGGCACCTACCATACCGACATCCCGCAGTACGTGCGTAGCCTCACCAACGACGAATTCCTGGAGGGGGTGGCCTGGAATTACATGACCTGGTTCTATAATCAGATGGCGGAGGTGCTGGTACCGTCGGCGGGAACCCGTGCGCAGCTCAACTCCCACGGGCTTTCTCTGTCAAAGATGAAGCCGCTGCCGCGCTGGGTCGATACCGAGCTGTACACCCCGCAAAAAAGAGATCCCCTGTTTTGGTCCGCCAGGGGGCTCGCCGGGAAGCTGAAGCTGCTGTACGTGGGGCGGGTATCCCGGGAAAAGTCGCTGGAACTGCTTGCCGCGGCCTTCAGGGAGTTGGTGAACGAGGGAGCCGAGGTCTGCCTGGCGGTAATCGGCGACGGTCCCTTCCGCGCAGAAATGGAGGCTGCCCTCTCGGGGTATCCGGCCCTCTTCACCGGGTATCTCCAGGGTGAGGAATTGCAGTCCGCCTACGCCTCCGCCGATCTGTTCGTCTTTCCCAGCGCCACCGACACCTTCGGCAATGTCGTCTTGGAGGCGCAGGCTTCAGGTCTTCCCGTCATCGTTTCAGATGCGGGAGGTCCCAGGGAGCTGATGAGCGACGGAGAAACCGGAGCCGTATTCCGCGCGGGTAACCAGGGTGAGTTTCTGGCGCTGCTCAGGAGACTGACAGCGCAGCTCCCGCTTTTGGTCCAGATGGGGGAAAAGGCGCGCAGCTTCACCCTGGAGAAAGGGCCGCTCGCAGCAGACACCTACAGCACCATTCTTCGAACCGGTGACGGCCTTGGGGAAGGGGGCGCCATTGCACCGGCCGCCAACCGGTCCGAGGGGGCACGGCGGCCGGACCTGAAAGGACGCTGTTACAAATTCAGAAAGCTGGACAGGAGTGCTAGATGTCCCCATTCTCCCCAGGCACGCTCCTGAACCTGAGCCGGGGGCGGGTACCCGGGCAGGTGGTGATTCAATACACCGACCAGTGCAACGCGAGCTGTCCTCAATGCGGCATGAGGCGCGAGTCCCCCTTCAAAAGGTCCATTCTCGGTGTGAAACGGGCCAAGGAGGTGATCGACCGCGCGGCCCGGGCCGGCATCAGCGCCATCTCATTCACCGGCGGTGAGCCGCTTTTGTATCTCGACGACATCGTCGCGTTGTTGAAACACGCGGACCTGGCCGGCATCCCCTACCTGCGTACCGGCACCAACGGGTTTCTTTTTTGCGGCTCCGAACTCCCGGACTTCACCCGGCGCATCGAGACCATCGCCGCCAAGCTGGCGGGGACTGGCATCTACACCTTCTGGATCAGCATCGATTCGGCCGACGCCGCCACCCATGAGGCGATGCGCGGTTTCCCGGGAGTGATCCGCGGCATCGAAAAGGCGCTCCCCATCTTCCACAGTCACGGGATCTACCCCGCAGCCAACCTCGGGCTGAACCGGAACATGGGGAAAAAGCCGCTGGGCCGCGGTTTGACAGGGCAGCAGTGCCGGGAGGCTTGCGGGGATTTCTACGATTTTGTGGTGGGCCTCGGCTTCACCATAGCGAACGCCTGCTATCCGATGAGCGCCGAGGGTGACCCGGAATTGAATGCCGTCTACGCGGCCACGGCCGACGCGGACCTGGTCCGCTTCACCCCCGCGGAGAAGATCACCCTCTTTCGGGCGCTTTCCGAGACCATCCCGAAGTATCGCGACAGGCTGCGCATCTTCACTCCACGCTGCTCACTCCACGCCCTGGTCGACCAGTACGAACGGGAAGAAAGTTTCGCCTACCCGTGCCGGGGCGGCCTCGACTTCTTCTTCGTCGATGCCAGGGAGGGAAATTTTTACCCCTGCGGTTACCGCGGTTCGCAACAGCTGCCTGGCCTCCCCTCATTGCCAGAGATACGACTTCAAAGCGCCGAGCCGTGCAGGAAGTGCGACTGGGAGTGCTTCAGGGACCCCTCAGAAGTGGCGGGACCGCTGCTAGAGCTCTTCGGTTCCCCCTTGGCGCTTTTCAAACGGGTAATGCGCAACACCGGTTTTTTCCGCCTCTGGCAGGAAGACGTCAGATATTACCGGGCCTGCGGCTACTTCAACGGCAGGGCCGCTCCCGACTACCGTAGGCTGAGAGGTTTCGCTGCCGGCAGCTAAGCGGAGTGTCCCAATTTTTCCGAGACAGTTGGGTCGGAATTTACAGGTTTGGTTGAGCCTGGTTAGGAGAAAGTTTATGAGCAAAAGAGATCCCATCTGCCTCGACTGCAGCTGTGAAACGTTCCGTCAGAGTGTGCGGCACCAGGGCCGGCACATGGTCACCAAGGATATCACCTTCTCCTGCGGTGCACGCCTGAAGGAGTTCCACGATAAGGAACGCGGTCTGGGCGGTGTCGAATTCGTGGGGTGCTACTCTTCCTCCTAAAAGCCTCGCTTCGTTGATGCTGAAGCATCTCCCGGGCCGAACACCGGCCGGCGTCCAAGGCGTCGAGGATCTGCCGCAGTTCGCCCCGCACTGATCACATCCTGATTTTCTTCTCTTTCCTGACTGCCTTTGAGCGATGTTCGGCGCAGGCGATCAAGGCCTGATGACTGCCCGGCTTACTGCTGTCACCGGAGGGGGCCCGCTTCAGGTAGCTGCCGTCCGGCTGCATGTCCGAGACCGAAATCTGATCGTTTTGGTGCACATCGAGGATGTCACGCAGTACCCGTTTCAGCTCCGGCGCCTCGACCGGGACCAGGACCTCCACCCTTGCTTCCAGGTTTCGCTTCATGAGATCGGCCGAGCCGATGAAGTAGTCGTCCCGTCCGTTGTTTCTGAAGTAATAGATGCGGGAGTGCTCCATGAAGCGCCCCACCAGGCTCATCACCCGGATATGCTCCGAAAGGCCAGCAATGCCAGGGCGCAGCCGGCAACTGTCGCGCACGAACAGGTCGATGCGTACCCCGGCCATCGAGGCGCGGTACAGCGCCTGGACAATGTCGCTGTCCTCCAGCGCGTTCATTTTGAAGCGGATATGTCCGCCACCGTGCGCGGCATGCAGCTCGGCTTCCCGGCTGATCCTCTCCAGGATTGCCTTTTTTAGGGAGCTGGGGGCTAAAATGAGTTTCTCGTAGTCACGTTTGGTCGAGAACCCCGTGGTCAGGTAGTTGAACAGTTCGGTGGCATCCCGTCCGATGGCCTCGTCACAGGTCAACAGGCCGAGGTCGCTAAACTCCCTCGCCTTGTCGGCGTGGTAGTTCCCGGTCCCCATGTGGACGTAGCGCCTGAGTCCGCTGTCATCCTGACGCACGATCAGGATAAGCTTGCAATAGGTCGTGAGCCCCAGCACCCCGAAGGTGACATGGGCACCGGCCTCCTCCAGCTTTTGTGCGAGGCGGATATTCGCCGCCTCATCAAAGCGTGCCTTCAGTTCGATCACCACGGCCACCTGCTTGCCATTTTGAGCCGCCTGCAAAAGCGCCCCAATGATGCGGCTGTTGCTGGCCGTACGGTAGAGGGTCATCTTAATCCCCCTCACCTTGGGGTCCGCGGCCGCCTCGCGCAACAGGCGCTCCACCGAGGTAGAAAACGACTCATAGGGGTGCTGCAGCAGGATCGATCCCGCCTCGCGGATGCTTTGAAAGATGCTTCGTGGGCCAAGCAGCAGGTGGTGATCCACCGGGCGATGCGGCGGGTCGTGCAGCTTGGGACGCTCCAGTCGCGCGATCTCGAACAGGTCGCGCATGCCCAAAAGTTCCGGGGCCTCGAAAACGTCGTATTCTTCATTTAGCTTAAGTGAACTCGCCAGTATGTTGCGCTGCGCCCGGCTCATCCCCGCTGCGACCTCGAGCCTGACAATCGGGGCGAACCTGCGCTCCTTGAGTTCAGACTCGATCATCGCCATCAGGTCGTCGGCCTCCTCGACATGCGGCTCCGTGTTGGCGTTGCGGGTCACCCGGAACAACCCACAGCTTTCAATCCGCATCCCCGGAAAGAGCTTATCGAGGTTGTGCCTGACGAGCTCTTCCAGGAGGACAAAACGCCCGCCTTCTGCCACCTCCACGAAGCGGGGCATGCGGCCAACCGGGATCTCCACTCGCGCCAGGGTGGTTTTTCTGGTTTTGGGATGGTGCAACGTGACCAGTAGATTAAGCGAGAGGTTGGAGATGAAGGGAAAAGGGTGAGCCGATCGATCGGTTCCGGCTTCAACAAAGGGAAGATATGGGACTCATAGAAGGCACAGACCAGCTTCTTCTCTGGTGCGGAAAGGTCCCCGGTACGGACGATGCTGATGCCCTTGGGGTGAAGCCGTTTGAGGAGACGGCGCAGTAGTTCGTTCTTGTCTGCTTCCAGTTCCCGCACGAGTGCGTAACATTCCTGCACCTGCTGGCGCGGCGTGCGCCCGTCCGGAGTAAGCTCGCGCACCCCGGCGCCGATCTGCTGTTTAAGCCCGCCGATCCTTTTCATGAAGAACTCGTCGATATTGCCGCTCACGATGGCAATGAACTTCAAGCGCTCCAAAAGGGGCAGGCGCTCGTCAGCAGCCTCGTTGAGCACGCGGCGTTTGAAGGCGAGCCAAGTCAGCTCACGGTTCAGGTACCACCGGGGATCAGCGAGATCGATCTCAGGCGGGGAGCTGCGAGTGACGCTTAAATCCAACGGCGCTAGTGGAGCTTCGTTTCGGAGCCTAGTCGAGAGAGATACCTTCGTGCCCATGCTTTGCTCCGGCAAAAAAAGATAACCTTTTATACTCCTTTTTGTCAGAGCCCATTGTTACAAATAGGTGAAAAAGGCGGGGCGATCGGCATAAAATCCCGGTTTGTTCACAGCTGGCAACTTGGTCACACCACCATCCTGCAGAAGGACGCCTGGCATGAAAGTCTAATAGTTTGCTCTTCCCCTCAAGCTGTCTTCAGCTCTCAATCAATCAAGTCGCCAAATGCGCATGGTGAACGGCCATGGCTGTAAGTGGCTGTAAAATTGAGCAGTTGAAGGAACGTGGCGCGAAATTGGGCGATATCCTTAAGATGGCCTAAACTGGGCGTTGGCAGGATGTCGCCATCTGGCTCAGAATGAAGTTGCCAGCGCAATCGCAGGTGCCGAACCGGCTAGCTTCCGGTTAGGGATGCGGTATCGTTGGTCGTTTCCACCCGGTTGCGCCCGTTTTGCTTGGCTTGGTACAGAGCGAAATCCGCCTGGTAAAACAGTGAGTCCACACATTTGATTTTTTCCGAGGGGAAGGTGGCAACACCCAGGCTTGCCGTGACGCTAAGACCAGCCATGGGGGGGGGCAGAACAACGGAATTTACCATGAACCGCAGGCGCTCGGCGACTTCCAGCGCTCCAGCAATTGTCGTCGCCGGCAGGAGCAGCACGAACTCGTCTCCGCCGTAACGTGAAGCAAAGTCATAGGTCCGCAACGCTCCGTGCAACTTCTCGGCAACGGCTATCAAAACGGTATCTCCATGCTGGTGCCCGTAGATATCATTGATTTTTTTGAATTCATCCACGTCCAGAATTATGAGCGAAAGCGAGGTTCGCATGCGTCGGGCTCGCTGCAATTCATTTTCGAACACTTCGGTAAAAAAGCGGCGGTTGTAGAGATTGGTGAGCGGGTCGGTGTTGGAAAGTTCCTTGAAATGCTCGGTGGCCTTTTTCAAGTCATCCTGCAACTGTTTCATTTTGAGATGGATCTTCACCCGCGCCACCAATTCGGCTGCATCGAATGGTTTGGTCACGTAATCGCTGGCACCCTGATCCAGAATCTTAATTTTAGCTTCCCGGTCCGAGTTGCTGGTCAAAAAGATGATCGGGACATCCTGGAGTTCAGGCCGGACCTTCACCAGTTGTAAAAACTTGAAACCGTCCATCCTCGGCATTTGTAGGTCGCATATCACCAGGTCCGGTTTGAGGTCCATCATCGACTTGAAACCTTCGAGTCCGTCCCTCGCCTCGCGGTAACTCCCAAAAAGGCTACTATCCATCACGGTGCGGATAATCTCCCCTCGAAACCTATCGGAGTCGTCAATTATAAGAACACTGGAAGGCATCGTTGCCGGTCTCCGTAGCTGTGCTAAATTGGGTTTTACTATTCCGCTATCCCGGGCAGAGCCTGAAAAGAGGTTTTTTTGCGCGCTGACCGCCAAGACCTTTCAGCGGCGCACCAATATACCGCCATGCAATGCAACTGTAAACTGCAATCAGCCTTGAAGTCCACACCTTTAGGGCACAGCCGGCATTTTTGTTTTTCAACCGACGGGGTCGCGCGCCAGGATACCCGGTCCTCGGTCGGCGAAATAAAAAGAGAGCTACGGGTCACCGCAAACCGTCTCGCTAAAGTGTTGCTAAAGAGTTGTAATGCGCCCATAACTCGCCGGGATTTGAAACAATTCTGCCTGAAGCGCGAAGAATTTCAGCGCAAAGGAGGATCACGAACTTTTAGCCACACTTAGCAGACATATGCATACTTGTATCATTCCTTTAAGCAGCCGATGTACAATAAAAAAAGCTCGCCTCCCAAAACTGGGGACGAGCTTTTTTGAATTTTCTAACAGCACTTTTGCGAGACGCCTTGGGGTTACCGTAGCTCTTTTTTTATCCATCCCTTGTCTAGGACACACCGGCCGGGTTCTCTTTCGCCCTGCCCTGGTGGCACACGATGGTAAGGATTTTCAGGGCGGTATCCCTCTCTTACTGAGGGCCCCCCTTTCCAACAAAGCGTTGAAAAATGAGCAGGTTGACTTCTCATTTCCGCAAATATAGCAAGGGCTGCCGTTGGTCACCAACCAGTAATCGACGAACTGCTTTGAATGGGTGGCATCGCACTGTCCGAGAATGAAGTCGATTATTCTTATTTCATGTTCAGAGCGCATGCCAGGATCACGGTTGCGGGTCGTCCCGCAAGGACTCTCGGCATGGTTGGGCACCTCAATCTGGCTACCGATTGCCTCTTTCAGGATTAAACTTGTATCATCTTTTTTGGAAAGAACCATAGCCCCCCCTTAGCATCAATTACCCTTTTTTACTATAATTTGTGAATCAATGTTTGTCAATTTAAATTATCAGTTTTACATTATGCACCAGCGCAATGGTCCCTGCCGTGCGCTGGCAGCATCGGGGCCGGGAAGGAGAACTCACGGCTTCCAGAGGTAGGCGAAGCCCAAATCCGGGAACATTTCCATCCCAAGCTCTCCAAGGGTGAAGAGCCCCGCGCCCGGACCCGATGCATCGGGTTCGCCGACGTAGATGCTTCCCTGGTAGCTGTCGGAACGGTAATAGCTGATTACCCGTGCCTGTTCCACACCGGCCGCCTTTTTCAGATCGGACAGGGCCTCGTCCAGGTAGCAGACCCGGTCGATGAGCCGCGCCGAGAGCGCCTGATCTGCGCTGTAGATGCGCCCATCGGCAAGCGGCAGCAGTTCACCGCGGGTGAGAAGGTTGCCCGGGCGGGCCAGCACGACATCGACGAATCTCCCGTAGAGCCGGTCGATGACCCCTTGAACGATCCCCTCCTCCTCGGCGGTTGAGGCGCGGAAAGGAGAGAGCATGTCCTTTTTAGGTCCCGACTTGACGGTCCGCTCGGTCACCCCGATCTTGCCCAAGAGCCCCTCGACCTCGAAACGCACGAAGAGCACACCGATGCTCCCGGTTACCGAAGTGGGATGTGCGCTGATGCGATCCGTCGCGGCCGCCACGTAGTACCCCCCCGAAGTGCCGAGCCCGACGATGGCGGCATGGACGGGAATCTTCCTGCGGTTCCGGAACGCCTGCAGCTCGTGATGGATGATGTCGCTGCCGGTGACGGTCCCACCGGGAGAGTTGATGCGCACCAGGACACCGACTATCTCCCGGTCTTTTTCCGCCTTCTGCAGCGCCTCCTTCACCTCGCCCACCAGCGACGGCTTACCCCTCAGGTTCGCTCCGGACTTCTTCTCGGAAATCATGCCGCTAATATCGAGCAGCAGCAGTTTTGGGCTCCCCTCCCCTTCCAGGACCTTCTCCTTGAGCGGGCTCACCGGGTTGAGCAGCGCCACGCTGAAGAGGGTGCAGCCGTTCAGGAAAAGGGCAGTCAAGGACACCAGGAGTCGTTTCCAGGTCATAGATCTGCTCCCGGCCACCGCTTTAAGGTGGCGAAATGCTCAAAAGGATGAGACCTTCGCTGAAGGTTGGACAACAGTTGGCACGAGGCAAAAGTAGGCTTACCGTGCACTCGGACCGCGGGTGACCTGCACGAAGGCGGACGGGCGGATCCAGCGGGAGAACGCCTTTTTGACCTGCGCCGCCGTGGTCGCCCGGAACTTCCGAGCTGCTCGGGCCGGCTCGTCTAGGGGGAGCCCCGTCAGGGCCAAATGGAGGATCTCCTCCGCGATCCCTGCGGTGCTGGTCCTGGCAAGGAGCATCTGGCGCAGCAAGATGGTCTTGGACTGCAGCAGCTCGGCCGGGGAGACCGGCTCCCCTTGCATGCGGTAGAGGTTGCGCTGCACCAGGCGGCGTGCTTTTTCCGCGTTTTGCGGATCGCAGCCGTAGTAGACCCCGAAGAGCGACCGGGTCTTGCCGGCCTGGAGGAACGCCTCCACGGTGTAGACGAGACCTGCCCGTTCACGCAGGTCGCGGTCCAGCCTGGTCGCGTAGAACCCACCGGAAAGGACGCGCAGGCCTACCTGCAGCGGGTAGTAGTCGGGGTGCTGCCTGGTGAGCCCAAGGGTTTCCATCAGGGTCACCTCGTCCTGCGACCGGCTCAGATCGGGGACCGCGAGGGCCAACGGTTTATTGGGCGGAACCGGCGGCAGATCGGTGACCGGCCGAGGTCCCTCGGAGCGCCAGGGGCCGAAATGCTTCTCGATGATCTTTCTGGCCGCGGCCGGAGTGACCGGGCCGATCACCACGATGGTGGTCAAATCGGGCCGGAACACCAAGCGGTGATAACGCTTAACGTCGTCAAGGGTGAGCGCCGCGACAGTCTCGGGAGTGGCGTGACGCAGTTTCGGGTCACCCCTGGGATAGAGCCCCTGGTCGATGGCCCGCTTGGTGAACCAGGCGGAGCTTTGCAGCTCTCCGGCCAGCGCCCCGGCAGTCTCGGTCCGCACGATGCCGAAGGCTTGCTCCGGGAGGGCCGGGTGCAGCAGATTGCCGGCGAGCAGCTCCACTCCCCGCTCCAGCTGGGCTTTCAGCACCTTGAGGTAGAAGCTCGTTCCCGCCGACTCATCCGCTGCGATATCGTCGAGGGCCTTCTGGAAGGTGAGCCGGTCCAGGGTGGTCGAGCCGTAGGAAAAGAGCGCGTCGAGCAGGGTATTCACCCCCTCCTTGCCGGGAGGGGCCTCCATGTAGGGGCTGTTTTTCACCTCCCCGTAGACGCCGACAGCATCGCTTTCCGAGGTGGTCACCACCACCAGGCGCAGGCCGTTGGCCAGTGTGAAGTCGGCCGGTGGCTGCTCGTGAACCGCGGCCGGCAGGGCGTGGGCAAGTTTGCTCGCCCATACCGGGAGGGTCACCGGCTTGACGCTCTTGGGCAGGAATGATTCCTTGCCGCGCACGAACCCCTTGGCCTCCACGGGACTGCCGGAGGGACGCGGGGTGAGGAGCGCGCTGACTGCGGTATCGTTCACCAGGTAGCTGCGGGCCACCCGGTTCACGTCCTCGACGGTGACCCGACGGACCGCCTCGATGTCGTCGTCGGGCGAGTTGCGCCCCTCCACGGCGAGCGCCTCGGACCAGGCGGAGGCGAGTCCCGAGATGGAGTTCTTCTGGAACTCGAGCTCGGCGACCTCGCGCTGTTTCGCCGCCGCCACAAGTTCCGGCGGGACGCCGTTTGCCAGGTAGCCTGCGATGATCTGCCGCAGCGCTTGCAGAAGCGCCTTGCCGTCGCCGCCCTGCGGAAACGCCGCCGTGACGAAGCCGGCGCCCGCCTTGGGGAGGCCGATCCCCTCGAAATCAGTGGCGAGCGCCTTTCCTTGCGGCACCAGTGCATAGAGGTTGCCACGCTGGCTGGTCAGCGCATCCCCCAGCACCTGGCCGGCGGCATAATCGGGACTCTCGAAACCGGGGAGCCGGTAGGCTATTAGAGCGAGGCCGTAGGAAAGATTCGAGTCGAGTTCGATGAAGGCGGACTTGAGCGGCTGCAGCTCGACCTTCGGGCGCCCGGGAACGGGACGCGCAGCCAGGGGACCGAAGATGCGGCGCACCGACTGGAGGGTGCGGGCCGGGTCGGTGTCCCCCACGATGACGAGTATGGCGTTGTTCGGCACATACCAGTCCCGGTGGAACTTCTGCAGCATGGCGGCGGTGGTCTGATCGAAGGAGGACCGGGTACCGAGGGCATCCTGCTGGTACGGGGTGCCGGCAAACAAATGCTCCAGAAGCTTCACGCTCATCAGATACTCGGGGTTGGAGAGGTCCTCCTCGACTTCCTGCTCGATGGCGCCGCGCTCCTCAACCCAGGCTTTTTGGCTGTCGAGCACCCCTTTCATGCGGATCGCCTCCACCTGGAGCACGGTCTCCAGATCTTCGGAGGCGACCGTTTCCAGGTACTGGGTTACCACCTGCTGGGTGTCGGCGTTGGATTCCCCTCCCATCCCGGCGAAGATGGTTGAGAGCTGGTCCGGTTCCAGCCCCGGGCTGCCGCGAAACATCATGTGCTCCTGGGCGTGTGCCATGCCGGGAAAGCCGGCAGGCGCCTCGACGGAGCCGACCAGGTAGTTGAGCTGAACGGCAACGGCTGGGGCCAAGGAATTGCGGACAATGACCACCCGCAACCCGTTATCCAGGGTGGCGCGCAGCATGTCACCGCCTGCCGCCCGGAGGGTCGGGGCAAGGAAGAACTGAAGGGCCGCCATCAAAGCGACCAGACGCCATGAGATACCCTGGATCATTTGACCACCGGCACTATTTCTGTTCGATCATTTTGATGATATCGGGAACCGATCGCACCATGACGGTCCGTAGCGCATGATCCAGGGTCTTCGAAGCCTGCTGGTCGCGCTCGGTCACGGCAGATTCGGTGTACTCGGCCTGGTACTCTACTTTGTTCAGGGGAGCGCCGTTGCGCCACGGCTCGACCCTGACCGTGATTTTGCACTTGGCTTCCAGGCTCGCCGGGCTTTTCACTTCATCCAGCGTGATGCTCGCGCTCTTCAGCACCACCCCCTTGACCGCATTTTTGGGCATGGCGCTTTGCTGGACGGTGTTGTACCCCGCCCCCTTGAGTTCCTGGATATAGGCCGCCATCAGGGTGTCGACCGGCGCGGTATCGGTGACGGTATTGCCGAGCTTTTTGCCGTCCTTGTCGCGAATCTTGCCGATCACCCACTCGATGGTGGTGGCTCCGCCGGTAGGCGGCGGGGACTCCTCCACCAGGTAGAGCGCGCCGGAGCCGCCCGTGGCATTGGCACCTCCTTGATAAAGGGCGTCCACCCTCTGGTCCCCGACGGTTGCGCATCCGGCAGATAGCGAAGCGACCACCAGGGGAGCCAGGAGTGCTACAAAACGGTATCTGCGTTGCAGCATGGCTCCTCCTTGTCCGGAATCCGGTTACGGTACCACCTCGATGACTCCCTTCATCCCCTTTTCCCGGTGGCTTTCAAAAAACAAAAGTTTCTTGTCGCAGTAAAACGGATACCGGCCGATCCGGGACGGGACAAACCGGATCACTTTGGGCTCGGTGTCCAGGGACACCCTGAAATCCATGCCGGCCTCCGGCGATTTCATGACGATGTCGTGGGGAACGAGGCCCGATTGTTTTCTAATCTTTAGTTCCACCGGCACATGCACCGTGAGCACGATGTGGTCGGGGTCAAAGTAATAGCTCCCGCCAATCATGTCCACCCGCTGCACTCCGTCCTTGTCGGTTACGGCCCGGAAAGTTTTGGTGTCGACCGACGGTTCCTCGCCCCAGGCTTGGGCAAGGGAAAGAGAGCACCCGAGGAACAGGGTGGCGCATGCCAGCAGTTTGCTCATTGGCGACCTCCGCGACTGCGGCCCGACTTTGGGCAAAAAAATAGAGTTATCTATACGATATCATGCAGGCCCGATTTCTCAACCCTGCATCCTGAACGATCGGCTGAGGTCAATAGGCACGCGAAGACGGCAAGCGCCAGTCGCCCCGAAAATTGCACCAGGGAGAGCCGCCGGGAAGGGAAGGCAAGAGGGGCCGACAACCGGGGGACCGGTCGTCTCGATGAGGGGAGGAAATGGTCGGGACCCAAGGGCAGGTGGGATCCCCCACCAAGGGAGAGGGGGAACTTTTTCCGTTTTCGTCGCGGGGGTCAGTTGCCTGATCTTCTTTCAACCCCCGTGTAATTGGCAATGGGGGCCTTCAACCGTGTCGGATCCACACCTACGGTCGCCCACCCCGAACTGCGCAGGAACTTGATCACCACTCCAGCTTCAATGAATCTGTCCAGCACAAAATCATTCACATAATCATACCGGTTGTTTGACCAGTTTACCGGAACAAGCATAACACCCCCTTTTTTCTTATCATGAAAGAAGTTCCACATGGAGATGACGGTTTAAAAGAGCTTGATTCCAAGAGCATGGGTGTCAGAACAGATTTGTGCACAAGCTAACCGAGGCCTTCGATCCAAAAAAAGGGGGGAAGCCAGCTCCCCCCTCTCAGGTGGTCGGCTCTCGTTACATCTTGCGGCCCCCTTCGGCAGCCCACTTCTCGAGCATGTCGGTGGTTACGGATTTCGGACGCTCGATCGCGTAGCCCAAACCACGGTCCCAGGTGATGTTGGCCATGCAGCCCAGGGCGCGACCTACGCCGAACAGGACGGTGTAGAAGTCCCACTCTTTGAGGCCGTAGTACCACTGGATGACGCCGGACTGTGCGTCGACGTTGGGCCAGGGATTCTTGGTCTTGCCGTGTTCGGTCAGCACGCCGGGGGCGGTTTCAAAGATCATGGCGACCAGTTTGAACAACGGATCGTCTTTGAGCCCCGGAGTCTTCAGGCAGAACTCGCGCTGTGCCATGTAGCGGGGGTCGGTCTTCCTGAGCACGGCGTGGCCGTAACCCGGGACAACCTGACCGGCGTTCAGGGTATCCCAGAGAGCCTTGGTGACGTTCTCTTTGGTCGGCTCGGCACCGGCCAGTTTTTTCTGGAATTCCATGATCCAGCCGAGCACTTCCTGGTTGGCCAGGCCGTGCAGCGGCCCCGCCAGGCCGTTCAGGCCTGCGGAGTAGGCGTAGTACGGGTCGGAGAGCGCGGAGTGCACCAGGTGCGTGGTGTGAGCCGAAACGTTGCCGGACTCGTGGTCGGAGTGCAGGATGAAGTACATCC
>Ga0316217_10000087_pt1 | contig 135232 bp, 122 predicted proteins | sample 1anoAmetaG_FD_203633 | JGI IMG/M metagenome (GOLD analysis project Ga0316217, IMG submission 203633) | Freshwater microbial communities from Trout Bog Lake, Wisconsin, USA - 1anoA | ecosystem: Environmental > Aquatic > Freshwater > Lake > Hypolimnion/Profundal zone | place: USA: Wisconsin... | reverse complement strand
CCGAAACCCAGCGCAAGCTGGCGGCAACCAGGAAGAAGCAGCACGGCCAGCTCTGCAACAAAGTTCTGGCCCTAGGCACTATCGTCAAACTGGAAAAACTGTCCTACAAATCGCTGCAGAAGAATTTCGGCCGCAGCGTGGCAGTACACGCTCCCGGGATGTTTGTCGGCCAACTCACCCGCAAAGCTGCGAATGCTGGCGGTCGAGTCGAGGAGATCAACACCCGGAAGACCAAACTGTCGCAGACCTGCATCTAGCGGCGCGTGAAGAAGAAACCCCTCAGCCAGAGACACCACGTATGCGAGTGTGGGGTCGAAGCGCAACGGGACCTGTTCTCCGCGTATCTGGCCTTCCATTGCCACAACGACACCTTGGACATCCGCCAGGCAGCTTCTGCCTGGCCGGCTGCGGAACCGCTGCTGAAACGGGCGATGTCCAGGCTTAGTACCCAAACAGCGAATCGTAGGCTGCTGACTGCGAGCTTCGGTCTTTCGCAAGCAAGCCGGAGTCAGAGTTGTTCGCCCGTTGCAGACGGATCGGCAGCCATCGAGGCCGTGGATGTTGTAGCAGATGCCGGGCATCTCCAGCAGCTGCGAGAACCACGGAAAGATGCCTGCCTTGCCGTTAGACCCCCCTGGCTTTAGCCATGGGGAGGTTCAGCGCTTCTGCCGCTCTTGCAGCCAGGGACTTCGGACACCGTTCGGCTTCCCCCGGCCTGCAACATGGGTAATGGTGATGCACATCACCGCGCGTGCAGATTTTGCACTTCCATTTGAACATCGGCCAAACTCTGCCACTATCTCACAAATGCCAGGACATCGGTTGCCCGAGCCTAACGCTAAAAAGTGCCAGGACATCGGTCACCCGGATACCTAGCGATGTGGAGACTACCGTAGAGCTTCCCCTGCGGACGCCCTGCCCTCAACGTTATAGACGACATCGTCACCGTTAAGGAAACCGATGCTCAACTCCGGAAAAGGCCGACAGGGTAATCAATGTCTTGGCACATCCGGGTAACCGATGTCCTGGCACATGTCAACTATCGCATGACATTTCCTCCTGTTGATGGCCCTTCAGGGCTTTCCTCAGGAGGAAATGTCGCTCATTACGCCGGCACGGCATAGACTTTTTTAGTCACACCGGCAGAGCCGGTGGTTTACCTGATCGCCATATTTTCCAGTTCTCTTATCTGCTGAGGTTCAAGGAGTTTGCCACGATAACGGCATCCAAAAAATCGATGCCGGCCAAAATGGTGTCTTAGCTGTAACGGCTCGCACTTATAATCGCTCGGAATCGCAATAATCGCCTTTTTCGGCTCAAATTATTTGATTCTATCCGGTGCCTCGGGCTCACTTTATTTGCAACTGAGATCGCAATCATAATTTCGGGATCGCACTCATCCGAAATGGGCTCACTTTATCTGCAACCATAAGTCCAGAAAACGGAGGTTTTCTGGACTGCTCCAACCCCACCATTTGCGTGTCGGAATTACACACTTTTTTTATCCAAAAACACTATCCAAGTAACAATTTCCAAGTATAATTCTCCAGGCGGAGTTTCTGCACCCCATTGGAGAAAATATGCTGATTGGTTATGCCAGGATATCAACCGACGATCAACATTTGACCCTACAACACGATGCCCTGCAAAAAGCCGGTTGCGATAAGGTCTTTTCAGACCAGCTAAGCGGGGCTGCAACCGAACGCCCAGGCTTAACCTCCCTTTTTGAGTCGTTACGTCCCGGTGACACCCTGGTTATCTGGAGGCTCGACCGTTTGGGACGCTCATTGAAGCACCTGATACAACTGGTCGAACAGTTAGACCAACGTAAAGTCGGACTAAAAAGCCTGCAAGAAAATATTGACACCACTACCTCCGGTGGACGGCTGGTATTCCATCTTTTTGGTGCACTTGCCGAATTCGAGCGTACCCTGATCAGGGAGCGCACTCAGGCCGGCGTCAATGCCGCTCGTGCCCGTGGACGGCAGGGCGGCCGGCCAAAACTACTGGAGACCAACAAGAGAGATTTGGCGATTCGCCTTCATAGGGAACGGCAACATAGTATCGCCGAGATCTGCACCATGATGGGCATTTCCAAAAGTACGCTCTACAATTATCTGGCGGAGTCTTCTATCGATGCCATCAGCAAAGCGTAAAAGTCTGCCGGTAGAATCGCTTCTGCAACTGAAGCGACGTCTTGACTCCCTGCCGTTGCGGCATGAGGAACGAAAGGCTCAGGTTGCGAGCACGGCTGAACTCTACGGCGTATCGCCAGCTACGATCTACCGTGCACTGCGAGAACTGCAAAGACCCAAGGCCAGTTCCCGCGCAGATTATGGACTACCACGCAAGATGCCCGCAAGCCAGATGGAACGATACTGCGAACTGATCGCTGCCTTGAAGCTTCGCACCACCAACAAGAAGGGGCGTCACCTATCGACTGCAAGAGCAATCGAGCTTCTGGAGAAATACGGTGTTGATACCGCCCAAGGGCATATACAGTCACCTGCTGGACTCCTGAACAAAGTAACGGTCAACCGTTTCTTGGTCCACTGGAGATACGACCAACCCCACCTGACCCGGCAGCCGCCGGCTGTCCGGTTTCAGGCAGAGACCAGTAATGATTGTTGGCAATTCGACCTCTCACCGTCTGATTTGAAGCATATCGCCAATCCTTCGTGGGTGGAGCCGGGGCGGGGACAGCCATTATTGATGCTTTTCAGCGTGGTCGATGACCGGAGTGGAGTTTGCTACCAGGAGTACCGCTGCGTCTATGGTGAAGACGTCGAAGCCGCTTTGCGTTTTTTCTTCAATGCGATGTCTGCCAAAAATGTTGATGGTTTACCTTTTTGCGGCAGGCCAAAGATGATTTATCTCGACAACGGCCCAATTGCTAAAAGCCGGGTCTTCCAGAACGTCATGGACCGTCTTGACATAAATTGGCAGACCCATATTCCCGCCGGCAAGGACGGCCGACGTGTGACCGCCAGGTCCAAGGGCAAAGTGGAGCGCCCCTTCAGAACCGTTAAGGAAGCTCACGAAGTTCTGTACCATTTTCATGAGCCAGACAATGAGGCAGAAGCCAATCAGTGGCTCTTGAATTACCTACTCAACTACAACCAGCATCAGCATCGCAGCGAAGACCATTCCCGGATAGATGACTGGCTTGCCAACCTGCCGGTTGAAGGCATCCGGGAGATGTGTAGTTGGGAACGGTTTACAACTTTTGCCCGTGAGCCTGAACGTCGCAAAGTCGGTATCGATGCTCGGGTTACCATCGACGGTACAGCCTATGAAGTGGAACCAAGCCTTGCCGGTGAAAACGTGACCCTGCTCTGGGGTTTGTTCGATAATGACCTTTACGTCGAATACCAGGATGAGCGGTACGGCCCTTTTCATCCGATTTCCGGTCCCATCCCATTGCATCGCTACCGCAAGTTCAAGAAGAGCAAAGCCGATAGACGTGCTGACCGGATCGAGCAATTGGCAGCCAAGATCGACCTCCCCATCGCGGCCTTGACCGGTGAGCCGTGGGTTAATCTGCTGGCAGCAGACAGTTCAAGCTCAATCCCAGTGCAACCCTTTGCGCCAGTGCCGATTCTTGAAGTCTGCTATCCCACTTCTGTCGCTGCGAAGCTGGCTATCGCTAATGAACTGGCCACGCCTCTGGCTAAGCTCTCCGAGCAGGACCGGCAGTTCATTGACAACCTGTTGACAGAAACCTTGGAGCGTGCAGTTATACTGACCCAGATTCGGACATATTTCCGAAATAAGAAACAAGGGGGGAGCGAACATGCGGGCTGAAGTGATTGATTACTATGGTCTTACTAAGCCGTTCACCAAAGCAGGATATTACGAGACCGAACACCACCGGCAATTGTTCAAGGATATCAAAACAGCGATCTTGGATGGTAAATTGATAGCAGTCTGCGGGGTGGTTGGTAGTGGCAAGACTGTCACTCTGCGCCGTCTGCAACAGTCGCTCAAAGAGGAGAATCGGGTCCTGGTGTCTAAATCTCTCTCTGTTGAAAAGACACGTACCACCGTAGAGACATTGATGACCGCATTGTTTTACGATCTCTCGACAGAGAAACAGGTTCATATTCCGAGTCAGGGTGAGCGCCGAATCCGTGATTTGCGCGACCTGGTGAAGAAGGGACGCCGGCCGGTTGCCTTGTTTGTAGACGAGGCCCACGACCTGCACGGCAAGACGCTTACCGGGCTCAAGCGGATCATGGAAGGGATCGAGGATGGCGGCGGCCAGCTTTCCGTCGTTCTGGCCGGACACCCCAAACTGCACAACGACCTGCGCAAGCCGACTATGGAAGAAATCGGCTACCGCTCCACGGTCTTCTCCTTGGATGGCATTGCCGGCAGCCAACGAGAGTACATCCGCTGGTTGTTGCAAAGTTGCAGCGATGGGAAGGAGCCGGAATCGATCATAACCGACGAGGCCATTGACCTCTTTGCCGCAAAACTCCGAACACCATTACAGGTAGAGAAACATCTGTCGCTGGCGCTTGAGGCCGGCTACCTGATTGGCGAACAGCCGGTATCCGTGGCCGTTGCCGAGTCAGTGCTGTCAAAGCAGCTGGACGACCTGGAACCAACCCTGACGCGCAATGGCTATTCTTGGCGGGATCTCGCGGAGCAGTTCGGGGCGAAACAGACCGAAATCAAAGCGCTGTTTCGCAATCAGTTGGAACCTGGCCGGTCTAAGGAACTGCGGGAACAGATGCTGGCGGCGGGGTTACCGATTTAAGCGGGGTAACATAGTTACGTCTATCGGCAGCAGCGTATGAAATGACATTTGCTTTCATAATTCAAGATAATCCCTTGCAATTGCTAATGATTCAGCTTACTGTTCCAATTTAAGCTGGGATATTTTACGGCTAATACGCAGCCGACCCATATGTTGGCGCAGAAACGGGGGGAAAGGTCATGGCCGTCGTTTGGTTAATTGTGGATTTGTGAGAGAAATGAAAGGACGTGTTGAATTGAAACCTAAACATGTGATGTTGTTAATTGCCACTGCAATACTTTTAATGTCTTGTAGCAATGATGTAGCAAAAGATCTATTAATTGGACATTGTGTTTTCAAAGAGAGCGATGCGTTTAAGCTGTTCTCGCAAGGTAATGATGACGTATTATTATCGTATAACAATGCTGAAATCATGATTTATATAAAGAAAAACAGTTCTGCTGATTTGTTAGATCGTAGTTGGAAAACATATACTATTATAGACAAGAATTATAAGATTGAACAATTCGGTGTTGGGCGTAAAATTTTGAATGGAATAGTGACAAAAAGCGTCAATAAGCGATTAGCCAGAATATGGGTGTATATCCCTATTTACCCTGACACTTCTATTCGCATTGACTATCCTGATAACGCTAATGAACAGGCTAAACGGCAAATTGTTGTTCGGCAATTTTTAAAATCGATATCTATAAAACCTTGAAGATGAGCGAGTATGGTGGGATTGTGCGCACATTAGGCAAATAAGTTCCGCAAACCCAAGCATGCTGAGCCTCTTTCAGATGTTAGTGAAAGCAGGTGGTAGCCGATCACGCCGATAGCTGAGAACGGCGACGCCAACCAGCGGGTCCAGCGGTCTTCGCCGCTAACCCGCAACAACGTTATGCAGGATGGACATGAAAAAACTTTTAGCAACTATTTGTGTTATCGGAATGTTGATAGCGAGTCTCTTTTACGCCAGACGTACCTTCCCTTGTTTCAATTTTTTATTCCCACCTCAGGATATGTTTCAAGCATTAGCTTCAAGCCAAGTCAATTTGGCGCTGGTAGGCAATGCCGTTCTGCTTGGGTTCAAGCCTAAATATCCAGGAAATCACGAACTGGACCTTGAAGTTGATAAGCTTGTTCTGGGGGAGCCACTCAAAGGAAAATTAGTGTTGTCGGTATTAATTAAGAATCAGAAGAAAGAGCAGGTAAAAGCCAAAGTAAGGCCATATGAAAGTTTTTGGAGCCCACAGTCTAAAGGATTTCCACTTATGGCTTTTGATGTTCCGAAGGATATTAAAATTGGTGAAACCGGTACCGTTGAAGTGACGATTTCAAATCCTGATCCTGAATTTTTCAAGACCTATGGTGCTGCACACTTAGTCGTCCGAAAGGGCTCAGACGAGTAATTAAGCATAACAAGTACTTGGACCATGACCGGGGAACTCCCCGGCAGGTCAAGTGCAACAACGTTGAGTTTTTTGGCGGGGCACGCAGAAAGCGCCTGCTCCTCGCGTCCCACCCTGGAAGGGAAAAATGATCTGTCCGAAGTGCAGGGCTGAATACAGAGAAGGTTTTTTCGTCTGTTCAGATTGTAATATCAATCTTGTCAACGAGTTGCCAACTACTGAACGCCCTGATTTGGCGCTGAATTTTGATGAGACGGATCTTGAAGTTGTTTTCGAAACCCCTGACAGTTACCAATACCTGGATGCCTGTAAAGTTTTGAAAGACGCGAGGATCCCTTTTGTTGGCGATGAAAGGTACACTGCCGGCGAAATCCAGGCGTCTAGACGAGCTCAAGCTCCCTATGTTTGGTCAATTCTAGTGCCAAACGAGAAAAGGGAAGACGCACTTCAGTTGCTGGAACCAATGACATTTGTTCGAATTGCACCTCTACGAACTGATATTCAACAAGTGAATAAGTCGCTAGCATGGATTCTTTTAGCTGTTTTAGCCGCAGGCATGATCTTTGTAGTTATGGTGGTTCGGAAGCTCTAACCAGGCGGTGTGCGGTCAAGCCGCACAGCGCCAAGAACGTTCAACATAATCAAACCCATCATTGCAGCGGGAGGATTTGGACCGGTAAACCCGCCATCAGCGCAGTTCTAGCCCCCTTGCGCGCTCCTCCATTTCATTCAACTCCCCCCCCATTATAGTTGCAGATAAAGTGAGCCCGCTTCGGATGGTTGCGATCCCGAAATTATGATTGCGATCTCAGTTGCAAATAAAGTGAGCCCGAGGCACCGGATAGAATCAAATAAAGTGATCCTAAAAACGTGATGATTGCGATCCCGAGCGATTATAAGTGCGAGTCGTTACACTTAGCTAGGGTTGGTTCAGTTCCATTTTGATTGTTTTCTGCTTAAACTGGCTGTTGCGCCAGCAGGCGAACACACCGACACCTGCCAGCACTGCAAACAGCAGCCACCAGCATCCCGTAAGCGAACGTGCACTTCCAGCCGCAACTCCCTTTGCAGAACCGGCGCTCGTGACAAACTTTAATACACCTCCGTCATTGGATCCGACATACAGAATCTCTTGATTCGTCGAGTCGATCGCAAGGGCATAGCCAGGTGCATGGTTGAGTCCGCCATTGATCGCTTTCCAGGAAACGCCTCCATTGGTGGACTTGTACATCCCGCTAAATTGTGTACCGGCAAAGACCGTCTGGGGACTTGCCGGGCTGATTGCCAGGGAGTAGACCTGCTTGCCGGCCAGTCCGCTACTTCTCCAGGACACGCCGCTGTTAACAGACTTGAATATTCCTCCGTAGTAGGTCCCCGCATAGATGATCTGAGGGGTTGCCGGATCGATCGACAGTGAGTTGACCCCCGTGCCGGTCAGTCCCGTATTGCTCCATGAAGCGCCGCCGTTGTTTGATTTAAACACTCCGGCATAAAATGTCCCGGCATAGACGGTCTGGGAGGCCGACGGGTCAATCACCAGAGAGACCACAGGGCCGGGAAGCCCTTTGTTGACAGCGCCCCATGATGAGCCGCCGTCATTTGATTTTGACACGCCATTTGCCCCGGCATAGATCGTCTGGGGTCTATTCGGATCAATAGCCAAGGAGAGTACTGCGCCAGTAAGACTTTTGCCGGCGCCCCTCCAGGAAAAGCCACTGTCGGTGGACTTAAAGACGCCGCCGGTATTCGTACCGAGGTAGATCGTCTGGGGTTGCATCGGGTCAATCGCCAAGGCACGGATATCCATGTTTGTCAGTCCACAGTTGGCCGCACTCCAGATACCGCCGCCGTTACTGGATGTGAACACGCCGCCATCATTTGTCCCGGCAAAAATCGTTTGGGGGCTAGTGGGTGCGATGGCTAAAGCCATGATCCCCCCACCCCCCAGACCTCCAGTCGGCTGCCACGAGCTGTCCGCAAGGGCAGGAGACAAGCATGCGCTGGCGATTAATGCGAATATCAGGATCAATAAACATTTCATCACTATTTCTCCTGGATAAGGACTCCTTTTCGCAGCTTGACTAAAAAACCGGCGCGTCGCCCGTAGCGCAAACTATTGCCTTTTTTAGCAAGATTTCGCCACGCCATCATGGCCACAGGGACAGCCACAGGGACAGTCATAGATACGCCCGCCTCTCTAATTGACTGGCCCTCCCTTACGTAACGCTTGCTGGCAAATGCCCGGTTGATTTGCAGATGCTAATTGTTATCGTATCATGCTTGAAAAAGTAAAAATAAAAAGGTGTTCGTTAATTCGTCATGAACACAGAGCACCAAAGCTATACAGAACTACATTGGATGCAATTTCTACACCGAATTACTAACGGCGTTTTACATTGGTAAAGATATCAAGAAGGTTAGATTTGTTCCGGCGCACTTCGCTTGTGTAGTAAAGCGATAGGGCAAAAATGCCGTTATTTAGCGGGCAGGTTAAAGGGAATCTGGCCATTCGAAAGCCCCCTCCAGAGATGAACGCTTTCGGTCCCAGGTATCTGCTACTACCCATAACAACCTGCTTTTCCCATTTCAAACGGCAAAAAATTATTCCGACCTCATATAAAAAATTCTAAGGCGGTCAAGATCATTTAGGATTGACAGGTAGAGCGCTTATGTTATTATGCTATTATATAAAGCCGTTCTATAGACCTGCAACAGACATACATTACGTACAAATGGGGGGGGTATGAGAAATGGTAAAATGGTAGCGCTCGTTTTAGTTTATATCGTTGCAGGGCTTTTAATGGTTCGCGGAATTACCCATGGGAGTCTCGTCATATTTCTTTTTGGCGTTATCTCCGGCCTAAGTGGGATCGTGTTCTTTTTCAAATGGATACCCGAGCGGATGCAGCCAGATGGACGGCCTTCTGTTGAGGGGTGATCTGGCAGTCGCATCGGTTAGTGTACTCCGACACTACGGGGATCATAGGGTGACACGTAGAGCTAATACGCTTCTCACAAGCAACGCCTGCAGTTGCCAACCTTTTTCAGCTACCAGCGTTCTTCTCGTGAAATAGATTGAGCGACTGCAGGTTGAGTAATCTCTAGCGTTTTTGCCAAAGCTGTTTCAGTCATTCCTATCTCATTCACTACCCAAAAGCACAAAAGATCACAGGCGCGCAGATATTGAGGAACTCATAGCCTGGTCCGTTTTGAAGGACTTCTGAATGACAAGAGCCATGTCTCTGTCATCACATGTCAAGGGCCAAGGCCATTGGTGGTACCAGGGTATCAAAAAGGGTCTCTATCCGGCACCCGTCAAAGCTTTCCGAACGGATTTCCGCCTGGGCCGTAGGTTCCATCCGAGCTCTGCTCGACCGGCACATCCCGTCATGAGGATAAGCACCGGCGCGCGCTCCGTACAACCTCCCGGAGCTAGACGCACTTCAGTTGCGCAGCGACAGCATTGAAAAAACCAGCCGACCAGATCTCCAGTACACGGGGGTCCTTCAGGAAGGGGAACACGTCCCGCTTGGCCTGCTCCAGGTTCAGCCGGTCGATGGCGGCGGCGAGCAGTTCCCGGAACGAGGACTCCGTCAGCGGCCCCTCTTCGTTCCAGTGCCCGGTCTGGCGCATGCGCTGCTCCAGGTGCGCCAAGTGGAGTTCGGGGTGGTTCGCCGCGTACCAGATGAAGTCGTACCAGTCGCGCCCCTTGACCCTGTTCTTCCACTTCCGGAACAGCAGGGCGTGCATCTTCCCGGCAAAGAGGTTGGGGAGGGTGTAACAGCGGACGGCGAAGGGGACCGGGTTCAGCAGGTATTTCGTCTCGGTGTCGAAGCAGGGAGGCGGTTCCGTGTCGACCTCCAACTTGATCCTAAGCAGGTGGCCGGCAGGGATCTGCCGGGCGAGTTCCTCCCCGGTCTCGATCACCAGTAGCTCGTTGCGGGTGTTACCCTTGAGGAAGGCCGACTGCACGGCGGTTGTGACGGCCTTGTCCACCATCTCGACCCTGATCTTGAAACCGAAGGCGCGCAGTTCCTCCTCCAGGGACTCGGTGTATCTTCCCAGGCTGAAGCCGTCGGCCGGACTCAGCAGGGAGAAATCCAGATCCTCTGAAAAACGGTCCAGCCTATAGAGAATCCTCAGCGCCGTCCCGCCGTAAAAGGCCGCATGTTCGAAGAACTTCGCCCGCCAAAGCCCCAAAAGCGCCACTTCCTGGATGATCTCCCTCAACGCCTGTACCGAATCGTCCACGGTGCGGGGGGCGTATCTCTGGAGCATCTTGTTGGTGGCCGGATTCACTGGGCACCCCCTTTGCGGCGAAGGTTGGCAAGGAGATCCGCCAGGAGCTTCACCCGCCGGGACCGGTAGCCCAGGGCTATCGCGGCGAGGGCGGCCGGGTCGAGCCTGTCAAGCCCTGCCGGGTCCAGCCTCAGGTCCTCCAGGAGGTGGGCGTGGAGTTCCTTTTGCGAGGAGATTCCCGCGCCACGGTCCGCCACCAGGAGATCGGCCAGTGCCTTCTCCGGTGTGGCGATGAGGTACCCCCTGCCGTCTGCCAGTTCAGCCCGGTCTATCCCGAGGTAAAAGGCGTCCAGGGGGATCATCCTGTAGCTGAACGTGCCTACAGGTGTACTGAATACCCGGGACCGCCCGGTGGTGACGGAGGTGACCACCGGCACCCGTTCTGGCGCCAGGCCGTAGTGCTGCAGGGCGTATTCCAGTGAGAGGTAGGACGGTCCGTAGATGAGATTTGCCAGGATCTCACGCGAGTACGGACCACGCTGCTTGGACTCACCCTTCACGTAGAGCCCCTTCTTCACCCGGATGACGGCACCCTGGGTCAGCAGGTGGGAGATCTTCTGGCGCGGTTGGGAGTAGTCGTGCACCGCATCCAGAAGCGTCTGGTAGTCGAATTCCTCGTAGGGGATCGTGCTCAGCTGGGTTACCTTCATGTCGCACCTGTCGTCAGTTTTAGCACAATATAGCATAGTATGTATTACTATTACATACATTGTATGCTGTAAGGTGGTATATTTATCCTTAATCCATCTTCTTGAGCGGCAAGACCTTCGCCCCCGCCTTCAATCCGTCCAGGTAGTCAGCCCAAAGCTGCATCATCTTCCGGCGCTCGCCCAGGTGCGACGTCCTGTTGTAGACACGGCCCAAGGGGTCCCTCACCGCATGGGCCAGTTGGTGCTCAATGAAATCGGGGCGAACCTGAAGCACCTCGTCGAGAATGGTCCGGGCCATGGCCCTGAACCCGTGCCCGGTGATCTCGGTCTTTTCAAAGCCGAGGCGCCGCAGCCCGGCATTGACCGCATTGTCGGACATGCAGCGCAGCGGGGAGAGGTGGCATGGGAACAGGTATTTGCCGTGTCCGGTGAGGTCCTTAAGCCCTTTCGGAATATCCACCGCCTGCCTGGAAAGGGGGACCAGGTGGGGTTCCCCCATCTTCATCTTTTCTCCTGGGATGGTTCACTCGGCCGTCTCCATGCCGATTTCCGACCACTCGGCGTGCCGTAGCTCACCGGGGCGGACAAACAGCATGGGGGCGAGTTGCATGGCGCACTTTACCACGTAGGACCCCTTGAAGCCGTCTATGGCCCGCAAGAGCGGTGCCACCTCCTTAGGGTCGGTCGGCGCCGCGAAGTTCCGGCGCTTGACCGGGGGGAGCGCCCCCCTCAGATCGGCGACCGGGTCGCGATCGGCACGCCCTTCGGCCCTGGCATACCGGAACACCTGACCGCAAGCTGTCTTGACCCGGAAGGCCGTCTCCGGCGAGCGCGTCTCGACTCGCCGCAGGACGGCCAGCAGCTCGGGAGCCCTGATCTCACCGTTGAGACGGGCCCCCAGCCAAGGGAACACGTCCAGCTCCAGGCGCTTCAGGATCCGTTCGGCGTGCATCTCGGACCACTGGGACCGGAACCGCTCATGCCAGTCGCGGGCCACGGCCTCGAAGGTGCTTTGCACGTCAGCGATCTTCCCAGCTCTCTCCGCCTTCCTCGCCTCGGACGGATCGACCCCATCGGCAAGCAGCCTCCGAAAGGCAGTCCTCCTTTCCCTCACCTCGGCGAGTGAAAATTCAGGATAGGTCCCCAGGGAAAGGAGCTTCTCCTTACAGTCGAAGCGGTATTTGAAACGTCACAGTTTTCCGTCTGACGGCGAGACCAGCAGGTACAGCCCTCCACCGTCGAAAAGCGTAACCTGCCTCCCCTGTGATTTCACCTCATCACCTGCTGGTCCGTTAAGGGTGCGATTCGTTTGGGTATTTGACTCGCCTCCGTTTTTGGGTATACGCACTTTCAGCACTTCCGTCGCGTATACCTAAAATATACCCAAAAAACGTAGCCAGTGGTAGATTTTAACGGATTCCGATGGAATGAAAAAAGAAAAGACCTTGATTTCTCAAGGCCTTTTCGCATCATTGTATTCGGTTGTTCCTACCGTTGGTGCCCGGGACCGGAATCGAACCGGTACGCCCTTACGGACGAGAGATTTTAAGTCTCTTGCGTCTACCAATTCCGCCACCCGGGCCGTTCACCGGTAACCCGGATGCTACATGTTGTTGACCCGCTCCCGGAGATCCTTGCCGGTCTTGAAGAACGGGGTCTTCTTGCTCGGGATGCTGACGATCTCCCCGCTCTTCGGATTCCTCGCCTCGCGCGGCTCCCGGTCCCGGATGGTGAAGCTACCGAAACCGCGGATTTCCACCTTGTCGCCCGAGGTGAGCGCATCGCTCATAGCATCGAATACCAACGATACCACCGCCTCCGAATCCTTGCGCGTCAGGACGCCACGCACCTCCACCAGCCTGTCAATAAGTTCGCTTTTAGTCATGTCCACACCTCAATGAGCTATTAAATTACACCTGTCGGCGAAAGTGACGGGTCTATTCTTCTGTGCTCTTCTTCAGCTTCTCTTTCAACAGGTCGCCGAAGCTGGAAGTAGCCTCGCCCTGGGCGCCCATGTAGGAGGCGAGTTCTGCCTTGTCGATGGCGGTCTGCAGCGACTTGATGGAGAGGGCGATCTTCTTCTCGACCATGTCCACGCTGAGAACGACTGCCTCAAGCTCGTCGCCCACGTTGGCGAAGTCCTTGGGGGTTGCCACTTTCTCGTGGGAGAGTTCGGATACGTGTACCAGTCCCTCGATCCCTTCCTCGATTTCGAGGAACACGCCGAAGTCGGTCACGGAGGTGACGCGACCCTTGACCCTGGAGCCGGGACGGTAGCGTCTCGGGATCTCGTCCCAGGGATCGGGCACAAGCTGCTTGATGCCCAGGGAGAGTCTCTCGTTCTCGACGTCGATGTTGAGCACGACTGCCTGCACGGTCTGACCCTTGGTGAACAGCTCGCCCGGGTGCTTGACGCGGCGGGTCCAGGAGATGTCGGAGACATGCACCAAGCCGTCGATGCCGTCCTCGATGCCGATGAAAACGCCGAAGTCGGTGATGTTCTTAATCTGACCCTCGATCTTGGTGCCGACCGGGTAACGCTCGCCGATCACGGTCCAGGGATTCACCTCGGTCTGCTTCAGGCCCAGCGAAATCCTGCGGTTACCCGGATCTACACCCAGAATGACCGCTTCGACTTCCTCGCCGGTCTTGAGGAGTTCAGAGGGATGACGCACCCTTCTGGTCCAGGACATCTCGGAGACGTGCACCAAACCTTCGATGCCGTCTTCCAGCGAGATGAATGCGCCGTAGTCGGTGAGGCTCACTACCTTGCCCTGTACCTTCTCACCTTCCTGGTAGCGCTCGCCCACATTCAACCAGGGGTCGGGCACGGTCTGCTTGAGGCCGAGCGAAATCTTCCCCTTCTCGCGGTCGTACTTGAGCACCATCACGTTCAGGGTGTCGCCCACCTTGACCATCTCGGAGGGGTGGCCCAGCCGGCCCCAGGACATGTCGGTCACGTGCAGCAGGCCGTCCACGCCGCCCAGGTCGACAAACGCGCCGTACTCGGCGATGTTCTTGACAACGCCCGCGACGATGTCCCCTTCCTTCAGAGTCGCCAGGGTCTCGGTCCTCGCCTTGTCGCGGTCCTCTTCGAGCAGCGCCCGGCGGGAGAGCACCAGGTTGCCCCTTTTCCGGTTCAGCTTCAGTATCTTGAACTGGTAGGTCTGGCCGATGAAACGGTCCATGTTGCCGCCGGGACGCAGGTCAACCTGCGAGGCGGGGAGAAAGGCTTCCACGCCGACGTCGACGGTCATGCCGCCCTTCACCTTGCCGGTGATCTTCCCTTCGATGACGCCGCCCTCGCCTGCTGCGGCGATGGTTTCCCAGGCTACTTGGGAATCGGCCTTCTTCTTGGAAAGGACCATGTGCCCGCGGATGTTCTCGCCGCGCTCAAAGTAAACGTTCACCTCGTCGCCAACCTTAACGTTCAGCTCTCCGGCCTCGTCGATGAACTCGCCGATGCGGATGCACCCCTCTGACTTGTAGCCGACATCGACCAGAACCACATCCTGCTCGATCTGGACCACCACGCCCTTGACGACTTCGCCGCTTTGCGGCTGCCTCAGGCTGTCCTGGAAGAGGTCGGCGAACTCGCCTTGCTCGGACTGCTCCAGCTCCTCGTCAGTATCGTGTAACCGCCTAATCGGCATATCTTTTTTCTTGAACGTCTTTTTTTCGTCACCCATCGAAGACCGTACCCCCTGAAATAATTCTCTCTAAAATCGAGCTAATTTATCACATCTGTGAAAAAATTCAATCTATTTTATCCCTATCTATCTCGGCAATGCGAGCCAGCACGTCATCGATCAGCCATTTCGGCGTCGAGGCACCCGCCGTGACCCCGACTTTCTGCACCCCGGCGAACCAGTCGGGGTCAAGCTGGCAGGCGGTCTCGATGTGGTGGGTGCGCGGCAAAAGCTCGCTGCAGACCTCGGCCAGCCGCTTGGTGTTAGCCGAGTTGAAACCGCCGATGACGATCATGCAGTCGACCTTGCCGGCCAGCTCCTTGGCCTCCTCCTGGCGCACGGCGGTCGCGTCGCAGATGGTGTGGTAGACCCGGATCTCCCCCCCTTTGCCGAGGCAGGCAGTCACCACCTGCTTCAGGTTCTCGAAGGACTGGGTGGTCTGGGCGACCACGCCGATCTTGGCCATCCGGGGGAGCCGCTCCGCCTCCTCGCCGCTTCCCACCACATAGACCTTGCCGGTCGCGTAGGAGACGATCCCCTGCACCTCGGGGTGGTCGGCATCCCCCACCACAACCACGTCGTAGCCGGCACCCGACAGGCTCGCCACGTGCTCCTGCGCCTTCTTTACGAAGGGGCAGGTGGCGTCGACGATCTCCAGGGAGCGGCTGATGACCGCCTCCAGCTCCTCAGCGGCGACGCCGTGGGAGCGTATGATGATGGTGCCGCTCTCGACTCCCGACACGTCGGACAACGGCTTCACCCCCATCTCCTCCAGGCGCTGCACCACCTGGGGCGAGTGGATGATCGGCCCCAGGGTGTAGGTCTCGCCACCCTTGTCGGCTGCCTCGAAGGCAAGATGGGTGGCCCTTTTCACGCCGAAACAAAAGCCGGCCTGCTTCGCCAGTATCACGTCCATTGATTGCTCCCCTGCTGCTCGCGCAGCCGCTTTCTCACGGTGGCCTCCATGAAATCCAGCACCTCCTCGATGGAGAGCGCCGTGGAATCGACCGGGACCGCGTCCGCGGCCTGCCTGAGCGGCGCGTGCTGGCGGCTTTCGTCCTGCCGGTCTCGGCAGACCACCTTCTGTATGGTTTCTTCCAGGGTCGCCGGTTCGCCGCGGGCGGAGAGTTCCAGGTAGCGCCGCCTGCCGCGCTCCTCGGCGCTCGCGAAGAGGAAGAACTTCACCTCGGCGTCGGGAAAGACCACGGTGCCGATGTCGCGCCCCTCGAGGATCACCCCCCCCGCGCTCCCCATGCTGCGCTGCATGGCGAGCAGGGCGTCGCGCACCGGCTTTCTAGCCGAGATGCAGGAGGTGAGAAGCCCCACCTCTTCGCTGCGGATGGCGGCCGAGACATCCTCACCGTTCACCAGCACCCGGCAGTTCCCGTCGTCGCGCCGGAAGGTTATGGCGAGGCCCCGGCAGAGCCCGGCCAGACCCGGATCGTCCTCGCAGGCGATCCCCGCGCGCTGCGCCATCAGTGCCACCGCGCGGAACATGGCGCCGGTGTCGATATGGAGGTAGCCCAGGCGCCTGGCCAGTAGTTTCGTTATGCTGCTTTTCCCCGCGCCGGACGGCCCGTCGATGGCGACGATCACCCCGTTTTCCCTGCGCGCGCTCAACGGGAGACCACCCCGTTCAGAAGTTCCAGGAAGCCGGGAAAGGAGGTGGCGATGCACTCGGTGTCGTCCACGCTGGTTTCCCCGCTGGCGGCGAGCCCCGCGACCAACATGCTCATGGCGATCCGGTGGTCGCCGAAGCTCTCGGCCTGACACCCGGACAGGCGCTCCGCGCCGGTTATCTCCATGCCATCCGGGGTCTCGACTACGGTGACGCCGGCCCGGCGCAGGTTCGCCGCCATGGCGGCAATGCGGTCGGTTTCCTTCACCCTAAGCTCCAGAGCCCCGCTTACCCGCGTGGTGCCCCGGGCCAGCGAGGCAGCGACGCAGATGGCGGGGAACTCGTCGATGGCGCGCGGCACCAGCTCGCCGGAGATCTCTATGGCGTTGAGCCGGGAGGAGCGCACTCTGACGTCGGCGACCGGCTCGCCCGACTGCTCGCGCGGATTCAATAGCTCCAGGTCGCCCCCCATCCCCTTCAGGATGTCGATGACGCCGGTGCGGGTCGGGTTGACGCCGACGCCGCGGATCAATAGCTCAGATCCCGGGATGATCAATGCGGCGACCATAAAGAAGGCGGCCGAAGAGATGTCGCCGGGGACCGCGATGTCGCGCGCGATCAGTTCCACGCCGCCGGTGAGGCGCACCCCGCCGGGGAAGCTTTCCACCCGGGCGCCGAAGTGGCGCAGCATCCGCTCCGAGTGGTCCCGGGAGAGGTGCGGCTCCAGGACGGTGGTCTGTCCCTGGGCGTAAAGGCCGGCGAGCATGATGGCCGATTTCACCTGGGCGCTGGAGACCGGCGAGGTGTACTGGATCCCGGTGAGCTTCCCCCCCTGGATGGCGAGCGGCGCCTTGTCACCTCCGGCGCGCCCCTGGATGCGTGCCCCCATGAGGGCCAAGGGCGCCACGACGCGCTTCATGGGACGCGCCCGCAGGTACTTGTCACCGGAAAGGACGCAGAAGAAGTTCTGCCCGGCCAAAAGGCCGGTCAAAAGCCGCATCGAGGTGCCGGAGTTGCCGCAGTCCAGCACGTCGGCGGGCTCGCTCAAGCCATAGAGCCCCTTGCCGTGGATGGCCAGGGTATCGCCGTCGTCCTCGACCTGCACCCCCATGGCGCGAAACGCCTCCAGGGTGGCCAGGGCGTCCTCGCCGCGCAGAAAGCCGGTGACCCGGGTGACCCCGGTCGCCAGCGAGCCGAACATGATGGAGCGGTGCGAGATGGACTTGTCGCCCGGCACGGTGATCTCTCCCCGTATCCCCTTAGCGTTTTGCACGGTGTAACTTAGCATGTTGGCTCCGGTATTGCCTACAGTATCGCGTCGCGCTTTTGCTTCGAATTCAGGAAGAAGGATTCCAGCGCGGCTGCGTCGCCCGCGTCCACCAGGGAGCGCAGACGGGCCAGGTACCCCGCGAAGAAATCCATGGTCTCCAGGATCGCGTCCCGGTTGGTGAGCGCGATATCGCGCCACATGACCGGGTCCGACGAGGCGATCCGGGTGAAGTCCCGGAACCCGCCGGCGGAAAAGGAGAGCAGCTCCCCCCCGAATCGGTCGTAGCCGTCTACCGCGTTCACCAGGGAATAGGCAACCATGTGCGGCAGGTGGGAGATGGCGGCCACCACCCGGTCGTGCTGCACGGGGTCCATGAGCGGCACCGTCGACCCGGCGGTCTCCCAGACTTCGACCACCTTGGCGAGCGCGGCGGCATCGGTCCGGGGAGTCGGGGTCACGATGCAGCGCTTGCCCTGGTAGAGCGTGGCAAAGGACGCCTCGACCCCGGAGTGCTCGGTACCCGCTATCGGGTGGCCTCCGACGAAGAAGGTCCCGGCCGGCATGAGCGGCTCGCAGGCCGCTACCACGAACTCTTTGACGCTCCCCCCGTCGGTGACGATGGCCCCGGGTGAGAGAAAGGGCGCTATCCGGGCCACCACGGCGGGAATGGAGCAGACCGGCGTCGCGATGAAGACCAGGTCGGCCCCGCGTACCCCCTCGCAGGGGTCTAGGGAGTAACGGTCCAAAACGCCCAGCTCCACGCCGCGCTTCAGGTTCGCCTCGCCCCGGCCGATGCCGACCACCTCGCCCACCGCCCCCTTTTCGCGCAGTACGCGCGCCAGGGAACCGCCGATCAGGCCGACGCCGATCACGGCCAGGCGCTGCACGAGCCTCAGAGAAGCACCGCTCACGAGCGGGCCCGCGGGTAAGAGCCGAGCACCTTGACGAACTGGCAGCAGGCCGAGAGCTCCTGCACCGCCTCGGCAACCTGGGGGTCGCGGATGTGCCCGGAGAGATCCAGGTAGAATATGTATTCCCACGCCTTCTTCTTCAGGGGGCGCGATTCGATCTTGGAGAGGTTGATGCCGCGCTTTGCGAAGGGCTCCAGCATCCGGTGCAGGATCCCCGGCTCGTCGCGGACCGAGAACATGAGCGAGGTCTTGTCGTCGCCGCAGGGGTCGGCGAGCTTGCGGCCGATCACCAGAAAGCGGGTGAAGTTGTTCACCTGATCCTCGATGCGGGCCTTCACCACCTTCAGGTTGTAGATGGAGGCGGCGTACTCGCTGGCGATCGCCGCGGCGTTGTAGTCCTCGCCCACGATCTGGGCGGCGAGCGTGGTGGAGGCGACATCGACCAGCGGCACGTTCGGAAGGTTCTCGGCGAGCCATTTGCGGCACTGGGCCAAGGGCTGCGGGTGCGAGTAGACCTTCTTCACGTCCTCGAAGCGGCCGGTGCGCGAGAGCAGAAAGTGGGAGACCTCCAGGAGCACCTCGGCGTTGATCTTCAGCTCGCTGTCCATGAACATGTCCAGGGTATGCGAGATCATCCCCTCGGTGGAGTTTTCCACCGGGACCAGCCCGTAGTAGGCCTCCCCCTTCGCCACCGCCTCGAAGACGGCGGGGATGGAGCGCTCCGGCGCGAGCTCGGCGGAGAGGCCGAACTGCTGCATGGCGGCCAGGTGGCTGAAGGTGGCCTTGGGTCCCAGGAACGCCACCTTCATCGGGCTTTCCAGGGAGAGCGAGGCGGAGATGATCTCGCGGAACACCCCGCGCACCGCGTCCGCCGGGAAGGGGCCGGGGTTGGCGGCGGTGAGCCGCTCGTAGATCTCCCTTTCGCGGGAGGGGACGTGGAAGTCGCTTTGAGCCTGGGACTTCAGGGCGCCGACCTGCATGACCAGCGTGGCCCGCCGGTTCAAAAGGTCGAGGATGCGATCGTCTACCGCGTCGATTTCCTTGCGGAGTTTTGCCAGTGTCTGCTTTTCTTGCAAGCTCGTGGTCACCTTTTGGGCAGGGGTAGTGGCAGTCAGTGAAGCGTACATTTATAAGGCAATGCACGCAGATTTGCAACGTTTTTTTGGCCCGGATTCACCCTTCAGAGCGTAGGACGCTGGAACACAAGGTCTCTCCTGGTATACCATCCAAGAGGTCCCCTCTCCCGGAGGGGGAGAGACAGGGAGGGGGGACCCCGCGGTAGTTTCCCCCCTCTCGACCTCTCCCCTCCGGGAGGAGGAGAGCCGGCTTAGAGTGGAAACGACGCGTAAAGACGAGAAAGACGCCACGAAATAAGCGGCGGTGCCTGGGGCAAATCCCTCACCACGACCCTCTCCCGGAGGGCGAGGGGGAGTTTTTAAGAGTTGGTAGCCAAGCGTGGAAAAACCTGTCCCGCCTTAGTTCACCTCGGGGTGGGCGTCCGGGTTCATCGGGTTCATGCGCACCGCCAGGGAATAGAGGTAGGGGTAGTCCTTCTTCAGGTGCCACATGTAGGAGACCCACTCGATCAAAAGGTGGGTGTGGGCGCGCTTCATGTCGCCGGAGAGGTGGTCCAGGTCGCTCTCCGGCAGCCCGGCCAGACTGCGACGCGCCTGGAGTTCCTCGATCAGGTGGAACACGGCCCAGAGCAGGTCGGTGAAGGCGGCGTGCTCCAGGAGGTTCGGGTTTTCCATGAGCATCAGCATGGTCCCCTTTTTTTCCGCGAGAAACGCCTTCAGCGCGGAGAGGTCGCCCAGACGCGAGTCGAGGCGGATGTCCTGCCCCTTCAGGAAGTCGCGGGCCGCCAGGAAATCTTTGTCACGCCACTGGGGGGTGGGACGTAGCGCCTTCGTGAGCTCGTGGCCGTCGGGAAAGAAGTCGAGGAAGTCGCGCAAGAGGTGGGTCCCCACCTCGCTGAAGAAGATGCCGATCACCATGTTCATCTTCTTCAGCATCGCGTCGCGCTCGCGCTCCTTGATGACGCGCTCGATCATGAGCGTCACGAAGAGGACGTACACCGGGAGGAAGGCGACGTTCGACATGAAGCTGAAACCGATCTCGCCGGCGCGGCCGAAGAGGTAGTAGTCGGCGAGGTAGAGGACGAGGGAGACGAGCAGCAGGAGCCAGACGATCCGGTCCTTCGGCATGCGCATGAACTTCACGGGGAATCCTCCAGAGGGGATCTAATGACAATAGCTGCAAGGTCGGTCAAGTCAAATACCGGCGAAAGAGGAAAGAAGTATAGGCGAGCGGGATCAGGCGGTCAAGCAGCTTCCCCCTCCCCGGCCCTCCCCCTTCGGGAGAGGGAGAGTTTGACAGGAGCGGGTGAAAGGGGGGCGCGGGTTCCTTACCCGATGCGCCTTAAGCCCTCGGCGACCTTGATGGTGGCGCCCCTCCAGGTCGGAAAGATCCCGGAAACCACCCCGACGATCAGCGAGGCCAGCAACTCGAGCAGGATGGTCTCGCGGGAAACGCTGAAATAGGGGAAAAACTGGGCGAGCTCCCTCTCGATCCAGAGGGCCGCGGGAAAGGTGCAGAGCACCCCGACCACGCCCCCCAAGAGCGAGATCGCCACCGACTCGCCGAAGATGAGCAGGGCTAGGTGGTTCGCCTTGAAACCGAGCGTCTTCAGGGTGGCATACTCTCCGATCCGCTCGCGTGCCGTCATCGCCATGGTGTTCGCCGCCACCACCATGATGATGGCGATCACCATGTAGGAGACGACCTGGATCGCCACCATGATCGCCTCGGTCATGGAGACGAATCCCATCTGGAAGGCCTTTTCGGTCTCGGTGAGGGTCTCGGCCAGCGAGTTCCTAAAGAGCGCGTCCACCGCGAGCGAGACCTCGGGGGCGAGCTCTGCGTTCTTGACGCCGATCATGTAGAACCCCGCCTGGTCGGCGCGCCGGGGGGCACTCTTTCTCAGGCTCTCGTTCAGGTAATCCCAGTGAAAGAGCAGGATGCGCTCCTCGGTGGTCTGTTCCGCGCCGCGGTAGATGCCGCGCAGCACGAGCTCCCACTGCCCGGGATAGATGGTCCCCTTGAGGGTGATCAGGTCGCCGACCTTCCAGCCGTAGGTCCTGGCCAGCTTGCGCCCCACGATGCACCCCTTGCGGTCCAGGAGAAAATCGTTCTTCTCCTTCGGGGTCAGCACGAACTCGGGGTAGAGCCCGAGGTAGCTCTGCGGCTCGACCGCGTAATTGGCGAAGAAATGCTTCTCGTCGATGTAGACGCCGCCGAACCAGTTGCCGTAGGCGACCGAGTTCACCCCCGGCACCCCGCGGATCCGCTCCAGGTAGGAGACCGGAAGCGGGAAGATCAGGGAGATGGCGTTCCTGGTGACCAGGCGGGTGGCCGAGGCGTGCTCGGCCCCGGAGTACCAGAGCCCCACCAGGGTGCGCAAAAGGCCGAAGGCGAGCACGGCGACGGCCACCCCCACGACCGTTAGGATGGAGCGGAGCTTGTGCCGGAACAGGTTCCGAATGATGAATTTTATCATGAACATGACAAAGCCTTCAGCCCGCCCTGAGTGCGGTCACGATGTTCATCCGGGCGGCCCGCACCGCCGGGAGCATGCCGCCGACGAACCCCATGACGACCGAGAAGACCAGCGATTTCCACAGGATCCCGAAGGTGAGGGTAAAGGAGAAGGCGAGTTCGGAAAAGGAGGCCCAGTTCATGGTGGAGATGGTGATGAGCTGCATGAAGGAGGCGGCCCCCACGCCGAGGATCCCGCCGCACAGCCCCAGGAGAAGCGCCTCCATGATGAAGGCGGTGAGGATGCTCACCCTCTGGAAACCAAGCGCCCGCAGCGTGCCGATCTCGCCGACCCGGTTGGCGACGGCGGCATACATGGTGATGGTGGCGCCGATCACGGCTCCGATGGAGAAGACGACGGTGAGCACCATGCCGAGGATGCGCAGAAAGCGCGCCATCGACTCGGACTGGTCCAGGTAGTATCGGGTCTCGCGCTTGGCCTCGACGGTGAGCCGGGGATCCCCCTCCACCCGCGCCTTGAAGGGCTCGAACTGGGAGGAGTTGCGCATCCGGAAGATGACCGAGGAATAGACCTGACGACGAAAGGCCTGCATCATCTGGTCCGAGTCCCCCCAGATCTCCGAAGAAAACCCGGTCGCCCCCGCATCGAAGACGCCGACCACGCGCCAGTCGCGCATGCCGAAGCGCAGCGTCTCTCCCAGGCCGCACCCCTTGAAGCGGCGCGCGATGCTCTCGCCCGCAATCACCTCGACGGAACCGGGGCGCGGCATGCGCCCCTCCTTCAGGTGCACGGCGGGCCTAAGCTCCAGCGAGGCGGCGCTCACCCCCCGGATCACCACGTTCGCCGGCTTGTCGCCGGCGCGCTTTTTCAGGTTGATCAGCACCACCAGCTCCTTGGCGAGCAGGGGCTTGCCATCGGGGCCGACCGCCACCTCCGGCTGGCTCTCGATCAGGGCCGCCTGGTCGCGCTCCACGGCGCTCTGCACCTCGGAATTGGAGGACTTCCGGAGCACCATCACGTTGTCCGGCGAGCCGGTCGCGACCAGGGTCTGCTGTAGCCCCTCGGCGAGCATCAGGGTCGCCGCGAAGACGAACACCACGAGCCCCATGCCGCTTGCCGTCAAAAGCGTGGTAAGCCGCCGGGTCCAGAGATTGCGAAAGCTGTAGGAGTAGGGAATGCCCATGCTAGCGGTTCCCCTCAGGAGGCCTCACTGAGTTCCCCCTTCTCCAGGTGCCGGACGTTGTGGGCCTTCTCGGCCGCGCGGGGATCGTGGGTCACCATGATGACGGTCTTCTTGAACTCGCACACCAGCCGGTCCATGAGCTGCAGGATCTCCTCCGCCGAGGCGCGGTCCAGGTCCCCGGTCGGCTCGTCCGCCACCAGGATCTCCGGGTCGGTGACGATAGCGCGCGCGATGGCGACCCGCTGCTGCTGCCCCCCGGAGAGCTGGGAGGGGTAGTGGTCCATCCGGTCGGAGAGTCCGACGACGGAGAGCACCGCCTCGACGTGGTCGCGCCGCTGGCGCCTTTTAAGCGTGGTCAAAAGCAGCGGCAGCTCCACGTTCTCGAAGGCGGTCAAAACCGGTATCAGGTTGTAGAACTGGAAGATGAAGCCGACGTTGCCGGCGCGCCACCGGGCGAGCTCGCTCTCGGACAGGGTCGTGATCTCCACCCCCCCAACCTTGATGGAGCCCCGGTCCGCCGAGTCGATCCCCGCGATCAGGTTCAAAAGCGTGCTCTTGCCGGATCCCGAGGGGCCCATAAGCGCCACGAACTCGCCCCGGGCGATGTCGAAGCTGATGTCGGAGAGGACCGGCAGGACCTGGTTCCCCCGCCGGTAGCTCTTGGAGAGGTTGCGAATCGTGACGATCGGCGCGCTCGGCTCGGCCATGGCTACTTTTCCGCCGTCTTAACGAGGGCGTGGTCGTGCAGCTTTTCCAGCGGCCGGGTGGCGACGCGCTCCCCCGGTTTCACCCCGGAGACCACCTCCACCAGGTCGCCCTCCCGCGCGCCGAGGGTGACCGGAGCCAGCGCCACCCGGGTGCCCCGCACCACGAAGACCATGCTCTTCCCGTCGCGACGGACCACGGCCGCAGGGGGCAGCGCGATGCGCGGCTTCCCCTCGCCGGGCCCCACCGGCCGCTCCAGAAAGGCGACCTTAGCGCTCATCTCCGGGAGGACCCGGGGATCGCGGTCCAGGAAACGCACCTTCACCATGACGCTCCCCTTGCTGCGGTCGGCGGTCGGCACGATGGTGTGCAGCACGGCGCGGAAGCGGCTCTCCGGGAGGGCGTCCAGGAGGATCTCGCAGGGCTGCCCCACCCGCACCTTGCCAAGGTTCGCCTCCGAAACGTCCGCCTCCACCTCCAGAGAGCCCATGTCGGCCAGGGTGACCACGGCGGCCTTCGCGTTGGCGGCCGCCGCCAGCGGCGACACGATGTCCCCCACGTCGGCGTTCTTGGTGAGCACCACCCCGTCGAAGGGGGCCCGGATTAGGGTGTAATCGAGCGCCACCGCGGCCCCGTTCAGCGCCGCCTGGGCCGAATTGATGGCGGTGAGCGCACCGGCTGTGGCCGCCAGGTCCTTGTCGTAGCGCGCCTGCGCCGTATCAAAATCGGACTGGGCGATGATCCCCTGTTTGACGAGCTCCTGGTTGCGAGTAAGGTTGCGCTCGGCATCCTTTTGCTCCACCCGCGCCTGCTCCAGAGAGGTCCGGGCGGTGGCCAGGTTGGCGACGGCCTGCGCCTTGGCGGCCGCGACATCTCCGCTCTCCAGGCGGGCTAGGAGCTGCCCGGTCCGCACCACGCTCCCCTCCTCCACGCCGAGCCAGTCGAGCCTCCCGGTTGCCTTGGAGGAGACGGCCGCCTTGCGCTGGGCCACCACGTAGCCGCTCGCGTTTAAGAGCGAAAACGTCTGGGACGGGTAGACCAGCGAGACTGTGGCGACCTCCACCTCGACGCTGCGGCTCACTACCGCCCGCCAGGCAACCAGGGCCAGCAGGGCGGCAACGGCGCAGGCGACCAGCCAGAAACGCCCCCGTCGCCCCTTGCCCGGGGCCGAACTGTAGCGCTCTTTATCGATGGTAAGTCTGTTCAGATCCTCTTGAGCCATGGTCAGTTCACTCCGATTCCACCGTTCTTCAAAGCCGCGGCATTACATACCACTTTTACCCAAGCGTGTGAAGTTCTTATTTGGTTACAATTCCTCAACCAGCTGGGAGGTCACCTCGAGGTCGGGCCGCTCCTCCAAAAGCCAGTGTTCCAGCTCCTGCAGCAGCTGCCTGGCGTCACTGGCGCTGCGGCCGAGGGTCACGAAGGCGAGTTCCGAGTCGCCTGGCTGGTCGTTGAGTCCGGCCTCGCCGCAGGCGACGTTGAACCTGTTGCGGGCCCGCGCCAGGACGCTCCTTACGATGGAGCGCTTTTCCTTGAGCGTGCGGCTGGTCAGACGCAGCCGCAACATGAGCAATAACACGTGCATGCGTAGCGCCTCCTTGGCACCTTTCCCGATCCGTGGGCTTCCCTGCCAGGCGCGGGAGGGCCGGCTTATCCCCCCGGGCGGCTGCCACGGTACATAGTAGCACCTAAACGGCTGATCCGCCAAGAGTTCTCGTGTATACGCTGGCAGCGGTTATTCTCAGATTGTCTTGGCGTGGTAAATCCGTTACACTGGCCATCTTTCCACCGAAAAGGAGCCCGTCATGACCGATTTACGAACCGGCGCCGCATTGCTCGCCCTGCTACTTGGCGCCCTTACCGGGTGCACGGCAACCCTGCAAACCTCAGTACTTCCAGAAGGTTATGCCGTAAGGAACCTCGCTAAGGTCGACGCGGGCACACCCTTTGCCTTGAACGGGACCGGTTCGGTCGCGGCGGTGACCGAGGGGATCACCCGGGTCACCCCCCTGAGCGGCGCCCTGGGTCAGAGCCTGGCGCCAGCGCCGGCCACCAGCCTCAACTTTTCGCCGGGCGGGGAGAGACTGGCGGCGGCCTTCGCCGCCAGCAATCAAAGTGTCCTGAACCTTTTCGACCTGCGGGGGAAGCTGCTCGCCGAGGCCATCATCCCGGGGCGGGTAACCTCCATCGTCTGGCGCTCGGAAAAGGAGCTGCTGGTCACCGCGCTGCTGGTCAGAAGGTACAGCTTCGGCAGCGAGCTCATCGGATCGCTCTACCGCTGGGACGGCGCCGCCCCTCCGGTTGCCACCATCCTGAGCGATGAGACGGTCCGGCCGATGGTCGCCAAGCTTCCCGACGAAGTCCTGATCGGTTCGCTCTGCATGGCGCTCTCCCCCTACGGCGACGAGATCGCCTACAGCGCCCTGAAGGACCCGCCCCTCTTCACCCCCTACCTGAGAACCGTGGTGATGCACCTGGCAAGCGGTGCCACCAGGCAGGTGGCAGAGACCGGCCTCAGCTCAGGGGGACCGCTCTACGCGGCTGACGGCGAGAGCCTGTTGGTGGGCGACGCGGGGTCCTTGACCCGACGCATGTCGCTTCCCGACGGCAAGGAAATCTACGCCTGGCCCGCACCGGGAGACCACAAGGCTCTCTCCCCCTCGGGCGCCTACCTCCTTTTGGACAACCACCTTTACCAGGAAGGGCGCGACATCGCCTCGTTCCCCAAGGATGCCACCGGGGCCTTCCTGCCGGACGGGTCCGGGATGGTCATCAGCAGCGGCGGCACGCTCTTCCTGGTCACCGGCCTGAACGACGGCCGCCCGCCCGCACTCCCCAAGGACCTGGAGCGCCTCCTCGAGCTGCGCCGCCTGCGCATGAAAGGCCTCATCACCGCCCAGGAGTTCAAGGCCCGCAGGGCGAAGGCCTCCGCACCGTGACCGGAATAGCGGCCCTGGGGGCCCTCCTCATTGCGCTGCTGTTTCCCCTTAACGCCTCCGCCTTCGAGCCGTGCCTTCCCTGCCACCTGGAAAAGACCCCCGCGGCCGTCGCCCAGTGGCAGGGGAGCGCCCACGCCAGGGCCAAGGTCGGCTGCGAGCAATGCCACGGCACGGACCATGAAAAAATCGTCAAGGGCGAGGCCCGGGTCGACATGAAGGTCTGCGCACCGTGCCACCGGAAGGCGTTCCAGGAGCACAGCCTAAGCCGCCACGGCATGGGGCTGCATGCCGGCTGGGGCTGCACCCGCAACCTCCCGGACCGAAAGCAAGGCGAGTGCCGCTTCTGCCACCGTGAGGGGGACGAGGATCCGCACTCGGAGGTGCAGTGCGCTCGCTTCCTGAAGCAGAGCCGCGAGATGGCCGAGATCGGCTGCAACTACTGCCACGCCGTGGAGGAGTCCTGCGACTCCTGCCACTCCAAGCACGCCACCGACCTGAAGATCGTGCGCGACCCGAACTGCTGCGCCAAGTGCCACATGGGGCCGGACCACCCTCAGTGGGAGATGTGGCAGACCTCCCTGCACGGCACCCTGAACGCCAGCGCCGGGAGGGCAATGGGGCCGGACTGCCAGAGCTGCCACATGCCCAAGGGGAGCCACAACGTCTCGCTGGGCCTGACCATGAACTCCGGCGGAGTCCCCTTTGCCGCCCCAAAGGCACAGGCCGGGCGGGCGAAGATGGTGGAGGTCTGCAGCGGCTGCCATGCCAGCGCCTTCGCGCGGCGCGAGCTGGAGCGCGGCGACCAGGTGCGCGCCCAGAGCCTCGCCATCCTGAAGGAGGCCGAGGGGATCATCTGGGACCTGAACGACCGGGCACTGCTCGACCCGATGCCCGAGGAGCGGGCGCCGCACCCCCTGAGCGGGCCGCGGCTGGTGACGGACAGCCAGATGCTCTACGAGGACACCTCCCACGTCGAGCGGCTCTTTTTCAAGATGAAAAAGTACGATTACGCCCGCACCGTGAAGGGTGCCTACCACCAGAACCCCGCCTACACCCACTGGTACGGCAACGCGGAACTGAAGATGGATCTGGTCGACATCAAGGGGGAGGCGAGCCGCCTGAAGGATCGGAAAAAGGGAGGGCTCGCCACCCGGAGCGCCACCAGCGCGGAAGAAGCGCTGCGGGCTCTAAAGATCAAGTTCGAGCGCGGCGCTCTCTCGCCGGAGCAGTACGCCGCGGAAAAGGCCCGGGTGCTGGACCGCTTGCCATGAGATTTTAACTTGCCCCTGGGGGCCAAAAGGTGTACTCATGCTGTCCCGGTACGCCGGCCTAAGTTCAAACCGAAGGAGAATCAGAAGATGGGCATCCTCGCCAACACCGTAAGCATCTGCCATTTCCAGGTACAGGGGGAGCTCCCGAAGGACGAGCTCCACGCCTGGGCCTCCAAGCAGCTGGCAGCAAACAGGTTTAACCCGATCGACCAGGGGACCGAAGAGCTCTCGCTCGGCTGGGTCCACCTGGACGACCCGAAGTCGTCGGATTTCGCGACCCCAGCGGCCTGCTGCCGCGAACACTACCTGATGTTCACCCTGCGCCGCGACCAGCGCTCGGTCCCGGCAGCCATTCTGAAGGCGCACCTGGAGCGCGCCAAGGACCAGTACCTGGCGGAGAATCCGGGGTTCAGCAAGGTTCCCAAGCAGAAAAGGGAGGACATCAAGGAAGCGGTGCGCGCCATGCTGCTCTCCCAGACCCTGCCGGCCCCCGCCACCTACGATGCGGTCTGGGACACCCGGACCGGGCTTTTGACCTTCAGCTCCCTCTCCCCCAAGGTGATCGAGCTGTTCGAGGACCTCTTCAAGAAGACCTTCGAGGGGTTGCGGCTTGCCGCCTTCCACCCCTACGCGAGGGCGGAGAGCGTGCTGGACGACGGGAACCGGGTGCTATTGCAGCAGGCGAACCAGGCTGGCGGCGACAACTTCCTGGAGCTCGTCAAGGAGAACGAGTGGCTCGGGACGGACTTCATGCTCTGGCTCATGTACCAGACCATGAACGAGGCCTCCGAGTACAGCGTGAACCAGCCGGGGGTGCTCCTGGAGAAGGAACCCTTCGTAGGCTACCTGGACGACCGCGTCGTGCTTTTGGGGGCGGGGGAGAACGGCGCTCAGAAGATCACCGTCGCGGGTCCGCAGGACCGTTTCAACGAGGTGAGGAGCGCGCTTTTGAACAAGAAGCAGATCACCGAGGCGACCCTGCACCTGGAGACCGGCGACGACCACTGGAAGCTGACCCTCAAGGGGGAGCTGTTCCACTTCGCCTCCTTCAAGTCGCCTTCGGTCAAGCTGGAGAAGGACAACACGACCGACGAGGCGATGGAGCGCGAGGCGCTCTTCTTCGAGAGGATGCTGCTGCTGGAAAAGGGGAGCCAGCTTTTCGACTCGCTGTTCGCCAGCTTCCTGAAGCTGAGGCTTGGCTCCGGCTGGAGCGAGCAGGAGGCGGCCATCCAGGGGTGGCTCAACATTTGCCCCAGCTGCCACGGGGTGCTCAGCTAAAGGGTGCCCGTGGCACCTCCCTCACCCCTGCCCCTCTCCCGGAGGGCGGGAGGTTCCTAAAAGCTCCCTTTCCTCTCCCTCTGACAAGGGCCGGGGTGAGGGAGCTTTTTACTGCAGCGCCGCCGTGATCCTCCCCCCGCCCAAAAGCTCTTCCCCGCGGTAAAACACCACCGACTGCCCGGGCGTCACTGACTTCTGGGGTTCGCTGAACCTGACCTCGCCTTCTCCTCCGGGAAAAAGGGCGACCTCACACTCCACGGGCTGCTGCCGGTAGCGGATCTTGCAGGCGGCCTCCACCCGTTCCCCCCGGGGCGGGACGATCCAGTTGAGATCGGCCACCCGCAGGCCGGGAGCGTAGAGCCCGTCCACCTCGCCGACCGTGATCCTGTTCTCCTTGGCATCGATGGCCACCACGTAGAGCGGCTCCTTCCAGGCGATCCCCAGTCCCCTTCTCTGTCCCACCGTGTAGCGATGGGTGCCGCCGTGCCGCCCAAGCACGGTTCCACTGCGATGCACGATCTCCCCCGGGCTACCGGTCAGCTGCGGTTCTTGTTCCAGAAAGGCGACGTAGTCGTCGTTCGGGATGAAGCAGATCTCCTGGCTCTCGCTTTTTTGCGCCACCGGCAGGCAGAACTCCCGGGCCAGGCGGCGCACCTCGTCCTTGGTCGGCATCTCGCCCAGGGGAAACAGCACCTGGCCCAGCTGGCGTTGGGTGAGCGTGTACAGGAAATAGGACTGGTCCTTGGCGAGGTAGTGCGCCTTCAAAAGGTGCCAGAGCCCGTCGGCTCCCTGAGCCGCCCTCACGTAGTGCCCGGTAGCGAGCGCATCGGCCCCCAGTTCCAGCGCCCGGTCCAAAAGGAGCCCGAACTTGACGAAGCGGTTGCACCGCACGCACGGGTTGGGCGTCTCGCCGCCTGAGTACTGGGCGCGGAAATCATCCATGATGAGACGCGCGAACTCCTTTTCCAGGCCGATCTGGTGGAACGGAATGCCGAGGTAATCGGCGACCAGCTCCGCGTCCCCCTTGCCCCCCGGGTCTTCCCCGGCGCGCTCGAAGAGCCTCATATTGATCCCGATCACCTGCGCCCCCTGCTGCTGCAGAAGGGCGGCAACCGTGGAGGAATCCACCCCGCCGCTCATGGCGACGGCTATTTTGCGGCCTCGATAATCTGGCATTTCACTCTTCCCTGTTCTTTGCAATCATGCGGTTCTCCCCCATAGTTGACCGATTCGCCCGGCGAGCGCAACAGTTTAATTTGGGTTTCCCCGTTAAATCGACGGCGCACCCGGTTTTCAAAAGGCAGACTATGTTGTATCCTCAAGGGGTGTACAGGCAGGCCAAGGCGCGCCGTTTTCTGCTGTCGGCCGCGGCAAAGGAGAGTCCTACATGCCCCTTTCACTTACTATCAGGCGTTTGCTGACCACCCAGCCGATCGACCTCCCGGTCTTTCACCCCATCGCTCTCAGGCTACAGCAATTGCTGGAAACCCCGGACTTCACCATGGATGCCGTAATTTCTCTTGCCAACGAGGATCAGTCCCTTGCCGGACAGATCCTGAAGATGGCCAACTCCGCGGTCTACATGGGACGGGTGCGCACCGAGACCATCAAGGACGCGGTGATCAGGTTGGGAGCCCAGCAGGTCTCCAATCTGGCGATGGCCGCCTCCCAGGCGGGGCTGCACGTCTCGGATAACCGGGTGATCAACGGTTTCCTGCAGTCGCTTTGGCTGCACAGCCACGCCTGCGCCGTAGGAAGCCGGTGGCTGGCCAGAAATGCGGGATATCCCCAGATCTCGGACCAGTCGTACCTGGCGGGGCTGTTGCACGATGTCGGGAAACTCTACCTCTTGAAGGCGCTGGAGAGGCTGAATAAAATGGGGGTGGCACAGGCTGCGCTGGAAGAGGACCTGCTCCTGGAAATTTTCGCTGAACTGCACGTCGACCAGGGGTGCCGGCTCATGGAACACTGGAACATGCCCAAGGTCTATTACAACGTGGTTGCCAACCACCATGACAACAACTTCGACACGACCGATACGGTTCTGACCGTGGTACGGCTCGTCAACTCCGCCTGCAAGCTGAAAGGGATCGGCCTGGTACATACCCCGGAACTCGACATCCAGGCAGCGCCGGAAACCGCACTGCTGCAAGTCACCCAGGATGAGCTAACCGACATGTACGAAGTCCTCGACGATTCACAGGAATTTTCGCTGTAGGAACCGGCCCTGTGTCCTCTGTTCATGTTCTGAGCCTAAGTTCTGATTGATCAACCTGGAGCTCGGCAGGTAGCGCGGGGAACGGATTTCAGGGGTGGCAACCCTGCAGGTACTCGGCAATGATGGGAAGGTCGGCATCGGCCCAGTCGAGTTCCAGCATCCGGGCAGCGGGAAGCCAGGAGATGGCGGAGTGCTCGAAGAGGGTGATCTCGCCCGAAATTATGCTGCAGACGTAGGGGTAAAGCGTGACGGTGAAGCTCGGGTAGTCGTGCGTGGCGGGGGTGAGGGGACGCCCGACCGCAATCCGGATCCCCATCTCCTCGACCAGTTCCCGCCTCAGGCACTCCTCAAGCCCCTCGCCCGGCTCGACCTTGCCACCGGGGAATTCCCAGCGCAGCGGCAGGTTCATGGAAGCGCTCCTTTTCGCCGACAGCACCAGTCCGTCGCGCTCGATGATGGCGCAGGCAACGTGGAGATGTCTTCTCTGGGCCTTTTTTATCATGAGGAGGCCCCGGCATCCTGCGCCCGGCCCCGGGAGCGGGATAGCAGGCCCGGGTCGGGGAGCAGCAGCGGGATCTCGAAACGAAAGTGTGAGCCGCCTTCCGGGCGGGTCTCCGCCCAGATCCTCCCCCCCATCAGTTCGGCGATGCGCCGGCCCAGGGTGAGACCCAGGCCCAGTCCAGGAAAGGCGCGGGTGACCGAGCCGTCCGACTGGGTGAAGTCGTTGAAGATCCTCGCCAGGTCCTGCTGTGCTACCCCGATGCCGGTATCTGAAACCGAAAAGCGCAGCATGGTGGCGCGGGTCTCCTCCCGAAGCCCCACGGCGAGGGAGACCTCCCCTGCCGAGGTGAACTTCAGCGCATTGCCGAGCAGCATGGAGAGCACCTTGCGCAACATCCCCTGGTCCGCGCTGACCGCTTCCGGAACTCCGGAGTCGAGGCTCAGGCTAAGTCCCAGCCCCTTGGAGCCGGCCAGCAAGGCATGCCCGCCGACAACCGCCTCCAAAAAGGGGCGCAGCTGAAAGGGGGCGTTCTCCAGGCGGGCCCCGTCCCCCTCCAGCCGGCTGGTCTCGATCAGGTCCTCGATGATGCCGAGCAGCTTCATGGCGGCCTTTTGCACCAGGGAGAGGTACTTCCTCTTTTCGTCGTCCTCCTCGCAGGTGAGCACCAGGTCGGTCATGCCGAGGATCGGGGTGAGCGGGGTGCGCAGCTCGTGGCTGATGGAGCGCAGAAACTCCTTCTTGGCGCGATCAGCTGCCATGGAGAGGGTCTCCAGCAGGTCGCGGTAGCGTTTGAGCTCCAGGTGGTTCCTCACCCGGGCCCGGACGATGTGCGGGCTGATCGGCTTGGTGACGTAGTCAATGGCGCCCAGCTCCAGCCCCCTGATCTCGTCCTCCTCCTGGCACATGGCGGTGACGAAGATGACCGGGATATCCCGGGTCTCCGGGTCCCCCTTCAGGAGGGTGCAGAGCTCATAGCCGTCCATGCCCGGCATCATCACGTCCAAAAGGAGCAGGTCCGGCTTGTCGGCCCGGATCAGCTCCAGGGCGTCCCCGCCGCTCGTGGCAAAAATCAGCTCGTAATCGTCACCAAGGCTCTCGCTCAGTATCTCGATGTTGGCCGGGGTGTCGTCGACGATCATCACGGTCTGGCGCTTCATAGGCGTTCCCTTCCCTTAAGCTGCCGGCTCCCCAACCTTGAGGGAGAGCCGGGCCAGCAGCATGCGTGCCTTCTTGAAATCGAGCCTCTCCATGCATCCCTCCAGCGACCTCAGTTCCTCCTGGAACCTTCCGGCGGGGAGCACCGTGCAAAGCCTCACGAACTGTCGCTTGGCGTCCAGGCTGTTCTTGGACAAAAGCCGCTCCAGCTCCGCGATCTCCGCGGTAAGCGGTACCTGTTCAGGGACGCGCCGGGGCGCGGCCCGGGTTTCCCCGGAAGGCTCCCCGAGCCCCACGCTGCCGGCGCTAAGCTGCCGCTGGGCCAACTCCAGCTCCTCCAGAAAGGGTGCCGCAGCCGCCCCTTGAGCGATGGCCTCCTCCAGCGCGAGGGCACTCGCCTGCACCCGCGTGGCGGAGAGGTTTCCCGCCACCCCCTTCAGCGTATGGCTCAGGCGCCGGGCCAGTGCCGCCTCGCCGCGCTCCAGAGCCTTCCCGATCGCCGCTACCGAGGCTCCGGACTCCTCTCGGAATTCGCGCAACAGACGGACCAGGAGGGTGCGGTTCCCCCCCAGCCGTTTCAGTACCCGGGGGATGTCAAGACCGGGGAGCTCCGCCAGGGGATCCGCGGCGCCGGCCGGCTCCGCCCGCTGCGGGCGGGACTCCGACAGCTCCCGGCGCGGCGGCGGCTCGCAGCCGCGGGAAAGCGCCCGCACCACGCCGTCCAAAATAAGGGAGTTACTGGCGGGAAGCCCCAGCACCCCGTTCACCCCGAGATCCGCCGCGCGCCGGCGCACCCCTTCCAGCCGGTCGCCGGCAACGCTGACCAGCAGCGCGGGGCGGGGCCAGGGGCGGGCGCCGATCTCCCGGCAGAGCTGTTCCAGGCCGTCGGCGCCCGCCGTCGCCTCGCTGATCAGGACTAGGTCGAAAGGAAGCTCTCCGGGATGCTCAGCCTGCTCTAGGGCGGCCAGGGCCTGGGAGGGAGTGGCGGCGAATTCCTGGGTGAAGGGCATCCCGGCCAGGCTCTGCGCGATCCGGCCCCGGACGCAGGGGTCCCCCTCCAAGGCGAGAAGCCTCAGGGTGCGCCGCTCCGGCTCCCGGGAACACCCAGGCTGCTCTTCCGCCCCGGGAAGCCCGAAGCTCACCGTAAAGGAGAAACAGCTCCCCGCACCCGGCCCGCTCTGCACCACGAGCCCCCCTCCCATCAGTTCGACCAGCTGGCTGCTGATGGAAAGCCCCAGGCCGGTGCCGCCGTACCTGCGGGTCGTGGAACTGTCGGCCTGGGTGAAGGGGGTAAAGATCTTCTCCATCTGCTCCGGGGTGAGTCCCACCCCGGTGTCCTGCACCGAAAAGCGGACGGCGACCGCATCGGTCTGGCGGGATACGGGGCGGACCTCGACCACCACCTCCCCCTTCTCGGTGAACTTCACCGCATTGCCGATCAGGTTGTTCAGCACCTGGACCAGCCGGAGGGGATCGCCGAGCAGGGTTTTCGGAAGCTCCGGGGCGAGGCGGACGCGGTAGCCGACCCCCTTTTCCTCGGCCTTGGGAGCGAGCATGTCCGAGACGGTATTGAGCACCTCCTCCAGGCTGAAATCGGTGTGCTCCAACTCGATCCGTCCCGCCTCGATCTTCGAGAAATCCAGGATGTCGTTGATGATGGCGAGCAGGTTGCGGCTGGAGGAGCAGATCTTCTCCAGGTAGTCGCGCTGCTTCACGTTTAGCTCCGTCTTGAGGGCGAGGCGGGAGAGCCCTATCACCGCGTTCATCGGCGTGCGGATCTCGTGGCTCATGTTTGCCAGGAACTGGCTCATGGCGCGGCTGGACGCCTGCACTAGGTCGCGCTCCTGGCGCAGGGCCTCGGCCTCGCGTTTGGCCGTGACATCCTCGATCACCCCGGCAAAATATTTCGGCTCGCCCCGGGGGGTGCGCACCAGGGACATGGAGAGGTTCACCCAGACGAGGGAGCCGTCCTTGCGCAGGTGGCGCAGCTCCGCGGAAAAGCTGTCGATTTCGGCCTGCAACAGCCGCTCCACGTTGTCGCGCTCGGCGGCCAGGTCCTCCGGGTGGATGATGCCGTCCAGGGTACGCCCGCGCAGCTCGTCCTGGCTGTAGCCCAGGATGTCGCAGAACCTGCGGTTGATCCGGATCACCCCCCCCGTGAGGCTCAGGTGGCAGATGCCGACGGCCGCCTGCTCGAAGGTGTTCCGGAAGCGCTCCTCGCTCTCCTTGAGCTCGGCCTCCGCGCGCTTGCGCGAGCTGATATCGGTCAGTACGCCGAGCAGCCCGCAGATCTGCCCCGCGTCATCCTTGAGCGGGATGAGGGCCTTGCTCACCCAGGCGTGGTCCCGCTCCCGCTGCTCGTCACGCTCCTCCGGCACCCCCGCCGCCAGGATGCGCACGTCGTCCTGCAGCCGCTTTTGCGCAAGAGGAGCGGGGAAGAGGTCGTAATCGGTCTTGCCGAAAACCTGCGCTGGTTCCAGCCCGAGTTCCCGCGCGAAACTGGTGTTGCAGGAGAGGTAACGGGAATCCGCGTCCTTCAGAAAGATGCGCTGGGGCAGGTTTTCGATCAGCGCCCGGTAGCGCTTTTCAAAGAAGAGGGCGTTTTCGGCCTCCTGGAACAGGGCGCTCTGGCGCTGCGCTTTCACCAGGAGGAAGGCCGCCGTCCCCCCGACCAAAAGGACCAGGCAGGCGCTCATCCAGGGTGCGGGGAGCAGGCACCCCAAAAGGGCGCTGCCGAGGACCAGCGCAAGGAAGGGAAGCAGTCTCCTCGCTCGGGGGTGCTGCTCCAAGACTGCCGGTTCTGCCGTAACGCCCATGGGTCCCCCCCTCCTTAGCACTCCTATCGGCGTTTGTCGCGGGGAACATGAGTAAAACTGCAGCGTCCTGCTGCTGGCGAGCGCGCCCTCCCCTCTCAGCCCCCCTTTTCACCGGATAGCACCGACGCGTCTTTAAAACTTATAGCACCAGTCCGTCATTTTTGGAACGCTATATGCTCTTAAGTTGGGCAATGCGCCGCATCGTAGCTATCCGGTTCAGCGTAAGGGGGGGAATTTATGAGGAAAACGGTCCTGTGCATTCATGATGAGAAGCTTCTTGGGAGCCTAAAAAAGAGGCTGAAGGACCAGGGTTTTGCTGAAATAATAGCGTCCGAGAGCGCCGGCGAGCTGTACGCCGATGCCCTGGAGAGCCGTCCCGAGGTCGCCGTGCTCGAATATTCGCCCGCCGAGCGGGAGGTGAGCCAGACGGTGAAAAAACTCTGGGAAAGGCTCGGCATCCCGATCATCATGATCGCGGAGAGCGGCGACCTGGAAGGGGTGCAGAAGTGGGGGGAGTCCATGCTTTCGACCATCCTGGCCAAGCCGGTCCGAGAGGATGAGCTGATGGCGGCGATGGCGCTCTCGGTGGCGGCGGCCCGCAGGGTCGACCTGCTCAAGGAGGAGATCACCAGCCTCAAGGAGAGCATCGAGACCAGGAAGGTCGTCGAGAAGGCGAAGGGGCGGCTCATGGAGCGAGACCGGCTGACCGAGGCGGAGGCGTTCCGCAGGATGCAGCGGCTCGCCATGGACCGGAGGATTTCCATGAGGCAGCTGGCCGAGGCGATTTTATTGACCGACCGGATCGGCAACTGACGTTGCCGAAAGGCGCTGCTGCAATAAAAATATGCAGTTGACAGCGGCAGGCGGAGTACCTATATTTCCATCAAGACCTTTATCCAGCGCCAACGCGAGCGCCCGGGGTAAAGGTCTTTTTATTTGACCGGCGGGAGATTACTATTATTTAAGGAGGTAGCGATATGAACCGTTTCAAGACCGCAGTCCTGCTCACCTCGCTCACCCTGCTCATGGTGGCGATGGGGAGCGCCCTGGGCGGCAGGGGGGGGATGTACATCGCCTTCTTCATGGCCTGCGCCATGAACCTCTTCTCCTACTGGTTCTCGGACAAGATCGTGCTCAAGATGTACGGCGCGCGAGAGATCACCGAGATGGAGAACCCGGCCTTCTACGGCATCATCAGGAAGCTCACGGTCCGGGCGGGACTCCCGATGCCCCGGGTGTACCTCATCCCTTCGGACAGTCCGAACGCCTTCGCCACCGGGCGCAACCCGGAGCACGCGGCGGTCGCCGCGACCGAGGGGATCATGAGGATTCTCACCCCGGAGGAACTCGAAGGTGTCATGGCCCACGAACTCACCCACGTCGCCAACCGGGACATCCTGATCTCCACCATTGCGGCGACCATCGCCGGCGCCATCTCGATGCTCGGCAACATGCTGCAGTGGGCGGCCATCTTCGGGGGTAGCCGCAGTGAAGATGACGAGGGGGGCGGGATGCTCGGGGGGCTCGCCATGGCGATCATCGCCCCCATTGCAGCTCTGCTGATCCAAATGGCGGTCTCCAGGTCGCGCGAGTACCTGGCGGACGAGGGAGGGGCCAGGATGTGCGGGCACCCGCTCGCCCTGGCCAATGCGCTCAGGAAGCTGGACAGCGGCTCGCGCATGCTCCCGATGCAAGAGGCGCGCCCCGCCACGGCCCATCTCTTCATCGTGAACCCGCTCACCGCAGGCGGCCTCCTGCAGCTTTTCTCCACCCACCCGCCGATGGAAGACAGGATAGCCAGGCTGGAGCGGATGGCGCGCTAAGGGGTAAAAGTGCGATGTGTGGCAGGTGATGGGTATCAATCACGCGTCACACATCACGCATCACGCCTTTTGTTCTTTCGTGGTGATCTTCACCTGCGAGATCGCGGTATGGGTCACCTCCACGCAGGTGAGCGTGTAGGCGCCAAGCGCTATGCGCTCGCCCTGCTCCGGGAAACGCCCGATCCGGTCCAGAATCAGCCCGGCCAGGGTGTCGTAGGGGAGATCGTCCCCGAGTTCCATCTCCAAGAGATCCTCCAGATCGGAAATGGAGATCAGGGCGTCCACCAGGAAACTGCCATCCGCCAGCACCTGAACCGTGCTCGGCTCGCCGACATCGTGCTCGTCCTCGATTTCGCCCACCAGCTCCTCCAGCAGGTCCTCCGTGGTGACGATGCCGCTGATGCCCCCGTACTCGTCGACCACGAACGCCATGTGCACCCGGGTCTTCTGCATCTCCTTCAACAGCTCGCTCACCTTCTTCCCCTCGGGGACGAAGAAGGGGGGACGCACGATGGAGCGGATGTCGAAGTCGGGCTCCCGCACCATGCGCCCCAAAAGATCCTTCCCATGGATGAAGCCGACCGTCTCCTCGATGGTCCCGAGATACACCGGGTAGCGGGAATACATGTTGTCCAGCACCCCGTTCAGGATCTCCTCCTTGGGGAGGCTCAGGTCGAAGGCGACCACCCTGGTGCGGGGGACCATCACCTCCCGAACCGAGGTGTGGGTGAAATCGAAGATGTTGTCGATGAAGGTGTGCTCGGTCTCGGAGAAGATGCCGCTCTCGTGCCCTTCTGCCACGATATGCTGCACCTCCTCGCGGGTCATGAACGCCTTCCCTTCTCCGTTGATGCGCAATATGGCGAAGACCGCCTTGCTGGAAAAGGTGAGTAGGGCGACCAGCACTCCGGCCACCTTGGCGAGGACGGTGATCGGTTTGGCAACCCTGAGCGCCATGGTATCGGCGTACTGGAGCCCGATGGTCTTGGGAACCAGCTCGCCCAGGATCAGCAGCAGGTAGGAGATGGCGATGACGACGATGGTGACGGCCAGCGGCTCGGCCGCATTGCGGACCACCACGAATTGGGAGTGCTGCAAAAGCGGCCGGATGTAGTCGACCGCGATGACCCCGCCGACCGCGGACGCGGTGGAGCCGATCACGGTCATCCCGATCTGCACGATGGCGAGCAGGCGGTGGGGATCCTTCTGCAGCTCATCGACCAAGACCGCGCGCTTGTCTCCCTGGCTTACCAGTTGAGCGACTCTGCTTTTTCTGATGGAGATGATGGCGAACTCGGAACAGGCGAAGAAGCCGTTGACCACGATGAGGATGCAGATGACGAACAGCTCTATGAAAACGGTATCCAACTCTCCTCCCGGTATAAAATTATCATGGCACGCCCGGGGGCCGGCCATCTTTCCCGACAGAAAGGGAGCCGCCGCCAAGGCTCAGCAATCTTTCATTTTCACCGGTAAATGGATTCTTGTCAACCTTTTGTGAAGCGAAGCGTCACTTCCCGACCTTAAAGGAGAGCAGAAAGCGGTCCCCGCCGCACTCAAAGGGGATCACCAGGGATTCGGCACTCGACATGCTCTCGAGCACGTAGTCGCTGCCGTAGATCACCGTCGGGATGGAGAGGTTGATATCCGCCCCCTTCGGGGAAAATATGTGCTTCACGTCTCCGCCGATCATGTTGGCGATCTCCCCCAGGGCGTCGTTCACGTCATCATCGATCCGGGTCACCTCCATGCCGAGCATGCTCGAGGTGATGCGCAGCGCAAGGGCCTTCGGGCAGTGGATCGCCAGGATGCCGGAAAAGCTCCCCGCCAGCCCCACCATGCTGGTGAGGGTTTCATGGAAGACGGTGACCGGCTCCGTCAGGGGATATTCATCCACGACCTCCATCATCACCATGGTGGAGAAAACACCCTGGGTAATTTCAGCGATGGTCAGCCTCACGGCATCCTCAGTCAGGTTCACCTCGCCCAGCACAGCCGCATCGAGCCCCATGGCAGCCCCCCTTTGATTAATGATTATTGCAACAGCAAGCACCGCCCCCTCAGCCGATCGGGTACTCCCCCCGGGCCAGGGCCAGGCAGAAGGTGTTGATTCCGGCAAACTCCCGCTGGAACACCTCCTCGACCCGGTCCGACACCTCGGCCAGCAGTCTGCCCCGCTCCAATAGCAGCTGGGCATTGGCCATAAGAGGCCGATCCACCGGGTCCCCGATCTGGCTCAGCAGGAGGACGTAGGCCCCCCGCACCCCCTCCACCCCCTGGCAGATCTCCCGGGCGATCCGGTGCGACAGGACGTTGTAGATCTTTCCCACATGGCTCATCGGGTTCTTGCCCGCCGCAGCCTCGGTCCCTATCGGCCTGCCGATCGGGATCAGACCGTTCACCCGGTTGCCCCTCCCCACCTGGCCGGAATCGGCATCCTCCGCGGAGGTGCCGAGCAAGGAGAGGTACACCCCGCCCAGACCCCGCCCCTGCTGATCCAGGGTGTTGAAGTGCAGCGACACCCGCCCGAAGGTCCCCTTGTCCGCCATGAAACGGTACATCTCGTTGCGGATCAGCTCCTTGCGCGCGAAGTAGGCGGATTCCGAGTCGATGCTCCCGGCAAGCAGCGGCATGGCAACAGTCAGGTCCAGTTCGTCCCGAAAGCGCAGTCCCATGACCTTGACGTCCTCGCCAGTCTCGGGAAAGCGCCGCTTGAAGGAACCCGAATTGAGCTCCCGCTCCAAAGCGAGCACTGCCCGCTCGGTCGGGCTGAGCGGATAGTACCCTACCGCGGCCGAGGTGTCGTTGGCCCCCCGCACGGCTCCAGGACGCTCGAAGATGTCGGTCAGCTCCTGCGAGCCGGGGGCGAGTTTGAAGCGGTACTTCAAGTGCTGGTCTGGGTCGACGCCACGCAGGTGCTCGCGGATCCAGCCGCGGGCGGCGTCCAGGGCGATCTGCTGAACCGGAATCTCGCGGCCGGAGGCGGAGAAGGTCGCCCGGTCGCCGATGGTGAGCTCCATCGGCTCGAGCACCTCACCGCCGCCGAATTCCCGGCGCACCCGCCCGGCGGCCAAGAGCCCCTTGTCGATGTTGTGGTGCAGGATGGTGCCGAACTCCTTCAGGTAAGCCTGGGAGAGGGCCACCGAGATGGCGTCCATGACGCAGTCGCAGATCTGATCCGGATGGCCAATCCCCTTGCGCTCAACAATTTCAACGCTCTGCGCGGCAACGCTCAACCCTTTATGCTCTTCGACCAGGATCATGAAAGCGTCCTCTCGCGAACTGTTCCATAAGGAAAAAGGGATACTCCAACGTTAACCGGAAACGGTCCAGAAAAAGTGTAACCTAAATCGCGGGGGACGCAACGTGGCAGATGAGGGGCAAATCAGGGAAAAGCCAAGCCTTGGGAACCCGATGGCGAGGTTGAAGCCATGTTCGCCATCAATGAAGCTCATGGTCGATATCATGATCATGATCGATACCATGAAGCTCAAGGCCCCGGGAATAGGGCTCTGGCGAAAACTGGCACCCCGCCACCAAGGAGGCCTGAATCATTTTGAGGGGTTACACAGAAAGCTCGGAGGACTAAAGCTGAGAGGGGGAGAGATCTCCTATTTTTTCATGTCGATGCCGTAGCTCTTGATCTTTCGGTGCAGGTTGCTCCGTTCCAGCTCAATCGCCTCGGCGGTCCTGGAGACGTTCCAGTCGTGCTCCTCCAGCTTCTGGATGATGAACTCCTTCTCGAACTCCTCGCGCGCCTCGCGCAGGGAGGAGAGCTCCAGCACACTGTCCAGCTTCCCGGCCGCGGCCTCCCGGCCGTTCGCCTCCACGCAGAGGTAGTCGGGGAGGTGGTTTAGGGTGATGGTGCCACCGGGGGTCATGATGACCAGGCGCTCCACGATGTTCTTCAGCTCCCGCACATTGCCGGGCCAGTCGTAGCGCTGCATCGCCTCCATCGCCTCAGGGACGATCAGCTTCAACTCGCGCCCCTCGCGCCTGCAGAAGGTGTCGAGGAAAGAGCCGGCCAGAAGCGGCACGTCGTCTCGACGCTCGCGCAAGGGGGGGACCTTGAAGGGGACCACGTTCAACCGGTAGAAGAGGTCCTCCCGGAAGGAGCCGTTCTTGATCTCCTCCTCCAGGAGCTTGTTGGTGGCCGCCACCACCCGGACGTCGACCTCCAGGGTCCTGGTGCCCCCCACCCGCTCGAACTTGCGCTCCTGCAGGATCCTCAGCACCTTGGCCTGGGTCTTCAAGGACATGTCGCCGATCTCGTCCAGGAAAATGGTGCCACCGTCGGCTAGGTCGAACTTCCCCTTCTTCTGGGAGACGGCCCCGGTGAAGGCGCCCCGCTCGTGGCCGAACAGCTCGCTCTCGATCAGCTCCTCGGGGATCGCCGCGCAGTTGATCTCGATGAAGGCCTTGTCGCGGCGCAGGCTGTGGAAATGGACGGAGCGGGCCACCAATTCCTTGCCGGTGCCGTTCTCGCCGGTGATGAGGACCGAGGCGTTGGTGGGCGCCACCATCCGGATCTGCTCCTTGAGCCGCAGCATCGCCGCCGAGTCGCCGATCATCTCGTGGCTTTGCAGCACCAGCCCGCGCAGCGACGCGTTCTCCTCCTTGAGGCGGGTCATGGCGAGGGCGTTCTCCACGGTGACCACCACCTTCTCCAGGGAGAGCGGCTTCTCGATGAAGTCGTAGGCGCCGAGCTTGGTAGACTTCACCGCGGTTTCGATGGTGCCGTGGCCGCTCATCATGATGACGTTAAGCGCAGGGTGCAGTTCCTTCAGGCACCTGAGGGTCTCCAGCCCGTCCATCCTCGGCATCCAGATGTCCAGGAGCACCAGGCCCGGGAGTTCCTTCTTGCAGAGGGCGAGCGCCTCCACCCCGTCCCCGGCGCAGACCGTGCGGTACCCTTCGTCCTCCAGGATCCCGGCCAGGGCCGAACGGATCCCCTCCTCGTCGTCTACTATCATTACTGTTTCAGTCATGGCATCGTTTCCGGGGCGCTAGCCCGCCAGCCCCACTTCCCGGGCCAGCTCGCCCCAGGCCTCCAGGGAGCGCTCGATCATCCCCTGGTCCACGCAGTAGGCGATCCTGAAGTAGCCTGGGGCTCCGAAGCCGGCGCCGGGCACCAGCAGGATGCGGTACTTCTGGGCGATCCTGACGAACTCGACGTCGTCGGGAAGCGGAGATTTGGGGAAGAGGTAGAAGGCGCCATCGGGCCGCACCATGCTGAACCCCATGCCGGTGAGCGCGTCGTACAGGAGGTCGCGCTTCTTCTGGTACAGGTCGATGTCGACCGAGATGTGCTGCAGTCCCGCCACCAGGCGCTGCATCAGGGCCGGGGCGTTGACGAAGCCGAGCACCCGGTTCGAGAAGACGGCCCCTTCCATGAACTGCTCCACGTTACGCATCCGGGGGTTCGCCGCCAGGTAGCCGATCCGCTCGCCGGGAAGCGCCAGGTCTTTGCTGTGGGAGGTGACGATGACTGAGTTCTGCACGTAGCGAAAGATGTTCGGGACGCTCTTGCCGTCGTAGCTGATCCGCGCGTACGGCTCGTCGGAGATGACGCAGATCTGCCGGCCGAACTCCTTTTCCTTGGCGCTCACCAGCTCGCCCAGAGCCGCCAGGCTCTCGCCGGGGTAGATGACGCCGGTCGGGTTATTCGGAGAGCAGATGATGATAGCGCGCGTCTTCTCGGTGATCGCCCTCCCGATGGCCGGGATATCAAGCTGGAAGCTGTCGGGGTCGGTCCAGACCTCGACCGGACTCCCTCCGTGGTTGTCTATGTAAAAGCGGTACTCGACGAAGAAGGGGGTGAGGATGATCACCTGATCGTCCGGGTTCAGTATGGTCTTCAAGACCACGTTGAGCGCGCCGCCGGCGCCGCAGGTCATCACCACCTGCCCCGGCTCAACCGGAAGCTCCGAAGCGCTGGCGAGCGAGCGGGCCACCGCACTCCTGGTCTCGGCGTACCCCGCGTTGTTCATGTAGCGGTGCATCCCGGGAACAGGTGTCTGTGCCAGCTTCAGGAACGCGCCGCTAAACTCCTTGGGCGGCTCCACGTCGGGGTTTCCCAGGGTGAAGTCGTAGATCTGCTCCGCCCCGAACTCCTGGCGCAGCCGCTCCCCCTCCTCGAACATCTTCCTGATCCATGATGAATTTGCGATAAATCCGGCAATCTTACGGGCCACGGCCATTGCGACGCACTCCTTCGCGGGTTTTTAGTTTTTTTAGCACATTACAGCGGGGGGGGCAAGGCGTATTACCCGACAGGGGGCCTGGCGGGGCCCGCTGCTCATTTTCCCCTTTAATTCAGGGGACAATCTGGTATGATGCCCCTCTCACCAGAGCACATCAAGGGAAAAAGGAGGCATAGGCATGAGCAGGCAATGGCGCATCGAGACGCAGGCGATTCAGGAAGGGTACACCCCGCAGGACGGAGATCCGCGCATCCTCCCGATCATACAGAGCACCACCTTCAAGTTCAGCTCTGCGGACCACGTGGCGAAGCTGTTCGACCTGGAGGCAGGGGGGCATTTCTACTCCAGGCTCAGCAACCCGACCTCCGAGGGGTTCGAGAAGAAAATCACCGCCATGGAGGGGGGTGTGGCCGCCATGGCGACCTCCTCGGGCCAAGCGGCGACCAGCATAGCGCTCATGAACATCTGCCGCGCCGGCCAGCACATCGTCGCCGCCAGCACCCTGTACGGGGGGACCTATTCGCTCTTCGCCAACACCTTCCCGAAGCTCGGCATCGAGGTGACCTTCATCGACCCCGAGGCGGACGCTGCGACCATCGAGGCGGCCTTTCGTCCCGAGACCCGTGCGCTCTTCGGAGAAACCATCGGCAACCCGGGACTGAACGTGCTCGACTTCGAGACCTTCTCCGGCGTCGCCCGGAAGATGGGGGTGCCGCTCATCATCGACAACACCTTCCCGACCCCGTACCTCTGCCGGCCGCTGGAGCACGGCGCGAACATCGTGGTGCATTCCGCCACCAAGTACATAGACGGCCACGCCACCAGCGTCGGCGGGGTCATCGTGGACGGCGGCAACTTCGACTGGGGTAACGGCCGCTACCCGGAACTGACCGAGCCGGACTCGAGCTACCACGGGCTCAAGTACCTGGAGGCGTTCGGCAACCTGGCCTACATCGTCAAGGCGCGGGTGCAGCTGATGCGCGACCTGGGTGCCTGCCCGGCGCCACTCAACGCCTTCCTGTTCAACCTCGGGCTGGAGACGCTCCCGCTTCGGATGCAGCGCCACAGCGAGAACGCCCTGGGGCTGGCCAAGTTCCTGGAGGCTCACGATTGCGTGAACTGGGTCAGCTACCCCGGACTTGAGAGCCACCCGAGCTTTGCGCGCGCCCAGCGCTATCTCCCCAAGGGGGCGAGCGGTGTGCTCACCTTCGGCATCAAGGGGGGGGCGCAGGCCGGCAAAAAATTCATGGAGAGCTGCCAGCTGGTGGCACTGGTGGTCCACGTGGGTGACGCGAGAAGCTGCGTGCTGCACCCGGCGAGCACCACCCACCGGCAGCTTCCCGAGGAACAGCAGATCGCCTCCGGAGTCACTCCGGACCTGATCAGGCTGTCGGTCGGGATCGAGCACATCGACGACCTGATCGCGGACGTCGAGCAGGCGCTCCGAGCGAGCTGCTGAGGGGCCGGGAAAAGGGGCCGGGCGAGAGCGCTGCCCACGAAGTGATGCGACTTGCATAACAAAAAGGGGATTTAGGCCAGCTCAAGCTGACTAAATCCCCCCTCTTATTTCTATGCAGCTGCGCGCTTTACCCGATCCTTATTATTTCCCGCAGCACTTCTTGTACTTCTGGCCGCTGCCGCAGCTACAGGGGTCGTTGCGCCCGATTTTCGGGGCGCTGCGCACCACCGGCTTCTGGGAGACACCCTTGCCGTCGGTGAAGAACCAGCCGGCCTTTTCCTTTTTGAAGAGGGCGAGCTCATGGTGCTGCTTCGGCTCACCTTTTTCCTGGTAACGCGCGATGAACTCGACCTCCCCGGTGGTGTCGGCTGCGGTCCCCCCCTTCAGGGAGACGATCTCCAACCCCTCCCACTGTGCACTTTCCGCCCACTCCCTGGTACCCGCGGCGTCATACCCTTCGCGGTGCTTCGGGTGGGTGGTCTCCAATATGTAGTCGGTCTCGACCTTCACGTACGCCGCATAGCGCGAACGCATCAGCGCCTCGGCGCTTTCCGCGGGACGCTCCCCCTTGATGAGGGGGCGGCAGCAATCAGCGTAGGCACTACCGCTTCCACAGGGACACTGCTCCATCTCTTTACTCCTCCTCGATGTTGTTCGGTCTCTGGCCTGGTTTCAGGCGCTTTGGTAATCGGCGGCGACCACGGAGGAGCAGACCCCTCTCATATAGGCCGCCACTTCGTTGGCATGGTAGGGGTGCACCTGGTAGGCCTGCAGGTCGTCCAGGGAATCGAACCTGGTGACCAGGGCGATATCGGCAGACCTCTCGGAATGGATCAGGTCTACCCCCACTTCCAGGTGGCGCAACTGCTCTACTTTCCCCTCCATGCTGAGCAGAAGCCCCTGCGCCTGCTCGATCCCCTCGGGAGTGCGCTCTTTCAGCTTGAACAACACGATATGTGTGATCATCTCTTTCTCCTGAATTTTTATGATGGTGCAACCGGTACCATGTTAATACATCGGCGCCCGCCTTCCTGTCAACGGCGGGGCGCCTCAAATTGATTAAAAAAATGAATAAAGTTGTTGCGCCCGACCGGCAATGCTGTTATAAGACCAACAGGACCAATATGGTCCGGTTCCAATCATTACGTTAAGTGGAGGGTTAATGGCTCGCATCGTGAAAATAATGTGTATAATGGTACTGGTCTGCGGAGTTCTGGCGACACGGGGCGAGGCTGCGCCGACGGTGCTGTTCGACACAGGGCATGGTGAGCGTTTCCTGATCGGGGAAAAGGGGCCGCTGCAGCTCTCCGGTTTTGCCGAGATCTGCCAGGCTGCGGGAATCCAGGTCGGGACCCTGACCAAGCCGATCAGCGACGAGAGCCTGAAGGGTGTCGACGGCCTGGTGATCTCCGGAGCCTTTAAACCGCTTAAGGACGAGGAGATCGACGCGCTGGTCCGTTTCATGATTCGTGGCGGCAAACTCTCCGTCATGCTCCACATCGCCCCGCCACTTAGCACCCTCCTCGACCGCTTCGGTATGACCTTTACCAACGGCGTTATTATAGAGCGCGAAAACATCATCGATGGGAACCCCCAAGATTTCCGGGTAAACCGCCTCGGCAAGCACCCCGTGCTGCAGGGGATAACGGAATTCAGCCTGTACGGTGTGTGGGGGCTCATGAGTATCGACGACAGATCCCGGATCGTTGCCTCGACCAGCCCGCAGGCTTGGGTCGATCTGCATCACGACAAGAAACAGAGCAAGGACGAGACCGCCTCGTTCGGGGTCATGTGCGCAGGGCAGGTTGGCAAGGGGGGATTCCTGGTCTTCGGCGACGACGCGATCTTCCAGAACAAATTCCTGGACGCACATAACAGGGCACTTTCCGCGAACCTGGCGGGCTGGCTTAAATAAAAAGCCGGGGAGCTGGAGGGATGCGTCAAGACAGCAAAGTGAATCGGCACCAGGGCATGAATTTAGGCAGCACTCAAATCAAGGAGGAAATTGAAGATGGCACAGGCTTTGGAGATCTACAAGTGTGAAAGTTGCGGCAACATCGTTGAAGTCTTCCACGCCGGTGGCGGCGAACTGGTCTGCTGCGGCAACGCCATGGCGCTGCAGACGGCCAACACCGTCGAGGCCTCGAAGGAAAAGCATGTGCCCGTAATCGAGAAGGGTGACGGCACCATCACGGTCAAAGTCGGCAGCGTGCCGCACCCGATGGAGAGCGTTCACTTCATCGAATGGATCGAACTGATAGCGGACGGCAAGGTGTACCGGGCCCAGCTCGCTCCGGGCCAGGCCCCCGAGGCGACCTTTGCGGTGAGCGCCGACCAGGTCACCGCCCGCGAGTTCTGCACCCTGCACGGCCAGTGGGCCGCCCAAGGGTAGCACCCGCCAGGGGTTTAGCAAAAGACACAAAAAAAGAGGGGGACGGGCAATTGCCATCCCCCTCTTTTTTTGTGTGTGCTGGACGCCTCGACGATCTCGGAGAGCGTCGGTTCCCCCTCCCTACCCTCCCCCTCCGGGAGAGGGAGCTTGCTGCCAGAAAGGGAGGGGGAAGACCCGAAAGATCCCCTCCGGAAGAGGTTAGCCCTCTATCTGCCGCCGCTGCGCCGTGCCGCGTGGGCGGCGGGGCGCGGGACGCTCTTGGTGCCGGCACCCACCGCGTGGCGGCCGGCCGCGGGCTTGGCCGAAGGCTTCGCTGCACTATCTTTGCGGCGCTGCGGCTCGCGCGGCGCCCGAACGAATTCGGCATCCTTTTTCGGCGCCGGGACGGAATAGTCGAACCCCTCCACGATGCGCCTCTCGATCTGGGCGCCTAGCACCCGCTCGATGCCGCGCACCATGATGTCGTCCTCGCGGGTCACTAGGGTGAAGGCGTCGCCGGTCTTCGCGGCGCGGCCGGTCCGGCCGATCCGGTGCGTGTACGCCTCGGGGGTATCCGGGATGTCGTAGTTGATGACGTGTGAGATGAGGGATACGTCGATGCCACGCGCCGCGATGTCCGTCGCCACCAGGATTTGGAAGCTGCCGTCCCTGAAGCCGTCCAGCGCCGCCTGCCTTCTATTCTGGGAAAGGTTCCCCTGCAGGGAGGCCGCCTTGTAACCGCTCTTCTCCAGCTGCTCCCCGACCCGCTTGGCGCGGTGCTTGGTCTTGGTGAATATCAGCACGCTCTCGGTGTCGGTGTGGCTCAGCAGCTCGAAAAGAAGCGGGGTCTTCAGGTGCTGGGCCACCGGGTAGAGGGCATGGGACACCGTCGCGGCGGGGGCAGTCCGGCTCACCTGCACCGTCACCGGCTTCTTGAGGATGTCGTGGGCGAGCTTTCTGATGTCGTCGGGCATGGTGGCGGAGAACATCAGGGTCTGCCTGGGGTACGGCAGCACCTTGAGGATTCGTTTCACGTCCGGGAGAAAGCCCATGTCGAACATCTGGTCCGCCTCGTCCAGCACCAGCATCTCGACCTTGGAGAGATCGATCGTCCCCTGGGAGATGTGGTCTAGAAGCCGCCCCGGGCAGGCGACGACGATCTCGACCCCTTCCTTCAGGCGCTTGATCTGCGGGTTTATGTTGACGCCGCCGTAGATGGTCATGCTCCTTAGACGGGTGAGCTTTCCCATGGCGTTGAGCGCTTCGTTGATCTGCTCGGCAAGTTCCCTGGTGGGGGCGACAACCAACGCGCGCACGCGGCCCCGTTCGCCCTGTATGAGGCGGTGCAGCATCGGCAGGCCGAAGGCCGCCGTCTTTCCGGTTCCCGTCTGGGCGAGCCCCATGACGTCCTGCCCGTCCATTACCGGGGGGATCGCCTGCAGCTGGATGGGGGTCGGGGTGACATACCCGAGGGCCTCCACGCCGGCCTGAATCTGGGGGTGCAAATTGAACTCTTTGAAATCCACTGTTACTCCTGTATGTTTGATTTTTTCCCACAAAAAACCCCAGAAGCCTGGCAAGGCCCATGGGGTCCGTTGACTGATTACGGCCTACACTATACCACAAATCAGGGAAAAGGTGGCGGAATATTATTGCCAGCCCGGTTCACGGTACGGCTGCCTGCCGCCCGGGCGGGAAAATAAGGACGAAATATGAAAAAAACGGCGCTCGGAACCCTTTTCTTCAGGATGACGTAGCGTATTTGTCGGGGCTATGCTAAAAAAGGGAAACGATTGAACGCTAAAGGACGCAGGGGCTCTCTCGCGGCAAGCCTGGTCGCCGCGCGGGCGGCGCTGCCGGTCGCAAAGCGGGCCGGCAATCTTCGGCCCGGAAAAGCGTCAGCGCAATCGGTGGGACTTGCCATGAAGATCATGATCAAATACAAGCTCTTCCTCGCCATGCTGGCCGCCACGGGCGCCGTGGTCATCTGCATGTTTCTCATCATGCAGTGGAGCATCGGGCGCGGCTTTCTTACCTACGTCAACACCATGGAGAAGGAGCGTTTCGAGAGACTCGCCGAGGTGCTGGAACAGTCCTACACAGCCCGGGGTGGCTGGGAGTACCTGCGCGATAATCCCTCCGACTGGTACAGGATAGTGGCTACGGTCCTTCCCCGGGATGCCGGCGAGCCGGAACACCCCGAACGACATGAGTTCCGGTTCGCGCACAGAGCGCTGGACCGGCGGGAGCCCGTTTTTTTCAGCATGACCAGCCATACTCCACACCTTCCCCACCGCTTCGAGATGCGCGTGCTCCTCCTAGACGCCGGCCGCAAGCGGCTGGCCGGACCGCCGGGAGAGGCGGGTCAGGTCGACTACAAGAGCATCGTCAGCGGCAAAAAGGTGGTAGGCTACTTGGGCCTGCTCCCCAGGCAGCGCCTGACCGACACCCACCAGCTCGTCTTCCTGCAGCAGCAAAAACTCGCCATGGCAATGGTTGCCGGGGTCATGCTGCTGGTCTCGGCCGCCCTTTCCCTGCCGCTTGCCAACCGCCTGGTGCAGCCGATCAGACGGCTTGCCGCGTCCATGCATCGCCTTGCCTCGGGCAACTTCGATACCCGGGTGGCCGTCGGACCCGAGGACGAACTGGGGCAGCTCTCCCGCGACTTCAATACCCTCGCACTCTCCTTGGAGAAGAACGAGCAGGCGCGCCGCCAGTGGGTGGCGGACATTTCGCACGAGTTGCGCACCCCGCTCTCCATCCTGCGCGGGGAAATCGAGGCGATCCAGGACGGCGTCCGGGAGACGGGCCCCGACTCGATGCGCTCCCTGCACGCCGAGGTGATACGACTAAGCCGCCTGGTGGACGACCTGTACCAGCTCTCGCTCTTCGACATCGGGGCGCTCAGCTACCGAAAGACCGATCTCGACCTGCGCGAGCTTTTGGCTGACGCGGTGGCCTCCTTCCGAGCGGAATTCGACCAGAAGGGGATCGCGCTCCGGGCCGAGTTTGCGCCGGAGGGGAACTACGCCATCTTCGCCGACCCCGGGCGTCTGCACCAGCTTTTTGACAACCTGCTGGATAACGCGCTCAAATACACCGATCCCGGCGGGGAGCTCTCGGTCCGGCTGGGGTCCCGGGGCAACAGCGCCCGGGTGGAGTTGGCGGACAGTGCACCGGGGGTGGCCCCCGAGGAACTCGACCGGCTGTTCGACCGCCTCTACCGGGTCGAGAGTTCGCGCAACCGTGCCTTGGGCGGCGCGGGGCTTGGCCTTGCCATCTGCAAGAATATCGTCGAGGCCCACGAGGGGAGCATCCGTGCCCTCCACTCGCCCAAGGGCGGGGTCTTGATCAGCATAGAACTGCCGCTAACAGGGAGTGGGACATGAACCAGACCATACTGATTGTCGAGGATGAGGAAAAGCTTGCTGCCCTTTTGGGCGACTACCTGAGGCAGGCGGGGTTCGATTCCGTCCTGGTCGCGGACGGCATGGCGGTGCTCCCCATGGTGAGGGAGCGCCTCCCCGACCTGATCCTGCTCGACCTGATGCTGCCGGGGCGTGACGGGCTCGACATCTGCAAAGAGATCCGTACCTTCTCCGAGGTGCCGATCATCATAATCACCGCACGGGTAGAGGAGATCGACCGGCTGCTCGGGCTTGAGCTTGGTGCCGACGACTACATCTGCAAACCGTTCAGCCCGCGCGAGGTGGTGGCACGGGTGAAGACCGTGCTGCGTCGCTCGGGAGATCACCAGGCGCTCCCCAGCGGCGAGCTCACCCTCGACCCGGAAAAGTTCCGGGCCGTTTTGCGCGGGCAGGAATTGGAACTCACTGCGGTCGAATTCAAGCTGCTGCACTTTCTCTTCCAAAACCCCGGGCGCATCTACTCTCGCTCGCAGCTCATGGACCGGATCTACACGGACCAGCGCATCGTGAGTGACCGGACCATCGACAGCCACATCAAGAAGCTGCGCAAGAAGATCTCCGCCGCTGCACCCGACCAGGAGCTGATCCACTCCATTTACGGCGTCGGCTACAAGTACGAGACCCCCTAGCAGAAGAGCCAGGCACCCGGATTGCTCCTCCTTGCTCCATTCCAGCCGGCAAGGAGCAGCCCCGGGAGTTAAATTCGCCGGCTGCAATGCCGCTTCTGCAAGGCTCAAACGTCAGATAAAAAAGCCGGGACTGCAGCTGACTCGTCAGTGCCGCGGCCCCGGCTTTTTCTGTTACGCGAAATGCTGCCCCTACAATAGCTGCACCTCGCTGACCCGCACGATGAGCAGGGCCTGGCGGAAACCGGCCGTCAGCTCCTCTCGGTAGCTGCGCCACCAGTCGCGATCGAGCTCCTGGGTCATCACCTCGTAGATCACGATGTCGTCATGGACCGTGGTGTCCCGGGTCTCCTTCCAGAGTCCCCGGGCCGGCGAGCGCATGTAGGTGGTGATGCCGCCGAAGCGCTCCGACAGGTCGTCGCGCACCCGCAGGAACTCATCCTGCCCAAACGGCTTGCCATCGTTATCGTAAAGCGGCAACAGAATCTGGATCAGGTACATGGCAACAAGAGCTCCCGCCGGGCTACTCAGGTCTCGCGCACATCCAGGATCTCGCGCACGTGGGATTTCATCACATCGACCAGGCGATCCTTGGCAACCCCCTGAACCTTGAAGGTGTTCGCCCAGCTCCCTTCGGCGGAACCCCGGACCTCGCTGAAGCCAAGCCCGACGATATCGCCACCCGCGGCGTAGATCGCGCTGGTGATCTCGGCCAGGGTCCCCTTGGCGCCAGAGGTGGCAACGGTGATGCGCACGCCCGGACGGCGCCCCCCCAGAAGCTCCAGGAGGGTCTTGAACAGGTCGCTCTCCGAGATGATCCCGACCAGGTCCGTACCCCGCAGCACCGGCAGGCCGCCGATGCGGCCGTCGGCCATGACGCGCGCGGCCTCCTCCAGCGGGGTATCTTCGCTGACAGTTATGACTTCCCGGGTCATCATCTTCTCGACGGTTAGCTTGGCGAGTAGTTCGTGGATCTCCCAGATCGCCAGCGAGGTCGCCGGTGACGGGGAGGCCAGCAGCAGGTCACGGTCGGAAACGATGCCGACCAGATGCCCCTGGTCGTCGAGCACGGGGAGCCGGCGGATCTTTTTCTCACTCATCAGGCGCAGCGCGTCTGTCACAGACACTTCAGGTGTGATGGTTATGGGGTTCAAAGTCATTCTGTCTCGGACAAGCATTGTAACCTCCTTGGTTAGCCTGGATTTTTACTGGTTCCGGCAACGCTGCCGTCTCCATTTCATATCAGTTAAAAAAAGTCGCGAGATACATACCGGCAACAGTATCAGTGACGCCATTTGTTTGTCGATACTTTTGATATCTTTCATAGTATAGCAGGTCCGATAAAAGTAACCAGCCAGAACAAAGGCGTGCAGCGTAAACGGGAGATCATGATCTGTTTAAGATTAATGGATTTCACTCACACGTGGTTTCGCAGCGCAAGTTCGGACGGATGCGGCGAGAGGTAGAGCTGCCCGCGCAGGTAGGGATCGTTGAACTTGAGGCAGTAATGCTTCAGCATGGTGAGCGGGACGGCCTGCGGCACCCGGCAGTCGTGAAACTGCCGGATCAGTTCCAGCAGTTCCTCCTTTTCGTCGTGGCTCAACCCCGCCTTGAAATACCCCATGATGTGCATCAGCACGTTGGTGTGCTTATTGACCGTGGCGCAAAGCGACATGGCCATCATCAGCAACTCCTCGTAACGCTGGAACAGCTCCGCCTTTTTCAGGTTTTTGCCGTTGCCCACCAGTGCGCCGAGTTCACGGTAGAGGGCCGGGCTGTGCGCCATGACCAGCAGCTTGTGCGCGGCGTGGAATTCCACCAGGCCGCCCAGGTCCGACTCACCTCGCAGAAACGCCCGCCAGCGGGCATAGGTGAAGACCCGCTCGATAAAGTTCTCCCGATGCCTGGGGTCGGCAAGCCTCCCCTCCTCCTCGACCGGCAGAAAGGGAAACTGGCGCACCACCTCGGCTGCGAAGAGCCCCCGGCCGTTTAGGGTCGACTTACCGTCGTGGTAGACCTTCACCCGGTGCAGTCCGGAACTGGGCGAGTTCTTCTTGAAGATGAAGCCGCTGATGCTCTGGTCGTGCAGCGCCGCCACCCGCTCACGGCAAAAGGCCTGCATCTGTTCGGTCAGATCGCTACGGCTGTCGTGGGTCACCAGCCGCGGCTGGGCCGGGTTCCCCTCCAGGCGCATCGCCTCGCGCGGGATCGGCATGCCGCTGCCGACCTCGGGGCATACCGGTATCAAGTGGAAAAACTTGCCGAGCGTATCGGTTATATAATGGTCCTGGCGATGGCCGCCGTCGTATCGGACCTGCTCACCCGCCAGGCAAGCGCTGATGCCGAGCGCAATCGGGTCATTCATGGTGCCTGCTCCCGTGCGTATCCCATTAATCTGCCACCCTCACAGCCCCCATTATGACAGATTTCCGGCTGAGGCAAACGGATAAAGGAGAGATGGGGCTCTCCCGGCCCTTTGGGCCCGCGCCCCCGCTACGCCTTGTGCGCCCCGGGGGCCGTTTTACCGGACCACGCTGAAATAGCGCCCCTCGGGATGGTGAAAGACCAGCGCCGAGACGCTCGCCTCGGGGTCCATCATGAACCCCTCGGTGAGTTGCACCCCTATCTGGGAGGGGTCCAGCAGGGCGAAGAGCTTCTGCTGGTCCGAGAGTTCCGGGCAGGCCGGATAGCCGAAGGAGACCCGCACCCCCTGGTAATCCCCCCTGAGGATCCCCTCCATGGTGAGCGAGGGGGGGGCCACGATCCCCCAGGCGTCGCGGATGCGCTGGTGCAGGAATTCCGCGGTCGCCTCGGCCAGCTCGAGCGCCAGGGCCTGCAGCAGATGGCACTCCAGGTACTCCCCGGCCTGCTTCAGGCGCTCGGCCTCCTGCCGCACCCCGATACCGCAGGTGACCACCAAGAGGGCGACGCTGTCCCGGGAGCCCGGGCCCAGCGGCCGGGCGAAATCGGCGAGGCAGAGGCGCTCGCCCACTCCCTGGCGCGGGAAGGAAAAGCGCATGGTCTCCGAGCCCGTGCCTTGCGGGTCGAAAAGGATCAGGTCGTTCCCTTGGGCCGCCGCCGGGTAGAAGCGGTACAGGGCCTGGGGACGGATGGCGCCGCCGGACTCGATGCGCTCCAGCATCCGGTTCACCTGGGCGTGCAGCTTGACGGCCTTCTCGTCGCCCGCGGCGAGGAGCTTCTCGAGCACCCCCATGAGCCCCAGGTGCTTGCTGTAGAGCATCTGGCGGTTCAGGTAGGGCAGCACCCGGGATATCGGGATGTCCCTCAGGATGTGGGGCTCGAAGTCGGGCGGGGCAAGGATCGGCGCGGCCGGGTTCACCGCGGAGCGTAGCGTCGACTCGGGGGCCAGCGGCGCGGCGGCGCGGGGGGGGGCGCCCATGGCCGCGAGCGCCTGGCGCTGCGCGGTCTCCTCCAAAAGCCCCTCCCTGAGGGTGGGGTCCGCCAGCTGGTTCACCAGCTCCAGCCCGTTCATGGCGTCCTTGGCGTAAAGCACCGTGCCGCCGTATTCGCCGGCGATGCGGGTGTCGGCAAATTTCTTGGAGAGTGCCGCGCCTCCCACCAGAAGCGGCAGGCCAATCCCCGCGGCGCGGAGGTCGGCGGCGCTGACGGCCATCTGCTGGGCGCTCTTCACCAGGAGCCCTGAGAGGCCGATGAAGTCGGGCTTTTCGCGCCGGCAGGCCTCGATGAGCACCTCGGGCGGCACCTTGATGCCGAGGTTCACCACCTCGAAGCCGTTGTTGGAGAGGATGATCTCCACCAGGTTCTTGCCGATGTCGTGCACGTCCCCCTTGACCGTCGCCAAGAGCAGCTTCCCCTTGGAGTGGCTCTCGCTTTTCTCCATGAAGGGTTGCAGGTGCGCCACGGCCGCCTTCATCGCCTCGGCGGACTGCAGCACCTCGGCCACGATCAGCTGGTTGTCGTTGAAGAGCCTCCCCACCTCCGCCATCCCCGCCATGAGCGCCCCATTGATGATGTCGAGCGGCCGGTCGCCCCGCCCGAGCGCCAAGTCCAGGTCTTCCGTGAGCCCCGCCTTGGCCCCTTCCACGATGTAGCGCGGCAGGCGCTCGTCCAGCGGCAGATCGGCCGCGGGGGTGTGCACGAAGGGGGGACGGTCGCGAAAGGCCGCGGCGAAGGCGGCCACCGGGTCCTCTCCGCGCCAGAAGATCAGGTCCTCGCACAGAGTGCGCTCCGCTTCCGGGATGCTCGCGTAGCGCTCCAGCTTCTCCGTGTTGACGATGGCGTAGGAAAGCCCCGCCTTCACGCAGTGGTACAGGAAGACCGCATTCAGCACCTCCCGGCCCGCAAGCGGCAGGCCAAAGGATACGTTGGAGATGCCGAGTATGGTGGCGCAGCGCGGGAAGGCCCCGGTGATCAGGCGCACCCCTTCGATGGTCTGCTGGGCCGAGCCTAGGTAGTTCAGGTCGCCGCTTCCCACCGGAAAGACCAGCGGGTCGAAGACGATGTCCTCCGGGCGCACCCCATACTTGCCGGTCAAAAGCCCGAAGGAGCGCCGGGCGACCGCGAGTTTTCTGGCCGCGCTGAGCGCCATGCCGTGCTGCGGGTCGTCGTCGATGCAGCCGACCACCACGGCGCCGCCAAAGCGCTTTAACAGCTCGGTCACCTGTTCGAAGCGCCCCTCGCCGTCTTCCAGGTTAATCGAGTTCAGGAGGCACTTCCCCTGCAGCCTCCTCAGGGCGAGTTCCATGACCGCCGCGTCGGTCGAGTCGATCATGATCGGGGCCTTGACCTTGTTGGGGAGGAAGTCGAGGATGCGCTCCATGTCTTGCGCCTCGTCGCGGTCCGGGTTGGCGACGCAGACGTCAATCACTTGTGCCCCCCCCTTCACCTGGGAGCGCGCGATCTCGCTACCCTCCTCGAAGCTCTCCGCGACGATCAGGTTCTTGAAGCGCCGCGAGCCGATCACGTTGGTACGCTCGCCCACCAGCACCGGCCGGGTCTCGTCCTCGACGAAGAGCGGCTCGATCCCGGCCACCATGCGGCGCCGGGTGGAGGCAGGCACCCGCGGGGCCTTGCCTTTGACCATCTGGGCGATCGACGCGATGTGGGACGGCGTGGTACCGCAGCAGCCGCCCACCAGGTTGATCCAGCCGGCGTCCACGAAGCGGGCGAGCTTGCCGGCCAGGGAGGCCGGGGTCTCGGCGTAGTGGCCGTTTTCGTCCGGCAGCCCCGCGTTGGGGTAGACCGAGACCGCGCAGGTGGCCAGTGCTGCCAGCGAGCGGAGGTGGTCGGTCATGAACTCGGGGCCGGTGGCGCAGTTAAGGCCGATGCTGATGAGGCCCAGGTGGTCCTCCAGGTGCGCCACGCTCGCATAGAGCGCCTCCACCCCCTGCCCCGCCAGCATGCTCCCGGTAGGCTCGATGGTGCCGGATATCATGAGCGGCACGCGCCGGCCGCTCGTGGCGAAGGCGCGTGCGATCCCGTCCGCCGCGGCCTTCAGGTTCATCGTGTCCTGGGCGGTCTCCAAAAGGAGCAGGTCGGCCCCCCCCGCCAGGAGTCCGAGCGCCTGGCGCTGGAAGGCGTCGGAGAGCGCGGAGAAGGTGACCCCGCCGGTCACCGAGATGCTCTTGGTGGTGGGGCCCATGGAGCCGGCGACGAAGCGCGGGCGCTCCGGAGTCGCGCAGGCGTCGCAGGCCTTCCGGGCGATCAGGGCCGCGCAGCGGTTGATTTCGAAGGCCCGTTCCGCCAGGCCGTAGTCGGCAAGCACGATGCCCGTGGCGCCGAAGCTGTCCGTCTCGACAATGTCGGCCCCCGCCTCCAGGTAGCCCAGGTGGATCTCCTCGACGACATCGGGGCGGGTCAGCACCAGCATCTCGTTGCACCCCTCGAAGGCGGCCCCCCCGAAGTCCTCGGCCGTGAGGTCACGCTCCTGAAGCTGGGTCCCCATGGCGCCGTCGATGACGAGAATGCGCCGGTTCATCTCACCTAGTACAGACTGTGTCATGCGAGGTCTCCTTGGATTTTTATCGGCCGGATCGGTATCTAGCGCTCATACGGGTTCCCTCCCCGTTCCGCTTTCCCGAGCGCACCCTGAATTTTGCCACTTGGCGCGATAACTTCAATCTTTTTAGTAACTTTTATTTTTTTAACGATACTGGCGCAGGAGCGCTCCCGACTTCCGAAAGAGGCCCCCTTCCCCCGGGACTCTTTTTTTGCCCGCGCCGCGGCTGGCCTTTCCCGTATCATTGGATATAGTTAATGTCATCCAACACAATAAAACCCGCCGAGGTCAGCAATGCGAATCAGCAAGATACTCATCGTGGACGACTCGCCCATCTCCCGCAGGATGCTCAAGAGCAGCATCCCCAAGGAGCCGGGGTATCAGTTCTTCGAGGCGGGAGACGGCCAGCAGGGGCTGGAGATGTTCAAGGAGGTGAGGCCGGAGGTGACCTTCATGGACCTCACCATGCCGGTCATGGACGGCATCACCTCGGTCCAGGAGATCATTAAGTTCGACATTTCGGCCAGCATCGTGGTCTTGACCGCCGACATTCAGGCCCGGATGATCATGAACGCTTTCCAGGCCGGTGCCTTCCTGGTGCTGAAGAAGCCGCCCACCAAGAAAAGCATCCAGGAGGCCCTGAACAAGGATGAAGAGAGGGAGCCATAGATGGAAAGCGAGCTGCAACCACTCGGCGCCGAGGAGAAGGACATCCTCCAGGAAATCATGAACATTGCTTTCGGCAACGCCGCGGCGGAGCTGGGAGAGTTTATCAATATCTTCGTGGTCCTGAGCGTCCCCTACATACGCGTGATGCAGGCCAGGGAACTGCCGGAATATATTCAAAGCGAGGTGGACGGCTGCGAGAGCATCAGCATCGTGGAACAGAATTTCTGGGGGGAGTTCAGGGGAAACGCCCTCTTGGTGTTTCAGTCGGGAGCGGGGAAGGAGCTCGCCTTCATGCTCAACGGCGACGAAGGGATCTTCGAGCCGGGCGTCACCGACCGGTTCGAGTCGGAGATCCTCATGGAGGTGGGAAACATCCTGATCGGCGCCTGCGTCGGCAAGCTGGCCGAACTGCTCGGGGACGTGATCCAGTATTCGCCCCCCCGGGTGCTGGTCGAGAACAAACCCAACGACGCCCTGCACCAGAACCTCTACGACCCGGGATGCTCGGCGATCATCCTCAAGACGATGTTCCGCTTCAACGACAAGGACATCGTGGGGTTCCTGTTTCTGGTCATGAGCCGAGAGTCGATCGGCTGGCTCAAGGGGTCCCTGGCTCTTTTCATGGCGCAATACGATGAATGAGCTCCAGCAGGTCTTTGACACCATCAACCTCGGCCTGGTGATCCTGGACCGGAAGTTGCGGGTCCGGCACTGGAACCCCTGGATGGCCCGCCGCAGCAAGATCACCCCGGAAGAGATCCTGGGGCACCCGATTTTCGATTTCTTCCCGACCCTGGAGGCACATCAGAGCTTTCGGAGGAACTGCAAGTCGGTGCTCGCCTTCGGGAACTACGGCTTCTTCTCCCAGAAGCTGCACCGCTACCTGTTCCCCTTCCCCCCGGCGAGCTCTTTCGAGGTGAAATTCGAACAGATGCAGCAAAGCTGCACCATGGGCCCGCTGCGCGACGCGAACCGCGCCATCACCGGGATCTTCCTCACCGTTGAGGACATGACCGAATACGCCGCCAACGAGCAGATGCTCATCGAGCTGAACTCCAGGGACGCCCTCACCGGTGTGTACAACCGCAGGTATCTGGAGACCCGCATCGAGGAGGAGTTCGGTAGGCACCGCAGGTACCGCAGAGAGCTCACCCTGGTGATGTTCGACATCGACTATTTCAAGGCGGTGAACGACAGCCACGGGCACCCCTGCGGCGACCTGATCCTGCAGTCGGTAGCCGGTGCCATCGCCGGCCGGATCAGGCTGAGCGACTGCCTGGTGCGCTACGGTGGCGAGGAGTTCCTCTGCATTCTGCCGGAGACCGACCTTGCCTGCGGAATGCTCCTGGCCGAGCGTTTCCGCCGCCAGGTCGAGGAGATGGAGCACGAGTACCGCGGGACCAAGGTCAAAATAACCATCAGCGTCGGGGTATCGGGGCTCAGGGACGACGACACCCTGGAGGAGTTCGTGGCCAGGGCGGACGAAGAGATGTACCGGGCCAAGAGAGGGGGCAGGAACCGGGTCTGCGGTCCGGATTACGAGCCGAGCAGGCCGTCGACCAGTTCCAGCACAGCCTCGTCCCGGTTCAGCGTGTAGACGTGCACTCCCGGCACGCCGGCCGCCAGGAGTTCCTGCGCCTGGCGCCGGGCAAAGGCCACTCCCAGCCGCTGCACCGCCGCCGCCCCGCCGCCGCGGTCGGCCTCTTCCAGCTCGGCCAGGTAGGCGGCAGGAAGGGTCGCACCGCACATGGAAACGATGCGCCGGATCACCTTGAGGCTCACCACGGGGATGATCCCCGGCAGAATCGGCTTGGTGACGCCGGCGGCGCGGGCCTTGGCGACGAAGTCGAAATAGTGGTTGTTGTCGAAGAAGAGCTGGGTGATCACGAAATCCCCCCCCCGATCCAGTTTCAGCTTGAGGTAGGCGAGATCCTCCTGCGGGCCGGGAGCCTCGGGGTGGGTCTCCGGATAGCCGGCGACCCCGATCCCCATGGCGGGATGGCTGTCCTTGATGAAGGCCGCCAGATCGGAGGCGTGCAGCAGGGTGCGGCAGGCGGAGAACTCGGAGGGGGCATCGCTTGGTTGGTCGCCCCTGAGTGCCAGGACATTGTAGACTTCCGCCCGGGCCAGGTCGTCGAGGAAGCGCTGCAGTTGGCCGCGGTAGGCCCCCACGCAGGTGAGATGCGCCATGGTCTCCAGTCCGTGCTCCTTCTTGAGCCGGGTGACGATCTCCAGGGTGTCCCCCTGGGTGCTGCCGCCTGCCCCGTAGGTCACCGAGGCGAAGAGCGGCTTCAGCTGCGACAACCTCCCCGCGGCCTTAAAAAAGGCGGGCCATTCGTTTTTATCCTTGGGGGGAAAGAACTCCAGGGAGATGAACTGCTCCCCTTCATTCATCTGGTCGACGATTCTCATGTATGCTCCGGGCCGGTTCCCATGCGATTCTCACGGGCTGATTTTATCAGGGTAGCTGCAGATTGCCATATTACCAGCGGAAAATAAAACGTTTTTCTGCTAACCGGCAATTTTCCGGCTAATCGTCAGCGTTCCGGGCCATCGGCAGCAAAGGGGTGCGGCGGAGGTATCCCACCCGCTTCCGCAAGTAATCCCCCGGTTTTTATCGGCGCCAGCCGGCCCAGACTTTAAGCGCCGGGAAGGGAAAGCGTCCAGCCACCGGGTCCCCCGCCGGAAAAACTCCGGACTGTCACCTCTTCCCTGCTAACCTGCGTAATAATCGTGGGAAAACCGGCTGCCGCTTAAAAATGCATTGCCGCCGGCTCCCTAAAAATGCTATAGATGATGGGTTCATTAACCACAGGAGGCAGCCCTGTGGTTTTTTCATTTTCAAAAATAGGGAGCAGGTGCCATGATCAGCGCATCCAACGTCACCCTTGCCTACGGCAAGCGGGTCCTTTTCAAGGACGTCAACATAAAATTCATACCGGGGAACTGCTACGGCCTGATCGGCGCCAACGGAGCGGGGAAATCAACCTTCCTGAAGATACTCTCCGGCGAGATCGAGGCAGACAAGGGTGAGATCACCGCCGGCAAGGGCAGGATCGCTGTCCTGAAGCAGGATCAGTTCGCCTACGACGAGGAGACGGTCTTCAACACGGTCATCATGGGGCACCAGAAGCTCTACAAGGTCATGTCCGAGCGGGAGGCGATCTACGCGAAGCCCGAGTTCTCCGAGGAGGACGGCATCCGTTCCGCGGAACTGGAGGCCGACTTCGCCGAGATGAACGGCTACGAGGTGGAGTCGGAGGCGGCGGTCCTGCTGAACGGGCTCGGCATCCCCGAGGAGATGCGCGGCAAGCAAATGAAGGAGCTGGAGGGTGGCGACAAGGTACGGGTGCTGCTGGCCCAGGCGCTCTTCGGCAACCCGGACGTGCTCCTTTTGGATGAGCCCACCAACCACCTCGACCTGCAGTCGATCTCCTGGCTGGAGGAATTCCTGTACCGCTTCCAGAACACGGTCGTGGTGGTATCCCATGACCGGCACTTCCTGAACCAGGTCTGCACCCACATAGCGGACATCGACTTCAGCCGCATCCAGGTTTACGTCGGCAACTACGACTTCTGGTACCAGGCGAGCCAGCTGCACCTGAAGCAGCGCCAGGACGACAACCGCAAGACGACCGACAAGGCGAACGACCTGAAGGAGTTCATCCAGCGCTTCAGCTCTAACGCCTCCAAGGCGAAGCAGGCGACCTCCCGCAAGAAGCTCCTGGAAAAGCTCACCATCGAGGACATGCCGATCTCCTCCAGGAAGTACCCCTACGTCGTCTTCAAGCCGGAGCGCGCCTGCGGCGACATCATCCTGGAGGTGAAGGGACTCTCCAAGTCGATCGACGGGGTCCAGATCTTCAAGGATTTCGACCTCATGGTCCGCAAGGGGGACAAGATCGCCTTCGTGGGGAGCAACACCCTGGCGAAGACCACCCTGTTCCAGATCCTGGAAGGGGAGCTGGAGCCGGACGAGGGGACTTTCCGCTGGGGCCTCACCATCACCCATGCCTATTTCCCCAAGGAAAACAGCGACTACTTCAAGAGCGACCTGAGCCTCATCGAGTGGCTGGGGCAGTACTCGCCTCCGGCCGAAGGTGAGAGTTTCGCCCGTGGCTTTCTGGGGCGCATGCTCTTCTCCGGCGAGGAGGCGACCAAGAAGACCAGCGTCCTTTCCGGCGGCGAGCGGGTGCGCTGCATGCTCTCCAAGGTCATGCTGGCGGCGGCCAACGTGCTGATACTGGACGAGCCGACCAACCACCTCGATCTGGAGTCGATCACGGCACTGAACAACGGGCTGATCTCCTACAGCGAGGTGATCCTCTTCGCCTCCCACGACCACGAGTTCGTCTCCACAGTGGCGAACCGGATCATCGAGATCACCCCGACCGGGTTCATCGACCGCATGATGAGCTTCGACGACTACCTCGAGGACGCCGAGGTGACGGCGACCCGCGAGAGGCTCTGCAACGGGCACGCGGAACTGAGCCTGTAAGCTCCTGGCTTGGCGTGCTGGGCGCGCCGGCAATCCAAAGGGGAACTTCCACAGGGGAGTCCCCCTTTTTTTGTATTAAAAACGCTCCAGCGCCAGGCGCGCGGCGTGGTAGCCGCACATGCCGTGCACACCGCCGCCGGGAGGGGTGGACGAGGAACAGAGAAAGATCCGGTCGTCCGAGGTGGCATAGGGGTGCGGCCCAGCGACCGGGCGCATGATTATCTGGCGCAGGTCCTGAACCCCGCCGTTGATGTCCCCCCCCACCAGGTTCTCGTTGTACCCCTCCAGCGCGGCTGTGTCCCGCACCTTTCGGGCCAGGATCAGGTCCCGGAAGCCGGGTGCGAAGCGCTCCATCTGCCGCTCTATCGCCTGCGTCATGTCGAGACGGGAGCCGTTCGGGACGTGGCAGTAGGCCCATCCGGTATGTCTGCCTTGCGGAGCCCTGGAAGGGTCGAAAAGACTTTGCTGCGCGACCAGTACGAAGGGGCGCTCCGGATGCCCTCCCCGCCAGACCTCGCGTTCCGCGGCTGCGATCTCGGCCAGGGTGCCGCCTAGGTGAACCGTGGCGGCGCGCCGGCACTCCTGTGCGCGCCAGGGGATGGGACCCGCCAGCGCCCAGTCCAGCTTGAAAACGCCCGGGCCGTAGCGGTAGCGCTCCAGGCGCTGCCGGTAACCGGCCTCGAAGCGATGGCCTGCCAGGCGCAGGGCCTGGCGCGGTGTCTGGTTCAGGAAGATCAGGGATTCCCGGGAAAACTCGTCGACGGAAGCGACGCGGCTCGCGGTGCGGACGACCCCCCCCAGGGATTGCAGGTAGCCGGCGAGGGCCTCGGCGATGCGGCTGGCCCCCCCCCGGGGGAAGGGCCAGCCGTTCAGATGGCCCAAAAGCCCCAGGATCAGCCCGAAGGCGGCGGAGCCCGGCTGGTCCAGGGGGAGAAAGGAGTGGGCCGAGAGGCCGGCAAAGAGGGCGCTGGCACGCTCGCCCCGGAATACCCCCCGGGCGAGCCCCTGCGCGGACCTGAGCGCATATACGCCAAAGCGCACCAGGAGGACGGGGTGCAGGGGAAAATGGAGGGGGGCGAGCAGATCGGCCGCGAGCGCCTGCCAATTTTCGGTGAGGGGAGCCAGCAACCGGTGATAGGGGATCCGGTCCGCAGGGTCGAGGGTGGCCAGGGTCCGGCATAGATCCTTTTCCAGGAGGACCGCGGAGCCGTCGTCCAGGGGGTGCGCCAGCGCCGCCTGCGGGTAAATCCATTGCAGGCCGTACCGGTCCAGCGGGAGTCGGCTGAAAAACGGGGAGGCTATGCAGAGCGGGTGTATGGCAGAACAGACATCGTGCCGGTAGCCCGGCAAGGTCAACTCGAGGGTACGCATGCCGCCCCCCACGGTTGCGGCGGCCTCCAGGACGGAGACCCGGCAACCGGCGCGCGCCATCTCGATGGCAGCGGCGAGCCCGTTGGGTCCCGCACCGACCACGATCACCTCGGTTTCGGCCGCCATCTTGGACATAGTTGAGGAGTTATCCATTTCGGATTCCCTGGGAGGCGCCACAGCGGAGGAGACCCAATAGCAACCAGCGGGGCTAGTCCCTCAACCCGGCCCTCCCAAAGGGCGATGGAGAGTTTGATCAGGATTGGAAAAGGTTGCGGGAGAAGCTGCGCTCAGTCATTCTTACCTCCAGTATATCAGGGTAGCAGTCGATATACTTTGTGAAGCCAATCCAGCAAATCGAAACAGGGCTCACGCATGGGTACATCCATGCTCATGTGCCCTTACTTCACCAGCAGAAAGTTCCTGACGCCGGTAAAGACGATCTGGGCGGCCAAGGCCGCTACGAAGAGACCGGTCAGCTTGCTCAGGATGGTGATCCCCTTCTTGCCGACCACGTGTTCAATGGAGGAGGCGCAGACCAGGAGCACGCCGACGCTAAGTACCGCGGCCGCCAGGGCCGCGCAGCCGACGAAGATCTGCCAGCTCTGCTGGATCTCCGCACCCATGACCAGGAGCGCCCCGGTGGTACCCGGTCCGACGGTGATCGGAATGGCGAGAGGCACCACCGAGATGGCGCCGCGTTTTTCGCTGGGCGGAAGGCTGTCGTCGCCATGCACCATATGCACCGCGGAAAGAAAGAGCAGGCTTCCCGCCCCGATCCTGAATGAGTCGAGGGTGATGCCGAACAGCGAGAAGAGCGTGTTTCCGAAGGAATAAAGAATGAAGCAGGTCGCCAGCACCGCAAGGGTTACCCTGACGGCGACGGCCCGCCGCTGGGAGGCTGAATGCTCCGGAGTCATGGCGAGGAAGGTCGAAAGGACAAAAAAAGGGGTCAGCAGGAAAAAGAATCTGACCATGACAGTGAAGAAAAAATTCCAGTATATTTCCATCGTGAAGCGGTCTCTCCTTTGTTATGTCAAAAACAAAAGCTTTCACCAGAGAGGAGCACGGAAGATCACAGAGGAAAACCAAACCGGTCTGAAATAACCATTCTTGCCGACAGTGCAGCAACCGGGCGCATATCCGAAAAACAGTCAGTCAGCCTTCAGCCTCTCCTCTGTGTACCCCTGTGACGCTCTGTGGTGAAAGCCTGGAGCTTCTTACGTGCTAAAGTCCTAAACCACCTTCAGCACGATCTTGCCGAAATGCTTGTCCGACTCCATCATGCCGTGGGCCTCGGCCACCTTTTCAATCGGGAACACCTTCTCGATGATCGGCACGATGCTGCGGTCCGCGAATTTCGGGATGGCGCGCCGCACGAACTCGGCGACGATCTCCCCTTTCTCCGGCACGGGACGGGAACGGAGCACGCTCCCGATGATCTGCTGCCGCTTCACCATCATGAGCGCCAGGTTCAGCTCCGCCTTGATCCCGGAGATGACGCCGATGATGACGAGGCGCCCCTTGTAGCCGAGCGAGTTCATGTTGGGGGCGAGGTACTTGGCGCCCACATGGTCGAGGATGACGTCAACACCCTTCTTGGCGGTGAACTCCTTGATGGCCTCGGTGAAGTCCGGAGTCTCCCGGAAGTTGATGACCAGGTCGGCACCCAGTTCCTTTACCCGCTCCATCTTCTCGGGGGACGCGGTCACGATCAGCTTGGATTCGGGGGCGAGCGCCCTGCAGAGCTGGATGGCTGCCGTGTTCACGCCGCCGCCGCCGCCGTGCAAAAGGGCGGTCTCGCCGTCCTTAAGGCCGCCTATCATGAAGACGTTGAGGAACGCGGTGATGTAGGACTCGCAGACGCAGGCCGCCTCCTCGAAGCTCATCGACTCGGGGATACGCATCAGGTGGCTCGCGTAAGCCACGGCGAACTCAGCGTACCCTCCGCCGCCTACCAGCGACATGACCCGGTCCCCGACCCGCCACCCGGTGACGCCGGCGCCCAGTTCCTCGACCGTTCCCGCCACTTCCAGCCCGAGGATCTCGGAATCCCCCGGAGGCGGGGGATACTTCCCTTCCCGCTGTACCAGGTCGGGGCGGTTGATGGAGGTGGCATGCACCCGCACCAGCACCTCGTTTTCCTTAGGCGCGGGCCTTTGCGCCTCCCCGAACCTAAGCACTTCCAGACCGCCGAACCCTTCCATCAGCACAGCCTTCATAGTTTCCGCCTCCTTGGTCGATGATTTAAAAAAGTAATCCATAATCCGCGCACACTATCGCAAAAATCAGCGGCACTGATCAATGGAATTCTGTGAACAGCACGGGTTTTAGCGGAATTTAATCGCGGTCCCCTTCGCCCTCATCTCGCTGGTGGGAAAAAGCACGTAGGTTTCCAGCTCTGCCTTGATCTCAGGGAAGATCACCGCGTCCGCCCCCATCTTGGCGGCCTGCTCGCGCAGCGCCTGGTAGCCCCATTTGTAATCCGCCTGGGTGAGGTCCTCGGGGGAACCGTAGCGCTCGCGCTGCACCTCGATGACCCCCATCTTCTGGTAGGGGCGCAGCAGTTCATCCTGCGCCAGGATGGGGGGCAATTCTGCGGCGCGCTGCCCCGTCGTCGCGCAACCTGCGCTTGCCACCACGGTGCCAAGCAGCGCCAGCTGCAAAGCTGCCTGTTTCAATCTGTCAAAGCTGTGGGTCATGATCTCTCTCCGTATGGCTAAAGGCCCGTGCGCCCTCGATTCCGGTAACAGTTTAACTGTCATTTTCCCACTTTACAACACTCTTTTACCCGTGATAGTATTTCCCGTTTCCATCTCAAAATTGATCGAAAGGAAGTTCTCATGTCAGGCCACAATAAATGGAGCACCATCAAGCATAAAAAAGGCGCCGCGGATGCCAAACGGGGCAAGGTATTCACCAAGATCATCAAGGAAATCACGGTTGCCGCGAAGCTCGGCGGTGGGGACCCGGACGGTAACCCGCGCCTGAGGACTGCTATAGATAAGGCCAAGGGCGAGAACATGCCCAAGGACAACGTGGAGCGTGCCATCAAGAAGGGGGTCGGCGGCCTGGAAGGGACCACCTTCGAGGAGACCACCTACGAGGGGTACGGCCCCGGCGGCACCGCGGTGCTGGTCGAGGTGATGACCGATAACCGCAACCGTACCGTCTCGGACGTGCGGAGCATATTCACCAAGTGCAACGGCAACATGGGCGAGTCCGGCTGCGTCTCCTGGCTCTTCGACAAGAAGGGGCTCCTGGTGTACCCGAAGTCGACCGACTTCGACAAGCTGTTCGAGGCCGCCATCGAAGCGGGTGCCGACGACGTCACCGACGAGGAGGAACAGTACGAGGTGCTGACCGACCCCGCCGCCTTTCACGAGGTGAAGACCGCGCTCGAGAAGGCAGGGTTCAAGCCGGAATCGGCCGAGATCACCATGATCCCCCAGACCATGGTGAAGCTCGAAGGGAAAAATGCGGAAAACATGCTGAAGCTCATGGACCGCATGGAAGATAACGACGACGTCCAGAACGTGTATGCGAACTTCGACATCTCTGAGGAGGAGATGGAGAAGATGATGTAGCCAAGGGATGGCTGGCCGAAAGCAGCGAGGCGCGGCAGAGCGGGAAGGTACCTCTTACACCTCCTGCCCTGCCGCGTTTTTTTTGTGGATTTGATTCCAACAGGGGGATCGCATGATAATTCTGGGTATCGATCCCGGCTCACGCATCACCGGCTACGGCCTCATCTTGAAAGAGGGGAACCGCCTGGTCCATATCGACAACGGCGCCATCTTCACCCAGAGCGCCCAGGACTTTCCGCAGCGGCTGCAGCAGATCTTCGCCGGGCTCTCTGCCATCATCGAGCAGTACCGCCCCGAAGCGGTGGCGGTGGAAAACGTCTTTCTGGCCAAGAACGCCCAGAGTGCGCTGAAACTGGGGCAGGCGCGCGGCGCCGCCATCGTGGCGGCGGTTTGCGTCGGGCTTTCCGTCTTCGAGTACACGGCGCTCCAGGTGAAGCAGGCGGTGGTTGGCTCCGGCCGCGCCGAGAAGCAGCAGGTGCAGCACATGATCAAGGTGCTCCTGAACCTGCCGGAGGTGGCGCAGGAGGATGCCTCCGACGCCCTCGCCGTCGCGGTCTGCCACGCCCACTCCGCCGGGATGAACCGCATACTCAAGATGACAAGGGAAGGATCCACATGATCGCACTTTTGACCGGAAAGATCGCGCACAAGGCGCCGGACTACATAATCCTCGACGTGAACGGCGTCGGCTACCGGGTGCAGATTCCCTTCTCCACCTACTACGCCCTTCCCGCCGAGGGGAGCGCCGTCTCGCTGCAGATCCACACCTCCGTGAAGGAGGACGCCATCAACCTGTACGGCTTTCGCACCCAGCAGGAAAAGGAGCTGTTCCAGCTGCTGATCGGCGTCTCCGGCGTCGGCCCGAAGCTTGCCAACGGCATCCTCTCCAACTCCGAGCCGGGCGAACTGGCGGATTCCCTGCTGCGCGGCGACCTGGCCCGCCTCTCGGCCCTCCCGGGGATCGGGAAGAAGACCGCCGAGCGGCTGGTCCTGGAACTGAAGGAAAAGGTGAAGAAACTGGGACTCGCCCAGCCTTCCAGCCAGGAGTCAGCACCGGCTGTGGTCAAGCAGGAGATCCGCGAGGACGTCCTCTCCGCCTTGATCAACCTGGGGTACAAGGAAGCTGTGGTGCAGAAGGCGCTGGGGGAGGTGCACATCACCGAGGAGGCCACGGTGGAATCGATACTCAAGCAGGCTCTCAAGGTGCTGATGAGGTGACCGGCATGCCTAACGTAGGAGCGTCATCCAGAACACGAGATTCACGGCAGGAGATTCGCGGCAGGAATGCCGCTCCTACCAGAACAGCTTCCCCCGTTGCGGCCGTCCCCCGGCGCGCCGCTTGACCTTTGGCGCCATTTGTTATAACTTGACCCATCCGCATCAAAGGCGCGCGCCGCTTAACGGAGAGCCATGACTCGAACCATCGCCCCGGAAAAAACCGAAGACGACTACCTCGAAACGACGCTGCGCCCCCGCGCGCTCGACGACTACGTCGGGCAGGTGAAGGCGAAGGGAAACCTCGGGCTCTTCATCGACGCCGCCCGCGCCAGGGGGGAGGCGCTGGACCACGTGCTTTTGTACGGCCCGCCCGGCCTCGGCAAGACCACGCTGGCCAACATCATCGCCTGCGAGATGGGGGTGAGCATCAAGTCCACCTCGGGCCCGGTGATCGAGCGCCCCGGCGACCTGGCTGCGATCCTCACCAACCTCGAGGCGCACGACGTCCTCTTCATCGACGAGATCCACCGCCTCTCCCACGTGGTGGAGGAGATCCTCTACCCCGCGATGGAGGATTTCCAGCTCGACATCATCATCGGCCAGGGCCCCAGCGCACGTACCATAAAGCTCGACCTGCCGAAATTCACCCTGGTGGGTGCCACCACCCGCGCCGGACTGCTCTCCTCGCCGCTCAGGGACCGCTTCGGCGTCATCTCGCGCCTGGAATTCTATACCCACGAGGAGCTCGCCTTCATCGTCACCCGCTCCGCGCGCATCTTCAACATGGCGATCGACCCGGACGGCGCGCTGGAACTCGCCCGACGCAGCCGCGGCACGCCGCGGATCGCCAACCGTCTGTTGCGCCGGGTGCGCGATTTTGCCCAGGTGAGGGCCGCCGGGGTGATCACGCGCGAGGTGGCGGACCAGGCGCTGGAGCTTCTGGAGATTGACCAGATGGGGTTCGACACCATGGACCGGATGATACTTTTGACCATCATCGACAAGTTCGGGGGGGGACCGGTGGGGCTCGACACCATAGCCGCGGCGATCAGCGAGGAGAGCGACACCATCGAGGACGTCTACGAGCCATTCCTGATCCAGAACGGTTTCCTGAACCGCACGCCCAGGGGGCGCATCGCCACACCCGCGGCCTACCGCCACTTCGGCAGGATCGCGCCCGAGCCGCCCCAGGGAAGACTGTTTTAGTGGCGGACACCAGGCAGCTCATCTTCGACTTCCCCGTCATCCCACGCTTTAGTTTCGAAAACTTCGTGGTGTGCGGCGGCAACAAGACGGCCTACCAGTTCGCGCGCAAACTCGCGGCGGAAGACGGGGCCGAAAACCTGCTCTACATCTACGGGCCGGAAGGCTCCGGTAAGACCCACCTCCTGAGCGCCCTGGGAAGCAGCATCGGCGGCAGCTACCTCTCCTTCAAGAACGCCGAAGCGCTCTACCGGGGCGACTACCCGACCGAGGGTGCTTCCAGACTGAGCGAACGCTGCCAAGAGGCCAAGGCACTGGTCCTCGACGACCTGCACCTGCTCCCGGACAAGCAGGGGGTCAGGGTGGAACTCTGGGAGCTCTTCAACGCCTTCTACAGTTCGGGGAGAAAGATCGCCCTCGCCGGGCTGGTCCCGCCCAAGGAACTGCCGCACCTGGACGGGCACCTGACCAGCCGGCTTCTCTGGGGGCTGGTGGCGCGCCTGGACGTTTCCGACGACGATTCCCGACGCATGATCCTGAAAAAACTGGCCGAGGACCGCCAGATGCTGCTTCCCGACGAGGTCATCGACCAGATGCTCATCAGGGTCCGGCGCGACATCCCCTCGCTGGTCTACGCACTGGAGACCATCAACCGTTTCGCCATAGCAACCAAGAGAAAAGTCGGATTGAGACTGGCGAAGGAAAGCATAGATTCGATGGAAACCTGACATTTTGCTTTATCCCGCCTTTTTCATCTCCAGCTCTTCCCACCTGGCGTAGCTTGCTGCCAGCTCGGCCTCGAGGCGGCTGTAATCCGCCGAGACCCCCGCGATCCCTCCTGCGACCCCCGCGTAAGCAGCGGGATCCGCGAGCATGGCCTCGACACGGGCGAAGCGCTGCTCCAGCTCTGCGATCTCTTCCTCAAGCTTCTCCAGCTCGATGCGCTCGGCGTAGCTCAGCCCCTTCTTCGCCTTCTCGGGCCTGACGGCCTGCGCCTGAGCCTCGCGCCTCTCAACCCGCAGCGCGCCCTCCGCCACTCGGGCCTGCTCCTTGCGCTCCCGGTAGTTCGAGTAGTTCCCCTCGTGGAAGGTGACGGTCCCCTCCCCTTCGAAGGCGAGTACGCCGGTAGCGACCTTGTCGAGGAAGAACCGGTCGTGGGTCACCATCAGCACGCAGCCGGGAAAGGAGGCGAGCGAGGCGTCCAGAAGCTGCAGGGTCGGAATGTCCAGGTCGTTGGTCGGCTCGTCCAGGATCAGCAGGTTGGAGTCCTGCAGCATGAGCCTTGCCAGGATCAGGCGGCTCTTCTCGCCGCCGGAGAGGCTGCTGACCGGGCGCCTGCGGTCCTCGGGCGAGAAGAGGAACTCCTCCAGGTAGCCGATCTTGTGCCGCTTCTCGCCGTTCGCGCCGGCGACGTAGTCCCCTTCCCCGAAGAAATCGTACACGGTTTGCCCGGGATCGAGCACCTCACGTAGCTGGTCAAAGTAGGAGATCTTGGTCCTCTTGCCGACCACAACCCTTCCCGCGTCCGGCTCCTCCTCCCCCATGATCATCCGGATCAGCGTCGTCTTGCCGCAGCCGTTTGGTCCGATCACCCCGACCCGGTCCCCGCGCTTCATCCCGAAGGAGACCCCCTTCAAAAGCTGCCGGTCACCATATCCCTTGCATACCTCGGCAAGCTCCAGGATGGTGCCGCCGAACCCCTCCTCGGTGGAAAAGCCGATCTTCAGGTCCCTCCTGCCGGGGCCCGAGCAGTTTTCCTCCAGCTCGTAGAACCGGTCGATGCGCGCCTTCTGCTTGGTGGAGCGCGCCGGCGGACCGCGCCGCATCCAGGCGGTTTCGGTGCGCAGCAGGTTCAAAAGGCGCGAACGGGTGTTGGCCTCCCCCATGAGCCGCTCCTCGCGCTGCACCAGATAGAGCGAGTACCCCCCCTGGTAGGAGGTGATCGAGCCGCGCTCCAGCTCCAGCATCCTGGTGACCACCTCGTCGAGGAAGTAACGGTCATGGGTGATCAGCATCACGGCGCCAGAATAGCCCTTCAGATGCTCCTGCAGCCACTGGGTGGTGTCCGCGTCCAGGTGGTTGGTGGGCTCGTCGAGGAGCAGCAGTTCGGGAGCCCGCAGCAGGAGCCGCGCCAGGGCCACGCGCCTCTTGGTCCCGCCGGAGAGGGTACCGATTCTTTGGTGAGGGTCCGGCAGCTGGAGGTGGGTCATGATCTCCGAGACGCGGTGGTCCGTGTTCCAACCGCCGTGGTGCTCGATCCAGGCGGAGAGCTCACCCTGGCGCGCCAGCAGCCGTTCCAGGTCGGGGGGGTTGGCCGCCATCCGTTCGGACAGCTCGTGGAAGGCAGCGATGGCGCTCCTGATCGCCTGGAGTCCCCCTTCGATTTCGGCCGCGACGGAGGAGTCGTCGTCGAGGACCGGCTCCTGGCTCAGGTAACCGACCGAGGCTCCGCGCTTCATGGCGATGGAGCCGCCGTCGCTCTCCTCGGCACCGGCAAGAATGGTCAAAAGGGTCGATTTCCCCGCACCGTTGGCGCCTATCAGGCCGACCCGCTCAACCTCGTCGACGGCAAAGGTCACCTTGTCGAGGAGTTCCCTCGAACCGAAACTCTTGCAAAGACCGAATACGTCAACAACATTCATCAAAAGCTCCAAGGAGAATTAGACACGGCAGGCACGCTTGAGGTCTCTTTTGTGGCAAAAAAAGGTTCTTTTGTCTCTGCCTACCTGTTCTGTTTCAGAAAGTCACCCAGCCTGTTCAGGAGGGAACCGGGACGGTACTGTTTCGGTACGGCATAGCTGCCGCTGCTGTTCACCGGCACGCTCAGCTTACCAAGAGGCGTATCCAGGTCGAGGCTTGCCAGCAGGGCATACGGTACCTTGTCGGGGTCCAGCTTCTGCCTGAATATCTCCAGCAGATCGCCATAGGACACCCGGACCGGAATGCGCAGATCGGTCGCTGCTCCGGCAGGGAAGCTGACCTCCTCAGACCCACCTCCCTTTGCCAGCGGCAGCGTCATCACCTTCAGGTCGTAGCTGTAGCCGAGCAGTTTGACATCGTAGGGGTTGCGGTTTAGCACCGTCAGGTTCAGCTCCATCCCGGCGCCGGCGCCATCCAGGGCAACGACCCTGAGATCCCGCACCGTCACGACCGGTGTGCGCACGAACATGGAGCAGCCGGAGCAAAATACCGCCAGCAAAAGTGCCGACAGCAACGACAGGTAGACGACTTTTCTCATAAGAAACTCCCGACACAAAAAAACAGTGGGCGAACCCCGATCAGGGGACTCGCCCACTATAGCACAGCCGAACCTTAAATCCAAAAGGACTATCCGTTGCTGGCTGCCTCAAACAGGAGCCCCTGCTCATGGAAGCCCTTCTCCAGCTCGTGCAGGATTTCCGCCCTGAACCGCTTGCGGATGGCATCGTAGGCTGCCGCGGCAGGCCCGGCACCGCAGTAGTAGCGCTTGGCCCGGGCCAGGTTCCCCTTGGCCATGCAGAGCTTCTCCTTCAGCTCGCGCACCGCGGCATCGGCACACTTCTCGTCGTCCCTCATCTCGCAGGGGAGGTACCCGTGGCTCTTGGCCCGCTCCGGCATCAGCTGCCAGACTCCCAGGGCTCCCTTGGGCGAGACGGCCCGCGAGGAGAGCTTGTGCCCCCCCGTTTCCGCCAGAGCTATCTCAGCCAGGTCCAGGGGGGTGAAGGTGGTCCCCTTGGTCTTCTGAAAGCAAATATCGGCAAGCCACTGGGCCCGTTGCGGCGTGGTCCTGCGCGCAAAGGTGGCGTAGATGGCCGGGATCAGCTTCCTGCGCCCCTCCAAGACGGCATCCTTGGGCGCTTCCAGCTGCGCCACCGGCTGCTGCACCGGTTTTTTCCCGTCGGACTTCTCGTCCAGTTCCGCTCCGGGCAGCAGGTCCCGATCCCAGGGTGAGGCACCGGGTTGCACCGGAGCCTGCGCCTGCTGCAGGTGAGCCTGGTCGCACGAGGCGCTCAAGAAGAGCACCGCGACCAGTGATACAATGGTTTTTTTCATAGATACTTAGTAGAATGGCTTATGCCGGCTTTAGGCAGTAGATCCGTAAACGTCGGTGCAGCCCGCGCCAATCATCTCCTTTCATTAATTTTTTTTGGCCAGACGCCAACCTGAGGCTAAAGTGTAGCCAAACCCGACAACATTGCAAGCTTTAAATTAGTTTTGTGTAAGTTTTCCGGACAAAAAAGAGGCCTCTCCCCGGCCTCTTTCGATTAAACTTAAAATATCGACTGTTTACAGCTGCACCCCCATGAGGTCGGCAACCGTGTGGATGTCCTTGTCGCCCCTGCCGGAAAGGCAGACCACGATGCTCCGGTCGCGGGAAAGCATGGGAGCGAGCCGCATGGCATGGGCCACCGCGTGGGCCGATTCGAGGGCGGGAATGATCCCCTCCTCGCGGGTGAGTACCTGGAACGCGGCCAAGGCCTCGTCGTCGGTCACCGAAACGTAGCTGGCACGCCCGCTCTCCTTGAGATAGGCGTGCTCGGGACCGACTCCGGGGTAGTCGAGGCCGGCCGATATGGAGTGGGCGTGCGCAATCTGGCCGAAGCCGTCCTGCAGCAGGTAGGTCTTGTTGCCGTGCAGAACGCCGACGCTTCCCGCGCAAAGCGGTGCCGCGTGCCGGCCGGAATCGATGCCGTACCCCGCGGCCTCGACGCCGATCATCTGCACCGAGCTGTCCGCCATGAAGGCGTGGAAGAGGCCGATGGCGTTACTTCCCCCGCCGACCGCGGCGACCAGATAGTCGGGGAGCCTCCCCTCGGCCGCCAGGTGCTGCTCGCGCGCCTCGTCGCCGATGATGGCCTGGAAGTCGCGCACCATGACCGGGTAGGGGTGCGGCCCGGCGACGGTGCCTATGATGTAGAAGGTATCCGCCACGTAGCTCACCCACTGGCGCATTGCCTCGTTCATGGCGTCCTTGAGCGTTGCGGTCCCGGAGTTGACCGGCGTGACCGTGGCACCCAGGAGCTTCATCCGGAAGACGTTCAGCGACTGGCGCCGGATGTCCTCCTCGCCCATGAAGACCTCGCACTGCATGCCGAAGAGCGCGGCGACCGTCGCCGTCGCGACCCCGTGCTGCCCCGCGCCAGTCTCGGCGATGACTCGTTTTTTGCCCATCCGCTTGGCGAGCAGCCCCTGGCCGATGGTGTTGTTCACCTTGTGGGCGCCGGTGTGGTTCAGGTCCTCGCGCTTCAGGTAGACCTTGGCGCCCCCCAGCTTCTCGGTGAGCTTGGCCGCGAAATAGAGCGGGTTCGGCCTCCCCACGTACTGGCGCAGGTAGTAGGCGAACTCCTCCTTGAACTCCCTGTCGTTACGGTAGTGCTGGTAGGCTTTTTCGAGTTCGAGCAGCGCCGGCATCAGCGTCTCTGATACGTATCTGCCGCCGAATCGGCCGAAATGTCCACTAGTGTCAGGCAGGTCCAAAATCCCCTCCGGTGCGTATTAAGAAACTGCACAATAGCACTTATGTCGATAAATTGCAAGCTTACAGGCAGAGAGGCACTTTCAGGGCACCGTAGTTATTGGTATTACGGCACTTATCTTTGCCTTCCCGCCGGCTTTGAGATACAAATATAAGCCAGATTGAGAAGCGTTTGAGCTATAATGAGAAAGCATATTTCCTGTTAGATTAGAACCAAAAAGAGGTACCCGATGTCACTGGAAAAGCCGTTCCACATAGTCCTCGTCGAGCCGGAAATTCCACCCAACACAGGTAACATCGCGAGGCTGTGCGGCGCCACCGGAACCGTGCTGCACCTGGTGGGTAAGCTTGGCTTCTCCACGGAGGACCGCTACCTGAAGCGTGCGGGGCTTGACTACTGGAGCGAGGTGGAGATCCATTACTGGGACGACCTGGCCGCCCTGCGGGCGGTCTATCCCGAGGGGCGCTTCGTCTACACCAGCAAGAAGGCCGCCAAAAGCTATCTGGCCCTGCAGTTCCGGTCGGGGGACTTCATCGTTTTTGGCAAGGAGACCAAGGGGCTTCCCGAGGAACTCATCGAGGAGAACCCGGAGACCTCGGTCCGGATCCCGATCATCGGGCGGGTGCGCAGCCTGAACCTTTCCACGTCAGCGGGGATCGTGCTCTACGAGGCGCTGCGCCAGACCGGCGCGCTGGAGGGGGAATAGCCGCGGCAATCTCCGGGATGCCGCGACTAAGATTAGATCGGTTTCGGGAGCAATTCAAACCTTCGCCTCATTTTTCGAAAGGGCATAACAATGGTCAAAAAACCATCAAAGAAACGAGCACCCGAACCGTGCAGGGAACCGGAGAGTGACGATCATTTTGCACACGGCGCCGGATGTACCTCCGGCGGCGCTCCCTACGGCGCAATTCGGGAAGAACAGGAGGAGATCGAGCGCCGCGCTGCCGCAAAAAAAATCCATCACCCCGCCGGAACAGAAGGAGCCTGTTTCCCTAAAGGAAATCGTCCAGGAGATGCAAATCATTGCAGAGACAATGACCGTCTATTTCCAACGGAGTACCGGCAAATTTTTCACGGGTACCGATGAGTATCTTTATGCCGCTGAAAGTGACGACCCGCTCGAAGGCCGTCCGGAATGGGAGCAAGAAATCATCAGGGAGACAGCCGAGTTCCTGCCCAGGGAAGACGACGGCGACCATGTCCCACTTCCCACCAGATATGACATTCACGAATACGCCATCATGGAGAGATTTTGCTCCATTGTCGAAAGCCGGAAGATTGCTAAAGACCTGTTCCGCTGCCTCACAGGAAAGGGAGCATCCGCAGGTTCAAAGAGGCACTCCTTAGGCATGGCATCGAGAAGTACGTGTACAAGGATGGAGCGTACCTGGAAATCGCCCGGGAGTGGTGCGAGGAGTACGGCATTAACTAAGGAAACAGGGTGGAATTTCGCCCCGTTGCAGCTGCAATCGGGAACGGCCCAGGGAGGAGTGGATAGAAATTGCCGTACCGTCAATTGTCAGTGACGATGTCTTTGCCTTGGCCAAAGAGCGGTTGGCAGAGAACAAGGGCTTTTCTCCCCGGCGGACAATTGAGCCGACCCTACTCCAGAGCATGCTGGTATGCGGCGCATGCGGTTATGCTTATTATCGGACCTCGACGCGCACCTCGAAACGGAAGATATACTACTATCGTTGTCTCGGCTCTGATGACTACCGGCACGCCAAAGGGCGGGTATGTCAGAACAAGCCGATTCGCCAAGACTATTTGGATAAAACGATCTGGGAACAAGTGCTCAGGTTATTTGAAGATCCCGAATTAATCCGGCAGGAAATTCAGTGCAGGATACAGGATATTCAGGATTCCAACCCGACAAAAAAGAGAAAAGAGGTGCTCGACAAGCAGATCGTACATCAGCAAAAAGGCCTTGAAAAGCTGATAGATGCATACCAGGAAGGCCTTTTGGAACTCGACGAGTAGCGCACAACCGGATGCCAGATCTGAGGAAAAGAAAGGAGGCATTGCTCTCGGAATTACGGACCATAGAATCGAACGTAGCCGATCAACAAACGTTCCTGCGCATGGCTGACAATATTGAGGGCTTTCTGGAGCGCTTACGCTGCACAGCGGATAACTTAGACGTACTTGACCGAAAGAAAATACTGCGGTTGGTGCTCAAAGAGATTCTGGTATTCAAAGATACCATCAAGATTAAGCATTCCATCCCGATCACAGCTCCTCCCAGAACACCTGACGCTTCTGGGACTGAAAAGGGATTATCCAAAAGTTACCTTTTGCGTTCGTGGAGTCATACCCCACCCTGTGGGCTCCCTTCTACAACCTCTTCAAACCTGTCTCCAATCATTACCCCGCTTTGGAGAAACAGTCGCACCAGACCCAAAATGCTCCCATCAACTATCCGCTTCCGCAATCCGCCAAGTATCAGGTCGTGATTAAGAGTATGGTGGGTGGAGACGGGCCTTGAGGTTTCCCCCTTGCACCCGTCCCCCCTCGCAGAACTCGCCGTGCGGATTTCCCGCAAACGGCTTGCCCGGCCGCAACTGCGATTCGGATTGTCTTCCCCCTGGTCGGGGTGACGCCTGCTTCTTTCAGCAGGTCGGGTTCGCCCGCTACGCTGGGCAAACCAAAAAGCGGGGCGAGAGGTTGCCCTCTCGCCCCGCAGTCGTTGCTACCTGGTGCCAGCTATCCCTACTTGAACAGCGCCTTCTGGAACTCGCGGTTCAACTTGGCAATGAACTTCACGTTGATCCCCTTCGGGCAGGCGGCCTGGCACTCGTAGTGGTTCGAGCAGTTGCCAAAGCCGTTTTCCTGCATGGCGTCGACCATGTTGCAGACGCGCTCGGCTGCCTCTGCTTTTCCCTGCGGCAGAGTGGCGAGCTGCGCCACCTTGGCGGAGGTGAAGAGCATCGCCGAGCCGTTCGGGCAGGCGGCGACGCAGGCCCCGCAGCCGATGCACTCGGCGGCGTCCATAGCGTACTCTGCGGCAGGCTTCGGGATCATTACCGCATTGGCGTCGGGAACCCCGCCGGTGTGGCAGGAGGTGTAGCCGCCGGCCTGGATGATGCGCTCCATGGCGGAGCGGTCCACGATCAGGTCCCTCTGTATCGGGAAGGCGAGTGCACGCCAGGGCTCGATGTAGACGGCGTCGCCGTCCTTGAATTTCCTCATGTGCAGCTGGCAGGCGGTGGTGCGCTCCTGCCCGCCATGGGGGACGCCGTTCACGACCGTAGAGCACATGCCGCAGATCCCCTCGCGACAGTCGTGGTCGAAGGCGATCGGGTCCTTCCCTTCCTTGATGAGCCGCTCGTTGACATCGTCGAGCATTTCGAGAAAGGACTGGTCGGGGCTCACGTCCTTGGCGTCGTACTGCTCCAGCTTACCCGGCTCATTGGGCCCTTTCTGGCGCCAGACGTGCAGTGTCAGGTTCATGGTGTTTGCGCTGTGTCCGCTCATTATTTATAACTCCTTACCGCCAGATGGACGTTATCAAACGTCAACGGCTCCTTGTGCAGTTCGGGCTCCTTGTTGTCGCCTTTGAACTCCCAGGCGGCAGCATAGCAGTAGTCCTCGTCGTTACGCATTGCCTCGCCGTCCGGCATCTGGTACTCGACACGGAAGTGACCGCCGCAGGACTCGTTTCTGTGCAGCGCGTCCTTTGCCATCAACTCGCCGAACTCCAGGAAATCCGCGACGCGGCCGGCGTTCTCCAGCTGCTGGTTCAGCTCGGCGCCGCTTCCGGTCACCTTGACGTTCTTCCAGAACTCCTCGCGCAGCGCCGGAATCCGCTTGATGGCGTCCTTGAGGCTCGCTTCGCTTCTGGCCATCCCGACGTTTTCCCACATGATCTTGCCCAGTTCGCGGTGGAACTCGGAAACCGTCTTCTTGCCGTTCACGGCCAGGAGCTTCTTGGTGGCGCCGTTCACGTCCTCGATCGACTTCTTGCACTCGGGGTGGTCCGCCTTGACGGCCCCGGGCTTGGTCTTGGCGAGGTAGTTCGCGATGGTGTAGGGGATGACGTAGTAGCCGTCGGCCAGTCCCTGCATGAGGGCGGAGGCGCCCAGGCGGTTTGCGCCGTGCACGGAGAAGTTGGCCTCGCCCAGGACGAAGAGACCGGGCACGTTGCTTTCGCAGTTGTAGTCGACCCACAACCCCCCCATGGAGTAGTGCGGGGCCGGATACATGCGCATCGGCACCTTGTAGGCGTTCTCGTCGGTGATCTTCTCGTACATCTCGAAGAGGTTGCCGTAGCGCTCGCGGATGGTGTCCTCGCCCAGGCGCTTGATGGAGTCGGCGAAGTCGAGGTTGACACCGCGCCCTCCCGGTCCCACGCCGCGCCCGTCGTCGCACTGCTCTTTCGCAGCGCGCGAGGCGATGTCACGGGGTGCCAGGTTGCCGTAGGATGGGTACTTCCTTTCCAGGTAGTAGTCGCGATCCTCTTCCGGGATGTCGTTGGGGGCGCGATTGTCGCCCTTCTTCTTGGGAGCCCAGCAGCGGCCGTCGTTTCTAAGCGACTCGGACATCAGGGTGAGTTTCGACTGGTGCTCCCCGGACTGAGGAATGCAGGTCGGGTGGATCTGGGTGTAGCAGGGGTTGGCGAAGAAGGCACCCTTCTTGTGGGCTCTCCAGTTCGCGGTTACCGAGCAACCCATGGCATTGGTGGAGAGGTAGAACACGTTCACGTAGCCGCCGGTGGCAAGCACCACCGCGTCGCCGACGTGGGTCCTGATCTCGCCGGTCATCAGGTCCCGGACCGTGATCCCCTTGGCCTCGCCGTCCACCACGATCAGGTCGAGCATCTCGGTGCGGGCGAACAGCTTCACGCTGCCGGTCTTCACCTGGCGTGAGAGAGCGGAGTAGGCGCCCAAAAGGAGCTGCTGGCCGGTCTGGCCGCGGGCGAAGAAGGTACGGGAGACCTGGGCGCCGCCGAAGGAGCGGTTGTCCAGGTAGCCTGCGTAGTCGCGGGCAAAGGGGACGCCCTGCGCCACGCACTGGTCGATGATGTCGTTGGAGACCTGGGCCAGGCGCCAGACGTCAGCCTCGCGGGCACGGAAGTCGCCACCCTTGATGGTGTCGTAGAACAGGCGGTAGATGCTGTCGCCGTCGTTGGGGTAGTTCTTGGCGGCGTTGATCCCGCCCTGGGCCGCGATGGAGTGGGCGCGGCGTGCGCTGTCCTGGTAGCAGAAGGCCTCCACGTTGTAGCCGAGCTCCCCGAGGGACGCGGCGGCGGCGCCACCGGCCAGGCCGGTGCCAACCACGAGGACCTTGTATTTGCGCTTGTTGGCGGGATTGACCAGCTTCATTTCAAAGCGGTGTCTGTCCCACGAGGTCTGAATCGGTCCTTTCGGACATTTTCCGTCGAGTATCACTTGAACCCCCTAAAGTTTCAATAAGCCGAATAAGATGGTGGCAGGTATGGAGATGTAGGCCAGCATGAGGAAAGCAGAGATCACCTTCCCGCCCAGGCCAAAGACGGGCTCCGTCTTGTCGTTGTTCCAGCCCATGGTCTGCAGGAAGCTCGGGATGCCGTGGGAGAGGTGCAGGAACAGCATCACCATGGCGAAGAAGTAGAGCACGGCGATCAGCGCGTTGCTGAAGCTGGTCACCACCATCTTGTACACGTCGACCACCTGAACTCCGGCGGTCCAGGCCACGTCGGGGGTCACCTTGAGGGTGAACTGCAGCAGGTGGTAGATGACGAAGGCCGCGATCAGCAGGCCGGTCCAGATCATGTTCTCGGAGGCGAAGGTCGCCTTCAACTGCCGCTTCACCGCGTAGACCGTAGGGTTGGCGGCCTTGTTTTCCAGGGTCAGCATGACGCCGTAGCAGATGTGCACCGAGACGATTGCCAGCATGCAGGCCCGGAAAATCCAGACGACCGGCGGCAGGCTGTGCAGGTGTTCGGCGTAGGCGTTGATCCAGCCGAAGTAGATGGTCGAGTTTCCGACCAGGTGGATGAGGATGAAGATGATCAGGAGCTGGCCCGATATCGACATCAGGATCTTTCTTCCCACGGAGCTGTTGAGTAGTCGCATGTTTTTTTCCCTTTGCGTTTTTTCGAGAATCAGTTGGGGTAGTGTTGGCTTTCGCGTACGACCGGCGGGAGGTTGCCCCCTTAACTGTTGCCCCCGGCACGGGACAACTCGCGGTTGCCGCTTAGAGGAAAGGGGGTGCGCGCCATGGGCTCAGAGCCTGCATTTCATCTCTCCTTTTTTAAAAGTGATAAGTACCTGCAAGCGGATGCGGATAGAGCACATAAATTGGAGGTTTTACACGGCGCATATTAAATGCCGTTATACCAAAATGCAACTGTTTTTTGTATACAGCATACAATTAATGTTACAGGCTAGTTACGCCTTGAGAGATCTCCCTAACCCTGTTATGCAGACGGGGGGACGCGTTGCTGTTGCATTTTAGGCGCCGCTCTGCTAAGTAAGTTAGTGCTCGTGTGTAAAAAATATCCCGTTCAACCCGGAAGGTTCATGATATTCAAACTGCTCAAGAAGGACCGCAATTCCCAGGCGCGCCGTGGCACGGTCGAGACAAAGCACGGCGAGATACAGACCCCGATCTTCATGCCGGTGGCGACCCATGCCGCGATGAAGGCGATGACCCCGGCCCAGGTGACCGAGACCGGCGCCCAGATCATCCTCTCCAACACCTACCACCTGCACCTGCACCCGGGCGAGGCGCTGGTGCAAAAGGCCGGGGGCCTGCACAAGTTCATGGGGTGGGACGGCCCGATCCTGACCGATTCCGGCGGCTTCCAGGTCTTCTCGCTCCCCAACAAGCGGATCACCGAGGAGGGGGCCTTCTTCCGGCACGAGGACACCGGCGAAGAGGTGTTCCTCGACCCGGCCAAGGCGGTCGGCATCCAGGAGGCGCTCGGCGCCGACATCATCATGAACTTCGACGAGTGCATCCCCTACCCCTGCGACAAGGGGTACGCCGAGCGCTCCACCGAGAAGACCATCCGCTGGGCCAAGCAGTGCAAGGACGCCCAAACCAGAAAGGACCAGCACCTCTTCGGCATCGTGCAGGGGAGCGTGTACGAGGACCTCAGGAAGCGCTGCGCCCAGGCGCTGGTAAAGATGGATTTCCCCGGATACGCCATCGGCGGGGTCTCGGTCGGCGAGGGGCTCGACCTCCTGAAGCAGGTGGTCGGCTACACGACCCCCTACCTCCCGGAGGACAAGCCGCGCTACCTGATGGGGGTGGGACTTCCCGAGGACATCCTGGAGAGCGTGGAGCGCGGCATCGACATGTTCGACTGCGTAATCCCGACCCGCTACGCGCGCAGTGCCACCCTTTTCACCAACCGCGGGCGGATCAGGCTAACCAACAAGAACTACCGGCGCGACTTTTACCCGGTGGAGCCCAACTGCAGCTGCTACACCTGCCGCAACTTCACCCGGGCCTACCTGCACCACCTGTTCACCTCCAACGAGGTGCTGTCGGCGATCCTGGCCAGCATCCACAACGTCCACTTCTACCTGAACATGATGGCCGAGATCAGGCTTGCCATCGAGGAGGACCGCTTTGCTTTCTACAAGCAGGAGTTCCTCGCCTCGTACCTGAAAAAGTAAGGTTCGGGAGGGATTCGATGAGGAATAACCTGCACCAAAGCATCGTTGTGCTGGCTCTCGCCCTGGCGACCGCGGCCTGCAGCAAAGCGGAGGAGCAGGCACCGGCAACCGGTGCCAGCCACTCCCTGAAGGCGAAGGACAAATGGACCGGCGAGGCGATCTTCATCGAGCGATGCCGCGACTGCCACAAGGTGCATGAAACCGGGGGAGTGGTGGGGCCGGATCTCTCCAGCGTCGGCAGCAAACGGAGCCGCGAGTTCCTGGAGCAGGTGACACGCGAACCGTCCAAGCTTTACCCCGGCACGGTGATGCCACCCTACGATACCCTGCCGGCCGATCAGATCAAGCTCCTGGTGGATTACCTGTGCAGTTTGAAGTAAAAGGATACCCCCCATGACCAATGCAAACGAGCCGAGCCGGTTCGACCGGCTGGTGAAGATCATGCACAGGCTGCGCGGTCCGGGCGGCTGCCCCTGGGACGCCGAGCAAAGCCATGAGTCGCTCAAGCGCTACCTTTTGGAGGAGGCCTACGAGGTGATCGAGGCCATCGACGCCAAGGACCCGTCCCACCTCAAGGAGGAACTCGGCGATCTCTTGCTGCAGCCGGTCTTCCACGCGGCGATCGCTGAGGAGCACGGCGAGTTCACCATGGACGACGTCCTCGACGCCCTCAACGAGAAACTGGTGCGCCGCCACCCTCACGTCTTCGCCGAGGAGGTCATCGAAACCAGCGAGGCGCAGGTCGCGAACTGGGAGAAGATCAAGCAGGGAGAAAAGGGGGCCGAGAGAAAGACCGCGCTCTCCGGTGTCCCTCCGGCCCTCCCGGCGCTGATGCAGGCGCAGAAGATCGCCGAGAAGGCGGCCCGGGTCGGCTTCGACTGGGAGCGCACGGACCAGGTGTTCGCCAAGGTTATGGAGGAGTTGCACGAGTTCGAGGCGGCAATGCTGTCCGGCGACCAGCAGGAGATGGAGGCGGAATTGGGCGACCTGCTCTTCGCCATCGTGAACCTGGGCCGTTTTCTCTCCATCGACCCCGAGGAGGCGCTCAGAAAGACCATCCGGCGCTTCACCAAGCGCTTTGGCCATGTCGAGCAGAGCCTGCACGATCGCGGGCTGGCACTGCAATCCGCCACCCTGGCGGAGATGGACCTGCTCTGGGAGGAGGCGAAAAAACTGGAGAGAAGGTGAATTAATTAATGTTATTGAGGAAGTAGGGCCGTACCAACAGCAATTGTGCATAAGGTGTGGATAACTCTGTTGGGAACTGGATAAAACATACATTATTCAAGCTGTTTCCCCGTTATGCATTCTTTTGGCCTCGGCTTTAAACCCCTGCAATTCAAGTCAGTTGCGTTGGCGGAAAGCTTTGTTGATTTTGTCTTATTAACCACATCCAACCATATCCGCCTGAAAAACCCGCCCCGGTGGAAATCCTGTTCATAACCCAGCCATTCATCCCTGCCGCCGCAAAATTTTTCTCCTGAGCATCCCGGTGACGTCCCTCGCTTCCTCGCAGGCGAGCAGATGCGCCGTCACCAGGAAGATGGCAATCCCCGCCAGCACCGCGGCTCCCAGCACCCCCCCTTTGACGAGCTTGCCCCCCGTTCGCGACCAGTCGCCCAGCCTCAGGATAAAATAGACGGCGGCGCCCATGGGAAGGGAGGCCAGTATCCCCTTGGCGCCGGAGCGCGCGATCGCCCTGCCCCCGAACGGTCCGATTTTCTTGCGCAGCAGCCAGAGCAAAAGAGCCATGTTGCCCAGGGCCGAAAGGGAGGAGGCCAGTGCTAGGCCTCCGTGTTTGAGCGGCTCCATCAGGGCAAGGCTGAAGAGAAGGTTCAGCAGGAAGGCGATGAAGGCGACCATTACCGGCGTCTTGGTGTCCTTCAGGGCGTAGAAGGCCGGCACCAGCACGCGCACCAGCGCCACGAAGGTGAGCCCGAGCGAGTAGTAGAGCAGCGCCACCCCGCAGTTGGCCGCCTTGGCGTAGTTGAAGGCACCACCCATGAAGAGGAGCGAGAAGATCGGCGTGGCGCAGAAGATGAGCCCGGTCATGGCCGGAATGGTGATAAAGAGGGTGAGCCTCACCCCGTAGCCGAGCGACTCCTTGAGGGCGTCCAGGTCCCCGATTGCCGCCTGGCGGCTCATGGAAGGAAGGACCGCCTGGGCGACCGAGGCGGTGAAGATCCCCTGGGGGAATTCGAAGAGCCTCTGGGCATAGTAGAGGTAGGAGACGCTTCCCTCGGGGAGCAGGGAGGCGAGAATAGAGCCGACGGTGATGTTCAGGTAGTAGACGCCGACCCCGAAGATGGACGGTCCCATGAGAAGCACGATCCTTTTCAGGGCCGGATGCCGGAAATTGAAGTTCGAGCGGATCGGGAAACCCTTCCGGTAGAGTACCGGAAGCTGCAGGGCGATCTGCACCAGGCCGCCGATCAGCACGCCGACCGCCAGGGAGACGATGGGAACCTGGAAGCGGTCGTGCAGAAAAAGCGCGCAGAGGATCATGGAGATGTTCAGGAATACCGTGGAGATGGCGGGCGTGAAGAAGTGGCGCACCGTGTTCAGAATCCCCATGCAAAGCGCCACCAGGCTTACGAAGAAGATGTAGGGGAACATGAGGCGGTTTAGGAGGATGGTGGTCGAGACCTTCTCCGGGTTGGCGGCGAAACCGGGGAACATCAGGTGCACGAGCTGCGGGGAGAAGATGATGCCGAGGACCGTGATGCTTGCCATCACCAGGGAGAGCGCCGTGAAGCAGACGTTGGCGAGCGCCCGGGTCTCCTCCTCCCCCTTGTTGGTGTACCACTCGGAGAAGGTCGGCAGGAACGCGGCAGTCAGCGCCCCTTCCGCGAAGAAGCGGCGCAGCATGTTCGGGATCTGGAACGCCGCGAAAAAGGCGTCCGTGGCGAGTCCGGCGCCGAAGAGGCGGGAGACCACCATGTCCCGCACCATGCCCATGATGCGCGACAGCATGGTAGCGGCACCGAGCACCCCGGCGGCGCGGGCTATGTTTTTCTTTTCAGACATCGGCACCCCTCATCTCAAACAGCTCAAGGGGTGATATTTACCACAGGCAGGGTGAAATTGATAACCTTTTTGGCGCAGTGCCCAGGGTGCGGGACGCGGGTGCGTCCCAGGCGTGCGTTCCCACGTTGGAGCGCGGCAACGCTGCGCCGCGACTAGGATGCCCAAGACTGGTCCAGGCGCCGGAAATACTCCTCGCGGCAGAAGTTCTCCACGTCGACCAGGGCGGCGAACGCCTCGCCGAACCCCACCCGGCCGAGGGTGAAGACGCCGTGGCCGTAGACAATCGCACTCCCGGTGCCGCCGATCACCGGGGGGACCCTCTTGGCCAACCCTCCCGCGCCGATCTCTCCGGCAACCACCGGGGTCCCGCCCAGCAGGCGGACGTGGGGGCAATCCTTCCAGCAGTCCTTGATCGGGCAGTCCCGGGTCTCGCAAAGCATGCTCATTACGACGGAGAACTTCGGGTGCCCGTGCAGGATGACCCGGGCGCCGGTCGCCTCGAAGATCTTCCGGTGCGCCAAGAGTTCGCTGGAAGCGGTGATCCCTGTCGTCGAGGAGTTGTCGGTGGGCACCGGGTCAATGCACCCCTTAAGCTCGTCCAGGCTGGCGGCAGTCTGGGAGATGTAGATCAGCTCCCCCACGCGGCCGGAGATGTTGCCGAAAAAGGAATCAACCAGTCCGCGCTCGACCGTGTAACGCCCCACAGTCTCTATCTCGGCCAGGATCTCCCCTTTGACCTGAGGCAGGGTTTCCCGGAAGGCGAGCCCTTGCGCCGAAAGGGGCCTCAGCCACTGCTGGCGAAACTTCCGGAACGCCTCGGGTTCGCCCGGAAGCAGGAAGCCCTCGGCGAGGATATCCTGCAGGTATTTAACGAAAGTGGAGTGGAACACTGAGGAGTAGTTGATGAATGCCTGCTCCACCGTGATGGCGCCGACCGCCACGATTCCCACCCCCTCGACGATGACCCCTTTGCGGTTGCCCAAAAGCCGTGCGATCTCTGCTGCCGGGTCGGGCGGCAGGTCCTTTTGGCGCAGGAACGGGATGTCGTGCAGGAAGGTGCGAGTCTCGGTATCCTGGGGGACGATTGCCGAGTCGCCGGCGCTCGCGCGTGCCACCAGGAAATCGGCGAACGGTAGCGAGGGACGGGCGGCGACCAGGGCAAGCGAGTTGAGGCGCGCCAGGGTTCCCCCTGCGAGCAGGGCGAGTTCCGGCGCGCCCGCGGTGATCAGGATGTCGTCCTGCGCGGCGAAGGCGATCGCGTCGGGGATGGCCGAGCGGTCCGCAATCAGTTTACCGGTGTATTTAGCTATCTGATCTTTCATCGTTACCTTTCTGCCAAAGAAATCGGAAGCCGGAGCTAGAGCTTCGAACTCCGAAGTTCGCACTCCATCAGCTCCCTCCGGCAACGCTTCAATATTACAGGTTTGATACACCTCTTTCACCCAGCAGGTCAATCGAAAAGGAGGCCGGGAAGGAACGTGAAAGGTGCGTGACAAGGGGGGGGGGAGGATTCCATGGGGTGTCTGTCCCCACCCTGCCCTCCTGATCTGCAGTGTTTAAATCACTGGATTGCGGGAAAATCGGGGATGCGCTGTTACATCAGCTTTTTCATTGTCAGTCCCAAGGGGGGGGTAGCAGCGTACGGGCAGTTGTTTACTGAGTCGATGAGCAGGCGATAGGCCCCGGTGTCAGTGCCTGCAGGCTATGTGCTCATGGGGGTAGAACTTTGCGAAGCCGAAAAGACAGAGACGACAGCGGGTTCAACACCAGCATTCCGGAATTCATCGCCAGGGCACGAACGGTTATCGCCCTGCTGGAAAGGCGTGCCGCGTCGTCCTCACCCCCCCCATACGTGCCGTTTTGAAAGTATTATGACCTGAAAATCGATGAACTCTATCAGGCCTATCATATCTGCTTCGATCCTGCCTCGCCCCGGGACAATAAAAAAGGTGGCGCGATGCAGCGCATCCGCCGGGAACTCAAAACGGACCTGACAGGCGTGGCAAATCAGGTCGATTTGATGCTGAGATACCCGGATCATCTGTCCTCATGGCCAGGCTTCGATACCAGTCGAAACCCGGGTGGAAGCTCGGAACGGACCACGAGAAGGACCCGACCCAGCCGCCAGGTTTCCGAGCGCTGACGCTCTTTAGCTTTCGAAAATTCATGTGGTTCAAAGGAGGAGCAGATGGCCCCCAGAAATTCCCGGATCGCGTCGTTCGGCCGGTTTTCCGGACCGCGTACTTCGAGGTTGAAGGAGCTCACGAAAACGAGGCGGCCAATCTGCCCTCCGGCTTGGCGGCCGAACTACCCGAGGACCAATGGCCCGGGCGCTTCGACCCGGAATCTTACCACCAGCACGTCCACATTGTCCGACCCAGTCAGACCGTAGAAGGTCACCAATTCAGCCTGCGGGATTTCCCCCAATAACACCCCACTTTGGGCCTTGGTGCCAGCGACCCCTGGATGGACTATCTGCAACCAATGGTGGTAGCGAGCATGCTCTCGCGATGGATCGATCTGATCAGGGACGAGCGGGTTGGCTACTACACCGTAGTCCCCAATGGCACGTGCCAAAAAACGATAATGCCGACGACCGAAGACCAGCGCCCCGTGCCTCCATCTTTGTGGTAACTACTGTGCGGTCCAGCCGCCGTCAACCGGAAGCGCCACACCGGTGATCTGACTTGCCGCGGGCGAACAGAGGAAAAGGACCACCTCCCCCAGCTGCTCGACGGTGACGAACTGACGGGACGGCTGCTTTTCGGCGAGCATGCTGCGCCCACCCTCCTCGATAGCGACTCCCAGGGATTTGGCGCGGGCGACGATTTGCGGCTCGACCAACTTGGTGCGGACCCAGCCGGGGCAGATGGCGTTGCAGGTGATCCCCGTACCGGCCGTCTCCAGCGCGACCACCTTAGTCAGGCCGACCAGACCGTGCTTTGCCGTCACGTAGGCCGCCTTATTGACCGAGGCGACCAGCCCATGCACCGACGCGGTGTTGATTATCCTCCCCCAGCCGCTTTTCCTCATCAGGGGAAGAGCGTGGTTGATGGTGTGAAACGCGGAGGAGAGGTTGATGGCGATGATGGCGTCCCAGCGCTCGGGGGGGAATTCCTCGACCGGCGCGGTGTGCTGTATGCCGGCGTTATTGACCAGGATATCAACACCCCCCAAAAGTTGGCCGGTTTGCTCAACGAGGCCGGCTATGTCATCAGGCCGGGCCATGTCGGCGCAGCTATAGGCAACCGTCACCCCGTTTACCTCCGCCAGCTCGCAGCGGATCCGTTCGATCGCGCCGGGGTCGCCGAATCCGTTCAGCATGATGTTGCACCCTTTGGCCGCCAGGGCGCAGGCGATGCCCAGGCCGATGCCACTGGTCGAGCCGGTCACCAGGGCGTTTTTTCCTTTCAACATGGGTTGCCTCCTTGCGCTGCAACCGTCAGTGGCGGCTCGGTGCAGTTCCTGATCTCTGCCACGCTATGGCCCGGGGCCACCTCAACCAGGAGCAGTCCGTTCGGGGTCACATCCAGCACGGCACGATCGGTTATGATGCGGTGCACCACCTCTTTGCCGGTGAGCGGCAGGGTGCAGTTTTCCAGGATTTTCGACTCCCCCTGCTTGTTGACGTGCTCCATTAGGATGACGATCCGTTTGGCGCCGTGCACCAGGTCCATGGCCCCTCCCATCCCCTTTACCATCTTGCCCGGGATGACCCAGTTGGCCAGGTCCCCCCGTGCGGAAACCTCCATGCCCCCCAGGATGGCCAGATCGATGTGCCCGCCGCGGATCATGGCAAACGATTCGGCGGAGCTAAAGAGCGCGGCGCCGGGGATCATGGTGATGGTCTCCTTCCCCGCGTTGATGAGATCCGGGTCCAGTTCCTCCTCGCGGGGATAGGGGCCGATGCCGAGCAGCCCGTTTTCAGACTGGAGTACAACCCGTTTGCCCCGGGGGATATAATTGGCGACCAGAGTCGGCATGCCGATACCCAGGTTTACGTAGAAGCCGTCCTCGATTTCCTGCGCCGCCCGCTGCGCCATCTCTTCGCGTGTCCAGGCCATCGGTTTTCTCCTATAATCTCAAAAGCTCGCACACCCTTGCGTGTCCAAAGCCTTTGATCTTAAATTCTAGCGCCTCACCGTGCGCCGTTCGATGCGCTTTTCCTGCCGCTCGCAGTGCACGATCCGCTGCACGTAGATGCTCGGGGTGTGGACCTGGGCCGGATCTATGGCGCCGATTGCCACGATTTCCTCGACTTCTGCTATGGTCACCCGCCCGGCAGCCGCCATCATCGGGTTGAAATTTTGCGCCGTCCGGCGATACACCAGGTTGCCGAGGCCATCGCCCCGCCAGGCCTTCACCAGCGAGAAATCGGCCTTTAGGGCCAGCTCCAGTAGATACTCCTTGCCGTTGAAGCCGCGCGTCTCGCGCCCCTTGGCGATGGGGGTGCCGACTCCAGCCGGGGTGTAAAAGGCCGGTATGCCGGCACCGCCGGCACGAATCCGTTCGGCCAAGGTCCCCTGGGGGACCAGCTCCACCTCCAGCTCGCCGGAGAGATACTGGCGCTCGAACTCCTTGTTCTCCCCGACGTAGGAGGCGATCATCTTCTTGATCTGCCGGTTCTCCAGGAGAAGCCCGAGCCCCCAGTCGTCCACGCCGCAGTTGTTGGAGATAACGGTCAGGTTCTTCACCCCGCGCTCCCGTACACCGAGAATCAGGTTCTCCGGGATCCCCACCAGGCCGAACCCGCCCGCCATGATGGTGGCGCCGTCCGGAATGCCGTCCAGTGCTTGGGCTACGCCGCTGCAGATCATTTCCGTCCTCCGGCATTGATTTATTTTGCGATGCTGTCCATAAGGGTACTGCTATGAATATGAATTAGCAAAGGCCAGGACCTCCCTCTCCGCCAGGGGGGAGGGAGGTCCTGGATTATCACAAGGACCGCTTCAAAAGCCGCCCCAGTTCACCGATGAAACCGCGCCGGAATGCCAAGACGCAGACCACGAAGATCCCCCCGATGATAACGGTGATCCAGGAGCCGACCACACTGCTCAGTTCGGACTGCAGCGTCACCACGGTGAAGGCGCCGGTCAGGGGCCCGAGTACCGTGCCTACCCCTCCTAAAAGGGTCATCAACACCACCTCTCCCGAGGTGTGCCAGCTGACATCGGTGAGCGAGGCGAGCTGGAATACCAGCGATTTCATCGAGCCTGCCATCCCCGCCAGCGACGCGGAGATGACAAAGGCGATCAGCTTGAATCGCTCTACCCGGTACCCCAGGGAAACGGCTCGCGGCTCATTCTCCCGGATCGCCTTCAGTACCTGACCGAAGGGGGAATGGATGGTCCGGTGTATAATCCAGAACCCAAGGCAGAACAAGACGAAGATGAAGTAATAGAGATTGAGCCCGAGAGCACTGCCGCCGACGCTGTAGGCATGGTCCAGATCGATCACGCCAAAGAGTTTGCCGCGGGGGATCCCTTGCAGACCATCCTCGCCTCCGGTGAAGGGGGCCTTCAGTGCGATGAAATAGACGATCTGGGCCAGAGCTAGGGTGACCATGGCGAAGTAGATCCCCTGCCGCCTGATCGCCAGGCTGCCGATGACATATCCGAGCAGGGCCGCGAAGAGAGTCCCTCCCAGTATCCCGAGTTCGGGTGTCAGGCCGCCCTCCTTGACCAGGTAGCCGGTGACGTAGGAGGCGCCGCCGAAAAATGCGGCGTGCCCGAAGGACAGCAGCCCGGTGAAGCCGAGCAAGAGATTGAAGGCACTGGCAAAAAGCGCAAAGCAGAGCAGCTTCATCATGATGATCGGATAGACCACCAGGGGCGCCAAAAGGCCGAGGACCACCAGCGCTATCCAGACGCTCTTGCTCATCTAGGACTCCTTCCCGAACAAGCCGGCCGGCTTCACGAGCAGGACGACAACCATGATCAGGAAAATGACGGTGCTGGAGGCCGGGGCATAGACAACCTTGGTGAACCCCTCCACCATGCCGAGCAGCAGGCCGGTAAGGATGGAGCCCATGATCGACCCCATCCCGCCGATGACCACCACGGCGAACACGGTGATGATCATCTCCGACCCCATGACCGGGCTGACCGAATAGATCGGTGCGGCGAGCACCCCGGCAAAGGCTGCGAGAGCCACGCCGTAGCCGTAGGTGAGCGTTATCATGAGCGGCACGTTGACGCCGAAGGCTTTCACCAACTCCGGGTTTTCCGTGCCGGCGCGCAGGTAGGAGCCGAGCTTGGTCCGCTCGATGACGTACCAGGTGCCGAAACAGACCACAAGGGAGACGGCAATCGCCCAGAGGCGGTATTTCGGAAACATCATGAAGCCTAGGTTGACCGCACCCTCCAGAATCTCCGGTTTCGCGTCGTAGGGGTCGCCGGAGACGTTGAAGAAATTGGAGAAGGTCCCCTGGATCATGAGGGCCAGGCCGAAGGTGAGCAAAAGGCCGTAGAGGTGGTCGAACTTGTACAGCCTGCGCAACATGGTTTTTTCGATCACGATCCCGACGGCGCCTACCACCAGCGGGGCCACGAAGAGTGCCGCCCAGTAATTGAGGTGAAAGTCCGGCAGCCCGATCAGGGGTCCCAGCGCCGTGTAGCCCAGAAGCGCCACGTAGGCGCCGAGCATGAAGAGCGCGCCGTGGGCGAAGTTGACGATGTTCAAGAGGCCGAAAATAACCGCCAGGCCGAGGCTCAGGATGGCGTAGAAAACGCCGTTGTTAAGACCCAGCATGACCTGCGACATGACGGTCTGAAAGGAAATTTCCATGGTCTCCTCTCCTTGCAGACCGGCCTACTTCTTGACCAGCGAACAGGTGCTCTCCGCAAGCGGCATGAAGGCGTCGTTGGCCGGTATGGTCTTCACTATCTTCAAGAGGTCCCACTCCCCCTTGGACTCGGCAGGCTTCTTCACTTCCATCAGGTACATGTCGTGCACCATGCGCCCGTCCGCCCTGATCTTACCGTGCACGGCGAAGAAGTCGCTGACATCCATCGCTTTCAGCTTCGCCATGACCGCATCCGGGTCATCGGTGCCTGCCGCCTTGATCGCCTTCAGGTAGTTCATGGTGGCCGAGTAGGCGCCGGCCTGGTCCATGGTCGGCATCGCCTTGTGGATGGCGAAGAACCGCTTGGCAAAGGCGCGGCTGGCGTTGTCCCGGTCCCAGTAGAAGCCGGAGGTGAACTGCATCCCCTGGGCCACGTTTAAGCCGAGACTTTTGATGTCGGTGTCGAAAATCAGCAGACCGACCAGGGTCTGCTTCTTGCCAATGCCGAACTCGCGCGCCTGCTTTATGGCGTTGATGGTGTCACCGCCGGCATTGGCGAGACCGATGATCTGGGCGCCGGAGGACTGGGCCTGGAGCAGATAGGAGGAGAAATCGGCCGTGGAAAGCGGGTGGCGCACCGAACCGAGCACCTTGCCCCCCATCTGTTTCACGAATCTGGTGGTATTGCCCTCCAGGGACTGGCCGAAGGCGTAATCGGCCGTGATGAAGAACCAGGTCTTGCCTCCCCTTTGCACGACAGCCTGCCCGGTACCCTTGCCCAGGGCATAGGTGTCATAGACGTAGTGGATGCCGTACGGGGTGCAGTCCTTGTTGGTGAGGTCAGTGGAGGCCGCGCCGGTGTTCATGGTGATCCGCTTCTTCTCTCCCGCGATCTTCTGCACCGCCAGGGCGCACCCGGAGTTCAACAGGCCGGTGATCATGTCGACCTTTTCTTTGTCGAACCATTCGCGCGCCTTGGCTGAGGCGATGTCGGCCTTGTTCTGGTGGTCGGCGCCAATGACCTGGATCGGCTTGCCCAGCACCTGGCCGCCGAAGTCCTTGACCGCCATTTCCACGGCGACCTGGGTTCCCTTGCCCCCGAGAGTGGAGTAGACACCCGACATGTCGGTGAGCACCCCGATCTTGACGACGCCGTCTGAAATCCCCTTGTTCGCCGCACCAGCGATTACGCTTGTCATTGCCAGTACGGCGACGGACAGTGCTACCTTGGAAAACAGATTTAATTTCATGACAGATGCTCCTTTTTTGTGTTGGCATACCTGATCACACACCCAGGTATCGGTTGAGCTTCTCCCTGCTGGAACCAAGCTGGTCCCTGGTTATCATTTCGGCGATGGCGCCGTGGTCGATGACGTAATGGCGGTCCGCCAGGGCGGCGGCAAAGTGGAAATTCTGCTCGACCAGGATGATGGTGAACCCCTTCTCCTTCAGCTGCCCGATCAGGCGCCCCAAGGCCTGGATGATGACCGGAGCCAGCCCCTCGGTTATTTCGTCCAAAAGGAGCAGGCGCGCGCCGGTGCGCAGGATGCGCGCCATGGCCAGCATCTGCTGCTCCCCCCCCGACAGCCGGGTGCCCATGCTCAAGCGCCGCTCCTGCAGATTGGGAAACATCTGGTAGATTTCGGCAACCGACATCCCGCCTGCGCGCACCACCGGCGGCAGAAGGAGGTTCTCCTCCACGTTCAGGCTGGCAAAGATCCCCCGCTCTTCCGGGCAGTAGCCCAGGCCCAGGTGGGCAATCTTGTGGGTCGGCATTCCGACGGTCTCCACCCCCCCTACGGTGACCGAACCGGTGCGCCGTCCCACCAGCCCCATGATGGACTTGAGGATGGTGGTGCGTCCGGCGCCGTTTCTCCCGAGCAGGGTGACCAGCTCCCCCTCACCGACCGCAAGGTCTATGCCGTGCAGGATATGGGACTCGCCATAGAAGGCGTGCAGACCGGCGATGCGCAGCAGCTCCCTGGGTGCGGATTCAGGCATGGGCACTCCCCAGATACGCTTCGAGCACCTGCGGGTTTTGGGAGACCTCGGCATAGGGCCCTTCCGCCAGGATCGAGCCACGCTGCAGCACGGTGATCCGGTCGGCGAGGGTCGCCACCACCTTCAGGTTGTGCTCGACCATCAGGATGGTGCGCCGGGCGGAAACCTTTTTCACCAGTACGGTTATCTTGTCCACATCCTCCGCCCCCATTCCCTGGGTCGGCTCGTCGAGCAGCATCAATTCTGGCTCCAGCGCCAGGGTGGTCGCGATTTCCAGGGCCCGCTTGCGCCCGTAGGCGAGTTCGCCGGTGACCTCTTCGGCCAGATCGGCCAGGCCGACCGATTCCAAAAGTTCCATGGCCTTGGCGTCCAGGCAGCGCAGGGTGCTGGCCCGTTTCCAGAAATGGTACGAGGTGCCGAGTTTGCGCTGCAGGGCGAGACGGACGTTTTCCAGGGGGGTCAAGTTGGGAAAAACCGCCGATATCTGGAAGGAGCGGACCACCCCGCGCACGGCGATCTCCGCCGGCTTTTCCCGGGTGATGTCGGTGCCGTTGAACAGGATCGTCCCGGCGCTGGGAACCAGAAACTTGGTCAAGAGGTTGAATACCGTCGTTTTGCCGGCGCCGTTGGGACCGATCAGCGCGTGGATGTCGCCCCTTTCAACCCGGAGGTTGACGTCGCTTACCGCCGAAAACCCCTTGAATTCCTTGGTCAGTTTTTTCGTTTCGAGTATGTAGTCCATCGCTACCTGCTCCTGCCCCGCTCAATGTGGGACGTTGATGCCGGCTTGTATCAGCTTGGCAAACTTCCCCTCGCCCTCCGGGAGTGGGCCGGGGTGGGGGATGCGCGCTGTCGCGCTGCAGCGCTCAGGCCCGGAAGGGGGCGGGTCTGGTGTGACATCAATCAGTGGGACATCAACACCGGCACCGTCATCTCCTTCAGCAGATGCTTGGCAACCGCGCCCAGCACCAGGGTCCCTTGGGGAGTGTGGGCATAGGCGCCCATCACCAGCAGGTCGAACCCCTCCTCGTAGGCCCGGTTCAAGAGGATGTCGCCGACCGAACCGGTCGAGGCCAGGACCTTGTCGGCGTTGGCCGTGATCCCGTGCCGGGTCAGGTGCAGGTTGACGCTGGAACAGAGGCTCTCGACATCGTCGCCGTAGTTGGCCGAACTGTTGACCGCCAAAAGGTTGACCTGCCGGGCAACCTTCAAGAGCGGCAGGGCGTCGTTGACGGCACGGGTCGACTCACGCCCGGCCTTCCAGGCCACCAGGACCCGCTCTCCCACCGTGGGGAAACTCCCCGCATAGGGGACCACCAGTACCGGCCGCCCCGCCCCGAGGATCAGGCGCTCAGGAAGATCGACCGGAAACCCCTTGCCGGCTGCTCCGGGAAGGGTCTGTCCCACCACGACCAGATCCGTGTAGTGGGCATGATGGTTGACGATCTCCGCCACGCTCACCCCGATGACCGACCAGTCGACGCAATGCCACTGCGCCTCGATCCCCGTCCCGGCGGTCCTGTCTTCAAAAAGTGCCTTGGCCGTCGCCGCAGCAGCTTCCACCGTCCCCTGCTGGCGTGGCTGATAATACTGGTGGGTGATCACGTAAAGCCCGGTCAGACTCGCCTGGTGCCTGAGCGCGAGCCTGATCGCGACCTCCAGCCGGGCGTCGCAATTCGGGGTGCTATCAATATGGACCAGGATATCGGCCAGTGGCATGAGACCTCCCGACAAACAATAGAGCGCAAGTAAAACATTTTTATAGTCTTTAGTTTCCAAACAAAACTTGAGCAAAACTCGGTGCAGTCATAGTCGTCGCATTATCGCATGAAACTAGCAAGAGTAAAGCCAAATGATATTTTACTTCAATAGAACTATGTTTTACAGCATCTTACCTCCGCACCCCAGAGGCCGGTCTGCGTGCAGTTTTTCCAGTTTTCTGGAAAAAAATGTCAAAAGGCGCCGGAATAGCCCGATGCCTTTTGACTTAGGTTGTAAATTATCAGGTGAATCGCGGCTCAACTAGCCGTGGGAATTGGCAATGCCGTCGGCCTCCAAGATTCTCCAGAATCCTGGAAGGAGTTTCCAGTTTTCTGGAACCGACTTATCGCGCGCTTTGCGCCGGTTCAGCGCTACGTTGTCAACTCACTTCGTGGCACCTCCCTCACCCCTGCCCCCCCAAAGTGCGGGGGGTTCTCAAAACCTCTCAGGCTCTCCAGCTTACCACCTCTCTCGGGAGGGTAGGGTGAGGGAAGCTCCTCAAATCTCGTAATGCTCGACCTTGGCATAGAGCGAGGATTTGCTGATCCCCAGCTGGGCGGCGGCAGCCAGCTTGTCACCCTTGGCATCCTGGATGGCCCGCCGGATCAGCGCCTCCTCCCCCTGGCTCAGCTGGGATTTCAGCGAACGCACCCCGCCGGGAAAGCCGCTTCCCTCGGCGCTCTTGATCATGGCACGGGGGATGTCCTGCCGGGTGATGACATTACCACTTTTCAGGTAGAGGGTCTGCTCCAGCACATTGCGCAACTCGCGCACGTTGCCGGGCCAGGAATAGACCAAGAAGAGAGCCGCGGTCTCCTGATCCACCCCCTCAACCGGGATTCCGGTCTCTTTTTCCAACTGTTTGAGGATCATCTCGGTCAGCAGCACGATGTCCTGCTGCCGCTCGCGCAAGGGGGGAACACGGAGCATCACCACGTTGAGCCGGTAATAGAGGTCATGGCGAAACAGCCCCTCCTGCACCAGCTCCCCCAGGTCGCGGTTGGAGGCGGCCACGATCCGGACATCCACCGGCTCGGGCTGTTCCGCCCCCACCGGTTCGATTTCCCTTTCCTGCAGCACACGCAAGAGCTTCACCTGCATGAGCAGCGGCAGCTCGCTGATTTCGTCGAGAAAGATGGTCCCCTTGTCGGCCAGGGCAAACTTCCCCTTTTTCCCCTTCTTCTGGGCACCGGTGAAGGCACCTTCCTTGTAGCCGAACAGTTCTGACTCGAACAGGCTCTCGGGGATGGCCGCACAGTTCACCTTGATGAAGGGCCCGAGTGCGCGATTGCTCTCAACATGGACAGCATGGGCGAAAAGCTCCTTGCCGGTCCCACTCTCCCCCACCAGCAGGACCGTGGTGTCCGACTTCGCCACCCGCCGCCCCAGTTCCTTGACCCGCTCCAATTCCGCGCTTTGCCCGAAAATGTTGGCGAACGAGTACTTGGCGCCGAGGCGTTTGTTCAGTTCGCTCTTGTAGAACTCCAGCTCCTTGTTCAGCCTGCGGAAGCGGCCGATCATGGCGAACAGGTCGTCCACGTCCTGGAACATCACCTTCCCGATCACCGCCACCACTTTCCCCTGGTCGAAAATCGGAATCCGGTGGCAGATCATCTCGTGACCGTTGATCTTCTGGATCTGGGCGATCTCGGGCTTTCCGGTCTGGGCCACGATGTGCATCCGGGTATTTTCCACCACCTGGGTCACGTGCCGGCCGACCAGGTCCTCGATGGTTTTGCCCAGGAAGGTCGCGTAGGCCTCGTTTACCCGCAGGACAAAACCTTTTGGGTCGGTAATAATCAGCCCCTCGTAGGCATTGTCCAGGGCGACTTCCAGCATCTTGCGCTCGCTGTCCGCGGCCCCGGCGCGCGCGGTCAGGGATTTCAGCATCCGGTGCACACTACCGTCACGGCGGATTCTCATGGCTAGCCTCCGGGATCTGGAATAAAAAAAGCACTGGCTCCCATTGCAGGATTGACGTTTTCTCAAAGGAATACATCAAACCGGACAACGGCAAAACAATGCCTGTCAAGGTACTGAATTGTCTTCAATAATTCAAGCCATTACTGATTCAGCAGATGAGCGTCAAAAACGATATGCCAGTCCGCGAGCAGCGGGCTAGGGCAACCCATCCAGATAGGACGGATCGGCGAAAGTTCCCTCCGGGGTGAGGCCACGGATCCGGTAATACTTCTGCAGTTCTTCCTCGAAGCGGGCGCGGTCAACCGGCGGGACCTCGATCCCTTCCCCGCTCGAGCCCGGCTCGTTGAAGAACCTGACCGGCAGCAGGTCGTCTTTGCTACTGAAGCCGTTGGCGCAGTTGTAGAAGCGCTCGGTAAGATAGATCCGCTCGCCGATTCTCTTGAGCGATTCCGGGGTATATTCAACGCCGGTCACGGCGGAGACCAGTTCGCCGTATTCCTCCAGGGTCGCCCCGAAGAAGGCGAACTTGCAGGCCACCAGGGAATCGACCACGGCGTTCACGTCCTCGGCGATCTTGATGATGCGCGCCTTGCCGGAAAAGGAGAAGCGATCGGTAGGCACCGGTTTCCTCAGGATCTCGTGCGATATGGGGTAGGCCCGCAGGTGGCAGCCGCCCCGATTGGAGGTGCAGTAGGCAAGTGCCATGCCGTAGGCCCCGCGCGGGTCGTAGGCGGGGAGCTCCAGCGACTTGACGCTCATGGAGAGCTCCGGCCTTCCCAATCCCTCAGCAGCCCTGCGCGAGCCGAGACTCAAGAGCTCTCCCTCCCCGCGCCGGTAGGCCATGTCCGACAGCAGCCCCGGGATTTCCGCGGCACCCGGAAAGCGCCCCCTGGCCTCGCCCCAGGCTGCGAGCGTCACGGCGGCCGTGATGGTGTCCATGCCGAGCTCGTTGCAGAGCGTGTTGGCCCGCACGATGGCGTGCAGGTCTGAGATGCCGTTCAGGGCGCCGAAGTGGCTCACCGTCTCGTACTCGGGAAGCGCCGCACCGGCCTGGTCGCTCTTCTTGCACTGGATCGGACAGCCGTAGCAGCCGTCCTTCTTGGCGCCGCACTCGCGCCGGATGGCGGGGCCCGAGTAGTGTCCCGAATCCGCGAAAAAGGTGGAGCTGAAGTTCTCGGTCGGGGCCATGCGCCGCTGCGCCATCAGGTCGACCAGCGCCGGGGTGCCGTACTCGGAAATGCCGAGTTCCCCGAAGATGACCGGAGAGGCCCGAAACAGGCGCATCACGTCCCCGCGGGCGGCGTCGAAGCGCTCCAGGTCTGCGATTTGGGTCACCCCGGAGCCGTTCACGGTGACGGCCTTGAGCCCCTTGGCGCCCATCACCGCGCCGAGCCCCCCCCGGCCGATCGAGTTCCCCTCGCCCATCATGATGTTGGCGAACAGCACGCCGTTCTCGCCGGCGGGGCCTATGGCGGCCACGCTGCCGCGTGCCTTAAGCGATGCGACGGTCTCCTTGATCCCCTTGCCCCAAAGCGAGAGCGCCGGCAGGATCTCGGCACCCCGGTCGTCGATGGCGAGGAAAACCGGCCCGGGGCTCTTCCCGGTGATGAAGAGCAGATCCAGTCCGGCAGCCTTGAGCCTCCAGGCGAAGCGCCCCCCCGCGGAGCAGTCGTAGATGGTCCAGGTGAGAGGGGAGCGGGAGACGGCCGCCAGGCGTGCCGAGGTGGGAGAGCTGGTGCCGCACAGCGGGCCGGTCGCGAAGATGAGCGGCATCTCGGGATCGAAGGGGTCCAGCCGGAAATGCTCCCGCATCATCCGGACGCCGAGCCCACGCCCGCCGAGGTAGGTGTGCAAGAGCGCCGTCGGGATCTCCTCCCGGTGGCAGCTCCCCCGGGTCAGGTCTACGTGCAGCATGTTTCCGGTCCAGCCGTGCATAAAGCCCCTATCCTATTTCACAGGTACTCACCGAGGCCCCGCTTCTCCAGTTCCTCGACCACCTTCTTGACATCCTGCGCCGCAGACTTGGTGCAGACCAAAAGGGCGTCCGGCGTGTCGACCACGATGAGATCGCTGACCCCCACCAGGGCGACCAGCTTCCCCCCCCCGTAGGCGAGACACCCCTGCGAGCCGATGCTCACCGAGCCCCGGGCGCTGATCACCACATGACCGTCCTGGTCCGCCTCCATCACCTCCGGCAAGGCGCTCCAGGAGCCAACATCGCTCCAGCCGAAGGAGGCGGGGATCACCTGGACGTTCTCGGCTTTCTCCATGACGCCAAAGTCGATCGACTCCCCCCGTATGCCAGCGTAGATCTCGCTTATCTGCGGCCTGAGATCGGAGAGCTCCCAGAGATCGCTGTCGAAGGTAAGCTTGGCCAGGCCGGCGGAGAGTTCGGGCATGAAGCGCCGGATCTGGTCCAGTATGGTGCAGGCGCCCCAAACGAACATGCCGGAGTTCCAGTAAAAGCGCCCCGTGGCCAGGAACTCCAGGGCTCGCTCCAGCGCCGGCTTCTCCACGAAGCGGGCCACCTGCGCGGGCGCGGAGCCGCGGTTCTCGGTCGCCTCGATGTATCCGTAGCCGGTCTCGGGGCGCGTCGGGGCGATCCCGAGCGTCACCAGAGCGCCGCTCTCCGCAACGCTGCGCCCCTTTCTCAGGGTGTCCCGGAAGCGCTCCTCGTCCAGGATGTAATGGTCGGCGGGAAGCACCGCCATGATCCCGTCGGGATCAAAGCGCGCGATGATGGAGGCGGCCAGGCCAACGGCCGGCGCGGTGTTCCTGCCGATCGGCTCCTCGACGACATCTACCGGCACCCCGGTGATGTACTGCAGCTGGCTCCTGGTCTCGGCCGCCTGCAGCACGTTGGTGACCACCATTATCCTCTTGGGCTTGAGCGGCAGCACCCGCTCCACCGTTCTTTGCAGCATCGACTTGCCGCCGAAGACCGACATCAGCTGCTTCGGCGTGCTCTTCCTGGAAAGCGGCCAGAACCTGGTGCCGGAACCGCCGGCGAGGATGACGATGTACATGGGTTCCTCCTGGTCGATGAACTTCCTAAGGCCGGCACTCCACAACCAGAGCGGACAGGTCAAAGTCAAGACGCGGATCCGGCGGACTCGCGCGGATCAACCGAAGCCCGGAAACCCGGGTCCACTCTGCCGTTCCGATCCGCAAAAACCAGCTCAATCCGCGCGCCCGGCCACCGCAGCCGGGGCTACTTTGGCGCAAGTAGGCCGGTAGCGCTTCGACGCGCTAGGCGCGTTCACTTGACGGCAACGCCTAGACGAGCTTGTCCGCGTCGATATCCAGCCGGTGATAGTCGTCCTGAAAGCGGACGATGTCGTCCTCCCCCAGGTACTCGCCGCTTTGCACCTCGATGATAATGAGCGGTATCACGCCGGGGTTCTCCAGTCGGTGGTTGGAGCCGATCGGTATGAAGGTGGACTCGTTGACGTTGACCATCTTCACGTTTTCACCGCAGGTGACCTTGGCGGTCCCCGAGACCACAATCCAGTGCTCGCTCCTGTGGTGGTGCATCTGCAGGGACAGGCGCTGGCCGGGCTGTACCTCGATCCGCTTTATCTTGTACCCGGTGTTCTCGTCCAGGACCGTATAGGTCCCCCAGGGACGTTCTCCGCGTTCCATACTACCTCCAGAATCCGCCTATTTTGCGGGCCTCAGTTCGAGATACCGCTTGAGTGCCTCCTGCCAGGGCTCGGGGACAAATCCGGTGTCCCCGGAGAGCTTGCCGCAGTCAAGAGTCGAGTAAAGCGGGCGCGCCGCCGGACGCCCCAGCTGTTCGGTGCTCATCGGTTTGACCGTGACGGCGAGGCCCGCAAGGCGGAAGATCTCGCGGGCAAACCCGTTCCAGGAAACAAAGCCGGCATTGGCCGCATGGTAGGTACCGCAGCACCCCTTGTCGATGAGCGCCTTGAGCGCAAGCGCCAGATCGTAGGTCCAGGTCGGCGAACCGATCTGGTCGTCCACCACGGCGAGTTCGCTCCGCTCGCCGGAAAGCTGCAGCATGGTCTCCACGAAGTTCTTGCCGCCGTGGCCGTAAAGCCACTGGGTCCGCACGATCAGGTGGTCGGGATTGAACTTGGCGTTCAGCTCTCCGGCGAGTTTCGATTCGCCGTAGACGCTCAAGGGCGCCGGGGGGTCGTCTTCCAGGTAGGGCGCGTGTTTCCCGCCGTTAAAGACGTAATCCGTGCTCACCTGCACCAGTTTGGCGCCGATATCCTTGGAGATCATGGCCAGGAAGGCCACCCCCTCGCCGTTCACCTGCAGGGCAAGCTCCTTCTCGGTTTCGCAGCCGTCCACGTCCGTGTAGGCCGCGGCGTTCACCACAACCCTCGGCCTCAGGGTCAAAAGCACCCGCTGCACGGAGCTAAGATCGGTGATGTCGATATCGCCGACATCCACCCCCCGCGCGGCACTCCCGAAAAGTCCCATCAGTTCCTGACCGAGCATCCCTTTACTGCCAACCACCAGTATCATTATGTCCTCCGAAACGCACCCAGCGCGGGCCGGCGCGTTAACGTGCTCAAGCTGCGGTTAGGGATCCAGCCCGGCTGCCCCCCTCCCGACCTCCCCCCGAGCCCATTTAAGCCGCGGGCACCTCTTGATTACATGGTAACCGCTAACCACGGGCTCTCAACTGCCGGGCCGGAAAAAACGGCCGACTCCGGCTGCAAAATCCTGCGGCTAGCGCTCCCCGTACTGCGCCTGGTAATACTCCCGGTAGGCGCCTGAGGCGACCTCCTCGACCCATTGCTGGTTTGCCAGATACCAGTCTATGGTCTCGGCGATGCCGCGCTCGAAGGTGTAGCACGGCTCCCAGGCAAGCTCGCGCTTCAGCTTGCTGGCGTCTATGGCGTAGCGGCGGTCATGCCCGGCCCGGTCCTTGACGAAGCGGATCAGCTTGCGGCTCTCCCCCGCCGGACGGCCCAGGCGCTGGTCCATCAGGTCGCACACCAGCTGCACGATGTCGATGTTCTTCCACTCGTTGTTCCCCCCTATGTTGAACACCTCTCCCGGGGTGCCCCGCTTCAGCACGCGCTCTATGGCGGCCGAGTGGTCATTCACGTGGAGCCAGTCGCGCACGTTCAGGCCGTCGCCGTAGACCGGCAGCGCGCGCCCCTGCATGATGTTGTGGATCAAGAGCGGGATCAGCTTCTCGGGGAAGTGGTACGGCCCGTAGTTGTTGGAGCAGCGCGTATTGAGGGTTGGCAGGGCGAAGGTCTCGAAGTAGGCCCGCACCAGGAGGTCGGCCCCCGCCTTGCTGGCGGAGTAGGGGGAGTTGGGGGCGAGCGCGGTCTCCTCGGTGAAGTACCCTTGGGGGCCAAGGCTGCCGTAGACCTCGTCGGTGGAGACCTGCAGGAAGCGGAACGAGGGGATCCCCTGCGCGTGGCCGCGGCTTGCCTCCAGCAGCGTCTGGGTCCCGAGCACGTTGGTCCTGACGAAGATCTCCGGCCCCGTGATGGAGCGGTCCACGTGGGACTCGGCCGCAAAGTGGACCACGGCGTCGATGCGCTCCTCGCGCAGCAGACCGCAGACCAGGGGCGCGTCGCAGATATCCCCCTTAACAAAGCGGTAATCGGCGTTTTCCGCCACACCGACGAGGTTCTTCAAATTCCCCGCATAGGTGAGCAGGTCAAGGTTGACCACCCTGCAACCCGGGTTTCCCGCCATGAAATGGTTGATGAAATTGGAGCCGATGAACCCCGCTCCTCCGGTCACCAGCAACGAGGTGGGGGTAAACGTGTCAGACATGGATCCTCCGGGATTTCTGGTCGCTACTGCTCAATTGAGACGGCTGCCGAGTTTACTGGTTGCGGGAGCCGGGGTGCGGCCGGCTTGCCGGGCAATCTCTTTTTGATACACCAGGGAAAGCTGTCGTGTCAACCTCTTATCCGAGCGGATCAGAACGCCCGTATCGGCAGCGCCGCGCCGATGCCGGCAAGGGTGAAGCTCACCGTGAAGGACCTGTTTCCGGGGCGGTCGGCGTAGGCGGCGATGATGCTCCAGCACTGGCGCTTGTACTCCAGAGAATAGCGGGATTCCAGGAAGCCCCCCTTGTCGAAGGAGTAGCGGCCCAGTACGGTTGCCAGGAGCTGGCTTGTGACCGGAAAGGCGAAATTCCCCTCCAGGTAGTCCAGCTCCTGCCGGGAATAGCGGTAGCCCAGGGACGCCAGGTTGGGGGTGGCCCCCTCCCCCTTCACCTCCAGGGCGAGGTTCGCCGTCGAGACGTTGTTGTCGACCGGGTTGTAGCGGCCGTCCAGGTTGACGGTGACCCCCTTGGCCGGGGTGACCCTGCTCTCCAGCATCAGGTCGTTGAGCCGGTGCCCGGCGTCCGCCTGCGCCAGGTTGAGGAGGTTCTGGCGCTCCCCCGAAAACCAGTACCCCTGGGAAAGCTTCAGGTAGAGGAGGTCGCGGTAGTCGGGGGGCCCTCCTTCTAGGAGGAACTTCTCAGTCACCACGCTGGCAAGCGACCAGGTGAGGGCGCTCTGCCCCGGGGTCCGGTCGTTGCGGTCGAAATCGGGAAGCGTACTGTCCCGCGCGGGCTGCAGGTAGCCGTATTGCAGGGAGGGGATCAGCAGGTGCCGCACCCGGCCGTCGTAGATCCGCTCCAGGGGGAGCGACAGGGTGGAGCCCGCGTCCGCCTGACCGGCCTGCTGCGGCCCATCGGGCGAAACCGTACCGTAGGAGTTGTAGAAACGCTCGCGATACCCGCCGTAGAGGGAAAGGTCGAGCACCCCTGCGGGTTTTTGGTACAGTGACAGCCGCGGGTGCAGCTCGAGCCGCTCGCCGGTCGTCCCTTCGTTGCGCTGGAAATTGATCACCCCTGCGTCCATGGAGAGGAAAACGGGACCAGCCTTGCTGCCGGCAGCGACGAAGCTTAAGGAGGGAAGCCTCTGCAGGGTGGCATTGTTGTTGGGAGCCACCAGGTCCTCGATATAGCGGACCTCACCGTTCAGGCCGAAGCGCTGCCACCTCTGGTCGAAGGAGGCGGTCGACTGGAGCAGCTGCTGGTTGTAGGCGCCCGTGTCCTCCGCGTAATCGTTGTAGTAGGTGCGGTCCGTGACCAGGTGGATCTCGGAGGCGAGCGTGGTGTTGGGCGTCAGCAGCTCCAGGTGCTTCTGGTTCAGCTCGCCGCGGAACTTCTCCGCCTGGGTGTCGTAGATGCCGAAACCCTGCAGTTCACCCCCGCTCCCGCCGCTCCTTGAGTACCGGTAATCGAAGCCGACCCCCTCGCCTCGGGCGGTTTCCAGGTCGAGGTCCACCGTCAGATCCTGGCTCGGGGTGGCAGCCCAGTAGAAGGGCTGGTCGTAAAAGAACCCCTTTATGGTGGAGTGGCCGAGCTTGGGAATCAGCAGCCCCGTCTGCCGTTCCTTATTGGCCGGGAACAGTATGTAGGGGGTGTACAGAACCGGAAGGTCGCCGACGTAGAAGACCGCATCGCGCCCGGTCGCGAATTCGTCAAGGATGACATGGAGGTCCCTCGCCTCGAAGTGCCAGCTCGGATGCTCCCCGTCGCAGGTGGTGAAACTCCCCCGATCCGCGTGATAGTCCTCGTTCCCCGTCTTCTCTACGCGCTTGCTGAAGAGCCTGAAGTTCGACTTCTTGATGAAGATCTCGCCGTTCAAAAGCTCACCCTGCTGGGATTCCAGGTTCAGGAACATCCGACTCCCTTTCAGGGTATCCTCCCCCCTCTCGAAGAAGACATCTCCCTCGGCAAACGTCTCCCCGGTCAGCTTGTGGTAGCTCACGCTGTCAGACAGCAGGGTGGCGCCGTCACGCACCAGCCGGACCGAGCCGTGAGCCTGGTAGCTTTCGGTCGGGGCGTCGACGGTGAGGGTGTCCGCCTTCATTGTCACCTCCTGGTCCGCGGCGGCCTGCGCCAGCGCGGGGAGGAGCCAGAGGTATGCGAGGAGCCAGAGGGCTCTTGCAGGTTTCATCGCACTCCGGTCGGTCGATTCGATTGGGGTCCGGCTGGCTGCGCCGAAGCCGTAAAGGTTTACCATAACAAATTATTGCAGGATCGAAAGCGCCCGGCCAATTAAAGCTGCAGCATCAGCCCCGAAACGGATCGAACTGCCGGAAAAGGAGGATGCCCCGCGCCTCCCCGACGGTGAACAGGGAACCGCAGACCAGGATCAGGTCGTCCGCCGCGGCCTCTGCCCGGGCCAGGGCGATCCCCCGGGCCACCGAGCCGGCATCGTGCGCGCGGACCCCCGCGAGACGGCAGAAGGAGGCGAGCTTAGCCGCAGGAAGGGCCCGGTCTATGGCGGGTGCCACGGCGAAGAGCGCGTCGGCAAGCGGCAGCAAAGGGGCCAGCATGCCAGAGAGTTCCTTGTCGCCCATGACACCGACCACCATGATGAGCCGCCGCCGGGGGATCTCCGCGAGAGCTTCGGCCAGGGCAGCCGCCCCGGCGGGGTTGTGGGCGCCGTCCAGCAAAAGGCGCGGCGTCCCCGGGAAGCTTTCCATACGGCCCGGCCAGCAGGCCCGCTCGACGCCGGCGGCGAGTGCCCAGGGGGCAAGGGGAAATCCGGCACCCGACAGAAGTTCCGCCGCGGCCAGGGCGCAGGCGGTGTTTCCTTTTTGATAGGCCCCGGAAACCCCGGGCTTGAGACCCTGAAGGTTGAAACCCAGCCCGCGGTACCAGAGGGTCCCCTCCTGCCACCCCGCCTCGAAGGAGTCGTCGCAAATGTACAGCGGTGAGCCGATTTCCCGGGCGTGCCGCTCGATCACGCGGGCGGCCTCCGGCTCCTGTCGGGCCGAGACGATGGGGCTTCCCGCCTTGCAGATCCCCGCTTTCTCCACGGCGATCTCCGCGACCCGGCTCCCCAGGTAGTCGGTGTGGTCCAGGGAAACCGGCGTGATCAGGGTCAGCATCCCGTCCAGGGCGTTGGTCGCATCGAGCCGCCCCCCCATCCCTGCCTCGAAGACCGCGAGCCGCACCCCGGCTTCGGCAAAATGGAGCGCCGCCAGGGCGGTGATGATCTCGAAGAAGGTGGTCCCTTCCGGGGCGGCCGCCATGACCCGGCCTGCCAGGCGTGCCACCTCCTCTTCGGCGATCTCGGCTCCGTCGATGCGTATCCGCTCCGTGAAGGAGATGAGGTGCGGCGAGGTGAAGAGGCCGGTCCGATGTCCGCCGGCGCTCAGAATGGAGGAGAGGACCGCGGCGCTCGAACCCTTGCCGTTGGTGCCGACCACATGGACGCAGGAAAAGGCTTCCTGGGGGTTACCCAGCGCGCCGAGCAGGCGCGTGATCCTGGCAAGCCCCGGTTTCATACCGAATCTTCCCAGGGCGTATATGTGCGAAAGGGTCTCTGCGTAGGTCATGACAGGCGGGGATTATAGGTAAAGAGGAAGGAAAAGTCTATACAATTGGGTCCGCGGCGTTAAGGCGAGCCAGTCTGGAAGGAACCGAAAGCTCCCCCTCCGGGGGGGCGGACCTGAGGGAGCTGCAGGGGCAAGAAAGGGAGCAGCCATGTGACCAGAGAGCTGGTAACTATCCGTTTACCCGAGCGTGAAGGAGAAGGTCGCCCCCTGGCCGGGCTCCGCCTCGGCGCGGATCAGTCCGCCATGACGGTGGATGATCCTCTGGACGATGGCGAGCCCGACTCCGGTCCCCTCGAAATCCTCGCTCCGGTGCAGCCTCTGGAAGGCCGCAAAGAGCTTGTCCGCATACTTCATGTCGAATCCGGCCCCGTTGTCGCTCACCTGGTAGAGCTGGCCTCCTTCCCGTTCCCGTTCCCCGAATGCGATCCTCGCCCCTGCCGTTTTCCCGGTGTACTTGAAGGCGTTGCCGAGCAGGTTTGCCAGCACTAGCCGGATCAGGGTCTCGTCCCCCACGGCCTTGAGCCCGTCTTGGATCGAGAAGTCGACCTGCCGCGCCGGGGTGGACAGTTGGAGTTCGTCTGCTATCTCATGCGCCATCCGGCTCAGGTCAAGCCTCTTCAGGTGCATCTCGGAGCGGCTGATGCTTGCCAGTTCAAGCAGCTCGTGGATCAGCCTCCCCAGGGTTTCGCAGGACCGGTCGATGCGCGCCAGGTATTCCCGGCCCGGCGCATCCAGTATCTGGCTGTACTCCTGCTGTAGCATACGGGTGAAACCGCTGATGTGGCGCAGCGGCGCCCGCAGGTCGTGTGACACGGAGAAGCTGAAGGCCTCGAGCTCGCGGTTCACCGCTTCCAGCTCCGTCTTCTGACGGAAGAGATCGTTGTTGAGCCAGGTGATCTCCTCTTCCGCGTCCCGGCGCTGCCGGATCTCCTGCGTCAGCGCGGCGTTGGCCTCAACATACTGGGCGGTTCTTTGGGCCACGATTTCTTCCAACCCCGCGTGGAGCCGCTTCAGGTTTTGCTCGGCACCGTGCTGCGCCGTTAGGTCCGAAAGGACCATCGCGAGGCGCCCCGGCTCCGTCGTGTAGGCGCTCACCTCGAAATATTTCCCGACATCAGTCAGCTCCCCCTCGAAACGGTCCGGCTTGCCAGTGAGCACCACCCGCCCCAGCTTCTCGATCCACAGCGGCTCGATCCCCGGCAGGAGGTGGAGCAGCGTATGGCCCACGGCCGCCTCGGCGCTCAGCCCGGTCATCACTTCAAAGGCACGGTTCACCTGCAGGAAGCGGTAATCGACCGGTTCACCTGAAGCCGGGAGGACGGCTTCATGCAGGGAGAACCCGTTCTGCATCCCGTCAAAGAGCTGGCGGTACTGGGACTCGCTGGTGGCGATCAACTCGTTCTTGCGCGAGATGATGGCGAGCCCCCTCCTGATCAGCAGGTGCAGCAGGCAGGAGGTTACCAGGAGAAAGAGCCACCCCTTGACGATCTCCAGGCTGGTCAACAGCTCGGTTTCGTGCACCAGAGAGCCGAGAAGGCGATCCGAAAAGAGTATCCAGAGAGCTCCCACGCCGAGATACCAGCCCACCACCCTGAGCGGCATCAGCCAGATCGCATCTTTTATCTCGCTAACGGGCATGGGTCACCTCCCTTCCTTCCCTTCCGGGCCAGCGCACCTGACTACCAAGGCAATGGCATATTGGGTGGAGCATCCAATGAATATATCGGCAGCATGAGGCAAAAGTTCAGGGAAAGTTTGCGCCATTGGGCGGGAGCATGCGGCTGGAGAGAGGGGAGCGAGTTCATTCTCCCGGCGTCATCGATCTGTCTGTACTATTATGGCAGAACCGGAAGGGGCAAAGCAAAGGCCAATAAAATCAGGCGGGAAGGTTCATCGAAATAAGGGTCAGCGGGTCCGCGCCGGTATTCCGGTAGGAATGCTCCTCGCCGGCAGGTATCTGCAGCACGAGGCCGGGAGTAAGCAGATACTCGCCGTCGCCGCAAAGCGCCAGCCCCGAGCCGCTCAGGACGTACATCAGGTGCCCGTAGGCGTCCCGGTGCGGAGCGAATCCCCCCCCCCGCTCTACACGGGTAAAGACCATCTTGGTGCCGGCATCGAACATGGTCCTGCCGAAGACGCCGCGGGTCAGGGCAGGGCGTACCGGCTCCCAGGGGAGATCGTTCAACTGAAAAGCGGTGCTCATGGGAGAAGCTCCTTTCGGGCAGTCGAGGCGCCCGGCAAAAAAACCGATAAGTGACGCCCCCCCGGTGCACTGGGGGGGAAGCTGAAGGTAGTGAAGCGGTGGGGATACTGCCGGCCTGGCGCTGACAACGCCGCCGGTTCACCACCGCTCGGGCCAGGCAAGGCGGAGGCCGAGCGCTATCAGCACACACCCCGCCAGGCGCCCGACCCGCCCGCCCGTTTTGGTGCTGCGGTTCAAAAGGCGCCCTAGCTCTCCGGCGCAAAGCGCAACCAGTCCGAACCCGGCCATGGTGAGGAGCACGAAAGTGCTGCCCAGTACCAGCATCTGCAGTGCCACGGCACCCCTCAGCGGGTCGACGAACTGCGGGAAGAAGGCGAGGAAGAAAAGTGCCACCTTGGGGTTCATGATATTGGCGAGGACGCTCTGCCGGAAGATGACCCGGCACTGCACGGCTGCGGCGCTCCCTCCGGGGAGAAGCGCCCTGGCGCTTCTCAGCATCCGTATCCCGAGGTAGATCAGGTAGAGCGCGCCCGCGTACTTCACCAGGGAAAAGGCGGTGGCCGAGGAGGTGATCAGGGCGGAGAGGCCGGCCACGGCAAAGAAGGTGTGGGCGAGGTTGCCCAGGGCAAAGCCCGCTGCCGCGGCGAGCGCCGCCCTTCTCCCCTGGGCCATGCCGCGCGTCAGGACGTAGATGATGTCCGGACCGGGCGTAAAGATGAGCAGGGTGGAGGCTGCGGCGAACATGGCAAGCTGCGGCAAGGAGATCATGATCGGTATTCCTTAAAGCGGCGCGGAAAAGGGGCGCCGTTTAGCAATTCCGCTAAAACCGGCGCCCCCTTTACCCTTGTCGAACGCCCGCAGGGGCGCTTGCATCCCAGACCGCTAGTGCTGGCGGTGGAGCATCTTCAGGACGCGGGAGAGCTGCTCCTTCATCTTGCACCGCTCGACGATGATATCCACCATGCCGTGGTCCAGCAGGTACTCCGCACGCTGGAACCCCTCGGGAAGCTTCTGCCTGATGGTCTGCTCGATGACGCGGGGGCCGGCAAAGCCGATCAGCGCCTTCGGCTCAGCCATGTTGATGTCTCCCAGCATGGCGAAACTCGCCGTCACCCCGCCGGTCGTGGGATCGGTCAGGATGGAGACGAAGGGGAGCCCCTCTTCGCGCAGCTTGGCGAGCGCGGCCGAGGTCTTGGCCATCTGCATGAGCGACAGGATGCTCTCCTGCATCCGGGCGCCGCCGGAAGCGGAGACAATGATCACCGGGGTGCGCCCGGTGACGGCACGCTCGATGCCGCGGGTGATCTTCTCGCCGACCACGCTCCCCATGCTCCCCCCCATGAAGGAGAAGTCGAACACACAGATCTGCACCGGGGTCCCGTCGACGAGCCCCGAGCCGCAGACGATGGCGTCCTTGCTCCCCCCCTTGGCCAGCGCGGCGTCGATGCGGCTCTGGTAGCTCTTGGTGTCCTTGAAATCGAGGCAGTCGACCGAGATGAGATCGGCGTCCAGTTCGGTAAAGCTCCCCTCGTCCAGCAGGAGTTCCAGGCGCCTGGTGGCCGAAACCCGGTAGTGGTGGTTGCATTTCGGGCAGACGTTAAGGTTGCTCTCGATGTCTTTCGTAAAGATGGTCTCGCCGCAGCTGACGCACTTCGTCCAGAGCCCTTCGGGCACCTTCACCTTGTGGTCCGGCCCTTTTGCCATCGGCGGATTGTCCCTTTTGAACCAAGCCATATGTGCCCTCGTAAGGGGGACTTCCCCCCTGCCTGTAGTCGTTGCTGGAATCTGGCGCTGATAGTTACCAGATCGGCACCATAATGTCAATTAAAACGGTAGGCAACCAGGTCCAACCTGCCGCAATTACAGACTTTTACCCTCACACCCCGACAACACGCCGCGTTTGAGCGCCGTGACGAAGCTGCCCAGCTCCCGGATGAGCTCCGCCCCCTGGTAGCGCTCAAAGTACTTAACCAGGGCGCTCCCCACCACGACCCCGTCGGCTACCCTGGCGACCTGGGCCGCCTGGTCCGGGTCGGAGATGCCGAAGCCGACCACCAGCGGCAGGCTCAACTGATCCCGCACCAGCGCCACCCGCGCGGCAAGGGTGTCGGCCACCGCGGCACGGGCCCCGGTCACCCCGGCAACCGATACGTAGTAGATGAAGCCGCGCCCGAGCCGGGAGACCAGCTCCACGCGCGAGCTGTCCGAGGTCGGGGTCAAAAGGAAGATGAGGTCGAGCCCGCAGCGATCCGTCGCCCCCTTGAGCTCCCCCGACTCCTCGGGGGGGAGGTCCACCACCAAAAGGGCATCCACGCCGGCTTGGGCGGCGTCGGCCGCGAATCGTTCGGCGCCGTAGGCGAAGATCGGGTTGAAATACCCCATCAACAGAATCGGCACCTCGGTGCGCTTGCGCAGCGTGCGCACCAGGTCGAGGACCCCGGGGAGCGTTGTTCCCGAGGCGAGCGCGCGCTCCGAGGAGAGCTGAATGGTGGGGCCGTCCGCCATCGGGTCCGAAAACGGCACCCCCAGCTCGATCAGGTCGCACCCCGCCCGCTCCAGTTCCAGCACCACCTCTTCGGTGGTCGCGAGATCCGGGTCCCCGGCGGTGACGAAGGTAACCAGTGCCGTCTCCCCGCGCGCCTTGAGCTCCCTGAATTTATCCTCAATCCTCCCCATCCGGTACTCCTTTATGAGTTCACCACCGGGGTTTTCCGGGGCAAATGTTCGCCTGGCCTCGTGCGCCAGCTATATACTACCGTAGGAGCGGCATGCCTGCCGCGAATTTTTCGCGCAGGACAACGCTCCTACCTTTTTCCCGCCTTGGGCTGCTCGCCGAAAAAAAGCCCTCCCCCCCGGTGCCAGCCTCCGCCTTGGCTAAGGGCTGACAAAAGGGGAGTGCTTGGCCCGCCGTAGCCTTGGCGAAGGCGGGTCAGGAGAGGGCGAGGCTGGTCTCTCAGATCTTGAAGGATTCGATTTCTTTTCTGAGCATGTCGGTCTGCCGGAACAGCTTATAGACCGCCTCGTCCATGACGCGGGTCGCTTCCAGGTTCGCCTCGGTGGCGTCCTGAATGTCCTCCACCGAGGTGACGATCTGCTCGCTTCCGCGGCTTTGCTCGTCGCAGGCGCGCTTTATGTGGCGGATCATCTCGGTGATGCTCTCGGTCGACTGGGCGATCAGGTTCCCCACCTTGTTCTGCTCGCGGGTGGAGGAGAGTACCTGGGAGGTGAGCCCCTTCATGTTCTCGACCGCTCCCATGATCAGTTCGCTCCCCTGCCCCTGCTCGCGGGTCGCCTTGGCGATCTGGGCCACCATCTCCGAGACCTGCTCCATCGCCTCCCGGATCATCTGGCTCCCCTTAGCCTGCTCCACCGTGGTGCGCGCGATCTCGGCGACCTGGGCGGTCGCCTCTGTGACGCCGATGACGATCTTGGTGAGCGCCTCACCGGACTTCTGGGAGAGCAGCTCGCCGTCGGTGATGGAGCGCTCCGCCTGGTTGATGGCCTCCACCGCCCGCCGGGTCTCCTCCTGCACCCCGCGGATCACCAGGGAGATCTCGCGGGTGGAGCTGGAGGTCCGCTCGGAGAGTTCCTTGATCTCGTCCGCGACCACCGCGAACCCCTTGCCGTGCTCTCCGGCCTGGGCCGCGATGATGGCCGCGTTGAGCGCCAGGAGGTTGGTCTGCTCGGCGACCTCGTCGATCACCGAGAGGATGTCCCCGATGTCGGCGGCCCGCTCCGAGAGGGTGTTCACCACCTCGCTGGTGATTTTGGAGGCGCGCTTGATCTCCTGCATCCCGCCGATCACCGCGTCCACCGCCTCGCGACCGGTCTCCGCGTCGACCCGTACCGCCTTCGAGATGGCCGCCGTCTCGTTGGCGTTTCTCTCCACCTGCTTGATGGAGCTGTCCATTTCCATGACCGAGGAGGCGGTCGCGGTCGCCACCTCCATCAGGCTCACCACGCCGTTCCCCACCTGCTTGATGGAACTCCCCATCTCCACGATGGAGGAACTCACCTCGCCCACGGAAAGGGCCAGGTTCTCCATGTTCTGCACCACCTCCTCCACGCTGGAGGCCATCTCCAGGATCGAGGAGGAGCTCTCCGAGGCGGAGATGGAGAGGGAGTCGACCCCCTGTGCCACCCCCTTCACGGAGGTGTTGATCTGCACTATGGCCGCGGAGGTCTTGGAGACGCTGTCCGCCTGGGTCTTGGCCGATGCCACCACCGAGTGGGAGGCCTTGGCCATGGTGTCGGAGATGCCGGCCAGCTCTTGCGAGGAGCGGGAGACCTTACCGATCATGCCGGAGAGCTTTCCCACCATCTCGTTGAAGTCGCTCCCCAAAAGGCCCAGCTCGTCGTCCGAGGCGAGTTCCACCTTCGAGGTCAGGTCCCCCTCGGCGCCGGCGTTCACCGCGACCGCCATGATCTTGATCCGGGAGACGATGTTGCGCGTGATCAGCAGGCCGAGCGCGATGGCGAGCGCGATCGCCACCACGATCACCGCCACGAAGGTGACCCCGGCCGAGCGCTGGATCTGGGTCACCTGGGCGTTCGCCTGGTTCATCTGGTTCCCGACCTCTACCAGGATGTCGTCCAGGTCCGCCTTCGCCTTGTCGTTGGACTCAGAGACCTCCTCGTTGGCGAGCTTGTGGAGCCGCTCGTCGGACAGGGCGTCCTTGGCCGCCTGACTCACCGAGTTGGGGGGAACACCCTTGAGGAGCTCTTCCTTGCGGGCGATCAGTTCGTCCGCCACCTTCTCGAATTCCGCCCAGCTCACCAGGAACTGTCGGGTCCGCTTCTCTATGGCGCTACCCTTGGCGGCGGGGAGCACGCCGAGCTTCTTGTTCCCCTCCAGGATGGTCTGCGCCTGGGTCTGCAGCAGGTCCCGCTTCATCCGGTAGTCTTCCACGTACTCTTCCATCGTGTCCGGCTCGGATCGGACCAGGGCGGCCTGCATCAGGCTCACGTGGCAGTACTTCTGGGCCACCCCCATCAGCAGCACCAGCTTTTGCTGCTTGGAGAGCTGCTCCAGGATAGTCTGGATCTCGCCGCCGACCCGCTTCATGCTCATGGCCCCGAAGACGCCGGTAAAGGCGACCAGCAGGGCCATGAGCATAAAAGAGACGATCAGGCGGGTGCGGAGCTTGAGGTTTTTCATGGCGATCAGCGCTCCGTCTCGGCAAGGAGATAGTTGAGCAGATCGACGGAAGCCTTCACCTCGGGTTTTGACATGTTGGAGTCAGGCTTTCTGAGCATCTTGACGCCGTAGGCCCTGGTGGCGTTGCGGTCGAAGGGCTGCCCGGAGATGGGCGCCACTCCGGTCTGTATGGCGACGACGGTCCGCTCCAGGGTGTGGCACTTGACGCATCTGACCCGCACGATCTCGTAGTTGGCCTTCATGGCGGGCGGGAAGGCGGACGGGTCGAAGCGCAAGGTGTCCCCTTTGCCGACGACCTTCAGTGCGGCCTGGGCCGCGGTTGCGGAAAGGGAAACAAAGAGCAGGATGAGCAGGAGCTTTTTCATGTGAGTGAGTCCTCCATTATAGAGCCGGGGCGAAATTGCTTTCGCCGGCTCATTTGGTCGAGGTTGAAGGCCTGGGCGGATCAACCTCAGGTGGTCAGAAGCTGAATGCAAGCGAGGCGAGGGTCTTTCTGTCCCTCGCCGGAGCCGGAGCGTCCGTGTAGTTGTACTGCAGCGACAGCTTGGTGTTCTGCAGCGGCGCATAGCTGAGCGCCGGTATGTAGCGGCGGGCCCCCCCGTTGCCATCAGCCTGGTATTCGTAACGCAGCACCGCGATCAGGTTAATCGGCACGCCGAACATGTATTCGCCCTCGAAGGCATAGGCATGGGAATCCAGCGCGGCCGCCCCGGTCGAGAGAAAGGTCGGGTTGTCATCCCGGCCGAAGACGCCGCTTCCCTTCAGGTGCCAACGCTTGTAGAGAAGATCGAACTCCACTCCGGCCCGATAGAAGTCATTGGTGTTGAGGGTCACGCCGAACTCGTCGAACTGCCCGTTGCTTCCGGCGTAGCCGAAACCTCCCAGGGTCAGGGTCAGGAAGTCCCAGACGCTGTCGCTCTCCAGGTCGACCTCGGGCTCGTGTCCCTGGAGATCGGTGCCGCCGATCTTCACCGAGACGTGCCCATAGCCGTCCTTGTGGTTCTGCCCCTTGGGGCTCACCACCCCGCCGGCGACAAAGACCCGATTACCCACAAGCGAGTTCAGTTCCAGCGCGTCCTGCGGTGCATCCAGAGAAAAGGGGGAGACACCCACCGTGTAGGCGGTCGAAGCGAAGGAGGGAACCTGGATCACCCGGTCGCTCTGTTTCCAAAGGGAGAGCTTCGGCTCCATGCGCCCGATTCTCAGGTTGACCGGCGTGCCCAGGGCGTGGCGCCAGATGGCGAACAGCTCGTCGATGTTGGGTGCATTGTTGGGCGGCGTATTGGCGTTATTGGCGGGATTCGTCACCTGGGTGGTGTCGGTCTGGACTCCCTGGGAGTAGAGGTTGTAGGTCAGGTAAAAACCGGCGGCCTCCCGGAAGGCTGCTCCGGCCTGCAGGCGCAGCGAACGGGTGGAGAGGTCGAGCTTGTTGACGCCGAAGGGGGTCTTGTCGTCGTAGGCGACGTCGACGGTGCCGGTGAAGGAGACCGGAAGCAGTTCAGGGAGCCCGGAAAGCACCAACCCCTCGATCTTCCCCTCGCTCTTTTCGGGCTTCGCCGCGGCGCCGGCCCCCTTGCCGGGGTAGACGTAGCCGTTCTTCAGGAACGCGTCGCCGAATTCGTTAAGCTCGGGGTAGATGGTGTGGCAGGTGGAGCACTCCGTCTTGAACTGGCGGCTGAAGGCGGGGATCGCCTCCGCCCTTTCGGGGGAACTCAGCTGCATGAGTGCGAGGGCAAGGAGAAAAAGGGCCAGAATCGAACTATTCTTCGGGAACATGAAGATCTCCTGACAGGGCAATAAACATAAATAAAAATTACCCCACACTCATAAAAAAAGTTTTCCTAAACTCGAAACGGACAACGCTGGCAGATATCCAATCGAGTAATGGATTATTACAATATTGCCGATGTGAAGTCAACTTAACAAAACGGCGTCGGCTCACAATTCTGTATACAGAGTGAATTGTCACTCATTTTTAGCTACAACTTTGGCTTGGGAAATGGTATATATGCCGGCAAACCACTCGGAGGGCCAAGCCATGCAGTTAAAAAGTCTCCTTTGCCTCGTCCTAGCCACAACAGTTATTGCCGGATGCGGTGGAGGAACTACGGCCGGTTCGGCACCGGCGGCCAACAAACTTGCCGCTTCCACGAGCTGCCTGAACTGCCATGCCAGCGCCGTATCCCTCACGGGGGCTCTGGTCGCCGACGAGTGGAAGTCCTCGGCCCACAACCTCAACAATGCCGCGGGGTGCGCCGACTGTCACGAACCGGCCGAGGACCATCCGAACCTCTGCAGCACCTGCCACGGCGGAGGTGAATACCAGGTGACCATTAACCCCGACGCGGCCGGCAAGTGCCTCAAGTGCCACGGCCCCGCCTTTCCCGACAACCTGCTGATGGCCGAGGCACCCCAGCATTACGGCTATTCCTCGGCGCGTGTTCTCCCCGCGACGCTCCGCGCCTCGTACGTGAGCGGCCAGTACCAGGGGCGCTGCAACGCCTGCCACAACCCGCATTTGAACACCCTGACCCAGAACCACCTGGACTACGCCCAGTCCCTGCACGGGGACCCGAAGGGAGTCGCCTGGGCCAGCCAGGACTTCAAGCAGACGGCGGCCTGCATCCGTTGCCACACCAGTACCGGTTATATAGGTTTCATCACCAGCAGCTTTACCCCCCCCACGGCAGGATTCGGTGCGGGCGACGCCAGCCGCGAGGTGCTCGCCTGCGACGCCTGCCATGCCAGTTATGACTTCAAGAACAGTATCCGCCAGGTTCCGGCCTTCACCGCGACCTACCAGGGCTATAGCGGTGCCCGGCTGGCAAGCTTCCCCAGTGTTGGCGAGTCCAACCTCTGCATCCCGTGCCACTCGGGGCGCGACAGCGGTAAATCGATCGACGCGATCACCGACTTCAGCAACGCGGGCTTCGTCAACTCGCATTACCTGGCGGCTGCCGGGCTCATGTACATGCAGATCGGCTTCACCAACTTCACCTCTTCCACTGCTGTAATTGGGAGTTCCACCTACGGAAAGTCACTCTCTCCGGACAATGTTTCCACTCCGGGGGGGATGGCCGGCGGCACAACCAGCACGCACCGCAACTTCGGCACCCCCCGCATGAATGGCGACAGCCATAGTCCGAGTTTCTTCGTCCCCGGAGTCTTCGACCAGAACGGCCCCTGCGTCACCTGCCACCTGAACGCCTACGGGGTAACCATGCGTCCGGGGACCGGCCACAGTTTGAAGATAGACGCCAACGCCTACCAACAGGTCTGCGTCAACTGCCACACCTCCGAGAACACCGTCGCGCTCACCGGTGCCAACTTCGGGACCTACTTCCTGGAACCGCAGGCTGCGGCATTCCAGTCATCACTTAAGCTGATTCAGGTTCTGCTGCTCCAGAAGTACCAGATCAGCTTCAACCAAAGCAGCTACCCGTATTTTTACGATGAATCGCTGCCCCTTTTAAACGGCAAAAAACAGCAGGTCAAGGACTGGACCCGCGGCGGGACCGTGAACGGCCGCAAGCTGATGGGGGCCTGCTTCAACTTGAACCTCCTAATCAACGACCCCGCGGCCTACGCCCACGCCCGTTCCTACAGCCGCAGGCTGGTCTACGACAGCATCGACTTCCTCGACGACGGAGTGATGAACAAGTCGGTCAGCGCCACGGCAATCGCCCAAAGCCTGCTCGGCACCAGCCTGGCGGACAATCCGGTCTTCGGTCTCTTCACCAAGGGGGCCAAGGCATACAACAGCGTCCCCTCGGGCAGCAGCTACGCCACAGGCACTATCGCTGCCGGCACCACCGAGGCAATGATCTATCTGGTCGGCTGGAGCCGCAGCGGGACAGCCGCCGTGGCCGGCGCCTGGGCCTCGCCCGAGCGCCCCTAGCGCACCGGGCCATAAGATGGTACACTGTCGGATAAACTTACCCAGTGCAGTGGCCCCGTCTCGCCAGAGGCGGGGCTCTTGTTTAGCCGAGAACATCGGGAAAAATCATGCGCCTATTACTCCACATCTGCTGCGGGCCCTGCGCCGTCTACCCCGTGAAAGAGCTCCGCTCTTCCGGGATCGAGGTGACCGGACTTTTCTACAACCACAACATCCATCCCTTCACTGAGTACAGGCTGCGCATGGATGCGGTGCGCACCTATGCTGAGCTGGTGCAATTGAGCGTGATCTATCGTGAAGAGTATCGTCTGGAAGAGTTCCTCAGCAACGTGGCGGGCGATCCTGCGGCGCGCTGCGGCTACTGCTATCGGTCGCGCCTGGAGGAGACCGCAAGGAGCGCGGCAGAACTCGGTTTCCCCTATTTTTCTTCGACCCTGCTCTACAGCAGGTACCAGAACCAGGAGACCATCCGTGGTTACGGCGAGGAACTCGGGAAGCGCTACGGAGTTCAGTTTCACTTCGACGATTTCAGGCGCGGCTGGCAGGAGGGGATCACCCTCTCAAAGGATATGGGACTTTACCGGCAGAAGTACTGCGGCTGCATCTACAGCGAGAAGGAACGCTACGCGAAAAAGTCGTTGAGTCGTTGAGTTATGTTTTGGCAGTTGATGTGTAATTGTTAAACATCAACCGCCCATTGCCAATTGAGGTCCTATGCCTTCTCTGGGGAAATCCCTCATAGTAATCGGGCTCGTCATCGCCTTGATCGGCGTGATCCTCACGCTCGCGGGGCGGATTCCCTGGCTGGGCCGTCTGCCGGGTGACATCTACATCAAGCGGGAGAACTTCACCTTCTATTTCCCCCTCGCCACCAGCATCATCCTATCCATCCTCCTCTCTTTCATCCTCTGGCTGTTCCGGAAGTAACAGGACGCTTCAAGCACCGATCTCGACAATCTTGCCGCCCCTCGAAAGGCGAAACAGGTGACCGCGCCAGACCACGCGGTTGCCAAAGAGCGACAGCGCCCAGACCCCGAAGGAAAGCGCGTCCCGGACCGGCAGGAGCCAGAGCCAGCGCGGCAGCAGCAGGTCCCCGAGATAGGCGCGGCTGTAGCGAAGCGATACGGCGGCGCGCACCAGGTAGAGAAGAACGGCGGCGGCCACCCCCTCCCGGGAAAAGCCGGAGACCGCGAGGGCTAGGAGCGCCCCGGGAAAGGGAAGCGTGACGCCGGAGGCGAGGTAGCCGCCGGGACGGGATACCCGCATGGTGCGTCCCCAGCGCAGTTGCCGCACCAGCACCTCGGAAACCGTCTCGCCCCCGCGCATGACGCTCTCCACGAAGAAGGGGGAGAGTTCCAGACGGTAGCCGGCCCGATGGATCATGTTGCCCAACTGGTAGTCATCCGCGAGGTAGTCGACCAGGGCGGCAAAGCCGCCGATCCGCTCCAGCGCCTCCTGCCGCACGGCCATCGAGGCCCCCAGGGCAAAGCTCAGTCCCTCAAGCTTCAGGGCCGCCATGACATTGGGAACCATCTCGCAAGAGAAGCCGAGCGCCTCGACGGCGCAGCCTATGCCCCGGGCACCGGAACTGCGGTACAGGGAGGTGACGAGCCCCACCCCGGGGTCGGCGAACGGCGCGCAGACCTCCCTGAGGTAGCTCCCGGTCACCCTGATATCGCTGTCGCAGACGATCAGCAGCGGGTGCTTTGCACGAGCATGCGCGTGCATCAGGTTGCACACCTTGTAGTTCGCCCCGTGAACGGCGCCGTCCACAACCAGGGCGATATCCACCGCAGGGAACGCGGCCATCACTCGTTCGATGACCGCAATGACCGGGTCCGCCGCTGAGGCCGCGGCGAAGACGATCTGGAACTCCGGGTAGTCCTGGCGGCAGAAGGAGGCGAAGTTCTCGAAGCTGTCGCCGTCCACTCCCTTCACCGGTTTGAGGATCGAGACCGGCGGGGTGAAGTCGGGGAGCTTTGGCCGGCTGCCGAAGAAGCTGCGGCCGCAGTAGAGCGTGATCGCGGCGTAGGCGAGAGCGGGAACGGTTACCAGGAATGGGAGGATCTGGTTGAACATTGAGTGACCTTTAGCGACTAAAAAACCTATTTGCACTAAGCCTACAAAACTCCCCCTCCCCTTGCGGGAGGGGACTTAGAACCTTCAGCCGGGCTCAACCACCTTTGCCAACTTTGACTGCTGGTGCCCCGGCTAAACCCGCCCCGGCTAAATCTTCTCCACCAGGACCAGGTACGGGGCTATCCCGGGACGGTTCAGCTGGCGACTGCACCAGACGTTGAAGTTTCTGGGCGCCAGCGAGGCTCCCCAGTTTTCCACGGCGAGCGCCTCTTCGGGCCCGCCCGCGTGCCCGGTGTAAAGGGATACGGCGATGATCCCCCCCGGCTTGAGGAGCCGCGCCGCCTGTTCCAGTGCGGAAACGGTGCTGCCGGGACTGGTGACCAGCGAGTTTTCGTCCCCCCCCGGCAGGTAGCCCAGGTTGAAGACCGCCGCAGCAAGCCCCGCTGAGAGGTACTCGCCCAGCCTCTCGTGACCGGCCTGGACCAGTTCGACACAGCCCAGACGCCCGTGTACCCCCAGGAGCTCCCGGGTCGCGGCGATAGCCCGCGCCTGCAGGTCGAAGGCCCATACCCGTCCCTCCTCCCCCACCAGTTCGGCGAGGAGCAAGGTGTCCAGACCGTTGCCGCAGGTGGCATCCAGCACCAGGTCGCCGGGGCGCACCCGCTTTCTCAGGTAAAAGTGGGACAGCGTCACCGCGCCGCGCAGGGTCTCCTTTTTCGCGGCTCTTCGTCCCGGGCCGCCCGGCAAGCACCGATGGTCCGCTTTTTCCTCCAGGGCATCTCGGCCCATAGGGCGCCTCCCTCATGCGCCCCTTCGGGGCACCTTATCCCGGCGGGAGAAGGATTGTGGTTACCCGCGCAAGCGGGAGAGGCCGGCCGAAGGCTACCTCTTCCCCGCCAGGGTCAACACGGCCGGCAGCGTGATCATGAAGGCGATCTGGCAGGCGACCATGCCGAGCGACATGACCACCCCGATGCTAAACACGCCCTGGTGATGGGCCACCATGAGCGCACCGAAGCTCGCCATGATGGTCAGCGTGTTCAGGAGCACCCCCACCCCGGTGCTGCTAGTGACGACCTCGGCGGCACTTTCTTGCTCGCGCCGGAACCGGTTTATGATGTAGATCCCCGAGTCGACGGCGATGCCGAGCACCAGCGGCATGACGATGATGTTCGCGGAGTTGAAGCTGATGCCGCAAAGCCACATGCCGGCCACCATGAAGAGGATGCCGACCACCAGCGGGATGAGACCGATCAGGGTGAATTTCACGCTCCTGAAGGCTACCAACAGGATCAGGACGATGGCGCAAAAGGCGTAGATGAAGGCCATGCGGTAGGCATCGCGCATGATGGTCATCGACTCATAGACCATGACCGGCTCGCCGGTTGCGTGCGCATCGACGCTGCGCACATCCTTAAGGTACGCCTGGAGCGGCTTCAGGTCGAAGATCTCCCCCTTGGGGGCGACCTGGAGCATGAGCTTTCCGGTCTTGCCGACGAAGCGGGAGCGCAGTTCAGCCGGGATGTCGGATTCAATTATCGGCGATGCGTTCAGGCTCTCCTTGAGGAGCGCAATCTTCCCGGGAAGCTCGCGGAACATGCCGCCCTGGAAATCCTGCAGCATGCCGACTGCGTTGCGATCCTTCTCCTTTTCCAGCCCGGCGAAGAATCGGTCCAGCACCTTGAGAAATCCCGCCACCTTCGGCGCATCGGGGCTTTGCTCCTGCTCCAGCTTCAACTTCAGCTTCACGGTGGCATTCCTGAAGTTCTCAAACACGCGGGGAAGCTCCATGAGGGAGAGATCTTCCTCGTAGGGGACCGGATTCACCCCGGCGAGTTCCCCCCGTATGGCGGCAAGCTCGGCAAGCTTCTCCTTTTGCCCGTCCGGGACGAAGCTCGCCAGGCTCACCACGTGGTCCACCGTCGGCAGCGCCTCCAGGGCGCGGATCTTCGCCGCTGCCTCCTCACGGCTGCCGACCGTGAGCGCCGCGAAGTAGCCGGCGTTCTCCTTGCTGCGCATCAGCTTGTAGGCGTAGCTCACCGATTCGAGCCCCTTGGCCTGCAGGTTCATCAGGTTGTAGTCGAAGGAGATGCGGGAGAGCGGGTAGAGCGAGGCGGCGCAGCATGCCAGGGTCGCCGCTATCACCAGCTTCGGGTGGCCAAAGAGCAGCGACTTGAACGCGGTGCCGCGGGCGGCCCCCTTTGCGCGAGCCGCGCGGGGCTTGCGGTGCCGCGCCAGGAGCACCAGCATGGCCGGGAGCACCGTGAAGGTCACGGCGACGCAGATGGCCACCCCCCCCGCGGCGATGATGCCGAGCTCGGCTATCCCTTTGAAATCGGTGAAAATGAAGGTCAGAAACGCGGCCGCTACGGTCGCCGCAGCCATGACTATGGCCCAGACGTTCCGGGTAAGCCCGGTTTCGATGGCCGCCAGCTGCCCAGCGCCGCAGCTGAGCTCCTCCTGGTAGCGCAGCACGACCTGGATGCCGTACTCGATCCCGATCCCGATCAGCATGATGGCGAAGACCATGGAGAGTATGTTCAGGTGCCCCACGGCCAGGGTGGCGAAGCCGAAGGAGAGCGAGATGGCGACCAGCAGCGACACCATGGCCGCGATCACGTTCAGCACCCCGCGAAAGGCGAGCAGCAGGAGGACCACGGTGAGCGCCAGCGAGATGCAGGTGGCAAGGGTGATGTCCTTCTGGCTGGTAGCCATCTCCTCGTTTTCCAGCACCGGGGAGCCGGTGAGCCCGGCCGTCACCCCCTTGAACTCGGGGAGCGCCTTCAGCTTGCCGATCTCGGCGCGCACCTTGGCTATGGCCGCCCCAGCCGGGACGAACCCGACGTTTTTGCGCACCGGCAGGACGGTCAGGATCTGCTGCCGCCCCGCCTTGGCGAAGGAGGAATCAGCATTCATGAACACCCCCTCCAGCGACGGCGGGGCCCCCTTGCCGCCGCCGAAGCTCCCGAAGCCGGCCCCCAGCTTGTCCAGCATGAAGACGAGCCCGGGGAGCTCGCCCTTCTCCCCGGCGACGTAGGCGTCCATCCGGCGGGTCAGGTGGTTGAACAGGGTGGCGACCTTCGGCTCGCGCGAGAGGTCCTTCAGCACCGGCGCCGCGAGGGCCAGGTTCCGGTGCAGCTCCTTGAGGTCGGACAGAGGCATGAAGAGGAGCCCGTTCTTCTGGAGGAAAGGGAGTGCGAAGGGATAGAAGACGTCGGAGAACTGTGCCCGGTCCCGGGCCAGCGCCTGGTAGAGCCGGTTCCCGAAGGCCCCCGCCGCTGAAGCATCGGAACTCTCGATGACGACGACGATGTCCTCCATGTCACCGAACTCGGCGCGAAAGCTCTGGAAATCGCGGTTGAACGAGGTGTTGGCCGGCATCAGCTCGTCGCGGCCGGTGAGAAACTCCATGCGCTGCGAGGTGAACCAGATGGAGAGCGCCGAAAGGAGCAGGGCTAAGGAAAGTACCAGCCTAGGGTGACCTGACGCCAGGGAGAACAGTGCGCTCCCCCTTTTTGCCGTTTCTTTCATAGGACCTCTTTGCGTTTTATTCCGCTGGAGCTGCACGTTGCAAACTAACACATCGCACCCCGATAAATCAAGAAAACGGGAGCAAGGTGCGGTTTTAATTAGGGAAAATCATTCCCAGGCAGAAAAAATGCTATACCTTTTCCTGAAAATGTGTTATGCGTGACAGCTTGTAACTATTAGCAATATAGTTACACTGAACTAATCTGAAAAAGACCCGAAGGAGTTTGTAGTGACCTCCCCCTATAAGCACCCCATATCACACGCACTAACCTCGTTCAACGGCGCCGGCGCCGAGCTGGAACTGCCGGCACCAGCGAAACCGGGAGCCAAGGTACATCACCTCCCCCCCTCCATCTGGAAGAGGAAGCAGGGGAAGGCGAAGAGCCCGCTCGACCTGGCCATCGAGGGGAGCCGCGACTTCTTTTTCCGAGAACAGCTCCCCAAGGGGTACTGGTGGGCGGAGCTGGAATCCAACGTCACCATCACCGCCGAATACATCATGCTGTTCCACTTCCTGGGGCTGGTGGACCACGAGCGCCAGCGCAAGATGGCCAACTACCTCCTATCCAAGCAGACCGAAGAGGGGTTCTGGACCATCTACTTCGGCGGCCCCGGCGACCTCTCCACCACGGTAGAGGCCTATTTCGCCCTGAAGCTGTCCGGCTACCCGGCGGAGCACCCGGCGATGCAGAAGGCGCGCGCCTTCGTGCTGGAGCAGGGGGGGCTCATCAAGACCCGCGTCTTCACCAAGATCTTCCTGGCGCTCTTCGGGGAGTTTGCCTGGTTTGGCGTCCCGTCCATGCCGGTGGAACTCACCCTGCTCCCCAACTGGGCCTACTTCAATATGTACGAGTTCTCCAGCTGGGCCCGGGCCACCATCATACCGCTCTCCATCGTTATGTGCAGCCGGCCGGTGCACAAGCTCCCCCCCACCATGCGGGTGCAGGAGCTCTTCGTGCGGCCGCCGCGCCCCATCGATTACACCTTCAGCAAGGAAGACGGCATCCTCACCTGGAAGAACATCTTCATTGGCATCGACCACATGCTGAAGGTGTACGAGTCGAGCCCGGTGCGTCCCTTCAAGAAGAAGGCGATCGCCATGGCGGAGAAGTGGGTGCTGGAGCACCAGGAAACGACCGGCGACTGGGGCGGCATCCAGCCCGCCATGCTGAACGCGATCCTCTCGCTGAACGCCCTGGGATACCCCAACGACCATCCCGCGGTCGTCAAGGGGCTCGAGGCACTCGCGAACTTCTGCATCGAAACCGGCGACGAGCTGGTGCTGCAGTCCTGCATCTCGCCGATCTGGGACACCGCACTCGCGCTGAAGGCGCTGGTCGACTCCGGGGTTCCGGCGGACCACCCCTCACTGGTGAAGGGAGCCCAGTGGCTCCTGGACAAGGAAGTGAGAAAGCCCGGCGACTGGCGTATCAAGTCCCCGGAGCTTGAGCCCGGAGGGTGGGCCTTCGAATTTCTGAACGACTGGTACCCGGACGTCGACGACTCCGGCTTCGTCATGATCGCCCTGAAGGGGATTCAGGTGAAGGACCGCAAGTCCATGAACGGCGCCATCAAGCGCGGCATCACCTGGTGCCTCGGCATGCAGAGCAAGAACGGCGGCTGGGGCGCCTTCGACAAGGACAACACCAAGCACCTTTTGAACAAGATCCCCTTCGCCGACCTGGAGGCGAACATCGATCCCCCGAGCGCGGACCTGACCGGAAGGATGCTGGAATTGATGGGGACCTTCGGCTACTCGCGCGACTTCCCGGCCGCAGTGCGGGCCATCGAGTTCCTGAAGAGGACCCAGGAGCCCGAGGGGCCATGGTGGGGGCGCTGGGGGGTGAACTACCTCTACGGCACCTGGAGCGTCATGTGCGGCCTGTCGGCCATCGGCGAGGATCCGGCCCAGCCCTACATCAAGAGGGCGATCAACTGGATCAAGTCGCGCCAGAACATTGACGGCGGCTGGGGGGAGACCTGCGAGTCCTACCACGACCGCACCCTGATGGGGATGGGGGAGAGCACTCCCTCGCAGACCGGCTGGGCATTGCTGGCCCTGATGGCGGTCGGCGAGGCGGGCTCCTCCACGGTCGCCCGCGGCGTCCAGTTCCTGGTCGGCACCCAGAAGGGGGACGGCACCTGGGACGAGACCCAGTACACCGGGACCGGGTTCCCCAAGTACTTCATGATCAAGTACCACATCTACCGCAACTGCTTCCCGCTCATGGCACTGGGCACCTTCCGTACCCTGACCGGAGGCCTCGGGTGAAAAGGTTCGCGTCGTGAAGGCCTTTGTCACCGGTGCCACCGGTTTCATTGGTGCCAGCATCGTCAGGGAACTGTTGCGCGACGGCTGCGAGGTGCGGGTGCTGGCTAGGCCGGGATCGGACCGCCAGAACCTGGACGGGCTCGAGATCGAGATCTGGGAGGGGGACCTCTCGGACCGGGGCTCCCTGATCCGGGGGCTTGCCGGCTGCCAGACCCTGTTCCACGCGGCCGCCGACTACCGGCTCTGGACCCGCAGTCCCGCGGCGATGTACGAGGTGAACGTGGGGGGGACCCGGACCGTGCTCGCCGCGGCGCTGGCTGCCGGGGTCGAGAAGGTGGTCTACACCAGCTCGGTCGGCACCCTGGGAAACCCCGGCGACGGCACCCCGGGCACCGAGCGGACGCCGGTCGATTTCAGCCAGATGGTCGGGGACTACAAGAAGAGCAAGTTCCTGGCCGAGCGCGCCGCCGAGGAGTTCCTGGGCAAGGGGCTGCCGCTCGTGATCGTGAACCCCTCCACCCCGGTCGGGCCCCGGGACATCAAGCCGACGCCGACCGGAAAGATCATCGTCGACTTCCTGAACCGCAAGATGCCGGCCTACCTCGACACCGGGCTGAACCTTCTGGACGTCGAGGCCTGCGCGCGCGGCCACATCCTGGCGGCGCACCAGGGGAAGATCGGCGAGAAGTACATCCTGGGCAACCAGAACCTGACCCTGGCGGAGATCTTCGCCATGCTCTCCGAGATCACCGGGCTCAAGGCGCCGCGGGTGAAGCTCCCCTATTACCCGATCCTCTGGGCCGCCTATGCGAACCAGGCGCTTTCCGCTGTCACAGGCCGGGAGCCGCTCATTCCGCTGGCCGGGGTCCAGATGGCGGCGAAGTTCATGTATTTCGATCCGGGGAAGGCGGTTGCCGAACTGGGGCTGCCGCTCACGCCGGTCAGGGATTCGCTGGAGCGGGCCGTGGCCTGGTTCCGCAGCCACGATTACGCCAGGTAACCAAACCGGACTCCAAGGAGATCCATGTACAAACTATTAGACAAGATCGACAACCCTGGTGACCTCAAGAAGCTGAACGAGGAAGAACTGGCCCAACTAGCCGACGAGATCCGTGCCTTTCTCCTGGAAAAGGTCACCCTGACCGGAGGGCACCTCGCCTCCAACCTCGGCTGCGTGGAACTGAGCATCGCGCTGCACTACTGCTTCGACTCCCCCACGGACAAGCTCATCTGGGACGTGGGACACCAGGCCTACACCCACAAGATCCTGACCGGGCGCCGCGACAGCTTCCACACCCAGCGCTGCTACAAGGGGATCAGCGGCTTTCCCAAACGCTCCGAAAGCCCCCATGACGCCTTCGGCGCCGGCCACTCCTCCACCTCCATCTCGGCGGGGCTCGGCATGGCGGTGGCGCACGGGCTGAACCAGGACGGGGCCCGGGTCATCTCGGTGATCGGCGACGGCTCGCTCACCGGCGGCATGGCCTTCGAGGCCCTGAACCAGGCGGGGCACCTGCGGAAGAACCTGATCGTGGTGCTAAACGACAACGAGATGTCGATCTCCAAGAACGTCGGCGCCCTCTCCTCCTTCATATCCCGGAAGATGACCGGTGGCTACTACCGGAGCCTTAAGAAGGAGATGGAGGGGGTCCTCGCTAGCATTCCCGCGATCGGCGGCAACATCCTGAGCTTCGCCAAGAAGGCGGAGAATTCCCTGAAGGGGTTCCTGACCCCGGGCACCCTCTTCGAGGCGCTCGGTTTCGAGTACATAGGCCCCATTCCCGGGCACGACCTGCCGACCCTTTTGAGCGTCCTGGCCAACGTGAAGCAGCTCGAGGGGCCAATCCTGCTGCACGTGATGACCAAGAAGGGAAAGGGGTACCAGCCGGCGGAGGACACCCCGGACAAGTTCCACGGCATCGCCCCGTCCAAACCCGCGACCGCGGTCCCGGCCAAGGCCTCCCCCCCCTCCTACACCGCGGTTTTCGGCGAGGCGATGGTGAAGCTTGCTGCGGCCGACCCGAAGATCGTGGCAATCACCGCCGCCATGCCGGACGGCACCGGGCTTACCCCGTTCGCCAAGCGGTTCCCGGAGCGCTTCTTCGACGTCGGCATCGCCGAGCAGCACGCCCTCACCTTCGCGGCGGGCCTGGCCGCCGAGGGTTTCCGGCCGGTCGCGGCGATCTACTCCACCTTCACCCAGAGGGCCTACGACCAGGTGTTCCATGACATCTGCCTGCAGAAGCTGCCGGTGACCCTCGCCCTGGACCGCGCGGGGCTGGTGGGCGACGACGGTCCGACCCACCACGGTGCCTTCGACATCTCCTTCCTGCGCCACCTGCCGGAATTGACCGTCATGGCGCCCAAGGATGAAAACGAGCTGCAGCACATGGTGAAGACCGCCATCTACTCCGATCGCCCCATATCGCTGCGCTACCCGCGCGGCGCCGGTTACGGCGTGACGCTGGACCGCGACCTAAAGGAGATCGAGATCGGCCGGGGCGAATTGCTGGTCGAGGGTCGCGACTTGACCCTGCTGGCCATCGGCTCCACCGTCTACCCGGCGCTGGAAGCGGCGGACCTCTTGAGGGAGCGGGGTATCTCCGCAGCCGTGGTGAACGCGAGGTTCGTGAAGCCCCTGGACCGCGAGTTGATCCTCGCCGAGGCCGCCAAGACCGGCGTCCTGGTCACCGTGGAGGAGAACGCGCTCATGGGGGGCTTCGGCTCCGCCGTGCTGGAACTCCTCTCCGACGCGGGGCTCACCCAGGTGCGGGTGAAAAGGATCGGGATACCGGACAGTTTCGTCGAGCAGGGAAGCCAGGCCCAGTTGAGGGCCGACCTCGGGCTTGACGGCGCCGGCATCGCCGCGACCTGCGAGGCATTCTTGCGCGTCCGCAAGAGCGTGGCACCGCAGCTCGCGCGGGTGAAGTGATCCGATAAACCGAAGGGAAACAAAACGCGGGACAGGGAAGGGGTTGCAGAGAACCCTTTGACTTGTCCCGTTTTTCCGTGTCACAATGCCGTGCCAAATAACAAGCAGCAACAAAAGGAATGGAATCAACATGCGTTTCCCCATGAGACTCAACTACGACCTCACCAAGTACATCGTTTCCAACAAGATGAAGAAGCAGGAGAAGTACCCACTCGTGCTGATGCTGGAGCCGACCCATCTGTGTAACCTTGCCTGTTCCGGCTGCGGCAGGATCCGGGAGTATGCCGACACCATCCAGGAGATGATGACCCTGCAGCAGTGCCTGGACTCCGTGGACGAATGTCCGGCGCCCGTCGTCACCATTACCGGCGGCGAGCCGTTTCTCTACCCACACATCTTCCCGCTCATCGACGAAGTGTTGAAGCGCGGCAAGCACATCTATTTCTGCACCAATGCGCTATTGCTGGAGAAGGCACTCGACACCCTGAAACCGCACCCGAACTTCATCCTGAACATCCACATGGACGGCATGGAAGAGACCCACGACCGCATCCTCGAGCGCAAGGGGACCTTCAAGATAGCCATGGCCGGCATCAGGAAGGCGAAGGCGCTCGGTTTCAGGGTCTGCACCAACACTACCATCTTCAAGGAAACCGACCTGATGGAGATCGAGATGCTTTTCTCCCATCTCAAAGACGTCGGAGTCGACGGTTTCCTGGTGGCGCCCGGTTTCGGTTATGAGGCGGTGGGGGAGAAGCTCTTCCTGGAGCGCCGCGAGATCCAGAAGAAGTTCGAGCAGGTCTACGAGATGAGCAAGCGTTTCTGTTTCTATTCCACGCCGATGTACCTGCGTTTCCTGAAGGGGGAAAAGCAGCTGGAGTGCACCCCCTGGGGGAACCCGACCCGCAACACGCGCGGTTGGAAGGCGCCCTGTTATCTGATCACCGACGCACACTATCCGAGCTTCAAGGAGATGATGGAGAAGACCGAATGGGAGAAGTACGGCGTCGGCAAGGACCCGCGTTGCGCCCAGTGCATGATGCACTGCGGATTCGAGCCCTCCGTGGTAGCCGAGATCGGCAAGAGCTGGAAGGATATCTGGGAGATGTTCCTGTGGAACCTCACCTAAATGTTTTGCCACCCCGAAGGTGTTTTAAGAAGCCCTAAATAGCCCATAAAAATCAGCGCCTTCACTTGACATACCCTCTTACCGACTGCTAACATTCCACCAGGTGTTAGCAGTTTTTTTATTTCAGGTCCTACCTATATCCTACCTATTCCCAGGTTACCGGAGGTTAGGTAGGATACAGGGGTACCAAGGGAGCGGGCATGCAAGAAGCGAACAAAGTGAAGCTGTCGAAGAGCGTCATTGACAAAATCCCCTACACGGAGCATGGGCAGAAAATCTACTGGGATACCGAGCTAAAGGGATTTGGCCTCAAGGTTGGTCGGAAGACCAAAACGTTTATCGTCCAGCGCGACGTCCTTGTCGATGGCCAGTACAAAACGGTGAAGGGGACGATCGGCCGATATAAGCTGTTCACTCATGAGCAGGCACGTGACGAGGCGCCAAACGCACTGAAAAAACTGGCCGCGGGTAAATCCGTTAAAGGCGAGACGGCTACCGTCGCGAAAAACAGTGTAACCCTCAAGGATGTCTATGATAGCTTCATTAAGAACAAGACCCTTGCCGTGTCTACGGTCAAAGGCTACAAATCTAACATGAAAAAGTTTAGCAGCGCCGACATGCTGATAGACTTAATGAGTGTTCCAATTGATGAACTTGCTGCCGTCTTGCCACCTGATAAGGTTATCGATCTTTTCAGCACGGTTACGGAAAAAAATGGCTATGGAGCCGCCACTAACTCCTTCAAAAACCTGCAGGGCATCATTTCCTACGGGCACGTGCTTTACCCTAACTTAATAAAGTCTAACCCCATCAGGGCTATCACTGACGCAGAACTGTGGGCACCCGCTGTAGCACGGAAAGACCGCCTCGAAATCGACCAGTTCCGGCAATTTTACGAGCAACTTCCAAGGTTCATAACTGCTCACAGAGATTGCCTTCTCCTCTCTCTCTATCAAGGCTTGCGCCCCATAGAGGGTCAGCGGCTGGAATGGAAGGATGTGAACATGAAGGAAAAATTCGCCTTTATCTTCCACGAAACCGAGGAGACCAAGTGCAGCTATTACATCCCCCTCTGCCGGCAGTCGTTGGAAATCCTTAAACGAAGGTTCCATACCTGTGGCGATGGGAAATATGTGTTTCCCTCCTCATGGCACTCGTCAACTGTCGGTCACATTTCGCCACGAGCTGAAAAATTAGCGGAACGTACTGGCCTGGCCCTGACGCTACACGGACTTCGGCGCACTTTTATATACATTGCATCACGGCTTTTTATGCCCCGCGATGCCGTTAACGTTATTACTGGCCACCTGGACAAATCTGTCATAGGTATCCATTATTCACACCTTTCGATTGAGGAATATCGGCCTGTCGGTGAAAAGGTCGCCAATGAAATCGAAAGACTTCTTGCCGGCAAAGAGGCCAAAGTCGTCAAGCTATAACTGGCCAGCTTTCGACTAGGGTCAGGTAACTATCCACCAACACCGGCAGCCTGCCACTCGCGGCCCCCTCAGCATTTTTTTTAATGCCGCTTCTGTTTTACGACAGAAGCGGCATTACCATCGACGGCAAACCGATCCCCCCGGGACGAGTCTTCGCCAACGCCGTGGAGGGTCATAACGCCTTCCAGAGCTGTGAGGCTTTCCTGGTGAATGGCGGCCAAAAAGGACCACAGGTCCAGATCCTCCCTGCGGCAAGTACCGAACCGACCTGAACCTTTTCAAGGTGGAAATCCACGACCCAACGGTGGTGCCTGCCGGCAAGATCGGCCTGGTCACCGCGCTGGATGCAGCCCGCCCTCCGAGAACGAGGTCATCGCCACACCGTCGACGAGCCTGGACTGTTGTCGAGCGCGGCCTGGTGGCAGTAGTCACCTTCAACATCGGTGAGGAGCGGCAGACGAGATGAAAAAGCGCCTCCCGACGAGGAGACGCGCGAGCGCACTTTCAGCGGAAACCCGGTTCTTCCGGCTCCTGGTCATCTCCAAGGCACTTCCCGATAGATGACTCGGTAAAGGTCGTGGTGCGGGTGCGTCCGGACCGGCCCCCTACCTGGTGGCGAAGATCGGATCCATCGAGGACCTGATCCGGCACGTGGTCCCCCTTGATCGAGTCCTCCTTCAGCAACCATGCCTCCTCGACCTCGGCCATGAACTTTATGCAAAATCATCAGAACGAGTAGACTAACGCGGAGGGACACACCAGCCACGGCCTGGAGGAATACCACGTGGAGTGGGCATCTGTAATCATCTGCATTCAAGGTCCCGCAGGAACTAATGCAGAGCCAGGCCAGGAGGATCATCGCCGAGCAGCAAAAGGAGATGTTAGCCAAGCGGAAAGAGACGGAGACCGCGAAGATCTCGACCGAGAAGACCCGCGCCACCGCAAACCAGCAGGGGGAGTTGGTAACTGCTGAGATCGGCGTACAGACACCTGACATACTTGTGGCCGGCGAAAAGGGAGGGATGCTGGACATCCTCCTGGCTCAACTCGTGAAGAAGAATGCTGCCCCTCCCAAAAAGTTGCCAGTCTGCCACCGCCGAGGGAAGCGAGCCAATAGTAGTGAAGACCACGGCTGCCAGACCGATGACTGATGAAGAGAATATTCGCTGATTGTGCTGCTCGTGATCTGATCTGGGAAGCGCCTTTGCCAGCTTAATGCAGATTCGGTCAGGTGGGGCCTGCTCTTACGGTAATGCTTGGCCTAAGCTTCTTCGACTCCTGCCTGGCTGTTCCTGGGCGTTGTGTGGCGCCTTGGGCTGGTCCCTTTATGCCGCTCATTTTAACGCCCTCCGGGGTTTTTGTAGATTTTTTGCTCGTGGGCGTTGCACAGTGCCCCAACCTTTTCATGCGCCTTTTCTGTCGCGGCTAAAAGCCAGCCGGGACAGAGGAAAAACCTAAACGCACGATGCACGCCCCAAAGTTCGGCCGTTGCATAGGCCCGGAGACTGATTAAATGGTTATTGTGAATGTCTGAGCATCCCGGCCTTGGAAAATACGTCTTAGCAAGGCCAGCAAGGCTTAATTCCAACCCATGTAATATAGAGTCTACCGCGCTCCGGTGATGCGTCTTGATATCGTCGCTATTGATCTCCACCGGCGCCCTCCTGCGTCTTACGCTTGCGTGGTGCTTTGTAGTTTCGGCTTGGATTGTTAAGGCAATCAAGCATTGGCTCATAGTCCCGGTTAGCCTCATGCAAATCTTCGTCCTCGATGTAAAAATACTTAAACACTCCAGGCACGATCTCAACCTTAGCATGGATTACCTGGCTAATTCCTGTAGCGGCGGCGAGCACGGTCAGAAACTGGATCGCCTGTTTCATGGATCGCACCGGCACACTGCCGGGGTTTCTGCCGTGAAATCCTGCGTCCCAACGGTCAAACTCATCTTCTACAGTAGGTTTGTGAAAGCTATTCTATTCCAGTATATTACAGGGCGCACTTTGGGGCTGTGGCACTACACCTCCCCGCTCTTTGAAAT